>Ga0315336_1000001_pt1:4215000-4785295 | contig 4785295 bp, 4428 predicted proteins | sample ASW5metaG_FD_204512 | JGI IMG/M metagenome (GOLD analysis project Ga0315336, IMG submission 204512) | Ammonia-oxidizing marine archaeal communities from Monterey Bay, California, United States - ASW #5 | ecosystem: Environmental > Aquatic > Marine > Intertidal zone | place...
CGTCGCGGCCGGCGCCGCTATCGCATTCCTCAGCGTGGCTGCCGCTAGTGCCGACGATGGCCCATCCGTCCGCCTTGGCGTGCTCCAATTCGGCACCGTGAACTGGGAAATCGACGTAATTCAGCATCACGGCCTGGATAAGGCCAACGGCGTCACCCTGGATGTGGTTCGTCTTGCCAACAAAGACGCCACCTCGATCGCGCTCAATGCCGCCGATGTCGATATGATCGTCACCGACTGGATCTGGGTGTCGCGCCAACGTGACGCCGGTGCCGACTACACCTTCGTGCCCTATTCCGAGGCGGCGGGATCGGTGATGGTCCACCCGGACAGCGGTATCAACAGCGTACTGGATTTGGACGGCAAGGTCCTTGGCGTAGCGGGTAGCCCGCTCGACAAGAGCTGGCTCCTGCTGCGGGCCTATTCGATTCAGAAATTTGACAAGGATATCGGTGACCTGGTGCGCCCGGCCTACGCCGCACCGCCGCTGTTGAACGAAAAATTCAGTCAGCGCGAATTTGACGGCGTGCTGAACTATTGGAATTACACAGCTCGACTCAGGGCGCAGAAGATGACCGAACTGATTAAGGTCCAGGACCTGCTCCCGGCGCTTGGCGTTCCCGGTCGCCTCGCCTTGATTGGCTATGTTTTTCGCGAAGAATGGGCGGCCGATAATCCTGAAGCGCTGTCCGGCTTCCTTGCCGCTTCCGCCGCGGCGCGGAAAATCATGCTCGAATCCGACGATGAATGGACCCGTCTCATGCCAAAGACCGGCGCCAAGGACGAAGCGACTTTGAACGCTTTCCGCGACGGCTTCCGCGATGGCGTGCCCAAGGCGACCGGGCCTGTTCAAGCCGAGTCGATTGCCTCTGCCTTTGAGATCGTGGCGAAACTCGGCGGCCGAGCCCTAGTCGGCAAGAGCACCATGCTCGCGCCAGGTACGGTTTGGAGCGGCGGGGAGTGAACCGAAGCACCAGCCTCCTCTCGGGCATAAGTCACGGTTGGCTGCGCGCTCTTTCGTTCCTGCTTCTCCTGGCGATTTGGGAGGTCTCGGCGATAGCCGCCCAGTCGCGCGTCCTGCCGGAGCCGTGGGAGGTCGCCCTCTCCTTCTACGACAATCTGGTTTACGGCAATTTGCTCAGCGATCTCGGCATCACGCTGTTACGCGTGATCGCGGCATTTGTGCTTGCAATGGTGATCGGGACTGTCGCCGGCATCGTGATGGGGCTGCGGCGTCAGGTCGACGTGATATTCGATGGTTGGCTCATCTTATTTCTAAATATCCCAGCCTTAGTCACCATTATTCTTTGTTATGTTTGGTTTGGGTTGACTGAAGTCGCGGCCATCGGGGCGGTGGCGTTGAACAAAATTCCTAATGTCATCGTGACCGTGCGCGAGGGCGCGCGCGCTATTGACCGCGACCTCCTTCAGGTCGCCGAAATATTCAAGGTCGACCAGCGGCGGAAGTTCCTTCAGTTCTTCCTGCCACAGCTTTACCCATACTTGATGGTCGCCGGCCGTTCAGGCATTGCCCTGATCTGGAAAATCGTACTGGTTGTCGAGCTGCTCGGCCGCAGCAACGGTATCGGCTTTCAGCTAAGCATTTTCTTCCAGCAGTTCGACATTGCCGGCCTGCTTGCTTACACGATGGCGTTCGTCATTGTGATGCTGTTGGTCGAAATCGGCCTTGTCGAACCACTTGAGCGGCGCATGACCCGGTGGCGCAAATGACCGAAGATGCCCGGCAGCTTGAAGTCAGGATCGACCGTAAAGCCTATGCCAAGGGCTCGGGCGACGGCGACAGGCTCGCTATTGAAGACTTGTCCTTTACGGCCCGCGCGGGGGAATTCGTTTGTATTGTCGGCCCGTCGGGTTGCGGTAAGACGACCCTGCTCAACATCATTGCGTCCTTGGACAAGGATGCCGACTCGCGCGTGATTTTCGCCGATGGAACCAGCGTCGACGAAGCGCGCGTGAGCTACATGTTTCAGACCCCGCGCCTGTTGCCATGGGCGAGCGTGCGCGACAATGTCCGCGTCGTGCTCGACCAGGAGACCGCGGCCGATGGCCGCGCCGAGCGGTTACTGGAACGGATGGAGCTCGGCGATGCGCTCGATGAGTTTCCCAATCGCCTTTCGGGCGGCATGCAACGACGTGTGGCGCTAGCACGGGCGTTTGTCACCGAGCCCGACCTGATGCTGCTCGACGAACCGTTCGTCTCGCTCGACGTCCCGGTGGGCAATCGCCTGCGTGGCATCTTGTTGGATTTGTGGCGCGCGAGCCCGACCACGGTTTTGTTCGTTACCCATGATTTGCGCGAGGCGATCTATCTTGCCGATCGCATCCTGTTTTTATCGCGCGGCCCGTCGCGCGTGATCCTGGAAGTGCCGGTGCCGCTGGCCCGTCCACGGCAAGCGGAATCACAGGAAATCGAGTCCTTCCGCCAGGAATTGTTGACAAAGCACGAGTCGCTCTTGCACGGCTTGACTGATAATGAAGGTAAAGACCCCATTGATGGGGCCAAGGCAAACGCAGACGACAATAATACTGCGGTGGCAGGAAATAACCGAGCTGGGGAAGTGGCGTGAACGAGGCAACAACGGCGGTCAAGAACGGTGTCATTCTTGACCTGGACCAGGTGGTAAAGACTTACGGTCCACGAAAGGCACTGGACGGCGTTAGCATCTCGATAAACGCGGGCGAGTTCGTCGCGCTACTCGGCCCCAATGGCGCTGGCAAGACCACTCTGTTCCAACTTTTGACCGGACTTTTCGTGCCCGACGGCGGCAGCATCAAGGTCGACGGCGCGGATATCCGGCATAATGCCGTGCCGGCGCTTGCCGGCTTGGGCGTTGTGTTCCAGCAACCGACGCTCGATCTCGACTTATCAGTCGCCGACAATCTGCGCTTTCACGCCAATTTACACGGCATTAGCGGCGCCGACGCCAGGCAGCGCATCGAGCATGGTCTGGCGCAACTCAAGCTTTCCGATCGCGCCAAGGACCGCTCGCGCGCTTTGTCCGGTGGCCAGCGGCGGCGTGTTGAACTAGCCCGGGCCCTGCTGCACCATCCGAGCCTTTTGTTAATGGACGAACCCACCGTGGGCCTTGATCCGGCCAGCCGGCGTGACCTTCTATCCTACGTGCTGGAACTTCGGCAGGAACGCAACATGGCGATTTTGTGGGCCACGCATTTGGTCGACGAAGCTGAAAAAGCGGATCGAGTGATCGTGATGCACAAGGGTCATGTGCTGACCACCGGAAGTCCGGCCGATTTGGTATCGCAAACCGGCACCGCCGATCTACATGATGCCTTCGTCTCGCTGACCGGTCAGGACGCGTGAGCGTGTAGTTCGGTGACTTGGAACTCGTGATTAATAAAAAAAGAGATTGAACATGACCATTCGGACTGTATTTGCGCGACCGCTTATTTGCGCCGGACTGGCCCTTGCGATGAGCAGCCCTGCGCTCGCCGCCGGCACCGGCTACATATTCGTTAGCAACGAGGCGAGTAACACCGTCAGCGTTATCGACGGCGACAGCTTTGAGGTGGTGAAGACCATCGAGACCGGTGAGCGCCCGCGCGACATGCGCTGGAACGTCGACAAGACCAAGCTGCTGGTCGCCGCCAGCGGCGACGACCGTATCGAGGTCATCGACGTCGCCACGCTCGAGGTGGTCGGCACCATCGAGGCCGGAGAAGATCCCGAGATCTTCCAGCTCGACCCGAGCGGCAAGATCCTGGTCGCCGCCAACGAGGACGACAACGAAGTCACCGTCACCGACGTCGAGACCGGCAAGCAGCTGCGCGTGGTCGAGGAAGTCGGCATCGAGCCCGAGGGCGTGACGTTCCGCAATGACGGCAAGGTGGTGTTCGTCACCTCCGAGGTCACCAACACCATCTTCATCATCGACCCGTGGAAAGGCGAGATCCTCGACGAGGTGCTGGTCGGCAACCGCCCGCGCCGCGGCTTCGTCACCCCCGACGACAAGGAATATTGGGTGACCAACGAGCTTGGCGGCACGGTCAGCATTCTCGATGCCCAGACCTACGAGCTGCTCGACGAGATCTTTTTCGAAAAGCGCGGCATGCGCGAGGGCGACATCAACCCGGTCGACTTCGCCATGACCAAGGACGGCTCAACCGCCTACATCACCCTCGGCCGCGCCAAGCATGTCGCGGTGGTCGACGTGAAAAGCCGCGAGGTCACCGACTATATTCTCGCCGGCGACCGCGTCTGGGGCGCGGCGTTGACCTCGGATGAGAAGCTGTTGATCGTCACCAACGGCGCCAGCGACGATATCAGCGTCATCGATACCGCCAAAAAAGTGGCGATCAATTCGATCTCCGTCGGCCGCACACCGCACACCGTCCGGATCGACGATTAAGTCATGAAATCGCTTCGTTCCTTGGCGGCCGCCGCGATTGCCGCCGGTTTCTTGGCGCTTGGACAGACCGCCGTCGCACAGGACGAACGGCCGACCGTCACCATCGGGTTCTTGGATCTCGTGGAAGACATTCGCTATGACGATTGGGGCGTTCATCCGGTTGATATCCGCTCCGAGACCGGGTTTGGCGAACGCCGTGCCTATGCCGGTGCTGAGCTAGGGCTGGAAGAACTCAAACGGCTCGAACGTGTTGCCAAGGCGCAATTCGCCATGCGACGCGAGTCGGTCGCCGGATCGGCCACCATGGTCGAAGCCATTGAACGCATGCGCGGCGAAGGCGTGTCGTTCTACGTGCTCGACGCGCCGGACGATGTGGTGGCCGAAGTCGCAGCGCGCACCGCCGGGCTCGATGTCGTGTTGTTTAACACCACGGCGACTGGCGACGATCTACGCAATGAATTGTGCCAGCCGCATTTGTTTCATACGGCGGCCAGCCGCGCCATGCTCGCCGACGCCATCGCGCAATATCTCATCGCGCAGAAATGGCAGGACGTCCTAATCCTTCGGGGTCCCTTGGACGAAGACGATGAAACGGTCGTCGCGTTTGAGCGCGCCGCCGACCTGTTCGGGCTTGATATCGAGGACATACGCGATTTCGTGTTGGGCAACGATCCCCGGGCGCGCGAAGTCAACGATCTCGCCTTTCTGACCGGCCGGGCCAGTTACGACGCTGTTTTCGTCGCCGATATCGATGGTGAGTTTGCTCTAGGCGTGCCCTACGCAACCCAGGATCCCGCCGCGGTCGTCGGCGCATCCGGGCTGATGCCGCGGACTTGGCATTGGTCGTATTTGCGCCACGGTGCACCCCAGGTACATGGCCGGTTCGAGCGCATGCACGGCCGCCGCATGGGCGAAGCCGATTGGGGCGCCTGGATTGCGATGAAAACCATTGGCAATGGCATCGCCCGCGCCAAGACCACCGACGCGGCGGCGGTTGCGGACTTTCTGAGTGCCGGCAAATTCAGAATCGACGGCTCCAAAGGGCCAGGCATGGGCTTTCGCCCCTGGAACAATCAATTGCGCCAACCCATCATGCTGACCAGCGGCGACTGGGTAACGGCGCGCGCGCCAATCGAAGGCTTCAAGCACCGGACCAACGATCTCGACACCCTGGGACACGACGAGCGCGATTCCTCGTGTAAGTTTTGACGCACGGTTCACGGGACGATAAGAAACGTCGCCGGCACTTAGAATCGGCGCGCTCCAGGGAGGGAGACGACCACCATGCAGCTTAGTCACGCTGTCGCCGCGGTCTCCGCGTTGAGCCGGCGCGAATTGATCAAATTCTTCCAGCAGAAAGGCCGCCTGTTTTCGGCCTTCGTGCGCCCTGCTCTGTGGCTGTTCGTCTTCGCGGTCGGTTTTCGCGGCGTTTACGGTGTCGACGCTGGCGAGCCGTATCTGCAACGGAGCGTCAATTACGAATATTACATCCTGCCAGGTCTGACCTGCATGGTGCTGCTGTTCAGCGGCATGCAGTCGTCGTTGTCGATGGTCTATGACCGCGAGATGGGTGTCATGCGGCTTCTGCTCACCGCCCCGTTGCCGCGTTGGTATTTGCTGACCGCGAAATTGCTCTCGGGGACCTTCCTGTCGGTGGTTCAGGCCTATGCGTTCCTGGTCATCTGCTTGCCGTTCGACTGGTTCACCGGCCTTCACGTGGCGTTCAACGACCCCTGGGGTTGGCTCTATGTATTACCGGCGCTGATCGCCACCGGCATGATGCTCGGCGCGCTCGGTCTGGTGCTTTCAGTCCATATCAAGCAACTGGAAAATTTCGCCGGCACCATGAACTTCGTGATCTTTCCGATGTTCTTTATCTCGCCTGCCCTGTTCCCGCTCTGGTACCTGCAGGAGAGCGGTGCTGATATCGTCTATTGGATCGCCAATCTGAACCCGTTCACATACGGCGTTCAACTGGTTCGATTTGCCAGCGAAGGGCAGTTTTACGGTCTTGGTGCGTTGGTTGTGGTGGGTTGTACGGTGGCGTTCTTGGTCGCCGCGATCTACGGCTATGACCCGCAACGCGGGTTTGTTAAGCGCGGCCCACAGGCCGCTTAACGACCCAGACTGCTAGCGAAAGGCCTGGGCATGGAGCTCAAGAAAGATTTTATCGATCTGATCGGTAATACCCCGATGCTGCGCCTCAAGCGCGCCTCGGAGGAAACCGGTTGCGAGATCCTTGCCAAATGTGAATTCCTCAACCCTGGCCAGTCGGTGAAAGATCGCGCGGCGTTGTTCATTATCCGCGACGCCGAGGCCAAGGGCGCGCTTCGTCCGGGCGGCGTGATCGTCGAAGGCACCGCGGGCAACACCGGCATCGGGATCGCCTTGGTCGGCAACGCGTTGGGCTATCGCTCAGTGATCGTCATGCCCGAGACCCAAAGCCAGGAAAAGAAGGACATGCTGCGCATGTGCGGCGCCGACCTGCGACTGGTGCCGGCGGTGCCGTACAAGGATCCCAACAACTACGTCAAATATTCCGGCCGCTTGGCCAAGGAGATCGCCAAAACCGAGCCGAACGGTGCAATCTGGGCCAACCAGTTCGACAATGTCGCCAACCGACGAGCGCACGTCGACGGCACCGGGCCCGAGATCTGGCGTCAGACCGACGGCAAAGTCGACGGCTTTACCTGCGCGGTCGGCACCGGCGGCACGCTGGCCGGCTGCGCCATGGCGCTCAAGGAACGCGATAAGACTATCCAAATCTGGGCATCCGATCCGCTCGGCGCCGGGATCTATAAGCTCTACAAGCCCGACGGCGACGTCATCAAAGGCGACTCGATCACCGAGGGCATTGGCCAGGGCCGGATCACCGGCAACCTGGAAGAAGCGCCGATCGATGACGCCCAACAGGTCACCGACGAAGAAGCGCTCGACGTGGTGTTCAATCTGGTAGTCGACGAAGGCCTGGTGATGGGCGGCTCGACCGGGATCAACGTGGCCGGCGCAATCAAGATGGCCAAAGCCATGGGCCCGGGACACACCATCGTCACCATCTTGTGCGACTATGGCAGCCGCTACGCCAGCAAACTGTTTAATCCGGAGTTCTTACGGTCCAAGAACCTGCCGGTACCCGAATGGCTGGGCCGGGAGCCGGTCATTGGCCTCTGATCTGCTGTTCCGCGAAGACGCTTATCTGAAAGACTGCACCGCCCGGATCGTCGCGGCGGATGAAAACGGCATCCGTCTCGACCGTACGGTGTTCTATGCCCGCGGCGGCGGCCAGCCGGGCGATATCGGCACGTTGGTCACCGGCGACGGGACCACGGTGGAAATCATCGACACCGTCAAGGGCGAAGGCCTCGACGACATCTGCCACATGCCGGAAGACGGCGCGCCGCTCCTCGACATCGGCACCGAGGTGACCGCGACGCTCGACTGGGACCGGCGTTACCGCCTGATGCGCATGCATAGCTGCCTACATCTGCTGTCAGCGGTCATCGACGGCGCGGTTACCGGCGGCCAGGTCGGCACCGAGAAGAGCCGGCTCGATTTTGATTTGCCCGACACAGCGCTCGATAAACAAGCGATCACCGACGCGCTCAATCGGTTGGTCACCGAAGACCAACAAGTTACGTCGCGCTGGGTCACCGACGACGAGCTCGACGCCCAGCCCGACCTGGTCAAGACGATGTCGGTTGCGCCGCCGCGTGGCACCGGCCGTGTCCGGCTGATCAATGTGGCGGGCGTGGACCTGCAGGCGTGCGGCGGCACTCACATCGCGCGCACCAGTGAAATCGGTCCGGTGCGCGTCACCAAGATCGAAAACAAGGGTCGGCACAACCGACGCATCATCGTCGCGCTCGACGATTAGACTCGCCGCCCCAGTTCGGGCGCACCGGACCTTTGGAGGAAACATGGATTACGCCAACCCGCAGGCGCTGGTCTCGACGCAGTGGCTCGCCGATCATCTTAACGCCCCCGACGTACGCGTGGTCGATGGGTCATGGCACATGCCGCAGCTCGGGCGCGACCCTCGCGCCGAGTTCGCTAAGCAGCACATTCCCGGCGCGGTGTATTTCGATATCGACGACATCGCCGACACCGACTCCGATCTGCCGCACATGTTGCCGAGCGCCGAAAAATTCGCCAGCCGAGTGCGTCGTCTCGGCCTCGGCGATGGCGTGCGCGTCGTGGTTTACGACGCCACCGGCGTCGGCAGCGCGGCGCGGGTCTGGTGGACCTTCCGCGTCTTCGGCCACGACGATGTCGCCGTGCTCGACGGCGGGCTGCCGAAGTGGCTTGCCGAGAACCGGCCGGTGGAATCGGAACAACCGATGATCCAAGAACGCCACTTCAGCGCGCGCATGAACAGCTTGTTGGTGCGCGACCGCGACCAAATCCGCGCCAACATTGACAACGGCCGTGAACAGATACTGGACGCGCGTTCGCGCGGACGTTTCAACGCCACCGAGCCAGAACCGCGTGCCGGTTTGCGGGGTGGTCACATGCCGGGCGCGCTCAATCAGCCGTTCCTGGAGCTCTATGAGGGCGATCCCAAGACCATGAAATCAGCCGACGACTTGAGCGCGCTATACAAAGAAGCCGGCATCGATTTCGCCAAGCCTGTGATTACCAGTTGCGGCTCGGGCGTAACCGCATGCAACCTCGCTTTCGGCCTGTACCTCTTGGGCAAAGAAGACGTCGCAGTCTATGACGGTTCGTGGACCGAATGGGGCAGCCGCGAAGACACGCCGATCGAAGCCTGACCGAACATTCATCCGGTCACAATCGCTGGCGCGAGCCCTGGCAGCACTGTGGCCGTGAGCCTCGCCGCGATACACTCGGACAATGCGACTGATCGCCGGTATTGGTTTGACATATCTACTTCTGAGCGCGTCCGCATCGGCGGCAGACTCGGCGCTTGACTTGGTCGAAATTCCGGGCGGCCGCTTCGTCCAGGGCGATGCCGAGGGAGAACCGGACGAGGCGCCGCGAGAGGTCACAATTGCACCGTTTCAGTTGATGCGCCACGAAGTGACCAATGCCCAATTCGCGCACTTCGTCTCCGAAACCGGCCACGTCACCGACCCGGAGCGGCGTGGCTGGGCCTGGGTATGGACCGGACGCTGGGGCAGTGTTGAAGGCGCTGACTGGCGTCATCCCGAAGGCCCGGACGACTCGATCGCCGGAAAAGACGACCACCCGGCGATACAGATTTCCAAGGACGACGGCGAAGCGTTCTGTGCGTTCCATGGCCTGCGCCTGCCAACCGATCCTGAATGGGAGTATGCCGCGCGCGGCACCGACGGCCGGCGTTATCCGTGGGGCAACCAACCGCCCGAGGCCGCCGACGGCAGCCGGCGCGCCAATTTCGGCAGCGTGCCCTGCTGCGCGCCCAACACCGCCGACGGCTATCTCAGCACATCGCCGGTCGGCAGCTTTCCGCAAGGCGCGTCACCTTTCGGCTTGCTCGACATGGCCGGCAATGTCTGGGAATGGACCTCTGACCTGCATCCGGGCGAGCCCGGCGAATTCGCCATTCGTGGCGGTGGCTGGGGCAACAACCCCTATTGCCTGCGTGTCTCGTACCGCCACGGTAACCCTCCCAAAATTGGCCTCGATATGGTTGGCCTGCGTTGCGCCGCAGACGCGCCCGAATAGGCTAGTCTGACTGTCGACGGCGCAATCAAGGCGGGGGAAGTGCGATGGCAATCGGCAATACGGTCGTCTCGATCAACGGCGAGGATTGGCTGATCAACGGCCAGCCGACCCATGCCGGGCGGACCTGGCGCGATCTCAGGATCGAGGGCCTTCTGCTCAACAGCCGCATGGCTAATGGCATCTTCGATGATCTAAACCCGCTCACGCGGGCGCTTTGGGCCTACCCGGATACCGGCGAATGGGAACCCGATAGAAACACCCGGGAGCTAATCGCCGCCCTGCCCACCTACCGGCAGCACGGTCTCATCGCCATTGGGCTGAATTTACAAGGCGCCTCACCGTTCGGTTACTACCGATATGACGATGCCACGGTCGGCGCTATATTGGACCGTATCAGGCGTGTACACCCGGAGGCGACGCAGGAAACCGTGTGGCATGGCCTCGCCTCGATCCGCTCGCAACCATGGGAAACAGGCGCTTTCAAACCAGATGGCACATTGCGGCCCGAATTCCTCTCACGCGCGGCCGCAGTTATCGAGGCGGCCGACGATCTCGGCATGGTGGTCTGCCTCGGCCTGTTTTATTTCGGCCAAGACGAACGGCTCGCCGATGAGCCGGCGCTCTTGGCCGCGGTAGACGGCGCGTGTCAGTGGGTTTTGGAGAGCAGCTTCACCAACGTCGTCATCGAAATCGCCAACGAGGTCGATATTCCGCTCTACGAACACGAGGTGCTGACTGCGTCTAAAGCCCACGTCCTGATCGAGCGTGCCAAGAATATAAACCACAAGGGACAGCGCCTCTTGGCGGGCACGAGTGTCAGTGGCCGGATTGCACCGACCGCGGAAATCGTCGAGGCTTCCGATTTCGTTCTGCTGCACGGCAATGGCTTGGATGATCCGGCGGAAATCACACGTCGCATTGACGATACCCGCGCGCTCGCCACGTACTGCGGCCAACCGCTCGTGTTCAATGAGGATGACCATTTCGACTTTGATCAGCCGGCAAGCAATTTTTTCAATGCGCTCGCAGGCCGCGCCGGCTGGGGCTATTTCGATCCTGGCCAAGGCGCCGGCGGCCGCGCTGCCTTCGGCGATTATGTCGAGGGCTATCAAAATCCTCCCATCAACTGGGGCCTCAACACCGAACGCAAAGCGGCATTCTTCGAGACGCTGCGTGCAGTGACGGGCAATTGAGCCAAGCTTGCGGCTGGCCGCTTATGTTTGGCGATGACATAGTGCGCGCCGGCTAAGCACAACCGAAGACATTGCTATGAAACAAGACACCGTGGTCGTTACCGCGGGGCGCGATCCGCACGGCAATCATGGCGTGGTCAATCCGCCCGTTTATCACGCCTCAACCATCACATTCCCGACCGTCGCGGCGATCGAGGAAGCTGGCCGTCACCGCTTCGACCCCGGTCAGACTTATTACGGCCGCTACGGCACGCCGACGACCTTCGCGCTGGAAGAGGCGATTGCGGCGCTCGAGGGCGGCTATCGCTCGGTAACGGTGGGATCGGGCAAGGCGGCAATCGTCGCGGCATTGACCGCTTTCCTCGACGCCGGCGACCATCTTCTGATGGTCGATGCCGCTTACGGGCCCACGCGGGCGTTCTGCAATCGGTTCCTGGCGCGCTATGGGGTCAAGATCACATATTACGATCCGCTCATCGGCGCCGGGATCGCCGATCTGATCAGGCCCGAAACCAAAGTGGTGTTTACCGAGTCGCCTGGGTCGCAGACCTTTGAAGTGCAGGACATTCCAGCGATCGCCGAGACCGCGCACAAGGCAGGCTGTACCGTGGTGCTTGACAATACCTGGGCGAGTCCGCTGCTGTTCAAACCGTTCGACCATGGGGTCGACGTGTCGATCCAGGCGGCGACGAAATACATCGTCGGCCATTCCGACGCCATGATGGGCATGGTTACCACGACCGAAGCGGTGCATGACCGCGTGCGCGCGGCGACGTTCGAACTCGGCGCCGCATCGGGTCCGGACGACGTCTATCTCGCCCAGCGCGGCTTACGCACGCTTGGTGTGCGGCTCGAGCGGCACATGAAAAGTGGGCTTGCAGTCGCCGAGTGGCTGCAAGCTCGACCGGAGGTCGATCGCGTATTGCATCCGGCTCTGCCCGGAGATCCCGGTCACGCAATTTGGAAACGCGATTTTCTCGGTGCCAGCGGCCTTTTCGGCGTCATTCTCAACCCCACGCCTAAATCGGCCGTCGCCGCCATGCTCGACGGTATGGAGCTCTTTGCCATGGGCTATTCATGGGGCGGCTATGAAAGCCTTATGGTTCCCACCGATCCGGCGCAACTGCGGACCGCAACCAAGTGGCAGGCTGCGGGGCCAAGCCTGCGCCTCCATGTCGGTCTGGAAGATGTCGATGATCTGATCGCCGACCTTTCGGCCGGATTTGATCGCCTGAATGCGGCTCGATAGCTTGCCCTAAGCGGCTGGGTCTGATCCCCTAGGGATCGAGATGAGAGAAGCCAACACAGGACGGGACGAACGCATTCCGGTGATCCTGATCACCGGCTTTCTCGGCAGTGGCAAGACGACCTTGCTGCGGCGGATGCTCGACCACTCGGCGCTGGCGCGAAGCGCTGTCCTGGTGAACGAATTCGGCGATGTTGCGATCGACGACCGGCTGGTGCGGGCCCGCGCCGGCGAGCTGGTGACGCTGGAGTCGGGCTGCCTGTGTTGCAGCCTGCGTGATGGCCTGACGTTCACACTGCGCGACCTCGACCGTCGCTGCCGGAATGGCGAGATTCCGGCCATAGACCGCGTGCTGATCGAAACCACCGGGCTCGCCGATCCGGCCCCGATCCTGTTGTCGCTCGCCACCGATGACACGATCTCTGAGCACTACCGCCTCGCCGGCGTGCTGGTCACCGTCGACACGGCGAACGGTTGGCGCCAACTCGACCGCCAACCAGAAGCGGTGCGCCAGCTTGCCGCCGCCGACCAAATTCTACTGACCAAGATCGACCTTGCGGAATCAGCCGAAGTTGAGCGGCTTGCGGATCGAGTGGAAGCGATTAACCCTGGCGCGGCAGTGCACCGAGTCTTGCAGGGCGAGATCGCGCCGGATCGTCTGCTCTCCGAAAACACAGGTCCGGCTGCGCCTAGCCGAGCTGCGTTCGAGGCGCCGCACGATCATAGCCATGATCCAGACCTCGACTGTTTCTCGGTGGCCATCGATACGCCGCCGGAGCGCAGGGCTTTCGAAACTTGGCTCACCATCCTGCTCGCGCATCGAGCCGACGATTTGTTGCGGATCAAGGGCGTGCTCCGCTTCGCCGGCGAAGATCATTCGGTGCTGGTTAATGGCCTGGGCGGCCTGCTTCATCCGTTCGAACCCGTCGGAGCCTCCGTTGCAGGGGGCGGCCCATCTCACCTCGTCTTCATCACCCGGCGATTGCCCGCATCGGTCATCCGCGAGTCTCTGCGGGCAGCAATCGACCTGGCGGCGGCGTGATGGCCACCGCCGCGCCAGCCCTCGCCCTCGGACGCCCTGAACCGGCGAATGCGCCCGGCGTCTCACTTACCCGCTGGCACCTTGAGTGCCCGGTCGGCGCCGCGAGCTTCACCGCCGACGGTCGTCACGCGGCGTTCGGCCTCGCCGACGGCACAGTCAGGCTGGTCGCACTCGACCTCTTCTCGGCGCGCCGCATGACCGCGTCCGTCGTGCACGACGATCCGGTGTGCGAGGTGGTAGCCGATCCGGCGACCGGCGGCGTTTTCAGCCTGGGCCGCGACGGACGGGCAATGGCGATGGATGCGCGCGGCTATGTCTCCGAGGTTCACGAGCCGTCCAGCGATGAAGACGCGGCCCGCGCGATCGCGGCCGGAGTTTCGGGATTGCGCGCGATCGTGACCCCCGAACAGGCGATCCTTTACGACCGCGCCGGTAACAAGGCGGCGTCGCACCGCCATCGCGGCGGCACATCGGTCTCGTTCGACCCGGCCGGCCGGCGGCTAGCAATTGCCGGCGACGGGGAAGTCGCGCTGTACTGCCTAGCCGACCGAGCAGGCACCGGTCGCGATGTGCGGTTCCCATGCGCATCCGCGCCGAAACGTATCGCCTGGGCGCCCGACGGCGCGCGTCTCGCGGCCGCCCCGGAAACACCGGCGGTGCCATGTTGGCATCTCGACGACGAACAATCCGAGCGGCCGGTGTCCTATTTCGGGCGCGCCTTCATCATCGCCTGGAGCCATGACGGTCGGCACCTGGTCGGCGCCGGCGACGGCTCGTTACTGTGCTGGAATGCCGATCGCGCGTTCGGCCGGCGCACATGGTTCGTACCACGCGCCTTGGCGCCGATGTCAGGCTGCCGGGTCACCGCGCTGGCGTGCCATCCGGCGCACGCGCTGGCCGCGGCGGGCTATGATGACGGCTGCATCATGCTTGCTGATTTGGATACCGGACGCGATAAGGTGGTCCGACACGCCAACGGAGCCGCGGTCACCGCCCTCGCCTGGTCTGACTGTGGCGGACGCCTTGCCGCCGCGAACAATGATTGCGAAGCGTCGTTGCTCGATTTCTCACGGTTAACCCGGAGCCATTAATGCCCCACCTAGTGCGTTATTTGCTCATTCTCGTTTTGACGCTTTCAGGTCCCGTGGCCAGCAAGGCAGCTGATGGCAATTACACCGTATCGGAAATGTGGATTGAGACCGCGGACGAACGTCATCGCTTCACGCTCGAGATAGCCAAAACGGAGCAACAGGTCCGGCAGGGCTTGATGTTCAGGGACAAACTCGCCGACGACGCCGGCATGTTGTTCGACTACGACCCACCTCAGCACGTTGCGATGTGGATGAAGAATACCCTCATCCCGCTCGATATGTTGTTCGTTGATGAGCACGGCGTGATTGGACGCATTGCGGCTTGGACAACGCCGCTATCGCTGGAGTCGATCCCGTCGGGTGGTCGAGTGCGTGCGGTGATCGAGCTGAGGGGCGGGATCACTGACCAGCTTGGGATTAAGCCCGGCGATAAGGTTGTCCACCCCATATTCGGTGAATGAGCCTTGGCGGACCCGCGCAAACTCCGACTTCGCATCCTGTTCGGGCCGGAAATCGCGGTCGGACCTGGGAAGGTCGCGCTGCTTGATGCGATCGCCGAAACCGGGTCGATATCCGCCGCCGCGCGTGCGCTCGGCATGTCTTATCGGCGGGCATGGCTGTTGATCGACGCTATGAACCGGTGCTTTCGCGACCCGGTTATCGAGACCGCATCCGGCGGCAAAGGCGGCGGCGGCGCCCGGGTCACCGAGGTCGGCCAGGAAGTGCTTCGCCGCTACCGATCAATGGAAGACACCGCGGTCGCCAGCGTGCGCGATCAAATCGCTGAATTCTCCGCCCTTCTTGCCGATGAACCGCCGGACCAGGCAGCGTCCGGCGAGCCCGACCGAGCCGGTTGACAGGGAGCGTTATGTTCCTCTATATACATCGATGCATTATATACAGTGGTATATGACGGTTCGGAGCGCCACCCCGGACCATCAATGCAAATTGCCGGAAAGTCCGGCATTGAATCCCTCCTGGCCCGCACCCGCCTCGCAAAAATCGAGGCGGGTGCGCGGTCTATCGGCCATATCATTTCTTCTTGCAGCGATGTGTCTTGCCCCGCTGCCGGCACGCTCGGAGCAGGTTTTGATTTTCGCCGCGGCGAGCACCACCGATGCCGTCAGCGAGATCATCGAAGAGTACCGCGCGGCCACCGGCGACACTATCGTCGCCTCGTTCGCGGCGAGCTCGGCGCTCGCGCGTCAAATTGAAAACGGCGCGCCAGCGCATTTGTATCTGTCCGCCACGCCGCTCTGGATCGATTATCTCGACGAACGCGGTCTGTTGGTTGCGGGTAGCCGGCGCGACCGCTTGGGCAATCGTCTCGCGTTGATTGCGCCAAGCGATAGTTTGATCGATATCGCGCTCAGCGCAGACACGTCGCTGCTCGACCTGATCGGCGACGGCCACTTAGCAATGGCGGACCCCGACCACGTCCCCGCCGGGCTCTACGGGCGCGCGGCGCTCGAGTCCCTTGACCTCTGGCAAAGCGTGTCTGCGAAAGTCGTACGCGGCAACAATGTGCGCGCGGCACTCGCCCTGGTCGAACGCGGCGAAGTCCCGTTGGGCATCGTTTACCGAACCGATGTGGGGGCATCCGATAACAGCCGCATTATCACCTTGTTTCCGGAGACCACACATCCGCCGATCCGCTACCCCCTTGCCTTGGTCACCGGACAGGAGACGCCCGAGGCCCGTGTGTTTTACGACCATCTGTTAAGCCCGGCCGCGGGTGCGATCTTCGAGCGGCACGGCTTCACGGTCCATTGACCGACGACACGTGCAACCAATTAGTCCTGACGAATGGGATGCGATCGCGCTCAGCCTGAAGGTCGGGCTGTGGAGTGTCGCGGTCAGCCTGCCGTTCGGCATTTTTTTTGCTTGGCTGCTGGCGCGCCGGGAGTTCTTCGGCAAGAGCCTGGTTAATGGCCTGATCCACTTGCCGTTGGTGCTGCCGCCGGTGGTGGTTGGTTACGCGCTCTTGGTCTTGCTCGGTCGCAAGGGGCTGATCGGCGAGCCGCTATACGACTTGCTCGGCATTTCGGTTGCCTTCAAATGGGAAGGCGCCGCGATCGCGTCCGCGGTGATGGGGTTCCCGCTGATGGTGCGGGCGATCCGCCTTTCGCTGGATACGGTCGACCGGGGGCTGGAACAAGCCGCTCGGACGCTCGGCGCCGGACCGTTCACCGTCTTCGCGACCATCACGGTTCCGCTGATTACGCCGGGTATTCTCACTGGCATAATTTTGTCGTTCGCGCGCAGTTTGGGCGAATTCGGCGCCACCATCACGTTCGTTTCGAACATCCCGGGAGAAACGCGCACGTTGCCCATCGCCTTGTACAATTTCACCCAAATTCCCGGCGGCGACCTGCAGGCATTTCGGCTCGCGGTGATTTCGATCGTGCTCGCCCTGGCGGCTCTCTTGGTCTCCGAAATGCTTGCGCGCCGTGTTCAAGCGCGGCTGGGAACCTAAGTCCATGATCGAGATCGAGGCTCGCGACCGGCTCGGCGATTTCAGCCTAGACGTGCGGCTGTCCGTACCCGACACCGGCGTCACGGCTTTATTCGGTCCGTCGGGCTCCGGCAAGACGTCATTGCTTAACATGATTGGCGGACTGCGCTCCCCCGAGACAGGTCGCATCGTCGTCGGTGACAAGACACTGTTCGATTCCGAACGCGCGATCAATGTGCCGCCGGAGCGCCGGCGCATTGGCTATATCTTCCAGGAGGGGCGGTTGTTCCCTCACCTCACCGTTCAGCGCAACCTCGTCTACGGCATGCGCCGCACGCCAGCCAGCGAGCGCTATGTCCAGCCGGAGCAAGTGATCGGCCTGCTCGGCATCGAGCCGCTGCTCGACCGACGACCGGCGCGGCTGTCAGGCGGTGAGAAGCAGCGCGTTGCGATCGGCCGGGCGCTGCTTTCGAGTCCTCGAATCCTATTGATGGACGAACCGCTCGCCGCGCTCGATGCGGCGCGCAAAGCGGAAATCCTGCCGTTCATCGAACGCCTGCATGCGGAAATCACCATTCCGATCGTTTATGTCAGCCACGCCGTCGACGAAGTCCTGCGCATCGCCGACACCGTCGCCGTGGTTCGAGACGGCGGCATCGAGGCGGTCGGTCCGGTGGAAGACCTCGCAAGCCGGCTTGACCTAGCCGGCCAAGCCGGCTTCGGCGAGGCGGCCACGGTGCTCGCCGCGACAGTTGCACGTCACGACGATCATCATGCGCTGACCGAGCTGGATACCGCCGCCGGGCGCATCATGGTCGGCCGTCTCGACGCTTCGGTCGGAGCGCGGACGCGTCTACGCCTGCGCGCGCGTGACATTGCGCTAGCGCTTGAAGCGCCGCGCCAGGCCAGCTTCCTCAATGTCCTGAAGGGCGTTGTGGCCACGATGGAGACACGCGAGACCGGCGCCGTCGATGTCGCGGTTGAAATGGGCTCGAACGTTCGGATTTGGGCCGAGGTAACCAAACTTGCGGTCGAGCGCTTGGGATTAGCGGAAAACACACCGGTGCATGTTCTGATCAAAAGCGTTGCGGTGGAGCGCTACGTCCGATGACGGGCTCGCCCCTTGGACGGCCTTTCGGCCTGAGATAGATTGCCGAAAAAGGAGAGCCGACCTTGACCGAACAGACCGCGCTGCGAACCGGCGGCGAGATACTTGTTGATGCCCTGCGCCTGCATGGCGTCGAGACCGTCTTCTGCGTGCCTGGCGAGAGCTACTTGGCGGCGCTTGATGCGCTGTACGGCGCACGCAACCAGATCCGCGTGGTGACTTGCCGTCAGGAAGGCGGCGCCGGCTTTATGGCGGAGGCCTATGGCAAGACGACCGGCAAACCCGCGGTTTGCTTCGTGACGCGCGGACCCGGCGCCTGCAATGCGTCGATCGGGGTTCATACGGCGATGCAGGATTCGACGCCGATGATCCTGTTCGTCGGCCAGGTCGCGCGCAACGCCATGGGCCGCGAAGGGTTTCAAGAAATCGATTACCGGCAGATGTTTGCGCCGCCGATTACCAAGCTCGCGATGCAAATCGACGATCCGGCCCGGATTCCCGAACTGGTGCACCACGCCTTTCAAACCGCGACATCGGGCCGTCAAGGCCCCGTCGTGGTCGCGCTGCCCGAGGATATGTTGACCGAGGCCGCAAGCGTGGCCGACGGCAAAGCGTATCAACCGGTACGCCCGCACCCCGGCCCCGATCAACTCGCCCGCGTTCGCGCCATGCTGGCGGATGCCGAGCGACCGGTGATGATCTTGGGCGGCAGCGGTTGGACCGCCGCGGCGTGCGAGGCGATTACCCAATTCGCCGAGGCAAATGGGCTCCCCGTCGCCGTGTCGTTTCGTCGGCAGGACCTGTTCGACAATTTGAACGACCTGTATGTCGGTGATCTTTCGACCAGCGTCGACCCGAAACTGGTGGCGCGGATTGTCGAGGCGGATGTTTTGCTGGTGGTCGGCGCACGCCTCGGCGAAATGACCACGGGTGGCTACACCACGCTCTCGACCCCGACCCCGCGCCAGAAGCTGATCCATGTCTATCCAGACGCCGAGGAACTTGGTCGGGTCTTCCAGCCCGACCTCGCCATCGCGGCCGGCATGGAGGGATTTGCCACGGCCGCGCAAGAGCTCGAGCCGATCGATAGCGCCGCCTGGAATGATTGGACGCGCGCGGGCCACGCCGACTATGTAGCCAACCTGGAACCCGATCCGATGCCTGGTCCGGTCGACATGCCGGCGATCATTGCCACGCTACAGAACGAGCTGCCGGACGACACGATTATCACAATAGATGCTGGAAATTTTTCTGGGTGGCCACAGCGCTTTTGGCGGTTTCGACATCACCCGAGCGAGATCGCACCGACTGACGGCGCCATGGGATACAGCGTCCCGGCGGGCGTCGCGGCCAAACTTGCGGCGCCGGATCGCGAGGTCGTGAGCTTTGTCGGCGACGGCGGTTTCATGATGACCGGACAGGAACTCGCCACCGCCCTGCAGCATGGCGTGACGCCAATCATCATCGTGATCAATAACGGCACATTCGGAACAATCCGGATGCACCAGGAACGCGACTATCCGGATCGACCGATCGCCACCGAACTCACCAACCCGGACTTCGCGGCGCTCGCAAGAGCCTATGGCGCGCATGGTGAGCTGGTCGAACGCACCGAGGATTTCGCGCCCGCCCTGTCACGTGCACGCGCCGCCGGCACTGCGGCCGTGATCGAGATCCGGCTCGATGTCGACGTCATCACAACGCGAGCCACCTTATCCACCATCCGCGACCGGGCCATCGCGCGGGCGGCTGAATAGACATGCGTGGAGCCAGTAGCAAGTTGTGAGCCGGACCGGTCGCAGGCCGCGAAGTTACGGGCCCCGCGGCTGCCTACTGACACTTGCCTTGATCGCCGCGTTGATCCTGTTTTTTGAGGTGGCGTACGAAAAGCTTGACTGGCGCTCACCGGACGCCGATCGCATCCAGGTGATGACAAACGAACTAGTGCGAGAACTGTTGGCAGATGAGCCAATCACCGGCTTAACCGTGGTCACGATACACAGTCGGAAAAAACGATTTTCGCTTTCGACAGACCGCTGGGCCATCGAAGGAGATGTTATTCTCGCTGCACCCGAAGGTGAACAACCCGATCGCCGACCTTACGTTGCCATCTTGCACACCCTGTGTGATGAGCATGTCGATCGGCGTTGTTGGTTGCTTGAACAATTGACCTATGGCGACCGGATCATCCGCCTGCACGAGGCGCCGGGCTCTGTGATCAATTAACCACGCGTGTCATTGATTACGCGGTCTGACCACTTGATCGGTTGTGTGAATCACGGTTTCATTCGCCCGCCGATTCGCGATGGAGCGAGCCTAACGATGGACGCGAATCCGGTGAACGTGGTGGCCATGATCGAATTTGACATCGAAAGCGACAGGGTCGGAATGGACGCTGGCCCGTTCGCCATATTTGGGCGGGACGCGTTGCTAACGGGAATGCCGCTATGAGCGATCATGCCTCCAAAGTAAACCGGGAGCTCGACTATCTCGGAGACCTGTCATTCGAAGCCGGTCAGGTCAGCATCGATATGAGCGACGAGCAGGCCGCCGAACACGGCGTGAGCGCGGTTCGGATTGCGCGTCTGGCGTCGTTGATCATTGCCATGGACGACAAGAAGCTCGAAGCGCTGTTGCGCGGCGCGGGCGAAACGGGTTCCGCCGCGGCAATGTTCCGCAGGCTTGCCGATTCCTTCGCCAGTGAAGCGAATTTGCTGGAAAAGGGCGCCACAATGATGAATGACGCCTGCGGTCGCCTGGTGGTCATCATGGATCGGATCAGTATCGCCGACGCCGAAGAAGAGGACATATCGGGTGGTGATATTGGCGGGTCTGGCAGTGAGACAGTGAGCGACCTGAGCGACGCCGCCGAAAATCAAATCGTCGTCGAACTGGATCGCGGACTCAGGTCCGCCGACTTGGCCCCAAACGAGACGTTGGGGGACAACGACACTGCGCCCAAGTCGCCAGCGGGCGCCAATATCGAACCGATCTAGGCGCGGTATCAGAATACCATGAGAAACCGATATTTCTCACTCTGAATAGAGTTTCCCCTAGAATCGACCAGTTTCCCACCACTGCTCGGATTTCGGTTTCGGGGGCCTACGGCTCATTTTTGTTACACGTCGCTCGCCCAACCCCACCATGACGCCTATATTCGGTTATGCAACATTCGAGTGGCGCCGCAGCTTTTTCGACAAGCGCGTTCTTCTTTGTGTCCCACGTCACAAAGATTTTCGCCCTTAGGGATTGTCCTAGAGTACCATAGGGAATATTCTTCTAAGGGAGCGATGGGATTGGATAAATGACTATGTCGATTTTGAAAAGAGTTCAGCGCTTCCTTAAAAGCGTAGATGGCGCGACCGCCGTGGAGTATGGGCTTTTGGCAGCCTTGATCGCCACCGTGATCATCACGGCCGTAACGACCATCGGCACCGAATTGAACGAAACGTTCTCGACAATCGGCGATACGCTCGACACACAGAGTAACTAACCACATCAGCCGCGGAGCGCGTTCCTAGCGCTTACCTCTGCCAAATATTGGCAAAAAGAGGGCCGCTGGCGCTCAACCAGTCATGACCTAGCTTCGCGAGCGGGCTGACGGCAATTCCCAGAACGGTTGGTCGGGGCGGCCTGATTCGAACAGGCGACCCTCTGCTCCCAAAGCAGATGCGCTACCAGGCTGCGCTACGCCCCGATGCGGCGAAACCTAGGGTTTCCTGAACCGCATTACAATCGTTGGATCACCAGCGACCACAATCACTGCGCCGTCCAACCGCCGTCAACACGGAGACAACTCCCGGTCATCAGCGCCGAGGCATCGCTGGCCAGGAATAGCACCGCGCCCATCAGATCGGTAACCTGACCGACCCGACCGATCGGCAACCGCGCCAATACGTCGTCGCGAAATTCCTTGTTCTCGAACATCGGTCTGGTCAGCGGCGTTTCTATGAACGTCGGGGCGATCGTATTAATCCGAATGTTATGCGGCGCGAGATCAAGCGCCATCGATTTGGTCATGCCCTCGACCGCATGCTTGCTGGCGCAATAAACCGAGCGTCCCGGCAGCGCGACCAATCCCATCTGCGACGAGATATTGATAATCGACCCGCCGGCCTCGGCGGCCACCATGTGCCGCGCCACCGCCTGCACGCAGAAGAAAGCGCCGCGAACGTTGAGCGCCATCACCGCGTCGAAATCCTCGGGGGTCACGTCAAGCAGCGGGGCCGGCCGGTTGGTGCCGGCATTATTGACGAACACATCGACCGGACCGATGCGATCAAACACGCGGCGCGCCGCATCGACATCCACCACATCCACCGTCTCGACTTCCGCGCTGCCGCCATTTCTCGCGATCGCCGTCGCCACTTCATCGAGCTCGGCCCGGGTGCGCGATACCAGCACCACGTGCGCGCCAGCCTCGGCGAGCGCTGCCGCCGCCGCCTGACCGATGCCGCGTCCGGCGCCGGTGATCAAGGCGCGCTTGCCGTCCAAACGCAGCGATGGAGTCTTGGGCAGAGCCCGGGTCATCGTGTCAACGTCACTCATTCCGCCACCTCTCCGGCCAGATTGCTACCGCCATAGCGGCGGACCCGAATATCAGCTTGCTCCTTATGGCCGGCGAACCCCTCCAGGGCGCACAGCCGCGAGCAGACCTCGCCGACTTCCGCCGACGCGCTGTCCGACAGGACCCGTTGGTAGGTGCAAGTCTTGAGAAACTTTCCGACCCACAGGCCGCCGGTGTAGCGCGCCGCCTTGCGCGTCGGCAGCGTGTGGTTGGTGCCGATCACTTTGTCGCCGTAGGAAACGTTGGTCCGCGGCCCCAGGAACAAGGCGCCGTAATTGGTCATGTTGGCGAGGAAATAGTCGGGGTCGCGGGTCATCACCTGGACATGTTCCGAGGCAATTTCATCGGCCACTTGGACCATTTCGTCTTGGCTGTCGCAAACGATCACCTGGCCATGGTCGCGCCAAGCTTGGCCGGCGACCTCGGCCGTCGGCAAAATGGTGAGCTGCCGCTCCACTTCGGCGATCGTCGCCTGGGCCAGTTTTTCCGAAATGGTCAGCAGGATCGCCGGCGACGTCGGTCCGTGCTCGGCCTGGCCAAGCAGATCGGCGGCGCACAATTCAGCGTCGACCGTCTCATCGGCAATCACCAAGGTCTCGGTCGGCCCGGCAAACAGGTCGATGCCAACCCGGCCAGACAGCTGCCTCTTAGCTTCCGCGACAAAGGCGTTGCCGGGGCCGACCAGCATGTCGATCGCGTCAATGGTCTCGGTTCCGAGCGCCATCGCGCCGACCGCCTGGATACCGCCGAGCGCATAGATTTCGTCGGCGCCGCCGAGATGCTGGGCCGCGACAATCGCCGGCGCCGGGGCGCCCTGATAGGGCGGCGCACACGTCGCGATCCGACCGACGCCGGCAACCTTGGCGGTAACCACCGACATGTGCGCCGACGCAACCATCGGATATTTGCCGCCGGGAACGTAGCAGCCGACCGCGTTGACGGGGATGTTCTTATGTCCGAGCACCACTCCCGGGAGGGTCTCCACCTCGACATCCCGCAGCGCATCTTTCTGGATTTGCGCGAAGTTCCGAACCTGAGCCTGGGCGAACTCGATATCGGCCACGTCTTGCGCGTCGACTTGCGCGACACAGGCCTCGATCTCGGTGTCGCTGAGACGAAAATCGTCGCGTTCCCAGCCATCGAACTTAATCGACATTTCGCGCACGGCATCGTCGCCACGCTTAGCAATATTGTCGAGCGCCTGTTCGACGACCGCGCGGACCTTGTCGTCTGCCGCCGCTTTCTCTTCGCCGCTCTGCCCGGTCTTCAGATAGCGTGGCATTTTGCAATCTCCCCGTCAGATAATGCCGCATATGCTTAACTTCGCTCGGTCACCGCCAACCACGGGCGGGCGACCGAGGAAAAGCCGCTCTTACAGCTTGGGAGCAGCTTATAACAAGTCTTTTGCTGGACTGCCTCGTTTGGCGGAGAGGCCTAGGGGCGATGGGCTTGACGAAACCAGCGCGCGGCGAGACGGTGCGCCGGCGAAATTACAGTTTTTTGGAAAGCAGTTTGCGGTGGGTGTCGCGCCAGCCGGACTTCCGATAGAGGGCCTGAGCGTCCTTGTTCCGGTTCTCGACCTCAAGATGCAACGTGCCGACGCCAAGCGCCCGCGCGGCCTCCTCGGCGATCTGCATCAGCTTGCGTGCCACGCCAAAACCGCGCATCTCGGGAATGACATACAGTTCGTCGATAAACCCGTCACGGCCGCCATGCTCGATCGAAAAACCGAGCGTCAGAATGATGTAACCGATGGCTTTATCGCCAGAGGAATGCCGTGCCAGCCAGCACCGCGCGGCCATGTCGCCGAGACAAAGCAGGCGCACAGCCGCCTCACCGGACTCGTCGAGCGGGTGCCCGTCCTCTTCGTTCATCGTGCGCGACAAGGCGAGCACCGACGTCACGTGCTGCGGCCCCGCCGCGTCGATCGACACCTCGGCCATCGCGTTCTTTCGCTTCAAGCTGGTCGTGGCCACACTTCACCTATTAAAGACACTGTCAGGATCCGACCAATTTTCCGCGCCCCATAACAACTTACGGTTCGCATATAGGTCGAATATCGCAACCATCTAGCCATACGCGTCGCGCCGACGGAATGTCGACCGTCACGGTTTGCGCCCGGATTTTCCAGAAAAGCGCCGGTTTCTCGGGCCCGGCACAAGAAAATATGGGGCGAGTGACCGGTCTCAAACCGCCGATCTCCTGCGTCACAGTCCGGCGCTCTAACCAACTGAACCATACCCGCCATCGCCGCCTCGATATGCCGCGCGGCGTGGATCTCGAAGCCCGCAGCCAGAAAAAGGGGCGGTTACAGCCGGTAGCGCTCGACGACGGCGGGGTCTGGGTCGACGCCTAGGCCGGGGCCAGACGGTACGGCCAGCTGTCCGTTGACCACGACCGCGGCGTCGCCGAACAACTCGGTTTCGAAGTCGAGATACAAGCGTTCGAACAATGGCGAACGAGGCATGGCCGCCGTCAGGTGAATAGTCGCGATCTGGCCGGGGCCGAACAAGGCACAATGGGGCGAGAGAACCAAGCCGTTGGCATCGCAATAATTCGCGATCTTGACCAATTCGCTGACGCCACCGGTTTTGGCCACATCCGGCTGCGCGATGTCGATGGCGCCAGCCTCATGCATGGCGACGAAGTCGAACAGACTGCCAGCGTTTTCACCACTGGCGATCGCGTGGTTGCCGGCGGCTCGAATTCGCGCCAGGCCGATGTAGTTCTCGGGTGGCCAAACCGGCTCTTCGAGCCAGTGGAGTCCCAGACCGGACATAGCCGCGTCGTGCTCCAATGCCTCCTCGACCGACCAAGGACAGTTCGTATCAAGCATGACACGCGCGTCGTCGCCGGCGGCTGCAACCGCCGCGGCAATCACCGGCACGGATATTTCATGCAGCTTGATCCAGCGATATCCCTCCTTGATGGCGCGGCGCACCGCGGTGGCCACGGCATCTTCGCTGCCGTAGCGGACCAGGCTCGCATAGACCTCGACATGGTCGCTATGCGCGCCGCCGAGCAGGTCGACCAGAGGGCGTCCGCTGGCTTTTCCGGCAATGTCCCAAAGCGCGATATCAACCGCGGATATGCCGTACATGATCGGACCGACACGACCGAAATTGTGCAGATTGAACTCCAGATCGTACTTAATTCGCGAGATTTCCCGAGCATCACGTCCGCGAACGAGCGGTAGCACGCGGTCCTCGATCATGCGCTGCAGGGCGCGGTCTTCCATGCGAGAAAACGCTTCGCCCCAGCCGACAATTCCGTCTTCGGTTTCAAGACGGACGAGCAAAGTGTCGAAGCTGTCGGCCGGTGCGCCGCCCCACCCCCAGGGCGCCAGACCGCCGCTCTCGAACGGTATGGCCACCAATATGGTTTCGGCTTTGACGATCTTCATGGCTGGAGCCTTCGCTTTCAATCGCGCGGCTAGGCACCCAAAACGTCACCCCCGCCACACCATCCAGACAGGCAATCTAGATCAAATAAATTCTAAGCTATTGAAAGAATGGGGCGAGTGACCGGAATTGAACCGGCGACCTCCTGAGTCACAGTCAGGCGCTCTAACCAACTGAGCTACACCCGCCACAAGGGCTTCGATAAACCGAGCAAACGGCGCCGTCAAGGCTCGGTTCCGACCGTCATCCCAGACACGCGGCGCACTGTCCGTAGGCAATTTGCATAACAATTAGGCAAATATTTGGCGCACGTGCCAGCGAGCCGCGATTTCTCTTCCGGCATCTCAATAACCGGTGGCTTGGCACAGCGTGTGCTTTACCTTGGCTAAACGATGATTCAACTGACCCGCAGGAACGGAAGCCGGCAATGAAGAAAATCGAAGCGATCATTAAGCCATTTAAGCTCGACGAGGTGAAGGAAGCGCTTCACGAAGTCGGCCTCCAAGGGATCACGGTTACCGAGGCCAAGGGCTTCGGCCGCCAGAAAGGCCACACGGAACTCTATCGCGGCGCGGAATATGTGGTTGATTTTCTGCCCAAGATCAAAATAGAGATCGTTCTCGAAGACGGGCTCGTCGAACGCGCTATAGAAGCAATTCAAAAATCGGCGCATACCGGTCGCATCGGCGACGGCAAGATTTTCGTGAGCACCGTCGAAGAAGCCATCAGGATCCGAACCGGTGAAAAAGGTACGGAGGCCATCTAACGCGACTGGATTGCCGGCACAAGGCACCGACGGGAGTATTGGGGGAAACCACTCCGGACCATTTGAAGCACATCCGTGCCGCAGAATTAGATCACGCGCCAACAGCCCGTTCCGCAGATTGCGGCGCGGGTTGGAGTGTCGCCAAGGGGCCACGGGGCTCTTGTCGGCGCCATCATCGCGAAACCAAGCGAACGACCGCAACAGAGTAGAAAGAATTGACCATGTCCGATGCCAAGACAGTCCTTGAAAAGATGAAGGAGCAGGAGGTCGCGTTTGTCGACTTTCGATTCACCGACCCCCGCGGCAAATGGCAACACACCGCGCAGACCGTAGAGTCGGTCGACGAAGATATGCTCGAGGACGGCATTATGTTCGACGGCTCCTCGATCGCCGGCTGGAAAGCCATCAACGAGTCGGACATGAGCCTCAAGCCCGATCTGGCCAGCGCCGTCATGGACCCGTTCGCGGCTCAGCCGACCATGATCCTGTTCTGCGACGTCTTGGAGCCGTTGACCGGGCAGCCTTATTCGCGCGACCCGCGTTCGACCGCCGTCAAGGCGGAGGCCTACCTCAAGTCGTCGGGCATCGGCGATACCGCCTATTTCGGGCCCGAGCCCGAGTTCTTTGTCTTCGACGACGTCCGCTGGAGCGTATCGCAGAACAATACCTTCTACGCCATCGACTCGGAGGAAGGTCCGTACAACTCCGGCGCCTCGATGGAAGGTGGCAACATTGGCCATCGGCCGGCAGCCAAAGGCGGTTATTTCCCCGTCCCGCCGGTCGATTCCATGCAAGACCTGCGCGCCGAAATGGTTAGCGCCATGATGGAAATGGGCATGGCGATGGAGAAGCACCATCACGAAGTCGCGCCCGCCCAGAACGAACTCGGCTTTGGCTTCGCGCCGCTGATCACCTGCGCCGACCAAGTGCAAATTTATAAATACTGCGTGCACCAGGTCGCCCACTCCTATGGCAAAACGGCGACCTTCATGCCGAAGCCCGTGGTCGACGACAATGGGTCGGGCATGCATGTTCATCAGTCGATCTGGAAAGACGGATCGCCGCTGTTCGCCGGCTCGGCCTACGCCGATCTGTCCGACACGGCGCTGCACTACATCGGCGGCATCATCAAGCATGCCAAGGCGATCAACGCTTTCACCAACCCGTTGACCAATAGCTACAAGCGCCTGATCCCGGGTTTCGAGGCGCCGGTTCTGCTGGCCTATTCATCACGCAATCGGTCGGCGTCGTGCCGCATTCCGTTCGCGTCGAGCCCCAAGGGCAAGCGGGTCGAGGTTCGCTTCCCGGATCCCGGCGCGAACCCGTATCTAGCCTTCGCGGCGATGCTGATGGCCGGCATCGACGGCATCCAGAACCGGATCGACCCGGGCGACCCGATGGACAAGAACCTCTACGACCTGCCGCCGGAGGAAATCGCCGACGTGCCAACCGTCTGCGCCTCTCTCCGCGAGGCGATCGACGCGCTGGAAGCCGACCACGACTTCCTGACCACCGGTGACGTGTTCACCAAGGAACAGATCGAAGGCTACATGGAGCTGAAGTGGGAAGAGGTGTACCGCTTCGAGCACGCGCCGCACCCGGTCGAGTTCGACTTGTACTATTCGGTCTAGGCGCCAACCGTCACCGCCCGTTACCAGGGCCCGCCGGCGAAAGCTGGCGGGCCTTTGCTTTTGTTGCCCAGGATTAGCGCGGCGGACCGTCCCGCACTGTCCCGGGCCGCCGTTTACTTCGCGCGCGACCTTGGCGTTAATCTGACGGGTTGATGTCGGGGCGCTGACGTGGTCATTCGCCGTGCCACTCCTGATGCTCGTTGAACCGGAGCCCATGCAGCCGAGAAGCAGACCAGATGCTCATTCGCAAACTAAGACTGGATAAGGGTTGGTCCCAAGAATCGCTCGCCGAGATCAGCGGTCTCAGTGTGCGCACGATTCAGCGGATCGAGCGTGGCGGCAATGCCAGCCTGGAAACTCTCGGCGCATTAGCGGCGGTTTTCGATGTGGACATCGCCACACTGTCGATGGAGACGAGCATGTACAAAACAAGAGATGTATCCGAGCCGGAGCGCGAGGCCTTGGAATATGTCAGGGACATCAAGGGCTTCTATAGCCACCTGATCGTTTATCTGGTCTCGATCGTCGCCATGTTCGGGTCCAGCTTCTTCTTTGAAACCGACCACCCCTGGTATATCTGGCCTGCGCTCGGATGGGGCATGGGAGTCATCGCGCACGGATTGGCGGTATTCGAAGTGTTCTCCCTGTTCGGCGCCAATTGGGAGAAGCGGCAAGTAGAGAAGCGGCTCCGACGCGGCCAGGAATAGATGCGCCGGCGGGCGTTCTTTTGGCGCCGTCCCAGAGCAGAATGGGCGGATCAGCGCGCTAAACGCCCCCCGCCAATGACAAAGACCGCGCACGAGCGGTAAGTGAATATTTAGTCGTCAGATCGGCTGCTAACGATGACGGCCAGTCGCCGTTGTCGACATACTTCAGAAACTGATCGAGCACGGCGGAGAAGTGCGCTTCGTGGCCTGTCATGAGCTGCGCAGGAACTAAGATTTCGAATTCGTTCTCTTCCTCCCGTATGTCGAGGCCCGGCACCTCCGTTTGCAACGCGTCAATACGGTGGCGCAATGCCGCCTCCGTGGACCGTTTGTCGCCAACGGCCCGCACTGTGATCTTCGAGACAAAATCGGTATCCGGTCCGTTCGCCGCGACAACACGGCAACGGGTTCCGTGCACCTCCACAAGGCGCGAATCCCCGCCGCCATCCGGTATTGCAAGGTCCCAGCGAGACTCGATTTCGATGGGCACGGTGCGAAGCCGGAACCGAAGCCTCGCGTTGCAAGCATAATACAGCGATTGATCATTCACCTGCGCCATCACCTCTTCCGGGAAATCGTCCAGACCGGTGATTTTGCGAAACAGAGGTAGCGGCACCGCGGTTGGCCATTGCTCCGCGGCAAGCAAATCCACGTCACGCGCATAGTCGAACGGCGATCCGTCGCCGACCAACCATTGCGCCAAATCGATCTGGTGCGTGGTCACGTCGACGATACCCTCGCCTTGGACGGCGGTATCGAAATACCAGCGCGGTCGGATCAGCGGCTCCCCATTCACGATCTTGTGCAGATGATGGACACCGCGCATCTCAATCGCCGGTTCGGAACCATCGATCCGGAAGTCGCCAAACAGTCCGGCATCGGTGACCAACGCGCGCAGCACTTGGGCCTCAATCGAATGACGCTCGGTCATGATATCCATCGCGAGCGGCGGCCCCGCGGACGCTTGGTCCAACAAAGGTAACGAGCTTTCATCAATCAGCCACGGTTTGTCGCCAAGAACTGAAAAGCCCGCCGCATGCAGATGCGCGATGTTCGGCATCTTAGTGTCATTCCGGCCGGCGACGATCACCACGTCGCCTGGCTTTTCAGCAAGTAGGCGGTCGAAATGATCCGGGCCGCGCGTGACATGAAGACGCCAACGTGTCGGCCGGTCCGGGCGTTGATTGAAGCTGCTGACAATCTTGAGAAAACCGTCTACGTCCGGTCCGTCATCGGCATAGACATAGACGTCATCCGACAAGCGGGAATGGGCTTCACGCAATGTCAGGGCGGCGTGGAAGTGTCCGGGATTGAGAACGACAAGGCGGTGGCGGTTCCGGTCGGCGTCGGTCATCAACCGCACATTCCCGCGCCCGGATCGGATGCGACCGACGCGTTAGACCTCGGAAAAACCATCGTCATAGTCCACCGGGCGTGGACGGCCGTCCGCGCCAAGCGCAACATAAGTGAACAGACCGTCGGTCACGGTTTCGGGCTCGCCAGTTACATGACGTACCACTGCAGTATGCACCTTGACGGTGAGTGATGTGGAGCCGACCTTAGTTACCTCGGCATAACAACTGACAATGTCGCCAACCTTGACCGGCTTGTGAAACGCCATGCTCTCAAGCGCCACCGTGACCACCCGGCCCCGCGCGCGTTCGGCGGCAATAAGGCCGCCGGCAATGTCCATCTGGGCAAGCACCCAGCCGCCAAAAATATCACCGGCGGGGTTGGCGTCCGCCGGCATGGCAAGCGTGCGGACCGCCGGTTGGCGCGTGCCGTCGGCGCCGGGATTGTTCGTCATCGGGCCCGTTCGATTATAATGATCCGCCTCCCACAAGATGTTGTTTCCATGAGACCCTTGCCTACCATATGATTGGTCCAGTGGCGACTCGCCGCACCTTCGTAATCGGAATCTGACGCACATGCCCGAACTGTTTGAAGCGGCGATCAAGACCGCGACCGACTACACCGCCAAAGACATTGAAGTTCTCGAAGGCCTGGAGCCGGTGCGCCGGCGCCCCGGCATGTATATCGGCGGCAGCGATGAATCGGCGATGCATCATTTGGTCGCCGAGCTGCTCGACAATGCCATGGACGAGGTGGTCGCCGGGCACGCCACGTTCATCGACCTCGACCTCGCCGCGGACGGCACCGTGACCGTGCGTGACAACGGGCGCGGCATCCCGGTCGATCCGCACCCGAAATTCAAAAAGAAATCCGCGCTCGAAGTGATTCTGACTACGCTGCATTCTGGCGGTAAGTTTTCCGGCAAGGTCTACGAAACGTCCGGTGGTTTGCACGGCGTCGGCTTATCCGTGGTCAACGCATTGGCCGAAGAATTGACGGTCGAGGTCGCGCGCGATCGAAAGGCGTGGCGGCAAACCTATCGGCGCGGCGTACCGCAAGGGCCGCTGAAGAACGCCGGAACCGTGCACAACCGGCGCGGCACGACCATCAGCTTCACGGCGGACCACACGATTTTTCCGAAGACCGCGCGTTTTAGGCCGGCCGCGCTGTACCGCATGGCGCGCTCGAAAGCTTATCTGCTTCGGGGCGTCGAAATCCGCTGGCGCTGCGACGGTAAACTCATCGGCGAGAATGACGAGACGCCGGAAAAGGCAGTACTGCATTTCCCGGGTGGCCTCGCTGATTTTCTCGCCAGCAGCATCGACGGCGCCGAGACCGCCACCGAACTTCCTTTCGTCGGCGAGGCCAAGCTCGCGGGTGGAGCCGGTCGTGTCGAGTGGGCCATCACCTGGCTGCGCGACGATCGCGGTGCGTTCCTTAACTCGTACTGTAATACCGTGCCGACACGAAATGGCGGCACCCACGAGACTGGATTGCGCGGCGCATTGACCAAAGGCTTGCGCGCCTATGGCGAGCTCGCCAAGAACAAACGCGCGAGCCAAATCACCGCTGACGACATGCTGGCTGGCGCCTGTGGCTTATTGTCACTGTTCATTCGCGAACCCCAGTTTCAGGGTCAAACCAAAGATCGGCTGTCGTCGCCGGAAGCGACGAAATTGGTCGACGCGACGCTCAAGGATCACTTCGAGCATTGGCTAGCCCAGGACCCTGAGACAGCGAATGATTTGCTGACACACGTCCTTGAACGCGTGGAGGAGCGCCTGCGCCGGCGGCAGGACCGCGAGGTCGCGCGCAAGTCGGCCACCCGTAAACTACGCCTGCCCGGCAAGCTCGCCGACTGCACGCGGAGCGATGCCGCTGGCACCGAGGTGTTCCTGGTCGAAGGTGATTCCGCCGGCGGGTCCGCCAAACAGGCGCGCAAACGTGAAACCCAAGCAATCCTCGCTTTGCGCGGCAAAATTCTCAATGTCGCCTCCGCCACCGCCGACAAGCTGCGTGGCAACAAGGAACTGGTCGATCTGATCCAGGCGCTGGGTTGCGGCACCCGCGAGCATTACCGCGAGGATCGTTTGCGCTACGAGCGAGTGATCATAATGACCGACGCCGATGTTGACGGCGCACATATCGCGTCATTGCTGATAACGTTCTTCTACCGCGAAATGCCCGATCTGATCCGCGGCGGCCATCTGTATTTGGCGCAACCGCCGCTCTATCGCCTGACCAACGGCGCGACCTCGATATACGCGCGCGACGACGCGGACCGCGAACACCTGATCAAGACCGCGTTCAAGAAGGGCGCGAAAGTCGATGTGAGCCGCTTCAAAGGGCTCGGCGAAATGCCGCCGGCTCAGCTCAAAACGACCACAATGAGCCCTGAGACGCGGACCTTGTTGCAAGTCGAGATCAACGAGGAAGAAGAAAAACTAACCGGCCGTCGAGTTGAGGCGTTGATGGGGCGGAATCCGGAAAAGCGCATGGAGTTCATCCGCGAACACGCCGCGCAGGTGCGCGATATCGACGTATGACAAAAGTGCCGATCCCTTCTTTTCGCCCACTCTTAGCGAAACACGGATTTCGCTCGATAGCGCTGTTCCTATGTTTCGCGACCGTGGCCTGCGGAGTCACCTCGGATCGCATTTACAATCTCAACCTTTATCGCCGCGACGCCCAAAGCTTTCTGATATCGGGCGCCACCAACAGCCGTAACATCCCCACATTCATTTCGGGCAATCCGTTCGGAATTTCGCCCACGACACTCGCCAACATTGTCGCTTCGTCGATCCAAAGCGCATTCCCGAGCCGTGAGGTCGGATTTGTGGTTCGCGATTCCGACGATGTGCGAACCGACGTCTTGATGGTCGTCGCCTTCGACCCGCCGACCGCCACGGTCGGCCGGCAACTGTGCGCGGCACCGGGTCGAATTCCGTCGGCACCATCCAGCGAGGCAATACGCACGGTCATGGCGTTCTGCTTCGGCAACCGGCCATTGGTTAGCATCGAAGGCCGGCTTGACCGTGGTAGCGGCGTCGGCGACGCCGAGTTTGTCGTGCTTCTGCGCGATATGACCCGACGAATGTTTGAAACCAGTCCGACCAAGTCGCCATAGGCCCCAGCAAGCGGGCTCACACGGTTGTGTCTTGCCTGCGACGCCTTAACGGCCAATGTGACAGGCCAGTGTGGGCGACAGGCTTGGAACAAAACTGGAACCCGAAAGGGAGTAACGATCATGCATGGAATGCCCAGATGGCTTGGAGCCATCACCCTTACGGCAGCGCTCGCCGCCTGTAGCGGCGCGCCAACCGTGTACAACACACAGGTCTACCACGACGCGTGGCCGACCTTCTTCTCCGGCAGCGGGCAGTCGGAATTCCTTGCAGTCGTGTGGGGTAATCCGTTCAACGCTGAGCAAGCACGTACTGATGCGGTGGTTCTCAAGTCAGTCGACCAAGCGTTCAATCGGGCTAACTACACGTTCAGCACCAATCCGACAAATGTGGACCCGCTGGTGCCTTATGTGGCGGTCCTGTTCAACCCGAACTCGGTGTCCAGCGGACTTCCCTGTTCCGACCTGACCGCACTTCAACCGCCGCGCGCGGCTTCGGGCGAAGTCCGTGTCCATGCCGCCCTATGCCGTGGCGGCGCGCCTTTGACCGGGGCCCGTGGATTTGTTGCAGAGGTATCCGATCCTAATGACCCGCGCTTCGAGAAATTGATGTACCAAATCGCGGTCGAACTGTTCCGTTATCAACCAGGCACCAATCCGACCGGAAACGTGCCTTCGTGAAACTCCGCCGTGTTACAGCCGCCGCGGGAGGGTTGTTAGTTTTAACGACCTTCCTGCTCGGCTGCGCCGACACGGTGAGAACGTACAATTTCGGGCAATATCACGATCGCTGGCCGGAATTGATTGCCTGGCATACGGCGGAACCAATTGAGATTGTCGTTTGGGGCAATCCGTTTGACGCGATGCAATCGGCGCTTGACGCGGCGGTTGCGGAATCGCTCTCCAAACGCGCGCTCAGGCCAGGATCTTTACTGCCTGTACGAAGCGACGGCGTGCTGCCAGGAAAACCCTATATTTCAGTGGTTTTTGATACTGGAAACGGGCCGTTCGGCTATGAATGCGTCGACTTGTCGAATGTCGCGCTTGAGCAAAGAGACGACGGCACCGTCAACATCCACGCCGCGATTTGCCGCGGTGGCGCACCTATGACTCGGATCGAAGGCTCGGCCGGCGGGATCAGCGGTCCAAATGACCCGAAATTGCGCGACCTCCTGGACCGCGTGGGCAGCCGGCTGTTCCGCGCACCGCCAACGCCCTGACCATATTCAACTCATTAGCCAAGCACGCATCGCCGCGGTCGTGTCGTCCGGCCGTTCCATGGTCGGCAAATGGCCGCAGTGGCCGAGCACGACCAAGTCAGCGCCCGGAATGGCCTCGGCCATCTCCAGGTGAGCATCAAGCGGCGTCAGTTGATCTTGCCGGCCGCACAAGACCAGCGTCGGGCAGGTAACCCGAGCCAAATCGGCGCGGCCGTCAACCCGGCCAATCACCGCGGTCTGCTGGTTGAGAAACGCCTCGGCCCCAACCCGGTCGGCCATCGCCATCACCGCGGTCGTCAGGTCCTTATCGTCCAGCCGATCAGAATGAACCAACAGCGGCAGCAGTTTTGGCGTGACGCCACGGAATTTTCCGCGTCCGGCCAATTCGATAAGGTCTCGCCGACGTTGTTTGGCCGGTGCCGTATCCTGACGCGCCGAGGTGTCGAGAAGCGCGAGCCGCGTCACCCGCTCCGGCGCAACACGCATGACTTCCTGCACGACATAACCGCCCATCGACAGGCCAGCGAGCGCAAAACGGTCCGGCGCCTGGTCGAGCAAGCGCCGCGCCATCGCCGCGATCGAGTCATCAAGCGTACAGTCGGCGACCTTGATTTCCGCGATGTCGGCCAGGCCGTCCAATTGCGCGCGCCACAACGCAGCGTCACAAAGAACGCCAGGACATAAAATCAGAGAGTCAGTCATGATTCGTGGATTCTTAGACTTCTATTTGATCAACGCGGTGACTTCCTTGAACAGATTCGTGCCCGCATTGTCGAGACATTCGAATAGAACTTGCTCGGCGACAACGATTTTGGCGCCCTCGCCGCGCAACCGGTCGAGCGCAATCGGCACATGCGTGGGGTCGCGCGAACTGGTGGCATCGCCGACCACAAAGCAGTCTTTGCCGTGCGCCATCAAGTCAAGCGTGGTTTGGGTTACGCAAACATGGCTCTCAATCCCGCACACAACAGCCTGTGAGCGGCCAATTTCCCCAATTTCCTGCGCTAAAGCTTCGTCGCCGAGACATGAGAAGTGAACTTTGGAGCGTATTCGGCCCGCCGGCACAAGCGATGCCAGGTCAGACACGGTTGGCCCCAGACCTTTTGGATATTGTTCGCTTATCAGCATTGGCACGCCCAATAAGTCAGCCGCACGCATCAATATCCGGCAGTTGTTGAGTACACGCTGTGGTTCGTGCATTGCGGGTAATAAGCGCTCCTGCACATCGATAAACAGTAGAAACGCCTTTTCAGAGTTGATTTTCACCAATAAAATCCCGATATTCCCGCGTGATCACGAAGTTTTTTTCTACACTAATTGAGAGATCGTAATTCAACCATCGATAAGACATAGGTAAACTCGTCTGAATGACCTTTGATACCCTGGGGCTGAGCCCCAATACACTTAAAGCCGTTACTGACGCCGGCTACAAAGACCCCACGCCGATTCAGAGCCAAGCCATACCGATCGTGCTGCAAGGCCGCGATGTTTTGGGCTGTGCGCAGACCGGTACCGGCAAGACCGCTTCATTTACCCTGCCGATGATCGAGATTTTGAGCTCCGGTCGGGCGCGCGCGCGCATGCCGCGCTCGTTGATCCTGACGCCAACCCGCGAGCTGGCAACTCAGATCGCCGACAATTTTCAGATCTACGGCAAGTATCACAAGCTTTCCATGGCGTTGCTGATCGGCGGCGTTTCGATGACCGACCAGCAGCGCGCGCTCGACCGTGGCGTCGATGTGTTGATCGCCACGCCGGGCCGCATCCTCGACTTGTTCGAACGCGGCAGCATCCTGCTCACCGGCGTCAAGGTCCTGGTGATAGACGAGGCCGACCGCATGCTCGACATGGGCTTCATTCCCGATGTCGAACGCATTGTCAGCCTGCTGTCACCGATCCGTCAGACCTTGATGTTTTCGGCCACCATGCCGCCGGAGATCCGACGCCTGGCAGACAAATTTCTTAGTTCGCCGAAAGAAATCACCGTCGCGCCGCCGGCGTCACCGGCCGAAATGGTGACTCAGGCCGTTGCGTTAGTTAACGCGGCCGACAAACGCGATGCGCTGCGCGCCTTGCTCGAGTCCGAGCCGGTGGAGAACGCGCTGATCTTCTGCAATCGCAAGAAGGACGTCGATATTCTCGACCGCTCGCTTCGCAAGCACGGTTTCTCGTGTGCCGCCCTGCACGGCGACATGTCGCAGCCGGCGCGCACCGAAACGCTCGAGGCGTTTAAAGCCGACAAGCTCAAGCTTCTGGTCGCCACCGACGTTGCCGGCCGCGGGCTCGATATCCAGGGTCTGAGCCACGTGTTCAATTTCGACGTGCCGATCCACGCCGAAGATTATGTTCATCGCATCGGTCGCACCGGGCGCGCCGGTCGCCCCGGCCGCGCGTTCATGCTCGGGACCCCGGGGGACGCGAAATTTCTTGCCGCGATTAAGAAATTGATCGGCCGTGACATTCCCAAGATCGACATCGCGGATTTCGCAACCGCCACTCTCGATGCCGAAGAAGCGCCGAAACCGCGCGGACGGACGCGAACACGAACGCCAAAACCGAAAACCGAAGCCGCCCCGCCCCCGGCGAATGATGAGGCGGCCCCGACCACTGACAGCGCCCCGGCGGCGGACGCGCCCAAGCCAAGCAAACGCCGGGCCCCTTCGAAATCCGCCAAATCCGAGACCAAGGCGCCAGCCGAACCACGGCGTTCTCGCAAGCCCAAGCCGGAACCGACAAAATCCGATGGCCCGGTGTTGGGTATGGGCGACCACGTTCCCGCTTTCATGCTAAAACCGTACAGCGAGGCCGGCTGACCCGATTGCACGGCCGAGCGCGCTAAGCGGGAGTCGGCAATGCAAACCATTTTCGTGTCGGTTAAGTGCGAACTCGGCAAGGCGTATCAAGTCGCCGACGACCTGGTGCAAAAGGTCGCCGAGGTGTCGGAAGTCTACTCGACCTCCGGCCAGTATGACTTGTTGCTCAAAGCCTATCTCGCCGACGACCAAGACATCGGTCACTTCGTCAACGACTCAATCCAGACCGTGTCCGGCATCGCCGACACGTTCACGACGATCGCCTTCAAGGCCTTCACCTAAACACCTCTCCTGGCAAATAGGATCGCTACATGGCGCAGCGTTTCGATCTCATCGTCCACGGCGGCACGGTGGTGACCGCTGTCGGTCATGACCACGCCGACATCGGTATCAGCGGCGGCCACATCGTCGAAATCGGCAACCTGGCCAGCGCCGACGCCGGCGAACGGCTCGATGCCGAGGGTTTGCACGTGTTGCCCGGCGTGATCGACAGCCAGGTTCATTTCCGCGAGCCCGGCAACGAACACAAGGAAGACCTGGCGCACGGTACCGCGGCGGCGGCGCTCGGCGGCGTCACGGCAATATTTGAAATGCCGAATACCAATCCACCGACGACCAACCCCGGCGCGCTCGCCGACAAGGTAAAGCGCGCCACCGGGCGGTCGTGGACCGATTTCGCCTTCTTCGTTGGCGCCACCGCCGAGAATGCCGACGACATGGCGACGCTCGAACGCGAGCCGGGTTGCTGCGGCGTCAAAATCTTCATGGGCTCGTCGACCGGTAACCTGCTGGTGCCCGACGACGCGACGGTCGAGCGCATTCTGAACTCGGGGTCGCGCCGGGTCGCGGTCCACGCCGAGGACGAAGATCGTCTGAACGAGCGCAAGCCGCTGGCCGAGACCGGCGGCGTCAAGCAACACCCGGTTTGGCGCGATGTCGAGACCGCGCGGCTCGCCACCGAACGCATCCTGAGGCTTGCATGCAAGACCCGGCGCGCGGTGCATGTGCTGCACGTCACCACCGCCGAAGAAATGGCGATGCTCGCCGACCGGCCATCATGGGTCACGGTCGAATGCACGCCACAGCACCTGACGCTTGCCGCCCCCGATTGTTACGACGAACACGGCACGTACGCGCAGATGAATCCGCCGATCCGCGAAGCGCGCCATCGCGAAGGCCTATGGCAAGGCATCACCGATGGAGTGGTCGATGTGATCGGCTCCGATCACGCGCCGCACAGCAAGGAAGAGAAAGCGCAGCCCTACCCGCAAAGTCCCTCGGGCATGCCCGGCGTCCAAACCCTGCTGCCGCTGATGCTCGATCACGTCAATGCCGGCCGGCTCGATCTCGATCGTTTGGTCGACCTCGTCTGCACCGGCCCGGCGCGGCTTTATAAGATTCACGGCAAAGGCGCGATCCGCCCCGGCAACGATGCCGATCTCACCCTGATCGACCTCAAGGCCAAGCGCACGATCACCGCAGATTGGCTGGCGAGCAAATGCGGCTGGAGCCCGTTTGAGGGTAAAACCGTGACCGGCTGGCCGATCGCCACCATCATCCGCGGTCGAACCGTGATGCGCGATGACGAGTTGATTGGCGAGGCCGCCGGCGCCCCAATCCTTTTCAATGACCTGCTGGAGGAGGACGCGGCCTAGGGCATCGCGACATTGACGGCGCTGGCCATCAGACCCACCTGTCTGGTCATGAAAAATCAAAAATTGATATTTGCAGCGACGTTTGCAGCCTCCCTGATGACATTGGGGATTATTGGCGGTGCTCAAGCCCAGACGTTCGACGTGCCCGAAGGGTTCGTCAGTGAGATTGTCCGCGAGCCGACCGACGATGGCGGCGCGGCAGCGGTGCTGCGCGTGCATCCGGATAGCGGTTCGTTTTCCGACCTGAGCAGTATCGAGATGCGACCGATGGTCGAGGGCATCGACGATCCGGACGCTTGGTTGCAAACGCGTATGACCGCATCGTTCGAAGCCTTGTCGCCAGAGCCCGACGGCATGCTCGATAGCCCGGATAGCCCGCTGAGCGATCCGGAGTTCGATGATTTGCGCAACTCCATGTCGGACCTGATCAAGCGGCTGCAATCGCTCGGCAACCTGCCGCTTGAGTATTGCGAGCAGCCGGTCGGCAAGAGCAACGATGCCGGCGCCTACCGCGAAATGTCGTGCGATTTCACCCTCGGCCCGCTGTCCCAATATGTCGTCCTGCGGCTGCAGGAGATCGACGGGGTCTGGTACTACACGCGAATTCGCACTATGAACGAGCGCAGATTGCGCCATTTGGTGGCGATCGCGAATTCATTCCACGTCGACTAAACCGAGGCGCCGCTGGACAACCGGCGGGCGCCCGCGCGGAGGCCCCAACATGACCAGCCAGCCCCAGACCGAAACTCCCGCCCCTCGCCTCGCCGATAGCGCCAAGGCCTCGTTCGACTGGGCCGATCCGTTTCTGATCGAGGATCAGCTCACCGAGGAAGAGCGGATGATCCGCGACACCGCACGCAGCTTTGCCCAGGACCGGTTGATGCCGATCATTCTGGAAGCCAACCGCCACGAACAGTTCGACCGTGGCTTGATGCAAGAGATGGGCGCACTCGGGCTGCTTGGCGCCACCATCGACGGCTATGACGGCGTCGGCGCCAGCTCGGTGGCGTACGGCCTGATCGCGCGCGAAATCGAGCAGGTCGACTCGGCCTACCGTTCCTGCGTCTCGGTGCAATCGAGCCTGGTCATGTGGCCGATCTTCACCTACGGCACCGAAGACCAACGCGAACGCTTCCTGCCCAAGCTGGCGAGCGGCGAGCATATCGGCTCGTTCGGCCTGACCGAGCCCGACTTCGGCTCCGACCCCGGCGGCATGATCACCCGCGCCCGCGCGGTCGACGGCGGCTATCGCATCAGCGGCACCAAGACGTGGATCACCAACAGCCCACTCGCCGACGTCTTTGTGGTGTGGGCCAAGGACGATGACGGCAAAATCCGCGGCTTCATCGTCGAACGCGGCATGGAGGGCCTCTCGACACCGAAGATCGAAGGCAAGTTTTCGCTGCGCGCGTCGCCCACCGGCCAAATCGTGCTCGAAGACGTATTTGTGCCAGAAGAGAACGCGTTCCCCGACATCCGCGGCCTCGGCGGCCCATTCGGCTGCCTCAATAATGCGCGCTACGGTATCGCCTGGGGCGCCATGGGCGCCGCCGAGTTCTGCTGGCACGCGGCGCGACAATACACCCTCGACCGCAAACAGTTCGGCCGCCCCCTCGCTGCGAACCAACTGATCCAGAAAAAACTCGCTGACATGCAGACCGAAATCAGCCTCGGCCTGCAAGCCGCGCTCCGCGTCGGCCGTCTAAAAGACGAGGGCCGCGCGACGCCCGAGATGATCTCGCTGATCAAGCGCAACAATGCCGGCAAGGCTCTCGACATCGCGCGCGTCGCCCGCGACATGCACGGCGGCAACGGCATCGCCGACGAATATCACGTGATCCGCCACGTCATGAACCTGGAAGCCGTCAACACATATGAGGGAACGCACGACGTCCACGCCCTCATCCTCGGCCGCGCGCAGACAGGGATACAGGCGTTTAAGTAATCAGGCGACCGCGCAACGATAGACCGGCATTCTCGGTCGCTGTCACGCTCATCGATACCCTTCAGGGGAGCCGGGAGCCGCGTCGGCTTTTTGGCAAGCGTGGTCGTCCACGCGAAAGCTAGAACATTGTATTGGTGTTCTTTGAGGCATCCGGGATGACTTGCAAGACGTCCCAGTGCTCGACCACCTTTCCATTCTCGTCAAATCGAAAGATGTCGATTCCGGCGTAGTTATGATCGCCCGGCCATTCTTGATGACAATGGAGCACCACCAAATCGTGCTCGGCGACCGTACGCTTAAAGTGAACTTTCTTGCCCGGATATTCGGCGGCCATTCGCTCGAAATACTCGACAAACGCCTCTTTGCCATCCGCAACTTCGGGATTGTGCTGGGTGTAGGTGTCGCCGGCGTATTGCTCGATAGCCTGCCGAGGTTTGCACTGATTGAACATCAGATCATAGAAGGCCAAGGCGGATTGCCGGTTTTGTTCACTCGCGTTCCTCATCCTGCTTCCAACCCCGTCGCATGATTCAATCAGATGGCTCGGCTGACCTGACTTGGATAGTACGGTATGAATTTCTCACTAGGTGTCAATTAGGCACCAATAGGGAACCAAGTATGCGTCGCACAATCGTCACCAACGATGAAGAGAGCGGCCTCGGCATGCCGGCCGCGCCGAGGATCGGGCGCTTGAAGGACGAAGGCCGCGCGCAAACATAGGTTCCGGCATTTTTTTTGGATAGGTCGGACGGCAGCGTTTCGATGCCAGTCGGACACCCGTAATCGGAATAAAAAGGGTAGTCGCCGCAATTATGGGCTACCGGCACCAACGAACAGCGTAATCCGTAAAGATCCAGAGCAGTCGCGTTTGCGTAGTGCTTCATTGTGTCAAAGGTTGAGATTGAAACTTGGACGCAAGCCCAGGACAGCGCATGTCATTCGCCGCGAAATTCGTCATTGCACTCAGTTGCGCCCTGGCCCTGATGGCGGCCTACACGACGGCGGCGACGTGGAATATTGAGCGGTCGCATCCGCCAATCGGCGAGTTCGTGACGGTGGACGGCGTGCGTCTACACTATTTCGCTGCCGGGGATGGCCCGCCGCTCGTGCTCCTGCACGGCGCCAGCGCTTCCTTGCGAGACTTCAACGCGAGCATCCTGCCCGATCTGGTGCGGACTTTTCGCGTCATCGCTTTTGATCGCCCCGGCTATGGCTATAGCGACCGCCCAGCCGGTGTCTGGCCCGACCCCGCCATGCAAGCGGATCTCATTCACCAAGCCTTGGACGCTCTCGGTGTCGAACAACCTGTTTTGGTTGGCCATTCGTGGAGCGGGTCGGTGGTCCTCGCCTATTTGCTGGACCATCCGGACCAGGCCTCCGGTGGGGTGTTGCTTGCCGGCGCCGTGAATCCGTGGAAAGGCGGCGTGAGCTGGTTTGTCGACCTGACAGGTTGGCCGGTGATTGGACGCCTCTTCACCACCACGTTGGCCTTCCCCATGGGCCAATTGTTTCTGAATTCGGCCATCGAAAAGGTTTTTGCGCCGGAGTCACCCCCGACTGAGTATCGAACGCGGACGAGCGCCGTCCTCGCCTTGCGACCGGACGCGTTTCATGCGAGCGCCGAGGATGTGCGTGGCCTCAGTGGGTTCCTCGAACGGCAATCCCCGCTCTACGACCAGATCGAGAGCCCCCTGCTGCTGATTACCGGCGAGCGCGACACCATCGTCCCGGCTTGGAACCACGCCGAGAAACTGGCGGCGCGCCTACCGCACGCACGACATGTCGAACTGGCGGGCGCGGGCCACGCTTTACATCACACGCACGCAAAAGACGTCGTGCGATTGATCGAAGACTTCACGTCAGCGTTCAGGCGAACGCCGGAATGATCCGCTCCGCGTAGTCGGCGATGAGCTTTTCTTCGTGGCCGTTATCCATGTAGATGTTGAACTGTGTAATTCCCGACGCTTCCAGTTCTTTTAGCTTGGCAACATGCGAGTCCGGATCGCCGAGCACCGCGAAGCTTTTAACGATATCGTCGGTGATGAAGTCGAGATACGGATTGTCGCTTTTGCCGTGCTTGGAATAGTCGTAGCCGCGGCGCTTTTCGATATATGCGGTGAATGACGCCGGGACTTGGTCGGTATCGGCGCCGTACTTCTCCACGATGTCGGCGACGTGATTGCCGACCATGGCGGGATACCATTTTGTCCGTTCGATACAGTCATCCATCGGCCCGGTCATCGCCGGCGCGGCTGACATGATGCGGAATTTGGACATGTCTCGCCCCGCCGCCTTGCCCGCCGCGATGGCTTGATCGGCCAGCCATTTGCAGATGCCCGGCTCGGCAATTTGCAGCACCAGACCATCACCGTTTTCGCCGGCGCATTTCAACGCCATCGGACCATAGGCGGCAATCCACACCGGCAGCTCGTAGTTGGTGGCCCACTCGAACTGTATTGGTTCGGCGATGTCGTCATAGGTCGCCGCTTCGCCGCGCACCATGGCTTTGACCTTGTGGGCAAACTCTGAGACTCGGCTGAGCGGCGCCGGTTTCTTGCCCATCACCCGCACCGCACTGTCGCCACGGCCTAGGCATATGTCGAAGCGACCCTCGGATTGGACCGCGAGCGAGCCAAACATGGAGGCCGCGAGCGACCAATCACGCGTGTTCGGGTTGGTTACACAAGGGCCAAAGCGCATGGTCTTGGTGTGCTCTATGCACATCGCCATGGCGATGAAGCTTTCCCGCCACAGAATATGGCTGTCGTAGAACCAACAATAGGTGAAACCGGCTTCCTCGGCCTGGCGGACCAGGTAGCGCGTGCGATCGGGTTTGGCGGACCCTTTGAAGCAAATCGCGAATTCCATGAGCCCCAGTCCCTTCCCGGATCCAATTCATTCGGCGAGCGGAAGTTTGACCATTTAAGCAGAACCCGTCATTCGTGGCGCGGTCAATTGGCGGAGACGACTCCCGCGTCTATCGGAGGACAAAGCGATGCACTTAGGACTTATCGGCGGTATCGGACCGGCGGCGACGGAATTCTATTACCGTGGCTTGGTTCGCAAGCACGCCGACGCCGGCCGCGAATTGGAAGTCACCATTGTCCATGCGCAGATCGCCGATTTGGTGCGTAACCAGACCGGCGGCGCACCGGACGCTCAAGCCGAAGTGTTTGCCGAGCTCGTCAGCCGTTTGCAAGCGGCAGGCGCCGACGTCGCGGCAGTCACCTCGCTGGGCGGCCATTTCTGTATCAAGGAGTTGGAAAAGCGCTCGCCACTGCCGCTGATCAACTTGGTTGACGCGCTGGACACCGCAATCGGCAAACGAGAGCTCGCGCGGGTCGGCCTGCTGGGGACACAGCTGGTGATGGAGACTGGGGTTTATGGCGGCCTCACGTCCGCCGCGTTCGTGTCACCGGCCGGCGGTGAACTCGGGGCCGTACACGACGCTTATGTCGCGACCGCCATAGCCAGCCAAGCCAGCGATCACCATCGTGACCTGTTCTTCCGGGTCGGCGAAAAACTCGTGCGCGAGCAAGGCGCCGAGGCGGTGGTGCTGGCAGGCACCGACCTCTTTCTCGCCTTCGACGGATATGACTGTGGATTTCCGGTCATCGACAGCGCCGAGGTCCATATCGACGCTCTGTATGACGCCTCTATCTCAGCAGCGACTTAGGCGGCGTGAGTGGCAACTATCTTCGGCCCGTCACAACTGAACGACGAACAACAGTTGCGGCGCGAATTCGTGGACGCCTTCGACGTTGAATTTGTTGCGGATGATGCTGAGTTCCGTGCCGAGGTGGTACTTGTTTGGGCGGTCAAACAAGATGTGACCGATGTCGAGTCGGAGCTGAGGTTGGGTGATGATCGTGCCAGACTGGCTGTCGTCACGGCCGCCCCGCACATCCAAGAAGCCCGAGAAGCCAAGAAGCTTGACGTCACCGTCTTTGATCAACGGCATGTTCCAAACGAAGGTGCCCTGATACGTGGTTTTGAGGTCGCGGTCGCGCCCGTCACGAAAGGTTTCGTAGGCGAGCGCGTAGAGGCTGAACAGGTCAAAGCCGGGCACCTTGAGATTGAGCCGGACACCGGGCAGAAATGCGCCCGAGGTGTTGCCGAGGTTCATCCCAGCAATGGCCGACAGATTCCACGACCGCTGGGCCGATTGATCGTCGAATAGTTTCGATACATCGAGCGCAGCGTAGACCTCGCCGTAAATCGAGTTCTTTTTGCCACCGTCGAGCTCGCGCGCGAAGTCGATGAAGAAGAACAGGTCGCCGTCGTCAAACTTGGTGAAGTGGTTGATTGTGATGGTGCCGCGAGCATTGGTATCCGGCGCGTTGGAGCCCAGCTTGAACCGATCGCCGATCAGGAACTGAGCCTCGGTGCGGGTGAATTTGCCGAACTTATGGTCCGTCTTGTCCTGCTCCGCCCCAACCGCTCTTGGCCAGAAAAACACCGCGACCACCGCGGCCATAACAACCGCACGCGCCCACCTCATCGAAACAATCGATCTCAAAACAACATCCCCCCTTACCCGGCGCACTTCGGCCCCTGGGCACAGCATCATTCGAGACGAACAAATGCCGGACCCACCGGATCCAGCGTTCGAAAATCGCCTCGGCCACCGCCGAGGGCGGCAGCTTACATCATGTGGAAGGGAAGTTTAGGCTGGGCCGTAATTGATGTAGTCGGACCAGAAGCGTTCGAGGACGCGCAAATTGTCGATCACGCTGTGCAATTGCTCATCGCCAAGACCGATATCGGACAGCGCGCTGACATTTTGCTCGAACAGGGCGTTAACCGAGGTAACCACCGATTTGCCCTTCTCGCTCAGGTGCACCCGCGTGGTGCGCCGGTCGTGCGACGAGCGCTCCTGCACCAAGTAACCATGTTCGACGAGCTTCTTGACGTTGTAGGAGACGTTCGAGCCCATGTAATAGCCACGCAGGGTCAATTCGCCCACGGTGACATTTTCGTTTTCGATGTTACTAAGCAGCACCGCTTGGACATTGTTGATGTCCTCGAGGCCCAAGCGATCGATCTCGCTTTTCACCACATCCAGAAAACGACGATGCAAACGCTCGATCAAGCGAATGCAGTCGAGAAAGGTCTGCTTGACTTCTACGTCAGCGGCAGGCGGTTCTGCGACCGAAACGGCACCTTCCATGTCCACCCGACTCATTAGTTATCGGCTTCCCCTCAAACGAACATGACGACCCGTTCTTAACAACGCCTTAAACGCTCCAACCGGTCGTGAATATGAAGATAGTTCGCCTGGTCATTGTCCGCCAATCATTTTTATGATTGCGGAATAATCTAGGCCGTCATGTCCGGCCGCGCTGAACAAGCCATAGAGCGCCGCGGCTTCGGCGCCGAGCGGCGTCGCGACACCGACGTCTTGCGCGGCCTGCTGCGCCAGCCTTAGGTCTTTGAGCATCATTGCGGTGGCGAAACCAGGTTTGAAGTCGCGGTTCGCGGCCGCCGTTTCGACAATGCCCGGCACCGGCAGATGATTCATCATCGCCCAGCAACTGCCTGACGCATTGGACGAAATGTCGAACAAAGTTTTCGGTTCTAGCCCGAGTTCCTGGCCCAGCGTGAAGGCTTCGCCGAGCGCGATCATCGAAATTCCGAGAATCATGTTGTTGCATATCTTAGCTGCCTGCCCATTGCCGCTGCCGCCGGCGTGCACGATCTTGCGCCCCATCTTGGCCAGCAGTGGTTCGGCACGCGCGAAGGCATCCGCGTCGCCACCGACCATGAACGTGAGCGCGGCACCTTCCGCGCCCGCGACGCCACCCGACACCGGCGCGTCCAGCATGGCAAGGCCCTTGTCAGCGGCGACCTGCGCGACTTCACGCGCCGTGGTCACGTCGATGGTCGAGCAATCGATTAGCAGGGTGCCGGTCGCCACGGCATCGATCACCCCGCCCTTGTCGCAAAAGACCGCGCGGACATGCGTCCCCGCCGGCAGCATGCTGACCACGACCTCGGCGCCGGTCGCGGCCGCGACCGCTGTTTCCGCCGCCCGCCCGCCGGCATCGACTACCGGCTTGAGCGCCGTGTCCGACAAGTCGAAAGCGGTCACGTCATGGCCGGCCTTGAGCAGATTGCAGGCCATCGGCCCGCCCATATTGCCGACGCCGATAAATCCGATTTTCATGGTGGTATCTCCCTGCCCGCCGTGCCCGGCGCGGCAATCAATCGAAAGTCAATTCCTCGCCATCAAGCGGCGCGAAATAGGCCGCGACCGCTTCGTCGGTCACGGCCGCCAAGCTCGCCGGATCCCATTGCGGCGCATTGTCTTTATCGACCAGCAGCGCGCGCACGCCTTCGCGAAAGTCGTGTCCCTCCATGAACCGCCGGCACATGCGATATTCCATCGCCATATTGGCCTCAAAATCGAGACCAACGGCATCTTTAAGCTGTCGCAACCCGACCTTGAGGCTGGTCGGCGAAACGTGACGCATGTGGGCCGCTGCTTTTTCAGCCCACTCGGCGTCCTCGGCGTCAAGCGTGTCGAGAATCGCCTCGATCGAACCGGCGGAAAAACACCGATCAACTGCCGGCATTTGCTGGTCGAGAGGACCAGATCCCGGATCACTGGCAAATTTTTCGAGCAAGGCTTCGATCGGCTCGTCGCCGATCGCGGCCTCAAAATCGGCGAGCCGGTCGTCGGAGACATAGTGCGTGGCCACTCCCAGCTTTAGGCTATCCGCGGCCTTGGCCCGTGCGCCTGCAAGGCCGAAATAGAGACCGAGATGATCGGGACAGTGAACGAGAAAATAGCCACCACCGACATCGGGGAAAAATCCGATCGCCATCTCCGGCATCGCGAACATGGTGCGCTCGGTGGCGACCCGGATCGCACCATGTACGGAAAGTCCAACACCGCCGCCCATGGTGATGCCGTCGATCAGGGCGATGTAGGGTTTTGGATAGCGTTTTATGAGCCGGTTAAGCGTGTATTCCGCGCGAAAGAAATCCGCCGCGTGCGCCAGTCGGTCTTCCCGGTTGTCGCTATATTGATGGAGCCCACGCACGTCGCCGCCAGCGCAAAAGGCGCGATCTCCGACGCCGGTGATCAGCACTTCGCGGATATCGGGGTCGTCGGCCCAGGCGCGCAGTTGGGGATCAATCGCGCGCACCATGTCGAAGTTCAGCGCGTTGAGAATTTTCGGTTGATTGAGTGTGATGCGGCCGACACCACGGTCGACCGCGAATAATACGTTCGGCTCGTCGCTCATAGCGGCGCGTTCCCGCTCAATAATCTGCGTGCGATGATGACGCGCATGATCTCATTCGTTCCTTCCAAGATTTGATGAACGCGCAGGTCGCGCAGGATTCGCTCGACCGGATAGTCGCGCAGATATCCGTAGCCGCCGTGTAGCTGGAGAGCCTCATTGCACACGGTGAAGCCGGTATCGGTCGAAAACCGTTTGGCCATGGCGCAGAAGGTGGTGGCGTCGGGCGCGCCCGCGTCGAGCTTGGCCGCTGCCTGGCGAACCATTAACCGCGCCGCCTCCAACTCGGTCGCCATGTCGGCGAGCTTGAACTGAAGCGCCTGAAAATCAGCGAGTTTTTTGCCGAACTGTTCGCGCACCATCATGTGCTCTCGCGCCGCCTCGAGCGCCGCCCGCGCGCCGCCGAGCGAACAGGCACCGATATTGATGCGGCCGCCATCGAGCCCGGCCATGGCGATCTTGAAGCCGTCGCCCTCTTCGCCGACGCGGTTAGTGACCGGCACGCGGCAATTCTCAAAGTTGACCGCCGCTGTCGGCTGCGAGTGCCAGCCGAGCTTCTTTTCCTGCTGCCCAAAGGACAGGCCGGCTGTGCCGTCCTCGACCACCAGGCACGAGATGCCGTTCGGACCATCGTCGCCAGTGCGCACCATACAAACGTAGACATCCGACGTGGAGCCGCCGGAGATGAAGGCCTTGGCGCCATTCAGGATATAAGAATCACCGTCGCGTTTTGCGCGTGTGCGCAGCGCGGCGGCATCCGATCCGGCGCCCGGCTCGGTCAGACAATAGCTCGCCATCGATTGCATGTTGGTGAGTGCCGGCAGCCATTTGGCACGCTGATTATCGTTGCCGAACCGGTCGATCATCCACGACGCCATGTTGTGGATCGAGATGTAAGCCGCGGTCGACGGACACCCGGCCGCCAGTTCCTCGAAAATCAACGCCGCGTCGAGCCGACCGAGGCCCGCGCCACCGTTTGTTTCATCGCAATAGATGCCGGCGAACCCCAGAGCCGCCGCCTGGCGTAAGGTCTCGACCGGAAAAATATTGTTCTCGTCCCAGTCGGCGGCGTGCGGCGCCATTTGCTCGGTCGCAAAGGCGCGCGCGGCATCCTGAAACGCGACTTGTTCGTCGCTCAGTTCGAAATCCAAAGCCCGGTCCTCGCGGCCTGCGTGAAAGCGGCGCGATGGTAGCCAGTGCCCGTGCCGTGTCAACGGCTGGGACTCCCGCCTATTCTTGAGCGATTGTCACCTCGTCGGGTGACGCCTAATATCGCCGCGCTTCACACTAAGGACCCAATGAGCCCATGACCGGACCGCGCGTTCCCTTTGATTTCGGCCGCTACCCGACCACGCGACCGCGACGCAATCGGCGCGACGACTGGTCGCGTCGGTTGACGGCGGAAACCACGTTGTCGGTCGACGATCTGATCTGGCCAATCTTTGTGCATGATCTCGACAGTCCGGCCCCTGTGCCCTCGATGCCGGGGGTTGAACGCCTGAGCATCGCTGGGTTGGTCGAAGCGGCCGGTGAAGCGGCCGGCTTGGGAATCCCCGCGATCGCGATTTTTCCGGTCATCGACGAGGCGCGCAAATCGCCGGACGGCGAAGAATGCGCCAATCCCGAAAATCTGGTGTGCCGAGCCGTGCGCGCGGTGGCGGAGGCGGTGCCCGACATCGGCATTGTCTGCGACGTCGCGCTGGACCCGTTCACCACCCATGGCCAGGACGGCTTGGTGCGTGACGGCTATGTGGTGAACGACGAGACCGTCGAGGTGCTGGTCAAGCAAGCGCTAGTGCAGGCTGAATCCGGCTGCACGGTGATCGCGCCGTCGGACATGATGGACGGACGCGTCGGGGCGATCCGCACGGCCCTCGACCAAGCCGGTCACGACGCGGTGCGCATCATGGCCTATTCGGCGAAATACGCCTCGGCGTTTTATGGGCCATTCCGCGACGCGGTCGGTTCTTCGACAAGCCTCGGCCAAGGCGACAAGCGGACGTATCAGATGAACCCGTTCAACGGCGACGAAGCATTGCGCGAGATCGCGCTCGACATCGCCGAGGGCGCCGACATGGTGATGGTCAAGCCGGGCATGCCGTACCTCGACATCGTTCACCGCGTAAAAGCGCAGTTTGGCATGCCGACATACGCCTACCAGGTGAGTGGCGAATACGCGATGCTCGAAGGTGCCGCCGCCAATGGATGGATGGATGGCGAGCGGGTGATGATGGAAAGCCTCGCCTGTTTCAAACGCGCCGGCGCGGACGGCGTGCTGAGCTATTACGCCATGCGTGCCGCCAAGCGCCTGCGCGCCGGCTGAGCAAGACCACCGGCTTACCCCGGAACGCCGTATATGGCGTATCCGGGGCTAGCAATATGCCTCCAGTTATTGGCGCGTCAAACGCCGCCTACCGCGGCTGCGGGACGATGCGCAGATAGGGTTTCGGCGCGTTCCAACCGTCCGGGTACTTCTCTTTCGCGGCCTCGTCGGACACCGCCGGTACGATGATCACGTCCTCGCCCTGTTTCCAATTCACCGGCGTAGCGACCTGATGCCTGGCGGTAAGCTGGCATGAATCCAAAGTCCGCAGCACCTCGTCGAAGTTGCGTCCCGTGCTCATCGGATAGGTGAGCATCAGCTTGATCTTCTTGTCCGGCCCAACCAGAAACACCGAACGCACGGTCGCGTTGTCCGCCGGCGTGCGGCCCTTAGACGTATCACCCGCTGCCGCCGGCAGCATGTTGTACAACTTGGCCACCGCCAAATCCGAGTCACCGATCAACGGGTAGTTGAGCGCATGGCCTTGCGTTTCCTCAATGTCCTTAGCCCACTTGTTGTGGTCGCTCACCGGGTCGACACTCAAGCCGATAATCTTGCAGTTACGTTTCTCGAATTCCGGCTTCAGCTTGGCCAGATAGCCGAGCTCGGTTGTGCAGACCGGCGTGAAGTCCTTCGGGTGCGAAAAAATGATTGCCCACCCGTCGCCAATCCAATCATGGAATGTGATGGTGCCTTCCGTCGTATCAGCAGTGAAGTTCGGCGCTTCGTCGTTGATTCTCAGAGCCATCGGTTACCTCCGCTGTAGATTTTGCCCCGCCAAACGCCGGGCCCCTTGAGGGGTAGCATCCAGTGGGCCTAATGATAACAAGCGGACACTAGCCCCACAAAGGGCGCGTTCTCGTGAACCATTTCACACCCGCGGCGAAATTTTACCGAGCAAACGAGCGGTGTTGATTCAAGGTGTTGTGGCGACTGTCTCGAAAAATTGACGCGCGCAGCGGTCGTGCCATGCGAACGGTGTGTCGCGAGCGTGGAACCCCACATGGCCGCCGCGATGGGGTAGCAGGGCCCGCACCTGCGGCGCCGTTCGCCAATCATATTGATCCAGAGCCTCGGAGGGAATCCAAGGATCGTCGCGGGCGTGCAGGATCAACGTCGGTATCTCGATCCGCGCTAGGAAATGGACCGCCGAGCAACGTTGGTAATAGTCGTCCGCGCCGGCGAAGCCATGGCGCGGCCCGACAAAACGATCGTCGAATTCATAGACGCTTCGCGCGCCCTCGATGGCGGGACGTTCCTCGACGCTAACTTGGGCGCCGGGCGCGAGCGCATCGGCTTTCATGCGAGCCAGAAGCCAGCGCTGATAGAGGCGGTTACGTGGGCGCGAAAAGTAACGCGACGCGGCGGACAGCTCTATCGGAGCAGAAACCGAAACCGCGGCTTGCACGGGTTCCAGCGCCGGGCCGCCCTCGCCCAACAATTTCATCATCTGATTGCCGCCGAGAGAAAAGCCCATCAACACAACACCGTGGTCAATGAGTTGGCTTGGCAAGCGCGTCAGTACGGCGCGCAAGTCTTCGCTCCGACCGGCGTGATAGTGAAACTTGCAGGTCTGGCGGGACCGGCCGGCGCCCCGCATGTTCAGCCGCAGCGTTCGATAACCGTGTTCGAGATAATGACGCGCGCTGGCGCGCAGATATGTGCTGTCGTCACAACCCGTCAGCCCGTGCACCAGCATCAGCAACGGCCGCCGCGCCGTCTCAACCGGATGATTAAGCAGACCTTGCAGACGGTCGCCGGTGTCGTCGTCGGTCTCGAAATGGAGCCGCTGTCCGTCGAATCCAGACAGATCGACACCGTGCCTGGTGACAAAATTGCGAACTGTCTGAAGATCACCACCCCACCACGGCGCGCGCGGCTCGAATTTGGGAAACGCGATCACGCCGAGATCGATCACGCCGTGCGAGCGAACCAGTCGGTGATGGCGCCGATCTGGTCGTCGGCCAATAGGGCTGGCGCGTGGCCAATACTGTCGAACGTCACCAGTGTCGCGCCAGGTCCGCGTCCCGTCATGTCCCGCGCGGTTTCGGCCAGCAAAATGTCTGACTCCGCGCCGCGCAAGACCAGCACCGGGCAATCGATGGCGTCCCAGAGCTGCCAGCTCTCGGCATCGCCGATCTCGACATCCTGATAGCCGTCGCCGATCTTCGGGTCGTAGTTCGGCACAACCCCGCCGTCCCCGTCCGCCTTGAATGAAACCTCGGTCATCCACCGCCATTCCGCGTCGGTGCGCAAGCCAAACGGCGCATAGGTCACGCGAACACTGGATTCCGCCTCGGTAAGATCCGCGAAACCACGATCACTGGTGAGATATTCGACGATCCGCTCCAGTGCCGCCTTTGGCACGAAAGGTCCGATATCGTTGAGCACCATCCGATTAATCAAGCCGCGGACGGATGCGTCCGGCGCCCCCGCAACCGCCATGCCGATCACGCCGCCCATTGAGGTTCCGATCCAGTCAACCGAGGGCACGCCAAGATGCGCGATCAGCGCCAACATATCGCCGACATAGGTCGGAATCTGGTAGCCGGTCGGGTCAGCGAGATAGTCGCTCTCGCCGCGCCCGGCGACGTCGGGACAGATGACCCGCGCATCGGCGTCTAACACTTCGGCCAGCCGTTCAAAATCCCGGCCGTTCCGGGTCATGCCGTGCACGCACAGCACAACGCGCGGATTATCCGCCGCGCCGGCCTCCAAATAGGACAATTGGCGGTGGCCGGCGTCCGTTTTCAGGTCGAGAAATTTCCGCTCCATCGATCGCCCGTCTCGCCTCATACGCGCCCCGTGACTTGCGCCCGCGCCGGCCCTGCGTTATCCGAACCAGTCTTCTTACCGCATGGAACCCTGCGATGACCAAGCCGAATCCCCCCGCCGGCCCGCTCAACGGCGTGACTGTGATCGACATGACCCGCGTTCTCGCCGGCCCCTACTGCACGATGGTCCTGTCGGACCTCGGTGCGCGGGTAATCAAGGTGGAGCCACCCGGCGGCGACGATGCCCGCGCTTACGGCCCCTGGGTCGATGGCGAGTCGGCCTATTTCATGTCGCTCAATCGCGGCAAGGAGAGCATCGCGATCAATCTAAAGGACGACGCCGACCGAAAGCTGTTCGAGCGCCTCTTGCACAAGGCGGATGTGCTGATCGAAAACTTCCGGCCGGGCACCATGGCTAAACTCGGCTATGGCTGGGACGATCTGAAAGACAAGCACCCGAAATTGATTTACGCCGCCTGCTCGGGCTTCGGGCAAACTGGGCCGCTGTCACAAAGGCCGGCCTACGACATGGTGGTGCAAGGCATGGGCGGTATCATGAGCCTGACCGGCCACGACGGCGGACCGCCGACCCGCGTTGGCACCGCGATCGGCGACATCACTGCAGGCATGTTCTCCGCCATCGGTATCAATTCGGCGCTGTATGAGCGGGCCGTGTCTGGGCGCGGACAGTTTATCGACATCGCCATGCTCGACTGCCAGCTCGCGATCCTGGAAAACGCCATTGCTCGCTATTTCACAACCGGCGAAAATCCTGGCCCGAGCGGCGCGCGGCATCCCGCCATCGCGCCATTCGAATGCTACGAGAGCGGAGACGGCCACATCATCATGGCGGCCGGCAACGACGCGCTTTGGGCCAAGCTGTGCGATGCGCTGGGAGCGCCAGGTCTGGTCGAAGACGAACGCTTCCTCACCAATCCGGAGCGGATGACCAACGTGGTAGCTCTCAAGGGCGAGCTGGAAAAAATTCTCAAGACCGACACCACCGACCATTGGCTCGCGAAGTTGGAGGCCGCCGGCGTACCGTGCGGCCCGCTTCATTCGGTCAGTCAGGTCGTTGAGCATCCTCAATCGCTGGCGCGCAACATGGTGGTCGGCATCGACGACGCGAAAGCCGGACCGATCAAGATCGCCGGTAATCCAATGAAACTTTCCAATCATGCTGACCCGGACAATCGAGGCCGGGTTCCCGCGCTTGACGAGGACCGCGAGCGGATCATCGCCGAGCTGGACGGAAAATGAACCGGCCATGAAATGGCTTCGGCGCACGGTTGCGGTTCTGGCCATCCTTGCGGTGGCAATCGTTGCCGGCGCCTGGTTGTGGCTGCGCGCTTCGTTACCGATCCTGGACGGCGAAATCGTCGTAGCCGGTGCAGACGGCACCGTCGAAATCCTTCGTGACGATCATGGCATTCCCCACATATATGCCGGCAGCGACGGCGACGCCTATTTCGGTCTTGGTTTTGTCCACGCCCAGGACCGTCTGTGGCAGATGGAACTCACGCGCCGCGCCGGCGCCGGGCGTCTGGCCGAACTGTTCGGCGCACGCGCCCTGCCCCACGACCGCTACTTCCGAACCCTTGATCTTGCGGGCATCGCTGAGCGAAATCTCGCGAATGTAACCGACGACGCGCGGGCGCTCACCGAAGCCTATGCGGCCGGGGTCAATGCCGCGCTGGCAAGCTGGGACGGCTCCTGGCCGATCGAAATCGCACTTTTCGGGTCCGCGCCCGAGCTTTGGTCGCCGATCCACTCGATCCTGGCCATCAAAATGATGGCCGTGCAGCTCTCTCGTAACGCATCGGAAGAGGCATTGCGTTGGGCGCTTAGCGAGCGTTTGACCCGGGATCAGCTCGAGACGCTGTGGCCGGACAATTCCGATGCCGGGCCGCGACCGGATGGCCATGCCACGCTCGACAGCGAACTTGCGCGCCGAGTGCTAGCGGCGTTGCCACCCCCCGCGCCCTCTCATGTGGGCTCAAACAATTGGGTGGTCGCTGGGCATCGTTCGGAATCCGGCAATCCGATCCTAGCGAACGATCCACATCTTGGACTGACGGTCCCGGCGCCGTGGTATCTCGTCCACCTCAGCGCGCCTGACCTGGACGTGATCGGCGGCACTATCCCCGGTATCCCAGCGGTGGTAGTCGGCCGCAACCACACTACGGCCTGGGGCGTCACCAACACCGGCCCCGATGTGCAGGACCTGTTCTTCGTAACCAACGATGACGTGATAGACGAACGGACGGTCGAAATCGCGGTCAAGGGCGACGACAGCGTGACGCACACGGTGCGCCGCACGCGCTACGGTCCGATCGTCTCCGATGCGGGCTTACCGTACGATGAGATTGCCGGGCCCGACGGTCGCGGCCTCGCACTCTCCTGGACCGCGCTGGCGGATGACGATATTTCGATCTCCGCCGGCTTCGGTCTTGCCCAGGCCCCATCGGTTGACGGCATGTTCGAGGCGGCGCGCGCTTTCCACGGCCCGCAACAGAATTTCGCCGCCGCCGATAGTGACGGCCATATCGGCTTCCTGTCGGCCGGGCGCGTGCCGGTGCGGCGCAATCACGACGGTTGGCTGCCGACCGACGCTGCGACCGGCGACGGCGATTGGATTGGCTTCATTCCGTTCGAAGATTTGCCGCGAGCAGTCGATCCCGAGAGCGGCATGCTGTTAACCGCAAACCAGCGGGTCACGCCACCGGGCTACGACCATTTCATTACCCGAGGGTGGGACATCGGCTATCGCGCCCAACGGATTGCAGACATGCTGAACGCGTCCGAGCGTCACAATGTCGTCGAGTTTCAAGCGATGCAGACCGACACGCTGTCGCTGATGGCGCGTGAGTTTCTCCCTATCTTGCTGGCTGTCGAGCCCGCCGACGCCCACGCCTCGACCCTGCGCGACATGTTGTCGAACTGGGACGGAGAAATGGCGGTCGACCGGCCAGAGCCATTGGTGTTTCAAGCCTGGTACCGGGAACTCGTCAGGATCGTCCTGCAGGATGAACTGGGGGCAGATTTTCGACGATATTTTGGCCGCCGACCGGCGACCCTGAGACGCATCCTCAACGGAGAACCGGAGTGGTGTGACAATCAGAAGACCGAGGCGCAAGAGACTTGCGACGAGCAAATTGCCGTTGCGCTTGCCAAGGCAAGTAACTGGCTAACCGAAACGTACGGCGACAATCCAGTCGACTGGCGTTGGGGCGACGCGCATAAGGCGGTCAGTCGGCACTCGATCTTTTCGTCAATCCCGGTGGTCAAATCGCTGTTCGAGATCGTGCGCGAACATGGCGGCGGGCCATACACTGTGATGCAGGCGAATACGCGCATCGCGAATGACAGCGACCCCTTCCGTGAAAGCCACGGCGCCAGTCTGCGCACCATTTTCGACCTCAATGACGCGGACTCGACACGCGCGATCATTCACACCGGCCAGTCGGGGCACGTGCTCTCGCCGCATTATGCCGACCTCGCCGACATGTGGGCCGCCGGCGACTATCTAACCCTGCCGATGACGCGCACCGCCGTCGACGCCGCCACCTTGCACCGCCTCACTCTGATTCCGGATCAATGACCATCAGTGTCGAAGACGTGCGCGCGGCGCAGGCCCGCATCGCCGACGCGGTGGAGGTCACGCCCTGTCGGGTGTCGCGCACCTTGTCCGCGATCACCGGCGCCACCACGGTGCTCAAATTCGAAAACCAGCAATTCACCGCGTCGTTCAAGGAACGCGGAGCGCTGAACCGCCTACTGCACTTGACCGACGACGAAAAAAAGCGCGGCGTGATCGCCGTGTCGGCGGGCAATCACGCGCAAGGCGTCGCTTACCACGCGCAACGGCTCGGCGTACCGGCGACCATCGTGATGCCCCGCGCGACGCCGTTCATCAAGATCGAGCAGACCAGCCACTTCGGTCCGCGCGTGTTGTTGGAGGGCGAGCGCCTACGCGATGCCGAAACTTTTGCCCGGGCGCTTGCCGAGAAGGAGGGGCTGACTTTCATTCACCCTTACGACGATGAAGCGGTGATCGTCGGCCAGGGCACCATCGCGCTCGAAATGCTCGAGGCGTGCCCCGACATCGACACGTTAGTGATCCCGATCGGCGGGGGTGGCTTGATCGCCGGCAACGCAGTCGGCGCCAAGGCAATTAAGCCGGACATCGAAATCGTCGGGGTCGAGACCGAGCTTTATCCGTCGATGTACCAGACCTTGCGCGGCGAAGAGCCGACCTCGGGCGGATCAACAATTGCCGAAGGTATCGCCGTCGGGCGCCCCGGCGAGCTAACCCTACCGATCGTCCGCGAGTTGGTTTCAGAAGTGCTGCTGGTCGGCGAAGCCGATATCGAACGCGCGGTCCTGATGCTGCTCGAAGTCGAGAAGACCGTGGTCGAGGGCGCCGGCGCGAGCGGTCTCGCCGCCATGCTGCGCCATCCGCAGCGGTTCGCCGGTCGCACCGTCGGCCTGGTGCTGTGCGGCGGCAATATCGACGCGCGGCTGCTGTCGTCGATTGTCATGCGCGGCCTGGTCCGCGAAGGACGTCTGGCCCGCGTGATGATCGAAATCTCCGACCTACCCGGTAATCTCGCGCGCGTCGCGGAGATCATCGGCGACCAAGGCGCCAATATCGTCGAGGTCTATCACGAGCGCGCGTTCACCCACATGCCGATCAAATCGGCGGCGCTGATCGTGGTCATGGAAACGCGTAACCGCGATCACGGCACGCAGGTCTTGGACGTCCTCAAGGAAGCCGGTTTTCCCGCCACCGAAATCGAGCATCCCGAACCGACGGCTTAAGCGACAACGGTCAGCCGGTGGTTTTCAGATAAGCCAAAATTTTGCGCCGAATGTCCCGATCAGGCTGGCTGTAAAACATTCGAGAACGCGGAGCCATCGCTTGGGAATCGACAAGAAATTCGTCGAGCACTGGCTCGGTCCAAATCAGACCCTGCGTCGCGCCGGAAAAATTCGCCGAATAGAGAAAGTTCGGGTCCGACCCTGCCGCCCGCCCAACAATACCGACGAGCTTTGGGCCATAGGTCGCCATCATCACCGGGATCGGCCGCGCGACTGGATCGAGTCCACTCTCGAGCGGAAGTTCGGCGGCGAAGTGGCAAGGCGCGCATTCGGTCTCGTAGAGCAAGCGACCGTCTTCGGCATCGTCCGCGGCAGCAGCGAATGCGACGCCCATGGCGCCCGCAACAGACATGATGGATAGTCCGATCCGCGTCCGCACCTCGGTCCTCCAACGATTATGCGCCGCACATTGTTCAATCTTAGCACGGCGGCACGACCGCCAACACCGCCGCATTGGTTTGGTCCCGGTGCTATTCTCCCGACCAAATTTGGGACAGTACCTGGGAGGCTGATATGGCGCGGCTCGAAGGCAAGGTTGCCCTGATTACCGGCGCGGCGGGCGGCATCGGCGCGGCAACCGCACATCTGTTCGCCGCCGAAGGCGCAAAACTATGCCTCGTCGATCGCGATCAAGGGTCGCTCGACGCGCTCGGTGGACGGGAAGCCGTTTTCAAGACCGCCGACGTGTCGCAATCCAATGATATGCAGGCCTGCATCCAAGAGACGGTCGAGACATTCGGCGGGTTGGACATTGCCATTCTCAACGCCGGCATCGAGGGCGAGCTGCTGCCGATCGCCGACTATCCCGAAGATGATTTCGACCGCGTGATCGCGGTAAATTTGCGCGGCGTCTGGCTCGGCCTGAAATACGCCATGCCGGCGCTCGAGACGCGCGGCGGCGGCAGCATCGTTATTACCTCATCGATCGCGGGACTCCGCGGCCGCGCCGGCATGTGGGGCTATGTCGCGAGCAAGCACGGCGTGGTCGGATTGATGCGCAACGCCGCGCTTGAAGGCGGACCGGTCGGTATCCGGGTCAACAGCGTACACCCCTCGCCGGTCGAAACCCGGATGATGCGCTCGCTCGAAAGCAAAATGAACCCGGACGATCCGGAAGGCGCGCGGCGCGCCTACAGAAAAATCTCACCGCTCGGCCGCTACGCCGAGCCCGAGGAGGTTGCCAAGATGATGCTGTTTCTGGCCAGCGACGACAGCTCGCATTGCAGCGGTTCAACTTACATGGTCGATGGCGCTCGCAGCGCGCGTTAGCCGGCCAGCCACCCGCCGGAAAGCGCCAAGACAATCACCACCGCCCAGGACGGCGCCTTCCACCGATTGAGCGCGACGAAACCGGCGAGCGCCAAGACAAAATCGAGTGGCGTGGCGACGGCGCTGGTCCATACCGGGTCGTAAAGCGCGGCGCCCAATAGGCCGACCACGGCGGCGTTGACCCCCGTCAGCGCGGCGCGCACGCCCTGCTTGCCTCTGAGCGCACCCCAAAAAGGCAGAACACCGAGCACCAATAGAAATCCCGGCAGAAAGATTGCGATCAGACACGTGACGCCGAGCGCGATGCTGGCGGCGCCGGACGCCATAGAGGCGCCGATGAATGCCGCGATTGAGAAGATGGGGCCGGGCAAGGCTTGGGCGGCGCCATAGCCAGCGATAAAGGTTTCGTTGTCGAGCCAACCGGGCGGCACCACCACCGCCTCCAGCAGCGGTAACACCACATGGCCGCCGCCGAATACCAGGGCGCCGGCGCGGTAAAGCCCGTCCACCACGGCAAGCCATGGCAGCTCCGTCAATCTCGCCGCAAGTGCAAAACCGACGAACGCCAGGACAAAAAGCGCCAGGCAGACTGCACCAGTGCGCCGGCCAATCAGATCGGGCACCGGACCGCTTTTCGCCACCGGCTCGTGGCGATAGAGCAAGCCACCAGCCAATGCCCCGAGGCCAATTGCCGCGAGTTGCCCGATCACACCTGGCACCATGATCACCAGAGCCGACGCAGCCAACGCTACCGTCGCCCGGGCCCGGTCGGGCGTCAGCGTGCGCGCCATGCCGAGCACGGCGTTGGCGACAACCGCCAGCGCCGCGAGTTTGAGTCCCGCCAGCCAGCCGCCGGCCGCGGCGTTCTCAAACGCGGCAAGGCTGTAGGCAAAGGCAATCATCAGCACGGCGGACGGCAGGCTGAATCCGGCCAACGCGGCGACCGCGCCCGGAATGCCGCCCCGCAACGCTCCGATTGACATCGCAATCTGGCTTGAGGTCGGTCCGGGCAGCAGCTGGGCAACCGCCAGAAGGTCAGCGAACGCCTGCTCGGTGAGCCACTTTCGGCGATCGACGAAGGCTTCTCGGTAGTAGCCGATATGCGCGGTCGGCCCGCCAAACGACGTTATGCCCAGCCGCAAGAATATCAGTAGAAGGCCAACAATATTATTATTTTTCTTAGTCACTTACAGAAAATCTTTCAGGCGATACCAGAGCAATCCGAGGCGCATGAGCGGTGCCCGCAGGAATGTGCCACCGGGAAACGGGCGGTGCGGGATCGCGCCGAACAAGTCGAGGCCGGCGGATTCACCGGCGATCGCCTCTGCCAACACCTTGCCCACCACACCGCTCAGCGCCACGCCATGGCCCGAGAAGCCTTGCGCGTAATAGATGTTGGGCGCGATTCGGCCAATGTCCGGGAATCGATTCCGCGTCAACGCGATTTCGCCGCCCCAGACCGGCCCAATTTCGACGTCTGCAAGCTGCGGAAATACGCGCAGCATTCGCCGACGCATGGTGTGCGCTAGATCGGCCGGCGTGGCACGCGATACGGATTCCCGGCCGCCGAACAGCATTCGCCGATCCGCGCTCAAGCGAAAATAGTCGAGCACATGCCGGTCGTCGCAGACCGAAATGTCGTTGGGAATCAGGTCGCGTGCGCGGCCCTCTTCCAATGGTTCGGTGGCGCAAATATAGGTCCCTACCGGCATAATCCGCGTTTCCAATCCACCATCGAATGGTGCCGGAAAAGCGTTACAGGCAAGTATCACTTGGTCGGCCCGCACCATTCCGTGTTCGGTCTCGATCGTCAGACGCGCCCTGGTTTCGATGCGCACGACCCGCGAAGCCTCGTACAGGCGCGCCCCCGCCGACGCGGCGGCACCAGCGAGGCCAAGGCAATATTTTAGCGGATGCAGGTGCATCGAGCCGTGGTCGAGAATGCCGCCGTGATAGCGATCGGTGGCGATTTCGCCTCGCACGGCGTCTCGATCGAGGAGACGAAATCGGTCATATCCGTAGACCCGCTTCGCCCTCTCGACCCAGCTCTCATGCGCGGCCATGTTGCGCGCCTTCGCGACCGCGAGCAGGTATCCGTGCTTGAGATCGCACGCGATGTCGTGGCGCGCACAGCGGTCCTCGATAATCTTGAGACCAGTTACGGTCATGTCCCACAGGGAGCGCGCCGCCCCCGGCCCAACCAGCGGTTCGAGATCCTCGATCTCCCCGCCGAAACCGGTCTGTGCCTGCCCGCCGTTGCGGCCCGACGCGCCCCAACCGATCCGGTGCGCCTCCAAAAGGATAACGTCGACCCCCGCTTCCGCGAGATTTAGCGCCGTCGAAACGCCGGTCAGACCGCCACCGACTACACACACCTCGCACGACTGCTCGCCCGACAAAGCTGGCCGATCGACCAGTGATCCCACGGAGCTTGCGTAATAGGAATCGACGTGAGCCGGTGCGGGTGATGCCATCGTCACAGGCTATGCACGCATAAGCGCCGGTCAAGCGCCGGCCCTTGGCAAGCTGCCAGCCGCCAAGCATGATGCGCGGATGCCTGACAGCACCGATCGAAGCACCGAGTGGCGGGACGCGTTCGACCTTACCGATCACGCCGCCTACACGTTCTGGACCCGCGACATATTTCGCTGGGGCGACACCGACGGCATGGGCCACATCAATAACGTGCAATTCGCGCGATACTGCGAATCCGGACGCCTCGCCTATCTCGGCGCATGTGGTTTTGGCGGCGAATTGCCGGCCGACGAATTCATGATCGTTCACCTGTCGATCGACTTCCGCGCGCAGATGCATTACCCGGGCGAGGTCATGATCGGCACGCGGGTCATGCGAATCGGCCGGACGTCGGCGCGCGTTGGGCAGGGTCTTTTCCAAGATGATCGATGTACAGCGACCGCGGAGGGCGTGGTGGTGCTGGTGGACCCCGAGACTGACCGTCCAACACCGTTTTCCGAAGCAATGCGACAGCGTCTTCTCGACCCCCGGTCCTGACGCTCAAACCGCGCCTCGGATCTTGTGATGGAAACCGAAGCACTATCAATCGGCCAAAGCTGGCAGATGTGGGCCGTTCTTGCCCTGCTGGTCGTGGCGATCGTGGCGTTCGTCTGGGAGCGCGCGCCCATCGAGGTCACGGCTGCCGCGCTACTGGCGGTGCTCCTGATGTTGTTTCAGATCGCGCCGGTACTCGATGCCGAGGGACTCAATCGGTTGGGGCCAGGGCGACTGCTCGAGGGTTTCGCTAATCCAGGACTGATAACTGTGGTCGCGCTCCTAGTGATTGGACAGGCACTGGTCCAGACCGGCGCACTGGAGGGTGTTGCCAATCTGCTTCATCAAATGAGCGGCGGGCGCATGATGATGGCTTTGGCGATGAGCCTGATCCCGGTCGCCTTGCTGTCGAGCGTTCTGAACAACACGCCGGTCGTGGTGATCTTCATTCCGATCATGAGCGCACTGGCGGAGCGGTTGCATATCTCGGTCAGTCGGATCTTGATTCCGCTGAGTTTCGCGTCGGTTTTGGGTGGCATGACAACCTTGATCGGGTCTTCGACCAATCTGCTGGTCGCCGGTGTCGCGCGCGAATTGTCCTTACCGCCAATCGGGTTTTTTGATTTCGTCGTGCCGGGGTCGGTTCTGGCCGGTGTCGGCCTGATCTACGTGTTGTTCGTGATGCCTCGCGTGCTGCCAGACCGCGCCACCATGGCCGGCCGGCTGGCCGGCGACGGACGCCAGTTCATTGCTCAGATCGAGATCGAGGAAGGCTCATCGCTGGCTGGCGAAACGGCGGTCTCAGGCATGTTCCGCAGCTTGCCCGACGTTACCGTGCGCATGATTCAACGCGACGAGCATGCCTTCCTTCCGCCGTTCGAGGACACGGCTCTAACCCCCGGCGACGTGGTCGTTATGGCCGCTACCCGCAAGGCGCTAACCGATCATCTGGCGAAACATCCAGGGGCGCTACACCACAGCCTGACGCGGTATCAGTATCAGCAAGGGGAATCCGAGGAACCGGCGCCGTGGCAAGGCGGTGAACAAGCCCTGGCCGAAGTGATGATCACGCCAGCGTCGCGCATGATCGGGCAAACCCTGGAGCTGTTCGGTTTTCGGCATCGGTTTCACTGCATCGTGCTCGGTGTACAAAGACGATCGCGTATGTTCCGCCAGCGCGTCACCGATATCCGACTTGCGGCCGGCGACGTGCTACTGATCCAGGGTCGCCCTGAAGACGTTCGGGCTCTGCGCGCGAACCGCGACGTGATGCTGGTTGAGTGGACGCGGGAAACGCTGCCGAAATATCACCATGCACGTCGCGCCGCCATCATCTTCGCGATCGTGGTTCTGGTCGCGGCAACCGACCTGCTGCCGATCGTGGTTGCTGCGGTCGCCGGCGCCACCGCCATGCTGCTGACCGATTGTCTCACCGCCCGACAGGCGGCGCGCGCCATCGACCGAACGGTGGTGATGACCGTCGCCGCCACGCTCGCACTCGGCGCCGCGTTGCAGGACACCGGCGGCGCCAGCTTTCTGGCCGCGGCGTTGCTCAACGCGGTCGCCGGCGCTGGTCCCGGCTGGGTATTGTCCGCACTGTTCCTGCTGGTGGCCCTGCTCACAAACGTCCTTAGCAACAATGCCTCGGCGGTCCTGTTTACCCCGATCGCGGTGATCGTTGCGATGCAGCTCGGCGTCGATCCGATGCCGTTCGTTTATGCGGTGATATTCGCCGCGAGCTGTTCCTTTGCTTCGCCGGTTGGCTATCAGACCAACCTTTTGGTCATGGCGCCGGGCCATTACCGCTTCGCGGATTATGTGCGAACCGGGCTGCCGCTGCTGGTGCTTATGTGGCTCTGTTTCACGTTCTTTGCACCGTGGTACTATGATCTGCCGATGACCGCCCCATGAACCGCGCGCAAGGCGTCACCGCATAATGCTCGACACAGATCCGCGAAAACTTCAGTTTTTCTACGGCACCGCCGAACAGCCCTGCCCGTATATCGAGGGGCGGTCGGAGTGCAAGGCGGTCACCGAGCTCGCCGGGCCGGGCGCGCCGCATTTGCACGACATGCTGAGTCGCGCCGGTTTTCGACGCAGCCACGGCATCGCCTACCGGCCAGCCTGTCGCGGGTGCAACGCCTGCGTTCCGGTGCGCGTGGTGGTCGATGGATTTCGCCCATCGCGTTCGATGCGCCGCGTGATGAAGCGCAACGAAGACCTGCAAGCCAGCGAGCGCCCGGCGATTGCGACACTTGAGCAATATGATTTGTTCGAGGCTTACGAGGTTACCCGCCATGGCGACGGCGATATGGCGATGATGGACTTCACCGATTATCGCGCCATGGTCGAGGACTCGCCGGTGGACACGCGGATTATCGAATATCGCGAGCCCGACGGACGCCTGGCCGCGGTGGCCTTGACCGATTGGCTGAGCGACGGGCTATCCGGGGTCTACAAGTTCTTTGCCGTCGACCGCGCCCGATCCAGTCCGGGAACCTATGTGATCCTCTGGCACATCGAACACGCGCGCGCGCTCGGCCTGCCCTACGTCTATCTTGGCTACTGGATCGGCGCGAGCCAGAAGATGGCATACAAAATGCGCTTCCAGCCGCTGCACGCGTTGGACGGCGTGCAGTGGGTGCCCTTCGAACCGGGAATGACGATCACCGACGGCATGGACATCGCCGCCGTTTGACCGCCCCTGGGCCGCCCCTATACTCGCGACCGTCGGACGAAGAGTCCGCCGCCATGCATGGGAGGAGCTCGTGAAACGTCGGGAATTCCTGACAGGCGCCGTCACCGGCGCCGTGGTCGCCGCCGGCGCCACCTACGCCGCCACCGCAAATCGGAATTCGTCGTCGATGGAACCGGGAACGCCGGCCGCTCCCGGCCAGGCGCCCGCCGTGTCGTCCGGTTTGCACGAATGGAAAATGGTGACGACCTGGCCGAAGAACTTTCCCGGCGCCGGAACCGCGGCTCAGGAGCTCGCGGATTCAATCAGCACAATGTCCGACGGCAGGCTGGTGGTGAAGCTGTTCGCCGCCGGCGAGGTTGTGCCCGCGTTTGAATCGTTCGATGCCGTGCGTGAAGGCACCGCCGCGTGCGCCCACTCCGCGCCCTACTATTGGGTCGCCAAAAACAAAAGCATCCCGTTCTTCTGCGCGGTGCCCGGCGGCTTGAGCGTGATCGAGCACAACGCCTGGATCCTGCATGGCGGCGGCCAGGAATTGTGGGACGAACTGTATGGCGAGTTCGGCGTGCGTGGCATTTTGGCCGGCAATACGGGCACCCAAATGGGCGGCTGGTTCCAGCGCGAAATTAATTCACTCGACGATTTCAAGGGCCTCACGATCCGCATCCCCGGCTTGGCGGCGGAGGTACTCAACCGCCTCGGCGCCACGGCGGTCAACATGCCGGCGGGCGAGATTATGCCGGCGCTTCAATCCGGCGTCATCGACGCCGCCGAATGGGTCGGACCCTGGGTCGACCTGACCATGGGATTTTATAAGGTGGCTAAGTATTACTATGGCCCCGGTTTCCATGAAGGCAGCACGGCGAACGAGCTGCTGATCAATGAAAGCGAGTGGCAATCGCTTCCAAAAGACCTGCAAGCGATCGTCCGCGCCGCGTGCCATGAGCTCAATATGACGGTACCGGCCGAGTATTTCGCCCGCAGCACGGATGCCCTGGCCACGTTGGTCAATGAGCACGGCGTGACGGTCAAGACCTTCCCCGATGAAGTCTACGCCGAAGCCTACAAAATCTCGGAGGAAGTCAATGCGGAAACCGCCAACGAAGGCGATCTGAACCGTCGGATCTATGAGAGCTGGAGCGCGTTCCGCAAGCACGCCATGGACTATCAGCCCCTGTCCGATTTCGGCTTCATTCAAAACCGGCGGCGCGCCATTCAGAGCTAGTCAAAATGGTTGGGGCCGTCCTTATCGACCAAAAGATAAGCACTCTTCAATCCACATGATGTCACAATTGGGAATTGCGCTCCGGATGCGGCGTCGCTAACGTTTGTACGGATGGTTTCCGGCCATGCCACAGTGCTGGCCGGGATGTAAAAGGGAACACGGTGAGGCGTACCCAAAAGGGACCAAGACCGTGGCTGCCCCCGCAACTGTATGCGGTTGCCAAACCCAATACGCCACTGGTGAAAACCGGGAAGGCGGGCGAGGCGAAAACCGCAAGCCAGGAAACCTGCCATCGCAATCGGCTTCGGCCACCCAACCCGAACTCGCACGGCGGGTGCGAAAAGGAGACAATCATGCATATCGAACCAGGCGTCGTTGACGGCGCCAAAGTACTGCTAAGCGTGGGCACCGGCGCGGCATCGCTCGGCATCGCCGCGAAGCTTGCCTACGATTCAGCGACCAAGGACGGCGGTATTGGCGCCTTGGCTTTGCGCTGCGTCGCAACGACAGCGCTCGTGTTCGGATTCTTCGAAGTGTTGCCGCACTATCCAGTCGGCGTGTCCGAGGTGCATTTCATCCTCGGGTCGACGCTATTGTTATTGTTCGGTGCCGGGCCGGCCGCAATCGGTCTTGCAGCAGGTCTACTGCTACAGGGGCTTTTGTTCGCGCCCTTCGACCTGCCCCAGTTCGGCATCAACATGACGACACTTCTGGTTCCGCTGCTTGGCATCCATCTGCTTGCACGGCGAATTATTGCGCCTCAAACCGCCTACGTGGATTTGACCTACACCCAGGCGCTGAAACTCTCGACGGCTTATCAGGGCGGCGTCGTCGCGTGGGTAGCATTCTGGGCCTTTTACGGTCAGGGCCTTGCGGTCGAGAATCTGGTGGCGGTTTCGTCGTTTGCGGCCGCCTACATGCTCGTCATTGTGGTGGAACCCATTGCCGACCTGGCTGTGCTCGCGGTCGCAAAATCGATGCGTCCGATCAGCCAAAGCTGGCTGTTCCACGGCAGATTGTTGGGTACCGGTTAACAATTCTGCCGACCCGTCGCCCGTCAGGGCGGCGGGTTGCCCGTTGTTTGTCTGTTGCGTCGTTTCACGGGCCGCCGCGATCATTTAAGGCGTGGCAAAACCTATCTATTTCGCGACACCGCACAAGCGTGGGCGAAATCAATTACTTATGCGTCATGAAAAGTGGGTGTTAAACTCGACAGCATTTCCGCTCTGGGCTCGAAGTGGTCGAGACGCCATACCGAATCAATGGGTTCTGAGCCTAGATTCATCAGGGGACGTAACATTGTGACCCATTCCAAATTGACGCGACGCGGCCTATTGGGCGGCACCGCCGCAACCGCCGCCGCGGCTTCAACACTCTCCGCGCCGGCCATCGCTCAAGGCCGCATGAGCTGGAAGATGATCACCGCTTGGCCGAAGAATTTCCCCGGCCTCGGCACCGGCGCCCAGCGCATCGCCGATGCGATCACCGAAATGTCGGACGGGATGTTGTCGATCAAGCTCTTTGCCGCCGGGGAATTGGTTCCACCGCTCGAGGTGTTCGACGCGGTGAGACAAGGCACCGCGGAAATGAGCCACTCGGCGCCCGCCTATTGGACCGGTAAGAACAAGAGCATCGCGTTCTTCGCGGTGGTGCCGGGCGGGCTGGTGGCGCAAGAACAGAATGCGTGGATGGCCTATGGCGGCGGCCAGGAACTCTGGGACGAAATGTACGGCGAGTATGGCCTCAAAGGCTTCCCGGCCGGCAATACAGGCACCCAGATGGGCGGTTGGTTCAACAAGGAAATCAACGGCGTCGAAGATCTAGACGGACTGCGCATGCGCATACCCGGCCTTGCCGGCGAGGTGATCAACCGCGCCGGCGGCCTCGCGGTCAATATTCCTGGCGGCGAGATCATGACCAGCATGCAGTCCGGCGTGGTGGAGGCCGTGGAGTTCGCCGGCCCCTGGACCGATCTGGCTTTCGGCTTCCACAAGGTCGCGAAATATTACTATGGCCCGGGGTTCCAGGAACCCGGCCCCAGCCTCGAAATGATCGTCAACCGTCAGCTTTGGGACGAACTGCCACGCCACCTGCAAAGCATCGTGCGACACGCCGCCGCGTCCGAAAACCAACGCATGCTATCGGAATTCACCGCCGGCAACGCGGCCTCGCTGCAAGCCTTGATCAACGATCATGGGATCACGCCGCGAAAAATGCCGGATGACGTGATCCGCATGCTGCGCCGGATCAGCGCCGAAGTGGTTGCGGAAACCGCCGATCTTGGTCCGCTGAACCGGCGGATTTATGAGAGCTGGTCTACGTTTCGCGACCAGGCGGCGGCGCTCGCCCCGTACACCGAGCAAGGCGCTCTCAACCAACGTGACCTGTAACCCGCCGACTGGTAGCTTTCTTGATGATTTGAGGAATTTCGGCCCCTGCGCAATTGATCGGGGCGCCAATTAGCTATGGAAGTGAGACTGATATGACCCGGAAATCCCCATCCCGCCGCGGGTTTCTCAAGGGCGCCGCGATTGGCGCCGTGGCCGCCTCGTCCCTGCCCGCTCCCGCCATTGCTCAGGGCAAGGTGCGTTGGAAGATGGTAACGACGTGGCCGAAGAATTTCCCCGGCCTGGGTACCGGCGCACAACGCATCGCTGACCGCATTGGGGCGCTCACTGACGGCCGCCTGGAGGTCAAACTTTTTGCGGCCGGCGAACTGGTGCCGGCGTTCGAAGCGTTTGACGCGGTGCGCGACGGCATCGCCGAGATGACCCACGACGCGTCCTATTACTGGGTCGCTAAGCACAAGAGCACACCATTTTACTGTACCGTACCCGGTGGCCTTACCCAGCAAGAGCATATGGGCTGGATCTACCATGGCGGTGGTCAGGCGCTGTGGGACGAGCTTTACGCGGAATTCGGTCTTAAGGCATTTCTTGCCGGCGGCACCGGTGTTCAGATGGGCGGCTGGTTCCAGAAGGAAATCAACAGCCTCGACGATTTCAAGGGCCTCACGATGCGCATTCCCGGCCTTGGTGCCGAAGTGATCAACCGGCTCGGAGCAACAGCGGTTAATATGCCCGGCGGCGAGATTATGCCGGCGCTTCAATCAGGCGTGATCGATGCCACCGAATGGGTCGGGCCATGGAACGACCTCGCTTTCGGCTTTTACAAGATCGCAAAATACTACTATGGCCCGGGCTTCCACGAGCCGAGTTCGGCGCTTGAAGTGATGGTGGCGAAGGACAAATTCGAAGAGTTGCCCAAGGACTTACAAGCCGCGGTCGAGAACGCTTGCATGGCCGAAAATGGCTATATGCTGAGCGAATTCACCGCCGGCAACAGCGCCGCCCAAACCAAGCTGGTCGATGAGCACCAAGTCAAAATCGGCAGTTTTCCTGACGACGTGGTGAAGGCCGCCTATGGCGCCGCGGTCGACGTGCTGCACGAGACGGCCAGTGAAGGCGAACTTGCCAAGCGTATCTTCGAAAGCTGGTGGAAGTTCCGCCAGGAAGCCATTGCGCGCGCACCATTTGCCGAGCAAGGCTACATGAACAATCGCGCTCTCGCCGACGCCTAGCGCCCCTCGCTAGCGGCGCGGTTTAGCACGTCGACCATTGCCATCGGCCCAACCCCGGATAAATGGCTTAATGCGGGCACGCGAGATTTGCCCGCGAAACCAATTAAGCGCGTCGGGTCGCCGCAACAGTCACACGGTCGACGCCCCTGACGTGAAAGATCATGGGGAGTGCGCGTGTTAATCCAGACTATCTCCCAAAATCGGCTCGTGCTGGGAAGCGCGGCGATCACCGCGCTTGAGGAAAAACCCGGCGAAATCGTCGAGGGCCGGGTCGGCAAATGCCGTTTTCACGCCCGCGTCGCAATTCCCAATTATGCGGAAAACGTCGCCGGACATTATGCCGATCTGGCGCCGAACGGACTGGCGTCCCTCTGCGACGATGCCGCCATCGCCCTGCCTTTCCGGGATTTTGGCTTGGTCTGCACATTCGACTCGGCCACCGAGCTTCAAATTCACGATGCCGACCTGATCCTCGACGAGGGGATCCGCGAATTGGTCGGGCATTTCGGACCGATTGTCATTACCAACGCCTATTTGCCGGCGAATGATCGCAGAGCCGACCAGACCAACATTTTCCCGCACCTGCAATTTCATTTCGATCGCGGACCAAATCAGCCGACCCAAATTTCGCTGTTTTATCGCGACCCGTTCGACCCAGTTCAGGCCGCGCCGCGCGAGTCATCCACTGTTCACTGCGCGAACATGGTGGCCCACCTGCAATATGCCAGGGAGACCGGACAGGCGCCAAAAACCCTTGAGTGGCGCGGCTTCTACAACATTTTCGAGGACCAAGACACAGCCGAACTTCTTGGCAAAATCCTCATGGAACACCGTTGGGACGCGCCCCAAGGCACCGGCGAGATTTCGGTCTTGTTCAACGGCACCATTCTGCACGCCAGCTACTATCGGCGAACCGCGCTGAAAGGCTATCCAATCAGCGTGCGCTACCTTGGGTAGGGGCAGCCAGGGGATCGAGTGACCCACTGCCGGTTCCGGACTAGACGGCCTGATCAAGAACCCTATTTCCTAAAGGGGCAATTCGTGAGGCGTCAATTACGGAGCTGATCGGACAGCCCCATGGCATCGAGTTATGAAGTTATTTAGACGACCGACCACACCGGACATGACCTCGGGCGCGCATGCCGACGCGCAAACCGTGATCGCCGGCCAGCACATGACCGACCGAGTTTGCGGGCCGAATTGCACGATGGCCTGCCCAAGCTGCGGATCCGTGACCTGCCGATGTAACTGCAGACCTAATTGTGAGATGGCGATGAAAGCCTTGTCCAGCGAGCCGGAATCCTTTCCGGTCGAAGAACACATCGTGCCCCTGGTTTTTGAATTGAAACGGCTCGGCGTGTTTACGCCATGCTGGTCGTGCGAAGGCCACAATGACAATGTTGGCAAGCTGCGCCGCGCGCCAAGCGTTTGGTTCTATTGTGACTCGGTGGTTCAGGTTCGGCTGCTGGCACAAGCCATTGAACAACTAGGTTTCCGAAAAGAACTCAGTACGCCGTGGCGAGTCGGCATATCGGTCGCCGACTCCGATAATCCAGATACCCTGTACCAGCTCGAACCGGCGATACAGGACCTTAACGAGACAACACTTCACCAATTGCGTGCCGATGTTCGAATCATTGCCCACCACCTGAATCACTTCGTCCTCGATGCCGCCTCATTGATGGCGAAGCAGACGGTGTAGACCCTAGCCGTAGAGCAAACCCGGCAGCCAGGTTGCCATCTCCGGTATCGCGGCGATGATCGCCAGCATCAGTAATTGCAACACCACGAACGGCGCCACGCCGCGATAAATATCGGTCGTCTTGACGCTGGGCGGCGCCACACCGCGCAGATAGAACAGCGCAAACCCGAACGGCGGCGTCAGGAACGAGGTCTGGATATTGACCGCGATCATGATCGCGAACCAGACCGGGCTGATCCCCTCGTTCATCAGGATCGCCGGGCCGACGATCGGCACCACAACGAACACGATCTCGATGAAGTCGAGGAAAAACCCAAGCACGAACATCAGCGCCATGGTGAGCAGCATGGCGCCGAACACGCCGCCCGGCAGGCCGTGCAAGAACTCGGCGACGATCTCGTCACCCTGAAAGCCACGGAACACCAAGCTGAACATTTGAGCGCCGATCAGGATCACGAACACCATGGCCGATACTTTGGCGGTCGAGCGCATCACGTCGATCAAATTGGAGCGGGTCAGTTGGCGCCGCATCGCGGCCAGGACCAAGGCTCCCATGGCACCGACGCCAGCCGCCTCGGTCGGTGTCGCGAGACCGACCAAAATCGATCCTAGTACCAAGACGATCAACAAGAGCGGCGGCAACAGCACCTTGACGACACGCCCACTCATCTCGGCGCGTGAAATCAATGCGCGCTCCTCCGGCGGCACCGGTGGCATGCGGTCGGGATAAATGCTGGCATAGATGAACTGCCAGATGATGTAGAGCGCAACGAGCGCGAAACCGGGGATCAGCGCGCCGACAAACAGATCAGCCACCGACACCGGCTCGGGCGCGAAATTACCGGCCGCGAGCTGCGCCTGCTGATAAGCCGCCGATATTTGATCACCAAGCAGAATCAACACGATAGACGGTGGAATGATTTGGCCCAAGGTGCCCGCCGCGCAGATCGACCCACACGAAATCGGCGCTGCGTAACCGCGCTTGAGCATGGTCGGCAGCGACAACAGGCCCATGGTGACCACGGTGGCGCCGACAATGCCGGTCGATGCCGCGAGCAGCGCACCGACCACGCTAACCGCGATGCCAAGGCCGCCGCGGACGCTGCTCAAAACCAACGCCATGGTATCGAGCAAGTCTTCCGCGAGCTTGGACCGCTCGAGCATTACCCCCATGAACACGAACAACGGCACCGCGATCAGCAGGTCGTTGGTCATGATGCCGTAAATGCGGTTGGGCAGCGCCTGCACGAACACCATGTCGAACACACCAAACGAGCTGCCGAGAAAAGCGAACAGCAGCGCCACACCCGACAGGGTGTAGGCCACCGGGAAGCCCAGGAGCAATGCCCCACACAGAGTGAGGATCATAGCCACGATATAGAGTTCGTAGGTCACGCTAAGGCCCCCCGGCTAAGCTCCTAAAGCGCATGCTCGTGCTCTTCCGGCGGCTTGTGCTCGATGCCAAGAAGCGTCGCAACCGAGTGTATGATCAGCGAAATGCCCTGCAGGATCATCGTGCCTGCGAAAATCCAGATGCAGGTCTTGAGCAGATAAACGAAGTGCAGGCCGCGCTCTTCCAGCGATCCTTCGAGTTGTTCCCAGCTGTTGAGAACGTAATCGAGCGAGAAATAGATGATCACCGCGCTGACCGGGATGAGGAAGGCCAGCGTGCCGAAGATGTCGACCCACGCTTTGCCGCGCTCGCCCATCTTTAGATAGAACACGTCAACTCGGACATGCTCGTTCTTCAGCAGCGTGTAGGAGGCGCACAGCAGGAACACGAACGAGTGCATGAAACGCACCGATTCCTGCATCCAGATGAAGCCGATATTGAAGCCGTAGCGCAGCACCACGATGACCACGGTGACCAAGACCATCACCAGCGTCAGCCACGAAATGGCGCGCCCCATGCGATCGTTGAAGGCGTCTATAACGCGCGCAAGGCCAAGTAGCAGACTCATTGCCCACCCGGCATCGGCAAATCCCTCGCCCCACACCTGGACCGCCGCCGCAGACGGCGGCCATATCCCCCTATAGCCACAGCTTGCCTCCCGCTCGAACCCCGTCCCGGCTCGACTTGCCCTATGGCGTTCGGTGGCGAAGTTAGAGAATTCCAATGCCAAGACCAAGCGATTCCGGCGTGTGATGTCGAATTGACAGAACGCTGGATCAACATTTTTTGCATTCGCCGGGAAAAATTCTTCTTAACTCAGACAACGAGCTAACAACATTATACCGCTGATATAAAGGCGTTTTCTAAATCCAAAAATTCTCGATGGCGCGTTCATACGGGTGCGTTGTGACATAAATCATGCGTTGCCGGTGAGGCCGTTCACAGCCCCGTGTACTGGCGCCTGGCATAACTCGTCTCAGCAAACAAACACCAAATGCGGCCACACAGACCGGCCGCTAGCGGAGGCGAAAGACCAGTCATGTTTCACCGATCCAAATCTGCCAACGGAGCCCAGCGCAGCTTGCAGCGCGCCGCGGTTGTCGGTTCACCGGTAACCGGCCGCGAATGGGCCGAAAGACAAGGAAACGCCGGCATCTCTGCTGGCTACTGAACTTCGCCGGGGGCCGTCCGGCTTCCCCGCACGCACGGTCACTGGCGAAGTCGAAGCGATCTCGGGTCCGCTGCATCCCCAGCACCTGCACACCGCGAGCCGAGATCGTCCGCCGCCCCTCCGTCATCCCAGCGGAGGGGCGGCACACTTTTCAGAGCAGGTTTCATGCCAATTTCGGTGTAATGCGTGGTTTTCACCCTACGGACCGTTGGGTATAGTCACTTACCTATCTCGCCACGAGCAGAGGCTTATGAGCCAAAGCGTCGACGCCGCTCTCGAATCTTTATGCAACGATCCCGGCTGCTGTCGGGAGCGTCTTCTCCACACCGCAGGAATATTCTACGCCGAGCGCGGCGATGACGCGGTCTCGACTCGCGAGCTCACCCGGGCGGCAGGGGTCAATTTGGCCGCGATCGCCTATTACTTCGGCGGCAAGAACGGGCTGCAGGCGGCGGTCATCGAGCATGTCGTCGCGGCGTGTCGCGAACGGACGTGGGAGGTTTTTGAGCATTTGTCGGACGCGATAGAGCGGGCCGATGGAGACCCCGATCAACTCGCCGCAGCCACCGCGGCGTTCGCGGACGCGTTCCTTAGCGCTGCCTTGCCAGTCAATCGCGAGACTTGGTGGGTCAGCGTGGTGACCCGCGCCATGGGCAACCTGCCCGACCGCGACGCGCCGCTCTACGAGACACTGTTCCGACCCGCCCACCAAATTTTGCGGCAACTGGTGACGGCCGCGACCGGCGAAACCGATCCCGACCGCGTCGGCATCTTGACCGAAGCGCTGGCGGGCGACTTTCTGACCTTCTGCAAGAATTACTCGGTGGTGCTCCGCAGTCTCGGCTGGGACGACTTCAGCGACCCACATATTGATCAGATCGTTGCCGTGGTCACCCGCCGCATGCAGGCGCGGCTTGGCCTGCCGCAATTGCCCTTGGCCATCGGGACGGCCAAGCTCGCCGCCGAGTAAAAACCGGGTGAGCGACCGCCCGGCGCACCACAAGCCACTGCAAAAGCGATTCGGCGTTGCCATGACGCCCGAGGCTTATGCCAACTTGCGGGAACTCGCGGAGGAAAGTTGCCTCGGCAACAACTACGTGCTGACCGTCCTGCTGGAAAACATGGAAACCGTCATCGATCGCGCGGAATTCCGGCGCGCAGTCGATTCAATGCTTGAGACCCATCGCAAAGCGGACTGAACCGCTCAATCAAAGAAAGCGATTCTGCTTCGAAAAGCCTTTGGGCGCCAAGCGGCCAGCGTTGCCGCGTTTGCCGACCCAATCGTCCAGTTCGTCGCGGGTGAAGGTGCGAACCCGCGAGCCCTGACGACAACTCACACCATCATCAATCGAGAATATGCGGGCGTCAGACAGGCCGCCATCTTTGAATTTCTGCAGGATTACGCCGCGACCGCGGGTCATCACGGGCAGTTCATCGGCATTGAAGATCAGTAATTTGTGATTGTCGCCGACCACGGCGACTCGATCGCCCTCACCCGGGGTGCAAACCACCGCTTCGGCACCACCAGAGACATTCAGCACCTGTTTGCCGGCGCGCTTTTGCGCGATCACCTCGTCGGTGTCGACCAGGAATCCACGACCGTCCGTCGCGGCAACAAGTAAACGCTGCTTGGGTCGATAGACCATGAGCGCCACCAGGTCGTGCTCATTGCCAAGCTCGATCATCATGCGCAACGGTTCGCCGAAACCACGCCCACCCGGCAGACGATCGCAGCCCAGGGTGTAGAAGCGGCCATTGGTGGCGAACACCAACAGCTTGTCGGTCGACTGCGCGTGCAACCGCCAGAGCGGCCGGTCGCCTTCTTTAAATTTGAGCTCGGCATCGTCGGCGAGATGCCCGCGCGCGGCGCGAATCCAGCCCTTCTCCGAGCAGATCACCGTGACCGGCTCGCGCTCAACCATCGCTTCCAGCGGCACGATTTCGGCCGTCGGCGCGTCGCCGATTTCGGTGCGGCGCGCGCCGAGCTCGGTGTCCTTACCGAACCGTTTGCGCACATCCTTGATTTCGTCGGCGATGCGGCTCCACTGCGCCTTCTCGCTTTTGAGCAACGCCTTAACCGATTTGCGCTCGGCGGTAAGGTCGGAAAGTTCCGTGCGGATCTCGATCTCTTCGAGCCTGCGCAAATTCCGCAGGCGCATGTTGAGAATCGCTTCGGCCTGAACATCGGTCAGGTCCCAGCGCTTCATCATCACCTGCTTGGGCTCGTCCTCCTCGCGGATGATGCGGATGACCTCGTCGATGTTGAGATACGCGACCAGGTAGCCGTCGAGGATTTCGAGCCGGCGTTCGATCTGCCCCAGCCGATATCGGCTACGGCGCAGTAGCACCTCGCGGCGGTGGTCGAGGAATGCCTGCAACGCCTCGCGCAGCGACATCACCCGCGGCGTATTGTCGGCATCGAGCACATTCAGGTTGAGCGGCACACGGACCTCGAACTCAGAGACCCGGAACAGCGATTCCATCAGCGCTTCGGCATTGACGCTGCGCGATCGAGGCACCAACACGATCCGCACGTCCTCGGCCGACTCATCGACGATGTCCGCAAGCCAGGGCACCTTCTTAGCCGCCATCAGCTCGGCGACCTTTTCGATCAGCCGCGCCTTCGGCACCTGATAAGGCAACTCCGTGACCACGACTTGATACTGGCCGTGACCAATCTTCTCGACCTGCCAGCGGGCACGAACGCGAAAGGCGCCGCGCCCGGTGCGATAGGCTTCGGTTACCGCCTCGCGCGATTCGACCAGCACGCCGCCGGTCGGAAGATCGGGCCCGGGCACCATCTCGACCAGAGTCTCGATCCGTGCGTTCGGCGTCTTGATCAAGTGCAGGGCGGCATCGCACAGCTCGTGCGCATTATGCGGCGGGATCGACGTGGCCATGCCGACCGCGATGCCGTTGGCACCGTTAGCAAGCAAATTAGGAAACGCCGCCGGCAGTACCACCGGTTCGGATTCTTCGCCGTCGTACGTCTCGCGGAAATCGACCGTGTCCTGGTCGATGCCTTCCAGCAGCGCCTCGGCAACCTCGGTCAGCCGCGCCTCCGTGTAACGCATCGCCGCCGCGCCATCGCCGTCGATATTGCCGAAATTGCCCTGGCCATCGACCAGCGGATAACGCACCGCGAAGTCTTGCGCGAGCCGAACCATCGCGTCATAGACCGCGGTCTCGCCGTGCGGGTGATATTTGCCGATCACGTCACCAACCACGCGGGCGCATTTTTTGAAGCCCGAGCGTGGGTCGAGTTTGAGCTGGCGCATGGCGTATAGCAGTCGGCGATGCACCGGCTTCAACCCATCACGTACGTCCGGCAAGGACCGCGACATGATGGTCGACAATGCGTAAGACAAGTACCGTTCGCTCAGGCTTTCGGCGAGCGGAACCGGGATGATTTCAGCGGCGTCGGATTTACGAGACATTTGGCGTAAATAGCATAGCTGTTAAGCCTCAACCACCAGATATGGGGGTCAACTTCGAGAATATGGCCACCAACCGGTCGCGCGCCGCCGGCAACGTCGCACCATCTCGATGCAGGCCGTGCCAAGCCAGGAAATGACCGGTCAATTTGAGCCCATCCAGTAATGCGGCCGCGTCGGCTTTCTCCCCATTCAATAAAAACCCTGGCAGCCTAAGCAACTTGTCGCGATAGGGCTCGCCGGCGGACGCCGACACGGCGCGGCCGGTTTTTGGCGACACCCAGCACAAATCCTCGGTGGCGCCGGTCGCCGCGCAAGCACTCAAATCCAAGCCGAAGCCCAGTTCGCGCAGCACGCCCACCTCCCAACCAATGTACGCGGCCCCCCAATCGGTTACGTCCCGCGCCGGCTCCGCCAAGGCATCGAGAAACGCAACCAAGCCATGATAGATCGCTGCATGCGGTTCGCGTTCAAGCAACACCGCGTCGAGCACGGAGCAAGCCGCGCTTAAAGCCGCGAGCCGCGCCGGATCGTCGAGTAAAGCCGCCGCCCGCGCGGCGATCAGTTCCGCACTGAATGTACCGAGTTGCGTCTGCAACCGCGCCCGCCATTTACACGCGATCTGATTACCCGGCTGATAAAGTCCGCGCATCCGCCGCGACGCCCCGCCGGGCACCAGTCCCGCGTGACGTCCGTGCGCCTCCGTCATGACGTGCAGCAAAACCGCGCTCTCGCCATGACGCTTGGCGGATAGGACGATCGCGCTATCACGCCATTCCATTGGCCACCTGGTGCGCTAGGTCAGACGTTGTAGTCGAGGCCCAGATCGCGGTAGCGCTCCGGGTCATCCTGCCAACCCTCGCGTACTTTGACGTGCAGGAAAAGGTGCACGCGCCGATCGAGCATGCCTTCAAGCTCTTTGCGCGAAGCGCTGCCGATCGCCTTGATCCGCCGACCAGCCTTGCCCAACACGATCATTTTCTGGCTGTCGCGGCGGACATAAACGATCTGGTCGATGCGCACGCTGCCGTCGTCGCGCTCGGTCCAGGCCTCGGTCTCGACCGCCGCGGCGTAGGGCAATTCCTGAGACAATTGCAAGAATACTTTCTCGCGGGTGATTTCCGCGGCGAGCAGTCGTAGCGGGATATCGGCGCTCTGATCTTCCGGGTACAGCCACGGGCCTTCGGGCATGCGCGCGACCAAATAATCTCGCAAGGCGTTCACGCCATCTCCGGTAAGCGCGGAGATCATGAAGGTTTCGGTGAACAGTTTGCGGCTGTCGCCAAGCGTTTCCTCGTCGAGTTGGCCGGTTAAGACCAGCAGCGACTCACGCTTGACCAAATCGATCTTGTTGATCGCGACCGCGGCTTGACGATTTTCCTTAATCAGCCGTTTCAGGATCAGCTTGGTGTCGTCGTCGATCCCACGCCGCGCGTCGACCAGCACCACGATATGGTCGGCGTCGCGCGCCCCGCCCCATGCAGCGGAGACCATGGCGCGTTCCAGCCGTTTCTTCGGCGTGAAGACGCCCGGCGTGTCGATGAATACGACCTGTGCACGGTCGAACATGCCGATCCCAAGAACACGAGACCGTGTGGTCTGCACTTTCGGCGAGACGATCGACACCTTCGACCCGACCATGCGGTTGAGCAGCGTCGATTTGCCGGCGTTGGGCGCTCCGAGCAGCGCGACAAAGCCGCACCGGGTGGGAGGGCTATCCGAGGGCGGGTGTTCAGCCACCGCCGCCAACAAGCTTGTTCATCAACCGTTCGGCCGCCAGGCGTTCGGCCTCGCGCTTGCCGCCGCCTTCCCCCTCGGCAGAACCGTGGCCCGGGATCTCCACCGAAACCTTGAAAATCGGTTTGTGGTCCGGACCCTCGCTCGCCACCACCTTGTAGTCCGGCAAGCCGTGGCCGCGCGCCTGGCTCCACTCTTGTAACGCCGTCTTCGGATCCTTCGGCGGCGCCGTTTGGCCGGCGATCATCGACGCCCAATTACGCTCGATAAACGCCTGGGCCGATGCCATTCCGCCATCGAGGTAGAGCGCACCGATCAGCGCTTCGCAGGCGTCCGCCAAATTGGCCGGGTTGTCGCGCCCGCCACTCGCCTCCTCACCCGCCGCAAGCAGCAAGTACCGGCCGAAGTCGAGCGACCTTGCGACATTGGTCAGAGCCTCCGCGCTGACCAGGGCGGCGAAGCGGCGCGCCAGATCGCCCTCATCCTCGATTGGATGGGCATCAAATAAATGGCGCGCGACAATCAGCCCGAGCACTCGGTCGCCAAGCCATTCCAACCGTTGGTTATCGATGCGCTCGCCCGGCTGCCCACCGGATACGCTGCGATGCGTTAGGGCGCGGGTGAGAAGATTTGAGTCGGCAAAGGTGACACCGAGCGCGACCGCAACATCAGGCGCGACGCGCGCGCCCGCCTCGGTCACAGCCGATTGCCGAACCGCGAGAACCGCATGGCAAACGGCCATTTCCAGACTTCCCACAACTCGGCGCTGCCGTCGGTGGAGTAGAAGAGAATCTCCGCCCGGCCGACCAAATTCTCCTCGGGCACGAAACCAACGTCAGACAAAACGCGACTATCCAATGAACCGTCGCGGTTATCGCCCATGAAAAAGTAATGCCGGTCGGGCACGACATACACTTCGGTGTTGTCGAGCGGCCGACCATAGCCCTGGTCGATGATCCGGTGAGCGTTGCCGTTGGTAAATGTTTCCAGATATTGACGCGTCGATACCGTGCCTCCGATCCGGTCGTCGTACGGATAGGGCTTCAGTTGCTCGAGTTCCACCGGCTCGCCGTTTATGTGCAGCACGCCGGAGAGCACCTGAATACGGTCACCGGGCAGCCCAACCAACCGTTTGATGTAATCGGTCTTGTTGTCTTTCGGCAGCTTGAACACGACCACGTCGCCACGCTCGGGCGTGCTGTTCCAAAAGCGGCCATCAAAATTCGGATTGAAAAACGGGAACGAGTATTTGCTGTAGCCGTATGAAAATTTCGAAACGAACAAATAATCACCAATCAACAGGGTCGGAATCATCGAGCCTGATGGGATATGGAACGGTTCATAGGCGAAGGTTCGCACTACGACCGCCAACACGATGGCATAGGCGACGGTCTTGAAGGTCTCGACCCAACCGGCGAGCCAGCTTTGGTCGGGACGTCCGGCGGACGGCCGTTTTCCGGCTCTGTCACGCCCGTCCGGCGTCGAACCATTTTGCGTCAATGCTGGCTCCTGATTGGCTGGGTCCGCGAATTCGCGGCACTTTACGGCGCTCGTGCGCCGATGCAACGTGAATTATTCCGCCGACCCGGCGGGCACGGCGGTAATCAGTACAATGGCGTAGGCGAGGTCGCGATCATCGGTCAGCGAGATGTCTATGCGCGCGGCCATGCCGGGCGGGGTCATTTCGATCAGCCGATCGAGCGCCCCGCCGGTCAACTCGAGGGTTGGCTTGCCGCCGGGCAGGTTGACCACGCCAATGCAACTTAAGTGCACACCCCGGCGGAACCCGGTGCCCAACGCCTTCGAACAGGCTTCCTTGGCGGCGAACCGCCGCGCATAGGAATCCGCCCGCTTGGCGCGACGGTCGCATTTCTCGCGCTCGATGGCGGTGAAGGCGCGTTGAGTGAAGCGGTTGCCGAAGCGTTCCAGAGTGCGCGCGATCCGCGTCGCGTCGCAGACGTCGTGGCCGATTCCGATGATCACGCGCTGCGTTGACCACTGGCGTCGGCCCGCGCATTGTCCATAAGCGAGCGCATACGGCGAATACTGCTGTCCAAACCGCCGAAAATCGCCTCGCCGATCAGGAAATGACCAATATTGAGCTCGCTGAGCTCCGGCATCGCCGCGACCGGCGCGACGGTGTCGTAGCTCAAGCCGTGGCCGGCATGGCATTCGAGAGATCGCGCCATCGCTTCGTGCGCCGCCACCTTGAGCCGCGCCAATTGCGCCTCCTGGGCCTGCTCCGCCGCATCACAGTACGCCCCGGTATGCAGCTCGACGCAATCGGCGCCAAGCGCTTCCGCGACCGCCACTTGCACGCGCTCCGGATCGATAAACAGCGATACCCGGATGCCGGCGTCGCGCAGCCGCCGGATGACCGGGTCGAGCAAGGCATGATGGGCGGCAACGTCAAGACCGCCCTCGGTGGTCACCTCGGCGCGTTTCTCGGGCACCAGACACACATGATCGGGTCGGGTCGCCAGCGCGATCTCGATCATCTCTTCGGTGGCCGCCATCTCCAGGTTGAGAGGGAGTTCGATGTCGGCTTTCAGACGCCGGATATCGTCGTCGGAAATGTGACGGCGATCCTCTCTCAGATGCGCCGTGATGCCGTCCGCGCCGGCTTCGGCCGCCAGGCGCGCGGCGCGAACCGGATCGGGATGCGGCCCACCGCGCGCGTTCCGAATCGTCGCGACATGGTCGATGTTCACGCCCAGTCGAAGATATCCGGTCATCATTCGATCACCCTCGGTTCGATCGCCTCTCAAGCGGCTTCGCGGTGGAGACTTGGCCGATTTGCTCGGTCATGCGCTTTTCGGCGCGTCGCCTAATGCGGGACAGCCGCATTTGCTGATAGCGCGCAACGGCGCGGCGAACAACCCAGAAGGACAGGAACCAAGCGGCGACGGCCATCGGCACGCCCCCCACCATCATCGGCAACAATACCGCCTCGGGGTTGTCGATAATGTAACTCATAGACAGACCGTCGGGCAGATTCTCCGAGGCATTCATGCCCAGCGCCCAGGTGCCCAGCCGGTAGCTCGCGATCCAGATGAGTGGGAAAGTCCAGGGATTGCCGATCACAGTCCCGATTGCCGACGCAATCAGGTTGCCACCCAACAACCATGCGCCAACCGAGGCCAGAACGAAATGCAAGCCGAGCACCGGTGTGAACGAAATCGCCACGCCACAGGCGAAACCGGCGGCGATATTGTAGGGCGACCCCGGCAGGCGGCGGACTCGATGGCTGAAATAGGTGCCGGCACGCCGCCAACCCGTACGCGGCCACATGATATGGCCGAGTTTGGTTAGGATCGATCGTGTCTTGCGCCGTCCGAACATGGTCCTTGGGCTACCCGATCATGCAATATGGCGACTGCCCGGCTTGATCGCCGGACTCTCGGCCAAGGACGCGGGTAGCTGGTCGGCCGGATAAGCCGGCGCCTCGATCGAGGCGAGCGCCACCAGCGGCACCCCCAGATCAACGGTTCCGTTGCTGCGGTCGATGAGCGATGCCTCCCCTACCACCTCCGCGCCAAGGTTGGCCAAACAATCGATACATTCGCGGCTCGACTTGCCGGTGGTGACCACGTCTTCCACCACCAGAACGCGCGCACCTTTAGCGATCTCGAATCCGCGCCGCAGCGTGAAGGTACCGTCGACGCGTTCGACAAACACCGCGTCGACACCCAGCTGGCGGCCCATTTCGTAGCCCACCACCACACCGCCCATCGCCGGCGACGCGACCAGGTCGATCGCCGTATCGGAAAACCGCTCACGCACCGCATCAGCCAAGGCAAGACACAGTCTTTCGCCGCGCCGCGCGTCCATCATGACCCGCGCGCATTGCAGATAAACCGGGCTGTGCAGACCCGAGGTCAAAATGAAATGACCTTCCAGCAGCGCGCCGGCGGCCCGAAATTCGTCGAGCACCTGGTCGCGTGTCATGGCCCCCCCGTTAACCACGTGCGCGCTCCACCTGATAGATTGCGGGATTGGCGCGCAACGCCGCGACGATGCTGGTCAGATGCCGCACATCCTGAACTTCGACGTCGACCACCAACTCGAAGAAATCCGGCGAGCGATAATTGATCTTGAGATTGGTGATGTTGCCGCGGCTGCGCGCGATCGCCTCGGTCAGCGCATTCAAACTGCCAGGCACATTGTCGATGACCGTCACGATGCGGCCGGTATGCATTTTTTGCAGCGACGGGTCGGTCTGCCACGACACGTCCAGCCAGCGCTCCGGCACACTGGAGAAGCTCTCCAGGACCTCGCAGTCGATGGTGTGAACGGTCACCCCCTTGCCTTCCGTCACGAGTCCAACAATGCGATCGCCCGGCAGCGGGTAGCAGCATTCGGCCATATGAACGGCCATGCCTGGGGTCAGGCCCTTGATCGGTACCGCGCCATCGGGTGCCCGATTGCGCTGGCCGCGTGCGATCGGCACGACTTTTTCCGATTCCACCGCCAGGTCCGGCCGCACCACGGCCAAAACACCTTGCGGGTCGACCTCGCCCCGCCCGACCGCCGCGTACAATTCGGAGGGCTTGCGGTGGCCATATTTTGCTATGGCCGGCTTTACTTGCTGATCGCCGAACAATTGATCTCGATTGGTAAATGTTTTCTCCAAAATCGCGCGCCCAAGGCCGGCATATTCGGCCGCCTCGCTTTGGCGCACAAACCGCCGAATCCGGGCTCTTGCTTTGCCGGTTACGACGAAACTCTCCCAATTCGGGTCCGGCGCCGGAACACTGGACCGAAGAATTTCTACCTGGTCGCCATTCTTCAAAATAGTACGCAGCGGCGCCAGTCGACCGTTAATCTTCGCACCGACGCACGTATCACCAAGGTCAGAGTGAACCGCATAAGCGAAATCCACCGCCGTGGCGCCGTTCGGCAAACTGATCAGGTCGCCTTTTGGCGTGAAGCAAAAGGCCTGGTCGGCGAACATTTCGAGCTTGGTATGCTCCAGAAATTCCTCCGGACCGGAGGCATGCTCCAAAATGTCGAGCAAGTGCCGTAGCCAACCGTATTGGCGTCCTTCGTGTGGCTTCGCCTCGTCGCTGTTCTGCTTATAAAGCCAATGCGCGGCGACGCCGAATTCCGCGATGTCGTGCATCTCGGTCGCGCGTATCTGAATTTCGATGCGCCGTTGCTGCGGCCCAATCACCGCCGTGTGTAACGAGCGATAGCCATTCGGCTTGGGCGTCGAAATATAGTCCTTAAAGCGCCCGGGGATCATCGGATAGGCGCGGTGCACCGCGCCCAAGGCCCGATAGCAATCGGCCTCGTCGGGAACGATGGCGCGAAACGCGATCACGTCGGCGATCTGCTCGAATGCGACGTGCTTTTTCTCCATTTTGCGCCAGATCGAATAGGTCCGCTTCTCGCGCCCGATTACCGGCGCGCGAACCCCGGCCGCGGCGAGGGTTTTTTCCACCTCCAACGCGATCACCGGGATCAATTGACCTTCGGTCTCACGCAGAAAATCCAGACGTTTGACCAGAGAATCGCGTGCCTCGGGATTGAGCTCGGCAAACGCCAAGTCCTCGAGCTCGTCCTTCAGCCGCTGCATGCCGATCCGCTCGGCGAGCGGCGCGTAGATCTCCATGGTCTCCAGCGCGATGCGGCGGCGTTTTTCCGGGTTCGCGATGAACTCCAAGGTCCGCATGTTGTGCAGACGGTCAGCCAGCTTCACCAGCAGAACTCGGATGTCCTCCGACATGGCGAGCAGAAATTTGCGAAAATTCTCCGCCTGCCGCTCAGTGTGCGACTGCAGCTCTATCTTGGAGAGCTTGGTAACCCCGTCGACCAAACGACCAATGTCGGCGCCGAATAGTTTCTCAATTTCGTCTTGTTCGGCGACACCATCCTCGACGGTATCGTGAAGCAAGCCGGTAATGACCGAGGCCGAATCCAACTTGAGGTCGGCAAGAATGCCCGCCACCTCCAGAGGATGCGAAAAATAGGGATCGCCAGACGCGCGCTTCTGCGCGCCGTGCCGCGCCATCGAAAACACATAGGCGCGGTTGAGCGCCTGTTCGTCAGCGCTTGGATCATAGCCAGCAACGCGCTCGACCAGATCGTATTGACGGATTTGTGGGGACCGCCGCCGGTGTGTTTCGGCCGCGGTCATGACTCAAAACTCGAGAAGTGGCCTCCGCACCAAACGTCGGCCGCCTTTTCGTGGCAACTCTTTCGCCTCGCCGCGGTCAATCGTCCCCGCCATCGACCGCATCTTCCGGACCCGGTGCCGCACCGGCGGCGCCAGCACCAACCACCTGCATGCCAGGCATCTGCCCGCTTGCCGCGATCTCACCGAGCAGGTCAGAATCGGAGCTCGGTAGCTCCATCGCCTCTTCCTCGGGCTCGTCTACTTCGGCGTGGCGTTGCAAACCAAGCACCAATGCCTCGCGCAACTCGTCGGGTGAAAATTTGTCTTCGGCGATTTCGCGTAACGCGATGACCGGATGTTTGTCGTTATCTCGGTCGAGCGTGGGTTCGGCCCCGGCAGAAAGATCGCGCGCGCGTTGCGACGCCGCCATTACCAGTTCGAACCGATTGGGGATTTTCGTCACGCAATCCTCTACGGTCACTCGCGCCATCTTCACTGCTCCTCGGTGTGTCGGCCATATGCCTTCATTCGCAGAAGGCGAAAGGCCGACCGGTTTTCAAGAGGCCCGGATAGTATTTAGCACACTGCGGTGAATCAACCGCGCGTGAGCCTGTTTTTATCGTCGATTCAGGGAAGAATCGTGATTTTCGACGTCGAAGGTAGGGCTTCGACCATTTCCGCCGGCGATTGGCCGGTAATTGGGTGGCGCCAATCGGTCGCGACCTCAGCCAACGGCAGCACGACAAAGCTGCGATCAGCAAGTCGCGGATGCGGCAGGATGGGACCATCCGGCTGATCAAGCACCTGATCATCCACCGCTAAAAGGTCTAGATCAAGAATCCGCGCCTCCCATCGTTGTCGCCGCGTGCGGCCGGCCTCCCGCTCGATATCATGCAAGATTTCGAGAATCGCTCCAGGCGCGTCCGTTGTGGCGACGCGAATGACCCCATTGGTAAACCACGGTTGGTCCGATGCGGGAACCGGGGCCGACACGTACCATGCCGAGCGGGCCACAACCGGCCCCACGCGGCACGAAACCGCCCCGATCGCCCATTGACAGGTCGCGATCGGCGGATTACCCGACCGATCTGAAATATTAGCGCCCAGCGCTACGAATGCGTGCATCTCGCGCATCATTGCGCCACGACGTCGGATAAATTGCTATAGTGACAATTGTGTTGATCGTGTTGTCGGCTGGCCGAAAGCAACGGACAACATGATTAGACTAAAATCTCCATGGGACGGGGCTCGTGGAGTAACAAGAATTGTGAGGAAGCAAATTAATGATCTTCTATCCAGAAGAGCGCATCGCATTATTTATCGATGGCTCGAATTTATACAATGCCGCTCGGTCGCTTGGCTTCGATATCGACTACAAACGCCTGTTGGAATACTTCTCGACTAAGGGCCGACTAATAAGAGCCTTTTACTATACAGCTTTGCTCGATGATCAGGAATATTCGCCGATTCGTCCATTAGTCGACTGGCTCGACTATAACGGCTACACGATGGTCACCAAGCCGACCAAAGAATTCACTGATTCGCAGGGCCGGCGGAAAATAAAAGGCAATATGGACATCGAACTCGCCATCGACGTGATGGAGATGGCCGAGCGCGTTGATCATGTCTTCCTGTTTTCGGGCGACGGCGATTTCCGCCGCTTGATCGAGGCGATCCAACGCAAGGGCGTGCGGGCGTCGGTTGTTTCCACGGTTCGGTCTCAGCCGCCGATGGTTGCCGACGAGCTACGCCGGCAGGCGGATACTTTTATCGAACTTCAGGACCTCAGCAGCGAGATCGCAAGAACGCCTCAACATCGTCCGCAACGCGAAGTTCGGGTAGTCGAGACCGAAGAAACCGACGTAGCCGACGAAGAAGAATTTTACGACGACGAGCCGGATGAGCTCGGCGCCACGGGTGGCTGAAGCAACGCCGAGATTCGAGCCGCCGCCATCGAATTGTTCACTCTGCCCGCGGCTGGTCGACTTTCGCGAGGCCAATCGCCGCGCGCATCCTGAGTTCTACAATGGCGCGGTCGACGCGTTCGGTCGGCTGGATGCACGGTTTCTCGTGGTCGGCCTGGCGCCCGGATTGCGCGGTGCGAATTGCACCGGCCGGCCCTTTACCGGCGATGCCGCCGGTGACCTGCTGTACCCGACATTGACCGAGTTCGGGTTCGCCGACGGCGACTATGCCGCACGTGTCGACGATGGGCTGATGCTGGTCGATTGCCGGATCACCAACGCGGTGCGCTGTGTCCCGCCCGACAACAAGCCGATCGGCGCCGAAATTCGCACCTGCCGCGACTTTCTTGGGCGCGAGATCGCGGCGTTAACCAACCTCAGAGCGATACTGGCGCTTGGCCGTGTCGCGCACGAGGCGGTGCTCGCCGTGTTCGCGGCCCGCCGCGCGGACTACCCTTTCAAACATGGCGCCGCGCATGGCTTGAGCGATACCGTGACACTTTTCGACAGCTATCACTGCTCGCGATACAACACCAATACAGGCCGCCTCACGCCGGACATGTTCGACGCCGTGTTCCGCCAAGTGCGTGATCATTTACTCGCGCGGGCAGCGTAGCCTTGCGGCCGGCAAACTCGGTCTAATTGCCGAGCTCTCTTTCGATCGCCGAGGTGATTGGATCGGACAAAGGTTCAATCCGGGTCGACCATGCCTCGAGGGCACGGCCATCCGCGCCAATCAGATATTTGTGGAAATTCCAGCGCGGCGCTGCGCCGTCGCCTAGTTCTTCGGCAAGCCACCGATAAAGCGGATGTGCATCAGCCCCTGAAACCGCCCGCTTGCTGGTCAGCGGGAAATCGACCAGATAGTTAGCCTGGCAAAACGCCTTGATCTCGGATTCGTCGCCCGGCTCCTGCGCACCGAAATCGTTCGACGGGACGCCGAGCACCACGAGCCCGTCATCGCGATACCGCTCCCAAAGCGTTTGCAGCCCATCATATTGCGGCGTAAAGCCGCAGAATGATGCTGTGTTGACCAGCAAAACCACCTTGCCGTCATAGCCGGACATCGCCAACGGTTCGCCGTCGATCGCGGTAAACTCGAAATCGTGCGCCGATGCCGCCATCGACGAGCTGGACTGGCCCATAACCATCGCACCTATCAACATCGCCATCGGGCCGAGCTTGCTTATTCGAAACAGCGTCATTGCGTTCCCATTGCCGGTCTGTTTGCCGGCCCCTTGCCGAGCCCCTTGCCGAGCCCCTTGCCGGCCCCTTGCCGAGCCCCTTGCCGAGCCCTTATTGCCATAATTTTAGCATACCCAAAGACTGTCGCGCGCGCACCGTTTGGTCGGCACGCGCGACATGGGTCAAATCGCACCTGCAGGGGATCGCCGCGCCTTTGGCTGCCAGTCCCAGCTGCCGAATAACCGGCGCGCTCATCCTTGCGGTCTTTTTGCCTTATGGCTTTCAGATCATCCGTGGCACTCGTAGCCGTCGGATGCATTGGGTGTGTTGCCGATAACCCCAAATCCGGTCCGAAGAGTGCCCGGGAATTCCCGGCCACGAAGTGACACCGATCACCAATCGCCGGGATTCGCCTGTGTGGGCCAGCAGGTTCCGCGCGGGTGAGCATCGCCTGTCGAGCGGCGTCTCGGGACGCGGCAGCTCAGCCCTTGTCGCGGAGCAACCTGCCCTGCTCACGCTGCCAATCGCGTTCCTTGGTCCGGTCACGCTTGTCATGCAGCTTTCGCCCACGCCCGATGCCGAGCTCGACCTTCGCCCGACCGCGACCGTTGAAATAGAGCTTGAGCGGCACGATCGAGTAACCCTGGCGTTGGACCAAGCCGGCCAGACGCGCGATCTCGCGCCGGTGCAGCAGCAACTTTCTGGGCCGCAACGGTTCGTGATTGAATCGATTGGCAGGCCCATACGGTGCGATGTGGGCGTTCACCAAAAACATCTCGCCGTCGTTTACCTGCGCGAAAGCATCGCCCAGGCTGGCCTTGCCGTCGCGCAGAGATTTAACCTCGGTGCCGACCAGTGCTAGGCCGGCCTCGAGAGTATCTTCGATGATGTAGTTATGCCGGGCTTTGCGATTCTGGGCGACAGTGCGGGACTTCAGGTCGCCGTCCGCCATTGCCGGACATCCTCATTAATCAATCCCGTTGCCTGGAGCGCCGCCTGTACCTTGGCCTTGGTGGCATCAGTGATCTCGACCATTGGTAGACGCAACTCGCCGGAGCACAGACCAAGCAGGCCGGCGGCGTATTTCACCGGTCCGGGACTGGTTTCGGAAAATAGGTCCGCGTGCAATGGCATCAGAGCGTCGTGCAGGTCGAGCGCCCTCTTGGCATCGCCGGCACGCCAAGCATTCTGCACCTCGGCGCACTGAGCCGGCGCAATATTGGCGGTCACCGAAATGCAGCCGTGACCACCGTTCGCCAGATAAGCGAGCGCGGTACCGTCTTCGCCCGAAAGCAAACAGAAATCCCCATCGATCGCCTGTCGTTCCATTAGCGGCCTAGTCAAATCGGCCGTAGCGTCCTTGACGCCGACGATATTGTCGAGCTTGGCGAGCCTTGCCATGGTCTCGACCGACATGTTGACCACCGAGCGACCCGGAATGTTGTAGATGATAACGGGAATGTCGGCGGCAGCAGCAACCGCTTCATAATGCCGATACAACCCCTCCTGGGTCGGTTTGTTGTAATAGGGCGTCACCACCAGCACGGCATCGGCGCCAGCTTGGTACGCATGCCGGGCGAGGCTCGCCGCTTCCTCGGTCGAGTTCGACCCGGCGCCGGCAACGACCGGAACTCGTTTCGCCACCGTTTCGATGCACATCTCGGTGACATGCCGGTGTTCGGCATGGCTGAGTGTGGGAGATTCGCCGGTGGTACCGCATGGCACGAGCCCATGCGAGCCCTGCTCGACCTGCCAGTTCACGAATTCTTGAAAGGCCTTCTCGGCAACCTTGCCACTTTCGAACGGCGTGATCAGCGCGGTTAACGACCCATAAAACATCACCAAATCCTCCAATTCACGCCGGGATCCGCTTGGGATTGGCGCGAAACCTTGATCGGCCGGACAATACTCTCGCCACCTGTGACCGGCAAGCGCCGGCCGTTACCCTTTTTCCCTCAGCCTCGGAATGTGGAGCGATTGGTTTGAGGCGTTCGGCCAGGGTTCTATATTGATAGCCTTCCTGCGGGGAGCGACCATGATATTTCGACGCACAATTGGGACGATCGGCGTTTTGGTGCTCGGACTGGGCACCGCATGCATTGCGCCGTCCCAAGCCTTCGCCGATACGCCGCCGGCGCAGCTTTCGAGTGATGATCAAAGCCTTGCTCGCTCTGCGCTGAAGGAAGCCGAAAAACAGCGGTGGCGCCAAGCTAGATCGTCCGCGGCGAAAGCTTCGGAGCCGCTGGTCGGAGAACTTATCGACTGGCTGTATATGCGCGATGAAAAGAGCGGCGCTTCGTTCCAAGCCATCGCCGCGTTCATCGACGCCCATCCTGAGTGGCCCCGACTACGTACCCTGAGGCGGAACGCCGAGAAAGCGATGCCGGCATCGCTGCCGGACGCCCAGGTTCTGGCTTGGTTCTGGCACCACGCGCCGGTGGGCAGCGCCGGCAAACGAAAGTTCGGCGAAGCCCTGCTGGCCTCAGGTGATGCCGGCCATGGCGAAGCGCTGATCCGCGAAGCCTGGATCGAGCACGATTTTGATTCGCGCGACGAAAAGGCTTTTCTCGCGCGCCATAAAAAGCGTCTCACCAAACAGGACCACATCGCCCGACTTGATCGCTTGCTGTGGGATCGCAAATCCACCGCGGCGCGACGCCAGCTTGCCCGGGTCGACAAGGGCCATCAACGGTTGGCCTTGGCCCGACTTGCATTGATCAAGAGCTCCGGCGGCGTTGACGCCGCGATCAGTCGTGTTCCCACCGAATTGCGCGGCGACGCCGGGCTAATTTACGAGCGCGTGCAATGGCGTCGGCGCGCCGGTCTCGACGAGGGCGCGCGCGCACTGCTCGGCAATCCTCCCGCGGATTTGATCCGGCCAAAATTGTGGTGGCGTGAGCGCCACCTTCTTGCCCGCAACGCGCTTGAGGCCGGCAACGCTGCGGCGGCCTACGAACTTGTGGTAAAGCACGGCCAGATCGCGCCCGGCGGTATAGCCGAGGCCGAATGGCTCGCCGGTTGGATCGCCTTGCGGTTCCTTGACCAGCCAAATCTTGCCTATGACCACTTTGTTGCGATGCATCAGGTCGTTGCCATGCCAATTAGCATCGGGCGCGGTGCTTACTGGAGCGCACGCGCGGCCGAAGCCGCCGGTTCACCGACCGAGGCCGAGCGTTGGTACAAGCGCGCCGCCACGCAACCGACCAGTTTCTACGGCCAGCTCGCGATCATGGCCCTCGGAAAAAGCACACTCATCCTGCCACAGTCTCCGGCGCCCATGACAACCGACGTCACCGCGTTCGAGGCGCGGTCGCCGGTGCGGATGGCGCGCATGCTGGGAGAGCTCGCCGAAATCGACATGATGGTCGTGTTTCTCGGCCATTTGGTCGATATCTCGCAGGCGCCGGCGGAGCACGCCTACATCGCCATGGTAGGGCTGGACTATGGGCTACCGCCGGTCGCGATCCGAGTTGCCAAACATGCCGCGCGCAGCGGCAAGATCGTGATGCCCGCCGCGTATCCGGTATTGCCGGTCTTCACCGCGGCTGCGTCCGACGGACCGCTCGATGCCGGCCTGCTGCTCGGATTATCGCGGCAGGAAAGCGAGCTTGATACGCGGGTGATTAGCAGGGCCGGTGCACGCGGGTTGATGCAATTGATGCCGGCGACCGCCAAGATGGTCTCCAAGCGGCTTGGCTTGCCCTACAAGCGCGCGCGCCTGACCCAGGACGGCACTTACAATGTGCGCCTCGGCAGCGACTACCTGGCCGAATTGATCGAAGATTACAAAGGCGCTCACGTCCTTGCGCTCGCGGCATACAACGCCGGACCAAGTCGGATAAGAAACTGGATCAAAATCAACGGCGATCCGCGCGACCGCAAGGTCGACGTGATCGACTGGATCGAGCTGATTCCGTTTGCGGAAACCCGCAATTATGTCCAACGCGTGCTTGAAAGCACTCAGGTTTACCGGCATGTGCTTTCCGACTCCGAAACCCCGCCGACCTTGCGACTGGCCGAAGAGATGACCGGTCGGCCCGGCCCACTCGCCCACCGTTAGACGAAGGTTCGCCGTGCGGGACGGCCTGCCCGAGATTGGTGACGTTGTCGAGGCGGCCCAGAGGCTGCTCCGACACGCGGTGGTCACCCCGCTGCTGCGATCCGATGCCCTTGATGATGCCGTGGGCGGACGCCTGTTGGTTAAGGCCGAGCCATTACAGCGCACCGGCTCCTTTAAGTTTCGCGGCGCCTATAACCGCATCAGCCGGCTTTCTGACGACGAAGTCGGTCGCGGCGTGGTCGCCTGGTCCTCGGGCAATCATGCCCAGGGCGTCGCAGCCGCAGCCGCTCTGGTCGGCGCGCCGGCCACCATCGTCATGCCGTCCGATGCGCCCGCGCCCAAGATCGCCAATACCTGCGCTCTCGGGGCCGAGATCGTGTTCTACGACCGATATGCCGAAAGCCGCGAGGCGATCGGCGCCAGCATCGCCGAAGACAAAGGCGCGACCATTGTCCGACCCTATGACGATCCCTGGATCATCGCTGGCCAGGGCACGGTTGGCTTGGAAGCGGCAGCGCAAGCGATGGCGCTCGGCCTTCAGCCCGACCACGCACTGGTGCCGTGCGGTGGTGGCGGCCTGATTGCGGGATGCGCTCTCGCGCTGACCGACCATTTGCCGGCGATCACTGTTCATCCGGTCGAGCCAACAGGTTTTGATGACACCACCCGCTCGCTCGCGACGGGCGAACGGCAAACCAATGACCCGGCGGCGCGCTCGATCTGCGATGCCCTGCTGGCGCCCGAACCCGGCGAACTGACATTCTCGCTCAATCGCCAACTGCTCGGCGAAGGCGTGGTGGTTAGCGACGCCGAGGCCGAGACCGCCGTGCGTTTGGCCTTCGAACATCTCAAAATCGTCGTTGAGCCTGGCGGCGCGGTAGCCCTGGCCGCAACCCTCTCTGGCCGCTTCGATTGCACCAGCAAGACCGTGCTGATCGTCCTTTCCGGCGGCAATATCGCGCCCGAGCGGTTTCGGCATGCGTTGGAGACTTCTTAACCTCAACAAGTAAAGCAGCGGGCTAGACTAATCGTTCGCATCTCCTCTCGCGGTCACGATACCCGGACCCGTGCGCCCCAGCGAGGCAGAGGCTCCCAGCACGCCCGCGTCGGGCCTGGTTATCAATCGTGTCGGAATGTCCGCCACGTAAGCCGCGAGCCGGCCCTTGGCCTCAAAGCCGGCGCGAAATCGGTCGACCGGAAAAGCGTCGCCAAGCTTCGGCACCACCCCGCCACCGACATAAACGCCGCCGCGGGCGCCAAACGTGAGCGCCAGATCGCCGGCGAACGCGCCAAGCCAGGTCGCGAACAACGCCAACGTTTCGCGCGCAAAGGAATTGTCCGCCGCCGCGATCGCGGCGGCGTCGGGCACTTCGCCCGGATTCAAGCCGGCGATTGCCATGTATATCGACCTCAGGCCTGGCCCCGAAAGCAGGCGGTCGCCACTGGCCCGCACGCCCGAGCGGCGGATCGTCGCCAACACCTCGGCCTCACGTTCACGGCTCGCCGCCAACAGAACATGCCCGCCTTCGCCAGCAATGGGCTGCCAATCACCCCCGCATCGGATCAAAGCCGAAACACCAAGCCCGGTACCGGGCCCAAGCACGGCAATTGGCGCGTCATCCGCAGCGACCAAGTCGGGCGGACCGAGCGGCCGGCTGCCAGCTTCGCCAAGCCGTGGCACGGCCAGCGCCAGCGCGGAGAAATCATTAATCAGAGTGAGCCGCCTGAGACCAAGCTCCTGACGCAGTTCGTCTACGTCGATCGACCATGCTGGTCTATTGGTCAGCGTGAAGTGCGTCCCGGTGACCGGTCCGGCAACCGCTAACACCGCCTCTTCCGGTGCGTCACTTTCCTGAAATTGTTCGAGACCGGCGACGACGGCCGACGCCAGGGTTGGGTGTTCGTCGCCCTTGATCGTCGCCCGACAGATCACGTCGTCGTCCGCCGACACAAGCGCCAACCGCACGTGGGTGCCACCGATGTCACCGATCAGCCGCAGCAGCGCGGTCACCGGTCCATCTGTTCGCGACGGACCCGCTCGACCTCACCCGAAATTCGCGACAGCTCTTCGCGCTGAACCTTAGTCAGCGTCCCAGCGATCACATCACGCATTTCGACAGCTCTTGCAACGCCACCACGCGCGGCGTGAAAATACCAAAAATAGGCGCGCACATGGTCTGGGTCGCCGCCCTCGCCACGGTAATACAATCCGGCAAGGTGGTACTGCGACTCCGGGTGTCCGGTCACGGCCGCGCGCACCACCCATTTGCGCGACTCGCTCAGATCGCGCTCAGCGCCGTTACCCATGCGATACATGTGCGACAGCCGGAACGCAGCGTCGGGCAGCCCCTGCTCGGCCGCTTCCAGATAGAATGCGTGGGCCTGCTCGAGATCGACCCGCACGCCTTCTCCGGTCCGGTACAGCTCACCAAGATAATATTGCGCCGGCGGAAAATCCTCATCGGCGGCGAGACGCAACCATTTCAGCCCAATCTCCGGATCGCGCCGGACCCCATCGCCACTCAGGTAAATGCGGCCAAGATTGGTTTGTGACGCGACATGCCCTTGCTCGGCCGCGCGCGTGTACCAACTCACCGAAACCTCGGGGTTACGCGCCGTGCCTTTGCCGGTGCGAAACAGGGTCGCGACATTGTATTGCGCCACCGGGTCACCGGCTTCCGCTTCAGCGAGCCAATTAACGATCGCGGTGTCGTAGTCGCCCCGGTCGTACGCCGCTTCCGCCTCTTCATTATCGGCGCGCGTTGGCGCCGTCGCGGCGAAAGTCAACGCGACGGCGACGACAAGCGCCGGTAAAGCAAGTCGCCAGCGGCTGCGCAGTTCGGTAGGGTCTGAACAGGTCGAACGCATCATCACGCTTCCACGGATTGCCGTCGCCAGCCAGAATGCCTGTCTCAGAATCACGGTCAAGGCCGGCCGGCTCATGGCGTGACGCCTGCACGCTTTTAAATCCAATACCGTGACAATCGCCTTGAGGAACCAACGCACATGGACAGCATAAAGACAGAAACGACCGACGGTGTGTTGGTTCTTACACTCGACCGCCCCGAGGCGCGAAACGCGGTCCACGCGGCAATGCGCGCCGAAATTCGCGACGCGTTGGCGCCGGTCAATGATGACGAAGCGATCCGCGCGGTGGTGATTACCGGGGCCGGCGACAAGGCGTTTTGCGCCGGCAATGACTTGGCCGAAACCGCGGCCTTCGATCCAAGCCAGGCGGTGGATTGGGTAGCTGACCTGCATAGCTTCTTGTCGTCGATTCGCGACCTGGACAAGCCGTGCGTCGGCGCAATCAATGGCGTTGCCGCGGGCGCCGGCCTGCAAATCGCCCTTTTGTGCGACCTGCGCGTTGGTCACGCCGGCAGCCGGATCGGCCAACCCGAAATTAATGTCGGGCTCGCCAGCGTGATCGGCGTTCAGCTGTTAGCGCTGGCGCTTGGCCACGCGCGCACCCAAGATTTCGCGCTCACCGGACGCCTTGCCGATGCCGAGGAATGCCTTTCGCTCGGCCTGCTGACTAAGATCGTCGCGCAGGACAAAGTGCTCGAGGAGGCCATCGCCACCGCAAACGATCTCGCCAGCCGCCCGACCAACGCCTATCTGCTCACCAAACGACGGCTGCGCCAAATGTCGCGTACGCCCTTTGAGGACGCCTTTGCCGCGGCCGCCGGCCTGCAACGCGCGGCCTACCGCAGCGGTGAGCCTCAAGCGGCGATGGCGAGATTCTTGGAGAAGAAAAAGGCGCGTTAGGCTGGGTTCTCAGGGGCCGCGACGGTAACCAGCGCATCGGCTGCCTTAACGCCCTCGCCCGCCGGCATGACCATCAGCGGATTGATATCGAGCTCAGAAATTTCCGGGCACGCGATCGCCAAGTCGGACAAGGCGAGGAGCACCTCGACCACTGCCTCGACATCGCATTTCGGCCGGCCGCGCGCGCCACCGAGGATGGCGAAACCTTTGAGCGAGCGGACCATCGCTTCGGCGTCGGCGCGGCCAAGTGGCGCGACCCCGAGCGCGGTGTCCTCCATCACCTCCGCCATGATGCCCCCCATGCCGACCAGCACCACCGGGCCGAACGCCACGTCGGTGTTCACGCCGGCGATCAGTTCCACCCCGCCAGCGACCATTTCGTAGACCCCGACACCGCCGAGCATCGCATCAGGCGCGTAAGCCTTGGCGCTTGCGATCACGCGGGCAAACGCCCCCCGCACCGCATCAGCATCGGTGAGGTTCAACGCCACGCCGCCGGCCTCAGACTTGTGCGCGATGTCCTTCGACTCAACCTTGAGCACGACCGGAAACCCGATGCCTTGCGCAGCGTTCACCGCTGCTTCTGCGGCGTCGGCGAGAACGCCTTTGGCGGTCGATATCCCTGCGGCCTCGATCACGGCGCGGGCTTGCCACTCGGACAACACACCGGGCTCCACCCCAACCAGCGCGGCCACCGCATCTTGTTTTTTCTGGGGTTCTCGTCGTTCCGACGATCGCGCGGCGAAGCCCCCTTGCTCAATCAACCTGCGGGCCCCTTTGACCGCCGCCGCCGGATCATCCAGGCACGGCACGCCGGCGGCCCGCAATATCGGCGGCGCTACCGGGTCGCCAAGCATCCACGCGGTCACGATCGGCTTGTCGGTTTCCGCATTCGCTTGCGCGACCTCGCCGGCTAAGGCTTCTCCATTGAGCATCTGGACGCCAAAGAAAGCCAAACCGACATCGACGCCATCGTCGCGCATCATGTTGCGAAGGTGCGAGCCGACCGCCGCCGGATCGGTAAAGGCTTGCAAGGTAAAATCGATTGGATTTACCGCTGAGCCAAATTCAGGGAGTTTTTCCTTGATGGCGGCAATCGTCTGATCACTAAAGGTCGCCAGCGGCAGGTTATGTGCGCGAACCATATCAGCCCCGAACACGCCCAATCCGCCGGAATTGGTCAAAATGCCGATCCGCTCGCCGCGCGCCACCTTGTCCGTCACGGCGAAGGCCTCGATGGTGTCGAACAGGTCTTGAATGGTATCGACTTCGATGATGCCCCACTGCCGTAGCGCCGCGCGGTAAACGTCGTACGCGCCGGCCAACGCACCGGTGTGCGAGGCCGCGGCCGCCGCGCTTTCGGCGGTGCGGCCGACCTTCAGTAGCACCACCGGTTTTCCATGTCGGCGCGCCACCGCGGCCGCCTCGGCCAATTTGGCGCCGTCGCGAATGCCTTCCATATAGCCGGCGACCACGCGAACGCGCGGATCTTCGGCCATGGCGGCAAGCAGGTCGGCAAAGTCGACCACCGCCTCGTTGCCGCTGCTCACCAGATAGCCCAGGCCGAGGCCCCGCCGCCGCAGCTCGGCGGTGACGATGCCGGTGAACAACCCGCTTTGGCTGACGAAGCCAATCGGGCCGGCGTCGATGCCTTCGGTGGCAAGCGCCGAGGTGAAATTGGACACCATCTTGTCGAACAGGTTGGCGACGCCCTGGCAGTTGGGCCCACAAATCAAGGTGCCATGTGCGTTTGCCTGGGCCACCAGTTCGGCTTCAAGCGCCGCGCCCTCGGGCCCGATCTCGCGAAACCCCGAGGTGTAGATGGTCAGCGCCTTGACATCCGCCTTTTGGCAGTCGCGCAAAACGTCGAGAACCGCATGCGCCGGCACCACCACCACCGCCATATCGGCGGGCTCGGGAATTTCGGTGATGTTGGCGTAACACTGCACGCCGTTGATGTCTTCATAGCGCGGATTGACCGGATAGATCGGTCCGTCGAAGCCGTAGCGGCGTAGGAAATCGAGCGGACGTCCCCCCGGCCGGCGTGGATCAGGCGTCGCCCCGATCACCGCCACCGATCGCGGTTTCATCAAGGGTGTCAAGTCTCGGAGCGAGCTCATAGTTCTCCAAACTCAGTCATCAATTGAGGCCGTCTTGGCATATTTTGCGACGCTCCCCGGCAAGTCGGCGTGGCCGGAGGCACGCGGAGGCGCGAGCATGCCTCGGGCGTTGAAGCCTGTCTAGAACCCCTTGAAATCGCGCCAGAGTTCACCACATGAGAGCCTGCCCAGGATGCCGCCGAGCGGGTCCGCGGGCGACGAAACCAGGGCCGCGCATGGTGCGGGCCCGAGAGACGCATATTGCTCAATGGAGGATATGACATGCGTACGTTTGACCTGAGCCCCCTTTTTCGGACCACCGTCGGCTTTGATCGTTTGAACCAGATGCTTGATGCCGCGCAGTCCGTCGACAATTCCGCCGGGTATCCGCCCTACAACATCGAAAAGCTCGATGAAGACAGCTATGGCGTGACCATGGCGGTCGCCGGTTTCGCCGAGGACGACCTCGACATCACGGTCAAGGACAATGTCCTGGTGGTGACCGGTCGTATCGAGTCCAAGGGCGAGAACGGCAAACGCTATCTTCACCGCGGCATCGCGACCCGGGCGTTCGAGCGCCGTTTCGAGCTCGCTGACCATATTCGCGTCACCGGCGCGCGGCTCGAGAACGGCTTGCTTCACCTCGACCTGGCCCGCGAGGTCCCCGAGGAGATGAAGCCACGCAAGATTGCCATCGCGACCGAGGACGGCCACACTAAGGTTATCGAGGATCAGAAGGCGGCGTAATCCGCCCGTCCCTCTTCCCAGGTACATAAACCAGGGGCGCTTGCCGCGACCGCGACAGGCGCCCCTTCTGTTTTGCCTTAGCTATACGCCTTCGACGATGTACACGGGCCCATTCGCCGCGCGCATACGCATCTTGGCGAGCGGCGCATATTCGTCGGAGTCGTACCAACCCTGCGCTGCGGCGACCGAGTCGAACTCGATTACCACCACCCGTGGCTTCGGCGGCGTTTCCTCCAGCGGCGTGATTTCACCACCACGCGCCGTATACCGCCCGCCATGCTTCTCGATGGTCGCCGGTACTTTGCCCCGATATTCCTGAAACAGCTCCGGGTCGGTGATATCGAGCTGTGCGATGACGTATGCGGTCATGTCGTGATCTCCGATGTTTGTTGTCTATTTGCCGATGATTATGCTGACCGAGGGCCTCGGTCCCTAAATCGACTCAATCGGCGAACACATATTTTTTTTGGAGAAAAAAGGCCATAACGACGATGGGCGCGAGCGCAAAAAAACCAGCGATATAGGCATTCATACCCAGCCCGGTTAAGAGAGCGATCAACAAGATATTCACCAAATATAGCGCAGCCCAAACCACCAGATATTTGTGGAAACGCCCCTGTAATCGGCGGCGAAACACCAATCGCCCAGACGTCACGAAGCTCCAGATTACGCCCATCACCAGGGCCACGAAACTTGCCACCTGATACGGTGCGCCGAGGTAAAGGAAACCGCAGTACACGCCGTAACTGAATCCGGTATTAAGCAGCCCAACCAGAACGAAACGAATGGCAGACGGCGAAATTGGACCGGGTAAGCGGCTCACAGGTTCGCTGGGATCCATCGCTCTAGCCGAGCCGGGTCACGAGGCGCTCATAAAGACCAAACAGCTGTTTCTGTCGACTGACCTGCCAGTTCATAACCGCCAACAGAAGCTGGGCAGGCGGAGACATTGGCACGCTATGTTTCTCGGCCATCAGCAGAAACTCCCGCTTGGCGTCCCCGAGCAGCGACCATGTGCTGTTTTGACCGTTGTAGCGGTTGGCCAATATCACCTCCGGAATGTGCCAAAGCGGTGCGTGCTGCGAAATGCGCCACGAAAGATCCGCGTCCGCCAGATAGTGCAGTCGTGGGTCGTATCTGTGAGCCCCCCGTGCAGTCGTGCGGACCAAAATGGGTATGCCGAACATATTGCGGGCGGTTCGCAGGGTTTGCGCCCCCAACGAGTCGGCTTGCTGTTCGCCGGAGCGGCGAAACCTGCGGTGTGCAAGCGGACGGCCGTGTTCGCTGACGTAAACAAGGTCTGAGTACACCGCCGAGGTCGACGGATGCTCGTCCAAGATTTTTTCTGCCAGTTCAATGGCTTGCGCCGAGTAAAAGTAATCGTCGTGGCAAAGAAGCATGTAAGCCGGCGTATCGACGCGATCGAGCAGACTGTTGAAGTGCTCGATCATTGGCAAGGTTTCGGGTTGCCGAACAATCTGCATCGGAATTTTCGTCGACCAATCACGCAATATGTCGGAGGTGGCATCGGATGACGCATTGTCGCTGGCCATTACCACATAGTCGCCGAACGTTTGCGCCGCGATCGACTCAAGCGCTTTTTCTACAAAGGCCTCGCCATTATAGACCGGCAGACAAATCGAAACGCGCGCCATTTACGTGTTTTCCTCTGCGTCCATGCCATGCCCGGCTGCGGTCGCATCTGGATCGCCGAAACACGATCACCAATTCAGCAATCCCGCCAATTCGTATCTTCCCCAATCATAAAATCTCGTCCCATTCGCCGGGATTTCAAGCGCGATCGTACGGCAAGGATAGACGCAATACAGCGGATCCCGCGACCAATCCAAGCTCAAAGAAGACCCGTCCGCACAGGACTGATCCGACGAGCGAGGCTACCTCCAAGGTCTCGTCCCCTATTCCCGGGTTCGACAATGGCAACAAAATCCGGCTCCCCCTCGCGCCCGACCCGACTCGCCGCCAAAAGCCATTTCTGGTAGCGTTTTTGCGATTCGAGATAGGCAACGATGGCGGTTTTCAGGGCCGGAAACCCTCGAGAACCAATCCGTAGGGGAAAGTCGCAGATTAAATGCCTAATCCAAAAATTATTGTTAGTGGCGCAACCGGATTTATTGGCCGCCATCTCGTCCGACGACTGGTTAGAAACGGGTACAATATTACGGCGTTGGGTCGGAACAAGGAACGGGCCAAATCCTTTGACTGGTATGACCAGGTCGAATTTGTCCGATTCGACTATCACAAAGATCCATTACCTTTCGATACGCTTAGCGATACAAGTTTAATACACCTAGCTTGGGAGGGCTTACCGAATTATGCGTCCCATTTCCACTTCGAAGAAAATCTGCCGAAAAGCTATCAATTCATAAAAAGCCTAATCGAGCGCAATGTCGCCGATATCTTGGTTGTCGGCACGTGTCTTGAATATGGCATGGTCGACGGACCGGTCGCCAGCGACCGCACGCCTGCGCCATCCAACTCATACGCATTCGCAAAGGACTGTTTGAGGCGGCAACTGGGATTCCTGCAAAAAGAACAGTCATTCTCGTTAAAATGGCCAAGGCTGTTCTACATGTACGGCGATGGGCAAAATGAGAACTCAATATTATCGCAGCTCGACAGAGCCATTGATAACGGAGATGAATTTTTCAACATGAGCGGCGGCGATCAGTTGAGGGATTACCTACCCATTGAGAAAGTCGTAAAAGGTTTGGTTGATGTATTCGAGCAACCGAAACAGGGAACCTTCAACGTCTGTAGCGGTACACCGATCTCGATCAAACAATTGGTCGAAAACCACGTGGCCGAGCGCGGCGCCTCGATAAGACTAAACCTAGGCTTCTATCCCTACACTGACTACGAACCGATGGCGTTCTGGGGCAAAAGCGATGCGTGATGTATCAGAAAAAATCGCCATGACGGTGCCCACCACGCCGAATAGGCCGCTTTCAACCCGTGACGAGCCTGAAGTTTTCGGAACGATTACGCTCAGGTATAACGAGACGTTGGATTTCTTAGAAAATGCTAGTTTCGATCAAAACATTGTTTGCTACGACGACAAATATCAGAACAATCAATCTTTGTCTCTCGTGTTTAGACGACACATGCAAGAGGTACATGGACTTCTCAAGAAACAACATCCAAAAGGCAGCAAATTCGTCGAAGTCGGCTGTGGCAAAGGCGACTTTGTCGAACTGGCTTTAGCTGATGAGTGGTTTGAGATTGAAGGATATGATGGCGCCTACGATGGCGCCAATCCCAGGATCCACAAAAGATATCTCGACGATACCGATCGAATTGAGAGCGACCTGGTGGTCCTGCGCCATGTGCTCGAACACATACAGCGGCCGCATAAGTTCTTGGCACAACTCGCCAGAATCTTCGGAAGTACCGACATTTATATAGAAGTCCCGGACTACCGGTGGATCGCCGAAGAAGGCAGTTTTTTTGATATTACTTATGAGCACGTGAATTACTTTAACGCCAAAAGCCTTTCGTGTTTTTTTGCCACGGTAAATCAACATGGCTATCTGTTTGACGGCCAATATCAATACATTATAGCCAATTTGGGCGAACTTGATGGTGGGCGCTTCGCCGACGGGTATGAAAGTGACGGCTGGCAATACGAGACCTTTGATGATCTTTTTCCGTCATTCGCGAGTAAAATCGAGGAAATACAGAGAAGGATGCCTGGACCAGGCTCTAATTTGTACGTTTGGGGTGCGGCAACCAAGGGCGTTATGTTTCTGCATCATCTTAAAAGAATAGACCGCGACTTTTTTTCTAGATTTCGGGGGGCGATAGACATTAATGAAAAGAAAATAGGCAAGTATCTCCCATCGACGAAACTGCCGATCATTAATCCGGCCACCTATACTGATTGCGCGGAGCCTGGAGACCTGATCGTAATTTCCAATCCAAATTACAAGGATGAGATTGTTGCCGGGCTCGCCTTGGCCGGATTAGCGGATATTTCCACCATGTGTCTCTGACGCGTGGCCGTACGCCGACGTCCATTCATAAACGCCACTTCGCCGGCACCGTAAGTGGAAAAAATGGAACTATACGCGTTTCAGATAACCTTGCGGCGCGACCGAAATTGATAGCTTGGCATCGATCTTTCGATCAACTTGGAATTTCAACGGCTCTCCGTCGACGGCCACTATCATACCGCCCTCCAGTTCGCGTAAGTATTGACGAACGGCCGATTTAGGGCTGTCGCCCGGTCGCCAGGGGCGGTCGGAAAACATTTCGGTGGGCATGTCTTCGATCACCGTGTCGAACACGCAGCAATAGCTGCCCTTGCTCGTTAAGGGCGCGTAGGCCTCCAACTCCGCAAAAACGTGTTCATGGGTGTGATTGGAGTCCAGACAAACCAAAATGCGGGTATATTTGCCGGCGATCTTTCGCACTTGGCCGATGACGTCCGGGGCGATAGACGACCCTTGAATCAAGGAAATCCGACTCGACATCGGATGCGCCTCGATGGCTTTTCTGTTGTGCTCGCGGATATCGACATCGACGCCGAGCACCATGCGCCGCGGATTTGCCGGATCGACGACCAGGCCGGCGTCGGTCGCTTCGCAGTACTCAAGCAGGGCGAGCATGGATGCGCTTAAAATGAGCGATCCGCCATGCGCGATTCCGGTTTCTAGGACCAGGTCGGGCTTCACCTGCCAAATCAGTTCCTGCAGCGCCACAATATCCTGTGGATATTGAATGATCGGTCGCCCTAACCAACTGAAATTATATGAATATTTGTGCGCAATTGACTTAACGATCCAATCCAAGGAGCACGCTTGAAGATCGGTGTCCGCGCCGAGTCCCTCGATATTTTCCTTCACCTCGGTCTGGAATTTTTCAATTTCACTCATGTCTTCAATTCCCATGCGCGCCCGGCGCGTGCTCGTGAAAAATTGAGTGGTGCCCGACTGAAACAATTGCCACGCGGCCTCGCACGCCGATTATCGCCCAACTGACGATCCAACGATTTCAGGGATGCGGTCCCCGGTTCTCCTGCCATCGATCGCAAGGTTCGCATCTTTGATTATCTGGCCGGACGCCGCTGCGCCCCCATCCACCGCCGCCTCTATGATCGCGGTCGGCCGCCTTTTAACTTGCAAATATATTCGACCAATATATTCGCCCATGAGCCCGAGGAAGAGCGCGTTCATACCTGAAAGAAATAGCAGCGCAATGATCAGCGTGGCGAAGCCGGGCGGCCACGTATCGCCGTAATAGAAATAGTTCACGAGGAAGAATATCGCGGTCCCCACAGAGGCCAACATGATAGCGACGCCCGCGAGCGACGCAATCTTGAGCGGCGTGACCGAGTGGTTGGCGATCGCGTCCAGCGCCAATCTGATCAAGTCTCGCAGCGAAAACTTGCTATCGCCGGCCAGCCGCTGATTGCGATCGTAAGACACACCAGTTTGGCGGAAGCCGACGTTGGCGATCATGCCGCGAAGATAGGGCCGCGAGTCGTCGATATTCGTGATGATATCGAGCACCCGGCGATCGACCAGTCGAAAGTCGCCGGCATCATGCGGCAATTCGGTCTCCGACAGGCGATCGAGCAATCGGTAAAATAGTTTGCGCACCGCGCGCATCGGCAAAGCTTCGGGCCGCGTTGATCGAATGCCGTAGACCACCGCGTAGCCCTCTTCCCATTTGGCGATGAACTCCGGGATTACATCGGGCGGGTCCTGAAGGTCGCAGTCGATCTGGATCGCCGCTGCTCCACGCGCAAGGCGATAGCCGCCAAGAATTGAACGCTGAAAACCGAAGTTGCGGGAAAACCGATAGGCTCTGATGCGAGAGTCTTTCCGCGCCAGCTCCTTCAACAGCTCAAATGTGAGGTCCTCGCTGTGATTGTCGGTAAAAATGAACTCGAAATCATAGCGGGACGACAATGGCCCTAACGCCGCGCTTACAGCGTCATAAAAACGCTGCACGTTGCCCTCTTCGTTGTAAACCGGCACCACAACCGAAATGAGCGTTTTTCTCTTTTGACCCATAATAGTTACTCGACTTCCGAATTCTGTAGCTGGCGCATGAGCGGTAAGGTTTCATCGCGCGGCGAGATCACGATCGGGCGCGTCGGCCAATCGATCGCCAGATCGGGGTCGTCCCATCGCACCCCCTGCTCGACGCCCGCCTCGTAGGGCCGCGAAAACTGGTATGCAACGTCGACATCGTCCTCAAGCGTGAGATAGCCGTGGGCACAGCCGGGCGGAATGTGAAAGGCGGCATGATCGGCAGCGGTTAGGGTTTGGCTGACCCAGGCGCCAAATTGCGGCGAGTGTGGCCGAAGATCCACGACAACATCGAAGACGGATCCAGCCGTACAACGGACAAGCTTCGCTTCGCCGTGCCGTTCCGGGGTGAAATGCAAACCGCGCAAAGTGCCACGGCGCGCATTGTGCGAGACGCCAGATTGGGCCACCGGCATCTCCAAACCGTGATCGGCGAATTCCTGAGAACAAAACAAGCGCGCGTAGTGGCCACGCTCATCGCCCACCGGCTCCGGCACAACAAGCACAACGTCCGAAATGGCTGTCGGAATGAATTTCATCAGAATATTTCGAGTTCCGGTATCGCGACGACAAATTTGCCGCCCCAGTCTCTCGCCGCGGCGAGTTGTTCGGAAATTTCCGAGCGAAGATTCCACGGCAAAATGACGATGTAGTCCGGCTGATCCGCCAACAAATCGTCAGGTGTTCGGACCGGAATATTTACACCTGGCAAAAATTTGTTTTGTTTATAAGGGTTTAAGTCGACCGTATAGCCGACCAATTCGGGCCCAACACCACAATAGTTTAGAAACGTATTTCCCTTAGCTGGCGCACCATATGCAAGAACCTTCTTACGATCGGCGCGTGCTTGAATCAGGAATGAAACAAAATCGGCTTTGTGCTGAATCACCTGATCGCCGAAGCCAGCGTAGGTTCGCAAAGCCTCGAGCTCATAGCGCTCTTCATCGCCGCGCACTTTTTCTCGCACGCGCGCACCGCCTGAGTCATTTGATGCCGCCGACCCTTGATGGCGCGCGAACACCCTGAGTGACCCGCCGTGGGTATCCAGCTCTTGGACTGCGTACACTTCCAATCCGTGAGTGTTGAGGATGCGTTCAACGATACCAAGGCTCAGGTATGAAAAATGTTCGTGATAGATGGTGTCGAATTGGCACAGCTCCAAAAGCCGCAGTAAATGCGGAAATTCGAACGTAATTGTGCCATCCGGTTTCAGGAGATGCTTAAATCCGGCGACGAAATCATTTATGTCGGGCACGTGGGCCAGCACGTTATTCGCAACCATCAGATCGGCGGCACAACCATCCGCCTTCAAGCGGGTTGCACAGCTTAGACCGAAAAATTCGACCACCGTTTGAATGTCATGTTCGTCTTGCGCCGCGCTTGCAACATTGGCCGATGGCTCGACACCGAGGACGGAAAGACCCGCCTCCTTGAAATACCGAAGCAAGTACCCGTCGTTGCTGCCGATTTCGAGCACCTGTGACTGAGGGCCGAGAGAAAGCCGCTCGATCATGTCCTTTGCATAGCGCTCGGCATGATCCAGCCAAGACTGGGAGTATGACGAGAAGTAGGCATAGGCTTCGTTGAAATGGCTCGGCGTGTCGACATGCGAGAGCTGAACAAGCCAACACGACTCGCAGACCATGACCTTTAGCGGGTAATGAATTTGGGGTGAAACCGCCGCGGTCGCGGCGTCCCGGAACTCATTCGCGATGGGAGAGAGGCCGAGATCGACGACCGAGGTGACAAGCTCGGACCGACAAAACCTGCACGAACCACCCGCGCTGGCGCTAGGCATCGACCATTTCCCGACATTGGTTCGCGGTCAGGGTCGACATATCCTCGCCCGTATAAAACGCCTTGTACCACTCGGCCGTGCGTGAAATCGCGGTAGGAAGGGTCCAGCGCGGTCGCCAACCGAGCTCGGCCTCGGCTTTCGCGCTGTCGAGCGCGAGCATACGCTCCTCAAAGATCTCAGTATCCTCCACCACCTTGACCTCGGCGCTCCCGCCCCACGCCTCGCGCAACGCCTCGGCAAACGCGCCAACAGCGAGGCAATCGGACAGCGCCGGGCCGAAATTCCACCCGCTCGAAAACCGGCCCGGCTCGGCGCACAGCTTTTCCGCCAGCGAGAGATATCCGACCAGCGGATCAAGGACATGCTGCCACGGCCGCGTCGATTGCGGGTTTCGCAGGGTCACCGGTTGGCCGGCCTCAAAAGCCCTAGCGACGTCCGGAACCAATCGGTCGGCAGCCCAGTCGCCACCGCCAAAAATATTTCCGGCCCGGATGGCCGCAATTCCAACCTCCGGCCCAGTTTGTCGATGCATCCCGAAATAGACGTCGCGATAGCCGTCTAATATGTGCTCGACGCAAGCCTTGCTGGCGCTATAGGGCTCGGCGCCGCCAAGCCGATCGGTCTCACGATACGGCCAATACCAATTATTGTTGCGATAAACTTTATCCGTGGTGACAACCAGGGCACCTTCAACGCCGTCGCAGGCCCTCACCGCCTCTAGCAGATTGACCGTGCCCATAATGTTGGTCTCAAAGGTGAGATGCGGTTCGGCGTTGGCTCTGCGAACCAGCGGTTGGGCCGCCAAATGAAACACCACACTAGGTGCGGCCGCCCGCACGGCCTCGGTCAATCCGCCAACATCGCGCACGTCACCGAGAATAGAGGCCGTGAAGCGATCATGAAGCGACGTTGCTTCGAAAAAAGATGGCTCGGTTGGTGGTTTAAGTGCATAGCCGGTAACTTTCGCACCGAGCTGAAATAGCAAACTTGAAAGCCAGCCACCCATAAAGCCGGTGTGTCCGGTCATGAAAACCCGCCGGCCTCGCCAAAAGGCGGCATCAATCATCCGGCGTTACCAACTTTTCCACGGGGCGCGGCCTTCCTGCCAAAAACTCTGCAGAAGGCACAATTCGCGGTAAGTATCCATGCATTGCCAAAACCCCGTATGACGATAGACGCTCAATTCGCCAAGGGCGGCAAGGTCTTCCAGAACACCGGCTTCCAACGGCACGTTCTTACTCTCGGGAACATTGTCGAAAACCGTCTTGCTCAGTACAAAAAAGCCGCCATTGATCCACCCCTCGCCGGTCTGCGGCTTTTCGACAAACGACTGTACGGTGTCGTGATCAAGGCTCAATTCGCCGAAGCGAGACGATGGTCGGACAGCGGTTACGGTGGCAAGCTTTCCCGACTTTTTGTGGTGTTCGATCAGGGCATCAATATCAATGTTGGCGACACCGTCGCCATAGGTCGCAAGGAAAACATCGTCGTCGACATATTTGAGCGCGGCCTTTATGCGTGATCCGGTCAGGGTGTCGATCCCCGAGTCTTGAATTCGGACCGTCCACGAGAGGTCCTGGGGCTCGCCAAGGACCTTCGAGCTGCCGCTGCCGAGATCGATTTCGACGTCGTTAACGACCCGTCGATAGTTCAGGAAGTAATCCTTGATGATGTCGCCACGATAACCGGTGCACAGGACGAAGCTCTCATGCCCATAGGTGCTATAATGCCGCATGATATGCCAGAGAATCGGCCGGTCGCCGATCTCCACCATGGGTTTCGGTTTGAATTCGGTTTCTTCACGGAGACGGGTGCCCATTCCCCCGCACAGGAGAACCACCTGCATTATCTGTTCCCGGATGAAATCAACGCTATGCCGCTCGTATCAAAGTAATTTCACGCCCATATTGGACAAGCCTGAGAGCAAAAGAATCCGACGGCAAACTATGGTTGCAGCCACATTTCCCACCCTGGAAAACGCGCCTCCGCGGGCAAATGAGGCCCCGGTCCGATGGTCTCGTCGCGGTTCCGAGGCGATTTGGGCAATATTTTTCCAGAATCGGCTGACCCTTACCCGGTGAAAAAACTCGTCCTTTTTGGCTCAAACGGGGGGCTCGGCACGGCTATCGCTGCCTGTGCGGCAGCCAGATCAAACCTCGATCTGTGCCGGATTTCGTGGTCAACCGCGTCGATCTGGACCGAAAAAGAGATTGCTGCCTGGTTCGAGAGCAACATTGGCGGCGACGAAGCCGATGTCATATTCGCGAACGGCCTGACCGACCCGGCCATGCCGCGGCATGACTTGATGGTGAGCAATTTTCTGTTTCCACAAAGCGTCATCAACGCGACACGCCGCCAGACCGGCCTTCGCTACATGACATTCGGAAGTGTGCTGGAACACAGGCACGATGCAGATAGCCCGAACCCATATTTCGCCTCAAAAATCGAATTGAGCGCCTACTTACAGAGCCTCGCGGCAGCCGAGTCCAGTCGCCGGTTTTTGCACCTTCGGTTGCATACTTTGTTTGGATCGGCAAAGCCGCACGCGCACATGTTTATTGGGCAGGTTTTGCACAGTCTGCGATCAAACACGGTGTTCGAGATGTCCAGCGGGCGTCAATACCGGCAATACCACCATGTGGACGATATCGCCCGGGCAATCGTCGAACTGCTTGGCAGTCAGTGGCACACGTCGCCCATAGTCGACATTAATGGCGAGGAAACATTCCAGTTGGCCAACTTGGCAACGGCGGTATTCGACCAATTTGGCAAAAGCGAGCTCCTGAAAATCGGCGCCCTGTCTACCCCGGCACACGACGTATTGGAGGCGCCAAACTACCCACCATCGACGCAGGAATTTGTGCCCTTTGCTCGCCCCACACTGCCCAGTCTATGTGGGTGGCTCGAATGCTTGGGCGCTCGGACAACAGGTTAAGATCTCAGCCAATTCGCCTCAGCCTCACCCCGACCATTCGAAGCGATAGAGCGTCATATTGTTCGCGCCCCTCACCGTTGAAACCTCAGATCACCGTTCTCTCATCGTGCGCGCGCCCGGACCGACCAGATCGGAATAGGACGCCAGACGCCCCTTGGCGAGAAGCGTGTCAGACGCCGCTTGCGCCGCGACGCACCACGCCACTTAATGGCCGCGTCGACACCATATTGTGTGCGATGAGCGTAATATTCGATTTCGACAGCCGGAACACAGTCGGCGACGATACCACTGATGGCCAATCCAACGCATAACCGATACGGGTTGCGACTTCGGGCGGCGCACGGATGAGCTTCGCGGACGTTAAGGGCTATTACCAAAGCCTGGGCGCCAGGCCGGACATGACCCCCGCTGCGTTGAAACGCGCCTATCGGGCGCGGGTCAAAGAAGCGCATCCGGATACCGGCGGTGACGAGGACGGCGCGGTGTTTCGCGAGATCACCGATGCCTATGAAATTCTCGGTGACCCGGTGCGGCGCGCCGATTACGACGCACTGTGCCGCAGCATCGGCGACGCGCGGCGCCGCAAGACCGCGCGGCCAAAAACGGCGTCCCGTAAAAAGCCAACCGCCGATGCCGCGGACGCGAAAACGGCCGACCGGGCAAAGCCGGACCGAACGGCAAAGGCCACGCAACGTGAGCCGCCGCCGGAGGCCGAGGCCGATATTCGTCGGGAGCTCCCAGAGCCTGTCCAATGTGTTCGCTGCGGGACGGTCAGCGCGCAACCGCGTTACGTGATTTTCCGTCAGATCCTCGGGCTACTGGTGCGGTCAAAGGAACGCATCGTCGAAGGCGTCTATTGCCGGACCTGTGCGGATCGCGTGGCGCTACGTGCCAGTTTAGTCACCTGGCTGGCCGGTTGGTGGAGCGTGCCGCGCGGGCCGATCGATACAGTTCGCGCGCTGTTGCACAATATGGCGGGTGGCGAAAAGCCGGCTGGCCGCAACGCGGATATTTTGACCCGCCAGTCGCAAGCCTTCGCGGCCCGAGGCAAGCCGGCGCTGGCCTCGGTGCTGGCGATGCAGGCGCAAACCTTTCGCCCTGACCCGGCACTGGCGGTATTGGTCGGACTTGGCGACGGGCGACGGCTCAAAGACCGCTGGAAAGTCGGTGGCCTGTCGTTCGTGCTGCAGGCCCTGCCCATCGGGCTGGTGGCGGCTTGGCTCTTGGTTTGGGTCGCGCGAACGATTTTGTCGCTTTTCTAGACCCTAGGTCTTCTGTTCCGCCCACAGGACGATCTGCTCGAGCAGCGTCTTCACCGTATCGGTATCCGGAACACGACCCTGCGCGAAGGATGCCCGTGGCGGATTGCAGACCACGACGCCATATCCTCGACCGGCGCTTCGCAGAGACGTGAAAGCGTCCTCGTCGGTTACGTCGTCGCCGAGAAAGAGTGGCAACACGTCATCGCGATCGAGACCAAGGGCCCGCAAGACCCAAAACAAAGCGGTGCCTTTATGCCAGTCGACCTCGGGCCGAAGTTCCACCAATTTCTTGCCCACTGTCACACGAAGCTCGGCTTCCCGCGCGCCAATCTCATTTACCAGTGCCAGCATCGGCTCGACGTGTTCTTCCGGCACCAGGCGGTAGTGAACGGCGGCGCTGAAACGCTTGATCTCCAAGATTACGCCTGGCACGTCGGCGAACTGTTGCTCAAGTTCTCGGCCAATCCGCGCAACCAACTTGCGCGCTTCGTCGCTGGCCGCCTCCGGTCGGCCCGCGATGCCCGGACCTTCGATATCGAAACCGTGGCTGCCGACATAGATCAGCTCGTCTAGTCCGACCCGCTCTTTCACATCGCTGAGATCACGGCCGGTGATAACCGTAACCGGCATGAGCTCGGCCAAACGCACCAGCAGCCGGCGTACTTCATCGGACAAATGAGCCAGGTCAGGCCGGGCCGCGATTGGTGTCAGCGTGCCGTCATAGTCAATGAAAAGAGCGAGCTGTCGTTGGCCCAATATCGCTTTGAGGTCAGGCCATGAAAATTCCGGCGGAACATCCGTCGCCCCACCGGCACGGTAAAAATCGTCCATTTTGTTAGATAATCTCGTCAAGCAGAGAGGGCGCGTTTCCGCTCGCCTTCGATCGAAACCGCCCTCGCCTCAATCAGAGCGTCGACGAAGGTCCTACGCCACTGGTCAATATCATTGGTTCGCATATCATCCATCATCGCCTGCCAGCGCGCCTTGCGCTCATCGAGAGGCATTTCCAGAGCTTCTTGAATCGCGTCGGCAACTTGGTTGACATCGTAAGGATTAACAATCAAGGCCCGGTCCATCTGCCGCGCCGCGCCAGCGAACTTCGAAAGCACCAATACGCCCGGATCGTCGGGATTCTGCGCCGCAATATATTCTTTCGCCACCAGATTCATCCCATCGCGCAATGGCGTAACCAGCCCGACGCGCGACGCGCGGAAAAAGCCAGCGAGAACGCGCCGATTATAGGCTTTATGAATATAGCGGATCGGTACCCAATCGAAGTCGGCGAAGCGGCCGTTAATGTGCCCCGACAGGCCTTCGACCTCGCTTTGAATCTCAATATATTCAGGCACATGCTCCCGCGATGGCGGGCTGATTTGCAGCAAGTGAACCCGGCTTCGATTGACCGGGTAATTCTCGAGCAGCAGTTCGAAAGCCTTTAGCCGGTTCGGCAGACCTTTCGAATAATCGGTGCGATCGACACCGATAATGATATCGCGCTCCATAACGCTTTTTTCAAGGATATGTCTTTGCCGCTTGGCCTCCGGCGTTTCGGTCAGCGCGGCGAAATCATCGGTATCGATGCCGATGGGGAACGCCTTTATGCGAATGGTGCGGCCAAACGCCGTGCAATACCCGTCATCGAGCAGCTTGCCGTTTGCTTCGCGCTTGATGTAGTCGCGGAAATTTCGGACATCGTTCTCAGTCTGAAATCCGACCAAATCGTATGCAAACAACGACCGTAGCAATTGGTCGTGGCGTGGCAGGGCGACCAGAAGGTCGGCGGGTGGAAACGGCGTGTGCAGAAAGAAACCGAGCGGCGCGTCGACGCCCATTTTGCGTAGCTCTTCGGCGAAGGGGATGAGGTGATAGTCATGCACCCAGATAACATCGTCTTCTTCGAGATACGGCAGCAGACGGCTGGCTAAATGCCGATTGACGCGCAAATAGGTCTCGTACTGGATACGATCGAAGACAGTTAGGTCGAGCCGGTAATGGAATAAAGGCCAAAGCGTCCGGTTCGAAAAACCGTTGTAATATTCCTCAAAGTCCCGGCGCGACAAATCGCAGGTCAAATAAGTGATATTGCCGTGGGTCACCAGGTTGGGTTCGGGCGACGACTGATCGGTTATGCCACCGCTCCAACCAAACCAGATGCCACCCGACTCGCGCAGCGCGGCAAACACGCCGGCGGCGAGGCCGCCCGCCATGACTTTCCGCGATGTCACCTGTGTCACCCGGTTGGACACGATGACCATGCGAGCATTGCCGTTCACGGCCCGCTCATCCCGCGCTAGCGCAAAAGTTTGACATGGAGCCCGCAGCATAGACATCTTCGCGGGCCATGTCGCCAACAGCCGCCAAATGATGCCGAAGTATTAGTTCGCGGCCTGGCTTAGAAACTCAAACGTGTCGCCCTCCGGCGCCCGGCCGAGTATGTGCACGCTGTGCCAAAGGGCAAAAAACAGCAACGACCACGCCGCAAACCCCGGACGCTTGCCGGTGCGGCTGTAGAGCACTTCGACCGCACCCGGCCGGGTCAGCCCGGCGACACCCGGTTGAGCGGCCACCAGTGGTCCAAGACGGCGGCCCTGCCGTGCGATCCATTCCGCCGCCGGAACCGTGAAACCGCGTTTGCGCTGGAACGGCTCGGCGTCAGGCATGTGAACCGATAGCCACTTGCGCAACAGCCACTTGCCGCGACGGCGGCGCGATTTGAGCGAGTCGGGCAAGCGAAAGGCAAACTCGGCAAACGGCCGGTCGAGAAACGGTGTACGCCCCTCCAGGCCGTGCGCCATCAGGCAGCGGTCGAGTTTGGTCAGCAAATCGTTCGGCAGCCAATCGGCGCAATCGGTTGCCTGTGCGACCTGGAGGCGGCTGCGTCCCGTCGACACCGCCATCGCCTGGGCCGCCACGATGCCGTCGCGCCACCCGGTCGAGGCCTCGCGGAGAATATCGAGGCCGTCGAAAATGCCGCGCGCGCGCATCGTGCGACCGCCGAGCCAAGTTGGTCTGAGGGTGCTTCTGTAGCGGCCATAGCCCGCCAAAATCTCGTCGCCGCCTTCACCGCAGAGAACCACTTTAACGTCTCGCGCCGCCGCCCGAGCGAGGGCGAAACTCGGCACAATGGCGTAGTCCGCACATGGATCATCGACCGCAGCGGCGATCGCCGGTAAATCGCGCCAAAAATCTTCTTCTTTGACTTCGACCTCAACATGATCCGCGCCGACCGAGCGCGCCACCGCTCGGGCGTGGTCCCGTTCATCGTGCACGTTCGTTTCGGGAAAGCCCGCCGTGTAGGCACGTACCGGTCGATCGTTCAGGCGCGCCATCAAGGCAAGCAGCGCGCTTGAATCGATCCCGCCGGAGAGAAACATGCCGTAGGGTACGTCGGCGCGCTGATGGCAAGTCACGGTGTCGGACAACGCCTCGTCGAGGCGCTCGAGCGCGGTAGCCTCGTCGAGCCGTTCCGGCGCACCATTCGGCAAGGCCGCTAACCGCCTGCGCTCGACAATGCGGCCTTCACTCACTACCAAAGTCTCGCCCGGCAGAACGCGCTTGATGTGTTCGAACGGCGTGTCGCGTCCGGTCGAGAATTGAAGCTGCAGAACCTCGTCGCGCGCCGAGGCGAGAAGGCTTCGATCCGCCAACCCGGCGGCGATCAAAGCCTGCGGCTCGGAGGCGAATGCGAAGTAGGTGCCGCGCTCAACATAATAGAGCGGCTTGATGCCAAACGGATCGCGACTCAACACTAAGCGGCCGGCTTCGGGGTCGTGAATAGCAATCGCGTACATGCCGCGCAGGTGACTGGCGAAATCGAGACCGTGCCGGCGATAGAGATGCAGCGGCGGCTCGCAATCGGACCGCGTCGAAAGCTCGACGCCGTCGAGCGCCGCGGTGAGTTCGACATAGTTGTAAATTTCGCCATTGGCGATCAACGCGGCCGAGCCGTCATTTGGCCGGCCCTCAAAAATCGGCTGATCGCCGGTTTTGAGATCGATGATGGCGAGTCGGGTCTGGACCAACGCAATGCCGCGGGCGATGTAGCGGCCCTGGCCGTCGGGTCCGCGGTGCGCGAGCGCCTTGGTCAGGATATCGAGCACCCTGTCCGACGCGACGGCCCCGGTTGACGTCATTACGCCGGCAATGCCGCACATTACGCGGCCTCGCGTGCGGTCACCGATCGGAGAAAATCGAGATAACGATCGACCACGACGTCCTCGGTATAGTCGCGGCGATACGCCGCCTCACCGGCCGAAACGAGCGTCTGCGCGGTATCGCGGTTCCCGGCTCGGCGAATTGCCGCCGCCAGAGCCTTTGCATCGTCGATCGGAACCAACAGTCCGTCCACGCCGTCCATGATTAACTGACGCGGGCCTTGGGAGGCGCAGGCCACCACGGGGGTCTGGTGCGCCCACCCCTCAATCACCACATTGCCGAGTGGTTCGTGCCGCGAGGGACAGACCAGAATGTCGGCGGCGGACAACAGCGCGGCAATATCGCTTCGCCAGCCCAGGAAACGGACCCGACCAGCAACCCCGGCAGCGGCAGCCCGCGATTTCAAAGCGTCTTCCTCGGGCCCCGATCCAGCGAGCCACAGCCAGTGGTCCGGAAGATCGACCAAGGCATCGACCAAGACATCGAAAGCCTTGTTGCGGTGCAGCCGACCGAGAGCCAGCGAGAGCGGCGCGTCATCCGGCGTGTCCAGTTCGGCGCGCGGGACCGGTGGCGCCGGCGCCGCGTCGACAAAGTTGGGCAAATAGTGGGCGCGCTCCGTGGGCCAGCCGCGGTCGATCATATGGGCGACAATATCCGGCGTATTGCCCACCAGATGATCGCAGCCCGCGTAATATTTGAGATCGTAATAGCCGCCGTGGCGAGCGACATGAACCAGATTGCCGGCGTAACCGGACCGCGCGCGCGCAACGGCGCGGGTTGCGCGGTTCATAAAGCTGAGAACAATATCAGGCCGAAAACGGTTCATGATATTGGTCAATTCCGGCACGGTGCGCCGGTCGAACCATCCGCCAAATGGCAACTCCGCGGCGACAACATTGTCGCGCCCGAAGGTCGCGCGGCGCTCGTCGTGAGTTCGTATGACAACTTGCTGGTCAATTCTCCGCGCCGCGAATGCGCGCGCCAAACGCATGAAAAACTCTTCAGCGCCACCCTGCGACGCGCCGGCCATGGTATTTAGCAACCTCACTGCTGACCCTTTCCGCCGGGTTCGAGGGTCGCTTTCAAGTGCGAAAGCAAGGGGTACAACGCGGCCATCAGTGCAATCGTGAAGCCCCATCCGCCCTCACGATACCCCTTCCGCTGAAAGTAGCATTTAAGGAACCGGCCCGTGCTCCGTCGCAAAGTCGACCGCATTGGCGGCAATGGCTCGCCCGAGCCGACCAGGTCGGCGGCGCGGGCGTCGGTATAGCGCTTAAGACGATCGATCATGTCGTTGAGGTCGCGGTCCACATAGTGCGCGATCGGCGTGCGCAGCCAGCGCTTTGGCCCTTCCAAATCCAGGCTGGGATGCACGCGCTGCGCGCCCCAACGCTTGGCGCCACGGCTTGACAGTCGCGGCGCGGCGCCGACGCCCCAGGAGCCGCCCCAGCCATATTTCACCAACCGCTCGCCGATATAGTTGTCAAACGGGACCAGGAAATAGCCCGGTGCGGCATCGGCGATGACCTCACGGATCTCATCGAACAAGGCGGCCGGCACGCGTTCGTCCGCGTCGACCTCAAGATTCCAGTCGCCGGTACTCTCGCTAAGGGCGGTGTTGCGTCGGTCACCTTCTACTGGCCACGCACCCTCGATCACCCGCGCCGCATGGGCCTCAGCAATGGCCAGCGAGCCATCGGTGCAACGGTCCAGCACGACGACAAGTTCGTCGGCGGGCGCCAGACATGCCAGGCAGTCCGCGAGCTGGTGCGCCTCGTTATGCGCCACCACCACGGCAGAAAGGCTGGGACCCTTCGGCGCGGTCACAAGGCCGCCACGGGTTGATGCCGCAGCAATTTTTTCGCCGCCGCCTCGACAACATCGACGCTCAGCGAGCCCATAAGGCTTCCGGTGGTCCGATGATCGTAGCCAGGGGCATTAATCAGCTGCTCGAAACTTTCCGGCGTTCTCACCGCGGCGCAGGCCTCGCCCCACGGCGCGTAGTTCTGGTCGCGGCTCGGACCAAACAAGCCGAGCGTGGGTGTGCCCGCCGCGGCGGCAATATGCATAAGGCCGGAATCGTTACCAACGTACAAACGCGCCTTTTCAAGACACGCGGCGACCGTTAGCAAATCGCCGCGCCCCACCAGATCCAGGCAACGATCGCTCGGCAAGCCATCAAGCACTTTCATCGCCTGTTCTCGGTCTTCAGGCGCGCCGAACACGGCGATCCGCGCGCCGCCGAGTGGCTCACCTTTGTCGGTCAGGCGTCGGGCAAGATCGGCAAAGCTCTCGGCGGACCACTGCTTGCCCAGCCAGTTCGCGCATGGGCCAAGTGCCAATATGGGAGGGCCGTCCGGTATCAGCTCCGATGCGGCTTGGCGCCGATCTTGATCGATCCACAAACGCGGCGACGGCGCGGCGTCGAGATCGAGCACCGAGGCCAACTGTTCAACCTTGTGTCGCGGATCATCCGAACCAGCCCGCAGAACCAACCGCCTCCTCGCGCGCAAAACGAAGGGCATGACCGAATGGCGCAAATCGACCAGCGTGTCCCATCGCTGTCCCACGCAAGAGCGCCGCAGGGCGCGCCAATGGCCGGCAAACCGGCTCTTGCGCATCGCGATCACACGATCCAACCCGGGCACGGTCTCGAACAGAGGAGCGGCGGCCGGGCCGCACGCGACCGTAATCGCCGCGGACGGATAACGCTCGATCAACGCGGACAAGAGACCTGTTGACAGCACGGCATCACCGATCCGCGTGTAGGTAATGAACAGAATACTCAAATGAGGACCCGCTCGATCTCCTCCGCCGCGCGGTCCCAGCTGGTGTTTCGTTGCTGCGCCCGCGCCTGCTCGCTCAGGCGATTGAACATATCGACATCGTCCAACAAACGGATCGCCAAATTGGCGAAGGACTCCTCGTCCGGCGCCAGGTACCCGGTTTCACCATTGCGCAGCCGTTCGTCCGCGGCGCCGATCGGCCGCGCCACGCCAGGCAAGCCGACCGCCTGGGATTCGGCGAGCGTATTACACAAAACATCGCGCGAGCTAGACGGATAGAGATGTACACGCGCTTGACGATAGACGTCGACCATTTCCGGATCGGCCAAGGGCCGCTTGAGGCGCACGCCGCAGCTCTCCGCCGCGAGCGCCTGATCGAGGATCGGCTTGATGCTTTCGGACACCTTGGCCCCTAGCGAGCCTTTCTCAAGCACCGCCGAATAGACGTGCAATTCCGCCCATGGCAGCTTGGTGTGCACGCGTTGGCGCCAAACGTCGAGCAGCCACTCCAGTCCGCGCAACGGATGCGTGGTCACCACAGCGCGCGGTGGATTGACCGGCGCCATCGGGGCCGCCTTGCGATAGCACTCGGCAACTCCGAGCAAAACGGTCGCGGCCGAAAAGCTCTGCAAGGCCGGAGGAATCAGCAGACTGTGCGCGAGCCCCTGAAGAATCATGGCTGGTTTGTATTGCTTGAGCGGCCCGATCGATTCGGCTTTGCCCAGGGTATCCGCCGGCGCGGATAGCAATATCGCGCGCCGACTCGCATCCGGGATCATCCTAAACAGCGACGGGTTACGGTGGACGATCAACCAATCGGTTTGGCTGGCTTGGCACTCGTCAATCGGCTGCCAGCTCACGCCGTCCGCGACCACGGGGAAATCGCAGCGATTGTAAACCCGCACTGTATGGCCGCGCTGGGCAAATACGTTGGCCAGCCCGACCACCGATTTTTCGGCACCACCGAGTGGATGATTGGTTGGACTGTGCCCATCGAAGGGCACCGAGTCGTCGATAAAAGTGACAAGCATGGCGCGGTTATACGATCCGCCCCGCCTGATTGCCAACAACCGCTCGGCTTCTTGTCAGACCGGGTTACAAGTCTTAAGTAGGCGTTATGTCCCCATCCTACGCGATCCTCGACAACCGAAGCGTGATCCACCTGGGTGGACCGGAGGCCAAGGACTTTCTCCAGGGCCTGATCACCAACGATGTCGAGAAGTTGGAGACCGCTGGCGCGATCTATGGCGCGCTGCTCACGCCACAGGGCAAGTTCCTGCACGATTTCATTGTGTTCAAGCTCGACGGCGGCATGGCGCTCGACTGCGAGGCAGCGCGCAAGGACGATCTGATCCGGCGGCTGACCATGTACCGTCTCCGCTCCAAGGTGACGATCGAGGACGTCAGCGATGGCTATTTGGTGGCGGCAATGTGGGACGGCAAGGCGGCGCCGGAACTGGATAGCGCTGGCGCTCTATTCCCAGACCCGCGGGTCGCCGCGCTCGGGTGGCGCGCCGTTCTGGCGCGAGACACCGCAGTTGCCACCCTCGAACAAGACGATTGGACCGCCGCCACGCCCGAAGACTACGACCGGCGCCGACTGGCGCTCGGCGTGCCCGACGGCAGCCGCGATCTGCTGGTCGACAAATCTTTCCTGCTCGAAGGCAATTTCGAAGAGCTCAATGGGGTCGATTTCGACAAGGGATGCTATGTCGGGCAAGAGAACACCACGCGTCAGAAACATCGCGGCGTGGTGCGTAAGCGGTTCATGCGGGTCGACATTCAAGGGCCGACGCCAGCGCCCGGCACGCCGGTGATGCTTGGGGACAAGGAAGCCGGCACCATGCGCTCCAGCGCCGACGGAGCGGGCATGGCGTTGCTCAGGCTCGAATACGTCACCAAAGCCGAGCAAGCCGGCGAACCATTGGTTGCCGGCGAAGCGCGTCTCACGCCGGTGAAACCGGATTGGGCGAGCTTCTGAGTTCGGTATGGCCGAGCTGAATCGCTGCGCCTGGGCCGGTACGTCGCCCGACTATGTCGACTATCACGACACCGAATGGGGCGTGCCACTGCACGACGAGCGGCGGCTGTTTGAAATGCTGGTACTCGAGGGGGCGCAAGCTGGTCTGAGCTGGCTCACCATTCTGCGTAAGCGCGACGGTTATCGCGCCGCCTTCGACAATTTCGATGCCGCCAAGGTAGCCCGCTACGATCAGGCCAAGGCCGACGCGTTGGCCGAGGACAGCGGCATCGTGCGCAACCGCCTGAAAATCTCGGCGACGATCGATAATGCTCGGGCGACGCTGGAGCTACGCGAGTCGGGCGGTGGCCTGGACGGCTATTTTTGGGACTTTGTCGACGGGCGTCCGATCGTCAATCGCTGGAACTCGATGGATCAGGTGCCGGCCAGCACCCCTCTCTCCGAGCAAATTTCCAAGGATCTGAAAAAGCGCGGCTTCCGGTTTGTTGGGCCGACGATCGTCTACGCTTTCATGCAGTCGATCGGCATGGTCAATGACCATGCGCTTAGTTGCTTCCGTCATGCGGAGTTGGCGGGAACCTGATCATAGCCAAGACGCGCGGCGGTATCCGCGGTCACGCTTCGAATGATCCGGCGATCTTCATCCGAAAAACTCGGCTGATAATAGGCCGGCGCCCGAATTTGGCCGGCAAACTTAGCGAGCGCGCCGTTTGGATCCTCCAAACCGCAATGCGACGAGAGCGTCCGCAGAGTTTCGGTTGGTGACGCGCACAAATCCTCGAATCGGACCAGCAAAGTCGCCGCGCGCAACGCGGGATCGGCGTCAAGTCTCGTGAGCACGAAATCATAGATCGAGCGCCAATAAAGCGCCCAGCCCCGCACGTCCTCGCCGGCCGCCCACAGCGCTTCGATCTCGCGCGCCGCATCCTCGTCACCGGTATTGATGGCCGTACGGCCCGGGCCGAACTCGAAATGACCGACCCGATTTAAATGCCGGCGCGCCCGCGGATTGTTGACGCAATGTTTGGTGAACAAAGCGTGCTGCTTGACCAACGAGGCGATGTGACCTTCCGGCGCGCGAACCGGCACCACGAACCGCGCGTCGGGAAACAGACGAAGCAGATAGTCAAGCCGCGTGACGTTGTAGTTTCCTTTCGCCACGTAGCGCGTGCCGCCACGCACAAACAGCATTTTGCGAATGTGATCGCGATAAAACCGGTCGAATTTCGGGTTCAGGGCGTCGGCGCCCAGAACATGATTATGGCCGGCGGTGTGGAGCTGGTCGAAGAACGCCATCCACACCACCTCTTCCATCGCCTCTGGGCTATCCGGAGTGACCATGATGCCGTCTCCATGCGCGCGTTCGGTGGCGGCAATTTGCGAGGACGGCATGTGCCTGAGCAAGCGATTCCAAAGCAATGGCGCCAGGACGAGCGGAAAATCGTGATAGCGGTGCGTGGCGATGCCGGACACTGATGCCAGAGCCTCGAGCAAGATGGTGGTGCCGCCCCGCGCGAGCCCTGTAACGTAAATCGGCCGATCGATTTCGACTGGCTCTAGATCGTCAGCGAAAAATCGGCTTTCCGCATTGCCGACCGCCGACCAGACGCCCGGCAATCCGCAAATCACGCCGCTTAAGAGATCGGTGCCAGCGGACACGAAGAACGGATCGTTGGATCGGTTGGATTTGGCCATTTGCGCGACTGGCACTCAGTGAATGCGGAACGCGAACTTGATGGCGATCGACGCAACAAACAGGACCGTCAAAAAAATCATCTCCCAACCGCCGAGCCAGGCCGGATTCACATCGAGATAGGTGCGTGGCTGTAAGCCGAGCGTCACCTTCTCTACCGGCCCGTCGACCGGCAAGTATCCGATCGGATTGCCAAGCAAGTGGTTCCACCACTGCCGTTTGTGGATGATCGGAACCGCCGCAGGCAACGGCAGTTCAACGAGCAAGCGCGACTGCGCGTCCAGCAGTCGGGCGGTCCCCTCATCGGGCGGCCAGGCGATGTCGCTCGCGCCCGGCGGCGGAATTGCTTCGCCTTGCCATGTGACGGCGGACGACGACGGCTCGATTTGGATGGCTATAACGGTGTTGGCGACGGGGAGCCGATAACCGTAGTTATTGCTCAGCCAGGCGAGCAGGCAGATGACTGGTAGTGACGCGGACACGGCTGGCAACAGAATAGCGCCGACGTGGCGAAACGACAGGCCGAGGCTGGTAAACGCGACCGCGCCCAGCCCGGAGAACTCGCCGTCATATGCTGCCATGCGCCGACGCGCTTCGACCGCGGCAAATCGCAATTCGCCGATCCGTTTTTGCGGGGAAATCAGTTTGTAGAGCCCCATCGACAAGACGCTTCCGGCCAGGCCCCACACCACCAGATGAACAACGGGCGGCAGAGCACCGAGGATCACTTGGTCAATCCAAGAAAGCAGTGGCGCCGGTAGATCGAAAAGGCCCATATGCCGCCCCTACTCCAGCACCGCGCTATCGGCGATCAGTCGGGGTCGGCGTTGGCTTGCGCCGCTTCGGTTCCGGAAATCTCTTGGCGTCCGGCTTTCCTGTGCTTGAGCAGCCGGCGCAGCGGCCACAGCACGATCACACCGAGCGCCAGAACCACCGCGAAAATCAAACCGATTGCAGCCCCAATCAAACTGACGCCGGCTCCGGGGCCAACATAGGCTTGCGCCGGTGCCGCCAGCGCGAACAGGAATAGGGTCAATGCAAAAGCACTTATTCGTGCGGTCATCATGTATCTCTCACTGGTATGGAGAACCACTCAATCAGTTGGTGAAGTCGCCAAAGCTCAGGTCCATCGGATCGTAACGTTGCGCCCAGAAAACCACCGACGTGTAGGCGCCGTCGTCGCCAAGGCGCTCGGGATTGATGAACTCCCACACAATGTCGCCAGCGGCCGAGACTTCCAAAATACGCCCGGCGTCGGACTCGGTGATTAAGGTGTTGCCGTTCGCCAGCCTTTGCTGCGCCGAACGGGTTCGGCTTTCCAAGGGCGTGTTTGCGTCGCCGGCATAAGCCCACTCGATCTCCTGGGTTAGCGGATCGAATTCGATCACGCGCGAAGGACCGCCATCTCCCAAATTGCCGAGATTGTCGAAAATCAGCAGGTTGCCGTTGGCCAACAGGTCGGGGTCGTGCTGGGCGATCCAAGGCCCGCGCAATGCCCAAACCACCTTCTCGGACTCGAGGTCGAGCAAGACCACCGCGTTGATCGACCGGAACGAAAGCATGACCTGACCCGACCGCGCGAAGGGAAAATGGCGCGCGGTCTCGGCGTCGATAAAATCAATAGCGTTGGTGTGCAAACTATCGCCATTGAAATCAAACTGGATCATTGCCAGCCAGCCGGCATACATTGAATTGCGGATCGCATCGAGCAGATCGATTTCCTGTTCGACTTTACCGTCAGGGGAAAGCACCACAACGTGATCGGTGATGACGGGCACGTGAATCCACGGCGCGCCGTCCACGGGCTTTTCGCGTATCGTATGCGTCAGGGTGTAAATCCGGCCGTCGTCAGCGACATCCATGTCGTGATGTGCCGGCCCGAGATACTTCCAGATCAGATTCGAATCCTTGTCCATCCTAGCCAAGCCGTAACCCCACGGCGTGCGGCCGTGTGCCACGTAGAGCGCGAGCAGGTCGCCATTCGGAAACAGCCGCGTATTGCGCCAAAAGACGAATTCGTCGGACACAGGGTCACGAATTTCGCCGCTAGCGTCCCAAATTTCGCTATACGGCAGAGCCCATTGATGGACCGTGTTGCCATCCATATCGATTAGCTGCGCCGACTGGCTGTGCCCGGACGAATAGAGGGTCAAACCGCGATGCGCCCGCGCCGGATCGTTCACGGTCACGCCCTTTTCCGGCCGCCGGGTTTCGTACCACATGGTGGTTTCCGACATGTCGTCACCAGCCGACCAAAATGCGTAAATCTGATACAGGGCCGCCGCTCCCTTAAACGACGTCAGTAATTGGGCGCTAGTCGGTAGGTTCGCGGTCACGACCAACGCGCCCAGCACGAAGGAAAGGAACGCTATCGAAAGAATAAAGACGTATTTGAACACTCGACCCTGCATGGCCTGTTTCGCCAATTGACGTGCAAAAGGCCACGGCGCCTCCAATTCGGCGCCCGCGGCCGTTCTCGCCGATACGGCACAACGTCCGTGTCTCGTAGAGATTCAAATAAGTCGCGGGCGACTCGACGCCAGTGCGAACGTTACAAGGTCTGTCTTTGGTTACTGCCCTGCGCGCTCGGCATAGGGGACGTGCTCAACACCCTGTTGGTGCATCGTCGCCGCGCGGGCGATATAGACCTGCATCATCATCGAGTCGCGCTGCGTGATTGTGCCTTGCTCGATGTAATAATCGGCCCACGCCTTGATAACCGCCTGGATTTTCTCGCCACGTAGCGCCTCGAAGCGAATGCCATAGATCACTTTCTCAACGACTTCGTCGGCAAGCGCCATCTTTTCCGGACCAAGCTCCTCCTCGGGTCCGGCGTTGGCGGGGCCTGAAGCCAATCCCAGCCAGCAGGCCAACAGAAACACGAAAAAGACCCTCGTATGCCGCATCAAAGATCAGCCTTTCGCCAATATTTGCGGAACCATGGAAATCGCACATCGCCACGCGTAAGCCTAACGATCTAACGAACACCAAGGCAAGACGCGAAGCGTCCTTGAGCAGCCCGCCATCACGAAGCACGTTGCCAAGTCAGGATCGCGGAGAATCCAGCGCCGCCTGCGCGGCCGCAAGTCTGGCCACCGGCACCCGATAGGGTGAGCACGACACATAATCGAGCCCAATCTGGTGGCAGAACTTGACCGATGCAGGGTCACCGCCATGTTCGCCGCAAATGCCCAGCTTAAGATCCTGCCGGGCCGCGCGACCACGCTCGGCGGCCATACACACCAACTCACCAACGCCGTCGATATCCAGCGTGACGAACGGGTCGCGCTCGAATATGCCGAGTTCTTGGTACCGGTTGAGAAAACGCCCGGAATCGTCTCGGCTGATACCAAATGTAGTCTGTGTGAGATCATTTGTGCCAAAGCTGAAAAACTCGGCGACCTCGGCGAGATATCCAGCTCTTAAACACGCGCGCGGCAATTCGATCATCGTGCCGATCAGATAGTCGAGTTTCTGACCAGTTTCCTTGGAAACGGCTTCGGCCACAGCCGTAATCCGCGCCTTCAAAATCGCCAGTTCATCGCGCGTCGCCGCTAGCGGAATCATGACTTCCGGCACCACGGTTTCGCCGCTCTGACGACCCACCTCTATTGCCGCCTCGAAAATGGCGCGCGACTGCATTTCGTAGACTTCAGGATAACTCAGACCCAACCGGCAACCGCGATGACCGAGCATCGGGTTGAGTTCATGAAGTTGGCTCGCGCGCCGCCGCACGTCATCGACCGTGGTGCCGGTTGTCGCCGCCATCTCCTCGATCTCTTCGTCGGCGTGCGGCAGAAATTCGTGCAATGGCGGGTCAAGCAGGCGAATGGTGACCGGCAGGCCGGCCATGATCTGGAACAGTTCAACGAAATCTTGCCGTTGCATCGGCAGGATTTTTTCCAACGCGGCGCGACGCTCTTCCTCGGTCTCGGACATGATCATCTCGCGTATCGCGACAATCCGGTCGGCGTCGAAGAACATGTGCTCGGTGCGGCACAGGCCGATGCCTTCGGCGCCGAAGTCCCGCGCCGCGCGAGCGTCGGTCAGGGTTTCGGCGTTGGTGCGCACGGTGAGATCGCGCGCTTCATCGACCCACACCATCAAGCTGTCGAAGTCTTCCCCAAGCGATGGCTGCACGGTCGGCACCTCACCCTGCATAACCTCGCCGGTCGACCCATCGATGGTGACAATCTGGCCCGCATCGACAGAGGTTTCGCCGACCGAGACGGTGCCGGTGGCGTAATCGATCCGCAGTTCGCCGGCGCCCGACACACAGGGCCGTCCCATGCCGCGTGCGACCACGGCGGCGTGGCTGGTCATGCCACCGCGCGCCGTCAGAATACCGCGCGCCGCGTGCATGCCGTGAATATCCTCGGGACTGGTTTCGACACGCGCCAAAATCACGTCCTCGCCGGCGCGCGCGCGGGTCTCGGCGTCATCGGCGGTGAGCACCAGAACCCCGCTCGCCGCGCCCGGAGACGCCGCCAACCCCCGCGCCAGAACCGTCCTCGGCGCATCGGGGTCGAGCGTCGGGTGAAGCAATTTTTCGAGTGAGTCGGCGTCAACCCGTTTGATCGCCTCGCCACGGTCGATCAGACCTTCGTTGGCCATGTCGACCGCGATTTTCAGCGCCGCCGCCGCGGTGCGTTTGCCGGACCGGGTTTGTAGCATGTAAAGCGTGCCCTGCTGGACCGTGAATTCAATGTCCTGCATGTCGCGATAGTGTTTTTCCAGCCGATCGAAAACACTGAGCAACTCGCCATAGACCTTGGGCATGGTCTCTTCCATAGACGGCAACACGCTATTGCCGTTCGCCGCAGCGGCCTTGCTCAACGGCTGCGGCGTGCGAATGCCGGCGACCACGTCTTCGCCCTGGGCATTGATCAAATACTCGCCGAACACCGCCCGTTCGCCGGTAGACGGATTGCGCGTGAAGGCGACACCGGTGGCGCAATCGTCGCCCATATTGCCGAACACCATGCTTTGGACATTGACCGCCGTGCCCCAGTCAGCCGGGATGTTGTGCAGCCGGCGATAGGTGATAGCGCGCTGGTTCTGCCAACTGCTGAACACCGCGCTGATCGCGCCCCACAATTGCTGTTCTGGATCCTGCGGAAATGCCTCGCCGCGTTGGTCCGCGACCTTGGCCTTGTAGGCATCGGTGATCGCCCGCCAGTCGTCCGCCGCAAGATCGGTATCAAGCTTATAGCCGCGTTCGTCCTTGTAGAGCTCGAGGATTTCCTCGAAATGATGATGGGCGACGCCGAGCACCACATCGCCATACATCTGGATAAAGCGTCTGTAGCTGTCGAAGGCGAAGCGCTCGTCTCGGCTGCGTCGTGCAAGACCTTCCACCGTCTCGTCGTTGAGGCCGAGATTGAGCACGGTGTCCATCATGCCAGGCATCGACACTCGGCCGCCCGAGCGTACCGACAAAAGCAAGGGGTTGTCGCTTGAGCCAAATTTAGCACCGACCACGCTTTCGACACTGCCCAGCGCATCGGCGACCTGACCCGCGAGCGCATTCGGATAGTTCTCACCTTCGTCGAAGTAGCGTGTGCAGACGTCGGTGGTGATGGTGAAGCCCGGCGGCACAGGCAATCCGAGATTGCTCATCTCGGCAAGATTTGCGCCCTTCCCGCCCAACAGCTCGCGCATCTCGGCGCGGCCCTCGGCCTCGCCCGAGCCGAAACTGTAAACCCACTTATCCATGGTCCCGACATTGTCCATGCTTCGGATCAACCCTCGATCTTGGTAAAATCGCCGACCGCCGACAGTGACGCGCGGATGCGCGACAATAATCTGAGCCGGTTCTGGCGCAAGTCAGCGTTTTCGCTATTCACTGTAACCGCGTCGAAAAACTGGTCGATCGGCGTGCGCAGCGTCGCCAAGGCCGCCATCGCGCCCTCGAAATCCTCGGCGGACAGCGCGCTGCCAATATCACCCTCGACGGCGGCCAGCCGATCATTAAGACCACGTTCCTCCGCTTGTTCCAGCTTCGCGGTATCAACCGTGCCGTCGTGCGTGGCGCCGTCTTTCTTTTCCTCGATGCCGACAATATTCGACGCACGCCGATACCCGGTCAGCAAGTTTGCCCCGTCATCGGTATCCAAGAAAAGCTTGAGCGCGTCGGCGCGGCGCATGAGCCGCACCAGATCGTCATCGCCGCCAACGGCAAATACCGCGCTAACCACGTCATGACGTAAACCCTGGTCGCGCATGTGGACCTTCAGGCGATCGGCGAAGAATTCCATGATGCTATCGACGATCGTGTCGGCCGGAGCCGTCAAAACCCCGGCGTCGTAGCTCCCGAGCGCGTCGGCCAGTACGCGGCGAAGCGGCACGCGAAGTTGATTCTCGACGATCAAGCGGATCACACCGAGCGCCGCACGACGCAAGGCGAAAGGGTCTTTTGATCCGGTCGGCCGCTCGTCGATCGCGAAAAATCCAGCGAGACTGTCGATCTTGTCAGCCAGCGCCAGCGCCACCGAGACCGGCGCCCTCGGGCAATCGTCTGACGGCCCGGCGGGCGCGTGATGGTCGCCGATCGCCTCGGCCACCGCGTCCGCTTCGCCATCGTGACGCGCGTAATAGCGGCCCATGATTCCCTGCAGATCGGCGAACTCGCCGACCATTCCCGTAACCAAATCCGCTTTGCACAGGGTGGCGGCGCGGCGCGCCAATTCCGGGTCCGCTTCGGAGACGAATTCCGCGATCGTCGGCGCCAGGGTCTCAAGTCTGCGTACTTTATCGCCCAGGCTGCCAAGCTTGGCGTGATAGACGATGCCATCGAGCCGAGACACCCGGCTTTCGAGCGACCGGTTGCGGTCCTGATCCCAGAAGAACTTGGCGTCGTGAAGACGCGCGCGCAGCACGCGCTCATTGCCGGCACGGATGGCGTCACCGCCGTCAGGCGCCTCGATATTGGCGACGACGATGAATTGGTTGGCAAGATTTCCCGCTTCGTCCTGTAGCGGAAAATATTTTTGGTGGCTCTTCATCGAGGTAATGAGTGCTTCCGACGGCACCGCCATGAACGCTTCATCGACGGCGCCCAAGAGACAAACGGGCCATTCGACCAGTCCGGCTACCTCGTTCAGCAACGCCTCATCCGGTTCGAAACGCACGCCGGCCGCGTCGGCCAACGCTTGTCCCTGCTCCGAGATGACCTTTCGACGATCGGCGGCATCCAGCATCACATTCGCTGCAGCGAGCTTGTCGCGGTAGTCGGCGAACGAGGTGACTTCGATATCGCCGGCGCTGTGCCAACGATGTCCGCGCGTCCGATTGGTGAAGGTCAGGGCAACGCCGTCTGAACCCGACGACGAGCCAAGATTGACCGAGCCCGGCACCACCGCGCCATCGAACAAGCACAAGACCGAGTGCAACGGCCGCACCCAACGCAGGGCGGATTCGCCCCACCGCATCGATTTCGGCCATGAAAAGCCCTCGATCAACGCTGGAATTTCTTCGGCGAGGACTTCGGCCGTGGGACGTCCCGCCCGTTCGATAATCGCGAAGTAGAAGGTGCCTTTCTTGGTTTCGCGCTGCTCGCATTGCTCAACGGACTCGAAACCGACCGAACGCAGGAACCCGCCCAAGGCCTTTTCCGGCGCGTCCGTACGCGGCCCCCGCCGCTCTTCGCGCACATCGGGCTGCATTGTCGGCATGTCATCTATTACCGCCACGATCCGCCGCGGCGTCGCAAACACCGTGATATTGTCCGGGCCGACCTCTTGCTCGAAGCCTAGTTTGGATCGCGCCATGTCGAGCAGAAGGTCACGCAATTGATCGGCCGCACGCGCTTGCATGCGCGCGGGTATTTCTTCCGAAAACAGTTCAAGCAGCAGTTCCGCCATGATCAGGCGCTCACCGCCAAGGAGGCTTCCTTAGCGAGCCAACTTTCGCAGCATTGCTTGGCCAGCGCCCGCACCCGCCCGATATAGGCGGCACGTTCGGTCACGCTGATCACGCCGCGCGCATCGAGCAGATTGAACAAATGACTCGCGGCAATGCATTGGTCGTAGGCCGGTAGCGGCAAATCTTCGGCCAGTAGAGACGCGCATTCGGCCTCGGCATCGGCGAAATGGCGGAACAGCATCTCGGCGTCAGCGTGGCTGAAATTGTGCGCGGAATACTCGCGCTCATTTTCCAGAAACACGTCGCCGTAAGTCACGCCGGCGCCGTTCCAGTCGAGATCGTAGACGTTCTCGATGCCCTGGACGTACATCGCCAACCGTTCGAGGCCGTAGGTGAGCTCGCCGGATACCGGCGCGCAGTCGATGCCGCCGACCTGCTGAAAATAGGTGAATTGGGAAACCTCCATGCCATCGCACCAGACTTCCCAACCGAGACCCCAGGCGCCCAGCGTGGGGCTTTCCCAATCGTCCTCGACGAAGCGAATGTCGTGCAGGTTGGGGTCGATGCCGAGCGCATACAGGCTCTCAAGGTAAAGCTCTTGAATGTTCGGCGGCGACGGCTTGAGGATCACCTGGAACTGATAATAGTGCTGGAGACGATTGGGATTTTCGCCGAACCGGCCATCGGTCGGCCGGCGCGAAGGCTGGACGTAGGCCGCTTTCCACGGTTTCGGGCCAAGGCTGCGCAGCAGCGTCGCCGGGTGAAATGTCCCTGCGCCGACCATCATGTCATACGGTTGAAGCACCACGCAGCCGTGCTCGGCCCAGTAGCGCTGAAGGGTTAGAATCAGGCTCTGGAAGCTCGGTGCGCGCTTGTCTGAAGCGGCCATCGATCGTCGATCACTGGAAGCCGGTTGTCACGAAAAGCGCGCGGACCATACGGCCCGGCCCTGGCTCGGTCAAGCGCGTGACCGGCGGTGCAACAGGCCGCGCAGGTCCAGGTGTCTCAGCCCGGATAGGGGCAATCTTCGCGGCCGCACGACCGGGTGCCGTTGGCGGCCACAAAAGTGCCGCAAACCCGGCAGGCCACCATGTCCTCGGTGCCCTGTTCAGGTTGCGCCACCGGGCCGGCCGACTGTGCCTTGACCCGACCGCCGCTATCGGCCCCGCCACGATTGTTTTCAGCGGCGTTGCGTCGCTCCTGCAATCGCGAGATCGCCTTGAAGCCGTAGATCACCACGACGATCACGAGGCCGGTGAATATCAGTTTCTGCAGGCTAAAACCGAACATGACGTTTGGCGCGTTCCGTGGCAGTTTGCGGTGCCGCAGTCTTACCTGATCAAAGGGCGCGATGCCAGCGCGATCCCCAGGCCCATTACCGGGCTACAGCCCGAAGCGCGACCAGAGCGCCCTCTCCTCGATCGCGGCCAGCGTCCCCGAAACCAGTTCCTGCGGTTCGGCCGACCAAGGACCGGTCAAGCCGAACTTGCGCTTCAGCCAGCTACGCTCACCGCCAACCACGCGTAGCTGAACTTTTTCGCCGAAGCGGTCGCGCATGACGCTTCGCAGATCGCCCAAGCCGTCGATCAAGCCAAGCTCGAGCGCGCGTTGACCGGTCCATATGTCGCCGTTGAACAGATCATCGTCTTCGCCCTTGAGGCGCTTGCCACGCCGGTCGCGAACATGGTCGATAAAGGTCTCGTGGATGTCTTTTTGGATCGCGTGCAAACGCTCGATATCCTCCGGGTCCTCGGGCTTGAACGGATCAAGCATCGCCTTGTTGCGCCCCTGGTGATAAAGCCGCCGCTCGACGCCGATCTTTTTGATCGCCTCCTCGAACCCGAAGCCAGCCGACACCACGCCGATCGAACCGACGATCGAACTGCGCTCGGCATAAATCTCGTCGGCCGCGCACGCCAGCCAATAGCCGCCCGAGGCGGCGACATCCTCGACAAACGCGAAAATCGGTAGGTCATTTTCCTTGGCGACGTTGCGCACGCGCTTGGCGATCAGCGATGACTGCACCGGCGACCCACCCGGCGAATTGACTTGCAGGGCCACCGCCAGGACACCAGGCACCGTGCAGGCACGCTCAATGGCGCCGGCGATACTCGGCAGACTTAGACCGCCACGGAACGGCTGAGGCGTCGGCGAAATCATTCCGGCCAGGCGGACAACGCTGACCACCGGCGGTTTGGGCAGGAACGGAAGAAATCGCCTCAACATCCAGAACGCTCCAGTTGGTGGAAACGCGGCACACCGCCGATCCAACAAGTCTTGAAATGCCTAAATCTCATAGCCCACTAATATCGTCTCTAGGAAACCGAGCCCAAATCGAGCGGCGCTGCGTGGCGAAGAATTCTGTCGGCCTCCGGCGTATAGGCACCGTCGTCACCGTGCAGGATCAATCCCGATGATAGCCTCAGCGGCGTGGCAACATCTTTGCGGGCACGCACCAGAATGCGTTTAGCCGACACTCCGGCCTTCGGCCATAGCGGGCACACAATGGTCTCACCGGCCGATTTTCGCAACGCTTCGAGCAAAGCGTCCAGACGATCGGCGCGCTGGATAAAGGTCACGCTGCCTTGCGGCCGAACCAACGACAAAGCCGCTTGGACCCAGTCGGCGAGCGAGGTCCCCACTTCGACCGTGGCATGGTCGGTGCGGCGCAAAGGCGCGGCGCGCCCGGGCGGCAAATAAGGCGGATTGGCCATCACATGGTCGGCCATGCCGGCATATTCAGGAGCAATATCCTGAACCGACCGCTCCAAAATCGTCACCTGATTGGCAAATCCGTTGCGCGCGGCGTTTTGGCGCGCCAGATCGGCGTATTCCGGCTGCAGCTCGATACCGGTGACCTGGCACCGGCCTTGGCGCGCCATCAGGCAAAGCGTTGCGCCACCGACCCCCGCGCCAAGATCCACCACATGCTCGCCTGCGCGTACCGGAACCGCGGCGGCGAGCAGGACCGGATCGATGGCAATGCGGTAGCCCTCGGACGGTTGAAAGAGGCGAACCCGGCCATCAAGCAGGCAATTATCGGTGATTTGAGAGGCGACGCCGGCCTCCTGGTCAGATTTCGCCGGCATCATCGAGTAAGCGGCGTGCCGCGACGAAATCTTCGTCGATGACCATGATTCTGCGCGGAATCGCGCCAATTGAGCCCTCGACGATGCTGGTATTGCCGTCGAGAACCATTGACTCGATGCCACCGTCGGTCAGCAGTGCGGTGACCCACGAGATTTTGACCAGATCGTTGGTGCGGAGTAGTTCCTTCACGGCCCTTGCGGTCTATAATTGGTGTATCGCTTCGAACGGTCGCAAATAGTTGACCCATTTGGTACCGCGACACTATGCTCCGCCGCGCCGCGACAAGCGTCAAGACCGGGATATCGGCACGGTGGGTGCCAACATTCTCGGGCGAGAGAGGACTGTGGAATTGTGGCGCTAGCCGCCGACCTCAATAGCGCAGCCGCCAAGGCCGCGCCGGAAACCCTGTATCGCCTGCACGCGCTGGTCCAAGACGACATGGCGGCGGTCAATCGCGTGATCGTCGATCGCATGCAGAGCCCGGTTTCGCTGATTCCGCAATTGGCCGGCCATATCACGGCGTCGGGCGGCAAACGCTTGCGGCCGCTTGTGACCCTGTTGGCGGCGCGGATGTGCGGCTACGACGGCGACCGACATGTCCCGCTCGCGGCATGCGTCGAATTCATCCACACAGCGACCCTGCTCCACGACGACGTGGTCGACGACAGCGCATTGCGTCGCGGCAGCGCCACCGCCAACGCCTTGTGGGGCAATGAGGCGAGCGTGTTGGTCGGCGATTTTCTGTTCAGCCGCGCCTTCCAGGTGATGGTCGACGACGGGTCCTTAGAAGTGTTGTCGATCCTGTCGTCGGCGAGCGCCGTGATCGCCGAGGGCGAGGTCATGCAATTGATGACCTCGAACGACACCGCGACCACCGAGGACGCCTATTTGCAGGTCATCACCGCCAAAACCGCACGATTGTTCGCCGCCGCCGCCGAAGTGGGCGCCGTAGTCGCGGACCGGCCGGAGGCTGAACGCCGCACCTTGTTCGAGTTTGGCCTTAACCTCGGCATTGGTTTCCAACTCATCGATGATGGTCTCGATTACGCCGCCGCCGAGGCGACGCTGGGCAAAACCATCGGTGACGATTTCCGCGAAGGCAAGATCACGCTGCCGGTTGTCCTCGCGTACGAGCGCGCCGACGAGCTGGAGCGCGCATTCTGGCGCCGCACTCTCGAGCAAGGCGAACAAGGCGAACACGACCTTTCTCGCGCCATCGATTTGCTCACCAAGCATGACGCCATCGCCGATACCATCGAACGGGCCAGATCTTATGGCGCGAAGGCGCGCGCCGCGCTGGAGGGATTCGAAGACAACGCCTATCGTCAGGCCTTGCTCGACGCGGTCGACTTCGCGGTCGAACGGAGCTACTAGATAGACAAAGTGTTGGAACGGCGATCGCCCGGCCCGCCGTTCTTGCTCTTAAACGCCCCAAACGGTATATAACCGGCCGCCTGGCCAGCACGTCAGGCCATATCGGAGTGTAGCTCAGCCTGGTAGAGCACCGTCTTCGGGAGGCGGGGGCCGGTGGTTCGAATCCACTCACTCCGACCACTATCACCGCGAATTTTGCTACACCAAATTGGTGTGTTACCGGCCAACCGGATTTCGCCCCGTCGTAGGCGTAACTATCCGAGGCGCGCGGCGGCACGGTGCTTTCCCGTTGCCAAAGCGAGATGAAGAGAGGGCGCCCGCAGCCACTCGTTTCCGAGCGGCGCGGCGCCCTTGAATTGGCGAAACGATGTAAGTCAGCGTTGAAACAAGCGTCACATATTGACGTCGCCGCGCCACTCGACCGGGACTTGGCTATCCGGTTTGCCGGGCACATTGAAGAAATCATAAGTGCCGCTGCCGGTGCCACCCTGGTATTTCCCTGTCCCGTAAACCACGGTCCAATTGCCGACTTGATCACCCATATTGCGCTGCATTTCTAGGATGAAAATGTCGTCGTCAGCGTCGTTGACCCGGCACGTTCCGACCGCTCCGACACGATCCTTGTATGGGGTGTCGTCGTCGCCGACCTGATACGTAATAAAGCGACATTCGACAGCGGAACGGTGAAATGGCGCTGACCCGCTCGGGCTCACCGACGTTCCTTCGGCCAGAAAGCTGCCCATTTTCGCTCCGCTCGCCTCATCGCCAAAGCCGCCATCTGTGACCGTCAAGTAGGAGTCCATCTCAAACGGTTCCGCAAACCCATTCGATATGGGTAATGCGCCCGCCGCAAGTAGGGCGAGAGTTATTGCTCGCCAACAGTTTCTTGCCATTGATCCCTCCTGTTCTGCCAGATTCTCCTGTTACTTGCTCCAGCAACCGCGCGTGCGATCGCCGGGAATATTTACGCGTATGCCTTGCGGCGGGATGATGGTGACTCCGAAGCGGCGACCACGCAACTGTCTCGCATCCGCCAGCCGCGTTGAGGGCAGGCAAGCCAAAGCAGATCTCGAGGTAGGCTTCGGCCGCTGAGATATTGGTCACCCGCGCAATGGATGCGCCTCGCAACTTTTTTCTTTATGCGGCCAATGGCGGCAGCGGCCATCTTGCCGGTAGGCCAACTGGGTGGAGTTTCGATCTTGTCGGAGCTCCATACACGCACGACGAGCGCTGCCAAACCGTTTTCAATCCCTTAGTCGGCCGCCACCCAAACCAAATTTGCCAAGCATCAATGTGATCGCCGTCACAGGAACACGCAAAGTGTGACGGCGATCACTCCTAGGCCGCCGGCTTCCGGCCTAACTCCTGAGCATGCGCGGTGGGTTGAGATATCCCGATCGCGATACTCAGAGGGAAGCCCACATTATGGACCTGAAAAGAACCGGCCTCGCCGGCATTTCGGCGGCGGCCTTGATATTGGCGGCGGCGAACGTCTCGGCCGACGGCATCGATCAGCGTATTGACATTGGCATCGGCAATGCAATCGGTGGCCTCGACGCTTACAACGCCGTCGCGGGCACTGCTTTGCAACAGAACTCGGTGCAAATCGCCACCCCCAATATCGACGTCGTGACTGCCGGCAATTACAGCGGCGGCATCGTTTTTGGCGACAACACGTTCCGCAACCAAAGCTTCAGTATCAACAACTTCAACACCGGTGGGAACGCGACCCAGAGCGGTGAGATTTCGGTTACCTTTACCACCAACGTCGGCGGCGGCAGCCTTTAGGATGCGGGGCCGCGCCTAACTTTTCAACGGGTTAGGCCGGTCCTACCTAGTTTCCACAACCCCTCAGCCGTCCGCGCTCCTCACACGGGATACGTTTTGCTGCGGACGGGAGAAGCTAGTCCGCTCCGTACCCTCCGATCGGCCCATGTAGAGTGGGGAGCGCAGCCAAAGTGCGGGCGCGTCACGAAGACCCACAAGACAACGCTGTGGCCCTCGTCTCGATGTCGTTCTAGCGACAGTCGAAGTAAAAAGTCGACTCGAGGCCGTAGATTTCCGGATTCTCGACATTTGTCAGAATCGGGCTTTTCGCGTGGTCCTTACAATGGGCCTCCGCCAGTACAGCCGGATTCATGTGGGTGCCCGCCTCGATCGTTACGTGGTTGGCGTCACCGCTCACGACTTCGGGTTCGGCGAACGCCCCGCACCCCGCGACGGACATGCACGCGACCAACACGACGGCGAATTGACGATTTGACATACCAGCCCTCGATATCATGCTTGGAACGATAGTCTAGATCTCACGCGATCTGACATCGCATATCAGCAAAGAATTTGGCAACCGGCTCATTCATGAACGCCCGTACGGCTCTTTCATAGATGGCGCCGGAAAAAACATGCGTCGGCTATCGGCGCATATTGGTGAAAGCCATTTTTGAGCTGAGCCCTACGCCGCATAGTCCGTTTGCACCATGTGCGATTCTTTATTGAAGCGTACAATCTGCGCGGTTTCCAAGTGGCTTATACGAATGGGGAGCCGGCTTGCTTCTCAAAGACCTCCACGGCAAGCCGGTGAAATCCGGGGTCGATGCCATCCTCCCTGAGCATCGACCCCGACTGCGACTTGAGGCGCAAGACCTGAGCAAAAGATAGGCAGCCCCGCGACGGACTATCAGCGGGAGACGCCATATTTGTGTTGCATATCGACCACTGACGCGCGGACCAAATCTTGGAGCACGGCCGAATCCGCCTGTTCAAGTCTGCTCAGATAAAGGCACGACTTGCCGGTTCGGTGCTTGCCAAGTCGAGACATCAGGTCCGCATAGGCGCTGAACCCAGGCATGATGTAGATCGACAGCGCCTGCTTCCGGGGCGAGAAGCCGGTGAGGAACCAGTCCCCTTCTCGACCGCTGAGGTTTTTATAGTGGTAGTGACCGTAGCCGACGATGCTGGTGCCCCACATGCGCGCCTCGCAACCGGTCACCCGCGCCATCATGTCATGGAGCTGGCGCGCCTCGTCGCGCCGCCGCTCCGGCGTGACCGCGTCAAGAAACGCGGCGACATCAAGGTCGTTTTGCTTGGTTTTCAGTTCGGCCATTTGATCCTCAACGCGCGGGATTTGTGCCACCTATCATACTGGCAGCCGTCGTCCGCCGCGAGAACCGCAAACGGTGGGAAAGCGCCACTTTCCTAGGATTTGCGCTGATCTTCCGCCCGCGTAGCCGTGTGACCGGCGTCACAGTTCTCGGCAAAATGTGACGGCCGTCACAGTCCTGGGGAAACCCCTAGTCTACTTTCCTTGATGGAAGGCGGCCCAGTCCGATCCCGTTGTTGGTTCGCCTCAATAATAAACTCGGGAAAAGCAGGTTTGGCATGACGACGCTTCATTCATTAATCCATCGTCTCCGACGAAGTACCAACGGCGCCACCGCCGTCGAGTATGGTCTGATCGTTGCCGCGATCTCGGTCGTCCTGCTCGCGTCTTTGGCGATGATCGGCACCGGCGTGGACCAAACCTTCACAACCGTCGGCTCGACCCTCGAGTCCGGCCGGTCAAACTAGCCGCGTCCCAACGGCGCGGACCGTCACTCACCGCACCCTTTTACGGTCTTGGACTAACGCAAATCCGGCGACTAAAAGCCCGAACCGCGACCGTCCTGTGGGTAATTTTCCAATAGTCGACGTTCAGGCGATTTGAATCGCCGGCTCCGGCGCTGTAACAACGCCAAAGTGACAGGTGTTGTCGAAAATTGGTCGCCGGCTTAGCGCTGCGCGTCGAAACCCCATTACCAACAGGACGATTGACCATGCCGCATTCCAAACGGCCCCTCTCATGTTGCAGCTTGAACCACGATGTCGACACGGCGCGTTGGGGCGAGATCAAACCGGCAAGATCACCGCGCGTCGCGGCACTCTCGGCGTTCACACTGTGGGTCTTGGCGTCGACCGGACTGGCGGCAGCGCCGAATAGCATGTCATCCGTGGTCTTTGACCGAGATGGTGTGCGCGCGACGGCATACACCGATTGCGACGGAAGTGCTTACACACTGACGACTTTGACGGAGAGCGGCGTTGCCGAGCGGTACGCCGCGAGCGACAAGTTCGCGGAAAAGATCGCGCCCGAGCTACCGGAGATATTGACCGCCTCGGCCGCATGGTTGGACGGCGATGGCGCGGCGCTTTGTGCCGATCCCGTGCAGGCGGAGACCGTCACGCTGGTCGGTGTGGTCAACGCACTGCCGATCTACGTCACCGCGGCCAGTCGGTCTGCGGCGTGGCAGCCGGGCAGCGCCATGGCCGACGCCCGCGACATCGCGGCTTTCGCGGACGTGTCGCCATCTCCAGAAACTCCGCGCTGCGCGGTCTACGAAGAAACCGTCGGATCGAAAATCGCCAAATACCGTACGCAGATTTTTACCATTCGCGCGGCACACACCACCGGGCAATGGTCTCATATGCAAGCGCTGACCAAACTGGTGCCCTTGCATCAAGAAATCATGGGATTAGTCGGCGACTGGAGTTTGGCGTGGCAATGCCCCGAGGTCTTCGCGCTCGCCGGTGTCGCGATCTTGGCCGATGAAGAGCGAGCGGCGCTGCTCAAATGGAACGAGCAAAAAATTCGCGCGCGCTTGGCGGAAGCATCGACGCAAGACGATGTCGCGACCGCGATGACCGAACTCTATCGCCAGCCCTCGTTGCCGCCCGTCTCGTCTCTGCTCGACATTGCCGACGAGTCTAGTGCCTCTATTCGTTATGGCGGTTATCTGTCCCCGAGCGTCGAACTTACGGAAGCGTTGTTTGCTGACGCCGCGGACTAGGGCGTGCGTCGGGAAGCCCACCAGACATCGACCGACCAGCGATCGCGGTGCCGCAACAGCCACAACGCCGCGAAGCCAGCGAGCGCCACAAGGGCGATCGCCTGATTGCGGTTGACCGGGAACCCCTTCTCGATCACGAACGGGGCCAGCAGCGAGGGCAGTACCACGGCTACCGTGACACCGTGCGCCACAAATCCGAGCGCATAGGATGCCGTCCGGAACACACCGAGCATGATCGCGAGCGACAGCGCGATCTGCGCCGCGCCCATGTAGTACGGCATGTCCGGACCGATCGCGATGCCGTGGAAATAGTCCCAGATCTTCGCGTATTGGCCGGGCGCCAGAATCTTGTTCACCGCCCAGACCAGCAGAAACCAGCCAAGCCCCAAGCGCAGCAGCAAAATGGCCAACGCGTCGCGCTGATCGGCCGATAGTTGGGTCTGCATATCTTATCGCCTCCCTCGCCCGCGCCGCGCGAGCGCAAATCACCAGCTCCGTATCGGACTATACAGACGACCTCTCTCCTCATCGCGCCCGCCGGCCGACGAGCTCTTGCGCATCGACCGTCATGACCTCAAGGCCACCGGAAAGCATCTCGCGCGACGGTGATTCCCGCAATGTCGCTGTCGACTATCCCGCCATCGGTGTTGATTGGCAGCGCCAATACGTCGCCGGGACCCGAGCATCGCCTGACCGGCCAATGCAGATCATTCGGGGACGGGAGTCGCATTGCTCGTTGGGCGAAAACCGTGTGCTAACATGCGCGCCACGTCTGGAACGGACGCGGATCCGAGGTCGAATCCCGGTTTCAAAACAGATAGTAGCCGGCTGTCTGACTTTAGCCGGATCCGAAAACTGGCTCGCGAGGCAATCATGGCGGACGGTCGCAAACTCACCCTGACAACCGAAATACTGATCGCCATGGTGGCCGGCGCCGTGGTCGGGGTGCTCGTCAACGTGCTGTTCGGCGGTACGGGGTTCGTACAAGACATCGTGGTCGGCGGATTGTTCAGTGTCGTCGGTAGCATTTTCGTCGCTACGTTGAAAATGCTGGTTGTGCCGCTGGTTTTCGTGTCGTTGGTCTGCGGCGTGACCGCGCTGGGCGACGTCGCGGCGCTGGGCCGGATCGGTATCAAGGCGGTGGCGCTTTATCTGTTCACCACTGCAATTGCCATCACCATCGCCCTGACCCTGGCCGGCATCGTGTCCCCCGGCGAGGGATTTATCGTCGGCGACGCCACCGCGACTTTCCAAGGCCGCGAGGCGCCGCCGCTCAGCCAAGTGATCGTCGACATGGTGCCGAGCAATCCAGTGGCCGCGTTCGCCAGCGGCAACATGCTCCAGATCATTGTATTCGCGATCATTTTCGGTATCGCCATGACGCTTGCGGGCGAGAAAGGCCGGCACGTTCAATCGCTGTTCACCGACCTGAATGCGGTGGTCATGAGCATGGTCGGTATCATCATGCGCCTCGCGCCGATCGGCGTGTTCTGCCTGATCGCAAAGACCTTCGCCAACCAAGGCGTCGACGTCATCCTGCCGCTCGCGAGTTATTTCTTAACCGTGGTCTCAGCGCTGTTGGTCCACGCAGTCGTGGTGTACGGCCTGTTGCTCAAATTGCTTGGTCGTCTCGACCCGGTGATGTTCTTCCGCAAGATGCGCGCGGCCATGGTGTTCGCGTTCAGCACCGCGAGCAGCAACGCGACGATCCCGGTGACGCTTCGCACCGTCGAACACCGGCTCGGGGTTAAGAACTCGGTCGCCTCGTTCACCGTGCCGCTTGGCGCCACCATCAACATGGACGGCACCGCGATCATGCAAGGCGTGGCAACCGTGTTCATCGCGCACGTTTACGGCGCGGATCTCGGCCTCGCAGAATATCTCACGGTTATCCTGACCGCCACACTGGCGTCGATCGGCACCGCGGGCGTGCCGGGGGTTGGGTTGATCATGCTGTCGATGGTGCTGATCCAGGTCGGCTTGCCCGTGGAGGGCATCGCCCTGATCATCGGCGTTGACCGGCTGCTCGATATGATGCGCACCGCGGTCAACGTCACCGGTGACGCCACCGTGACCTCGCTCGTTGCGAAATCTGAAAAGGCCTTCGACCACGACGTATTTGAGGATCCGGAAGCCGGCGTCATTGAAGGCGATATACCGGCCACCTCGCAGGCCTGATCGTTTCCGCGCACCAAAACGACTTAACCAAGAAAAAAGCAGACAGGATCAGCGAATGAGCGGCAGGTTGGAGGGCAAAGTGGCGCTGGTGGTCGGTGCGGGATCGGTCGCCGAGGGCTGGAGCAACGGCAAGGCGACCTCAGTGCTGTTCGCGCGCGAAGGCGCGAAAGTGTTCGCGGCGGACATCAACCCGGCGGCGGCGGACGACACAGTGGCCACGATCAAAGGTGAAGGCGGCGAAGCCGTCTCGCATGTGGCGGACGCGACAGACTCCGAACAGGTGCGGGCGATGGTCGCGGCGTGCCGCGACGCCTTCGGGCGGATCGACATTCTTCACAACAATGTTGGCGGTTCGATCCCGGGCGGCCCGGTCGAGATCACCGAGGCCGACTGGAATGCCAACATCGCGTTCAACCTGACCAGCGTTTACTTGGCCTGCAAACACACGTTGCCGATGATGGAAGAACAAGGCGGCGGGGCGATCGTCAATGTTTCGTCGGTTGCCGGCATGCGGTTTCTCGACCGACCGCTGGCCTCATATCAGGCCGCGAAAGCGGGCATGGTCCAATTCAGCAAAGCACTCGGCGTCGAGTACGCGCCTAAGGGCATCCGCTGCAACTGCGTGGTGCCAGGGTTGATGGACACGCCTTTGGTGCGCCACCGGCTGGTCGACAAGGACGACCCGGCCAAGGCCGAAGCGGTGATCGCGCGACGCAACGCGCTGAGCCCGATGGGCCATATGGGCAACGCGTGGGACGTCGCCTACGCGGCGCTTTATCTCGCCTCCGACGAAGCGCGCTATGTCACCGCCACCGAAATCGTCGTCGATGGTGGGCTGACGGCGCAATGCGGATGAGAACCGGCGTCAGTCAAGGCGTTCGCCGCGCCGCCAATCCCAGGGTTTGACGAAGCGGCCGCGCCAAATCCGATAGCCACATTTGGCAAGCGGCTATCATGGGGCTCCGCGAACCGAACGCAGAAACCTGGTGCGAGGGTTTCTGGGTCAGGTAACTATTCGCACACCATTCATCGCCGCCATTTCTTCATGCGTTGGAGGTGCCCATGCGGCCTCGAAAACCTCGAACATCTGCCGCGTCACAGTCAGGCGGTATGTACTTCCTTTTTCGGAATTGCGCGCTTCAACCCGATGCCATCGCTCCACCTCATCGGCGTCAATGGAGTGGAGCTTCAATTCAAGACCGGCCTCATTAACCAGCTTCCGGTATTTCTGCCGATGCTCGGCGCGCTGAAAGCCGAGATCAAGAACGCACGAGGTGCCCAATTTCGCTAAACGCCGCGCCACCGACCAGATCTGCTTCTCGCATCGCGCAACGCGTGGAAATATCCACGCAGGGTCCATGGTCGACGGAACGTCATCCCCGAAGAGCGTGACCATCCAGTCGTCGATTGAGAAGCACACCGCACCCCGGTCATCGCAGAGCTTGAGTGCATAGGTCGTTTTCCCAGCCCCGATCGGACCGGAAATCATGTGTATCTGAGCCTGTTTCATGCTGAGCGCACCCGATCTGCAATTTCATCCGGGTTGGGCGCATAGGCGACAATGCGTCCGAGCGGCGCGTGACGCCGCGCGGCAATCATGTCATGCGGCACATCGGTAAACGTAATGGTTCGAGTGTCGGACATATCCCATATCCCTCAAGCTACATCGCGCTGAAAAAGATGGGGCCCGCGTTGCCATCCGCGCGATGTGCGGAAAGAGGTAGATAGAGATTAGCCGATGTAGAACTTCACCAAGACAAAAGCGTCAGCGGGAGACAGGCGTCTACAACCTAACCGTCACTTAGCTGCCAGATCATTTGCCGTCAAGGACCGCAGAGTTTTGGTTCGACGCGCATGATGCGGCATCTGCAGCGCTAGTGCCTGCAAACCGACTCAACTCGGCTGTTCGGGCCGCGTTGCCGTCGACGGATGAGCGGCCATAACAAATAGCGTCGCTTAACCACCGCCGATTTTCGGTAGAACAAAGACCTCGCTATCAGGCTGAACCGGCTCCAGGAACGGGTCCTGGAAAATCTCGCCGTCGATGGCGATTGCCATTTCGGTTTGAATGCGTTCGCCCAAACCGGGGTAGCGGTCTTCGAGGGCGCGAACGATCGCTCGCACATCCGCGCCCTCGACCTCGATTTCGGCCTGTCCCGACGTGTACTCGCTGCTAATACTGCTGGTCAGGACGACCTTGACCATGCGCTCCGCCTTACGCCTTGCCGTTTCCGTTGCTGAGCGCGTGGAGCACACGCGGCGGTGACATCGGCAGGTCGGTCATGCGAATGCCGATGGCATTCTCGATCGCGTTGGCGACCGCCGCCATCGGCGGAATGATCGGCACCTCGCCGACACCGCGCACACCAAACGGATGACGCGGGTTCGGCACTTCGACCAGGACCGTGTCGATCATCGGCAGATCCGACGCCACCGGAATCCGATAGTCGAGGAAGCCGGCATTCTCCAGATGGCCCTTATCGTCGTAGATATACTCTTCGTTGAGCGCCCAGCCGATGCCCTGGGCGACGCCGCCCTGAACCTGGCCTTCCACGTAACTCGGGTGGATGGCGCGGCCGACGTCTTGCACTGCGGTGTAGCGCACCACGGTGACCCGGCCAGTCTCCGTATCGACTTCGACATCACAGATGTGGGTGCCGAAACCTGGACCGGCGCCCTTGGCGTTGATCGACGCGTGGCCGTTGATCGGACCGCCGGTCTTGACCGAACTGCCGGCGATATCGGCAAGCGACAGTGGCTCGAAGTCACCGGCGTTGCTGCTGGTCGGCCGGGCGTAGCCGTCCTCCCAGACAACGGCGTCGGAGGGAATATCCCAAGTCTTTGCGGCGCGCTCGCGCAACTCGCCGACCGCCGCTTCGCACGCCTGCACCACCGCCATACCGGTGGCGAAAGTCACGCGGCTGCCGCCGGTGAGGAAATTGTAACCAATCGAACTGGTGTCGGCGACGATCGGGCGCACCTTGTCGACGTGGATGCCGAGCACCTCGGCGGCCATGATGGCCATCGACGCGCGTGAACCACCGATGTCAGGGTTGCCGGAAATTACCGTCGCGGTGCCGTCTTCGCTGATATGCACCGCAGCACTCGACTCGCCGCCAATGTTGAACCAGAAGCCCGAGGCGACGCCACGTCCCTGGTTCTTGCCGAGCGGCGCGCTGTAATGCGGATGATCCTTCGCCGCCTTGAGCGTTTCCATGTATCCGATGGGGCCAAACTTCGGTCCGTATGCCGCTTGGGTCCCTTCCTTGGCGCCGTTCTTTTCGCGCAACTCGATCGGGTCGATGCCAAGCTCCTTGGCAAGATCAGAGATCACGCTCTCAACGGCGAACTCAGAGATCGGCGCGCCAGGAGCTCGATAAGCGGCGACCTTCGGCCGGTTGGTCACCACGTCGAAACCGATGACCTGGACGTTCTCGACATCGTACGGCGCGAACGCGGTCATGCAGCCCGGGCCGATCGGCGAACCGGCGAACGCGCCGGCCTGATACATCAAGGTGGCGTCGCAAGCGACGATCTTGCCGTCCTTGGTGGCACCGACTTTGATCCGCGATGCCGAGCCCGAAGTCGGCCCGGAAGCCTTGAACACCTCTTCGCGGTTCATCACCATGCGCACCGGCTTACCGGCCTTCTGCGACAGGCGCACCGCCAGCGGCTCAAGATACACAACGGTCTTACCGCCAAATCCGCCGCCAATCTCGGCCGGGGTGACGCGGATTTGCGACACTTCCATGTCGAGCACCTTGGCGGTGTAGCCGCGGACCATGAATTGACCCTGGCTCGAGCACCAGATCTGCGCCTGACCGTCCTCGCTGGCATCGGCGACCACGGCGTGCGGTTCGATATAGGCTTGATGCACGGGCTTGGTGGTGAACTCGCGCTCAACCACAACATCGGCCTTGGCGAAACCGGCATCGATATCGCCAAGCTTAAACTCGATCCGCTTTGCGACGTTGGACGGCTTCGTCGGAGTCGGTGTCACGCCATCTGTGAACATATGATCGTGCAGCACCGGCGCGTCGTCTGCCATCGCCTCGACCACGTCGATGACATGCGGCAACACCTCATATTCAACTTCAATCAAGCCGAGCGCTTCGAGCGCAATCGACTCGCTCGTCGCCGCCACCGCCGCGAGCGCGTGGCCCTCGTAAAGCACCTTCTCGCGCGCCATCACGTTGCGGCACATGTCCGCGTAGTTAAGCAACGCCTCGCCGGCCGGCATAAACGCCGACGGCGGCGGCGTCGGGAAATCGTCGCGCGTGATGACCGATTTCACGCCCGGAAGCGCGGCCGCCTTGTCGGTTTTGATCGAGATGATCTTCGCATGCGCGTGCGGGCTGCGCAGCACTCGACCATGAAGCATGCCGGGCAGCACCAGGTCAGCACCGAACCTCGCGCGACCAGTCACCTTGTCGACACCGTCAGGACGGATCGTGCGCTTACCGATCCACTTATATTCCTGTTTTTGCACACCCATCGCTATGCTCCTCTCATGTCGGCGGCAGTGTCCATCACCGCGCGAACGATTTTATCGTATCCGGTGCATCGGCACAGGTTGCCGGCCAACCAGTAACGAACTTCGGTTTCCGTCGGATTCGTGTTGTGGTCCAGCAGCGCCTTGCCGGCGACCAAGAAGCCCGGCGTACAGAAGCCGCATTGCAGTGCCGCGTCCTCGAGAAATTTTTGCTGCAGCGGATGCAGCTGATCGCCGTCGGCCATGCCTTCGATTGTCTCGACATCGTGCCCCTCGGCCTCGACCCCGAGCACCAGGCACGCACAGACCAGGCGACCGTCGATGGTCACGCTGCAGGCGCCGCAGTCGCCAGACGAGCAGCCTTCCTTGGTGCCGGTAAGCTGCAGTTCATCGCGCAACACGTCGAGCAATGTCTGCTGGGTTTCGCACAGAAACTCGACCGGTTCGCCGTTGATTTTGGTGGTTACGTGATGCCGGGCCATTAGGTGCTCCTCGCGCGGTCGACCGCGATTTGGGCCACCCGACGTGCCAACACGCCGGCGACCTGGGTTCGATATTCGATAGTGCCGCGCTTGTCGTCGATCGGGTTGCAGGCGGCGCTTGCGGCCGCCGCCAATGCGTCGAGCGCGGCATGGTCGATCTTGGTGCCGATCAGAGCGTCGGCGGCATCGGCGACCAGCAACGGTGTCGGCGCAACCGCGCCGAGTCCGACCCGGGCCGCGGTACAGGTTCCGCCGTCGTCGAGCGTCAGGCTAACGCCGACACCGACCACGGCAATGTCCATCTCGGTGCGCGGAATAAAGCGCAGATAAGCGTCGCCTGATTTAGCCGGCCGCGTCGGAAACCGGAATGCCACCACGATCTCACCTTTGCTCAGCGAGGTCTTGCCAGGCCCGGTCACGATATCCTCGACCGGCGCCTCGCGACGGCCGTCGGGACCGGCAATCAGGCAGATCCCGCCAGCAGCGATCATCGCCGGTACGCTATCGGCAGCCGGCGAGCCGTTGCACAAATTGCCGCCAAGCGATGCGCGGCCTTGGATTTGCGTCGAGCCGACAAGTTCCATGGCCTCGACCACGCCCGGCCAAGTGGCCTTGAGCTCCGCGTGTTCGCCGAGTTCAGCGCCGCTCACCGAGGCGCCGACGATGAAGCCGTCGCTGGTTTTCTCGATGCTCCGCATCTCCGAAATATCTTTGACGTCGACCACCAGGCCCGGACGCACGTGCCCTGAGCGCATCTGAACCAAAAGGTCGGTGCCGCCGGCCAACACGCGCGCGTCGCCATTGGCTTTCGCCAGCACGGCGACCGCGTCGTCGACGGACTTAGGCGTTTCGAACTGAATTGCTGTCATAATGTCTCTTCATTGCGGGTGAAGTTAGTCGAATCCTTCGTTGACCAGGGTTTACCAAGGCGCGCGGATTTCTGCCACCCTCCAATCATGATGCGCGGGATTGACCGTAGCCTCCCGGCACGACGGATCAGGCGCGATCGTTAAATTCCGCCACCCTGATCGATGATGCCGGTCATGCGCTCGATGCGCACCAGCAATGCATGCAGCGATTTATCGACGAAGCCCATGGATTCGAGCTTGCGCAGAGTGTTGATCAGATAGTCGCGGTTGAGGCCGTTGAGACCTTCGGCGTTCATGATCAACTCGGCCGAGCGTTCAAGTCCGAGCTTGCCGGCGTAGTAGCGATGTTTTGGATCGGCGACATAGGTGTAGGCCGATACGCGCGCCTCGCCCGCCTCGACGGGCACGGTTTTGGCGAGGTAGGCGTAGCCGACCAATTCGCGCTCGTCGAGATAGGTCGTAACGTCAGCGGCATTCTCGGCGGCGACCCGGAAGGCCAGCCCCCGGCACGCGCCGCCACGGTCGAGTCCGAGCACCAGACCGGGCCGCCCCGGCGTGCCGCGGTAGTGGTGTGAGTAAACACAGAAGGCGCGATGATAGCCGCGCAGCAGCGCGTGGCGGACTTCGAGATGATCGAACCCGGGCTGCCACATCAGCGAGCCATAGCCGAACACCCAGAAATCGTCCTGTTCGCCCATCGCCACTCCACGATTTGCCTCAGCCGCGCACCCCTCGGGTTCGTAACACGGCTTACCGGAAATGTCTGATTTCCCCGGAAACGCACGCGGGACTGGGAATATTGCGCGGATCGCATGGCTGGACCGCGCCGAGGTTCAATAGTGCGGCTCGCTCGGGCGCGGTATCATGGCCGTGAAATTCGGCAAAGAGTGGAAATTGCGATGCGCCTCGAACCGTTGGACGGGCCGTTTGGCTGCGCGATACACGGTGTTGATCTCTCTCAAATGATCGACGACGAAACCTTCCGCGCGATCACCCAAGCGCTGTACGACCACCGGGTGGTCGTGATCAGAGGCCAACGGCTCGACAAAGACGCGTTCCTTGCCTTCGGCCGTCGCTGGGGAGAGCCGATCCCTCACGTGCTCGATCATCTGCGCATGCCCGGTTATCCGGAAATGCTCGAGATCGGCAACCTGGCGCCGCACGCCGGCGATGCGGAGGTTCGCAACGGCGCGGCGTTTTGGCACACCGATCAGTCCTATGAGGCGGTGCCGGCCAGCGCCACCATGCTCTATGCGATCAAGATGCCCGAGGTCGGCGGCGAAACCCGCATCGCCGACACGAAGACCGCGTATGACGACCTTGATGACGCGACCAAGCAGCGCATCGAGGGGCTCAACGCCATGCATTTCTACGGCGCCACCGCGCGCGAAGACGGCCCGCATATTGCCGCGCCGCTCAAAAACAAGGATCAGGAGGACAAAGTACCGCCGATCCCGCACCCCATCGCCCGGCCCCATGAAGTTACCGGCACCAAGGCCCTGTTCGCGGTTTCCGGCACCGCCTACGCCGTCGAAGGCATGGCGGGCGACGAAGGCAAGAGCCTGCTAACCGGCCTCAAGACGCATGCGCTGCAGGACAAATATGTTTATGAGCACAGATACGAGGTTGGCGATATCGCCATCTGGGACACCCAGATGACCCTCCATTGCGCCAAGCCGATCGATCTCCCCGATGGCGCGTCAACCGAACGCCAACTCTGGCGCATCAGCGTCCGCGGCAAACCAGCGATTTATCAGTAGCGGAACCTACTCCGCAAAGTTTCTCGCCGACCTTGGGCGTCCGCATTTGGCCCATTTGCGGACGTGAACGCGCCGCATCACCTACGGCTGCTTTTGACCCCAGGCGGACATAAGGCCCGGCTTTGTCCAGAGCGCTCCGGATGGGCTCCAGATAAGTCGACGCTTCCGCCAGGCTGCTAGAACTCTAAACTAGCGGTAGGTAGGTGCGAGCCAGAAATGTGGGGGCCATTAGCGATGGCGACGGAAACTGAAAAATCCGACTTTAAGAAGCGGCTCGAGAAGAAGAACAACTTTCATTTCATTCAACACTGGAAAGAGGGCAGTCGTCCTTTCGATTGGTATGCCAATTGGGAACATCTCCTTGCATGTATCTATGAGATACAAATTGGAGATTCCTTCGATGTCCTCGAGCTAGATATTACCTCTGATTTCAAGGCCGATTTAACCGACTCGAAACCACCCGGCTTGAAGCAAGGCAAATCGGCCGAAGAGCGCGAAAAGTATGTTGATCTTATCAGTGAAAAGCCGATTTTCGAGCGTGAGGAGGAAACGGAGAAGGAAGTCAAAGAGCGCGAACAGCGCATCAACGTTTTCAACAAGCGATTCCGTATTCCTGATCGCGGCAGAAAGCGCTTCATTCGCGGAAAATGCTCACTGGAAGACGATCGAGGGCTGTGCCTACTTAAGGATGGAGAGGCTCCCCCAACGGGTCTCTCTCGGTCGGGAAAAGGTACAATAAGCATCCGGGCTGTTGAAGGTTACCACTTGGGGTGTATCGGCTTCGTCGATGAGGATGATCTCAAGTGGGATCGGGCGGGCGAAAGCCAATCTGGCGACTTGTGGTTTGAGTTTTGGGTGCCGGAAGAAACTTTCGACGGCATCGCCGAGCGCGTTCGAGAAATTGGCCCAAACGCCGTTTGTATCGCTGAGATTCGTGCTTTGGTGTTTCAAGGTGAAGTCGATAGGAACCTGGCCGAACCATACCACCGGCAAACATTTTTTTTGGAGAAGCAGAAGTACTCCACATTGGGCCATGCCATACTAGAGAGTGTTCAAGTTGCTACGCCCAAGCCAATCGGATCAGAGCCCATTCAGGGCTATCGAAATCACGCGATAGATCTTGATCTTGAAGAGGTCGACGAACTAAGTGAGCCCCATGATCAGCCGCGGGTCATGGAGCAAGCGTCTGTATCCGATCTTCAGGCAAAACAATTGGGGGAACTCATCAGCCGTTTACAGAAGCCGATGCGGCTATTGCCTGTGACGCTGGCGCTGTGGGCGGTGTTTTTTGGCCTGCTTCTGAACGCGTTGGCGCGATAGGTGGCCGGCCCCCACGGCCAGTGCCACGTCCAGTATTGGCTAGCTTCGCCCCTGCGCGATTGTGGTCGATTATGTCCGGAAAACGGTGAAAATCGGTCTTGTGCACGTAAGCGGATAGAGTTCGGTTCGCCCCGCTATTCGCGCGCGGTTCGACAGGTATTTGGACGCATTCTTTGGCCCGTTATGCTCTATGCATACAGGCGGGACGCCACGCTCAGCCAGATGGGGTCTGCTCCAGCTCGATTGCGGGAACCTGGGAAATGTCAGTGAAGAATACGAGCCTTCAGATCCGACCGATGTCGACTGCACGTATCAAGCTCATCGCGCCAATCTTAGCGTTGATAATTTCTTGTCTGGGAGCAAGCAGTCAACTCGCGCATGCCGACGACGGCGGTGCCGTCGAGGCGCTCGGTATCGCGATGGAGGGCTATCCATATCCGCATCCCGTGCGTTTCCATCCCGTGACCTATCACGGCCTTGATTTGCGCATGGCCTATATGGACGTCGCCCCAAGCGGCGCCGGCAATGGGCGCGCCGTGGTGCTGATGCACGGCGCCAATTTTTTCGGCGCCTATTGGGCGCGCGCGATCGACGCCCTCGCCGGCGCGGGCTTTCGCGTCATCGTCCCCGACCAGATTGGTTTCGGGAAATCCTCCAAACCCGATCTCGCCTACAGCTTTCATTGGCTTGCCGCCAACACCAAGGCGTTGCTCGACTCCTTGGGCGTGGAGCGCGCGACCGTGCTCGGCCATTCCATGGGCGGCATGCTTGCCAGTCGCTTCGCGCTCATGTTCCCGGAGGCGACCGAAAACCTCGTCTTGGTCAATCCGCTGGGCTTGGAGGATTACCGCCAAACCGCGCCCTGGGTGTCAGCCGAGGCGGTCTATCAGGGTACGCTCGCCCAGACCGAGGATAGGATCCGCGCCTATCACCGGACCTACTATGTCAGTTGGAAAGACGAGTATGAGGAGTTCGTACAGGTTCATTACCGCTGGACGCTGAGTGGCGAATATCCGCGCATGGCCCGGGCGCGCGCTCAGATCGTGCAAATGATCCTGTTGCAACCGGTGGTGCATGAGTTTCCACGCATCGGGGCCCCGACCCTGTTGATCATCGGGCAAGAGGACCGCACTTCGCCCGGCCGTGGACGGGTCCCGGAAGACGTCCGCCAAACCATCGGTCAGTTTCCCATGCTCGGCCGTGCCGCCGCCGAGGCGATCCCGAATGCGACCCTCGTCGAATTGGATGGTGTCGGTCACAACCCTCACCTGGCGGTGCCCGACCGGTTTCACGATGCCTTGCTCTCGTTTCTCGAGTAAAGCGCGGCAACGCGCACCCGGTAAATCGGACTGACACGCGTTCGGCGCGGCGCTCCACCTCCGGCGCATCAGCGTTCGCGGCAAACCGCCGATTTATCAATAAAGGCGCAAAGAGCCGGGCAACCTCTCAGTTAGGGCCACGAATCTGGTGGCCCCAGTCGCCATTGCGGCAGAATTTTGCTAGCGTCCGTCGACTGGAAATACGGATTTTCGGCGTATTTGAGATTAGGCAGGTATCGCAACGACCATCACGAAGCGCGGCACCTGACCCAATTCGGTCGCTGCACCATAGTTTGGTGTTTGGCGGGACATGCGATGCGGTGGAGCCCCGTACCACGGCAGGGAGACGCACCAATGACGCGAAATCGATCGACTGCTCTGGTGACCACCGTCATTGCGGCGCTGTTGGCAATCGGGCCGATGCAGGTGCTCACCCCGTCCCAGGCCTTCGGTATAGAAAGTTCGGGCGCCGGCGCGCCACGACCGCCGCAAATGGTCCGACCACCGGTGACCGACATGGTGCCGGTGGTCCCGAGCGAAGTATTTCGCGACACCGGCGACCGGTTTTCCGGCCCCCCGGAGATGGCGCCGCCGATCGATATCGGCGACCTAATCATGGATCTGGGGGAATTGGGCCCGCCAGCCCGACCGCCGCTCGTCGAAACGACAAAAGCCGGGTCCAGAAAAGTCACATACTTCGACCACAACGGCCGGGCTGTCGGCGTTGTATATATTTTTCCGAACAATGAGGTCTATGCCAATGACCCGGCTGTCGAGGGCGCCAGGCCGCATCTTCAAGCCGCGCGCGTCGCCGGCAACCTCGAGAACACGGCTTGGGTGGTCAAGATTGGCGCGGACGTCACTCTGGTGATCCTCGGAGGACCGGCGTCCGCGGCCGGCGGCGCACTGAAGGTAGGCGCGGTCTCGGCGATTTACGAGGGGGCGAAAGCTGGCGGTCACACCGGGTCCGTCAAGTATCAGGAGGGCGCCACGTCCGGAGAAATCGTTGTCGAGGCCGCCACCGACTTTGTTGTCGACGCCACGGTTTCAGCGGCCATGGACGTTGTTTTCCTAGGTGCCGGCAATGATGTGAGAGCGGGCATTAACGAGGCCCAAGCGGCAATCGATTCCGGTACCGAGGCCGTCCGACGTGGCCGGGAGATATTGAGCCACCTGCCAAGTAAGGGAAAGGTCCCGAAGACATCCGCACGGAAGGTTATCAATCAGGCCCGCGCGGCCGGGGTACCGAACATTGCCCGCCGCAAGGTGAGCGGCAGAACCATTCGGGCCGAGACCAAAATATTCGTCAACCGGGCGCGGCAGCAAATCGCCGAAGGTGGCCGCGACTTGGTACACTCGCAAGGCGTCGAGCACGTCGTCGGCTTTGCCAAGGAAGGCGCGACCAATGCCACACAGGCGTTGGCTGGCGATACCTTGGGCCGAGGCGAGGCAGGACAGTAGTGTCGGTAAGTCGTCGCGTGTACCGCGTCCGCTTGCTGCTGTCGCGGACGGTCGCATTTCTGTGTGTCGGCCTGGTGCTGGGGCCTGCTTTTGCAGCAACGAGCTTCGCCGAGACCCTTGAAGAGCTGGTAATCGAAGGCATCACGCCGGACGCATTGGCGGTCACCGGCGCTGTCGCGCAGTTGCTGAGAGGGCGCTCCGAACCGGCCGCGGTTGCGCCCGTGGTGGTTTCGGGCGCATTGGCGGAACCGGTAACCGGACATTCGTTCCTATACGACCCGTTCGATATTGCCGCGGTTTCGATCGGGAATTATGGGCCGGTCGCCGGCGGCGGCGGAAAGATCAATCTGACTGGCATGCTTCATTACAACGACGCCTGGGGCCGGCGCGCGACGGCGAGTTTCGGCGCCGACTACGCGGTCGCGGGGCAGGCCTTGGTGGTCGAAAACCTCGATGCGCGTCCACTTCATCTGCCGCTGCCCGAGGTCGAACTGTTTTTTGTGCCGGCCGCGCAGGCGCCTGTCGACGTGGTGCGGGCGCTGCCGCGCACCTTCGATCCGTTCTATGCATTCGCTCATGAGTACGCCGTCGCCTTCGACCCGCCTTGGGGCGTGCCATCGGCGCCGGCGGAGTATTACATCCTGGCTTTCTTCATGGAGCGCATCTCGCCGGACGCGCGGGTAGAGATGGTCATCGGCGGCGGCGACGACAGCCTGGACGGCGACGCGTCGGGCGAGATGCTGTTCGATGATTTGGGCTTTCCGGTTCTCGCGGCGCGCGTGCGGCTTACGCTGAACACGGAACCTGAAACTCTGATCAAGATAATTCACACACCGGGCAGCGACGTCATCGCGGAACACCGCCAGCCAGCGCTCGTCGGCCTGTTCTCGACCGTCCCCGTACTCAGCGAAGAAATCGCCGACGCGCCCGAGATCGACGTGCAACTGAGGCCATTGCCGGACTACACAAAAATTGAACGAACCGCGGCGCCGACGATGGCGACGACGCCGGCACCGGCCCCGGCGACGACAACCTCCCCGGCTCCCGCGCAAGACGACCTCGCATCGCGTTTGGGCACCGCCAAAAGCCTGTTTGAAAACGGACTGATAACCGAGGATGAGTATGAGGCGAAGCGGCGGGACATTCTGTCCGACCTCTGATCGCAGCGGGCTGACAGCGCGAACGGAGATCAGTCGACGCGACGTCCTCACCGGACTCGCTGCCGCCACTGCCTTCCTTGCCGCGCCGCAGAGCAAAGCCGCGACGCCGGACGCGGGTGTCTATTTCATCCCGGGCTATCGTCCGGACCTTGCTTACTTCGAGGGCCAGCCCCTCACCCAACATCCCGCCTTTACCGCCAACATTCCGCCGACCTCGGATGGCTCCGCCAGCCTGCTCACCCGCATCGACGGCGCAACCAGCGCCGTTACCCGCGCGCTGATGCCGATCAGCGGCCACTCGATTACCATCCGACCGGACCGCCGCGGCACCATCTTCAACAGTTTCAACGGCGCCAACTTCATCGCCTTCGACCCGGACAGCCTCGAGATCGACCGTAATCTCGCCCACGACCCTGGGTTCATCGGCGCCGGTCACGCGGTTTACGCGGCCGATAACGGTCCGCTCGTCGCCCTTGAGCGGCGCGCGCTGATGCCATTCGCCGGCAGGGTGCCCGACCATTACGGACGCCTGTTGTTGCGCGACCCCGACACCCTTGCGCCAATAGAGGCCTATTCGTGCCACGGCCTGGCACCGCACGAGGTGACCTTAACCGCCGACGGCCGCCATGCCGTGATCGCGAACTACGGCGAGGCGGGATGGCCCGATGGTGGCAACCACGATGGCCTGCCGTTCCTGGTTCAACCGTCCCTCACCGTGATCGAGCTCGCGGGCGGCAAGCTGGTTCACCGGGTGGCCAACGAGGATTTACGGTACGAAGTGCGGCACGTAGCCGCTCACGCGCTCGACCGGGTGTACGCCATCCAGGCTCGGGTGACGCGCTTTGACGAGAGCCAGGGCACCATGGCCGACTGGCGCGGCGTATACGAGCCCGACGTTTGGTCGGCCGGGCCGGCCTTAGGCTACCTGCCGGCGCCGGTACGGCGTTACGGTCTGGCCGGCGACACCCCGGTCGTCTCGGACGCAATCGCCGACGACACGACCTTGATGCGCTATGGCCAGACCATCGTCTACGACCCGATCCACGACGAGGCCATCGCCAGCTTTCCAACACGTCACTGCGTGATCGTGTTCGATGGCCGCGACGGCCATGTACGCCGCGTCATTCGCACCGAAGGCTTTGGCCTCAGGCAGCCACGCGGGATCGCCTTTCACCCTGATGGCCTGCGATACGCCGTCTCGGGATATTGGAACGATATCGCGCTGCTCGAGCGCGGCAGCCACCAACTCGATCGCGACAGCACGATCTACACCACCCTGTTCGGCCACAGCCACATGACGCTCATGTGAGCAACGGCGACGCAATTCCGGTTACCGAATTCAGTCTCGAAATCACGTCGCGATGGGCGTGGCATCTCGGCCCGCGTCCGGGCGTTTAGCGGCCTTTCCAAACCGCCTGACGTTTTTCCAGAAACGCTGCGATACCCTCTTTGGAATCCTCGGAATTAAAGGCTCGCACCATCAACTCATTGACATGGTCATAGGCCTCGCGTCGATTGAGTTCGAGTTGGCGATAAAAAGACCGCTTGCCCATGGCCACGGCGTAAGGTGATTTCGACGCTATTTGCCGGGCCAATTTATCGACCGCGGCATCGAGGTCCTCGGCCGATACCGCGTCGTTGATCAGGCCGAACCGCAGCGCGGTCTCACTGTCGATCAGATCGCCCGTCAGCAGCATCTGCATGGCGTGCTTTGGCGCGATCGCACGGCTGACGGCAACTTGCGGCGACAAGCACCAGAGTCCGATATTGACGCCAGGCGTGGCGAACCGCGCGCTGTCCGCGGCGATCGCGAGATCGCAGCTCGCGACCAACTCGCTGCCGGCGGCCGTCGCCGTGCCCTGAACTTTTGCGATCACCGGCTGCGGTAGGTCAAGCATGGCCTCAAGCATCCGCGCGCAGCGAATGTTGGACGAGCGCTTTTCGTCGGCGTCGTCGGTGGCAAGGGTTTCTTGCAAATCGTGTCCGGTGCAAAACAGCCGACCGCTTGCCGTTAGCACGACCACGCGGACCGTTTCGTCACCGGCGATCGCAGTGAAGCTGTCGTGCAATTCGTCCACCAGAGCATGCGACAAGCTATTGCCGGACGCGGGTCGATTCAGAATGAGCGTCGCGACGCCGTCGTCGTCGGCACGAAGCAGAACCGGTTCGTTCGCGCCCCCCTTCGCAGTCTCGCTGTTCATGGTTCGCCACCCTTTCTCTTGGTCGACACGTTTCAGATACCTTTACACTGAGGCCTTTGACCGATCGCCCTCAATGATTCCACCACGGCAGATCGGAGAACGCCCGCATATCGAGTTCGTGCGTCCATGCTGACCGGTGCTGTTGGGAAATGTGGAAGTAGGTGTCGGCGATCTCGGCCGGGAGCAAAAGCCCGTCATGTTCCATGCCGCGGGTTTCCCGGAGCTTTTGGAATTCGTCCGGCCCAAGCATTTTGCCCAAGGTGTCGGGCGCGTCCACGGAGCCATCGATGATGATATGGGCGACGTGAACGCCCTTAGGTCCATATTGGGCGTTCAGCGATTGGCAAAGCATGCGCCGCCCGCCCATCGCCGCCGCGTGCGAATGCTGCCCCTTGTTGCCGCGCATCGCCGCGGTCGACGCGGTAACCAGGATCGTTCCCTTGCCGCGCTCTTCCATCAGCGGGCAGACCGACGACGCGACGCGAAACAGCGCAAAGGTCGCCATGCGCCAGCCCAATTCGAACACCTTATAGGTCGTGTCCTGCAACGCCCGGTCGCCAACTTGGGCGCCCAAATTGAAAACCACGACCTCGATCGGGCCGATATCGGCCTCAACCGCGGCCACCCGGTCTTCGATGCTGTCAGCCTCGACCGCGTTGAGCAGGAAACCGGAGGCGGAGCCACCGTCACTTTCGATGCTCTCCACCAACCCATTCAATCCGTCTTGATCGCTGCGCCGACACAGCACCGCGTGATAGCCCTCCCGGGCAAAGCGCCTTCCGACGTTTCCGCCAATACCGGCACCCGCGCCAATCACTAAGCAAACAGGTTTCATCGTTCCACTTCTCGCCAAAGGTTTAAGGATTGGCCACGACGACGCGATATTCGGCCTGCCTACAGCTCGTTAATCAATAATCGCTTGGTAGACTAATTGCTTCATCAGCCGGCGATAGTAACGCCGGCTCGGGCCGGGCGCTTGGGTCATCAGGACCACGACCAGCTCTTCGGCCGGGTCGATCCAAAAGAAAGTTCCGGCGAAGCCCGCCCACATATATTCGCCCGTGGAGCCGGGAACGGTGTAGGGACCGGACGCCTCTCGCACCATGAAGCCGAGCCCGAAGGTATATCCCGGCGAGCCGAACAGGGCGACGCCTGGCGGCACGGTGGTCTCGATCGACGCACCGAGGTGATCCTCGGTCATCAGCGCGACGGTGGTCCGGCTGAGGATGCGAGCGCCGTCGAGTTGGCCGCCTTCGAGCAGCATTTGCACGAAGCGCAAATAGTCGCTGGCGGTCGAAACCGCGCCGGCGCCCCCGGAGTCGTTGGCTGGTACAATCGTTACGTCCAGCAGTTGGTTCGGATTGCCGGTGGCGGGGTCAACGGGAAATGGTTCCGCCACGCGCGAAAGTTTCTCAGACGGCACCCAGAAGGCGGTGTCGGTTATGCCAAGTGGTTCGAACAAACGCCTGGATAGAAAATCCGCTAGTCGTTCGCCCGCAACCGCCTCGACCACCCGCCCGAGAAGGTCGCTCGCCAAGCTGTATTCCCAAACCGTGCCCGGATGGTGCACCAACGGCGCTTTCGCCAGCCCCTCGACTTGCTCCTCGGGAGTCATATCGCGGTAGACACCGAGCCCAGAGGCGTCTGGCCCATACACACCAGCCGCCTGGTAGGCCTCTAGGACTTGAGCATTGTGCGTGATACCGCCATAGGCAAGACCGGACGTGTGGCGCAGCAGATCTTGCACCGTCATCTGCCGTTCAGCGGCGACGAGTTTATGGGTCACTTTGCCGAACGCGTTGAGTCCGGAAACGCTCACCTGCATGTCTTTGAACGCGGGGAGGAACTTCGACACGGGGTCGGTGAGTTGCAGCCGGCCTTCTTCGAAGAGCATCATCGCCGCGACCGAGACAATCGGTTTGGTCATCGAGTAGATGCGGAAAATCGCGTCATCCGACATCGGCGCATCGGCACCCTTGTCGCGATACCCGAGACTATCGACGTACGCCAGCCGGCCTTGGCGGGCGATCATCATCACCGCGCCCGGCAATTTGCCGTCGTCGATATGCTCTTGAAAAACCTCGCTGATTTTCGTGAGCCGTTCTGATGACAGACCAACCGCTTCCGGCTGAGCCGGTTCGAGCACGTCCGCCCATGCCGCGGTCGCTGTCGTCACCGCCAATACAAACAACGCGCCAGCGCCGATCTGCTTCTTCATGTCCATACCTCTTCCCAAGTTCCTTGATCGTCGCCGGACCGAATTTTTTCGGATCGGGCCGATTACAGCGCAAGCCGGCCGGACGATGCAACACGGCACAGTGACATAGACCGCCGGCCCGCCACATGACGAACGGGTCAGTCAAAAACCTCTAGCCGCGCCCGGCCCTTCTTGCCATGGTGCGTGCCAGCCAAAACCGGGCCCGGTTTGGCGCGCGACAAAAGACGGTTACGGGGGGAATGGAAGGGCTCCTACAGTTCGCCCAGCAAGTGGTGAGCGGCACCGCGATCGGCTGCGTTTACGCGCTGGTCGCGCTTGGCTTCGTGCTGATCTACAAGGCGACCGAGGTGGTCAATTTCGCCCAGGGCGAGCTGATGATGATCGGCGCGTTTCTGGCCTACACGCTGATCGTCATTTTCGGCTTCAACTTTTGGGTCGGCGCGGCCATGGCGATCGTGTTTACGGCGCTGTTCGGCGCCGGGGTCGAGCGCGTGGTGATGCGGCCGATGGTCGGCAAGCCGGTGTTCTCGATCATCATGGTGACCATCGGCCTGGGCTTTCTGGCGCGCAGCATCGTCAGCATGGTGCCGGGCTGGGGCGTCGACACTTATTCGATCGAAACGCCGTTCTACGGCAAGGTCGTCGAAGTCGGCGGCCTGGTGCTGAGCCAGGACCATATGGCGGTCATCGTTTTGACCATGGCTTTGGTCGCGGTGCTCTACCTGTTCTTCCGCTACACCCGTCTCGGGGTGGCGATGCAGGCGACGTCGCAAAACCAGCTCGCCGCCTACTACATGGGCATCCCGGTCAAGACCGTGTTCTCGATGATCTGGGGCATCAGTGCCGGTGTTGCCGCGTTCGCCGGTCTGCTGCTCGCGCCGATCGCGTTCGTTCACGTCAATATGGGTTTCTTGGGAATTCGCGCGTTCCCCGCCGCCGTGCTTGGCGGCTTCGGCTCAATCCCCGGCGCCATCGTCGGCGGCCTGATCATCGGCATTGTCGAGGCGCTGGCGGGATTCTATTTGCCCGAAGGTTTCAAGGATGTCGCGCCCTACGTGATCCTGCTCCTTGTCTTGATCGTGAAGCCCGAAGGCCTGTTCGGTTCGACCACGCGGAAGAAGGTGTAGGCGCGCATGCGGTTCATCTTCAAAACCAAGTACGACCAGGACATTCGCCTGTTCAAGCATGGCGGCACGGTGTTCTGGTACGCGCTGCTGGTCGTCGGGTTGATCGCCGCGCCATTGGTGCTCGACCGCTATTTGATGTCGCAGGCGACCTTCGTTTTCATTTACGCCATCGCCGGCATCGGCCTGATGTTGTTGTCCGGCTATACCGGCCAGATCTCGCTCGGCCACGCGGCATTCTTCGCGGTGGGATCGTATACCGAGGCGATCCTGCTCGAAAAAGGCGTGCCGTTCTTTATCAGTCTGCCGGTCTCCGGCCTGCTCGCCGGCGCGGTGGGCATCGTGATCGGGCTACCGGCCCTAAGGCTTGCCGGCATCTACTTGGCCATCGCCACCTTGGCCTTCGCGTTCATCGTCGAAGAAATTCTGGCGCGCTGGGAGTCGGTGACCAATGGCACCCTCGGCATGCTCGTCGAGCCGATCAGCGTCTTTGGCGTCGAATTGTTTCGCGAATGGCACCTTTATTATGTCTGCCTGGTGGTTTTGGTACTGGTTGTGCTGGGCGCGATCAACCTGCTGCGCTCGCCGACCGGGCGCGCGATGATCGCCATCCGCGACAGCGAAATCGCGGCGCAAAGCATGGGCGTCAATCTGGCGAAATATAAGACCATCGCGTTCGGCATCAGCGCCGCGGTCACCGGACTTGCCGGCGCGCTTTACGCCCATCGGCTGGGCTATATCAGTCCCGAGGCCTACACCATATTGCTGTCGGTCGAATTCCTGCTGCTGATCGTGGTCGGCGGGCTCGGCTCGATCCATGGCGCGGTGTTCGGCGCGATCTTTATCATTGTGCTGCCGCAAATGGTCTCGGTACTCAAGGGTTACATGCCGAGCCAGATCGCCGAGCAAACCGGCATCGACGCCGGCATTTTCGGCCTGGTGATCGTGCTGTTCATGCTCTACGAGCCGCTCGGGCTGTACGGCCGATGGGTCAAGATCAAACTCTATTTCTCGACCTTCCCGATGTACCGCAAATCGACCTTCAAGCGGCAGAAGAGCTACACCAAGACGGATCGGCTGCGATGAGCCTGTTCGCGGTCGAGCAACTTGGCATCAGCTTCGGCGGCTTGCGCGCCGTCGACCAGATCAGCTTCGAGGTCGAGGCCGGCGATGTGTTCACCATCATCGGCCCGAACGGTGCCGGCAAGACCACCACGTTCAACTTGGTCAGCCGAATTTACGATCCGAGCGAAGGCCGGATTACCTTCGACGGCCAGGACATTACCCGGGTGCCGCCGCATCGTATTGCCGGCATGGGCATCGCCCGCACCTTCCAGAACATCGAGCTGTTCGACAACGCCTCCGTGCTCGCCAACCTGCTGCTCGGTCGGCATGCGCATGCGCGCACGGGCGCGCTCGCCAACATGCTGTTCCTGCCGCATGTCCGCCGCGCCGAGATCGCACATCGGGAAAAGGTCGAGGCGGTGATCGATTTTCTTGACCTGCAGGCCTATCGCGAAACCTTGGTCAGCGGCCTGCCCTACGGCGTGCGCAAGGTGGTCGAGCTCGGCCGAGCCCTGGCGAGCGAACCCAAGCTGTTGCTACTCGACGAGCCCTCCTCCGGTCTCAACACCGAGGAGACCGACGACATGGCGTTCTGGATTTCCGACATTAAGAAGGATCTCGGCATCACCGTGCTGATGATTGAGCACGACATGAACCTGGTCGGCCGGGTTTCCGACCGCGTGCTCGCGCTCAATTACGGCCGCGCAATCGCGATGGGCACGCCCGAGGAAGTTCAGAGCCACCCGGAAGTCGTCCGGGCGTATCTCGGGGGTTGAGATGGCGGATGCCCTTTTAGAAGTCCGCAATATCGAAACCCATTACGGGATCATCACCGCGATCCGTGGCGTCAGCCTGGATGTGCGTGAAGGCAGCATCGTCGCCGTGCTTGGCGCCAACGGCGCCGGCAAGACCACGGTGCTGAAGACCATCTGCGGTGTGATGGACCCGGAAAAAGGTACGGTCCGCTTCGAAGGCCGCGAGATCCAGAAGCAGACGCCCGATCGCATCGTGCGCATGGGCATTGCCCACGTGCCAGAGGGCCGCGAGGTGTTTCCGTATCTGACGGTGCGTGAAAACCTGGAGATGGGCGCCTATTCGCGCCGCGACCGCGACGCCATCGGCGAGGACCTGGAACGCGCTTATGGCTATTTCCCGGTGCTCAAGGAGCGCCGCGACCAGGAGGCCGCCCAGCTTTCAGGCGGCGAGCAGCAAATGCTCGCGATCAGCCGGGCCTTGATGGCGCGGCCCAAGTTGTTGCTGTTGGATGAACCCTCGCTCGGCCTGTCGCCACTCTTGGTGAATGAGATCTTCACCATCATCAAACGGGTCAATCAGGAACAAGGCACGACCATGCTTTTGGTCGAGCAGAACGCCAATATGGCGCTGAAAACCGGCGATTATGGCTATGTGCTTGAAGCCGGCCGCATCGTCATGGAGGATAGCTGCGAGAGATTGCGCGAAAAGGAAGACATTAAGGAATTTTACCTGGGCGTGAGGGACACCGGCGTGCGCGGCGAACGCCGCTGGAAACGCAAAAAACTGTGGCGTTGAGCGGCGCCCGTTGCTTTCGCCCTTGAGGAATTGAGCCATGCCGAGAGGCAACGATAGCGCGGGCCTGAAGGGCGATACGGTGCCGACCATGTTCTGGCGGCAAGTGGTCGAGCATGGCCCGAAGGTCGCCATGCGCGAAAAAGACTTCGGCATCTGGCAAAGCATCACCTGGACCGAATTCGGCGAGCGCGCCAAGCATGTCGGTCTCGGACTGGTCTCGTTGGGTCTCGAGCCCGGCGACCGGGTGTGTATCCTGAGCCAGAACAATCCGGAATGGCTCTATACCGACCTCGGCGTGCTCGGCGCCGCCGGCGTCACCTCGGGCATCTACCCGACCGATGCGCCAACGCAAATCACCTACATCGTCAATAATTGCGAGGCCAAGTTCATCTTTGTCGAGGATGAGGAACAGCTCGACAAAGTGCTAGAAGCTCGCGGCGATATGCCTTCGCTGGTCAAGGCGGTGGTGTTCGACATGGAAGGCCTGCGCGACCTCGACAACGACATGGTGATGAGCTTCGATGAGCTGCTCGCCGCCGGCGCGCAATTTGAACAAGCGCACCCGGACAAGTGGGACGAACTGATCCGTCTCCCCAAGCCCGACGATCTCGCGATCCTGGTCTATACCTCGGGCACCACCGGGCCGCCGAAAGGGGCCATGATCAGCCACCACAACATTGTCTTTCAGGCCGAACAGTCGATCGACCTGCTGCCGACCGGCGAAGACGACGAGCGACTGTCGTTCCTGCCCCTCTGCCACGTCGCCGAACGCGCGACCGCGTTTCTCGCGATCTACGCCGGCACCGTGACCAATTTCGCCGAAAGCGTTGAAACGGTTCCCGAGAACCTGCGCGAAGTGCAGCCGACGAACATGATCGCGGTGCCGCGCGTTTGGGAAAAATTCTACTCGGCGGTCACCATCGCCGTCGGCGACGCGACCGGTCTTCAGAAATGGGCCTACAAGACTGCGATCGATATCGGCTACCGGGTCGCCGACCTAAAGCTCGAAGGCCAACCGATACCGACGTCGCTCAAGGTCGCGAATTGGTTGGCCTACCATTTGGTGCTGCGAAACGTGCGCCGCATGGTCGGCATCGATCGCTGCCGCTGGCTCGGCACCGGTGCCGCACCGATCTCGCCGGACCTGATCAAATGGTATCTGGCGCTCGGCCTGGTGATGGTCGAAGCCTATGGCCAGACCGAAAGCGGCGGCGTCGCGACGTTGATGCCGCAAGATGGCATCAAACTTGGCACCATCGGCAAAGCGGTGCCGCACGCAGAGGTCGCCATTTCGCCGGAAGGCGAAATCCTGATCCGCGGCGATATCGTGTTCATGGGCTATTACAAGAACCCCGACAAAACGGCGGAAACCGTGCGTGACGGCTGGCTACACACAGGTGATGTCGGCGCGATCGACAATGAAGGCTACGTGAAAATCACCGATCGGATGAAAGACATCATCATCACCGCCGGCGGCAAGAACGTGACCCCGAGCGAGATCGAAAATCAGCTCAAGTTCTGTCCGTATATTTCGGACGCGGTGGTGGTAGGAGACGGCCGCAAGTTCCTGACCTGTCTGATCATGATCGATTTCGAAAACGTGGCGAAATTCGCGCAGGACAAGTCGGTGCCGTTCACCAACTTCACCAGCCTGACGCGCGCCCAGGACGTGGTCGACCTGATCGCGGCGGAGGTCGAAAAGGTCAACAGCCAGTTCGCTCGCGTTGAGTCGATCAAATACTTCCGGCTGATCGACCAGGAACTCGACCCCGAGGACGAAGAACTGACACCGACCATGAAACTGAAACGCAGCTTCGTGAACCAGAAATACAAAGGCCTGATCGACGAAATGTATCAGGCGGCCTAAGGCCACTTGGCCAACGAAAATGATTTGGAAGAACGGGAGAACGTAAAAATGAGCGCTTTCGCACGGCTAGGACGGCTACTTGCCGCCGGCGCACTGTTCACGCTCGCGGCGACGATCGCGCACGCGGATCAGGGCGTCACGGATGACGAAGTGGTCATCGGCACGCATCAAGATCTAAGCGGCCCTATCACCTTTTGGGGCGTGCCGGTGCGCAACGGCATGCAAATGGCCGTCGACGAGATCAACGCCAATGGCGGCGTTCACGGGCGGATGCTCAAACTGGTGGTCGAGGACTCGGGCTACGATCCCAAGAAAGCCGTGCTGGCGACGCAAAAGCTGCTGACCCGAGACGAGATTTTCGTCATGGCCGGCGCCATGGGCACGCCCACCGTGCTCGCCAGCATGCCGCTGGTGCTGCGCGAAGGCCTGCCGCACATTTTCCCGCTCACCGCCGCTCAGCAAATGTACGAACCGTTCGACGCGCTCAAGTTCGCGCTGTTCCCGCCCTACTATCACGGCATGCGCGCCGGCACGAAGTGGATGATCGAGGAAAAGGGCAAACAAAAGGTCTGCGCCCTCTACCAGGACGACGAATTTGGTCTGAACAATTTTCGCGGCGTGGCCGACCAGCTGGAAGACATGGGCATGGAGCTGGCCAGCGAGACCACTTATAAGCGCGGCGCGACCGATTTTTCGAGCCAGATCGCGCGCATGAATGCCGATGGCTGCGACCTTGTGGCACTCGGCACCATCATCCGCGAGACCGTCGGCGCGATGGCCGAAGCGCGCAAGATCGGCTGGGATGTTGATTTTCTGGTGGGCCAAGCCGGCTATGCGCCGGAGGTCGCCTTGCTTGGAAAAGACGTGGTTGAAGGCTTGTACGGTGTCGGCTTCACGCCGATTCCTTACTACGATACCGCCGACGATGTCGTGAAGGCGTGGATGGATAGTTACAAAGAGAAATTTGGCGCGGACGCCAACATTCAGGCTGCCGCGGGTTACATGGTCATCACCCTGACCGCGCTCGGCATGGAGAACGCGGGCCGCGATCTGACGTCGGAGAGCTTTGTGCAAGGGCTTGAGCAGATCCAGAACTACGAGGACATTTTTGGGTCAACGCAGATCACCTTCGGGCCCGACCAACGGCTCGCCAGCGAGTCTACCTTTCTCAATCAAATCCAGGACGGCCGTTGGGTCCGCGTCACCGAGGCGCTGTCGTTCTAAGCGAATACGCCATGATTGGTTCGGGGCGGGCCCAAGGCCCGCCCCTTTTCTTAGGCGGCGATACCAAGAATAGCGCGCGTTTCATCTGGCGACGCGACATCACGACCGGCTCGGCGAGCGCAGGCGGCCAGGGCCTCGACCAGATCGCCGTTGCCGCGCGCTCGCGAGCCATCGGGCAAATAGAACGTGTCCTCGACGCCAGTCCGTAGCATGCCGCCGAGGTCGGCGGTCTTCTGATGAACCGGCCAAATTTCCGCCCGGCCGATCGCCGTGACCTGCCAGCGACATCCATCTTTTATGTAGCGTAGCAACAATGGCAACAGATCGGCATCCGCCGGCATGCCCGATGCGACGCCCATAACGAAATTATACTCCGGCTCGTCGACCATGCCGTTGTTGATGTACAGCCCGACGGACCGCACGATGCCAACGTCGAAACACTCGAATTCAGGCAACGTGCCGGTTTCCGTCATGGCCGAGAGCATGTCTTGAATCTTGTCGACCGGATTGTCGAACACCATCGGCGGCCAGGCCCATGAACCGTCGGCGCGGGTTTTGAGATAATCCAGAGTGCCGGCGTTGCAGGCGGCCATTTCCGGCGCGATGCGGCGCAGACAGGCGATCGGCCCCGAGACATCGCGGCCGACCACCCCGGTGGTCATGTTGATCACCACACCCCGGCAGGCATCGCGAATGGCCTGGGTGATTTCTGCGACCGTGTCCGGATCCCAGCTCGGCAAATGCCCCTTGCCTGGCTCCTGCCGGCGATAGTGCACGTGCATCACCGTCGCACCAGCGTCGAACGCTTCGCGGGCCGATGCGGCCATCTCGTCCACGGTCACGGGAACCGGATGTTTGGCCGGGTCTGTCAGCACACCGGTGAGCGCGCAGGTCAGGATCGCTTTGTCGCTGCTGGCCATACCGGTCTCCTTACGCTTCCACGGGCTCGATCTCGACAAGCAGGGTTCGCGCCGCCACCTGATCGCCCGCGGCGACGGCGACGCGCGCGATCTTCCCAGCAACCGGCGCCGAGACCGCATGTTCAATCTTCATTGATTCCACCACCACCAGCAGATCACCGATGGTCACCGTGTCACCCTCGCCCACGCCGACCCGCACCGCACGTCCGGCGATCGGTGCGATGACTGTGCCGCTCGCTTCGCGCGAGGCCGGCTCCGCCGCAACATAGCTCATATCGTCGAAACAGCGCGCGCCGGCGCCGCCATCCAGCCATAAGGTCGAACCCTGCCAAGCGATCGCCAAGCTCAGATGTGACCCATCAACCACGGCGCCCGCGGCATCGTCGGACTGCGTGAGGATCTCGCACGAGATGCTCTGGCCGTCGATCGAAATCTCGTAAGGGGCGGCGTCTGACCGCGCGATTACGGAGACACGCTGACGGTGACCGCCCTCTCCAATCACCATTAGGGAGCGCGCGGGTCCCGTGCTCCACCAACGCTCGATTGGTCCGGACACGCCACGCTCTAACAACAAGGCCGAAGCCACCGCCAAGTCACGATGTTCCGACCCGTCGTCGGTATTTTCTAATGTCCGACCGTCGATGTAATCGGTCGTGACGGTGCCTTCGGCGAATGCGCCGCCACGCAGCAAGTCGAGCAGAAACCCCTTGTTGTTGCGCACGCCGAGCAACACTGTCGCCTCAAGCGCCGTGATCAACCTGGCCAGCGCCTGGTCGCGATCCAGGCCGTGCGCAATCACCTTCGCGACCATCGGATCATAGGCCGGCGAGACCTCACCACCGGTTTCGATGCCGCTGTCGACCCGGATACCATCGCCGCTCGGCGGCTGCCACGCCAGAACCGGACCGCTTTGCGGAAGAAAGTCGGCGGCGGGATCCTCGGCATAGATACGCGCCTCGATCGCGTGACCGTCGAAGGTAATTTGATCTTGGGTCTTCGGCAGCGCCTCTCCCATCGCCACCGCGAGCTGCCAGGCGACAAGGTCCTCACCGGTGATCATTTCGGTCACCGGGTGCTCGACCTGCAAACGCGTGTTCATTTCGAGGAAGTAAAACTGCTCCGCCGCATCGACCAGGAACTCCACCGTGCCCGCGCCGACATAGCCGATCGCTGTCGCGGCTTGGACCGCGGCGGCGCACAAGGCCTCGATGGTTCGCACCTGTAAGAACGATGGCGGCGCCTCTTCGATCACCTTCTGGTGGCGTCGCTGGGCCGAACAGTCGCGCGCGCCCAGATGCACGACCGTGCCGTGTTGATCACCGAACACCTGGACTTCCACGTGACGCCCACCGTCTATCAGTTTTTCGATCAGGAGTGTGCCGTCGCCAAAGGCGTTCTCCGCCTCGGATCGCGCGGATTCGATCGACGACGTCAGATCCGACCCGTCGCGAACGATGCGCATGCCGCGCCCGCCGCCGCCGGCCGCTGCCTTGACCATGACCGGCAGGCCGAGGTCGCGCGCGGCGGCCGCGATTGCATCGGTGCTTTGGTCTTCACCTTGCCAGCCCGGAACGCACGCCACGCCGGCGTCGAGCATGCGATCCTTGGCCAGCCGCTTATTGCCCATAAGCGCAATAACGTCGGGTGTGGGACCAACGAAAATCAGCCCGGCGTCAACGCATGCCTGGGCGAAGGCCGCGTTCTCGGAGAGAAAGCCGTAGCCGGGGTGGACAAGATCGGCGCCGGATTCACGCGCCGCAGCGACAATGCGTTCGATCGAGAGATAGGATTCGGGTGCGGCCGCGAGCCCAATACGGACTGCTGCGTCGGCATCGCGCACATGCGGTGCATCCGCGTCGGCGTCGCTGTATACCGCAACCGTTTTCAGGCCGGCACGGCGTGCGGATCTGATAATCCGACGGGCAATCTCGCCCCTATTCGCTATCAAAAGTGCTTGGGATGATATCGTCATGATATCGATTGTAATCGTATGTCGCTAAACATCACTTGAACCAAAACCCTGATATTTTGCGATGATGCCGAGCATCACTTCGTCGGCGCCACCACCGATCGAAGCGAGACGGACGTCGCGGAACAGGCGCGAGATGCGCGCTTCCCACATGTAGCCCTGGCCGCCGTAATATTGCAGGCAGGCGTCGGCCACCTCGCGGCCAAGCCGCCCGGCCTTGAGCTTGGCCATCGAGGCAAGCCGGGTGACGTCTTCACCCCCGACATAGAGCTCGCATGCGCGGTAAGTCAGGGCGCGCAGGCTCTCGACCTCGGTCGCGAGTTCCGACAGACGAAATTGGATAACCTGATTGGCAAGCAATGGTCTGCCGAACGCCTTGCGTTCGCGGGTATAGGCCGCGGTCTCCTCGATCGCATCGTCGAGCGCGGCGAGCATGTTGGCGGCCGCCCATAAACGCTCTTCCTGGAATTGGAGCATCTGGTAGACGAAGCCCCTGCCCTCATCGCCGAGGCGGTAGCGCTGCGGCACGCGTACGTCTTCGAAGAAAATCTGCCCCGTGTCCGACGCCGCCATACCGAGCTTCTTGAGCTTGCGCGCCACGGTCACGCCCGGCGTGTTCATCGGCACCATGATCAGCGATTTGTTCTTGTGCACGTCATCGTCGGTGGTGTTGCACAGCAGGCACATCCAGTCAGCCTGGACGCTGTTGGTGATCCACATCTTGCCGCCATTGATGATGTAGTCGTCACCGTCACGCCGCGCGGTGGTCTTGATGCTGGCGACATCCGAGCCGGCGCCGATCTCACTGACACCGATGCACCCGACTTGATCGCCAGCGATGGCGGGCGCGAGAAATTCGCGCTTGAGCTCGTCGCTGCCGAAGCGGGCGAGCGCCGGCGTGCACATGTCGGTCTGCACGCCAATCGCCATCGGCACCGCGCCGCAACGGATGTGGCCGAGTTCTTCGGCGAACGCCATGGCATAGGAATAGTCGAGCCCCATGCCGCCATACTCGACTGGCTTGTTGATACCGAGGAAACCGGCATCGCCGAGCTTCTTAAACAGGTCGTGGGCGGGAAACAGCTCGGCCTCTTCCCATTCGTCGACGTAAGGATTGATTTCCTGATCGATGAAGCGCCGCGTCGATCGGCGCAGTTCTTCGTGTTCGGAGGTGAACAGCATGGGTGGTTTCAGCCCTGTCCAAATGCCCTAAAGACGCGCCACGCCGAAGCTTGACGGATTGGGCGCGCGCGCCTCGGCCTCGGCGCAGGTTTCCAGCATGAAGGAGAGGATCCGCCGCGTGTCTCGCGGATCGACAATGCCATCGTCCCACAGGTGGGCGGTGGCGTAGTACGGCGTCGATTCACGGTCGAACTGGTCGATGATCGTTCGTTCCATGGCATCAAGCGCCGGTCGGTCGACCTCGGCTCCCTGACGTTTATGTTTGTCCTCGGTGATGATTGACATGACACGCGCGGCCTGCTCGCCGCCCATCACCGCGATCCGACTGTTTGGCCAAGCGAACAGAAAACGGGGATCGTAGGCGCGCCCGCACATGCCGTAATTGCCGGCGCCAAACGAGGCACCAATCAGCATGGTGAGTTGCGGCACACTGGCGTTGGCGACCGCCTGGATCATTTTTGACCCGTGCTTGACGATGCCGCGTTCTTCCGCCTCGCGCCCGACGATATAACCGGTGGTGTTCTGCAGATAGACGATCGGCGTCGCCATCTGACAGCAGAGCTGGATGAACTGCCCCGCCTTGGTCGCGCCGCTCGGATCGATCGGGCCATTATTGCCGATCAAGCCGACCGCGTGGCCGTCAATCTCGGCGTGGCCGCATACCGTCTCGGCGCCATAGTCCGGTTTGAAATCGAGAAAGTCCGATCCGTCGACCAACCGCGCAATGACTTCGCGCGCGTCGTAAGGTTTCCGGTAGTCGGTCGGCACCAAACCGAGCAATTCCTCAGCGTCGTAGCGCGGCGGAGTGGAATCCGGGGTCGCCGCCGCCGCACCATCATTCCAACGTCGGGCGATCATCGCCATCACGTCGCGCGCCAGCCGAATGCCGTCCGCATCGTCCTCAGCTAAATATTCCGCGGTGCCCGAAACGGTGGTGTGCATCTCCGCGCCGCCGAGTTCCTCATCGGTCGCGACCTCTCCGGTCGCCGCCTTGAGCAAGGGCGGCCCGGCGAGAAATACTTTCGAACGACCACGCACCATCACCACGTAATCCGATAGGCCGGGCAGATAGGCTCCGCCCGCGGTCGACGAGCCATGCACCACGGTTACTTGTGGAATGCCGGCGGCGGATAACCGCGCCTGATTGGCGAAGGTCCGGCCGCCGCGCACGAAGATACGCGATTGATAGAGCAAGTTGGCGCCGGCGCTTTCGGCGAGCGTCACCAAGGGCAGCTTGCTTTCGAGCGCGATCGCCTGGGCGCGCAGCGCCTTGTCGAGCCCTGCCGGCGTCATCGCACCGCCCTTGATCGCGCTGTCGTGGGCGACCACCAAGCACCGCACGCCCGAAACAAAACCGATCCCGGTGATCAGGCCGCCGCCGGTAACGCCGTCGCCGCCGTCGTCATCGTCCCTGCCGTGACCGGCCAAGGTCGAGAGCTCGACGAACGGCCGGCCGCGATCGAGCAGCAACGACAGCCGGTCACGCGGCAGCAATTGGCCGCGCTTTTCGAACCGCTCCCGCGCCCGCTCCGACTTCGCCCGCACCCGCGCCTCGGTGGCTCGAAGGTCATCGATCAGGCCGAGCATGCGCCCGCGGTTTTCCACGAACGCGTCGCACTTGGTGTCGACTTTTGTCGAAAGAACGGTCACGGCGGTACGGCCCTATTTGGAAGTGGACGATGTGAAGGCATTAGATTGGCGGCGTTGAAATGCGCTAGGACATGGGTGTGTTTGATTGGGCTGCGTATGATAACGAGGCGTGGGCCGCGTGGGAATGCGGGCCGCATGACCGCCCAATCAGCCGCGACGAAGGACAATTGCGCCAATGACCGACGCACTCGCGACAATCCAAACACCGGATGCGTTCGATGTTCTGGCACCCGACGGTTCCGAGATCCGGCTGCTCTGTCAGCTCGCCGGCGGCAGCATGGTTCATTGCGCGCTGCCGCCCGGCGGCGTGTCGGTTCCCGTGAGCCACAGGACCGTCGAGGAAATCTGGTACTTTGTGTCCGGTCAGGGCGAAGTGTGGCGCAAGTTGGCCGACCGCGATGAGGTTTCCGAGGCGCGCCCAGGGCTGAGCCTGACGATTCCGCTCGGCGCCCACTTCCAGTTTCGCAATACCGGAACCGAGGCGCTGGAATTTGTCATCGCCACTATGCCGCCGTGGCCCGGCGAGGATGAAGCCTTCCCGGTCGAAGGTCCGTGGCCCGTCGACTAGGTCCACGTCCGCCCAATCCATCGCCCTATATTCTCCTAAGTTTGGTTAGCGCCCTTCCCTCAGGTCTGCCCACGCCATGAAAGCCGACGCTTCGGACATTCGCGGACATACGGGCCGATCACTGCCAGCCGGCATGGTCAGCGCCGGGCTGTGGCTGGTCGTGATTGCGGCCGTGCTCGCTGCGGGCCTCACGCCCCTCTCGACCGGTGAGCTGGCGGGCAGCGACGATTACATGCGGTTCGTTCGAGTGTTCGCCTGGCTCGACGGGGCTGGTTGGTACGACCAGGTGATTACCCGTCTCAACGCGCCCTACGGTGCCGAAGTCCCATGGTCGCGCGCGGTCGACATTCCGCTGGCGGCGATCGTCGCCGCGCTATCGCCGCTTGTCGGCCGCATCGACGCGGCCATGATCGCCGCAACCATCGTGCCCGCCTTACTGCTGCTGGCATTGATGAAAGCCGCCATATCGCTGAGCCGGCCGGTGACAGGGCGACGCGCGGCGCTTCTCGGCGCGGTCATTGCTGTTCTATTGCCCAATTTGGTTACCGCAATGATGCCCGGCCGGGTCGATCATCACACCTGGCAACTCGTTCTGATGGCGTTGGCGCTCGGCTCCTTGGCGTGGGCGGTTGCCGATCCCAACCGAACGCGGCCGGCATTGATCGCGGGTGTAATCTTCGGCGCGAGCCTTTGGGTCGGCGGCGAAACGGTGCCATGGCTGGCGGTCGCGAACATGGCGCTCGGCCTGATCTGGGTCTTGGACGGCAAACGCACCGCGCGGACTGGCTTGCACTTCGCGCTCGGTCTCGGCGCCGCCTGCATCGTGATCTTCCCGCTCGCGCGCGCGCCGGCTCTCTGGTCGACGCCGGCGTGCGATACGTTTTCACTACCGTCGCTCGGCCTGGCGCTGGCCGTCTTCTGCTTCTGGTTTGTCGCCGCCAATCTCGGCGACCGGCTCCACCACCGGTCCGGCCGGTTGATCGTTGGAGCCGGAGCCGCCGCGATTATCGGTGGCGCCTGGATCGCGGCGTTTCCAAGCTGCGCCGCCGGTCCATACGGCGATATTGATCCGCGTCTTGTCGACAGCTGGCTGACGACCGTTTCCGAGGCACAAAGCCTTCCGGGCTACGCTTTGGTGCGACCGGGTACCGCAATCGCCATGACTTTGAGCCCGCTGGTCGCTTGCATTGGGGCGATCGTCGCCGCGACGAGCGCCACCAGTGTCCGCAGCCGACGCCTTTGGATTCTCTACGGCACTTTCGTGCTCGCCGGCCTCGCCCTGGCAATCTGGCAGATCCGGGTTCTGCCGTTCGCGAACCTATTCGCCATCGCGCCGCTGACCTGGATCGTCGCGACCGCATGGCGCGCGATCGACCAGCGGATCGCCAAGTTCGGCCGACGGTTGGCCAAGGTCGTCGTTTTGCTGGCGGTCGGACCGTTGGGAACCGCGTTCGGCACTTTCGACACTTTGCGTGACCGGCACATGGCGTCTTCGGCCGACGACGCTGATCCGTGGTCGGACGGCGCCTGTGATTTGAAATCGGTCGCCAGCATTATCAGCCGCGAAATGAGCACGGGCGAGCCGCCGATCGTCGCTGCGCCGGTCGATCTCGGCGCCGAATTGCTGTTCAGAACACAGCATGCGGCGATCGGCGCGCCGTACCATCGAAACGCCGACGGCATAGTCGATAGCCAGGCAATTTTCGGAGCAACCGACGACACCCTCGCGCGGGAATTGATCGACGCGCGCGTCGCCAGAGTCTTGGTCACTTGCCCCGGCATCGCTGAAATGCAGCTTTACCAGGGCGGCACAGGTATCGACACCCTCGCGGAACGGCTAGGCAGCGGGGATTTTCCAGCGTGGCTAGTTCCGATCGAGCTACCGGACGACACAGGCGTATTGCTCTTCCGGATGGCTAAATAGACCGCGACCGGCGCGTCAGTTGCCCGCCTTGATATAGAGGCAACGCACCAAATCCTGCCGTTCGCTAATCAAGTCAATGTCCGGCAGGTATTCGCGCAGAGCCGCTAGCCCGCCCCGCTTCTTATTCATATCGACCAACAGCCTGCCGCCCGGCCTAAGTTTAGTGTGCACGATGTCGAGATAGGTTTCGATCGAATAGAGATAGCACCACGACCGCACCGACACGATCAGGTCATAGCCGAACTGTGACAAGGCACCGGCCTCGGCGCTGGCGACCGTATGGATATGGTCGTCTTCGACGCCGTTGGCCGTCAGCAGTTCGCGCGCGCAGCCAAGTGGGTCGAGCGCCGGTGCATCGGGCGTTGGGCGCGAAAACTCAGCGCCGGGAATGTGTGCTTGTTCAACTAGGTGAATGCGCGGCGCTTGGTCAGGCGAATAGTGGCGATGCAACAAGGCGGCTAAGCCCCCAAAACCACAGCCAATATCAAGAATATCGTCGACTTTTTCCGGCAGATGCTCGCGGATCGATAGATAATCGTCGTAGATCCACTCAGCCAGATAATGGGGCAAAATCACGCCCTCGGCGCCAAACGCACCGTTGAGACCCACCGCGTTATAGGCGTTGGCGCGCGCGTCGAGATTGCTCTTATAGGCCTGTACGAAATCGATCGACGATCGTGGCAAACGCAATTCGGTGGGACCGCCAAAGCGGGCATCGCCGAGATCGCAAACCGCGGATTGTTGATCGCTGCCCATCGCCAACAGCGCCCGCGATACCTCAATGACCAATTCGAGCTTGTCGATATGCAGCCGGGTCTCAGTGTCGTCGGGATTGAGCTGCTCGCCTTTTCGATACTCTTCAAGCGCCCGATCGAGGTCGCCGAGTTCTTTCAATGCATCGGCGAGCAGGACGTGCGTCCGCGCATCACCCGGATCGCGCAATTGCGCCTGCTCATAAAACCGCACCGCGTTTTCGGTGGCGCCGGTATTCTTGAAGATGGACGCCAACGACCGGTGATACTCGGCCGAACTCGGGTCCAGCGTGATCGCCCGGACAAGCGTCTCGATCGCCGGTTTGATCTCGTTCCGCTGATATTTGACCAGACCAGAAACGTACGTCGCGTGTGGGTGATCGGGCGTCCGCGCCAAGATGCCATCGCAAATTTCGCCGGCATGCATAACGTCGCCGGCCCTGAGCGCGAACATCGCGTCGTCGAGTGTCTGGGTCATTTCGCTCTTGGCCTCCCTGGCCAGAGCGTATCGTTCGCCTCCTTAAACAAACCCTAAATTGACGGCGCGAGGCCGGTTAGGTTCGGCGGCCGGCGAACGCTCGCGGCCATCGCGACGGGTGGCATCGGGCGTACATCTCCGCGTATGGCGTTTCGGCGCCCAACTCCTCGGCCGCGTGCCACGCCCAGCGCGGATCCCACATCATGCCGCGGGCCAAGGCCACCATGTCGGCTTTTCCGTCAGCAATGATGGATTCGGCCTGGCGCGCCTCGGTGATCATGCCGACGGTCCAGATCGGCATATCGACCGCGGTTTTGATCCGCTCGGCAAGCGGCACCTGATAGCCCGGACCAACGTCGATCGATTGACGGGGATCAAGGCCGCCGGACGTGATGTCGGCGAAGTCACAGCCTCGTTCCGTGAGCGCGGTACAGAATGTGATGACCTCTTCGACCGTCAGTCCGCCGTCCACCCAATCGGTCGCGGATACGCGAATGCCAAGCGGCTTGTCCGCCGGCCAAGCCGCGCGCACGGCGTCGAAGACCTCGAGCGGAAAACGCATTCGGCCAGCCAAATCCCCGCCATATTCGTCGTCGCGCTGGTTACTCAGCGGCGACAGGAACTGATGCAGCAAATAGCCATGGCCGGCGTGCAGTTCGGCGAGATCGAAGCCCACCCGAGCCGACTGCTCGGTGGCCTGGACAAACTCCTGCTTCACCCGGCTCAACCCATCGCGATCGAGCGCCTGCGGAACATGCCAATCCGCCGCGTAAGGCAAAGCGGACGGCGCCACGGTCGTCCAGGGCTGCTCATTTTCGCCGAGCGGCTTACCGCCGGCTTGCGGCGGATGAGTCGACCCTTTACGGCCCGAGTGCGCGAGCTGGATGCCCATGGCGGAAACACCATATTGCCGGCAAAAATCGACCACGCGCCGAAGCGCGGCCTCGGTCTCGTCGGAATAAAGCCCAAGACATTTGTGCGAGATGCGACCGCCCGGAGAGACATGCGTCGCCTCGGTCATCAGCAAGCCCGCAGCGCCCATCGCGAACTGGCCGAGATGCATCAAGTGCCAGTCGTTCGCCGCGCCGTGCTCAGCATTGTATTGGCACATGGACGAGACGACGATGCGGTTGGCGATGGTCAATTCACGCAGCTTGATGGGGGAGAACAAGACCGATGACATGCCGAAGACCCTCCTCGCGACCGGCGGGGCAAGATTACGGCCCGGCCAAAACGCTCGCGTTACCCCGGCGCGACCGTTGGACGCAAGACCTATTTGGCTGAGGCAGCAAATCCCGCCATCTGAACGCCGCCCCGTGGCGGCGCACCTGCTAGGGAGTCGCGCAGACGCGCGGTTTAACCATTGACGGCCACGCCTAACATAGTCTCTGGTCGCCGTCGGAAACTGACTGTCAGGTGTTTCATGCCGATGAAGATCGTTGGATGGGCTTTGCCCCCCTCTCTTCTTGCGCCGCTTTTTGTTGTTCTTTGGGTTGGGGCCGTTAGCGCTCAAGACAGCAAGACCTTCGACCTAAATCTGGTCGGCGGGCAGGTCGAGGGAGACCCCGGCGCGATCCGGGTTTCGCAGGACGACAAAGTCTTGATCCGTTGGCAGACCGACCGCGAGACCGAAATTCACCTTCACGGATATGACGTGAAGTCGAACCTGTCACCGGGCGCGGTCACCGAGATGGACTTCGAGGCGCACGCGACCGGCCGCTTTCCGATAACCGCTCACGGCCACCATTCGGATGCGCACGACGAACCGGTGCTCGTCCATGTAGAGGTCTATCCGGACTGATCGGATCGTGACGGCCAGCGACGCGACCATGAAAAGATCGTTTTTCGCCGCGTGGGCGGCAGCCTTCGCGCTCACGCCATCGGTATCGTTCGCGCACGGATTCGGGCAACGCTACGACCTGCCGCTGCCCTTGTCCTACTACCTGGTCGGCTCCGGGTTGGTCGTCGGCTTGTCTTTCGTTTTGCTGATCGCGACGGCCCGCGGTTCATCCCGCCAGCCCCCGCGCGCTGTCTGGCATCGTGAATTCGACCTGGCGCGGCTCCCCGGCCGGCTGACCGGCTCGGCGCTGGCACTTGTCAGGTTGATCGGTCTCATCGCTCTCTTGCTGGTTATCGTCGCCGGCTTGTTCGGAGAACAAAGTCCGATCCGCAATTTCGCCCCGAGCCTGGTTTGGGTTCTTACTTGGGTCGGACTCGCATTTATCTGCGCTCTGTGCGTAAACGCTTGGCTATTCCTGAACCCGTGGCACACGCTTTATGACTGGGGCGCGAGGTTGCTCGGCGCAATCGGTTTGGCCCGACCGCGCTCCGCTCGCCTCGACTACCCGGATTGGCTCGGCGCCTGGCCGGCGGTGTTATTTTTCTGGTGTTTCGCGTGGACGGAACTTGCCTGGAGTGGTGGCCAAGTACCGGCCAACTTGGCCTGGCTGGCACTGGGCTATTCCGGAATCACCCTTGCCGGCATGGCGGCGTTCGGACCGGCTATTTGGCTGGAGCGCGCCGAGTTTTTCACCATCTTCTTTGGCTATCTGGGCCGCTTCGCGCCGCTTGGTTTAAGGCCGAAGATAACGGATGGAGGCCGCTCCGCCTCACCACCGGCGGCGGCTCAAGGCGTGATTGCCCTGGACAGCGACGCGACCGGGCATGTCTTGATGCTCCGCCCGTTTGGCGCCGGATTGGTGCCGTCATCCACCTGCTCCGTCTCGACCAGCACCTTTATCATCCTCATGCTGTCGACGGTCACTTTTGACGGCCTTATGGAGACGCCGTTTTGGGTGGCGATTCTCGATACCACCCTGTCGACCGAGTTTTTGGCGCCGGCTTTGTTCGCGCTCCGGGACATGTTCGGCGATGTACGCGACGGTCTTAAAACCGTCGCTCTGATTGTGTTTCCCGCCCTGGCGTTTGGTATTTTCTACACGGTCAACGCGTTGATGCAGCAGGTCAGCCGCCGCCGCGCGCGCACCGCAGCCCCGGCGGCTGGGCCACCAATATCATCCATGGAGCTGGTCGGCTGGTTCGCGTTGTCCCTGCTGCCGATCGCGATCGGATATCACTTTGCCCACTACCTTTCGTTTCTGCTGATCGCTGGCCAGCTCTCGATCTCCCTTATCTCCGACCCGCTCGGGCTTGGTTGGGACTTGTTTGGTACCGCCGGATACCGCATCGATATTGGCGTCATCAACGCGCGTATCACCTGGTATGTGGCCCTGGTCTCGATCATTTTGGGCCATATGATCGCGGTGTTCCTGGCACATGTCACCGCCATCCGCGTGTTCCGGGACCGGGCAATAGCCGCCACCAGCGAGCTGCCGATGATCGCGCTGATGGTCGGCTATACATCGCTGAGCATGTGGATTCTGGCTCAGCCCATCGTCGAATGACCTGCCGCCGACTCGCCTAATCCGCGGCCGCCACTTGGTGAAGATGAACGTCGCGTTGTGGGAAGGGAATTGAGAGCCCCGCCGCATCCACCGCTTCCTTCAAGGCTCTGGTCAAATCGAACTTGACCGCCCAGTAGTCGCCGGATTTGACCCAAACGCGAATGGTCAAATTCACCGAACTGTCGGCAAGCTCTCCGACCACGACCAGCGCCTCCGGGTCGCTCAACAAACGTGATTCTGCCGCCAAAACTTTATTCACTGTTTCAATGGCTTGGCCGATATCATCGTCATATCCCACGCCCAAAACCATATCCACGCGCCGCGTGGTGTGATGCGAGTAATTCACCACAGAACTGCCCCACACAGAGCTATTGGGGATGACGATTTGAACGTTGTCGGGCGTCGCCAATTCCGTGGTGAAGAGATTGAGCCCTTTGACCGTGCCGCTGTGGCCGGCGATTTCGACAAATTGACCGACGCTAAAGGGCCGGAAGATGATGATCATGACGCCGGCGGCCAAGCTCGACAAAGTTCCTTGCAAAGCCAAACCAATCGCCAGTCCCGCGGCGCCCAACACTGCGATCAGACTGGCGGTCTGCACGCCGAAACGATTGAGCACGGCAAGCACCGTGACGATCAGAATGATATACTTGACCAGGCTGGCGAAAAACCCGGCGAGCATCTGATCGATACGCTCGCTGCGCGACAACGCATTTCGGACCGTGCGCTTCGCCCAGCCTGCGACCATCCATCCAATAGTGAGGATGACGATGCCGCCCACAATGTTCAGCCCGTAGCCAGTTACTACTTCGATAATCTGCGTCACGGTTTCGTTGTCCATGATCCTACGTCTCCCCAAATCGTGCCCTACCCGGATTCAACCGCTTATACCGCCAGCAAGCCGGGCGGTCACCCTCACAGGCGTGCGTGACGATGGCCGGCGAAAAATATTTCAGCCGAGCCCGACACCACCAGTGGTAAGCGCGTCGATTTGCCCAACATGCTGCCGACGAATAGGTTAAGGCGTATTGCAATTGGAAAGACGCACGAATGCGATCATGCCGACGAATACTCATGGCCGTGTCGGTCGCCTGTGTTGGGGCCAGTCTTGGGCCCGCGCCAAGCACCGCGCAAGGCTTCGGTTCGTTCGGGCTGTGCTACGAACGGCTTAAACAATTGGTCGCCTTGCTTGACGCACAGGGAACAACCGTCGAGGAAACCGTCGACGAGCCGCGTGAGAAACGGTACGTGGTCGAGACGGTTTTTGGTAACCGCCATCGGACCATGTCCTGTTCGCCCAAGGGCGACCTGTTGGTTGCGGACGATTGATCGCCGGCCGCGATTGGTATCTGCGCCCGCATGACGGCGCACCGTCATTTAGAACCGCGCCGGACCCGACCACCCGGGCTTCGCTTAATCCCTTAGATGTGTTTGTAGCCAGCTGAGAAGGTCCGGATTGTCACGGAACGTGGTCGCCAATCCGTTGGCGAGCCCTGACACGACTTTGTCCTCGATCGCGCTATCGCCCGAGTCGCACCACTGGCCCCAACAGGCATGCATCACTTCGCGCAACAGCGCTTCCGCCGCGCGCGCCGGAGGCAGTTCGGCCGCGACCCGTATTTCGGCGGCGTTGCGGTCGCACTCGCCCGCGCGGTCGGTCCCGCTCTGCTGGCTTGTGACCGCCGTGCCTATGAGATAGTCGAGATAACCGATCTTGATCGTGTCGGGCAGCTCCATGTGCTGATGAACCTCATGCCGCCGACGCCCCAGGTCCTTCCTGATCCAACGAACCTCAACCGCGTTGCCTGAATCGGCTCAACGTCACCGCTCTAACGTTCGAAAAATCAACCCCTGGCGCCTGCGCCGCTCCGTGGTTTGCCTCCCTTGCAGTCTCGCTTACCAGTAACGGCCCCTCACTCAATCAAGCCCCTATTTTCTGTAAAATTGTGACGATACTAAGTCCATACCATCAAGTTGCATTTTGTCATCATAAAGCCGTTTTTGATAAATATTTTTTATAGTTACAACTTTTTGATGTATTCAGCATCCGAAGTTGTGCATTGATCGAGGCATATGGCCTCCGCCTCGGAAACTCGGTCGACCGATCGCCTAAAAGCTTGGCGGGTTACCATCGTAAGCGAACGTTCACCGCATGAACACCCTCTGCGCCAACCCGAGCCCAGAAGCGCTCTGACACGGGTCCCAAGCCGCGCCGGGTCAAGCGCGGCCAAACCGCATACCTCCCGGAAATCCTCGCCTCCGCCACTAAGCCAAGCACGGGCATCATCGCGCGCCAATTTCAACCTTTCACGCTCACGGCTGGCCAGGCATTGGGTCAAATCACACGTCGCATCCGCCAGGGCGTTTCGTATAACCGCGCGCCAAAGAGCAACTTCTCGCGACATGCAACTCCCCATCAAGTCTGGGCCGTGGGTCTCCCGACGGCTACGAATCAAGTCTGAAAAGCTACGGGTTTTACTTAGGAGTTCCGGCGAATCCCGGTGCCCTGGCGGGCGACTAGTCGGTCGAGCGTTCGAACCTGCGCGATGGCGTCGAGCCCCCTTCTCAGCCGGGTGAGACGGGCGCGGGCGCTCGTGCCCGAGCTCCGCGCCAGAGCGTCGCACCGGTCATAGAGGCAGAGTTCCTCGGTCGTTTCGCGTACCAAGGGACCGCATTCGACAAGGGCGGCGCAGACGCGCCGGTACTGAATTTCTAAGCGCTCCCAATCGGTTCCGTCTTTTCTGGTGTCGTGACCATGGACGAAATTCGGGTCCAGCGCCGCAGCATGGGTGCGCCCGTAGATCATTCGGCGCAGCCAACCGAAATACCGCCCCGCATCGGATTGTGCGCGACTGATCAGGCACTTGATTTCCAGGAAATCCAGCAGAGTGGCGGTTTTGTTTGGGTCGGCGCCGCCGGCAAGCTGCCGTCGCTTCGCCATGGCCTCGGGAGACGGTGTCGGGTCATAAAGAGACGGACGACCGCCGCCCGGCTTCCTGACCCTCAACCTGGAATGTCGGCGGCGCGTTGCCTTTACCAAACCAAATCTCCCCGTCGATCAAATCAGCCTGCGATCTCCGTCGCGGTTCAACGGACAAGTCACCCCGATAGTCCTGTTGATCCGCCTCTCAATTCCCGATTTTTACGCTTGCACGCATTGCGCGTTTAAATTTCTTCAAGATCGCCTTTTGTGTAACCAACCGGTTTGGCCTTGTCAACAAAAAGTCCCCATTTTGGGGCTAGATTTTTGTCACCAAATCGTAGACAATAAAGAGTATGGCAAACCGGATCAAAGAGTGGCGGCTGGAACGCGGCCTTTCCATGCAGGCGCTTGCCGAACGCGTTGGCACCAGTCGCCAACAGATACACAAGCTTGAGCGCGGCGAGCGGCGCTTGACCGAGGACTGGATGCGGCGGATCGCGGTCATTTTGGATTGCGCGCCGGCCGACTTGCTGAGCGCGCGCGCTGATGCGCCGGGAGGATCAGGCGCGTCTTCGCGGTCCGCGCGGCCGGCCGGCGTCGAGATCGGCGACATGCAGTCGATCAGCTTCGACCGGGACGATCCAATTCCGGTCTATGCCAGCGCGCAGGGCGGGCCGGACGGCACGCTCATGGCTTATGAACCCATTGAATTTGTTGACCGTCCTGAGCCGCTCTTCGGCGTGCGAAACGCCTTCGCCATGTATGTCGTCAGCGATTCAATGGAGCCGAAATATTCTCAAGGCGCGCTGCTGTTGATCCATCCTGGCCGTCCTGTTCGCCAGAACGATTATGTGCTCATCGTCAAGCAAGCGGAGGACGGCGAACACAGTGCCATGGTGAAACAGCTCGTCCGCACGGAGACCCATCGTTTGGTGGTCCGGCAATTCAATCCGCCACGGGAATTCGAGCTCGATCGGAAAGATATTACCAGCGTGAGCTTGGTGATTGGGAGCTACGAAGCGCGGTAACGTTTTTCAAGCCTGTGCGCCAGGCCGCGGCGCCGACACGAGGCGCACCCTGAAGACATTACTGTTATTTTTGAACCAATTTGATGACGATCTGGCCGGCATCGTTTGGCGAACCGGATCGCATGGGATTTTCGGCCTATTTGGAAAATATGGAAATATCTTCAAGTTTTGGTTGCAATAAATCTCCCCTCCGCGTGTAACCGCTAGTCATATGGTGTGAGCGTACTATGTCAATCGATATGAGCACCACTGCGCAACAGACCGATTTATTGGGCCGCAACGTCAAGGACATGATCATGCTTGTCGTTGTCTGCGCGCTCGGCGGTTTGCTGCTTTATCAGCACTACCGTCTGCAGAAAGCTGTTGATCTGATCTCCCAATTGTCGAGTCATGTTCCGGGCGCTAGCTGACCCGGTTGGCCGCGCGCCGCTTCACCACCCTCACTTACATTTGACGGTTACGCCCGAAGGCCGGGCGCTCTTTTGATTGCGGCGGGCGCAAATCGCGCCTGACCGAACCTTCAGCTGGCCGGCCGCCGTCCGAACATGCCCACGCCCTTCATGCTCAACACTTGCTCGCCGTGTTGATTGTACATCTCATATGTCGTGCGCAGGATACCGCGATCGGGCTTACTACGTGATGGGATGACCTCGTGAATCACGCCCCTCGCGGTCAGTACATCGCCGGGGCGGACCGGTTTGAACCACCGAACTTCGTCAACGCCCGGCGAGCCCATGCTGGCGGCGTTCGACAGAAAACCGTCGACGAGAAGGCGCATATGCAGACACACCGTGTGCCAACCGCTGGCGATCAACCCGCCATAGATCGTCTCGGCCGCAGCGCTTTCGTCGATGTGAAACGGCTGGGGATCAAATTGCTCGGCGAATGCGATGATCTCGTCCTTGGTGACGCTACGGCTGCCGAGCTCGATGGTTTGGCCAGGCTCGAAATCGTCCAGATACAGCATTTATCGTTGTGATCCCTTTGATCGAATTTGGGTGCGGTGCACGAGATAACGCGCGCCGGTCATTCTCGTCAGCGCCGGACGAAAAGCTATCCGAAATCGAGGATCAATCCGCGGCGCACCGCCGTCGCGCTACTTCATCGCGTACTTGTCGACGAAAGCTTGGTCGATTGTCACACCGAGCCCTGGCCGATCCGGAATTTCGAGCATGCCGTCGACGATCGGGAAATCCTCCACCGCGAGTTCGTGCAGCAACGGGTTGGCGCCGAGCGAGTACTCCAACGTGAAGCCGCTGGATGCCGCCGCCGCGACGTGCATGCCGGAGGCAAAGGTCATGGCGCCACCCCACATGTGCGGCGCGAAGCGCACTTGATGCGCGCTCGCCAGCGCCTCGATCCGCACACACTCGGTGATGCCGCCGGCAATCGATGGGTCGGGTTGCAGAATGTCGGCGGCGCGGAGCGCCACTAAGTCACGAAACGCGAAGCGGGTGAACTCGCTCTCGCCGGTCGAGATCGGGATGTCGGTATGAGCGCGGACCTCGGCGAGGCCCGGCTTGTCGTCGGCGGTGACTGGTTCTTCCAACCAGCCAATGTGGCAATCCGCCACCGCTCGGCAGAAGCGTTTAGCTTCGGCGACAGTCCAAGTGCCGTGGGCGTCGCACATAATGTCAATTTCCGCATCAAGCCCGGCCCGCGCCGCCTTGACCCGTCTGATCGAGTGTTCGAGCGTGCCGTCGCCGGCGCCGACCCGCATTTTCACCGCCTTGAAATTGCCGCGATCGACGAAACTTTGCAGCTCTTCCGCAATGCGGTCCGCCGGCGCCCAGCCGCCGGAGGCATAAGCCGGCATGCGCTTGTGGCGACGTCCGCCGAGCAATTGCCAAACCGGCACGCCCAACGAGCGCCCGAGAATGTCCCACAGCGCCATGTCGATGCCGCTGATCGCCGAGACCGTTAGGCCACGCCGACCAAGAACCGGAAACACGTGGCCGCGCTCGATCGCGTAATGCGCCCTGACGCCGTTGTACATCACGTCCCACAGACGGGAGATGTCGCGCGCGTCTTCGCCGACCAATTTGGGCGCAAGCTCTTGTTCAATCATCGCGCACAAGGCCTGGCACGAGGCCGCGCTGCCGACCTCCGCCTTGGCTTCGCCGTACCCGACGACACCGCTCTCGGTTTCCACCCGCACCAAGGTCGAGTCGAATGTCGAGACCCGGCCAAAGTCGGACGTGTGCTGCCGGTCCTCGGGAATCGGCACATGAAGCCATTGCGCATTGACGCTCTTGATTTTCATCGGTTCCCTCGCCCTGTTGAACGGTCGCCGCGACACTAGCAGCCGGCTCGCAGCGCTGTCATGCTGACTGCTTCGGGCTGGATTGCGGGAAGGTTGAAGCGATGAAGCCGGTAAAATGGGGCGTCTTAAGCACAGCGAAAATTGGGCTCGAAAAAGTGATCCCGGCCATGCAACAGGCGGACACCTGCGACATCGCCGCGATCGCGTCGCGCGATTTGGCGCGGGCACAAGCGGCGGCGGCGGACCTCGGCATTCCAAAGGCATACGGCTCGTACGAAGAGCTGATCGCCGATCCGGAAATCGAGGCAATCTACAACCCGCTGCCGAACCATCTTCATATCTCGTGGTCCGCAAAAGCCGCCGAGGCCGGCAAACATGTGCTGTGCGAAAAACCCATCGCGCTGACCGCCGAGGAAGCCGGCACGCTGCTCGAAGCCCGCGACCGTGCCAGCGTGTTGATCCAAGAAGCCTTCATGGTTCGACACCATCCACAATGGCGGCGCGCTCGCGACATCGTCCGCTCCGGACGCATTGGCAAACTACGCGTGGTCCAAGGTTGCTTCGCCTACAACAACCCCGATCCAGCGAACATCCGCAACCAAGCCGACATTGGCGGCGGCGGCCTTTACGACATTGGTAGCTATCCAATCACCGTTTCGCGCTTCCTTTTCGAGTCCGAGCCGGACCGTGCGGTCGCCCTACTTGAGCGCGACCCGACCTTCCGCACCGACCGCCTGACCAGCGCTTTGTTGAGTTTTCCCGAAGGCCAAGCGATGTTCACCTGCTCGACCCAAATCGCACGCTTCCACGCATTTCATGCTGTCGGCACGGATGGCTGGCTGCGCTTCGAACTTCCGTTCACCATGGAGCCGGACCGCCCCTGTCGTCTTATGATCGGTAATGGCGAGCTGCCCGGTCCATTGCCGAGCGAGATTGAGACATTCGAACCGGTCGACCACTACACCCGTCAGGGCGATGACTTCTCGCGCGCCATCCGAGCCGGAGGGCCGCTCGAATTTCCGCTCGAAAACGCGGTGGCCAACATGCGCGTGATCGACGCCGTGTTTCGTTCGGCCGAGACCGGGGCATGGCAAGCGGTCTGAGGTCAAACACCCAGCCAGGTGCTGCGAATGTCGGCCGCCGATTGAAAACTCTGCTCATCGCCCGTCCAGCGCAAACGGCCCTTGCCGAGGACCATGACATCGTCGGCCAGACGCAGCGCGACCGGATAGTTCTGCTCGACCAACAGCACGGTAATCCCCGACTGTTTCAGGCCCTGCAAAACAGCCTCGATGTCGGCCACCACGGCGGGCGCCAGTCCTTCGGTCGGTTCGTCGATTAACAGCAGGCGGCCATTGCCAAGCAAGGCCCTGGCGATCGCGAGCATTTGCTGTTCGCCCCCCGACAATTGGCTGCCGCCGATCTGCCGGCGTTCCGCTAGCCTGGGAAACAGGTCGAACACACGTTCGAGCGTCCAATTGTCCGACGTCTCATGTCGTGAAGGGCGGGCGGCGACGGTCAAGTTTTCGAGCACGGTCAGAGACGGAAATATCCCCCTGGTTTCCGGGATGTATCCGAGACCGGCGAGCGCGGCGCGATGCGCGGGCAACCGATCAATCCGCCTGTCGCCGAGATGAATCTGCCCGCTGCGCCGCCGCAACAGCCCCATCACCGCCTTGAGCAAGGTCGTCTTGCCGGCCCCGTTGCGCCCGAGCAATGCGGTAACTTTGCCCTCGGCCAGCTCAAACGAAACGCTCTGCACCACGTGGGCGTCGTCATACCAGCCGTTCAAGTCTTCGACAGTCAGAGCGGCGGTCATGTCGCGTCGCCGAAATAGCGCCCGCGGACATCGTCGGATTCGCGAACCTGATCGGGCGTGCCCTCGAACAGAACCGTGCCATAGTCGAGCACGGTGACCTGGTCGGTAATGTCGAAAAGCACGTCCATGTCGTGCTCGATGATCAGCAACGTCAGGTCGCCCGGAAGGCCCGCGAGCAGCGTGGTCATGATGGCGGTTTCTTCGGGGCTCATGCCCGCGGTCGGCTCGTCGAGCAGCAGCACCACCGGGTCGAGAGCCAAAGCGAGCCCAATCTCGAGCTGCCGCTGAAGTCCATAGGACAGATTGTTGACGGGATCGTCGAGCCGGTCGGTCACGCCAACCATTCCGGCGATGGTTTCCGCCCTTTCGGCGAGCCGTGAATATTTCGCGAGCGGCCGCCAGAACACGTGGCCGACGCCCGAGGACAGGGTGATGGCGGTCAGCAGGTTCTCGCGCACGGTCAGGCCGTCGAACAAGTTATTGCGCTGAAACGACCGCGCGATGCCGGCGCGTGCGCGAGCGTCCGGCGGTTCGCGTGTGATCTCGCGCGAACCGAAAAAGACTTTGCCGCGGTCCGGCTTTAGTTCGCCGGTCAACAGATTGAACAGCGTGGTCTTGCCAGCGCCATTCGGTCCGATCAAGGCGCGTCTCTCGCCGCGCTCAAGATTCAAGCTGACATCACGGGTTACGGTCAGCGAGCCGAAGCTCTTGCTTAGACCGTCAGCGCGCAGCACCGGCCAACCTCCGGCGCACCGCTTCGATCACGCCATAGAGTCCGTTGCCAGCGAACAGCACCACCGCGACGAAAAACAGGCCCAAGAAGAACATCCAATAGTCAGTGAGCCCGCTCAGATGATGCATCGCCAGCACCATCACGCCGGCGCCCGCGGCGGCCCCAACCAAACTGCCAACGCCGCCGACGATGACCACGATCAAGACTTCACCCGAGGTGGTCCAGGTCAGCAGTTCCGGTGAGATGAACGCGTTGTGTTGCGCGGTCAGCGACCCGGCCAGTGCCGCGAGTCCACCAGCCAAGGTGAACGCCGCGAGCTTGTAGCGGTTCACCGGGCAGCCCAGCGCCCTCACCCGCGCCGGATTGAGATGGATCGCCACCAGCATGCGTCCGAAAGGCGACCGCACGACGACCTCGAGCAGCACGTACACCAGACCCGCTACACCAACGCAGATCAGTGAAAACACCGAAGGATCGTCAAGGCTGAAGCCAAGTCCCGAGAAGTCTGGCCGGGCAATACCGCTAAGCCCGTCATCGCCACCGAACACACGGCTCTTGAACAAGTACGCGTGCACCGCCTCACCGACCGCCAACGTCACCATGATGAAAAATACGCCGGCCAGCCGCACGGCAAAGCTGCCAATGATCAAAGCCGCGAGCGCGCCCACCACCACGGCGCCGGCCATCGCCGCCAACGGCGACCATTCGAGCATCACGTCAAAGCCGGCGGTGGCGTAGGCGCCGAGCCCATAGAACGCCGCGTGGCCCAAGGACACCATGCCGGTGAAGCCAACCAGCAAATCGAGGCTCATGGCGAAGATCGCCAGGATGGCAATCTGGGTCAGCAGCTCGTGGCCGAAATAGTCCGCGCGCAGCCATCCGACCGCGGCAATCACAAGAAGCAACAAGGCGGTTGCCGACCGCCACCTCTCACCGCCAATCATCCGGCGATCTTTCGCGCCGGTATGAGCCCACCCGGCCTCAGCACCAGAACCAAGGCCATCAACGCGTAGAGCACCACACTGGCATATTCCGGGGCCAACACTTGGCCGAAGGTCTCAACCATGCCGACCAAAAGCGCGCCCAGCGCCGCGCCCTTGAGGCTACCGGGGCCACCGACCACCACCACGATCAGCGCCAGGATCAGGACGGATATGTCCATGCCGGGATAGATCGACAGAACTGGACCAGCGACAACGCCGGCCAAACCGGCCAGCCCACAGCCAAGACAGAAGATCAGAAAAAAGGCACGATCGACATTGAGCCCGATCGCGGTGGCGGTCTCGCGATCGTCAACGCCGGCGCGCACCACCGCGCCCAGCTTGGTACGTTCCAGCCCGAAGTACAAAACGACCAGGACCAGCACGCCGAGGGCAATCACGAATAACCGATAGGCTGGATATGTTTCGCCAAGCACCTGAACGCTGCTGGCAAAAGGCTCGGGTGCGGCGATCGCGTGGCTGTAATTGCCCCAGATATAGCGCACGGCGTCCAGGCCGACGAAAATTAGCCCAAATGTCGCCAAAACCTGGCGCATGGCGCTGGCAGCCTGCATGCGCCTCAGCAAGGCGATGTGAAAAATCGCACCGATCGCCGCCACGCCGAGCGGCGCAAACGCGAACGCAAGCCAATAGGAGTCGGTGGCGCGAACGATCGACAGGCCGATATAGGCTCCAAGCATGTAAAGCGTGCCGTGCGCCAGATTGATGAAGTTCATCAAGCCGAACACCACGGACAGACCAACCGAAAGCAGGAACAGCAAGCTCGCCAGTTGCAATCCGTTGAGAAACTGGATGGCGAGAAATGTCGGCTCAAACACCATTACTTCAGTCCGGCCGAACGCCCTCGCTTAAAGCGTGCAGCCGTTCGGCGGGTCCTGCATCGCCCCGAGCGTATCGATCACCTTCAAATCCATGCCGTCGGCGCCCGGCTCGGTCTCAAAAATGTGAATGTCTTGAACAATGTTGTTGGTCGCCGGGTCGATCTTGAGTGGGCCGCGCGGGCCGTCGAACGCCACCTGGTGCATCGCATCGACCACCGCGTCCTTATCCGACGTGTCACCACCGGTGAGCGCCAACGCTTCGACGATCAGCCGCGCCGTGTCATAGCCCTGGACTGCGAACTCCGAAGCCACCCGGCCATACTTCGCCTGATAAGCCTCTTGAAACGCTTGGTTTTCCGGATTGTCGATGCCTGGCACGTAATTCAGAATGCCGAGAATTCCGGCCGCGGCCGGGCCTTGCGCCTCGACGTAAAGCGGTGAGGTCAGCCAACCGGCGCCGGTCAGCTTGATCGACTCCTTGAGGCCGAACTCTTCATATTGCTTGACGAACTGGATCGCCTGACCACCGGCGAAAAAGGCGAACACGGCCTTCGGCGCCGCCGCCTTGATCTGCGCCAGGAACGGTCCGAAATCCTTGGTGCCGCGCAGCGCCGGAAATGACTCGCCCGCGATCGAACCACCCGCGGCGGTGTAGGTCTCGCGAAACGCATCCATCATCTGATGCCCAGCGGCGTAGTCGGCGGCGATTAAATAAACGCTGTCATACCCATGCTCAACCAGCCACCGCCCCATGCCGCGCGTGATCTGCGCATTAGAAAAGGAGGTGCGGATGACCCAGCGGCTACAACGCTCGCCGGTCAAGAGATTGTTGCCCGCGTTCGGAATGACCAACGGCAGTTTCTGTTGATGCACAAAATCGCGCAGCGCGTTGGCCACGTTGGAGGCGACCGGCCCGACCAACAGGTCGACCTTGTCCCGGAACACCAGCTTTTTGACCTTCGATAGGCCGACATTGGGCTTGACCTCGGAGTCCTCGGTGATCAGCTCGAACGCACGACCGGCGACCTCCGGTCCATAGGTCTCGAAACCCAGTTCCAACCCCTGGGTGATTTCGCCGCCAAGACTCGCATAGACACCGGAATAAGGCAGGATCACCCCAATTTTGACCGGCTCTTCCGCCCGCACCGCGGACACAGCCTGCGCCGCGATGACCACGAACAAGGCCACGGCCGCCCAAGCCGTTCGCGCGATTTTTGTCATTGAGTCCTCCCTGCCAACCGGTCGACCATCGAGGCGGTGGCACTATAGCAGGGCGCGCACCGGGTCAATACGGGCACTGAACACGATGCCATCGCCGAAGCCGTACGTGACGTTTTTCTTTCAGGGCTTAAACGCCGCGCGGCTCATCCGCTCGTAGTCGATCAGTTTTGCGACCATTGCTTAACTGCTTTGCGTTTACGCTGGAAAGATCAAGTAAAAATCACCAGAATGTATATCTAAGATAATAAACCAATTAATTCTTAATCTCCCAAAATCCTTTATTGATAAATCAAATTCCATTATATCTCCGTCAATAATAAATGTAGATTTTTTTCCTTCCGCGATTATACTGTAAATATCCTTTCCATTTTGATAAACTGCCAGTCCTTTTCGCGAAAAATCTATTTCAAAATCATCATCACCAATCCAAACAAAGGGAACTATTTCATTAAACAACCTTGTCCCTTGGCGAAGATCTTCGATTTCTTGTGGCTGAGTAACAATGTCTGGAAAATTTAAAGCTTGGCCAATGTTGAGAGGGCCCAAATACCGCGCTCTCGCTCGGGCGACCTTACGTTCCGAACGCCATGCCTGAAGTTCTGGTGGCATGCGATAAGCCTCAAACCGACCTCTCGCGCTTATGAACTCCGGCGGCTCCGCCGTGAGGATCCCGCGAATGGTGTCGTCGAGCGGTACGGGAACGTGGAGTGGCGCGAGCCTCCACCCACCCATGAACATGTCGGGATACTTTTTCTTCCAGCGCTCCAAATCTGGTGGGAGCACGGCCATCGGCACCAGAAAAGGTTGCTGCGGCTTTTCATCCGGCTGAAAGGACGGTGGAAGGAACTCCAGTTGGCTGGAACCTATGTCCAGCCGTGCCTCCGGCTGTTCGTAATAGGCCGGCGCGGAATAGAGTTCGACGATGGTGGGTTCGTCGAGATCGTCGGTCCAATAGGTTACCGGCAGGACGTCTGTGGTGTCCGAGACCCGCCAATCGCCGCCGGCAATGTTGCGCTCGCACATCGAGGGTATCTTGAAAAAGAGCGCTGAACCGTCCTCGAACCGATGACCGGTGGCGATCGGAAGACGCTCGTAGACATGGTATGTGCCGCCGCCCAATCCGCCGCTGGCGAGCACAGGCCGACATTCCACCAGTTGGTTGAGTTCGACCGGTTGACCGTCAAAGACGCCGCTGTAAACAAATCGATAGTAAAGCGATGGCCCGAGCACCACGCGCTTGAGAAGATGATCCGAGTAGGGATCCTTGAGGACCGTGTCGGCATAGACCCAAAGCGCGACGGCAACGCCAATAGCGACCAGGACACCGCCGGATCCAATGAACCGTTTGCGTTTCATGACGGGCAGGAGCGCCTCAGAATATTGCCGGCGGAACGGTGACGCGACTTCGCCCGCTGTCGAACGGTCGCGCGGAGCATCAAGTCGCGGGCAACTACTTTAACTCAAGCGTCGATCAATGCAGCAGGTCGGAGTCGTAGAGATCGGCGACGAACATGTGGCCGGGGGCGTGGGTTATGGCGATGTCGGGCTTGATCGCCATGACGATCGCTTGCGGCGTCACACCGCACGCCCAGAAGACCGGGATTTCGTCGTCCTCCATCGGCAGCGTATTGCCAAAATCGGGCTTATCAAGATCGTAAATTCCGATCTCACGCGGGTTACCCATATGGACCGGCGCCCCGTGCGCCGACGGGTATCGGCTTGAAATCTCGACCGCCCGAAGCGCGTGGGTGCGCTTGAGCGGCCGCATCGAGACCACCATCGGCCCCGACATCCGCCCGGCCGGCTCGCATTCGATATTCGTGATGTACATCGGCACATTCACGCCAAGATCGTGATGGCGTAGCGGCAGCCCGGCCTCGATCAATGCATTTTCGAAGGTGAACGAGCAGCCGATCAAAAAACCAACAAAGTTATCCTGCCAATGGTCGGAAATATTGGTGGGCTCGTCGACCAGCTTGCCCTTGCGGTAAATTCGATAGCGCGGCAGGTCGCAGCGGATGTCGGCGCCCGGCGCGATGCGCGTTGGTTCGGCGCTGCCGACCTCGGTGACGTCAAGCAGCGGGCACGGTTTCGGGTTGCGATGGCAGAACAATAGAAAATCGTATGCGAGATCTTTTTCCAGGATCACCAGATTGGCCTGAACGTGCCCCATTGCGGTGCCCGAGGTGACGCCGTCAAAGACGCCTTCCCGGCATAGATTTCGCAGCGATTTCGGCTCCGCCAAATCAGCGCTTAAGTAATTGTGCATCGTCTATCCTCCGCGAATGGACCGCTTAGCCTGACGCCACTCGGCGTCGGTTAAAGACGTCTCAATCCACCCACACCCCCGCAATAACAGCGCTGCCTATGCCGCCTTATCCCGCTCGCTCGGCCGGTCGAAAGCGGACAGCAGTCTCGTTCGCGCTTGCGCCGCCTCCGCGACCGCCTTCTCCTTTACGTGTCCGTAGCCACGGATTTGCTCGGGAATTTCAGCGATCGCAACGGCGCTTGCGTGATTGGCCTTGGTTAGCCCGACAGTGATCTTTTCAAGGTCGGTAAAATAGCTGTCACGCAACAATCGTTCGGTTTTGCGTTCGTTGGTGTGACCGAAGATGTCCCACATGGTGCCGCGCAGCCCCTTCAACCCGGCGAGGAATTTGAACGCCGGCAGCATCCAACCGCCAAACTCCATTTTCTTTTGCTGTCCGGTGACCGGATCGCGCGGCGCGATCAGCGGCGGCGACAGATGGAAGCGAAGCTTGTAGTCGCCATCGAACGCCCCGGCCAAGCGCTGCTCGAAAGCGGCATCGGCAAACAGACGCGCGACTTCGTACTCGTCTTTATAGGCCATCAGTTTGTAGGCGTAGCGGGCCACCGCCGCCGTCAAATCCTCCGCGCCCGTATTTAGCTTCTTCTCCGCATCGCGCACCTTCGACACCAAGGTCCGGTAACGTGCCGCGTAAGCAGCATTTTGATATGCCTCCAGATCGGCGGCTCGACGGCCGATCAGCTCATCCAGCGCCAACACCGGCGCCGGCTTTGCCGAGGCCTCTTTCGGCAACAGGGCTTCCACGGCGGCCATATCGGTCGCTGCCAAACGGCCGAGGCGTAACGCCCGCAAATTGAAATCGACCGCGACGCCGTTGAGCGCGATCGCCTGCTCAATGGCGGCGACCGACAGGGGCAACGTGCCCTTTTGTAGTGCGAAACCGATGAGGAACGTGTTGGCGCCGATGGTGTTGCCGAGCAGCTTGAGCGCCAGATCGGACGCATCAACCACGTGCGTACGTGACTCGCCGACCTTCGCACCAACTGCCATTTCGAGCATCTGGCCGTCGATATTGAGGTTCGGGTCGGTCTGGAAATTCGCGGTTGGCACCACCGCCGCGTTGAGCACCGCTTGGGTGACACCGCTCTTGACCGCGCGCATGGTGTCCGCGCCGGCCGCGGCGATCAGGTCGCAGCCGAGGATCATGTCGGCTTCGGCCAGGCCCACTCTTGCAGGCGCGGTGGCGTGCGGATCATCGAAGAACCAAATGTGGCTATAAACCGCGCCGTTCTTCTGGCTCAGACCAGTCATATCGAACACCGACACGCCCTTACCCTCAAGGTGCGCCGCCATGCCGAGCAACTGCGCCACCGTCACCACGCCGGTGCCGCCGATGCCCGCAACCACGACTGAATAAGCGCCGTCCGCGTTGACCGGCGCCGGCGTCGGAAGGTTCGAGAAAAGGTCGTCACCAAGCACGACCGCCGCCGGCTTCTTCAACGCACCGCCATGCACCGTCACGAACGATGGGCAGAAGCCTTTGACGCAGGAATAATCCTTGTTGCAGCTCGACTGGTCGATGATGCGCTTGCGGCCGTACTCAGTCTCCAAGGGCAGGATCGATACGCAATTGGCTTTCACCGAGCAATCGCCACAGCCTTCGCATACCCGCTCGTTAATGAAGGCACGCTTGGGTGGGTCAGGGAATTTGTTGCGCTTGCGCCGGCGGCGTTTTTCCGCCGCGCAGGTCTGTTCGTAAACGATCACCGACGTGCCTTCGATGCGGCGGAAATCTTTTTGCACCGCGTCGAGTTCGTCACGGTCGTGAATGGTCACGCCGCCCGGTATATCGGCCAGCCCACGAAACTTGTCGGGGTTGTCCGAAACCAGGGCGACCTTGGTCACGCCTTCGTCGATCACCTGATGAATGATCTTGCTGACCGACAGCGGCCCGTCATGCGGCTGACCACCGGTCATTGCCACCGCGTCGTTGTAGAGAATTTTGTAGGTCACGTTGACGCCGGCTTGAACAGACGCACGGATCGCCAACGACCCGGAATGGTAATAGGTGCCGTCGCCGAGATTCTGGAAAATGTGCGGCGTCTTGGTGTAGCGCGCGAGGCCTGTCCAATTGACCCCCTCGCCGCCCATCTGCGTGAGGCCAACGGTGTCGCGGTCCATCAACAACGCCATGCCGTGGCAGCCAATGCCGGCCATCGCCATCGAGCCGTCCGGAACCTTGGTCGAAGTGTTGTGCGGGCAGCCCGAACAGAAATAGGGCATGCGCACAAAACCCATATTGGCGGCGTCGTGCGGCGATTCGAGCATCGCCCTGAGTGCGGCGATCGCTTCGGCGACCGTTTGTGATTTTTCTTTAACCGATCCGAGCGCCTCCAGACGATAGGCAATTGCCTGGGCAACGGTCGCGGCCTCGATCTGTACATCCGGCGGCAGCAGTTCGGTGCCCTCTTCGCCCTGCTTGCCGAAAACCAGCGGCCGATCCTTTTCGTCGTAAAGGATGGTCTTCGCCTGATCCTCCATGACGCCGCGCTTCTCTTCGACGAACAGCAGCTCGTCGCTCGAGCGTGCAAATGCCTTGAGACCCTCGGGCTCGAGCGGCCAGACCATCGCCACCTTGTAGACCCCGATGCCGAGAAGCTCGGCCATCGTCTCGTCGATTCCGAGCATGCGCAGCGCCGCGATAACGTCGAGATAGGCTTTGCCCGCGGTAACGATGCCAAGACGCTTTTTGCCCTCGGCGCCGAACACCACTTTGTCGAGCCGGTTCTCGCGGGCAAATGCGAGGGCACGCGGCAGCTTGTAGCGGGCAAGCCTGACATCTTGGCCGACCGGATCATATTCCGGGCGGATATTGACGCCGCCCTCGGGCATCGGCGCGTCGCCAGGCAGGCGAATATCGAGGCGATTTGGGTCGACATCGACGGTCGCGGTACACGAGACAGTCTCATTGACGCATTTGAATCCGACCAAGATGCCGGCGAAGCGCGATAGAGCGAACCCGTAAAGCCCGTAGTCGAGATATTCTTGCGGGTTGGCCGGGTAGAGCATGGGAATGCCGTTCGCCGCCAACGCTTGCTCCGACTGATGGCCGAGCGAGGATGACTTACCGGCATGATCGTCGCCGCAGGCCACCAACATACCGCCGTTTTGATGGGTGCCGTTGTAGTTCGCGTGTTTCAGCGGATCGCCGGAACGATCGACGCCCGGGCCTTTGCCGTACCAAATGGCGAACACCCCATCGACCGTCTTGCCCGGCACGAAGTCGATCTGCTGCGTGCCCCAGCAGGCGGTAGCCGCCTGGTCTTCGTTGAGACCGGGGTGAAACGTGATGTCATTGGCTTTTAGATAACGCGCGGCCTGCCACAGTGCGGCGTCGTAGCCGCCGAGCGGCGAGCCGCGATAGCCCGAGATAAAACCCGCCGTTTTCAATCCGGCGGCGCGATCACGCTGCCGCTGCATCAGCGGCAACCGCACCAACGCCTGGGTGCCCGAGATAAACACCCGCCCTTCTTCGAGCGTATACTTATCGTCGAGCGTTACCGATCGGAGCGCGTCGCCGTCCATTCCTCATCCCCGTTTTTTTGTCCTCTTTATTTCAAGGACTTGTTTTGTCGCGCCTAGTTTACTCAACCACCGCGTCTCGAACCAGCGCACCGAATGCAACCGAGCCCTGCCGATTTGCCGCCGACACCATCTTACGTCGGTTGCCTGGCGAAGTTCACGATGCTAAGCCACCGCCATGTTTTATCGCGCTGACCAGCCCCACGGGCTGCGACATAACCCTTTCAATGCACTGGTTATTCCACGACCGATTGGCTGGATCTCGTCGATCGACGCAGATGGCAATGTCAATCTGGCGCCTTACTCATTCTTCAATGGCGTCGCCTATACACCGCCTCAGGTCATGTTCTCGTCCACCGGCCAACATGAGTTCGGTGGCCTCAAGGACACGGTCGCCAATATCGAGGCGTCGGGCGAGTTCGTGGTCAATATGGCGACATGGGATTTGCGCGACCCGATGAACATGTCGTCGGCGCCGGCCCCGCACGATGTCGACGAATTCGAACTTGCCGGCCTCACCGCCGAACCGGCCGAATTGGTCAAGCCGCCACGGGTCAAGGAAAGCCCGGTGCATCTTGAGTGCCGATACACTCAGACGGTCGATCTGCTCACGGCCAAAGAGGACCAACGCAACACGGTGGTATTCGGCGAAGTGATCGGCATTCACATCAAGGACGACATCATCGTCGACGGCATGGTGAGCTATGAGCGGATGAACCCGATCGGCCGTCTCGGCTACATGGATTACGTCCACGTCACCGATGTCTTCGCGATCAAACGCCCTGGATGGCCGCCGGCGGAAACCTCGGGCTGAGATGCGCGCAATTGCGGGCGCTCGCACGCGTCAATCAACTTGTCGCTATCGTCGTCGACCTCGATTGTTTCGTCCGGGGTTGCTCGCTAGGGTGGTTTGCAAGCCTGGCGGATAATCGACCGGGCGCGATGCGATCACGGCGCGAGTCGTTGGTGGAGAGCGGGATGCTTGATCGGCGGACTTTTCTGGGTGTTGGAACCGCGGCGACACTCGGTCTCGGAGCGACGGCGGCGCGATCAGCCCGAACGGTCGCGGAAGCGGAAACAGTTGGCATTCGGCGTTACGTGCCGCTGGGTAATACCGGACTGACAATCTCCGATATTTCGTTTGGCTCCAGCCGGTCGGCGGACCCGAAATTGATCCACCACGCGTTGGCGCGCGGCGTGACCTATTTCGATACCGCCGAGAGTTATCGCTTCGGTGCCGCTGAAGAGGCGATGGGCGAAGGGCTGCGTGGCAACCGCGACAAAGTAGTGTTGGCGTCCAAGACCAAAGCGCGGGCGGGCGCGAAATCGGCCGACATTATGATGGCGTTGGAAGGCAGCCTGACACGGTTGAAGACCGACTATCTCGACATTTACTACCTGCATTCGGTCAACGCACTAGAGCGCATTCAAAACGAGGAATGGGCCGCGTTTACCGAGCGCGCCAAGGAGCAAGGCAAGATCCGGTTTCGCGGCATGTCGGGCCACGGCAGCCGGCTGACCACGTGCTTGGACTATGCCCTCGATCACGATCTCGCCGACATCATTCTGGTGGCATTTAATTTCGGCCAAGATCCCGACTTTTTGGAGCGCCTACGCAACACCTTCAATTTCGTCGACCTGCAGCCCGAACTACCGGCGCGGCTTCAGCGCGCGCGAGAGAAGGGCGTCGGCGTGATCGCAATGAAAACACTGATGGGCGCGCGGGCGAACGATATGCGGCCGCACGAGCGGCCGGGCGGCACGTTTGCCCAGGCCGCGTTCCGTTGGGTGCTGTCGACCGGCAAGACCGATGCGCTGGTTGTGTCGATGACCGACACCGATCAAATCAACGAATATGTCGGCGCGTCGGGCGACCCGAAAATGACCGAGGCCGATTTTGAACTGCTCGACCGGTACGTCGCGTTGCAATCTGAGAGCTATTGCCGCCACGGATGCAATGTCTGCGAGAGCGCCTGCCCGGAGGGCGTGCCGATTGCCGAGGTCTTACGAACGCGGATGTACGACACCGACTATGCCGACCACGCCCTTGCGCGCGCCGACTATGGTCGGCTCGAAACCCGGGCCGAGGCATGTCTTAATTGCGGCCATCAGGCTTGCGCGAACGCCTGTCCGTTCGGGCTCGAAATCCCGTCCCTGACGCACGATGCCGCCAAGCGGCTCGGCTAAGTTCAGCCATTCGAGCGCGCCGCGATGATCAAATTCTTCGCCCATTTTCTATTCCTGCTGGCGGCGTGGACGTTGACCATAAAGTTCGCCTTTCCGGCCGCGTATGCATTGGCCGAGGGTGCGCCAATTCTGACCTACGTCATGTGGGACTTCTGGTGGGTCGCACACCTTTGGCTCGGTTGGGCTTTGCTTAATTGGCAGCGCTACACTTTTGCGCTGACGGTCGGCGTGTCGGTGGTCGAAATCGTCATCGTCGTGACCAAATTCGTGATGTTCCTCGGCGATCCGGACTGGACGATCTGGACCACCAATTGGTTCATCAACAAGATCTTCGTACTCGCCTGCTTCATTCTGATTCTCGGCTATTTTGCTCTGAAGCGACGGTCCCTGCCCCAGTACAACGAACTGGCGGGCGGGAACGCCTGACGACCGGTCTGCCGGCCGCCATTTGCGCCCCTGCCGATAATCCCTAAACTCCGGCGCCTTGGCTCGGAGTTTTGATGGATAGACCAACAAACGCATGAATGCCGCCGACATCATTCTGGCCGGCGGTAAACCAGAGGCGCCCGCTCTCGTCACGCTCGACGACTCGATGAGCTATCGCGCGCTGAATTCGCTCGCATGCCAATACGGTAATGGTCTCGCGTCGCGCGATGTCGGGCGCGGCGACCGGGTGATCCTCGTGCTCGACGACCGCCCTGCCCTCTACGCCGCGTTTTTCGGCGCGATGCGCATCGGCGCGGTGCCGATCATCGTCAATCCGCGTTGGTCCGAGACCGAGCTCGGCTTTGCGTTCGAGGACAGCCAGGCAAAACTGCTGGTCGCCGAGCCAACGTATGATTCCACGGCGCGACTCGCTGGTAACCGGCTGTGCATCGCGCACCCCGGATTGTTCACCGAGCAGTCGTCAGACCTGGCGAGCCTCGCCATGGCGCCGGACGATATGGCATTTTGGATTTACACCTCCGGCACAACCGGCACACCGAAAGCCGCAATCCATACCCATCGCGCCGCGACCATCGCCGACAAAGCTATCACCGCGGTACACGGAGTAACCGCCGCCGACCGCGTATTCGTGACTTCGAAGACTTTCTTCGCCTATGCCATCGGTCATGCCCTGCTCGGCGCGCTTAAAGTGGGCGCAAGCGTCGTGCTGCACGCGCCTTGGCCGAAGCCGGCAGATATCGCCGAGGTCGCTCAGGCGCTCAAGCCGACCGTGATGTACAGCGTGCCGACTTTTTATCGCGCCGCCATGAAGGACGGCATCGTCGATGGCGGCGCGTTCTCGTCGGTGCGCCGCTTCGTGTCGGCCGGAGAGCGGTTGCCGGTGCCGCTGTTTGAGCGCTGGCGCGATGTCACCGGCAGCGCCATCGTCGAGGGCATTGGCACCTCGGAAACCGTGTTCATGTTTCTTGCTAACCCACCGGATCGGGCTCGGCCCGGCAGCGCCGGCCTGCCAACCCCCGACAGCGAGGTACGGCTAGAAGGCGACGATGGCACGGAGATCGAAGCGGTAGGCGAAATCGGTGTGCTGTGGACACGCCTCGACTCGGTCGCCGCCGGCTACTGGAATCAACCGGAGCGCAGCGCCGCCGTGTTTCGAGACGGATGGTTTCGCACCGGCGATTTATTCCGGCGCGACGTGGACGGCTATTGGTTTCATGAAGGCCGCGCCGACGACATGCTCAAAATAAGCGGCCAGTGGGTCAATCCGGTTGAGATCGAGGCCTGTGTCATGAAGACCGGCCTCTGCGGCGAGGCAGCAATGGTGGCGGTGCCCGATGGGGACGGCCTGGAGACGCCGGTTTTGTTTGTCGCGGATATAGCCGATCGCACCAGCGATGGCCTGGAAGACACCATCCGCCAGGCCCTCACGCGTGACCTATCGCGCCAAAAATGCCCCCGCGACGTTCGCATTGTCGACTCGTTGCCGCGCACCGCGACTGGAAAAGTGCAACGCTATCGATTGCGCGAAATTGCCGCCGAAGCCTAGGAATCATTCACGACTATGGCCAATAATCTAACCAATCACACCGTCCAATGGGGCGATTGCGATCCGCTCGGGATCGTTTTCTATCCGAATTTCTACCGCTGGATGGACGAGGCGTCGTGGGCTCTATTTAACGGCCGCGGCCTAACGATCGACGCGATGGAGGAACGCTTTGGCTCGCTCGGCACACCATTGGTCGAGACCGGGTGCACCTTCAAATCACCCGCCCGCCCGCGCGATGCGCTGACCATCGAAACCGAGGTCGCCGAGTGGTCGAACCGGAGCTTTCGCATGTCGCACATATTCAAATGCGGCGATCGCTTGGTCGCCGAAGGCTTCGAGGTTCGCGTCTGGGTCCTCAAGGCGCCCAACCGCCCCGCCGGCATCAAGGGCGGCGATATTCCGCAAGAAGTGAAAGACTTGCTCAGCGGATAAGGCTAACCGATCTCAATACGAATTTTATCGAGGCCCTCGATCACGCCTTCACCGTTATCGCCCGGAGCCATTGGCCCAACGCCGGCGGGCGTTCCGGTATAGATCAAATCGCCAGGCATCAGGCGGTAGAGAGTCGATAGCTCGGCAATCACTTCTTCGACGCTCCAGATCAGGTCGGCAAGATCGCCTTTTTGCTTTAGCTCGCCATTGACCGAAAACGTGATCGCGCCGTTCTCCGGGTGACCAATGGCGGACACCGGATGGATTTCGCCGATGGGCGCGGCGTTGTCGAACTGCTTGCCGGTATCCCACGGCCGCCCGAGTTCGCGCGACGCCATTTGCAAATCGCGACGTGTCAAATCGACCCCAATGGCGTAGCCGTAAATGTGGTCGCGCGCGGCCTCGACCGAAATATCCGCGCCCTCCTTGCCGATCGCCACAACGAGCTCGATTTCATGGTGCATGTCTGCGGTGCGCGGCGGATACGGCATCTTGCCGCCGCCCGGCACGATCTGATCGGCAGCCTTGGTGAAAAAGAACGGCGGTTCACGATCCGGGTCACGCCCCATCTCACGCGCATGCGCAGCATAGTTCCGTCCGACACAGTAAATGTGGCGAACCGGAAAGCTCTGGTCGGAGCCGGCAACCGGCACTGCCGGCCGGTCCCAGACGGGAATTACGAATTCGGACATGAAGTACTCGGGGCTCAGGTGACGGGGCGCTCGTTCTGCCCCACACACTAGCCGCCGTCAAGCACCCGGCGCGTGACCCCGTTGCTCGCGCCAGAGGCCGAGTTTCTGCTGAACGCCGCGATCGGAAAAGCTGAACAGCACCAAATCATTGCCGGCAGCGAAGCGAACCGGCACCCAGCTTGGCACCACGATGACGTCGCGCTCGTGCAGGTCGTAGGCCGTCTCGCCGATTACCGCCTCGCCCTCGCCGTCGACCACCGTGTACACGGTGCCTGATGTCGATCGATATGGATCGGTGGCAAAACCTTTTGGCAACAGTTGGACGAAGCACGACATGGTCGGCATCACCGGGCCGCCGTCCAACGGATTGATGAATTCCATTTTGAGGCCGTCGCAGGCGTCCCATTCGTCGCGCGCGCGCATCTTTTCCAGCGCCTCGCGGTAGTCGGTATAGGGGTAGCTGAAGACCGGCGACGCCGTCGATTGGCTGACATGTCCGAAGGGTCGCATGTTGTGGCCGAACCGCGCCGCGCTGTCGCCTGATGGCCGCGACACCGGCTGGCTGTCTTCGGGATAGCGTTCGACGAAGCTGGCGTCGAAGGCCTGGATAATCGGAATGTCGAGGCCGTCGAGCCAAACGGTTGGCGCGTCGGTCTCGTTGCCGTGGTCGTGCCAGGTCCAGGACGGCGTGAGGATCAGGTCGCCGCGGCTCATCGACGCGCGCTCGCCGTCGACCGCGGTATAGGCGCCCTCGCCTTCTATGATGAAACGCAAGGCCGACTGCGCATGGCGATGGCTCGGCGCGACCTCACCGGGCAAAATCAATTGCAGGCCGGCGTAGAGCGAATTGGTGATCCGCGACTTTCCGGCCAGGCCAGGATTTTCCAGAATCAAAACCCGGCGCTCGGCTTCCTTGGCGCTGATCACATCGCCGGATCGTAACAGCCACGGCCGCACTTCCTCGTAGCGCCACAGGCATGGCACGGCGTGAGAGACCGGTTCGGGCGTGATCAGCGAGCTCATGACTTCCCACAAAGGCGTCATGTTGAGCGGCTCGATGTCGCCATAAAAATCCTCGCGCGTCCGATTATGGTCGCGCGGCGGCGGTGACGTTTTCGACTGATCGGTCGACGCGGCCATGCCGGTCCTCCCACTGCCCTGAATTATCTGACATGGCGCCCCAGGCGCCGGCCTCATGTCCTTAACATAGCGCAGACTGGAACATAGCGCAGACCGGCCGGCCGCGCGCCTGCCGCTATTTCGCGGTCATCACGATGACACGGCCGGTCTCGCCGCGTTCGAGCCGTTCAAGGTGCAGTTTGACCAGCGGATCGTTGGGGTAGGCTTCGTTGAGCGCAGTGAACGCGGGCAAGGCGCCGTCGGAGATCGCATCGAGACGGTTGAAGGCGTCGATATAGCCGGTCACTCGATGCGAGCTGAAATCTTGGCGCGATAGTGGCTCGTAGGCCTCTACCCCCTCGCTCTTGCCGATCAGCACCAACGTGCCAACCGGCCGGCCAACAAAATCCGCGCACTGCGCCACCGTCGTGCCGCTGACGCAGATGCGAGTGCCGAGATGTTTGTTCACCGTCTCCAACCGCGAGGCTGTGTTGATCGGATCGCCGAGCGCACGGTAATCCGAATGCAATTCGCCGCCGATATTGCCGACCACCACGGGCCCGGTGTTAACGCCGATGCGCGTGTGGCCAAGCGCGACCCCCTCGGTGCGTTTGCGCTCGGCAAAGTCTTGCGCATAGGCGTCCATCGCCAGCGCGCAGGCGACCGCGCGGCGCGCATGGTCGGGCTGAACGCGCGGCGCCGAGAACATCACCGCCACCGCGTCGCCGACCACCGAATCCAAGGTGCCGTCATGGTCGAAGGCGATGCGCGTCATCTGTTCGAGATATTCGTTGAGGACCTTGACCAATTCTCCCGGGTCGGACCGCTCTACAAGACTGGTGAATCCGGCCAGGTCGGTGAGCACGAAGCTGCAATCGCGCCGTTCGCCGCCGAGCCGAACTTGCGCCGGGTTATCGATGAAGAACTGGACCAGGTTGGGCGAGATGAGTGTCGAGAAGGTGTTCTGGACGAATTTCCGTTTGCGCTCAGTCTTCAGGTATCCGACCAACGACGCGACCAGATAAATCGCGATGACCGATAGGCCGGGATAGATTGGATCGAACAGCAACCGTAGTTCGCTATAGGCGTACCACGAGAAACCAGCCGCGGCGGCAAGTCCGACACTCCCGGTTACGGCGGTCCATGCCGGGCCCAGTTTCGCCGACAAGATGATCACCGCCAGGCCCAGAACCGTTAGGAACAGTAGTTCCGCGCGACCGGCCCAGCCCGGTCGAGTGAGCCAGGCCTGGTGGATCATTTGTTCCAAGACTTGCGCGTGAACGGTAACGCCCGCGACCACCGGCTGCACCGGCGTCGCCCGCTGATCCTTGAGACCGGCAGCCGAAGCCCCGACCAGGATGATCATCCCTTCAACCTCCTCGCGCGACACCTCCCCTTCGAGAATTTTCCACGCCGGGATGAATCGCTCGGGCACGGCGTCGGTGTAGTGCACCCTGAAATGGCCGGACCGGTCGGTCGGCGCGAGGATGGCGCCGACCCTCACGTAATTTATTCCATCTTGATCGATGAGACGGGTCGTCGTGCTGGCGCCGGCCGAACCGACCATATAGGTGGATGCGCCTTGGGCCACGCGCAGAGCCTCGGCGCTCAAGGCCGGGTAAGGCTGGTCGCGGTCTCGGTAGCGCACCATGAGTGGCACGCGGCGCAATACGCTGGCCGACCCCGAGGTGTTTATGGCGCCCAATCCCACCGCCGCGGCATCGAATTCCGGCAGGTTCACGGTGGCGCCTCTGAGGCCCATCATGAACGGCAACGGATCCTCACCGGCGGCGGCGAAGCCTGACTTCGGCGGCGGTAGGACGGAGTCCAACTGCTCGCCGGTGAACGCCACCGCCGTCACCACATTCGCGGTTGCAATGGTCTCGGCCAGCACCCGATCGTGATCGACCAGGTTGTTGGCGAGCCCTTCCATCTCGCGACCGGTATCGCCCCAGAGCGGCAACACTTGCTTGGGCGATGTTCGGTCGGGCTCGGCGAACAGGATATCGAACGCGATAACCGCGACCCCGAGATCGCGCAGTTTAACCACCAGATCAGCGACCTGCGTGCGCGGCCATGGCCATTGACCGACGCGCGTCAGCGATTCGTCATCGATATCGACGATGCGCACCGGCGATGGTTGATAGGGCCTTGGTTGCCAACGTTGGTACGTGTCGAACACCGCCTCGCGCAGCGACGTCACCAGCGGCGGTTGCCGCTCCGCGACAACGACGGTGGCAACGAGCACAATCAGCGCCAACCAGATCTCGGCATAGCGTTTCAGGAATGCCAGCGCACGCTCACCCATACGTCCCCCACGGAAACGCGATCAGAAATTATGTGCAAATTGCCCGCAAACGCCGCTCCGCCACAAGCGCCAACAATCGGAGCTGTGCGCGGCCGGGGCCGAATTGGGGTGTCATAGGGCGAGTACTGGGTAGTGGTGATACCGCTGGACCATCATAGCAGGCAGCGTCCGATCACATAGGCTGGGATCTCCTCGCCAACGAAAACCGCGCCCCTTGGCCTGCTGTCGAATGGACGAAGCGGTGCACAAAGATCTCGTCGAGGGGATCGGCAGGCAGGTTGGCCGGCATCGCTTCCAATCGAGGGCCAATTGGAACCGTTGTTCCCATAGGTTTGGCCCGCCTATTCCATGGTCGTTGCCACAGCTTGATGTTTACGGGTCTTGTTGTTCCTTCACTGAACCAGCGGCGTTGTGGCCGCGTCGATTTCCACTCCAGAGATTTTCGCGCCGCCGGCCAGGACACGAATGTACTGCGCCACGGCCCGCTGCCAGGTCGACATCTGCAGGTAGTCGGCGATGCGGTCGCGCACGGCCTCGAAGGGCAGTTGCCGGCCGTCGATGCGACGATCGAGCCGCAGAACATGGACACCGTAGCGCGAGCGCACCGGCACCGGGCAGAGCTGGCCCTCCTCAAGGTTCAACAGGAAAGTTTCGAACTCCGGCACCGTGTCGCCGCGCGAAACCTGTCCCAGCCGGCCTTCGTTCTGCGCCGAGGTGCAAGCGGAAAGCCGGCGCGCCAGCCCGGCGAAGGCGCCGGGGTCCTTCTGCAACGCCGCAATGACTCCAGTCGCTTCCGCGACCGCCTTCTCGTAAGCCTCTGCGTCTTCCGGCGCCGCCGAGAACAGAATATGCGCGGCCTCGAAGAGATCCGGGCTGCGAAAGCGCTTGGTATTGTTATCGTAGTAGCGGCGACACGTGGCCTCGTCCGCCTCTGGTACCGTCACATTGTGCGCCAACAAGCCGCGAACCAAGGCATCCTCCTCAGCCTCGCTCCGGCCCTTGGCGTCAGTCTGCGGCTCCGCCGCGACGCTCTGGCGCCGGGCTTCCTGCAGCAGCAGCTCGCGTACCGCCAGGGCCTCGGCGGCGGCGTCCAAAGCCGCCTCCGGCGTCTCGGCAGGATGGTTCTGGGCTTCGGCAAGAATCGCCGTGGGTGGGATCGTCACTTCATTGATGCGGATTTCCTGCATGACCTCACTCCGCCGGGGCTTGCAGACTGCCCGTTCCGCGCGCGCCTGCCGCCGGGCGCCGGGAGCGGACGATCTGATAACCGGGCCGCCAGAAATAGCGCAGCGGCACGCTCAGCATGTGCACAAGACGGGTGAAGGGAAAGATCAGGAAGATCGTCAACCCCAAGAAGATGTGCAGTTTGAAAATCGGATGGGTCGCCGCGATGTACGACGATGCGGCGAAGTCGAAGGTGAAAATACCCCGCGCCCACGACATGAAGCGCAGCATCTCGCCGCCGTCGAGATGCCCGAGCGACAGCGGAATGGTCGCCAGACCCAGTGCCAGCTGCACCCACAGCAGCAGGATGATCGCGGTGTCGGCGAAGCCTGAGGTTGCCCGGATCCGTGCATCGAAGAGACGGCGGTGGGCCAGCAGCGTCGCACCGATGAGCGCCAGCACGCCGGCGCCGCCGCCGACGACTATGGCCATCATCTGTTTAGAACCGTGACCGATGCCGACCAGGTCGAACAGCTCGATCGGCGTCAGCAGGCCGACCAGATGCCCGAAGAAGACGATCAGCACGCCGACATGGAACAGGACAGAGCCCCATACCAGTTGGCGCCGGCGCAGCAGCTGGCTGGACCCGGAGCGCCAAGTGTAGGGTTCCCGGTCGTAGCGAATGATCGAGCCGAGGGCCAAAACCGCGAGCGCGATGTAGGGAAATATCCCGAAGACAAGGGTGTTGAGGTAAGCGGCCATAGCGCGTGCTCCTTAATTCGTCTTAGCGGCCGAGGCGCCTAACGGCGGCGTCGGCTTGTCCATCTGCGACAAGGTTTCGCGCGCCACGGGACAGCCGCCGCCGGGCGAGATGCCGCCGGCAACCGCGCCGGGCCCGAAGGTAACCGGCTGGTCCTCCCAGACACGGTCCAGCGCCTCAAGATCGTTTGGATCCTCGTCTGGCTCCGCTAGCAGACTGTCCATTGCCGCTGTCGCCGGCTTTCCCTTGGCAATGCCCTCCAGGGCGAAAAACACCCAGCCATAGATGCTTTTGCGCTTGCGCAACCGCGCGCCCAGGGCCGCGATTACGTGCAGCGGCTGGTCGAGTAGCTCACCTGCCTCGGCCAGCGGCCTCGTGCTGAGGAACTCCAGAAACAGCGGCAAGAAGTCCGGCAGCTCCCGCGCACTGAGGACAAGGCCGTGTTCCTCATAGTGCTCCGCCAGATCGACCATCGCCTGCCCGCGTTCCCGGCTTTCGCCGTGGATGTGTTCGAAGAGATGCAGGGAGAGCGACCGCGAGCGGTCGAACAGCAGGGTGTAGCGTTCCTGCAGGTCGTAGAGATCGCGCGTCGCAATTTCGTCTAGGAGACCTGCAAGTCCTTTCTGACAGTTGGCGGGGACGAGTTTCTCCGACGCGAGGATCTGCTTCATCTCGCCCGCCGCCTCCTGGATTTGCTGGTCCGGGTAGGTCAGCAGGAGCGATAGGACTTTGAATGTCTTGCTCATCAGAATACCTCGGTCGGGGTTTGTACTTTTTTCCGACCGCCGCCGAAGAGGTTGCCGCCGCTTGTACCCTCCGAGCAGCCGTTGCCGAAACTGAAGCCGCAGGAACCGCGTAGGTCATAGGCGTCCTCGCCGACCTCACGGTGCGCCGTCGGAATGACGAAGCGGTCCTCGTAGTTGGCGATCGCCATGATGTGATACATCTCCTCGATCCGCACGGTGTCGAGACCAACCCGTTGGGCCAGAGCCTCGTCCACCACGCCTTCGACGGTTTTGGAACGCATGTAAGCCCGCATGCCGAGCATTCGCTGCAGCGCCTCCGCCACCGGCTTTTCGTTTCCGGCGGTCAACAGGTTGGCCAAGTAGCGCATGGGAATACGCAGGGAGTTCACGTCGGGAAGCCCGTCGTCCCAGGCGATCTTTCCGGCCTCGGCCGCCGATTGGATTGGCGACAGCGGGGGCACGTACCAAACCATCGGCAGGGTGCGGTATTCCGGGTGCAGCGGGAAAGCGACCTTCCAATCCATCGCCATCTTCCACACCGGCGAACGGCGCGCCGATTCTAGCCAAGCGTCCGGCACACCGTCGGCCTGCGCCTGGGCGATCACTTCCGGGTCGTTGGGATCAAGGAAGATGTCGAGCTGCGCTTGATAAAGATCGCCCTCATCCGGTGTCGCCGCCGCTTCGCCGATCTTGTCGGCGTCATAGAGCAGAACACCGAGATAGCGGATGCGCCCGACACAAGTCTCGGAGCAGACCGTCGGCTGGCCGGCCTCAATGCGCGGATAGCAGAAGATGCACTTCTCTGACTTCCCAGACGACCAATTGTAATAAATCTTCTTGTAGGGACAGCCCGAAACGCACATGCGCCAGCCGCGGCATTTCTCCTGGTCGATGAGAACGATGCCGTCCTCTTCGCGCTTGTAGATAGAGCCTGACGGACAGGCCGCAACGCAGGTCGGATTGAGGCAGTGCTCGCAGAGCCGCGGCAAGTACATCATGAAGGTGTTCTCGAAAGCGCCGTAGATCTCCTTTTCGATGCCTTCGAAGTTCACGTCCTGGGACCGTTTGGCGAACTCGCCACCGAGGATTTCCTCCCAGTTCGGGCCCCATTCGATCTTCTCCATCCGCTCACCGGTAATCTGCGAGCGCGGCCGCGCCGTGGGCGTGGCCTCCAGCTCCGGCGCATTCTGCAGGTGTTCGTAATCGAAGTTGAAGGGCTCGTAGTAGTCGTCGATCTCCGGCAGGTCCGGATTGGCGAAGATCTTCGCCAGCACCCGCCACTTGGCACCCATCTTGGGACGCAGCCGGCCGCCGCCGGTACGTTCCCAGCCGCCGTTCCAGCGTTTCTGGTTCTCCCACTCCTTGGGGTAACCGATACCGGGTTTGGTTTCGACGTTGTTGAACCACGCATACTCCATGCCTTCGCGGTTCGTCCAAACGTTCTTGCAGGTGACCGAGCAGGTATGACACCCGATGCATTTGTCGAGGTTCAGCACCATGCCGATTTGCGCGCGGATTTTCATTCTGCTGCCTCCTGAGCGTCACGGGCTGGCCGCTCGAGCCAATCGACCTTGTCCATCTTGCGAACAATGACGAACTCGTCCCGGTTAGAGCCAACCGTGCCGTAGTAGTTGAAACCGTAAGACTGCTGAGCGTAACCGCCGATCATGTGCGTCGGCTTGACCACCGCACGGGTGACCGAGTTGTGGATGCCGCCGCGGTTGCCGGTGGTCTCCGAGCCCGGGGTGTTAACGATCTTTTCCTGCGCGTGATACATGTAGAGCGTGCCCTCACGCATCCGCTGGGAGACCACGGCCCGCGCCGTCAGTGCCCCGTTCACGTTGTAGGCCTCCACCCAATCGTTGTCCTTGATACCGGCCTTTCGGGCATCGACCTCGCTGAGCCAAACGACCGGACCGCCGCGGTTCAACGTCAGCATCATCAGATTGTCGGAATAGGTCGAGTGGATGCCCCACTTCTGATGCGGAGTGATGAAGTTCAACACCAGCTGCGGGTTGCCGTTGTCCTTCGACTCGATGACCGGGTTCACGGTCTTGGTGTCGATCGGCGGCCGGTAGACGCAAAAACCTTCGCCGAAGGCCCGCATCCAGAGATGGTCCTGGTAGAGCTGCTGACGGCCGGTCAGCGTGCGCCAGGGGATCATCTCGTGCACATTGGTGTAGCCGGCGTTGTAGCAGACCTTCTCCGATTCAATCCCCGACCAGGTCGGTGAGGAGATGATCTTGCGCGGCTGCGCCACGATGTCGCGAAAGCGGATCTTCTCGTCTTCCTTGGGCATCGCCAGATGGGTGTGGTCGCGACCGGTCGCCTTGCCCAGGGCCTCCCAGGCCTTGACCGCGACCTCGCCGTTGGTCTCCGGCGCCAGCATGAGGATGACCTCGGTGGCATCGATGTCGGTCTCGATGCGGGGCATACCCTTGGTCGGCCCCTCCTCCGTCACGACACCGTTCAGATTGCCGAGCCCTTCGACCTCGTGCTCGGTATTCCAGCTGATACCTTTGCCGCCGTTGCCGAGCTTGTTCATCAGCGGGCCCAGCGCGGTGAAACGTTTGTAAAGGTTCGGATAGTCACGCTCGACCACCGCGATCTGCGGCATGGTCTTGCCGGGGATCGCGTCGACCTCATCCTTCTTCCAATCCTTCACGTCCATCGCCTGGGCCATCTCCGCCGGCGTGTCATGCAGGATCGGCACCAGCACGACGTCCTTCTCCACGCCCAGAACCTCGGGCGCCACGTCAGAGAAGCTCTTGGCGATTCCCTTGTAGATGTCCCAGTCGCTACGGCTTTCCCAGGCCGGATCCGCCGCCGAGCTCAGCGGGTGAATGAACGGATGCATGTCGGAGGTATTAAGGTCGTTCTTCTCGTACCAAGTGGCCGTCGGCAGCACGATGTCCGAGTAGACGCAGGTCGTCGACATGCGGAAATCGAGTGTCACTAGAAGATCGAGTTTTCCTTCCGGCGCGTCGTCATGCCAGACCGCCTCCTGTGGCTTCTGGCCGCCGTCCGCTCCCAGATCCTTGCCGAGAACACCATGCGAGGTGCCGAGCAGGTGCTTGAGGAAGTACTCATGCCCTTTGCCCGAAGAGCCCAATAGGTTGGAGCGCCAGACGAACATATTGCGCGGCCAGTTCACCGGATTGTCCGGGTCCTCGCAGGACATCTTGAGAGTACCGGCCTTCAGTTGCTCGGCTACATAGTCCTTGGGATCCTTGCCCGCCTTATCTGCCGCCTTGGCCACGTCCAGAGGATTGCTCTCAAGCTGCGGCGCCGAGGGCAGCCAGCCCATGCGCTCGGCCCTGATGTTGTAGTCGATCAAGGCGCCGTCCCAGGGGCCGGCCGGGGCCGTCGGCGAGACGATTTCGTCCACTCCCAGCGACTCGTAGCGCCATTGGTCGGTGTGTGCATAGAAGAACGAGGTTGAGTTCATCTGCCGCGGCGGCCGCCCCCAGTCGAGACCGAAGGCCAGCGGCAACCAGCCGGTCTGCGGGCGCAACTTTTCCTGTCCGACATAGTGCGACCAACCGCCTCCGGACTGCCCGACGCAACCGCACATGACCAGGAGGTTGATGATCCCCCGGTAGTTCATGTCCATGTGGTACCAGTGATTCAGGCCGGCCCCGAGGATCACCATCGAACGGCCGTTGGTTTTCTCGGCGTTAGCCGCGAACTCCCGCGCCACGGTGATGATTTGGTCAGCCGGCACCCCGGTGATCTGTTCGGCCCAGGCAGGGGTATAGGGGATGTTCTCGTCAAAGCTTTTGGCCGCATGGCTGCCGCCGAGCCCGCGGTCGAGGCCGTAGTTGGCGACGAAGAGGTCGAAGACCGTGGCCACCAGCGCCTCACCCTCGGTGGTCTGGATCACCTTCACCGGAACCCGGCGGGCCAGAACGTCAGGATGGTCGGTTCCCTTGAAGTGATCGTGCTCGCGATTGCCGAAATAGGGAAAGCCGACATCGACGACATCGTCGTGGTCCCGGTCGAGGATCAGGCTCAGCCGCAACTTGGTATCCCGGCCTTCGGCGTCCTTTTCTTCCAGGTTCCATTTGCCTTGCTCGCCCCAGCGGAAGCCGACCGAGCCCTGCGGCGCGACGATGTGGTTCGACGTTTCGTCTATCGCCAGCGTCTTCCACTCGGGATTGTTTTCCTGGCCGAGATTGCCATCCAGATCGGCGGCGCGCAGCAGACGCTCCGGCACGTAGTGGCCGTTCTGTTTCACCAAACGAACCAGCATCGGCATGTCCGAGTAGCGCCGCGCGTAGTCTTCGAAATACTCGGCCTGACGGTCGAGGTGGAACTCCCGCAGGATGACGTGCCCCATGGCCATGGCCAGGGCCGCGTCGGTGCCTTGTTGGGGGTGCAGCCAGAGATCGGAGAACTTGGAGGCTTCCGAATAGTCCGGGCTGATGACAACCGACTTGGTGCCCTTGTAGCGCACCTCGGTATAGAAATGAGCGTCCGGCGTGCGCGTCTGCGGCACGTTGGAGCCCCAGATCAACAGGAAGCCGGCGTTGTACCAGTCGGCGCTTTCCGGGACGTCGGTCTGCTCACCCCAGGTTTGCGGCGAGGCCGGCGGCAGGTCGCAATACCAGTCGTAGAACGACATACTGACTCCGCCAAGCAGCGACATGTAGCGCGAACCCGCGGCATAGGAGACCATGGACATGGCCGGGATCGGCGAGAAGCCGAGCACCCGGTCGGGCCCGTAGGTCTTTGCGGTGTAGGCGTTGGCCGCGGCGATCAGCTCGTTGACCTCAGCCCACTTCGCCCGCACGAAGCCGCCAAGGCCGCGCTTGCGGGTATAGGACGCGCGCTTTGCAGGATCCTCGACGATCGACTTCCAAGCCGCCACCGGCGTCATGACCATGCGCGCCTCGCGCCACAGCCGCATCAGCCGCGCCCGCACCAGCGGATACTTCACCCGGTTGCCCGAATAGAGATACCAGCTATAGCTGGCGCCGCGGCTGCAGCCGCGTGGTTCGTGGTTCGGCAGGTCCGGGCGGGTACGAGGATAGTCGGTCTGCTGGGTCTCCCAGGTAACGATCCCGCCCTTCACATAGATCTTCCAGGAACAGGAGCCCGTGCAATTGGCGCCGTGGGTGGAGCGAACGATCTTGTCGTGCTGCCAGCGCTTACGGTAGCCGTCTTCCCAGCTACGGTCCTCGCCTGTGGTGACGCCGTGGCCCTCCGCGAATGGCTCCCGGTCCTTGGTGAAGAAGTTCAGTCTATCGAGAATATGGCTCATGACTCTTGCCTCGTTTTATATCCCTGCATGCCGCCCAGAGGATGCGGGGATGGCGGATTGCCACCCCCCGCTTCCCGACCGTCGTCAGGGGTTCTTGATGTCCGCTTTCGGGCCCAGGTAGTACCACCAGTTCAGGGCCAGGCAGACGGCGTAGAAGATGGCGAAGCCGTAAAGCGCGTATTCGGGCGTCGCCAATTTGATCTGCTCGCCGAACACCTTCGGGATCACGAAGGCGCCGTAGGCAGCAACCGCAGAGGTCCAGCCGAGCGCCGGGCCGGCCTGCTCTTTCGGGAACACCATGGCGATGGTCCGGAAAGTGGAGCCGTTGCCGATCCCGGTCGCCGCGAACAGTACGAGGAACAGCAGGAAGAAGGGCACGAAATACTCTTCCGGGGTGGCCGAGACGTAGGCTTGCTTGAGGTAGTAGGCCACGCCGAGGGCCGATGCGATCATGATCATCGAGACGTACTGGGTGACCCTGGCACCGCCGACCTTGTCGGAAATCCAGCCGCCGAGCGGACGGATGAAGGCACCGATGAACGGCCCTATCCAGGCATACATCAGGGCCGACGGGCCGTTCGGGTTGACCGTGTCATGGGTCATGACCCCATCCACCATCAGATGCTGGAAGCCGAACACCACCTTGATCGCCAGCGCGAAACCGGCCGAGTAACCGATGAAGCTACCGAAAGTCATGGTGTAGATGATGCTCATGACCCAGGTGTGCTTGTTACTGAACATTTTGAACTGGCGCTTCAGATTCGGCTTGATCTCGCCCGGCACCATTTTCATCAGCATGACGGTGCCGAAGATGATGCCGGCGATCACCGGCCATTTGGCCCATCCGGGCGCGCCGAGCCCGGTCGGCGACGGCAGGATGATGTACAGGCCGATGCCGGCGGTGATGAAGCCGATCAGCAGCAGAGCCGTGATCTTCGACATGGCACCGATCGGAGAGCCGATATTGGGCGACACTTCATCGTTGACGATATTGTTCATGCCGAACCAGCCGAGCACCGCCAGCGGGACAAGGGCCAGCAGCCAGACGAAGCCCGCATTGTGGATGTAGGTCTCGGACCCGGCCGGGATCTTGCCGATCAGCGTCCCGGAGGTGTTCTCCAGGATCATCGGCTCGCCGCCGAAGATCGCGAAGGTCATGACCAGCGGCACGACGATCTGCATCGTTGTTACCCCGGCATTGCCGAGACCGGCGTTAAGACCCAGCGCCAGACCCTGCATCCGTTTCGGGAAGAAGAAGCTGATATTGGACATCGAAGAGGCGAAGTTGCCGCCGCCGAAGCCCGACAGGAAGGCCAGCAGCTGGAAGACCCAGAGCGGCGTGTCCTTGTCCTGCAGCGCGAAGCCCGTTCCGATCGCGGGGATCATCAGCAGGGCCGTGGTGAAGAAGATGGTGTTGCGCCCGCCCGCGATACGGATGAAGAAACTCGACGGGATGCGCAAGGTCGCCCCGGTCAGGCCGGCGATCGCCGTGAGGGTGAACAGTTCCGACTTCGGAAAGGGGAAGCCCAGATTGAGCATCTGAACCGTAATGATGCCCCAGTAGAGCCAGACGGCGAACCCGCAGAGCAGGCTTGGAATGGAAATCCACAGGTTCCGGTTGGCTATCGACTTGCCGGTCGTTTTCCAGAATTCGGGGTCTTCCGGGCGCCAGTCGGTCAGCGCCCGCCCGCTGGCGGCAACTTTTTGCGAAGTGGTCATCTTCATATCCCCTCTTACCTGCGACGGGCGCGAAAAACCGCGCCCGCCGCCGGCCGCGATTTAGTTAGCGAACCGGTTCCATACGTGAACCGCTATCGGGTGCCGTCTTCGGCCGCTTGGTGTCGCTGTCGGGACCGAGCGCCCCTGCGTGTTCAGGACCGTGCATCGAGACCAGCTCGGGCAACTCCGGCAGGCTGGCGAGCTCTGCACCGACCGCCCGCACCTCCATCCGGCGAATGGCAAAGTGCATCCACAGCAGGGCGCCGCCGACCAGCAGGAACAGCAGCATGAAGCAGCTGGTCCAGACACCCGTGACGTCGTTCATGACGCCGAAGGCGATCGGCAGAGCAAAGCCGCCAAGCCCGCCGATCATGCCGACCAGGCCGCCGACCGAACCGACGTTGTCTGGGTAGTAGACCGGTATGTGCTTGTAGACGGCGGCCTTGCCCAGCGACATGAAGAAGCCGAGTACGACGGTAAGCGCCACGAAGACCGGCAGCCCGATGGTCAAGTTGAAGACGATCGGCCCTTCGATGCCCCGGACTACATAGTCGGTCGCGGGGTAGCTAAGGACGAAGCAGATCGCGACCGAGGCGACAAAGGTCCAGTACATCACCCGGCGAGCACCGAAGCGGTCCGATAAATAACCGCCGAGGGCGCGGAAAATGCTGCCGGGCAGCGCATAGGCGGCAGCCAGCATGCCCGCCGTCGTGATGTCGAGGTCGTAAACGCCGACGTAGTACCGCGGCAGCCACAACGCCAGCGCCACAAAGGCACCGAAGACGAAGAAATAGTAGAGCGAGAAACGCCAGACCTGCAGCCTCTTCAACGGCGATAGCTGCACCCAGGCCGACTTCGGTTTCTCACCACTCACCTTGCGCTGTGCCGTCGCCGGGTCTTCACGGGTCGTGAAAAAGAAGACCACGGCGGTAATCAGTAGGATGACGGCGTAGATCTGCGCCGTCTGCTCCCAACCGAGGGCCACGAGCAGGAAGGGGGCACCGAAGTTAGTCACCGCGGCGCCGACATTGCCCATGCCGAAAATGCCGAGCGCTGTGCCCTGGCGTTCCTTGTCGTACCACCGCGAGACATAAGCGATACCGACCGCGAAGGAGCCGCCGGCAAAGCCAACGCCCAGCGCGGCAAGCAGGAACATCTCGTAGGTCGTTACCGTGGAAAGCATCCATACGGCAACCGACGTCATGGCCATGAGCGCCGTATAGACGAGGCGGCCACCGTATTGATCGGTCCAGATGCCTAAGAAGAGACGGCTCAGGGAGCCGGTTAGAATCGGCGTCGCAACCAGAATGCCGAACTCGGTTTCGGACAGCCCCAGATCCTGTTTGATCTTGACGCCGATGATCGAGAAGATCGTCCAGACTGCAAAACACACCGTGAAGGCCAGGGTGCTGATGCCAAGTGCTTGATTTTGTTGGCCGCGTGTTACCCCCTGCAGACCCTGCATGCTTCCCTCCTCTGCTTGAACCCAAGCCCGGTCGGCCCGGGCCGGAGCTATTCGCCCACCATGCGCAGAGGATAATTATCGCACTGCAGCAGTATCGACTTGATGCAGGTCAATTGAGATTGATGGAGGCTTGAAAAAAATCTCAATCCTCAAAATTTGCACTTTGAGAATTGATTATTTTACTTAGTGATTATTATTTTCTTAGTTAATCACTTGATAAATATCAATTTATGTGATTGATTCAGCGTGACAAAAAGCGATTCGAAACGGAGAGGCGCGTGCGGTCGAATGATATACCGCTGATACGAGAGCTCGACCTTTTCGCCGAGATGACTGCGGCCAATTTCGATGAGCTGATGCAGGCGGCCTTTCTGCAGCGCTTCCCGCCTCAAGTGCGACTCATCGCGGAGGGCGACCCGGCGGATTTTCTCCATATCATGGTGGAGGGCAGCGTCGAACTTTTCGCCGGCGCCAACGGGCGGGAAACCTCGATCGAGATCGTCCGTCCCGTTTCCACCTTCGTTCTGGCCGCCGTTCTCCGCGATCAGATTTATTTGATGTCGGCGCGCACCGTAGAGAACGCACGAGTCCTGATGGTCCCCTCGGAGACCGTGCGGGCCATCTTTGCCAACGACCCGGTCTTCGCCCGGGCGGTGGTGCGCGAACTTTCCGGTGGCTACCGCAGCGTGGTCAAATCGCTGAAGAATCACAAGCTGCGCAATTCGGTCGAGCGTCTCGCCAACTATCTGCTGCGTCAGGAAATCGAGCAGGGATCCGAAGGCGTCGTGACTCTTAAAATCGACAAGCGCACCCTCGCCGCTCTGCTGGGCATGACGCCGGAGAACCTTTCACGCGCCTTTGGTACCTTGAAGTCTTACGGCGTCGATGTGAAAGGGCGGGAAATTTCCCTCAACAAGCTCGACGATCTGCGCGGCATGGCCAAACCCGACCCGCTCATTGACGATCCGCTAAGCTGACACCGTCGAAAAGGGAACCGCGAAACCTTTCTCACGCATGGCCCTGATTCCGATCCGGCCAAGGCCGCGGACTTCGGCGGGAGCGGCGCCCGACATGCCCGAAAAAAGCAGGCTCGAGAAAATATTGACCTGGGCAAGACCGCCAAGCGCGCGCGACCAGCGTATCGGCGGCAAAAATTGGTTCGATCTCCAAACCAGATAATAGAGAACGTGGAGATGCCAAAGGTGGCGCGAGAACCGTGACGACCCACCGGCTACGACGAAGGACTCATTCCGGCGAAGTGCACCGCCGATCGTATGATCGCTAAACTCGAGGCCGACTGAACGGTCGGATCTGGGTCCGGGCCCACGCCGTCTTGTTCCAAACCGTCTGTCTTTCGGAAATCTGCCGCTCTTTTTTTGAGCGCCGAATACGACCTGCGCTTTGGGACCAGTAGCCAGACAAAATGAGGGACACCGAAGCCGGTTTTTCCAACGAGCGACTGGAAATAATTGGCGTCCCCTACGGGACTCGAACCCGTGTTGCCGCCGTGAAAGGGCGGTGTCCTAGACCGCTAGACGAAGGGGACGCATGACGGCTATGCGGCGGACTATAGCCGTGGCCGCGCCGTCGTCAACTCATACCAAGGATGGTAGATATGGTGTGCTCAGCCGCCGTTCAACAGCACTTCCTTGGCCTGGTTGATCTTGGCCGCGAAATAGTCGGTGCCGCCGAGATCGGGGTGGTGTTTCATCATCAGTTTGCGGTGCGCTTCCTTGATCTCCTCGTCGCTTGGCGACTCGCCCAGACCGAGAATCTTGAGCGCGTCCTGGCGGCTCATGCGCTCGGGCTCAGGCCGACCCCAGCCGCGCCGACGAGACCCGGCATCATCGCCCCGGGGGGCGCGTTCGGCATACTCATCGCGCCACCCCTCGTGGACCCGATCGAGAAACGCGTCGAGCAGCGGCACCGAACGTGGATCTTCTGTTCCCACTTCGTCGTAGAGATCGAGTAGCTCGTCGAGGCTCAGCTCGCTCAGGTGGCGGCCGCTAAACATTCCCTGCCGCACCTCACCGTCGACCAGACCCGAGGCGTGATTGAGCGACATGGCGAGCCACGCGGTTTCAACGTTGGACGCACCACCGCCGGCCGCAACCGACCCGCCACCATGCCACGACCGAAACCGCCGGCCACGCCATATCATCGCCGCCGCGCCGCCAAACATCATTCCAAGCAATGCCTGGCCGCGCAGTACCGACAACAAAGCAAGGCCGCCGAGCACCGTCACCGCGCTCCATCTGATGACCTGCGCGAGGGTTCCCGGATTAGCGCCGGCAAACAAACGGCCTAGAACGAACAGCGCGACGAGTAGCGCAAGGCCCAATAAGAAATAGGCGGGCATCGCTTAACGTCCCGACGGACCGGGCAATTGCAGCACCGCGCGCCCGGCGCGCTTGTGGAAGTTCTCAAGCGCCGGCCGGCCACCAACGGCGTAGACCGCCACCGCCGACAAAAGCTCGCGCAGCAGTTTGGCGCTGCCCGCGTTGAACCGGCAATAGGCGCCGCCGCTCAGCTTGGCGATCTGACGAAAGATGCGTTCAGCGCCCGGCTCGCCACCTTCGTGGAACATGAAAACCGGCAGGCCGTGCAGTCCGAGCTCGCCGGCGATATGACCGAGCTCGTCAACATTCTCCTCGCAGCAATCACCAACGAACACCAGGGCGTTGACCTTTTCACGCGCGGTTTCGTCAAGCGCGTGCTGCAACACTTTAGCGATCTGCGTGCGTCCGCCTAGGCAGCGCACGCGGATCATGCGATCGAGCAGCCCTTGGCTGTCGGTCTCAAAGCCGGTGGCGCGAAATTCACGGAAGCCGCGATAATAGGCGAGTTGCACCGCGAGCGTGCCAAGTTCGGCGGTTTCGCTGAACATTTCGGCCTGGATATCACAGGCTTGGTCCCAGGTGGGCTCGCGGCTCGCCGTCGCGTCGAGAGCGAAGATCAAACGTCCCTTGCCCGCGCCGCCGGCAAGCGGCGCCATCGCCGCCGCCTTGTTCAGGAACTCGGCAATCTCGGCGTCGTTAGACTCGGTCGGTAATTTTCTGCGTTCGTCCGCCATATCAGGCTCAAATGGCTCTTCGAACGCACTATACCAAGGCCCGTTGAAATTACAGATTGGCCGTGTCGAGCACGGTTCCGGCGGAGCGTCTAGCGACCGCTCTTGGCGTGGTGGCGGTGCCTCGCAAAACCGCGCCGAGCAAGTTGCGCACCTCGTTGCGGGCGCCGACATGCGACATGGTCATGCGAATGCCGGCCGTGCCAAGGTCAAGTACGGTAAGGCCGCGCGGAAACAGTTCGCGAAAAATTACCCGTTCGGCAAAACCGGGCAGCACGCGAAATCCGACTCTCGGTGCCAACGCTGTCAGCGCCTCTTCTACTCGCCGTTTGTTGCGCGCATTGAGGTGCGCCAGGCGATTGCGCATAACGATCCACTCGATCGAACCGCCGTCGCGCGCGGCGCGCTTTTTCTTCTGATCGAACACCATGGCGCAATACCGGCTCGGACGCATTACCCGGAAGGTCTCGGGATTGATGTCGGCGAGCACGTCAAGATCGACGAAGCTGTCGTTGACCGGGGTGATCAACAGGTCGGCGTGCGAATGCGCGTAACGCGACAACACCGTGTCGCTGCCGGGGCCGTCGATCACCAAGAAATCCGCGAGCTCGCCAAGTTCCTCAATCGTCACATCAAACCGACGTTCGGTCTCGCGTTCCGTGGCGGCCGGATCGTCGAGATCCGCCGGGCCGAGCACGCGGTGTTCGGGGAGCGGCAGTTCAAGGTCATGTGAATCAGCATACTCAGCCCGATTGCTGAGGAACCGCGTGAAGGTTTGTTGGCGAGAGTCGACATCCAACGTGGCCACGCGGCGTCCAGTGACGAGCAAGCCAAGCGCGATGTGAACCGCGGTGGTCGATTTGCCCGACCCGCCTTTTTCGTTTCCTACAACAATCACTCGCATGGCGCCAAATACCTTCTCCCGCGCCGCGTCCGACGTGGATGATTCGATCGCAATTTATCACGGGGTGGTTAACCGAAAGTACAATTGCGACCCCATCGGCTTGCCAGTAGTGTGCGCAGCCCTTGCTTTCGACGACACTCGGAGACCCTGCCGTGGACACCGATCCCGCGCGAAAAACGCCACATCTGTTTACCCCGCTTGAAATTCGTTCGCTGCGCTTGCGCAACCGCGTGGTGATTTCGCCGATGTGCCAATATTCGGCGCACGAAGGCATGCTTAGCGACTGGCATCTGGTCCATCTCGGGCGCTTTGCCACCGGCGGCGCGGCCTTGGTTTTCACCGAGGCAACCGCGGTGCAGAAGCACGGCCGCATCACCCACGGCGACGTCGGCCTGTGGACCGACGAACAGATCGCGCCACACGCACGGGTTGTACAATTCGCCGAACGTCATGGCGCGGTGGCCGCGATCCAGCTCGCCCATGCCGGGCGCAAGGCCAGCATGCAACGGCCGTGGTTCGGCAACGGCCCGCTCGACGACGCCGATATCGCGCGCGGCGACATGCCGTGGCAGCCGGTCGGGGCCAGTGCGCTGCCGGTCGACGAAGGTTGGCTGGAACCGCACCCCTTGACCGCCTCGGAAATCCAAACCCTGGTCGGCGATTTTGCGGCGGCGGCAAAACGCGCGCTGCGCGCCGGCTATCGGGTCGCCGAGGTGCACGGCGCGCACGGTTATCTGATCCAGTCGTTCCTGTCGCCGATCTCGAACCAACGCAACGATGCTTACGGCGGCGATCTCAAGGGCCGCATGCGGCTGGCGCTCGAAGTCACGGAAGCGGTGCGCGGCGTGTGGCCGGACGACCTGCCGCTGTTCTTCCGGGTCTCGTCAGTGGACGGAGTCGAGGGTGGCTGGTCCCTTGAAGACACGCTGATATTGGCGCGCGAGTTGAAAGCGCTCGGCGTCGACGTGATCGATTGCTCATCGGGCGGCATTGCCGGATCCGCGACAGCGGTCAGGAAGAAACGCCAACCGGGCTTCCAAGTGCCATTCGCGGAGCGGGTGCGAAGCGAAACCGGGATGATGACCCAGGCGGTCGGCCTGATCACCCACCCGCAACAGGCGGAAAAAATTCTCGCCGCCGGCCAGGCGGATCTGATCGCCATCGGCCGCGAGGCCTTGGTCGACCCGAGCTGGCCGCTGCACGCGGCCGAAGCATTGGGATTTGACCCGGACATGGAGACCTGGCCCGAGCAATATGGCTGGTGGCTGGTCCGTCGCCACCGCACCAGCGACTTCTATCAACCGCACGCCTCTTAACCATCGTGACCGAAATCGTCGATGCGGTGGTGATCGGCGCCGGCGTGGTCGGCTTGGCGGTCGCCCGCGGCCTGGCGCTGGCCGGCCGCGACGTGGTGGTGATCGAGGCCGCCGAAGCAATCGGCACCGAGACCAGTTCGCGCAATAGCGAGGTGATTCACGCCGGCATCTATTACCCGGCCAACAGTCTGAAGGCGCGCCTGTGCGTCGCCGGCAAGCACGCGCTGTATGGTTATTGCGTCGCCCACGGCGTGCCGCATCGCCGACTCGGCAAGCTGATCGCCGCGACCAGCGACGCACAAATCCCGGAACTCGAAGCGTTGCGCGAAAAGGCGCGCGCCAACGGCGTCGATGATCTGGAAATGCTCGACGGCGATCAAGCACGCCGGCTCGAACCGGCAGTCGCGTCAGTGGCAGCGCTGTTGTCGCCGTCCACCGGCATCATCGACAGCCATGCGCTGATGCTCGCCTACCAAGGCGAGGCCGAGGACCACGGCGCGATGATCGCCTTCCATAGCCGGGTGCGTCGGGGCGCGGCGGAGACCGACGGCGTGCGTCTCGAAATCGAAGACGAAAACGGCGCGGCGATGACGCTGAAGGCAGCGATCGTGGTAAACAGCGCCGGCCTGGGCGCCCAGGGTGTGGCGTGCGGTATCGACGGCGTGCCGCCCAATACCATCCCGCCCCTGCACTTCGCGCGCGGTTGCTATTTCACCCTGTCCGGCCGCGCGCCGTTCTCAAGATTGATCTATCCGATGCCCGAACCTGGCGGCCTCGGCGTTCACGTCACCCTCGACATGGGCGGCCAGGCCCGCTTCGGCCCTGACGTTGAATGGATCGAGGACGTGGATTACCGCGTCGACCCGGCGCGCGCCGACCGCTTCTACCCAGCGATCCGCGCCTACTACCCGGCGCTCGAGGACGGCGCGCTGCAACCCGGCTATGCCGGCGTCCGGCCGAAAGTCGTGCCTCAAGGCGCGCCGGCGGGCGATTTCTTGGTCCAAGGCCCGGAGACCCACGGGGTCAGCGGTCTGGTCAACCTTTTCGGAATTGAATCGCCCGGCCTTACCGCCTCGATTGCGATCGCCGAAATGGTAGCGGAGAAGCTCGATAAAAGCGTGTGAGGCGCCGCCGATCTTTTTACGCAGGCAGATCGGCCGTGAGCGCCTTTGCTTCGGTGTAGGTGCGCGCCGGGCGCGAGTGATCGGGGCATCGGGCCAGATCGATACTCGACGCGGGGATCAGGTCGGAGGACCGGATCAGCGGTAGCACGCGGCAATCGCAAGCCGCCGCGGTGTCCAGAACGAGGTCGCTGAACGGCGCGATGTCTTCGATGTCGGCGACCGCCGCGCCGCAGAACCGCATTAGCGCCTGGAGCATGGCCGGCAATTCCGTCGTATGCGCGGCGCCCACATCGTAATGGACTGAAACCCAGCCGGCGCCGCGGAGCACGGCCTGGACATTGGCGATCCGTTCTTCGCTGCCCGGTACGCGGGCCGCCAGCACCAAAGCGATGCGCGAAGTGACCGCGCTGACCCGGTCGCGCAGCACCGGGCTGTGCAGCAACAGATTGATAAACTGGGCCGAGTCGAGATCGTCGATCGCCAGGGTCGGCTCGCCCGGTTGGCTGATGATCAGTTCCGACTGGGTGACACGATCGAGTTTCACGTCCCACGCCGAAATGCCATAGATGGTGCAATTCGAAAGCTCGCCGTCGGCCAAGGTCGCCAGATCCAGCCGTGCCTGGGTCAGGTCTACATTGTGCAGGCGCGCGGCATGCAGATCGGCGTGATAGAGGTCGGCGTCGGTTAGGTTGGCGTCGAAGACGACGGTATCGGCAAGATTGGCCCAGCGCATATCCGAGCGGTACATCTGAGCGCCCGATAGGTCGGAGCCGGTTAGGTCGGCGCCGTAAAAGCTGGCGCGCGTCAGGTTGGCGCCATTCAAACGGCTCCAACGCAGGTCGGCTTCGACGAAACTGGCGCGAATGGCGGTGGCGTCGTCTAGGCGAGCCTCTCCTAGATTGGCTTGGCGGAAATCCGTGTCGGTCAGGGTGGCGCGCGACAGATTGGCGCCCATCACGCGGGCGCCGCGCAGGCATGTGCCGGTCAAATTGGCATTGGACAAGTCGGCTCGCCGAAGGTCGGCGCGGGTCAAATCAGCCCCGCTCAAGTCGATCTGATCGCTTCGATGGCGGCCGCGCCAGCCATTCCAGGCCTCAACGCCGTCGCGCAGCCGGCTCAGCAACACCGTATCGCCCATCGGATTAGGCTCGTCCCCAGAAGATTTGGACCGGCTCGGGGGCCGGTCTTCGTCAAGAGGAATTTAGCTGGGAATCCTCCGCCGACCAGCGACCGCCGTCACCCTCGACCGCCCGCGACGTTCAAAATCGACCCGGTGCAGTAGGACGCCTTGTCGGACATCATCCAAAGCACCGCCTCGGCAATCTCGTCCACTTCGCCGAAGCGACCCAGCGGAATGGTCTTTTCGATCCGTTCGATCCGCTCAGGCGAATTGATCTCGGTTTTGACCGGCCCGGGGCGGATTCCGTTGACCCTGATTCCCTGCCCGGCCACCTCGAGCGCCAAACCACGGGTGAAACAGTCGACCGCCGCCTTGGACGCGCCGTAATGCAGCCATTCAAAGGCGTTGGTGAGCTGGGCGGCGACCGAGGAAATGTTGATGATCACGCCGCCCTTACCGCCTTTATCGGTTGCCATGCGGCGGATCGCCTCGCGGGCGCAGAGAAAATAGCCGATCACATTGGTGCCGAAACAGCGCTCCAGGCTCGCCGCGTCGACGTCTTCAACGATGCAGTTGCGCGCCGTGGTGCCGGCATTGTTGACCAGCCCGACCACGGGCCCGAGTTCTTGGTCAACGGTTTCGAACATTCGCTCGACGTCGCCTTCACGCGACGTATCCGCCTGCACCGCGATCGCACGGGCGCCTGATTTCTCAATGTCGGCAACCACTTCGGCCGCTTTCTCGGCACTGGACTGGTAATTGACGCACAGGTCATAGCCGCGCGCGCCCGCCATGCGCGCGATCCCCGCACCAATGCCACGGCTTGCGCCGGTTACGATTAGAACTCCGCTCACAGTCCGCGCCCCCACTCTCGGCTTATGACGCCGGGCCGTCGAGGAACACCTGGACCCGCTCCATCAAAGCCGGAGCGTTTTTCTCCAAGCTAATGAAATGACTTCCGTCTTCGACGATCACATAGGCTTTCGAAGCCGCCCCGAGACGGTCGGTCAGGCCACGCGCGTCCTCGTCGGTCGCGGTCGGGTCATCGGCGCCGCGAATGACCAGCGTGGGGCGAACGATCTCGGCGGCGTCGAAGATCGGTCGCCCGGAGAAGATCTCGAATACGTCGATCAGCACGCCGTTGGGCGCGCGCATGGCCGGCGGATCGCTGCGCCCGCTGCCGGGATCGCTGGCGAGCAGCGCCTCGATCCAGGTCGTGGCGACGATTTCCTCGCGCCAGGCGCTCTTGTCCTCCGGCACGATCTGCGCTTCCCAGCGAGAGCGTATGCTTTCAGCGCTTATCGCCCGATAGGCGCCAATTGCCGGGTTAAACCGAGATTCATCTTCCGGGTCCGCAAGGCGAAAATTCTTCAGGCGTTCAGGCAGATACAGCCCGTAAACCGGCGCGTAGAGCACCAGTTTGTCGACCACATTCTGGTAGCGCGTAGTGAAGAGTCCGGTCGTCACCGTGCCCCACGACCAGCCCACCAAGCTGACTTTCGCCAGGCCGGTGCGACGGCGAATGAAGTCGACCGCGTCGAGAATATCGACGATCGCCGCCTCGGCGCGCATGACCGGGCGGTTTTCACCCGCCGGCGCCGCCATTTCGCGCGGCCGGGTGGAGTAGCCATAGCCGCGGACATCAAGCGCGTAGGCCGCCCAGCCGTGTTCCGCGACATACTCCATCCAGTTGTAACCCGCGATCGGCAAATCGAACGACAGGCTCGGGTAGGTCGCGCCGTGAACGAACAGAACGGCTTTTTCGGCCTTCGTCGGCACGCTACCGGACGCCAGCTTCTCATTGACGTAAATCCGGCTCGCCGGATCGGCCGAACTGGCAACGTAGTGAGCCGCCGTCTCGAAGGCGTTGGCCGACATGGCGAAAAGCAATGCCGCGCCGACAAACGCGGCGCCGCCGAGCGAGCCGCGTCGCGTTACGGATTTCAGAGACATGGCGTCCTCCCTTGCAGGCCGAGGCGGTGTCGCCTGGGTCCGAAGCGGCAGTCTTAGCGGCGCAAGGAACGCCTGTCCATGGGCGGAGCGTTAATGACTCCAGAGGCTAGATTTCGAGCTCGCGAATGGCCTCATTCAGGGCACGCTCGGCGGCGACCAGGGCGTCTTCCGCCTGGTCGGCAGCCACCTCCAATTGATCGAGCGAGTCTTCCTGTTGGGTCATCTTGCCGAGATAGCGCTGGTGCAGGTCGGAGTCTCGCGGCACACGCTGGAGGTTGTCGCGCAAACGGTCCTGGTCTTCATAGATTTCGCCGCGCGCTGCCTCCAGACGATTGATTTCGGCGTGCTGGCGATCGACGGCGGCGCGCAATTCGGCGAGGTGCGCAAACGCCTGCCGCAAAGGAGCGTCGAGATCACGCGACTCGGCAAAGGCCTGCAAACGGTTGTAAGTCATATCGATCAACGCGATACGCTCGACGATCGGTTGCTCGATCGTCAGGTCGAAGCTCAACGCTTCACCGGCGACGATGGCTACCGGAACGCGCATCGCGCTGTCGGTCAGCTCAACCTCGTCGCCCTCGGGCTCGACCAGGGACCAACCTGGTCGGCGCGGGTGCTCGATGATCAATCGGCGGTCGTCGTCGCCTGACGGCGCGACGCGATAGGTTGTGGTTTCGCGTTGGCGGACCCGAAGCCTGAGCACGCCTTCGCTGATCGCCCCACTGGCGACAATGCGGGCGGTGTCGATTTCGCGGTCGACGATCATTTTCTGGTCAAGCGCGAAACTTAGCAGCCGCGCATCGCCGGCCGGCAGCGGTGCGAGCTGAGCGTCGCCGACATAGGTTACGCCCTGGCCCTGCTCATAGAGCGTCAGGACGCCCGGCGGCAGGCCGCTGCCAGTATCGTTGGTCAACCGCACGGCGGCGAGCGGATGCCGCGCATGGGTCGCCGGCTGGTACAGCGCGACCGCCTGTGCCGGGACCGTGCCGTCGATAATCGGCACCAGCAGTGATTGCCCGGACTCGGCGCTGATCGGCGCGGCGAGCCGGAACACGACTTGGGTCGCGGCGTCGTCGCCCGCGGCCGCCATCGAGCCCTGAGCCATGCCCATGGGCGCGGGAGCCGGGCTGGCCGGGGGTTCGGCCATGAGCGTCGCGTCGGCCATCGCCATCTCCGATGCCGCGCCGACCCCACGCAGCTGGGCCTTTCTGCGAAACTCTTCCGACTCGTCAAGTTCGGCACCGACCTGCGCGTCGAAGCGAACCGTGCCGGTGTCGGCCGGCGGCAAGATGCGACCAAGCACCTCGACGGGGACTTCGGGGCGATTGACGTAATAGGCGGAGTAGAGCGCCTGGCGGAAGGTCACCGGATTACCCGACGCCAAGGTCAGTTCGACGTCGCGCCAGTCCTGACCGCTCATGTTCTCGATAACCGCCCAGCCCTGCAAAATGCCCTGGTCGGTCGTCGGATCGAGGCTCAATCGATAGCTCGCCTTCCATAAAGGCGCGCCAACCACATAGCCGACACGGACGGTGCGCGTGCCCTCGCCCGGCGCTTCGATCACCAGGGTGCGGCGATCGCGCACGCGGTGACGTGCGATCGCCACCAACGCACCGTCAACCTGGCCGCGCAACACCGAGTCGGCGAAACGCACCGCGTCGGCTTCCTCGAGCACAAACTGCTGGACGCCGAGCGCGGTCAGCACGCTAACCCGGTGACGGGTCACGGTGCCGCCATTGTCGGGCAGCGCCACGGTCTCGGGTTCAACGCCGATGAGGCTGCCCGCCAGATCGCGGCTGCCGGAGACCGCCACCTCGGCCCCACGCAACGCGTTAAGCAGGCGGACCGGTGAGGTAACCGCGTCAGGCCCGAACGGCAGGTCGCGGAAGGCTTGGGCCAGCGGCTCGCGGCCAGGCAGCCTGATCGCGCCGACGCCGCCGACATTGTCGAACACCACGATGCTCTTGAGCACGTCGTCGACCTGGTCGAGGCGAACGTCGAGCGACAGCATCGCATTGCCTTCGACCACCGCCTCATATTCGAAATAGCCGACGCCGCCGGTCGACAGCAGCACGCGCTTGAGCGTCAGACCATCGTCCTGGGCGACCGCCGGAACAGCAACAAAACTTACAGAAATAGCGAATAAAGTACTGACGAACCGGCGAAATACGGTTGAGCGGGCGGTCATTTTTGGGCCTCTGACGGTGACAAATGGCGGGATGAGCGAGTCAATGTAATTCATCCGCACAGTGGCGCAGGTCTGTGGCGGAATTTTGACGATAATCGGTTTGCGCGCGATTACTTATCAGCGGTTCAATTTCCGCGTGCAAGCGCGTCGATCACCGCATCGGCCACGGCTTCGGTGGTGGCGTTGCCGCCGAGATCCGGGGTCAACACCTGCGCCTCGCGCGCAACCCGCTCAATCGCCGCATTGAGCCGCGACGCCGAAGCGGGCTCGCCGAGATGATCGAACATCATGGCGCCGCTGGCCACCGCCGCCAGCGGATTGGCGATGCCTTGGCCGACAATATCCGGCGCGGAGCCATGCACCGGCTCAAACATTGAAGGTCCTCGCCGCTCAGGATCCAAATTGGCGCTCGCCGCCATGCCAAGACTGCCGGTCAGCGCCCCAGCCAGGTCGGACAGAATATCGGCGTGCAGGTTGGTCGCCACCATCACGTCGAGGCTGCCTGGCTTAAGCACCATCTGTGCCGCGCACGCATCGACCAAAACCCGACTGGTCTCGACATCCGGGAAGTCCGCCGATATTTCCGCGAATATCTCGTCCCACATCACCATACCGTGGCGCTGAGCGTTCGATTTCGTCACGCAGGTCAAATGCTTACGCGGCCTTTTTTGTGCGATTTCGAAAGCGTAGCGATGGATTCGCTCGACGCCCTTGCGGGTGAACAAGGTGGTCTCGATTCCGGTTTCGTATGGCGTACCGCGGTGGCTGCGCCCGCCGACCCCGGCATATTCGCCTTCGCTGTTTTCACGGATCACGATCCAGTCGACCTGTTCGCCAAGATCCGCACGCAGAGGCCCGGCCAAGCCCGGCAGCAGGCGCGCGGGCCGCACGTTGGCCCATTGATCCAAGCCCTGACAGATGGCGAGGCGAAGGCCCCACAAAGTGACATCGTCGGGAATGCTCGGGTCGCCGACGGCGCCGAAATAGATCGCGTCGAAATTACCGAGGGCGTCAAGCCCATCCGACGGCATCATTTGTTTGTGCTTGTGGTAGAAATCCGAACCCCAGGGAAAATCCTCGGTATCGAGCGCGAAACCGTCGGCCGCCGCCACCGCGCGCAGCACCTTTAGACCAGCCGTGACCACTTCGGGGCCAATGCCATCACCGCCGATCACCGCCACTTTGTGTGTGCGCATCCAACCCTCCCTGGAAATTCCCGACTCCGAGCGGAGCCACTCTTGTGCCAACGCGGGCGCGATCTTATCATCGACCAAACCCCCACATAAGGTGAGTTTCTTGGCAAATCTCGGCATTACGATGGGCGATCCCAGCGGGATCGGCCCGGAGATCATTTGCAAGGCGCTGGCGACATTAGCGCCGGACGAACGCGCACAATGCCGGGTGATCGGCCACCCCGATTTTTTGACCCGCGCCAACGAGGTGACGGGCTCCGGACTCACATTCGGCGACGCTCCCGGCGCGATACGCGTAAGCGCGGTCGAGACGCCTGAACGCGACACGATCCGCGACGGTACCGAGACCGCCGGCGGCGGCCACGCGGCGTACGGCTATGTGGTCAAAGCGGTGGATCTGGCGAAACAGGGCGATATCGACGTGATCGTCACCGCGCCGCTCAACAAATCCGCGCTGCATCTGGCCGGGCACAAGTATGACGGTCATACCGAATTGCTTCAGTTTCTCACCGGCGCGCCGGCATCGTTCATGCTGCTCGCGTCGGAAACGCTCAAAGTGGTGCATGTCTCGACCCATGTATCGCTGGCCGACGCGATCGGACGCACCCGTAAACAGCGGGTGCTGGAGACGATCCGGATCGGCCGCGACCATCTGCGCCGTTTGGGGATTGCCGAACCGCGCATCGTCTGCTCGGGGCTCAACCCGCATTGCGGCGAGGGTGGGCTATTCGGACGCGAAGACCTCGACGAAATCAAACCGGCGATCGAGGCGGCACGCGCCGAGGGCATCGACGCCCATGGCCCGCTACCCGGCGACACCGTGTTCTATCGCGCGAGCCAAGGCGAATTCGACCTGGTGATCGCCAACTATCACGATCAGGGCCACATTCCGGTCAAGCTGATCGCCTTCCATACCGCGGTCAACGTGTCGCTGGGCCTGCCGATCCAACGGTGTTCCGTCGATCACGGCACCGCGTTCGACATCGCTTGGACCGGGAAAGCTGACCATACCAACATGCTTTCCGCCCTCGCCTACGCCCGCCGTATGGCCGCGACCGCGCAACTCGCCGCCTGACCTCCGTTGCCGCTGGTCGACATCGCGATCGTCGCCGATGACCTGACCGGCGCGCTCGACTCCGCCGCCCCGTTCGCCGCTCGGGGCGCGGTTACCCGGGTCGCCGCGACGCCGAACCTCGACCGGCTCGGCACCCCGATGCCCGCCGTGCTCTCGGTGTCGACGACCTCGCGCCATCTTCCCGCCGACGCGGCGGCGACCTCGGTCGCCGAGACCTGCGACAAACTGGCGCGGTTGGAACCCGGCCTTTGGTTCAAGAAGATCGACTCGACCCTGCGCGGCAATGTCGCGGTCGAGATCGTCGCGGCGTTGGCGGTGAGCGGCCTCGATCATGCCATCGTCTGCCCGGCGGTTCCGGGCCAAGGTCGCACCGTCGAGGGCGGTGTGGTCATTGTCGACGGCGTGCCCTTGCCGAAGACTGATTTTGTCCACGACGCGGTGTCTCCCGCCTCTCCCCAACCGCTCGCGGATCAGCTTCGCGAGGCCGATCCGTCATTGGTCGTCGAAACACACGCTGGCTTGCCGCCTGACGCTCCGAGTTCGCGCGGGGTCTGGATCGTTGATGCGAAAAATACCAACGACTTAGCATCGATCGCTGCGTGGTTGGCTGACCGAAACGGCCGGTCATTGGCGGTCGGGGCCGCAGGGCTCGGCGAGGCTCTGGCGGACGTTCTTGTCGGATCGAGACGCGACGTAGCAAGCCAACCGATCGCCGGACCGATCCTGTTCGTTATCGGTTCGCGCGCCGCGCGCACCGAAGCGCAAGTCGCCGCATTGCTGGCCAGCGACACCGATTGTCGCGTCATCGACGCGCCGGCCGGGCGGTTTGATGCGACACAGACCGGCGCAAGCTTGGGAAACCGCAGCGCAATCATCCGCATTCCACGCGGCCCGGACGACCCAACGGCCGACGCGGTCGCGCGAAACCTTGGCGAGACTGTCGCCACCCTGCTCAAACACACGAATTTCGGCACGGTCTTCTTGACCGGCGGCGATACCGCAGCGGCGGTTTTGGCGGCGATCGATCGGCCGGTCATTGCCCTCGATGGAGAAGTGGCGCCCGGCGTACCGCGCGGCCATGTCGAGCTCGGCGGCAGGTCGTTGTGCCTGGTGACCAAGGCAGGCGGTTTCGGCGATGCGGCGCTTCTGGCCGATCTTGCCGGACGGGCCAGCGGGTGAATTGGTTGCGCTGCCTAGCCGGCCTGTGCTTGAAAGCGACCACGGAACGCCAATGAACAAACGGCGCGCCGCCGAGGACCGGGGGACCGAAATGAACCGAATTGATCTGGACGACCGTGTAGCGGTAATCACGGGCGGCGCCGTGGGCATCGGCTACGCCACCGCGCAGCGCATGCTTGCTTCGGGCGCGGCCGTGAGTCTGTGGGACCGTGACGAGAAGAAGTTGGCCGAGGCCGAACAAGCCCTGACCAATCAAGGGCGTGTCCACGCGGTGACCATGGACGTCGCTGACCCGGATACGGTCCAGCAGGCAACCGAGGAAACCCTCGGTGCGTTTGGCAAGATCGATATTCTGGTCAATAGTGCTGGTATCGGCTCGAACAACCAAAAGATCTGGGAAACGCCGATCGAGGAATGGCGCCAGGTGGTCGAGGTGGACCTAAACGGCACCTTCTTTTGCTGCCGAGCGGTAGTGCCGCATATGATCGACAAGGGCTATGGCCGGATCGTCAATATCGCCTCGATCGCCGGCAAGGAGGGCAACCCCAACCACGGTCACTACAGCGCCGCCAAGGCGGGCGTGATCGGCCTGACCAAATCGCTCGGCAAGGAGACCGTGGACACCGGCATTATCGTCAACTGCATTGCGCCAGCGGTGATCGAAACGCCGATCCTGCAACAGAACACGCCGGAGCAGAATAAGTACCTGATGTCGAAAATCCCCATGGGGCGACCGGGCCAACCAGAGGAAGTCGCGGCGCTGATTGCCTGGCTGTCGTCCGGGGACGTCTCGTTCTCGACCGGGGCCGTGTACGATATTTCCGGCGGACGCGCGACCTATTGACTGACGAATTTGACCGCGAAGGGAGGCCGGCATCATGACAATCAAATGCGCGATTATCGGATCGGGCAATATCGGCACCGATCTGATGATCAAGGTGATGCGGACCTCGAAGCTGCTGGAGATGGGCGCGCTGGTCGGCATCGATCCCGCCTCCGACGGGCTGGCCCGTGCTCAAAAGTGGGGCGTGCCGACGACGGATCAGGGCATAGACGGTCTGGTCGCGATGCCCGAATTCGCGGAAATCGGCCTGGTCTTCGATGCCACGTCGGCCAAGGCGCACGCCCGCCACGCGGCGGTGTGCAAGGAACACGGCAAGCAGATGATCGATCTGACTCCGGCGGCGATCGGCCCGTACGTCGTGCCGGTGGTCAATATGGAAGAGCATTTCGACGCGCCGAACTTCAACATGGTGAGCTGCGGCGGCCAGGCGACAATCCCGATGGTGCATGCGGTGGCGCGGGTGTCGAAGTCCCTGCCCTATGCCGAGATCGTCGCCTCGATCTCGAGCCGGTCGGCCGGCCCCGGCACGCGCGCCAATATCGATGAATTCACCCAGACCACCGCGGCCGGCATCGAGAAAGTTGGCGGCGCGGGGCGCGGCAAGGCGATCATCGTGCTCAACCCGGCAGAGCCGCCGATGATCATGCGCGACACCGTTTTCACCTTGAGCGAGGGCGGCGAGCCCGACGACATCGCGCGCTCGATCGACGAAATGGTCGGCGAGGTGCAGCAATACGTGCCCGGCTATCGGCTGAAACAGAAGGTGCAGTTCGAGCGCTTCGGCGACAATAACCCGGTGCATATCCCGGGTTACGGCGACTTCGCCGGGGTCAAATCGTCGGTGTTCCTCGAAGTCGAAGGCGCCGGCCACTATCTGCCGAATTACGCCGGCAATCTCGACATCATGACCTCGGCGGCGCTCAAAACCGCCGAGCGCTTCGTCGAGCGCCGCCTGAGCAATGGAGGGTGATTTGATGACCGACCAGCCGAAGCTCTACATCCAGGACGTCACGCTGCGCGACGGCATGCACGCCATCCGCCACCAATTCGGCATCGACACGGTGCGCCAGATCACCCTGGCGCTCGATAAGGCGCGGGTCGACGCGATCGAAATCAGCCACGGCGACGGGCTTAACGGATCGAGCTTCAACTACGGTTTCGGCTCGCATACCGACGTCGAGTGGATCGCCGCGATGGCGGAGGTCCTGGAGCACGCCAAGCTCACCACCCTGCTAATTCCAGGCATCGGCACCATCGAGGACCTGCAACACGCTTACGACGCCGGCGTGCGGTCGGTGCGGGTCGCCACCCATTGCACCGAGGCCGACGTCGCTAAGCAGCACATCGAGTTCGCGCGCAATATCGGCATGGACGTGTCGGGCTTCCTGATGATGGCGCACATGATCCCGGCCGACGAATTGGTGGCTCAGGCGCTATTGATGGAAAGCTATGGCGCCCACTGCGTCTATGTCACCGATTCGGCCGGCGCCTTGACCATGGACGGTGTCGAGGACCGCTTCAAAGCCTTCGCCGACAAGCTAAAACCCGAGACCCAGCGCGGCATCCACGCGCATCACAACCTTTCGCTCGGGGTGGCCAATTCGGTGGCGGCGATCAAGCATGGCGCGACTCGGGTCGACGCATCGCTGGCCGGCCACGGCGCCGGCGCCGGCAATACGCCACTAGAGGTGTTTATCGCGGTGGCCGATCGCATGGGCTGGAAACATGGCTGCGATCTGTTCAGTTTGATGGACGCGGCCGAAGAACTGATACGGCCGCTGCAGGATCGCCCTGTGCGGGTTGATCGGGAAACACTTTCCCTTGGCTATTCAGGCGTTTATTCGAGCTTCCTAAGGCACGCTGAGACCGCGTCTGAAACCTACGGCATTGATACCCGCGAAATTCTCGTCGAGCTCGGCCGGCGACGTATGGTCGGCGGCCAGGAAGATATGATCGTCGATGTCGCGCTTGATCTCGCCGAAGGCCGTGGGCCAGACGCTGCTGGAGAGTAACCGGCCCGCGTTGAGCCCAGCATTTCGACCGCTGTGCCACGACTCCAAATTTCTTAGCGGGGTCATCCGACTTCCGGCTTTGACCAGGAGTGGACCTTGCGGATCGCCGCGAGAACTGTTCCTCATCAAATTCAGCTCCTAATCATCAACGACACGTGGTTTCGTATCGCCAGTTTCGTATGGTGGACCGGACTTTCAGAGTGTGGCCCTGAGGGAGTGATGTGACGTGACGAGCGAAACCCTGCCGCAAATCGGGCCTTTCCGTCTGTTCTACCACCCGGCCAGCAGCGCCTCGATGCGCGTGACGCTTTATTTGCGATGCGGCGGCGTGCCGTCTTCACTGGTTGAACTCGTGAGTACCGGTCTCAAGACGGATCATCGCGGCATCCTCGTTTTCACCATGCCCGAGGGCGATCCCGAGACCGCAAAAATTGGCACGACGGATTTGACGGCCTTCAATCCGGAAGGGCGTATCCCCGTCCTGTTGCTGCCGGACGGTCGGAAGATGACCCAGTCGGGCCCGATCGTAGACTTTATCGAGGATTGCCTCTCCGACGGTACGGGCATGCTCCCCGATGATCCTTGGATGCGCGCCGAAGTCCGTCGCATTATGTGGATCGTCGCCGCCGACACCCAGCCGTACCAAAATATTCCGTTTATCATCCAGGCCATGAGTGAGTGGGGCATGGTGAAGGCCGCCCCCACGGTTCACCCCTTGCGCCTCCATTTCATCCGACGGGAGTTCGGCGCGCTGGAGATGATCATGGCGAAATGCGCCGGGCACTTCGCGGTCGGAGACAAGATCACGCATGCGGATTGTTTTCTTTTGCCGCAGATTCGCAATGCGCTGCTGGCGGGCATCGACCTTCCGGGCGAGTTTCCGACGATGTCGCGGGTGTGGAAAAACCTGCTCGCCTTGCCCGAGGTCCAGGCGGTCCTGGACGACGCGGGAGGCGTCGTACAGCCGCTCGCCTTCGACGCCGAGAAATTTGAAGTCTACGCCGATATGCCGGCAGCGGGGCCACCCGGCTAGCCTGGTCATGCCCGCCCGCCCGTGTCCGCCAATGGCTAAGAATTACCTTATGCCGCAGCTGCCGTTCACCACGACTACGAGCAAGTGTGCCTTGGTGGGAAACCGGATGAACAATGGGCGGGCTTCTATGCTGCCTATGCACTCGGCCGTCTCGGTGACTTTGTTGCACCGAGTACGCTCAATAAATGGCTAGAGGAAACGCCAACCGGGGATAACTGGCCCACGTCGGCCGCCGCCTATATCGTCAAATCCATGGCAGCGTAGCGCAGGCGTGGCCTGTCGGCGCCTGCCCGTTGCACCTACGTCCCGCGTTGCGGCAGCACCTGGAGGATCGGACGCGGCAAGGCGTGGGCGCGGCCGATCAGGGTTGTCGCCGGCACCGAACATGGACCGATCCGGACTTCGATGCCATTACGTTGCGCGGTTTGCGCCGCGCCGGGCGGAATATGCCCGCAGATCAGCAAATCCGGGGCCTCGGCGCAAATCAGCTCGATCAAATGATCGGCGGTCCAGTCCTGGTTGGGAATGTGTCGGAACTGCGCGCTGTGTTTATCGAGTACCACCAACCACGGCGCCAGGGTGAAAAACGGCGATAGCCGGGCCTCCGGCGATTTCGCCAATACTGTCATTGCCACCAATTTCGTCACGCCCTGACACGCTTTTTGAGATCGCCCATTGATTCAGGCGCAGCATGCATTGAAAAACGTGAATTGGGTGTCTGCTATGATCTAGATTAGATTAAGGGTATTGATCCTGGTGTTTCGCCTACACAGGTGGGGGGCGGAACGCCGAGCCGAGTGGAGGAGAGTTTTGACCATGGCCGATCCCCGCCATGTCGTTGATCCTGAGTTCGAATTGAGCCCGTGCGCGGCTTGCCCGGTCCGTGAATGGGCGCTGTGCCAACCAATTCCCGACGTGGATCTCGACATTGTCGACCGTTTCAAAACCGGCCATCGCAATGTGGCCGCCGGTGCCGACTTCTACGATCAGGGCGAAGTGTGCAATGAACTCTTTACCGTGATCGAGGGCTGGGGCTTTCAATACACCCTGCTTGAAGACGGTCGTCGGCAGATCACACGAGTCATTCTGCCCGGCGATTTCGTCGGTTATCAGCCAGACCTGAATGCGCCGGCGGCTCACAGCGCGCAGGCGCTGACCGACATGAACCTGTGTGTGTTTCCGCGCGATAATATTCTCGGCCTGTTTCGCGAGCACCCGGAGCTCGCCGTACGCATGACCTGGTTGTTGGCGCGCAACGAAGGCCGCTCGCAGGAATGGATGACCAACATCGGCCGTCGCTCGGCGCGCGAACGGGTCTCGCATTTCTTGTTGGAGCTCTATTACCGGGTCCGACTGCGCGATCCTGAACCAATGGGATCGTCGATCCCGTTGCCGCTGACCCAGGAGCATATCGGCGACGCGCTGGGCCTGACGTCGGTGCATGTCAACCGAACGCTGCGCGAACTGCGCGAGGAAAATCTCCTCGTGCTATCCAATCGGACGCTGCAGATCCTTGATCCGGACGGCCTGGCCGAAGTCGCCGGGTTTGAGCCCGAAACAGTCGAAAGATTGCAGCCATGATCGACCGCGCCGCTCGAGTCGTTGGTGCTGTTGTCCTGGTGATGGGCGGTGTCGCGGCGGCGGCACCCGCCTGGGCGTTGGGTGATGCCGATCGCGGTCGGGAAACCGCGCAGCGTTGGTGCAGCCACTGTCACGTGGTTGCCGACATGCCCCAGGACGTGGGGACCGATGGCGCTCCGCCGTTCCCTGACATCGCCCGCGATTCCGACCTGACGCCGGCGCTCGTCGAGGTGTTTCTGCAAGCACCACACCCACCAATGCCGGATTTCCAACTTTCCAACGCGGATATCAGCGACCTGGTCGCCTATTTCGAATCCTTGGGGCTTGAGTGAGGCTTAATCGGTTTCCGGCACGTCGGGGAACCTGAGTCCTAGAACCGCCTCGGCCGCCTCGATCAAATCCGGATCGACAGGCGGCGGCGTGATATCGATGCCCTTGGTTAGCGCCTTGATCACGGTTTCCAAGACCTGCACACGCGCCGTCCATTTATGGTTGCCGCCGATCACGTTCCACGGGGCCGCCCTGGTGGAGGTGCGGGCAAACATATCGTGATACGCGGCGAGATAGCCGCTCCAGCGCGCACGATTGCGCAGGTCTTCCTGGGTCAATTTCCAGCGCTTGGCCGGATTGCGTAGTCGTTCCGCGAATCGTTCGAGCTGCTCTTCGGGCGTAACGTGGAGAAAAATTTTGACGACCCGCACCCCGTCGGCGATCAGCAGGTGCTCAAACTGGTTGATCTCGTCGTAGGCGCGGTGCCAGACCGGCGGTTCAATTAGGCGCTCGACCCGCTCGACCAAGACGCGTCCATACCAAGAACGGTCGAAGATCGCGGTGGTGTGCGGCACCGGAAGTCGCGACCAGAACCGGTAAAGGTAGTGCCGACCCTGCTCTTCCTCACTGGGCACCCCGATCGGCCACACCTTGACGCCGCGCTGATCGAGCCGTGCGGTGAGCCGGCGAATGGCGCCGCCCTTACCCGCCGCGTCCCATCCCTCGAATACGATCACGGCACGCAGCTTTTGGTGAAAATAGGCTTGCTGCACCGCGAGCATGCGTTTCTGCAGCGCGACCTCGGCGTCGAGGTACTCGGCCTTCGACCCAAAGCGATGGTGCATACGGACGTGATCGAGATGGATCTTCTTGCGAGACATCGGAAATCGAGAACGTGCCACGGCCAGTTTGCCTCCTATAAGGTGTGACACTTTAGAAGCGCGCCGAAAGTGCACGCAAGGCGAACAACGCGAGGTCATGGACATATGGACACGGACGCAATCACAGATACCTCGGCCGCCGCGCTCGGCGACGATCGATTGGTCGATCGCTACGCGGACCTCGACGATGTCCGCCTACACTATGTCGAGGCAGGCTCGGGTCGGTGCGTGATGTTCCTGCACGGGTTTCCCGAATTTTGGTACGCGTGGCGAAACCAGTTGGTGGAGTTCGGCGCCACGTGCCACGCGGTGGCCCCGGATATGCGCGGTTACAATTTGTCGTCGAAGCCGGACGGCCTCGGCGCGTACCGCATGCGCCATTTAGCTGGCGACATTAAGGCGTTGCTCAACGCCTTGGGCCACGAACGCATGGTTCTGGTCGGCCACGACTGGGGCGGTGTGGTGGCGTGGGCAACGGCGATCATGTACCCGGAGATCATCGACCGGTTGGTGATCATGAACGCGCCGCACCCGGCGATCTTCTCGCGCCTGCTCGCCGAGGATGAGTCGCAGATCAAGGCAAGCCAGTACATGACCGACTTTCTCGACCCCACCACCGAGGACCGCCTGCTCGCCGGCAATGCCACCGAGATCAACAAATGGATTGTCGACTACGGCATAAAGAAGGGATTTCTCGACGCGGCCGACGGCGCGCGTTATCGCGCGGCGTGGCAAATGCCAGGCGCGATGACCGGCATGCTCGCCTACTACCGCGCCCAAGCGGAAAGCAAAGGTGCACCGGGTGATCCTGAGGCACTGACCGTCCGTGTGCCGACTTGGGTGCTGTGGGGCATGAAGGATCGCGCGCTGTTACCGGCCAATATCGAATGCCTGGAAATGTATGTACCCGACCTCACCCTGGTGCGCGCGGAGGATGCCGACCACTGGGTGGTTCATCAGCGGCCGGACCTGGTTTCGCAGGTTGTCCGCGCCGCGCTAGAGTCTTAGCCCGCTACTGGTTCTCGCCCGGTTTCCACAAAACGTCGGCGGCGCCATCTTCGTTCAGGTGGCGCGCGAGCACGAACAAGTGGTCCGAAAGGCGATTGAGATAGACGAGCGACGGCGGCGCGATCGATTCGTCATCGGCCAGCGCGCTGGTCAGTCGCTCGGCGCGCCGGACCACCGTGCGCGCGAGGTGTAGCTGGGCGGCGGCAGGCGAACCGCCGGGCAGGATGAACGAGGTGAGCGGCTGTAGCCGATCGTTGAGAGCGTCGATCTCATTTTCCAGGCGTTCGACTTGGGCCTCTGACACCCGCAGGCGTGCCTTTGCGCCTTCGGCCACCGGCACGCAAAGGTCGGCGCCGAGATCAAACAGATCGTTCTGGATGCGCGCCAACATGGCGTCGGCGTCGCCCTCGGTGTGCAGCCGCGCGAGGCCAAGCACCGCGTTCGCCTCGTCGACCGTGCCATAGGCCGCCACCCGCGCGCCATGCTTGGCGACCCGGCTGCCGTCACCCAGCGACGTTTGGCCGGAATCGCCACCGCGCGTGTAGATCTTATCGAGCTTAACCATTTGGCTTTCCTGCCGATTTCACGCCGAACGCCGGCGCTGCTAGGCCCCACTAATGACCGGTCGATTCTCGTGATTGTAACACTATCGTGTGATCGCGCTCACAGGGACGGCGATGATAGTGGCCTGACTTGGTTCGTCAAATCGCCGCGCGGCCGCGCTGGTTGGACAGGCCCCCTAGGTCGCCCTAGTTTTATTAAGGCTCATCGCTTCGCGCGAGGGACGAGGGAAACCGACATGCCTTATGTCAAACGCAACCTGGACGGGGACGTCGCGGCGGCCTTTGCCGAACGCCAGTCCGATGCCACTGAGTTCGTGCCGGACGATGCGGACGACCTGAAGCCGTTGGTCGGCGATCGGTCCGTCAACGTCGATCCGCGGAAGGTACTGACCGAATCCGATCTCGATTTTATTCGCGTGATCGAAGATTTGGTCGCGGTGCTTCTGCACAAGAACATCATCCAGCCGACCGATCTGCCGCAGGAAGCGCGAGTCAAACTGCTGAAACGCCGCCGGCTGCGCGGCGAGATGGATCGGCTCGCTGGCCTGGTCGCTGAAGAAGAAACTATTTAGCGTCTAGGCCCTGTCCGCTTCCGGGCGATAATACGGCACCACGTAAGGCCCTTCCGGCACGAACACGACGCGTGGATCCCCGGTATCAGCGACGCTTTGCGCGATCGCCACCTCGACCGAGTCGATCATCGCGACACCGGTAAGCTCTCGGTCTTGGTCTCGAAGGCCGGTGGAATAGAGCGACACGCTGCCGGCACGCATCGGCTTGAGCTGTTTTTCGGTCTGCCATTCGTCGACGTCGGCATGACTCTTTTCCAATAGGCTATCGAGAAATCTGTCAGGGCCGAGCGCAAGCAGCCGACGTTGAGCATCCGCGAATTCCGGTGAGCCGACACCCTCTGAGCATGCCGACACGATGATGAGATTGCCACAGGGCTCCAGGATATCGAGCGGGCCATACATGCCCTTGACGGTCTGGTAATAGGTCTTGTCGAGTGGATAGCCAGCCGTCGAGGTCACAACGGTGGGAAACCGCTCCGCCACCGGCACTTCGGTGTACGGGCGGGTGAACTCCACCGTCCGCAGGTGGCTTTCGATGATCTCGCCGTAATTGACGAACGACATACGACGTTCTTCGTCGATCACTGTGTTGACCGCCAGCGCGCCGCCAATCATTTGCACGATTTCGAGCTGATCCTCGTGCAGCGGGTTGTCATCGAGCACGCAATTGGCCGCGTTGGGATCTTCCATATAGCGCGCGCTGTGGAACGTGGTGATCGTCTCAGCGTGCGCGACGCCCGGCGCGATCACCTTGCGCCCGCCGGAATAGCCGGCCATGAAATGCGGTTCGACCAAACCGGTGGCGATGCGCAGATCGGCTTCGACGAACCGGCGGTCGAGTTTGATGATATTGCCACGGGTGGTGGTGCCGACTTGGATATGGTCATCGTCGTTGCGCGCGAAATGATTGACCACGCGCACGGTCTCCAAGACCCAATCATCCCCCACCAGTTCGCGCAGCTCTTCGCCCTCGTTGGGGCGGTGCAAACCGGTGGCGACCAAAACCGTGATCGCCTCGGCGTTCATGCCGCTGTCGAGCAAAGTACGCACGATGGCCGGCAAAAGCGCACCATTCGGCACCGGACGCGTAATATCGCAAATTAGAATGCAGGCGCTGGCGCACCCCTTTGCCGCCTCGGCCAGCGGCGGCGCGCCGACCGGCTCAGCAAGCGCCCGCATCACCGCCTCGTTCGGATCGGCCAAGACGGGCATTGTGGGCTTGCGCACGACAGTCGGGCGCCAGTCCTCGGCGACCGGAATTGTTAGGATGCCGCGGTCATAACTCAGCTCAACGTGCATGATTTTTTGCTGCTTGCGCCGGCTCCACGGCCCGCTCGCCGCCGACAATGCGCAAGGCCGCGCACGCGGCGCCGTAGCCATTGTCGATATTGACCACCACCACGCCGGGACTGCAACTCACCAGCGCGCTTCGCAGAGCGGTCTCGCCGCCGTTCGACGCGCCGTATCCAGTCGAGGTCGGCACACCGATCACCAGGCCGGGGACCAGACCGCCGACGACGCTGACCAACGCGGCGTCCATGCCGGCGACCGCGATCACCGCGTCCATCGAGGCCAGGCGATCGACCTGGTCGAGTAACCGCCACAAACCGGCGACGCCAACGTCGAACACCATCTCGCTCGCGACCCCGGCATAGGCCAGAGTCCGCGCCGCTTCATGAGCAACGCGAGCGTCCGACGTGCCGGCGGTGACGATTGCGATGCGCGATGCGCCGTGGGGCGGCGTGACTAGGCCAAAAAATCCGGTGGCCGACAAAGCATGGTAGTCGATTGCGGCGCGATGGGTTTCGTCGAGCGTTTCGAATTGCGCCTCGTCAAGCCGGGTCAGCAGAATGCTGCGGTCCGCCTCCGCCGCCTTATCGAGAATGTGGTCAATCTGGGCGACGGTCTTGTTCTCGCACAGCACCGCTTCTTCGATGCCGATGCGCGCGCGCCGCCCAAAGTCGAGCCGGACTTCGCGGCTGACATCGCTCATAACGCCTCCTTGCCGACAAAGGCGCTACCGCGCCGGTAAGCCTCGAAGCCGACCGGGCCGGATTGTCCGGCAAATGAAAACATCGCCGCGATCCGGTCTTCAATTTCGCTTTGTGCGCCGTCGTCCAATTGTCCAAGAGATTGCTCGTCAAGCTCGACCATCACCCCGCTAGCCCGCACGCGACACCGAACCGTGTCGGGGCGCAAGCGCCGGCGAAGATAACGCTCGGCCGCATCGATGGCGCCGAGCACGTCGCCCTCGATCGCGATCCCGGTTTCGACCCGACTAGACAAACACGGCGACGCCGGCAGCTCGGCAACCTCGTCGAGCCCGAGCTCGGCCGCGAGCGCGCGGATGCCGACCTTGCCGATTTCCGCCTCAATCCAAGGGTGACGCACATCGTGGTTCGCCGCCGCGTCCAAGCCCGGCCGGTAGTCGCCCAGATCGTCAAGGTTCGCGCCGGACACCACCACGGTATCGGTGTGCCGTTGGATTGTGTCGTACAGATTGTGCTTGCAGTAAAAGCAGCGGTTGACCGGGTTACTGAGATAATCCGGATCGTCGAATTCGCCGGCTTCAATAACTTCCAAAGGCCATGCTTCGCTATCCGCGCGGGCGCGCAAACGCTCCGTCGCCTCGCGCGGAACCGCCGGCGACACCGCGTGGAAAAGGCGCGTGGTCTCCGGTCGCCGCCGATGGGCCAGCGCCGCGAGCGTGGTGCTGTCAACGCCGCCACTGACCGCCACCGCGACCGGCCCCATGGCATCGAGCACGGCGTGCAGTCGATCAAGAATTTCAGCGGTTTCCGTCTTCACCTTCGTCTCCACCGTCGTCCCGGCTGTGTTTTGCCAACGCGGACCGTTCGGCGGCTCGGCGCAACTCTTGCCGTTCCGCTCGCCCCGCCGGCCCGTCGCCAAGGTCGGCGATATCGGCCTTCGCCGTGCGTTCGCCGCCTGGTCTTTGAACAATCTTAACCCGGACCGGCCCCTCTTCGCTATCGACCGTCACCATATCGCGTCCAAGCACCAGGCGGTCAGCCAGGGACCACCGCAATCCGATAGTCGTGGTTTCGGCAAAACACCGCGCCGCCGCGGCCTCGACCTGCTCGGGCCGGGCGAGCACCTGGATACGCGATGTAATCCGCCCGCCCTTGCCGGTGACCGCATGCTGGCTGACATCAAGCACGCCCTCGCTGGCGCGCAGTCGGTCGAGACCGACCGCGAGATCCTCCGCCGTTTGGTCATCCACTTCAAAGCAAATTACCGCAACCTGACCGGCCGCCATCCCGGCGTTACCCTCATCATAAAATTGCGCCCGCAGGACGTTGCTGCGGCCTTCGAGCCGCCGGGTGCCAAACCCGTGGCCGATCGCGCCAAGCCGGCGCGGCGCCGCGTCGGGCCCCTGCCCAGGCGCGAGATGGCGCAGGATCGCCGCGCCGGTCGGGGTGATACGTTCGCCCTCGATGCCGTCGTCGACCAGCACCATTCCCTCGAGCAACAGCGCGGTCGCCGGCGCCGGAACCGGCAACATGCCGTGCGCGGTCTTGACCGTGCCCCGCCCCCTCGGCAGCGAACCGCACGACCAGGTCGCCGGCCCAACCGCTTCAATCAATGTCGCCGCCGCCACCAGATCGACCGGCGTGTCGAGACCGCCAAGCTCGTGAAACGCCACCTTGTCGACCGGGATGCCGTGAACCTCGGCCTCGGCGCCGGCCAGCAAATCGAGCATGGCGAGCGCGCGGTCGCGCACCGGCGCCGCCAGCGTCGCCTGGTCGATCGTCTCGCGAACCACACTGGCGCGCGTCGAATGCGGCGGATCCGGACAGTCGACGCGCAAGCGGCGCCCCCTCAGTACACCGTCGTTGTGATTTTCGAACGTGATGGTGACTTGATCGCCAAGACCAAGCGCGGTGACCGCTTCGCGCACCGCCGCCTCATGCTCCGGCCCGGCATCGACCAGCGCCGCGGCGAACATGTCGCCGGCAACGCCGCCGACCGCATCGAGGTGAACGTGCATGGGCGCGGCTCCGGTCAGGTGCCGTCTTGCACAACCAGGTCGGCGGCCGCGCGGACGACGTCGCTTCCAGCGCCCGGTTGGCGCGCCATCTCGCCCAGGTGCCGACGCCAAGCGCGACCACCCGCCCGATTGCGGAACAGACCGAGCATGTGCCGAGTTACGCTGTGGACAGGCACCCCCGCCGCCGACTCACATTCGATGTAAGGCACCATCTCCTCGACCACTGCGTGACGAGCAAGCGGCGGCTCGGAGCTTGCGAAGATCAGCCGATCCGCGTCCGCCAACATGTAGGGGTTCTCGTAAGCCGCCCGGCCGATCATCACACCGTCAACGTGGGCCAAGTGATCACGGGCTTCATCCAGAGTGGCGACGCCGCCATTGAGCACGATCTCGAGATCGGGAAAATCGCGCTTCAGGCGGTGAACACGCGCATAGTTGAGCGGCGGCACCTCCCGGTTCTGCTTCGGGCTCAAACCGGACAGCAAGGCTTTTCGCGCATGAATGACGAAAGTGCGGCAGCCAGCGTCCGCGACGGCTTCAACAAAGGCGACGAGAAACTCGTAGTCGTCGCGGTCGTCGATGCCGATGCGGGTCTTCACCGTGACCGGCACATCGCTCGCCCGGCGCATCGCGCCAACACAGTCCGCGACCAAGCGCGGTTCGGCCATCAGGCAAGCACCCATGCGCACGCGCTGCACCCGGTCGCTCGGGCAACCGACATTGAGATTGATCTCGTCATAGCCCCAGCGCGCGCCCAATTCCGCGCATCGCGCCAACTCGTCCGGGTTACTGCCGCCGAGCTGCAGCGCCACCGGGTGCTCACTGGCGTCAAACCGCAAATGCCGCTCGACATCGCCGTGCAGCAGCGCGCCGGTTGAGATCATCTCGGTATACAGCAACGTCCGCCGCGTAATCCGACGCAGAAAGAACCGATCATGACGATCGGTTCTGTCCATCATCGGTGCGACGGAGAGCCTGTGATCTACACCCTGTGACAAGAGGTTGCTCCAAACGGTTTCGCTGGCCGCAAACTATCACGGAGTTTCGTGCGCCGCATGTGGCTCAAGATTGCCTCGCAGATGTTCCTAAATGTAGAAAATTAGAATTTTTAGCTAATTCATTGATTCTGAGCGATATATAATCGCGAATTCTAACGCTATTAGGACACGTTTCGCTTAATCCAATTAGCCCGAGGTTTCAGTGGCGCCCTCGCCTTGGCTCGGCACCTTGCGCCGCAAAAACGCGATAAAAATCAGCGCGGTGGCAAACATGATCAGGCTGTAGGTCGCTGCCGGCACCACGGCAAGCCCGCTGCCGAACAACAGGGTCGCCACGGCAATCGCCAGCGTGCCGTTCTGCAAGCCGCATTCGATGGAGATCGCGACCCGTTGGCGCAAACCGGACGCGAACAGGCGGGCGATCAGATAGGCCAAGCCCATCATCACCACGTTCAGCACCAGCGTAACCAAACCGGCCTGGGCGAAATATTCGGTAATTTTGTCGCGCTCCTGAAAGATCGCCCCGGCCAGCACCAGGACAAACAACCCCGCCGAGATCCGGCGCGCGGACGGCTCGAAGCGGAGCGCAAATTTCTCCGCAAAGCGTCGCACAAACAGGCCGAGCAGCGCCGGAACCGTGACGATCACGAACACGCTAATGGCGGTTTTGCCAACGGATATGTCCTGGCCCGTCTCCCCGCCCATCAATTGAGCGTACGAAAATACGACAATGAGCGGGATCGTGACGACGCAGAGCAGGCTGATAACCGCGGTGAGCGATATGGACAGTGCAACATCGCCGCGTGCGAACGCCGTCAGGATATTCGAAGTTACGCCACCGGGAGCGGCGGCAATGATCATGACGCCAAGCGCGAGTTCGGGCTGAAGCGGCCAAATGCTGACAAGCAGAAAGGCGACGATCGGCAGCAGCACGATCTGTAACAGCGCGCCGATAAAAAAATCGCGCGGCCGCTTCGCAACCCGGGCAAAATCGTCGAAGGTCAGGCCAAGGCCCAGCGCGAACATGATAAATGCAAGCGCCAGCGGCAATACGACTTCGGCCAAGATTCCCACGGCGATTCACCCTCCAGCTCGACTAAAAGAGGCCGCAACTTAAAGGGTTTATCGGGTCCACGCACCCATTTGATCGGGATGAATTTGGGCGCCGCGAAAAACCGGCCGCGCTGGCGTTTTACCGTCGTTCGTAGTCGACCACGCGGCCGCGCTGATCAAGCTCGACGGCGCAGCAACGCAGCAACGCATCCTTGAGCTTGGCGCGGGCGCGCTGGACCCGCGACTTCATGCCCGAGATCGACAACCCGAGACGATTTGCAGCCTCGGCTTGAGTCAAACCGTCGATGTCGATCAGCATCAATGCTTTTCGGTACGGATCAGGCAAATCCTGAATCATCGGCACCAGACAACTTGCAATTTCGCTGCTGGCCGAGGCCACCGCGTCATGTTCGATTTCGCCCTGCGGTTCGAGGGCCGATCGAGCGAGCGCACGTGCCTCGGCGGCGCGCCGACGGTGGTGATCGGCGATGGCGTTGGCCGCGACCCGCAGCATCCAGGCAGACGGCGTGCGCGCCGAGGTCAATTCGTCTTGGTGCTTGACCAGTCGGAGAAGGATGGTCGCCACCACATCGTCGACCGAGCCCGGATCGACGCGGCGCCCGACATAGGCGCGCAGGCGGCTCTCAACCGCCTGCCACGCGTCATTAGTAAGACCGGACGTGTCCGCCATCGTTTTTCCGCGGCTACGAACAGCAAGCCTTGGTCTCGGTATCTGCCTCTGCGCTCGCCGTCTCCGGCAGCAGCGCGAGGCCGTCCGGGGTGTCATCCGTGATGTGGTACCACTCCCAACGCAAGCCTTGAGGTTCGTACGACCAAAGCTTGTTTTGGGTCGCGTGGCAGCACACGGTCTCGTTCTCGATCTCGTCGAGAACACCTGCTTCGGTCAGCCGAGCCTCGGCCTCGGGAATTTTGTCCGGATCGAAAACTTCGACGCCGAGATGGTTAAGACGCTCGTCCGCATCCGGGTTTTCGAAAAGTACCAGCTTCAGGGGCGGCTCGTTGATCGCGAAATTTGCGTAGCCCGGCCGCCGTTTGTGCGGCTCAGCCTTAAAAATCTTGGAGTAATAGGCGACCGCTTCGTCGATATCGCGGACATTTAGGGCTAGTTGGACGCGCATGGCTTGTCTCCTTGAGGTATCGCTTTGCCCAATAAGACGCGCGAGCCTGCTGATGGACGCAAGAAAATTCGGCTCAGCCGCCGATTTCTTCGCCCGCGCTCTTTTCCACCCGGCCGCGTTCGATGACGTAAAGGTCGTCGATCAGGTCCTCGGAATGGGTTGAATCCGACTCCGAGAGCAGCACCGAGAGACCCTGGTTCTTGAGCCGGGATAGCACCTCGACAAGGCGGCGGGCGAGCGCCGGCGCAACGCCTTCGAACGGCTCGTCGAGCAGGACCAATTGGGTGCCGGTGACCAACGCGCGTGCCAACGCGACCAGTTTCTGCTGGCCGCCGGACAGTTGCATCGCCTTGCGCCCGGCGAAGCCCTCAACCTCCGGCATCAGCTTGTAGATCGCGGCCAGGCGCGTCTCGATATCGTCGAGCTTGCAGGCCCAGGCCGGCACCATGACATTTTCCTCGACCGTCAGCTCGGGCACCAGGCGACGGTCCTCGGGCATGTAGCCGATGCCAAGGCCCGCACGGATGTGCGCCGGCTTGGGCGCGAGGTCGACATGGTCGAAATTGATGACGCCGGTTTGCAGCGGGATCAGTCCCATCACGCTGCGCATGAAGGTGGTCTTGCCGGCGCCATTCCGCCCCATCAGGCCGGTCAGGGTGCCCGGGCGTACTTCGAGCGCCACACCGTCGAGAATATTGGCGGAAGCGATCGAGACACTGAGATTGTTGACCGATAGCATCGCTCGCCCTACCCGCGTCGGTGCAGTTCGGGGCCGATAACGTAGGTGCGCACATCGGCATCCGACAGCACATCGGCGGTTGCACCGTCAGCGATCACGCGCCCGTCGTAGAATGCGATCACGCGGGGCGCGTAGCGCTCGACCACCTCCATGTCGTGCTCGACAAACATGACGGTCATGCCGGCAGCCTCAAGCGCGGCCATGACGGTATCCATCACCGCACCCTTCTCGTCCGCGCTGATGCCGCTGGTCGGTTCGTCGAGCAACAGCAACGACGTCTCGCCGACCATTGCCATTGCGATGTCCAACAGCTTGCGTACGCCTTGGGGCAGTTTGCCAGCGACTTGGTCGTGATAGTCGTTGATCCCAAAGCGCCCGAGAAATTCTTCCGCGGTCGCGGCGATCTCACGGCCGAGCAAAGGCCGCCAAAGGCTGGGGCGCGTCTGTCCGGCAACGCCGAGCGCGACCAGCATATTGTCGAACACGGTGAGCTCGGGAAAGATCTGAGGAATCTGGAATGACCGGTGAACGCCAAGACGCATGATGCGGCGCGGGTCGAGGCCGGTAATGTCGTGGTCGTTGTGGCGAATAGTGCCTGAATCCGGCTTCAGATAGCCGGTGACCATGTTGACGAAAGTGGTCTTTCCGGCGCCGTTCGCCCCGATCACGCCGACGCGTTCGCCGCTATTGATCGTAACCGACACGTCGGTCGCCGCGACCACCGCGCCGAACCGCTTCTCCAGCGACTGAGCCGACAGAACCGCAGTCATGTCAGCGCTTCCCGCGCGCCAGGCGGAACACCGACCACACGCCGCCGGGCAGGAACAGGATCACCAGCAGCAGCGTCGCGCCGAGCAACATCTGCCAGAAGTCCGGCGCATATTGCAGCGCGTAGGTGCGCACCAGTTCGAAGATCATAGAGCCGATGAACGGCGCCGCGACATTGCCGGTGCCGCTCAAAATCGCGACGAACACAAACTCGCCCGATTTGGTCCAATAGACAAAATCTTCCGGCGTGACATGGCCGATCAGGATGGCGGTCAAAACCCCGCCCATGCCCGAGACCGATGCCGCGATGACATATTTGACGTGGATCGCGCGGCGCGGCGATGCGCCAAGATAGTCGACGCGGATTTCGTTCTCGCGGATCGCCTCGCCGATATAGCCCATGGTCGAGCTGAGATAGCGGTGCGCGGCATAGGCGACGAGGAACGCAAGCAAACAGACGAAGCCGTAGAGCGTGAGCGTCAAGCGCGAGTCGCCGGCAGGTTCGTAACCGAGGAAGGTCGGCGGCGCGACGCCGAATCCGTCGGTACTACCCAGCATGGCGCTGTTCACCAATAGGCCGAACAGGATCATCGAAAAAGCGAGGCTGAGCATGGCGAAGAAAATTCCGCGATAGCGCGAGAGAAGAAAACCCAGCACGACCGCGACCGCCGCGGCGGCGAGCACGCCGATGATCAGCAGCAAGAAAATGTCGGTGACGCCCCAGAACGTGCCGGCCATGGCCGCGCCATAGGCGCCCAACCCGTAATAGAGCGCCTGGCCGAAAGACACCAAGCCGGCGCGCATTTGGATCATCAGGCCGAGCACCACCATGCCATTGGCGAGCGCCAGCGCCAGCATGTTGATCGCCCAGCCCGGCAGTACCCACCAGGCGCCGATAATCACCACCAAAGCAATGGTCAGCCCGGCAACCGTAAAATCGCGTTTCATAGTACGGTCACCGGGTTCATATCTTGCGCGCTTCGGCGCGACCGAACAGGCCCTGCGGCCGCACAATCAACACCAGCGCCATGACGCCATAGACGATGAACAGCTCGATCTCCGGCATCAGATTCACCGCCATGGTTCGACCGATGCCGACCATCAGCGCGCCGATCGCGGCTCCTTCGATGCTGCCGAGCCCGCCAACCACTACCACCGCGAAGGCGAGCACGATCACCTCGACCCCGATGCCAGGCACAACCGAGATCATCGGCGCGGTGAAGGCGCCGCCGAGCGCGCCGAGCATGGCGCCGATCACGAAGGTCACGGTGAAGATCCGGGTGACATTGATGCCCAGCGCCAGACTGATCTCGCGGTCATAGATCACCGCGTGCAATAGCTTGCCGGGTCGCGTCCGGTTGATCCCGAACCAAACGCCGAGCCCGACCACCACCGCGAGCCCAACCAGGCAAAAATCGTAGACCGCGAACGGTATGTCGCCGACATCGGCATAGCCCAGCAACGAGCGCGGCTGGTACGGCATGTAGGACTGAACGCCGAAAACCAGCTTGGCGACGTCTTCCAAAATCAAGAAAGTCGCGAAGGTCGCCAGCACGATGACGATCTCATCGCGACCGTACATCCAGCGCAAAATGCCACGCTCGATAATGAGTCCGAAGACCAATCCGACCGCGATCGCGGCCAGCAGCAAGATCAGATAGGTGCCATAAGGCGACCAACCCATGTCGAGATATTGGCCAATCGTCCATGCGGCGGTGAAGGCGCCCAGGGCATAGAGACTGCCATGGGCAACATTGAGGATGTTCATCACGCCGTAGATCAGCGTGAGACCCACCGCGACCAGAAACAGCCACGACGCGTAGACCACGCCGTCGACCAGGATCAGGGTCGGATCAAGCATTGGGTCGCAGCTCGGTGCCGACTATACCAATCACTCGCACTTGGCGCCCGGAAAACCCGCCTCGATCCAAGCAACGCCGGCCGTGCCTTCCGGTGGATTGACGCAGTCAGACGCAAAGTAGGTGACGTCGGTGACCGTGACGCGGCCGAGATCGGCGTCGTACTTGCTGAGCCCGATGGCGTTTTGCTGGACCGCCTGGTGGCCGTTGCCGAGTTTCATTTCGACTAGCCCGCTGGGCCCGGTCCATGAGTGATGCTCGAACGCGGCGATCACCTGTTCGGTGCTCGGCCACTCGCCGGCCCCGGCTTGGGCTTTTTCGTAGGCGCTCTTGATGCCGAGGATGGCTTGCGCGAACTTGTATGAGGCGTAGTTCGGCACGTCGTCGTAACGCTTCTGATATTCGGTGCGGAACCACGTATTGAGCGGACTATCGGGCGCGAAGTCGCCGTGCGGACCGCGCGCACCGATGATTGTGCCGTCAGGAAGTTGCCGGCCGATGCGGTTGAGAATTTGCTCGCCGGCGCTGAGGATGACCTGACTGCGATCGAACAGCCCGCGTCCCGCCGCTTGCAGAATGAAGGCCTCAAGATCGGCGCCCCACAGGCTGCTGTGGATGACGTCGGGGCGGGTCGCCAGCAGGGTGGAAACCTCGGCGCCATACTGGCCGGCGAAAATTTTCGGGAATTGTTCGGTGACGATCTCGGTGCCGGGCTGCAGCTGGGTCATCGAGATCGAAAAGTCCTTCCACGAATCCTGGCCCCAGGCGTAATTCTGATTGATGCCGGCGATGCTCTTGGCGTCCGGGTTCATCGCGAGCAGATAGCGGGCGGCGGCGACGTTATCCATCACCGCGTGCGGGCCGGTGCGGAAGACATATTTGTAACTGCCTTCCTCGAACACGCGCGGGGTGCCGCAGTCCGCGAGCACGGTGAGCATTTTGAGCTCGTCCGCCACTTGCGGAATCGCCAGGCAATCACCGCTCGAAATGTAACCGAGCACGAAGTCGATGCCCTGGCGCTGAACCATATTGCGGAATTCGGCGACTTGCTTGGTCGCGCCGCCGGCTTCGTCGACGACGACGATTTCAATTTTCGCGCCGGCGATGCCAACAGTATCGTAAGGCGCGGCCATCGAACCGCTGTTCAGCGCGTCGATCACCAGCTCGGCGCCGTTGCGCGCCGGGATGCCGAACACGCCGGCCGCCGGGCCGGAGATGAAAGCGACCAGGCCCATTTTGACGGTATCTTTCGCCTGCGCGGTGCTGACGCCCAGCGTCGCGGCGAGCACCGTCGCGCACAGCCCGAGCGCCTTGAGCGCCCGGCCAAATCTCATATTGCCTGACATAGCGAATTCCTCCCTGCGGCCGGTACACGCGGCCAGCGGCGGAGGTTTAGCGCATTTGTCATGCGGCGGGCAATCTGTGACACACTTTAGCGCCGCCACGCCTGACCAGGACGATGACACGATGAACGATCCGCACGCGGGCCACCTGCCCCTTCTCGATCCGCAATTCCTCGATAGCGAGGCGGCGCGGCCAATTCGGTTTCTTTCGGAGTATCTTGAACCAGAGGCTCGTCTAGACCGGCTCGGGGTGCGTGACACCGTGGTGTTTCTTGGCTCTTCGCGCCTACCGGAGCCGGCGCAAGCTCAGGCGACGTTGGCGCGCATCCGCGCAGAGGGTGGCGACACAACCGAAGCCGAGGCGATGGCCGCGATGGCGGTCTATCACGACCACGCGGCGGCGCTGGCGCAGAGGTTGACCGAATGGTCGGCGCGCCACGGCGACGGCGACCACCGGTTTGTGGTCTGCACCGGTGGCGGTCCGGGCGTGATGGCGGCCGCCAATCGCGGCGCGATGGAAGCCGGCGGGCCAAGCATGGGCCTCAACATCACCATCCCCGAGGAGCAAACCACCAATCCTCATGTGAGCCCCGATTTGAGCTTCGAGTTCCGCTATTTCTTCATGCGCAAGTTCTGGTTCGTCTATATGGCCAAGGCATTCGTGATCCTGCCCGGCGGTTTCGGCACGCTCGACGAATTTTTCGAAGTGCTGACGCTCAAGCAAACCGGCCGGGTGGACGGGCCGTTGCCGGTCGTCCTGCTTGGCGCGCGCTATTGGAACGAAGTGATCAATTTCGACGCCATGGTTGCGCACGGCACCGTGCCGCGCGCCGATCTCGACCTGTTCCTGACCACGGATTCGGTCGACGGGGCATTCAAATTTCTCACCAAGCAGCTTGCCGGACGTCCACTCGAAAAGCCGGGGCCGGTCATGGCGCCTTGAGCGGCAGGTCGGTGGACGATACAAACCGTGCGGCGGCGCTAAAGTCGGATAACAAGAAACACCATAGGAAGGACACGGCCGGATCATGCATTGCCATCAGATCGTCGAATGGGGAAAGCCGCTGGAAGTGCGCGACTACCCGAATCCGAAGCCCGAAGGCACCGAAGTCCTGATCAAGGTGACGGCGGCCGGGGTGTGCCACAGCGACATCCATATCCGGCATGGCTTTTTTGACCTCGGCGACGGTGAAAAGTCGATCTTGGAGGAGCGCGGCGCGAAATTGCCGCTGACGTTAGGCCACGAAACCGTGGGTGAAGTCGCCGAAGTTGGCCCCGACGCCGACGGCGTTTCGGTGGGCGACGAGCGGATCGTCTTCCCCTGGATCGGCTGCGGCGATTGCGAGTGGTGCAACGGCGGCAGCGAATATCTATGCAACACGCCGAAGTTCATCGGCGCGCGGGTCAATGGCGGCTATAGCGATTACGTCATCGTGCCACATCCGCGCTATCTTATCGCCTATGACGGTATCGAGACCGACCTTGCCTGCACCTACGCCTGTTCCGGCATTACCGCCTATGGCGCGCTGAGCAAGATCGGCGAAATTGGCGAAGACGACACCATTGTCATCATTGGCGCCGGCGGTGTCGGGTTCAACGCGGTCCACATCGCCCGGGCGATGTACGACGCCAAAATCATCGTCGCCGATATCGACCCCGCCAAGCGCGCGGCGCTCAGCGAACTCAACGCGGTAACAGTGATCGATAATAGCGAGCCCGACGCGGTGCAGCAGGTGATGGACCTGACCGGCGGCGGCGGCGCAAAAGCGACGCTAGACTTTGTCGGCGCACCACCGACCTCGAAATTCGGCATCGACGTGTTGCGTAAGGCCGGCACGCATGTGGTGGTCGGTCTTTATGGCAAAAAGCTACCCCTCGCCCTGCCCCTGTTCCCAGCCAAGCAGATCACCATGCGCGGCTCCTACGTTGGTACGCTGCCCGAGATGCATGCGCTGATGGAGCTGGTTCATGCCGGCAAAGTGCCGCCGCTGCCGGTGCACCCGCGCCCGCTCGACCAAGCCGAGCAGGCGCTGCAGGACCTCGAGGCCGGCAAGGTCGTCGGGCGGATCATTCTCAAGCCGTAGGTGCCGAGCGTGTCGGTAACGGCAAGCCCGCTATTCGGCAAACGCAAACACGGCGAGAGGATCAGAGATCTCCCCTGACTCGGGCGTCTCGAAGCTCTTTCCACGGGCCTCAAGCGAAGCTCGGGCTCCGGCAATCTCCTTTGTCGCTTCTAGCGAGTCCAGAAGAAGGTTCTGGTTCAGCCATGAAGTGAACGCAGCAAGCTCCTCGAAGCGCGGGAGGATGATCTCCTGACGCAGAAAAGAGTAGTGGTTGTATTCACCTTCCAAGAAGCCGAGGTCGTATCCCAGGAACCTCAGCTCGGGGTGATCGGAGCGCTTTTCAGCGGGCTCGTGTTCCACGACCAAGAGATCGCACCGCACCTTCGGTCGCAGGGACCGAAAATAGGTACGGACCCGATCGAGCTGCCCGAGCGGAGCCAAGCCCCCATCGAGCTCGATCCCCGCCGCACCAGGGTCGTCCGGCCAAAGTCTGCCATCGAGTCCCGCGTATCGTTCGAGGACTTCGCGATCTGAGATCCATTTGAGCCGCACACGAGGAGCGAGAAATAGAGGATGAGCTCCATCGTCGACGCGTTCGACAACGAGCAGGCCCCTTCCCAACGGGCGGCTCGTCACGTGCGCACCGGAATGTGGTTAACCGGTCCGACATGGATGTGCGGACCCACCTTTCCGCGCGCCGCGTCCTCGGGGCTCGTGAGGTCAAGGACCTTGTTCACGTGCGCCTCTCGGGCCTGTTCCACGAGAGCGTCCGCTTCAGCTTTGGTGACCTCATCGGAGGATACCTGTCGTTAGGGCCCGCTCGACGATCCCGAAGCGGCGGTACCGAAGTATCTGCTCCTACCGGACGCCGTCGAAAATAAGCAAATGGATGTGCCGTCGTACTCGGGGTACCAACTGACCGGGTTGCTCAAGATACTCCTTACGGCTTCTGGTGAGACTGCTTCGGGCTCTCGCCCCTCCTTCACTCGTTCCAGCGCGATCCAACCATGCTTGACGAGGTCCAACAGCGCTGCGGTTGCAACGTCATACTTTTCCCCAAGCGGCGCGTCCGGAAACTTACTGTTCAGTTCCCAAATCGCTTCGTAGAGGCCAAAGCTGTCCTCGCAAGCAGACGAAAGGAGTATGTCCGCGACTTCCTGAACTTTCATATCGCCCTCATCTCAATGCGCTATCTTGCCATCGGGTCGTCGCCCGTATCGAGGTAGCGTTCGGCGGCGCCGTCGATCTTATTCAACCGTAAAGCCACCGGAAAGATCATCTGGCGTACTATTCTCAATCCTAAGGCTGCTAACGCACCTTGCGGCGCAGCCAGGCTGATAGGTAATCGATGGCCAGGATGGTCGCCAGGATGACGATAATCAGCGCACCGGCGCGGTCGTATTGGAAGAGGCGCAGCGCGGTCATCATCTCGACGCCGATGCCGCCCGCGCCGACAAGGCCGAGGACCGCGGCGACCCGCACGTTTCGGTCGATGATGAAGATGGTGTAGCCGATCGTCTCTTGCAGGATCGACGGCCAGCCGGCCCACATGACGGTGTGTAGGAATCCGGCGCCACTCGCGCGCACGCCGTCATAAGTGCCGGCGGGCACACGTTCGAGATGCTCTGCCAACACTTTGCCCAGGAAGCCAGCGGAATGAAGACCGATGGCCAGCACGCCGGGCAGCGGACCGAGGCCGATCGCGGCGACGAAGATCACCGCAAACAAGAGGTCCGGCATGGCGCGCAGGAAATTGAGGATTTCACGCGCCACACGATAGGCGATCCAATGCGGCGTCAGATTGCGCGCGGCGAAAGGCGCCATAACGAACGCGCCAACAAAGGCCAGCGCGGTGCCCCAGATTGCGATCGCAAGCGTTTCCGCCATCAGCGCCGTGAACCGACCAAGGTCCGTGAAATCCGGCGCGCTGAATCGCGCGAGATATTCGTGCATATCCGCGACGCCCCAGGCCACAGCCTGAAAATCGATGTCGAGATGCCATGTCGCGGCGTAGAACGCGGCGAGCACGGCGGTCAGCCAAATCGGAAACAAGTTGGCCGGCTTGCGTGGCAGCGGCGGCAGGCCTTGGTCGGGCGCGGAGATCAGATCACCCGGGCGCGCAGGCGGTCGGAGAGCCGGTCAAGGATGGTAACCGCAAGATAGATCGCCAACACGATTAGGATTAGGCGCTCGTATCGGAACAAGCGCATCGCCATAATCATGTCGAAGCCGAGACCGCCAGCGCCGACCAGGCCGAGAATGGTTGCCGCCCTAACGTTGTGGTCGAAGACATAGAACAAAACGGCGATGAAATCGGGCCAAGCCGCCGGCAGCAGGGCGAAAAAGCGCACCTGCATTCGGTTCGCGCCGTGCGCCGCCACGCCTTCAACGGCGCCGTCGGGCACCGCTTCAATGCTCTCGGCGAGAAACTTGCCGAGAAAGCCGACCGTGACGAACGCCAGCGCCATCACACCAGGCAGCGGTCCAAGACCGACCGCCGACACGAACACCAACGCCCACATCAATTCGGGCAGCGACCGCATCAAGGTCAGCAGACCGCGCAGGCCGTGAGAGATAGCCGGGTACGGACTGGCGTTGCGCGCGGCGAGCACACCAAGCGGAAGGCTGAACACCGCGGCGATCGCGGTCGCGAGAAACGCCATCTCAATAGTTTCGAACAGTTTTTCCAGGACCGTACCGACATAGGACCAGTCGGGTGGCACGGCAAAATTGGTCAGAAAGGCGCCCAAGCGACCAACGGACGCGATCAGGTGCGCCGGCCGCAAGTCGATCAGCGGCGCGGCCGTGGCGAGCAGGATCACCACCGCGAGCGCCGTCAGCACCACCGCGCGCGGCGGCAGGCCGCTGGCGGTCGGGAACGATCGTCTAAGCAACCCGCTCATGATCGCCCGCCGAGCGGCGATAAATCGCTTCCAGCGCTTCCTCGGTCAGATCGTCGACGCCGCCGTCATAGACAATTTTGCCATCGTTCAGGCCGATGATCCGCTCGGCGTAGCGGCGGGCGAATTCAACCTGGTGCAGGCTCACGACCAGCGTGATGCGGTCGCGTTGTTGGATCTCACGCAACAGGTCGAGAATTTCCTCGCTGCTCGCCGGATCGAGGCTCGCCACCGGTTCGTCGGCCAGCATGATCGCCGGCTCCTGCGCGAGCGCCCGGGCAATACCGACACGCTGTTGCTGGCCGCCCGACAATCGATCAGCACGTTCCCACGCCCGGTCAGTCAGGTCGACGCGTGCCAGTGCACGCTCGGCGACCGCCCGATCCTCGGGGCGCATCAGATAGAACAAACTGCCGAGGGTCGAGCGCTTGCCAAGTCGGCCGCACAGCACGTTGGCCATGACGTTGAGCCGGCCGACCAGGTTGAAACTCTGGAACACCATCGCGACTTCGGCACGGATCGACCGAAGATTTCGCGTGACCACGGGTCGGCCGCGCACCGTAACGTCGCCGGCGCTCGGGGTTTCGAGCCCGTTGATGCACCGCAGCAGCGTCGACTTACCAGCGCCGCTCGGCCCGAGGATCACCACAAAGCTGGCCGGTTCGATCGTGAGATCGACACCCCGCAGGGCCGCGACGCCATTGGGAAAGTGCTTTTCGAGCCCCGCGATCGCGATGGCCGGCGCGGCCGGCGCGCTATTTGAGGAGCTGTTCGTCGCTGAGGCCAAGCTCGCTCACCATCGATCGGATGATCGCGTAGTCGGCCGGGTCGGCCTTTTGGAAATAGGCGATGCGGGTCAAGCCCGAGACATCGGTGTGGTTATGGGCATCGAGAAATGTGTCGATTAGCCAGGTTTTCATCGCTGGGTCGAGGTCGGCACGATAGGCAAGCGGCGCCCCGGGCAGTGGATCGGAGGTCAGAATGATGCGGTTGCTTTCCGCGTCGATCAGGCCCTTGTCGACCATGCGCTCGTAAATCATGTCGGCCCCGGCCGCGGCGTCGACCGTACCGTTCTTAACCGCGAGCTGTGCTGCATCATGGGTTCCGGCCCAGATTACACGATCGAAAAACTCGTCGGGCGTCAGGCCGGTCTGCGCTTTCACCATGTAGGCCGGCATCAAGCCGCCACTGGTCGAGGCCGGATCGACGAACGCGACCGCGCGACCACGCAAATCCTCAAGCGACTGGGCGTCGGAATCGGCGGGAACCGCGAAAATGCTGTGATACTTGACCGCGCCGCCGGGGCGGACACCGACCGCGAATGCGACCGCGTTGGCTTCGCGCTCAGCCAGGTAATAGGACATCGGGCCGTACCAGGCGACGTCGATCCGCCGCTTGCGCATGGCTTCGATAATGCCGGTGTAGTCGGTGGCGGTGTAGACCTTGACGGGCTCGCCCAGCTCTTGTTCGAGATACACGCGCATCGGCTCGAACGCCTCGACCATTTCCTCGTTGTTCTCGGCCGGAATCAGGCCGATGGTCAGGCCGTCAGCATGCACAGCGCCAGTCATCAGACCCGCGCCGATGGCAAGCGTGGCAATAAAACTCGTGAAACGCATGGCCCCTCCCCGGGTCGTTTATCCGATCCGCCGGCCCCTCCGCCACACGCCGCGGACGACCGGAAGATCGCCGGTTTGATGAAGCCATACCAGATCGGCGGCCAATCCGGGCGCAATTTCGCCGCGATCCTCCAGGCCGACCGCACGCGCCGGGTTGCGAGAAACGGTCGCCATCGCCTGCGGCAAAGGCATCGCGACGTCTTGATCCAGGTGCATCAAGAAGGCTGCCTGAATCAAGCTGTACGGCACATAGTCGGACGACAGAATGTCGACCAGACCATCGGTGGCCAGGTGCTTCGCTGAAACATTGCCGCTGTGCGAACCACCGCGCACCAAGTTGGGCGCCCCGGCAATCACCTGGATATTCTGCGCGTGGGCGGCGCAAGCGGCCTCGGGCGTGGTCGGGAATTCGGCCAGGCTGACGCCAAGGTCCGCCGCCTCGGCCACGTGTTCGGCCGTGGCGTCATCGTGACTGGCGAGCGGCACTGCGCGTTCGCGCGCGATCCCCGCGGCCATTTTACGGTTGGGGCCGGCATAACGATGCGCCACTTCGCGTTGGCGGGCGATGAAACGGTCGAGTTCGGCGTCATCGATCGCCCACTTTTGCTTGTAGTAAGTCCGGTACTGGGCGTCGTCGAGAAACTGGCGCTGGCCCGGCGTATGGTCCATCACCGAAATCAACCCGACCAAGGCGTGCGACGCGAAGGGTGCGATCAATTCTTCGAGGGTGTCACAGCTCACTTCGCACCGCATGTGCAGGCGATGATCGGCGCGCAGCAGGCCGTCGCCCTGCGCGCCCTCGAGCGTGTTCGCCATGTCCTCAAGGTCCCGCCGACGCGCGCTATCGGCGCGAATATCGCCGACCGCAAGCGCATCGAAAACGGTGGTGATGCCGGCGGTGGCCACCTGGGCATCATGGGCAAGAACCGCCGCTCGCGACGGCCAGCGCACTCCGGGCCGGGGGGCGAAATGCTTTTCCAGATTGTCAGTGTGGACCTCGACCAGGCCAGGAATCAGGTAATCCCCGGCCAGATCGATAGCGTCTGGCAAAGCGCTCACCGTGTCATCCACGGCGGCGATCACGCCGTCACGCACGGCGACAGAGCCGTGCAGCACCGCCTCCGCGGTCACAATATTGGCGTTGGTGAATAGGATTTCTTCGCTCATCGGGCCTGATGGAAAGCTGGTTCGGCGGATTGCCGCGGCAGCTTACACCATGGCCCGGTATTGGGCGTATTTCGCTTGTTTTAGACGGCGCCCGCGACGGCGTAGTGGAGCGTCGCGTTCTGCAACTTCTCCATCGCCGCTTTCTCGATTTGCCGCACCCGTTCCTTGCTGATGCCGAAGCGCTGGCCGAGATCGCGCAGCATAACCTTCTCATCGCGCAATCGCCGGCTTTCGATGATAACCCGCTCGCGTTCGTTCAGATCGTCGAGCGCTTTCTCGAGGCAACCGCGGCGATAGCGTTGCTCGCTATTTTCGGCCGACACCTCCTCGGGCGACGGTGACGGATCCTCCAAGCGATCTTCCAGCGACATGGTTGAGCCGTCGCGGAGGGTTTCCTGCGTCGATCGGTCCCGGCCTTCAAGAAATTTTTCCATGCGCTCGACCGCGCTGAGCCGCACACCGAGTATGCGCGCAATCTCTTGCTTGGCTTCAATGGTCAGCGGGCCGTATGCATTGAGCCGGCGGCGCAGCCGGTTCATGTTGTAATAAAGCGCTTTGTCCTCGGAGGTGCGCACAAACGGGACAATTGAGCTGTTGCGCAGCAGGTAGGATTTAATGGCCGCGTGTATCCACCATTTCGCGTAGGTGGCGAAGCGTACGTCGCGCGTCAGGTCAAAGCGATTGGCGGCCTCCATCAAACCGATTTGACCCTCTTGGACCAGATCGTCGAGCAGGCTGTCCGAGCGACACATCCGAGTCGCGATCTTGAGCACCAACGGCCCGTGGGAATAAGCCAGCTCCGCCAACGCGCGTTCGTCCCGGCGTTCGCGCCAAGCGCTCAGCAGGGCGTGTTCTTCGTCGCGCGCCAGGAATTTCACACGCCCAAAAGACATTCGTGAAGCGCTCATGGTCGTTCTGTCAAAGGCAGGCTTACTTGGGGTCGTCCGAACGTGATGCGTCATGGGTCAGTTCTGTTTTTTGCCGGTCATCCGGACATGCGCCGTATCCCATCCGTCACTCTCGATACGAGCGCGGAGGTGCATCGGATCACCTCGACGCGCGCAATCCCGTACCGGCGTCGGATTAACGACGCACACCGTGAAGTGGGCCGAGCGGGCTAGGCGCTACGAAAAATAAAGCGTCGGCGGCGCACCCGAAGGGGCGCGCCACGATCGCGGTCAGTAGCCGATAAAGGGATTCAGCAATCGCGGCATGCCGCTGGTAAATTTCAACGGCGCGTCGAGCACGGTCAGGCACAGGCACGGCTCGCCTTCATCGGCAATCGGCTGATGGGTCAAATCGGGTCCACCAGTCTGAAAATCGCCGGGACCGTAGGCATTTCCGTCGACGCTATAACCACCAGACAGCACCAAGGTGTATTCATTGCCCCGATGGGTGTGGGTTGGTACGGCGTAACCTGGACTGATCTTTAGAAACGATGCGCGTGTCTGCGCCGCCCGCGGGCCAACCCCGGCTCTTTGCACGGCCTGCGTCGAGCCCTTCCATTTTAGTCCGGCCATACCGTCGTCGAGATACCGTCTCAACGGTCCAGGAAGGGCCGGATCGCCATGGTGGACGGCAGCGGCAATCATCTCGTCCGCATCGGTCGCGATCGGGTCATCCAAGCGATCGAGAACGCTATCGAGCGCGCCGGCGGACATTTCACTTGGCGTCAGCTCGTCGATCAGGCCGCCGCCAACATGGTCGCAAAGGTCTGATTCGTGGCGACACAGCTCGCACAGCGAGAGGTGCGTCGCAACGATCAGCGAAACCGCTTCCGGCACGGCGCCGGCGGCGTAGTCGAGAATCAATTCTGCGTCCGGATGATGTTTTATCATTGTTCGCTTTCACCCATTGCGGTTCTGAGACTTCCAAGAGCAAGCCGGATACGCGACTTAACGGTTCCCAGGGGCAGATCGAGCGCCTGTGCGATATCGCTATGAGACAGGTGCTCAAAATACGATTTTTGCAGGACCAGAGCCTGCTCCGACGATAATTTCTTCAATAAGGCGTGCAACCGCGTGCCAGCCTGGACAGCACCATAAGCTTCGTCAAGCGGGCGATCCCCGCTGACGTGGCTCTCAAGGTCTTCGTCCATGACCTCGGGCCGGCGTTCCCGGCGCAGCATGTCGATATGCTTGTTGCGCACTATGGTGAAGACCCAGGTGGAGGCCGATGCCCGTGTTCGGTCGAACGTGGAGGCTTTCCGCCAAACCGCGACCATGGCCTCTTGGGCCACTTCCTCGGCGTGGGCCGCGTCGGTACCGCCGCGCATTGCATAGGCCTTGAGACGCGGCGCGAAATGGCGGAACAATTCCCCGAAGGCGTCGCGGTCGCGCGCGAAGCCAACCCGGTGCAAAAGATCGCACAGCGTGTCTTCGAGCGGAGCGCGGTCTGCTTGCATCAATGGTTTCAATTGCCTGGACAAGTGCCGGTTTCTGCCCCGCGTCATCGGCACGTCGCCTCTGTAACATGACACTGAAACCGTGCTCGTCGATACTGCCATAAGCGTCCTTGCCCACCAAATATTGCCGTCATTGAAGCGGTATACGGGGCGTCATTGATTTTGGATCAGTGCTTGCACAAGCCGGTTGCCGATACGACATTTCACTTAGGTATGCCTCGCATCCTGGTGCGGGGGGCGAAACGATGGATGCGTGCGTAACTCGATGACCTGCCACAATTGCGCCTTTGAAAACCCGGCAAACGCCAAGTTTTGCGGCAATTGTGGTGCCTCGGTTGGGGTCGCGTGCGCGGTTTGCGGGCACAGAAACCCCGCGTCGTTTCGGTTCTGCACCGATTGTGGCACGCCATTGACGTCTGCCGGAGACGACAAGCAGCCGCTCACATCAGCGCCTCCGACGCCCACGTCCGTCGCCTCTCCGCCGCCAGCCGCCACCGCGGCCACGAGTTGGCCGGTGATCATGGACATCGGCCCGGAACGCCGACACCTAACCGTGCTTTTTTGCGACCTGGTGGGGTCAACCGAGCTCGCGCAAACCCTCGACCCCGAAGATCTGCGCGTGGTGATGCAGTCCTACGAAGCCGCCTGCAGCAAAGCGGTCGAGCGTTATGACGGCTATGTCGCCCAATTCTATGGGGACGGCGTGCTGGCCTATTTCGGATATCCGGTGGCGCATGAAGATGCCGCCGAACGCGCCGTGCACGCCGCGCTCGATATCATCGCCAACGTCACCGAAATGCCCTCGCCCGAGCCGCTGAAAGTGCGGGTCGGGATTCATTCGGGCCTGGTGGTGGTCGGCATGGAGAAGTCTGGCGTGCCCGGCAAGTCGAACAGCGCTGTCGGCGATACGCCCAATGTGGCCGCGCGGCTGCAATCGCTCGCCGAGCCCGACACCATATTGGTTAGCGACGAGACGCATGAGTTGGTGCAAGACCAGTTCGACTTCGTGGACGCAGGCGTGCACGAGCTTAAAGGGATCAGCGAACCGGTTCGGGTGTTCCGGGTTACGGCCGAGCGCGACACGCTGAGTCGGGTGGAGTCCGCCGACGGCTCGCTGCGGACGCTGATCGGACGCGAACGAGAGCTTGAAGCGATCCTGGATCGCTGGAAGCGCGCGCGCGACGGCGCCGGTCAAGTGGTCCTCATTAACGGCGAGACCGGCATCGGCAAATCGCATTTGATTCGCGCGGTGCGCGACAAACTTCGCGACAAACCAATGAGATCGATGCGCCATCACTGCTCGCCTTATCTGCAGACCAGCGTGTTGCATCCGGTGGTCGACGCATTGCGTTGGATTCTCGACTTCAACCGCGGCGATAGTTGCGAAGCGCGACTGGGGAAGATTCGCGATTGGGCGACGGCAATCGATTTGGATGACGCCGAAACCGTGCCGGCGATCGCCGATTTGCTCAAGGTCCCGGTGCCCAATCGCCCGGAAACTGATGCGCAGCAGAACAAGGAACGGACGTTTGCGGCGCTGCTATCGGTGGTGCGCCACGCGGCCGCGCAAAAACCACTCCTGTTTGTCATGGAAAGCGTTCAGTGGGCGGACCCGACCACGCTCGATTTCCTCGGCTTGCTCATCGAACAGGCGGCGACCATGCCGGTGCTGGTGGTGATCAGCCACCGCCCTGAATTTCGGCCGCCCTGGCTGGCCCGGTCACACGTACTGCCGATTACGTTGACCCGCCTCAACCCCGACGAAACCGCCCGTATCGCCCACCAGACCGCGGCCGGCAGCGAACTGCCACGGGAAGTCATCGACACCATCGTCGATCGCGCCGACGGGGTGCCGATGTTCGCCGAGGAACTGACCAAAACCATGCTCGGCTCCGACTACCTGATCAAGCAGGACGGCCACTACCGGCTCAGCGGCTCGATGCCCCCGGTGGCTGTCCCGGTCAGCCTGCAGGATTCATTAATGGCGCGGCTTGATCGTCTCGGGCCAAACAAGGAAGTGGCGCAACTCGGCTCGATGCTTGGCCGGACTTTCCGCTATGACGTGCTCGCCGCGGTGAGCAAGCTCGACGACGGGGCACTCGGCCAAGCGCTGGCGGCCTTGGTCAAAGAAGAACTGCTGCTGCAGCGCGGCCTACCGCCGGACGCCAGCTACGGATTTCGCCAGGGCCTGATCCAGGAGGTCGCCTATCAATCGTTGTTGATAAGCCAGCGGCAGGCTTTCCACCGCGACATCGCAGAGGTGATCGAGGCGCGTTTTCCCGACATCGCGGAGGCCGAGCCCGAGGAGATTTCTCGGCACTACGCGGCGGCGGGCGTCAAGGATCGCGCGGCCGCGTTCTGCCGACGCGCAGCGGATTTGTCGATCGCGAAATCGGCGATGAAGGAAGCGCAGGTTCATCTGGACGGAGCGCTAACGCTGCTTTCGGATATGCCCGAGACACCGGAAAACCAACGCGAGATCGCGGAAATCGAGGTCATGCGCGGCGCCGTGCTTAGCACCACGCGAGGATTTTTCGCGCCGGAGGTCGGCGAAGCGTTCGAACATGCCCGCGCGTTGAGCGGCACCGACGATGACGATAACGGCATCCTTCACGCCCGGGCCTGGCTGGGCCTGTTTGCCCACAACGTGACACGGGATCGGCTCGACACGGCGCGTGAAATCAGCACCAAACTGCTCGACCTGGCGCAGGAACTTCAGCGCGAGGACATTCTGTTTTCGGCCTATGTCAGCGCCGGGGTCAGTGCCTTGGACATGGGCGAAGTCGTTCTGGCAAGCGATTATCTCGATAACGCTCTTGAGCGCCTCGCCGAAATCAGCTCCGACCAGGCCTCTTGGATGGCCGTGCAAGATCCGGGCGTCGTCGCCTGGTCAATGGCCGCGCGGACGCGTTTCATGCTGGGCTTCCCCGAACGGGCGATCGAGGCCGGTCAGCAAGCGGTGGCGCGCGCCGAAGCCAAGACCCACGATGTCACCTTGGTTTTCGCGCTCGGGTTCACCGGATCGCTTTATGCGATTTTGCGGGATTGGGAAAAGCTGGAAGTCACCAGCTCGCGGGCCGCGGAGATTGCGTCGCAACACGATTTTACCCACTGGAAGATCTTCGCGGCGATCTATCACGGTCTGGCGCTGGTCAAGCTTGGCCGGACGCGGGACGGCCTCGCCGAGGCGGAACGGGCGGTCGAGCTCGGACAGCAATCCTGGCATAACGGCCCGACCACATACTTCCTGGTGGCGCTGGCCGACTTGTATCTCGAGGCCGGGTTACACGACAAAGCCCTGGAAACGGTCGACCAAGGCCTAGCCCGCATGGTGAACTTCGGCGGCCGCGCGTACGAGGCCGAACTTTATCGATTGCGCGGCGCGATTTTGCGCGACCAGATCCTGACCGATAGCGATCAGGATGCGGCGGCAACACGCGCGAAAGCGAACCTTGCGCTGGAGCAGGCGATCTCGATCGCCGAGGCTCAAGGCGCGCTTTCGTGGCACCTGCGCGCCACGATGGAACTTGTGCGCCTGCGCGAGGACGAAGGCGGCGGAGCCGAAGAACGCAAGCAACTGCGAGCGTTATACGATCGCTTCACCGAAGGCTTCGATACCGCTGACCTGGTCGAAGCGCGCGCCATGCTCCAGACGACGGTCGCCGCCTAGAGAACCGCGGCCCTTTCGCCCACTGAGCCTCAGCGCGGCTTGATCGAGATCTTAATCACTTCACTGATGGCCGGATGGGTGTAACCATCATCCATTAGGTGAACCACGCCGTTCTCGGTCTCGCCCTGATTAAAATCCTGCTCATTGATTCCAGTGTCAGGGCCAAGTCCTGGCGCTTGGTTCACTTCCGTGCCCGCGTCCCAATAAAGCACCTGCGCCGTCACATCGCCGGAAATCGGATTGCCGTCGGCGTCAAATAACTCGATGCCTTCTGGCCCCGGTGCATAAAAGCCGTCATTCGATTGTTCAAGCATCACGGCGAAAGAAAATTTGTCACCGGGATTGGCCGTGAACTTAGCGCGAAACAGGCCGCCCGGATAAATCGCCGGCTGACCGTTGACCGGCCGCGCCTTGATCTCACCGGAATCGACCAGATCGCTGCGGTTTGCTAGCCACTCCACCATTTTGTTGATGGCTCCATCCTCGGCAAGATCCTCGAGCCCCGTGTCGCCGGCCGGTTGACCGGGCGTAAATAGCGGGTTTGGCTCGGTATGGACCGCAAAGGCGCCCCAAGACAGCAGCGGCGTCTGCTTGCTGCCGTCTTCCAACGTCATGCTGTTTTCCTCGCCCGCGTTCCAAATCCGCACGAGAAATTCGGTCTCCGCCGCCGCCGGATAGGCGGACAGCGCCATCGTGGCACCGATCACCATCGCAATCGCCGGTCTCGCATTCACCATCGCCATGTTGGCCTCCCGTTATGTGATCGAGATTTGACCGAAAGGTAATGCGATTGACGGCCCTATTCCAGGGGCCGGCGTCTGCAATCGCACGCCCGGGCGGCGATTGGCTCTTGGTTCAGCGCAATCCGGATAGTAATGTGGCGGCGGTGTGCGAGGGATTATGCAAAGGATATGAATAGCATAATCGGGGGAACCGCAGACTTGTCTGGGACATTAATGGGGGCCAAGTCTGCGACAAGTCTGACAAAATCAAGGGGCGACAGACAATGACGCGAACCCCCAGCTTTACGACCGGCAAATCCTCGGCATCTTGGCTAAGCGGCCTGCTCTTCCTCATCGCCGTGATGGTGGTCGCGTGGCCAATGCCCGGCGCCTATGCCCAAGACGACTCGCTGCTTGCCGATGAAGATCTGTTGGGCAGTGACGACCTTTTGGGCGGCGATGATCTGCTCGAGGGCGACGATCTCCTCGGCGGTGATGACTTGCTGGGTGACGACTCCATGTCAGACGATGGTGTGCTGGGCGGCGCCCCGACCGGTAACGATCGAACCGCGGAAGATGAAGGCGAAAGCGAAGCGGACACATCCGCCGCCGCGCTCGCCCACGAAGCGCTGTTTGCGGAAAGCCGCTACCCGTCAGCGACCACATGTAAGACATGTCATCCGAAACATTACCGCGAATGGTCAGTGTCGCAGCACAGCTACGCTCAGTTGAGCCCGGTTTACATGGCCATGCAGCGGCTGACCTTCCAGCGCACCAGCGGCACGGTCGGGGATTTCTGCATCCGCTGCCACAATCAAGTCGGCATGAACATGGGCGAGCCGATTGCGCTGAACAATCTCGAGCGCCACCCGACCTCGCGCGAAGGCATTACTTGCGTCGTTTGCCATCGGGTGAACAAGAACTACGGCAAAATCAGCGGCCGCATGGCGCTCAACGAAGGTCCGATCTTGTCGCCGGTCTACGGACCGACAGGCAATACCGAGCTGAAACGTGTGCTCGAAAATCGCGACGTCTACAGAGTTGTCACCGAGCCGGATGCGCGCGGCCGGCAAATCCATACCGACGCGGAGCGCTATTTTCAACTCACCACACCGGCCTTCTGCGGCACCTGCCACGATGTGACTTTGCCGGACGGCTTTCGGTTCGAAGAGGCGTTCAGCGAATACAAGACCTCACCGGCGGCGGTCGACCCGGACGACGGTATGGTCGCGACATGCCACGATTGTCACATGGGGACCGAGCAAGGAATTCCGTCTGGTTATGAACACGGACCAGCGGCGGAAGTCGGCGGCGTGGCCACGGAACCGCGCAAACTAACCAACCACTTTTTCGCCGGCCCCGATCACTCGATCGTGCACCCTGGTATCTTCCCGCACAATGTCGAGGCGGCCCGCCTCGCCACGCTCGAGGAATGGCTGACCTTCGACCACGAAGCCGGTTGGGGCACCGATGTTTTCGAAGACACTGTGGCGGACGATTACGAATTCCCGCCACGTTGGACTTCGATCGACGACCGTTATGACGCCCGTGAAATCTTGAACGATCAGTTCGCTCAGCTCGACTGGGCGCGCGAGAAGCGGCGCGAAGTTCTGGCCCACGGCTTTCAGATCGGCGAGGTCGCGGTCGAAAAGGCCGACCGCGACGGAATTCGCCTGCGTGTCGAATTCAAGAACGGCACCTTTGGCCACAATGTGCCGACCGGCTTTATCGCCGAGCGGCCGGTCTGGCTCAGGGTCACGGTCTACGACAGCGACGATGTCGACGTGTTCGTGTCAGGTGATCTTGATCGCAACGGCGATTTGCGCGATTCGCATTCGCAACTGGTGCTCAGTGGCGACGCCGAGCTCGACCCACAGTTGTTTAGCCTACAATCGTTTTTCGTCATGCGGATGAACCGCGGCGGTGAACGCGAGCAGGTGTTGGGCGTCAACTATTCCGGCGACGTGTTGCCCTTCGCCCGACCTTCCACCTCGTCGAGCATCCTGACCGGCCAACCGCGTGGCGGGCGCATACATCGGCGCGGCATCGAGCCGTTGGGTAGCCGCACGACCTACTACGATGTCCCGGGTGAGGAACTGCTGGTTTACGGCGACTACCGAGCCGAGATCGAGATCATGGTGGGCATGGTGCCGATTAACCTGATCCACGCAATTCAGGACGTCGGTTTCGATTTCAACATGTCACCACGCGAGGTCGGCGACGGGATCGTCGATGGTCACATGTCGGTCAACAAAAAGGTCATTGAGTTCGAGATCGAGTAGCGATCGCCGCCAGCGGCGTGATCTTTGGGGAGCAGATTATGGAGGTCAGTGGCGCGCGGGTTTTCCGCGCCGTCAAGTCGACGAGGACACAGGTTGTCCGGCCGTTTGCCGGCGCGCTTGTGCTCGCGGCGATATCAAACGTGCTCGCGTTCTCGGACGCCGACGCGGCAGTCAGCATTTACGGGCGCGCCTTGTCGGATGAGCCGGTCGAGTATTTGCAGGACGAGGAAACCCTAGCGCCACAGGCTGCGCCATTGGTGCTGTTCGGCGATCCGTTTCTCGAGCCAGGAAATTTGGACGCCGGATTTGAAATTCCGACCGGCGCGGTTTGGCAACCGTCGCTGTGGGTATTCGGTCAGGGCCGAACCGCGCTCCAGACGCAGGACACCGGCGATCCTGACCGGGTCAGCGAATGGGCGAACACGCTCGACATTTTCGCCAACTTACAACTCACCGGAACTGAACGGCTACTGGTCGGCATCAACCCTTTGCGCCGCGGCACCCGGTTTACCGGCTATCGCTTCGAGCCCGATGACGACCGCGGCGGTTTCAGCCGGTTCGGCGCCAATTTAACCACCTTGTTCTTCGAGGGCGATTTCGGCGAACTGTTCCCGGCTCTCGACGAGACCGACGCGCTGGCTCTCGACTATGGCTTTTCGGTCGGTCGCCAACCGCTCTCGTTCCAACAAGACATATTGATCAACGACACTGTCGACGGCGTGGGCATCGTCCGCAATTCGCTGATCGTGCCCGGCGGATCGAACGGACGGATCACCGGTTTCTATGGCTGGAACGAAATCAGCCGCGCAGACAGTGAAAATGACCAGAACGCGCAGATGTTCGGCCTGTTCACCCAGGCTGATTTCTATAATAGCACCGTCGCCTTCGACGCGATCTATGTCGATTCGGACAATACCGGCGCCGATGGGCTCTATCTCGGCGCGAGCACGGTTCAGCGCTTTGGTCTGTGGACCTCGTCGTTGCGGTTGCTGGTGTCCCAGGCGATCAACAGCGGCGGTACGGCCGAGGTCGACGATGGCGTGCTGCTGTATGCCGACGTGTCAACCACACCGATCGGCACCGACGATATTCTCTATTTGACCGCCTTCGTGGCCGGCGGCGAATTCACCCAAGCGGCGCGCGATCCCAATGTCGGCGGGCCGCTAACCCGCGCGGGGATTATTTTCGCCTCACCACAACTTGGCAGTTTCAGTGGGCCGTTAAGTGCCCGGGCGAACGATGTCATCGGGTTCGCGGGCGGGCGGCAGTGGTTCCTCACCGCCAACAATCGCCAGCAATTCGTGCTCGAAGTCGGTGGACGCAAGGATATCGGTGGGCTTGATACGGATGCAATGGCGGTGGCGGGTCGCTATCAGATTCAAATTCACAATCAGGCGTTCTGGCAGTTCGACCTTTACGGGTCGTACAAGGAAACCCAAGGAGCCGGCTATGGTGCGCGCTCCGAAATCCTGGTTCGGTTCTAAACGGTGCCATCCACGCGCTTGCTTCTGATCAATTCCACCCATTTTGTCCCGATCGGGTGCGCGGCATGATCCTTGTTGCGCAATCGGTTGGCGGGCTTCTGGTCGTTCTGGTGACCGCTCAGGCGATTGTCATGGCGGTCGGCGCCCTGCGACGCCTGGCTCATGAGCAAGATCGGCGACGATTGTCGCTCGATCTACTCAAGCAGAAGGTCGATACCGCGATGGCCGAAAGGACCACCGCGCACGAGATGGCGAGCCTGACTTGGACCGGCTATCGCAAGTTCGAAGTCGCGCGCAAGGATCCGGAGGCTGGCGGCGTGGCTTCGTTTTATTTGGTGCCGCATAACCAACGACCCTTACCGCCCTTCAAGCCCGGCCAATATCTTACGTTCCGGTTTGATATTCCGGGCCGAGCGAAACCGCTGATCCGCTGCTATTCCGTGTCCGACGCACCGGATTCCGAACATTACCGGATCACGGTTAAACAGATTCCGCCGCCGCATGACTCGCCCGAAGCGCCGGCGGGCCTCGGCTCCAGCTATCTTCACGAGACCGTCGCCGCCGGCCACCTAGTCGACGTGATGGCGCCGACCGGGCATTTTTTCCTCGACGAAACCACCGACCGACCGGCGGTTCTGGTCGCCGGTGGTATCGGGCTGACGCCGCTGCTCGCCATGGTCAATGCGACGATCAAAGAGGCGCGAGGTCGTGAAATCTGGCTGTTTTACGGCGTTCGCAACCGGGACGAAGAGGTGATGGCCGATCACCTGCGCGCGTTGGATCAAGAGCATCAGAATTTCCATCTCAAGATCGCGCACAGCGACCCCCTCGACAACGAGGTTGATGGCAAGGACTACCATTACGGGGGACGCATATCGGTCGATGTTCTACGCGGCGACCTGCCGTCGAATAACTTCGACTTCTACATTTGCGGCCCGTCCGCGATGATGAGCCAGATCATCGCCGATTTACGCGACTGGGATGTTCCCGAAGAGCGAATCCATTTCGAGGCTTTTGGCGCCGCGAGCGTCCAGCAGGTGGTCGCGGGCGCCGACGGCGCGGCCTCCGAAGGTCCAAAAGAGCTCTCGGTGATCTTCGAGCGGTCGAAGAAATCGCTCACCTGGAGCCCAGGGGTCGGAACCATTCTCGATCTCGCGGAACGCAACAATGTAGCGATCGACTATGGCTGCCGTGCGGGCAATTGCGGCACTTGCGAAACCGCCGTGCGCTCGGGCGACGTAACTTATCTAAGCGAACCGGGCGCCGAGGTCGAAAGTGGCACCTGCCTCGCCTGCATATCCATCCCGAAATCGACGCTGGTGCTGGACGCCTGAGCGGCCGCATCGGTTTGTCTGGTGGAGAGCTGTGCTATGCTTCGCGCGGATATGGAGACTTGCCGGCCCCGGCACAAAACAAAAACGGCCGGCGAAACAATAAAACCCGCACAGGAGAACGGGATCATGGCGATTTGCTTTGGTTCGATTTCATTCAGGATGGGCACGATTGCCCTCGGCTTTCTGGCATTGAGCGGCATGTCTGGAGGGCCGGTTTTGGCTGCGCCCGACGCCGCGAATACCATCGGTCCGGACGAGTGCGGCGAGTGCCATAAGGCCGAGGTCGAGGTTTGGCGCGGCACCCATCACCACAAGACCTTTCAGGAGCTGCCGCGCAGGGAAAAGGCGCGCGAAATCGCCGACAAAATGGACATTCGCCGAATCAAGAACGAAAGCTTGTGCCTGCAGTGCCATTTCACGCAGATGATTAATGACAGCGGCGAGCCCGACGCGGTCGCCGGGATTTCCTGTGAATCATGCCACAGTGCCGGCAAGGCCTGGAACGATCTGCACAGCGATTACGGCGGCAAGGACGTGACCCGCGAAAACGAAGACCCCGCACACCGTGACCAACGCATCGCGGCCTCGCGCCAAGCCGGCATGATTCAGCCGTCGATGATCTATGACTGGGCGAACAATTGCTTCTCTTGCCACACCGTGCCGGAGGAGAAACTGGTCAACGAAGGCGGCCATCCGCCGGGCAGCAAGTTCGAGTTGGTGTCGTGGTCTCAGGGCGAGATCCGGCACAACGTTTGGTATAACGACGGCAAATCGAACCCGGAAGCAACCGGCGACCAGAAACGCGTCATGGCGGTGGTCGGTCAAATGCTTGACCTCGAACACGCTTTGCGCGGCGTCGCCAAAGCCACCGCCCGCGGCGATTATGCGGTAGCCATGGCGGGTCGCGCGAAGTCGGCGGCACAGAACATTAAGAAGATTTCCGATTCCGCATCAACGCCTGAGATCGCGGCGGTGTTGGACGTCGCGGGCGGAGTCAAACTGACACTCGGCAATGCCGACGCGCTGAATGCGGCAGCCGACGAAGTGGCGAAGCAAGCCAAGGCATTCGTGGCCAACAATGACGGCAGCGGCCTCGCCGGGGTCGACGGCATGATCCCCGGCCCCGACCGCTACAAAGGCAGCCCGGCGCGTTAGCGCGGCAGTCCGGGCCGGGGCGGTCGATGGCACGTCAAACTGTCGAACTGCAAAGACCGGAGCGGTGGGACAACCCGTTCAGCCGGGACATGACCCGCGCTGAGGTCGACCGAGTGCTCGACCTGCCGCCGCTTAACGAGATCGAGCCCGGCAATTTTCCGTCCACTGCGTCGCTGCGGGATGTTATCCGTAACGATACGCGCATCCGCCGCTTCGCGCGCGGCGACATCGTCGTTCGGCAGGGCGATTACGGCAACTCGGCCTTCTTCGTGCTATCAGGCACCGCTCGGGTCATCCTGCAGCCGCATTTGCCGGCCGAAGCGCTGGGACGCAAGGCCACCCCGCGTCGCGGGGTTTTGCAGGCAGTCAGACAATTTTGGAGCAACGCGAAGCTGCCCGAAGTAAGGGATGTAAGGCGCTACGGAGGCGACGCGCAAGTGCGGCTGACCCGCTCCGACGGCGACGAATTCCGTGTGACCTTGCGTGACCCGGACAAGGTCATCCGCGACCACAGGACAGCGACCTTCGAGCCTGGCGGCATGTTCGGCGAGATCGCCGCGATCGCGCGCGCACCACGTGTTGCGACCATTTACTCGGACTCCGAGTCGGAGATGCTGGAGATCCGCTGGCAGGGCCTGCGCGATATTCGAAGGCGCGACTCCGGATTTCGCGACAAAGTGGACCATGCGTATCGGAAACACGGCTTGGCGGCCCATTTGCGCGAGTCACCGCTGCTGGCCGAGCTGGAAGCCGAAAAATTCGACGAGGTCGCGCGTCACACCCGGTTCGCGAGCTATGGCGAGTTTGATCGCCCCAAGACCTATCGCGCCCTGGAACAGAAGGACAATCGCGAGCGATTCGAGGACGAGCCCGTAATCGTCACCGAGGACCAGGTCGCCGACTCGCTGATCATGGTGCGTTCCGGTTTCGTCCGGGTCAGTGAGCGCGTCGACCACGGCCACCGCACAGTCAGCTATCTTGGACCGGGCGACCTATTTGGCCTTGGAGAGATTGTCCATAATTGGCGGAACCAAGACAATGTGACATTCCAACACACCTTGCGCGCTACCGGTAACGTCGACGTTCTGCGCGTCCCGGCCAATGTGATCATTGAACACGTCCTACCTCACTTGCCGCCGTCCCAGTTGCCACAACCGATTAAGCCTCGCGGAGGCGCGCGCCCCGCCTGGCGACCAGACGACATTGCCGGCAACATCGAGCCGGCCATGCTGGAGTTCCTGGTCGACAACCGATTTATCAACGGCACCGCGTCGATGGTCATAGACACCGACCGGTGCACGCGCTGCGACGAATGCGTCAAAGCCTGCGCGGCGAGCCACAACAACAATCCTCGTTTCGTTCGGCACGGACTGAAATACGGCCATTTCATGATCGCCAATGCTTGCATGCATTGCGTCGATCCGGTGTGCCTGATCGGCTGCCCGACCGGCGCGATCCATCGCAACGTCGAGGCGGGCCAGGTCGTGATCAATGACGACACCTGCATCGGCTGCGGAAATTGTGCGAACTCATGCCCCTACAACAATATCCGACTGGTCGGAATCCGCGACGAAGCAGGCGGTTTCATTCTGGATGACCAAACCAACGCGCCACTGGAAAAGGCAACCAAATGCGACCTGTGCGCCGACCAGATCGGCGGCCCGGCCTGCCAACGCGCCTGCCCCAATGACGCGTTGATCCGGATCAACCTTCGCGACCTAGATCGACTGGCGGAATGGGTGAACCGGTAAAAGGCTTTGGCATTCGGCTAAAGCGGAATCTGGTCGCCACCGGCCTGCTGGCGATCATCGCGATTCTCGTTTACGCCTCGCTTTCGGCGACCTTGGTCCACGAGAATTTCGTAACCGGTTGGCTTCTGACCGGCGCCATTGCATTGCTCGCGGCCTATAATTTGCGACGCAACCTGCCATTCCTGCCGCTCGGATCATCATCCGATTGGCTGCAGCTTCATGTTTATCTCGGGCTGCTGGGCGTGGTGCTGTTCCTACTCCATGTCGGTATGGAAGTGCCCAATGGTCCGATGGAGCTGGGCCTGGCGGCAATTTACGGCCTGGTCGCCGGCAGCGGCGTCATTGGGTTGATCATGGCGCGCAGCGTGCCCGAACGCCTGTCACGGCGCGGCGAGGAAGTACTGTACGACCGGATACCGAAATTCCGCCGACAGCTTATGGACCGCGCGGAAGCACTTGCGCTGCGGGCGGTCGAGGAAACCGGCTCGACGACGATCGCCGACTACTACACGGACCGTTTGCGACCGTTTTTCGACGGACCGCGCAACTATCTGGGCCATGTCTTGGAGATCAGCCGAAGCCGGCATCACTTGCTCGACGAAATGCGCGATCTTGAACGCTATCTGAACGACAACGAGACGGCGATCCTGCGGGAAATCGCCGACCTCACGCGCGCCAAGGACGATCTCGACTACCATTACGCTTTGCAGTCCATGATGAAACGCTGGCAGTTCGTTCATGTGCCGCTAAGCTTTGCGCTTATCATCTTTGTGCTGTTGCACATGGTGATCGTGTACGCCTTCGCCTGATCGGACCTGTGCTCAAGCAACTGCAAAATTTCGGGTTTCGCGACAGCCCCTATGATCGGCCAAACCAGAAATGGCTGTGCGGTCATTTGGCCGACGGGTACGAGTGCGCAATTGGACCCGACGGCCAAGGTCGATGCCACGCCACCGCCGAATGTCTGCCTACCAAACGCGGTGACCGCTGGCACTGCGCCCGATCGCAGCAATTTGGCGGCCGATGCCACGAGGGTCCGGGATCGGAGGGCGGCTGCGGCCGGCCCATCGAGACTTGCCAGCCCGTGCTCAGCATTGCCGCAAAACGGTCGGCCGCGGTCCGGTGGGCGATTGCGCTGGTGATTGGCATTGTGCTTGTCGCGGCGGGCGGCGAATGGGGCACGCGGTTCGTCGTCCCCGGTGATCTGACGTTCCAGCACGGTGATGTCGGCGAATGCCAGGACTGCCATTCGGTCAAGAAACATGGACCGATCGGCTGGCTGGCGGCGGCGGTGACACCTAACTCTTCGCTCGCCGACAGCGCCCTGTGCCAAGAGTGTCACTTGATGGGCGAGGCCGCCCTGACCGCTCACAGTTTGACGCCCGACACCCTGCGAAATGAAAGACCGGAGAAATCGGACAGCACATCCGCGCCTCCACGGCCGGTTCTCCTAAGCTTGGCGCGCCTTATAGCCAGACCGCCGGCGGCTGACGCATCCGTTCCGTGCGGCGACTGCCACCAGGAGCATCAGGGCCGTCGCTTCGCGCTCGCTGAAATGGGAAACCTGCGATGCCAGAGTTGCCATAGCACGCAGTTTCACAGTTTCGCGGACGGCCATCCCGAGTTCGACGATTTCCCGTATCGACGCCGGACGCGCCTCGCCTTCGACCACGCCTCACACATCGGCAAGCACTTCAAGGAAGATAAAGACGTCGAGGCGCCGACCAAATGCACCGACTGCCATATGCCCGACACGGCGGGCCTCGCGATGCTGGTCAAGCCGTTCGAGCAAGCCTGTGAATCCTGCCACTTGAACCAGATTTTGGGCGACGGACGGTCCGGCCCGAAGGGCTTTCCGGTGATCAGCCTGCCCGGTTTCGACCTGCGCACCTTGTACGAACGCGGCCGCGAAATTGGCGAATGGCCACGCGATGCCGACGGCCGCATGACGCCGCCGACAAGCCTGCTACTCTCGGAGGACCCGGGCCACGCCGACGACCTGTTCATGCTAACGGGCCTGGATTTGATGGATCTGCGCGACGCCAGTGACGATGAACTCGCGGCGGTGGAGCGCGTCATCTGGAGCCTGAAACAGTTGATCTATGACCTGACGACCGGCGGGCACGAGGCCTTTCAGACCCGCCTTTCGGCGGCGCTCGACACCACCCTCGCCGATCGCGACGTCGCGCACCTGATGGGCACCATGCCGGTCGATGCATTGTCTATGTTGCAACGCGAGTGGTTGCCACAATTACCTGAGGAGATCGCGGCACGGCGCGATGGCCGGGCAGTTACGCCACCACTCTGGGCCCAGCAGTTCACGTCGCCAGAAGACCAATTTGAATCTCCAACACCGACGGCCCCACAGATCGACGAGCCAACAGGCGATGACCCGCTTGGGAGCGCTGACTTGTTGGATGACGGCGGCCTACTCGACGAGGGTGGTTTGCTTGATGGCGGCCTGATCGACGAAAGCACCACGGGCAGCGACTTGCTGAGCGACAGCGACCCGCCGGCCGACGACGGTGGATTGTTATCGGACGATGGCGGCTTGCTATCCGACGATGGCGACCTGCTGTCCGACGACGGCGGCTTATTGGCTGAGCCAGACGACGGCGATCTTTTGTCCGATGACGGTGGATTATTGTCAGACGATGGCGGCCTTTTGTCGGACGATGACGATGGTGGCCTGCTCGACGAGACCACACCGTCTACCGATGATGGATCGATCCTGGTCGAATCTATCGCGCCGCCTCGGGCTGAGTCGGCTATGGCGGTGTTGGACGCTGAAAGCTGGATGCGGTCGGGCGGTTGGTACCGTCAGAACTTCACCCTGTTCTACCGTCCGATTGGGCACGCGGACTTATTCCTGCGCGGTTGGATCGACCTGACCGCGGGCGTTGGCCCCTCGCCTGGCGCCGGCCAGGCACTGGAGATATTTGCCGATCTAACCGGGCGGCGCGCGCCGGGAACGTGCGGCAAGTGTCACAGCGTGGATAGCGACGCCGAAGGAGCGCTAGCCGTCAATTGGGGGCCGAAGATCCGTACCGGCGAATTGCATGGGTTCACCGAGTACCGCCACGCGCCGCATTTCAGCCTACTCGACGAGACCGGGTGCCTGACCTGCCATGAGATTGACTACGGTGCGGACTTTATGGCCAGTTTCGACGATGTCGACCCGACCGCGTTCCAGAGCAACTTCAAGCCAATGAATAAAAAGACCTGCGCAGACTGCCACGTCGAGTCGCTGGCTGGCGATGCCTGCATCGATTGCCACAACTACCATATTGGCCGGTTCCCGCCGCCGATGAACTTCGCGCCGTTAACCGCGAACGAGAGCGTGCCGCCGCCGCCAGCGGAATGAGTCTAAGACGCGCTATTCGGCCTGCGCCGCTTCGAGTTTCTTGATCTTGCGCTGGAGTTGGTTGATCTGACGTTGGAGCAGCATGATTTGCTTGGTCAGGCGAATATCCATCTCGGTCGAATTGTCGAGCACCTCGCGAATATCAAGCTGTCCATCTTTAGTCGCGCCCGGAATGTCAGTGTGGGGGCCGGTTTCGACAGGCATCGCCGGCACGCTGCTGACAGCCGAAAAAGCCAAGATTGCCGCCAACACCATCGGTTTATTGATCATCGAAATCGCCTTTCGCGGTTCAAATTCGCCAACGAAGTCTAACCCGAGGGCCGGTATGGAACAAAGGCACGCCAAAACTCACCTCGGCGGGGCTTCCATGTCAGGGGTCGCCGGCGAGGTGCTCGGCGGATAGATAAAGCGTTGATAGAGATACACGATGCCGAAAGAAGACAATCCCAGCCCCAAGAACGAGGCGACGCGGTAGAGGCCAGTCAGATTCGACATGTCGAAGATGAACAATTTGAGTGCCGTGAGCGCCAAGAGCCCAAGCGACGCCCAACGAAGCGCGGCAGAATTAAATCTAATCCCGAGCGCGAAAAGGATCCCCGCGAAGGCCAGCCAGGCTAACGAATAGGCATACCATTCGAAGTCGGTAGTCGTGGCCGCCCACAGGTAGACCCCATCAACATAGCCACTGCCAAGAACACTGCCGTGAAATGCCCGGCGAACTTCGAGCGACAATTCCACGAATAAAAGCATCAACGCCATGCCGCCCGCAGCATTGCCAATCCGACGCAGCATGACGTTCTCGCCGCCGACATTTCGTTGTTGGGCGGCACGCATAAACAGCACAGCCATAAGCGCCGGAACGCCGTAGGCTAAGAGCAACAGGTTGAAAACCGGCACATCACCGACCGGTATCGCGTCGAACAACGGGTTCTCAACCAGCACCTGAAGCACGAAAACCTGAAACACCGACAAGCTGGCGAGTATTCGCCAGGCCCAGTGTTGAACAATGCGCGGCTCCTGTCCCTGACGGCGGAACAAGGCGTAGGCAATGGCAAGCCAGGCGATCGACTGCAGCGACATTTCAAGCAGGGAATAGCTCCCCTCGCCGATGCTGCCGGCAATCAGATGTCGAATTTCAAACGTCACCAGCAATGTCGCAAAGGCGATCGCGCCGGCTTCTAGGAGCTGGACCAAACCATCGTCGGCCGACACACGGAACCGCCGCGCCGCCCAGTAGAACGCGACCATGGGAACGCCGTAGCCGTAGATCATCCAGCCCAGGCCCGGCACCAGGCCGGGGTCATAGTCGAGAACACGATAGTTGAGCGCAAGGCGCACCAGCACGACCGCCGCCACCACCCAGGCGACGCGGCGGATCGGCGGCAATGATAAGCGGTCGTGAATTACCACCAGGACCGGGAGCTGCAAAGCGAGTGCGACGGTGAGCCAAGCCTGTTCCATCGCCATCACGAACGCCAAACCCAGCGCTGCCGACGCACCAAACGCGTAGGCCGCGATCGCCCCCGTTTTGGCTGGGTCGTCGCGATAGCGAATTAGGCGCTCGGCCATCAATATCTCAACGCCGGCCACCAACAAGCCGGCGACCGCCCACTTCAAATCGACCTGCAAGGCCTGGATGCGCCAAAACGCGATCGCCATGAGGAACAGCGGCGCGGCGGCCGAAACCGAGGCCCAGAGCCACGGTCGTCGTGCGCCCCATAGCGCAACGAATCCGCCGGCGGCGAACAGGCCCGCGAACAGCAGACTGGTGATCGCGTACGGGATCAACGTCGGAGGCACGATCGGCCCACGGCCAAGGTCATATTGCCAGCCCAGGACTCCGAGCGTTCGCCCAGCCGAGTCGGTTACCTGGGGCAAATGCCACAGCGCGAACAGGGCAACGGTGATCACCAGAGCAACGACCGCCAGGCCGTCGAACCGAGCATCGCGGCGGCCGGTAAACATATAGAGCGCCGCCATCACGCCAAGCGCGATCAGGGACAATGTTTCGTAACCGTCGACCCGGACCAAGGTGAAGGTGAGCACGGCGACCGAGGCGGCGGCGACCCAGGCAACTTGGTCCGGCACACTCAAATGGCGCCATCCAAGTAGCGAGCCATTGTCCCTGACCGGCACGCCGAGATCCTGTCGGACAAACAGGAACAGGCCAACCACAAGCAGTTGATAGACCGCAAGTATCGGCGCGTCGGCAGGCTCCCAAGCGACCGCGTACCAAAGCAACGGCCACAAAACCGTGCCCGCAAGGGTGAGCCAGGCGATGCGCCACCAGGCCCGGTAGCGAACGATCCATTGCGCCGCGCCGGTCAGCGCGAGCAGGAACGGGAACAAAGCGAGCGCCGACTGATTACCGGTCGACACCAGCAGCGGAATCAAGAAGCCGCCGACCACACCGAGGACGGCGATAAAGGGTCCGTGGAGCAACGCCAGTCCAAATGCCAGGACCGACACGCCGGCCAGGAAAAGGAACGCGGCCAGCGGCGCCAACAGGTCATACAGCCCGTAGGCCGCATAAACGCTGGTGTACATCACGGCGACGCCGGCACCGGCGAGAGCGGGCGGCACGTAGTTGGGCTCGACCGCCGCGATGGCGCGCTGCAACGGCTGGCGGCGCAACCACTCGCCACCGACCATCAGGGCGAGGCCGCCAATGACACCGAGCACACAGCGGACCCCCGCACTGAGCCAGCCTTGGTCGATCGAGTATTTGACGAGAAATACGCCGGCCAGGACCATCGTCACAGCGCCGAACCAAACTAGCCAGCGCGATGTCAGATTTCGCTCGAACTGACCCGAAACAGCAGTCGCGGGCGCGGCCGCCGCCGCGGCAACCTCTGGCGGAGGCGAAACGGGCGGTGGCGGCGGAGGCGGCGGCGGAACGGCGGTGTCACGCGACGGCGGCGGTGGTGGGGCCGGCTGCTCGTCTCGTGGCGACGCTTCGGGCGCCGCCACCGGTCCTTGGGAAGACGCAGCGAGTTTGAGCGTTTCGACCTCGCGGGCCAGTGCATCAAGCTGGTCTCGCAGCCGACCGGATCGCACCAGCGCAATAATCGCGATGATCGGCGCGGCGATGAACAGTCCAAACAAGCCGATTAAGACGATGATGAATTCGTCGTCCATCTCAGTCTCTCACGCTCCGGGAGTTCGCTAGGCAGGTAATCTTTTCCGCCTTCGAAATGCGGCGCAGTCAGCCGAATCCAAGTCTACCAGACATCTGGCTGCTCGACTTCGCCGTCGCGCGGCGTGGTGCGTAGATCCTTGAGGTCAAACGGATCGGTGTGAATGTCCGCGAGCGCCGCACCTGAGAGAAAGGCGGTCTTTTTCGCCGCATGCACCATCGGCGGATAGCCGCAGAGATAGACCAACCACCCCTCAAGCTTGGGATGATCGGCGAGGGCCAACACATCCGCCCTTCCCCGGCGGAAGTCCTGCGGCGCCGAATCGCCGGAGATGCACGGGAAATAGGAGAAGGTCGCGTATTCGGCCGACAGACTGCACAACTCGTCGCGCAGGTAAATCCCGTCCGGCTCGCGGCTGCCGTGGTACAGCGCGATCGAGCCCTGGTGGCCAGACGCCAGAGCGTCGCGAGCAATGCCATACAACGGTGCGAGCCCCGTTCCGGTTCCGATCAGCAGCATGTTCTGCTCACCTCGGCCGGGTTGGTAGTAGGAGCTGCCGAGCGGCCCTTGAATGTCCAACTCGTCGCCGACCTGGAGGGTGTCGAATATCCAGCCACTCATGGCGCCGCCGGCCAACCGCCGGACATGAAGTTCCAAATCGCGATCGAGCGACGGAACGCTCGCCAGTGAATAGCTCCGGCTCAATCCATCCGCGCGCTGAAGATTGATAAATTGACCGGCATGATAGTAGAGGTCATTTGCCGGTCGGATCCGCACACAGCAGACATCCGGAGCAACCTGAGCCTTATCCTGAACAGTGGCGCGGCCAAAGATCGTCGCGCGGCCCGGCAGTTCGACCGCAAGATCGCGATCGGCCGGACATTGGCATGGCAAGAACAGACCTTGCTCACGCTCGGTCGGCTTGAGCACCTGGTTCGCCTCTCCGGGAACATCCCCCTCGGTCGCGACCAGCACGCAAGTCAAACACGTGCCCTTGCGGCAGGAGTACGGAACCTCCGCCCCCTCGCGCAACAGGACATCAAGCACGCTTTCGCCGGCGCCGCCTTGATAGGCGGCGCCGGCGAAGGTGATCTCGCTCAAAACGGGGAAGTCGGCCTAGCGGTTGAGGACCTCGTCGCGCGTACCGGCCGCGGTCGCCATGATCTCGCCGGAAATCTCCGCGGGAACGCCAAGTTCATCGAGAGTCGCCTGCAAGTGGCCCGCGACGGCATCGAAATGGCTGTCGGTCAGGCCTTTTTCGACCAACGGCGCGTGGGCGCTGCGCAGGTCCTTGCCGGTGTAGCTGTTGGGACCGCCGAAAACCATGGTCAGGAACGCCTTCTGCTTCACGCGCTGCCCGTCCATGTCGGTGTCGTCGAAAAAGCTGCTGATCTGCGGGTCGGCCAATACTTTGCGGTAAAAAATGTCCACCGCGGCGTCAACCGCCGCTTGGCCGCCGATCTGGTCATAAATCGTCTCGGTCGTGGTACTCATTCCGTCCTCCTCTGCACGCCGCGCCCCACTCAACGGCGCGTCAGAGTCGAAGTGGGGCGATCCGGCGTGATGGCAATACCGACAAGAGAGTGAAGGTCCAAGGGCCCGGTTCGTCAGGGACAGGAAAAACAGCCGTTCGCGAGGAAGGCCAGCACTGCGTCAATGGCCTCGGGGTCGGTATGAACGAACGAATGAAGACTGTCGATGAGGAGAAAATCGAGCGATCCCTGGAGTTCGGTTTCGGCGACCGCCAGCGTGCCGTCATCGTCGCCGTCGATCATCGGATTGAAACCTTCTCCATCGCCGCGTCCGCCGGCGATGATCCCAAACGGTGCGTCGAGTCCCGGCAACTCCGCCGTTGCTTCAGTCGTCAATTCCTGTCCGGCATCGCCGGTAAGCCATTGATATGGCGGAAAGTCAGCCAATAAATTGGCCACCGCCGACCCTCGGCTCGGCGGCGCAATCAGAACGATGCGGTTCAAGGCAACGCGGTCGCGCCAGGCGGAGGGCTTGGCCAAGGCCGCGCGTAGCACGATGCTGCCCAGGCTGTGGGTCACGAACGAAACCCGATCGGTCTCCTCCAACCGGTCGAGCAGCAGATTGAGCCTGTCGGCGCTTACCTGAATGCTCTCCTGCATGCTCGGATAGTTCAATCCGGCGGCTTCGTATCCGGCATCCCAGAGGCGTTTCGGCATGTCGCCGAAGGAATCCTTTGAGCGGAACAGGCCGTGCAACAGCAGCACCAAATGGCGACTGCGCGGCTCGACATTCTTCTCCGCCCGAATAGCGGTAAAGGCGTTGTGGCACTGCTCGTAGGTTCCCCAGGCGTGCCGCACGTCCTCCGCGTCGAGCAAGCGTGAATGGCCGGTAACAAGATTTTCCTGGATACGCCAGCCGGCAAAAATAAATGTATCGCCCCAGAACTGCTTGCCGCCAAGGGTCCGCGTTTCAACGTTCGGCAAACCGTTGTCGTCCGCGCGGCCGACCAACGGCGAAAAAAGCAGGGCCGCCGCCAAGAGCGCCGCCGCGATCCAACCCTTGTCGATGTGTTTTTGGATCATGCGCATCCCGGCAATTTGGCGATGACCCGGCACACAGTCCAGATCAGCGAAACAACATTGCCATCTTTCGCGCGCACGGCGGTGACAATGCAAAGTCAAACATTCTCGCGACAGTGCAAAGATGTTTTTCTAAATGACACGGTCCCATGCTAGCTTTTTCAGGCCCGGACGCCGCAATTTCGCGTTTTACGGGAAACGTATCGTGCCGCGCGTCTCATGATCGGACCACACGGTCGATTTTGTGCGGCGGCGCGAATCCAGGGAGGAACTTTATGAAGTCCAAGCATCTATCGGTCCTAACCGCAGCCTTGTTTGCGAGTGCCGTGGCATTCGGCGCTCAAGCAGGGAATAATCCGGTTGACGAGCAATGGTGGCCGAGTGAATTTGGCGCCGACGATCAGGCGGGCGCCACCAATTATATTACGCCCGAGAAACGCATGGCCGCGGCGCAATTGGTCAAGACAGGCCGGGTCGCGACATTGGGCATGCCGTACCACAACACCACGCCTCTGTTTCCGGGTCGCGTGATGTCGCTCACCATCCCCAGTGGTGGCGGCCCGACCCATGACCTCGCGTGGACCGGTGATGGTTATCGCCAAACCTTCATGGACGAGTTGGTTACGGCCAATATCGGCCAGGTCGGCACGCAATTCGATTCCCTGGCCCACCCGATGATCAAGGTCGAAGGCCAGGACGGCTGGGAGGACGGCAACTATTTCTACAATGGCGTCCGACTTGAAGACATCGGCAGCCCCTACGGTATGAAGAAGAACGGCACTGAACAGGTTGGTTCGTTCTTCACACGCGGCATCCTGATTGACTTGGTTGCCCTCAAAGGCGGCAATTTGCCGATCGGTTACCCGATCTCCATGGACGATTATCGCGCCGCTTTGGCGGCCCAGGGCATCGATGATGCGGGCCAAGGCGACGTGGTTCTGTTCCGCACCGGATGGAACGATATCTGGCGCGACAATCATAACCTTCCGGCGTCCGAAGCAATCGCCAACAATAATGCGTTCAACTCCGGCGGCCCCGGCATCTCGCCAGAGGTTTGCGATCACTTGGCCGAACGCAAGATTTCGATGCTCGGAGCAGACAACTGGGGCATCGAGCCTTATGACTTCGCTGGTCAGGGCGATTGGCCGACACCGTTTGCCGCCGTCTCGGATTGGGCCTACTGCCACATGAACCTGAGCGTTCGGCGCGGCATCTACCTGTTTGAGAACCTGGACCTGAAGCAGGTCGGCGAGGACAACGCGTACGAGTTCTTGTTCTCGTGGGCGCCGCTGAAACTGGTCGGAGCGACCGGTTCGCCGGGCAATCCGATCGCGGCGTACTAAATGAAGCCAATGGATATCTCACGCGGCGCGTGAGATACTTCGCTGAGGGGGAGCCGAGCATTTGCTCGGCTCCCTTTGCTTTACGAGTGCGGTTAAGAACGCGCCACGACACCGAACCCGCAGCGGGACAGTCACGCAGAGCTCCTTGATTTTGCGACAAGCAAAGGTGCTAAGAGAACGAGCCTATTGTGAACTTGATACTCGAGACCGACCGACTGCGGCTTCGCCCTTTGGCGGAAACCGATATGGATATGGAGCTGGAGCTGCTGACGGATCAAGCGGTGATGCGCTATGTCCGTGAGGGCGTCTCGGCGGAGCAAGTCACACATTGGCTGCCGACCATGGTCACGCGGTGCGCCCACGGCTGCATCGGTATCTGGTGTGTGATCGACAGAGCGACCCACGAAAAGCTTGGCCACGCCGTGCTTCTGCCGCTGCCAATAGAGGAAACGGACACCGACTGGGATTTGGTGACCGGCGACGATGTTCCCGATGCTGAAATCGAAGTCGGCTATCTGTTCAAGCCGTCAGCCTGGGGCAAGGGTTACGCCACGGAGGCGTGCAAACGTTTGCTGAAATTCGGGTTTGAAGACGCGCCGTTACAAGAAATTGTCGCGGTCACGCATCCCGACAACACGGCCTCGCAGCACGTGCTTCGAAAGGCCGGCATGGATGACGAAGGAATGCGGCGGGCCTATGCCGCCCATTGTCCCGGTTTTCGCATGACCCGCGCGCAGTGGCGAGACATGAGCCGCGCGGCTGGTTAAGAGCGCCCCTCGCCTGGCCCCCTAAAACGACCGATACCGTATCAAACGCGATGCCTGTCGCGACGGCGCGGATCGCGCTTCGGTCAGATCTTCTCGAAATCGCCGTGCCGTCCCATGCCGCCGGCGAAGCGCCCGGCGCCGGCGATGCCCTCGCTCTCGAGGATACGGCGACTGTTCTCCCACTCCTGCATCAATGCGTTTCGGAGCGGAAGCCCATGTTGCTTGCGCGCTGACCGTCGGTCGGCGCGAAGGCAGGCTTGCGGGAAACGCGCGATCTGGTGGGCGAGCTCTTCCGCCTTCTCGCGCGCACCGCCATCCTCTACGACATATTCGCAAAGACCGATGCGCGCGCACTCCTCCGCCGGCACTTTCCGTCCAGTGAGAATGATCTCCATCGCTCGCCCCTCGCCCACGAGACGCGGCAGACGCACGGTACCGCCATCGATCAACGGAATGCCCCAGCGCCGGCAATAGACGCCCAAATAAGCGCTTTGCTCCATAACGCGAAAATCACACCAAAGCGCGAGCTCCATGCCACCCGCGACCGCCGGCCCGGCAATCGCGCCAATCACCGGCTTGCTCAATTGCAGCCGGCTCGGTCCCATCGGCCCGCGCGGTATGTCGCCGCCGTTTCCGCCCTTCTCGGTTCCGTCCGGAAAATCAAGCTCGGTGAGCGGATCGTCGGACTCAAGGGCCGCCGCATGCTTGAGATCCCAACCCGCGCAAAAAGCCCCGCCCTCACCCCAGAACACCGCGACGGACGCTGTGTCGTCACGGTCGAACTCAAGGAAAGCGTCCTGTAACGCAACCGCGCTTTCCGGGTCCATGGCGTTCCGCGCTTCCGCCCGTGAGTGAACGACGGTCCAAACGCCATCCTGCTTTTCAATCCTGACCGTCATGGCCGACTCCCTATCGATTGAACCATTGAATATTTTTTTGGATGGTAAGTCTCGGTACATCGCCGATCCGAACCTGACCTCAGGGCGCGACGCCGAGCATCACTTTCATATCTGCCACATCGGCGCCGAACCGGGTGTATCGATCCTTCACGTGAAGAGAATTGGCCATGCATATGGTTATGCTTGTGGAACCGAGGCGAGCCGGGAAACGCCATTCGGTAAATGTGCCGCGCATTGAAACAAAGCTATGTGAGAAACTCTTTCAACCGCGGGTGAACGCGGGCCCGTCAAACGACCCGACCGAGGCTATCTCTTCAACGGAGTTTCGTTTTAGTTTGGTCAATTGCTTGACCGGCTTGCCCAATGGCACGGCCGCGCACACCGCGTATTCGGCCGGAATGTTCAGCATCTTCTGCACCTCCGGTTCCATCGCCGCCGGCAATGTCGTGATCGTGCCGCCAAAACCGGCTTGTCGGGCCGCCATCAAAACATTCCAGACAAACGGATAAATCGAGGCGCCGCTGATCACGCCAACCCGATCAAGATACTGATCCATCGACGCGACCACCTTCAGATCGACAACGAAGACCAATACCACGGAAGCCTGGCGATAGGCCTGTGTTAGGAGCGCGGGCGCAGATGTGGCCGCGATGTCTGTATCGGTGACACGAGACGGCACGATCGTGTTCCATGGGCTTTCGCCAGCATTGACTTGCGCGCCATAGCGCTTAGCCGCGGGCTCGCACAAGGCGGACAATTTGTCGCGAGTTTCCTGGTCACGAATGACGATGACCCGGTTGCCCTGACGATTGCCGCCGCTCGGTGCGAAGCGGGCATTGTCGAGAATGTCATACAGAGTTTCGTCTGGTAGTTCTTCGTCGGTGAACTCGCGTGCCGCGAAGGTCGTCCGCATTACGTCGTATAGTTCCAATAGTCCCTGCTCCATTAAGTCCGTTGCCGACATGCTTCACTTCAAGTGGTCGTGCGCGCCAGATGTCGCGGTGGTCCATGGTATGAGCGTACCATGGCGGGCCTCGGCTCTGATGACGGGATGAGTGAGCGACTATCTCAGCACGTCGTCCGTGACATTGGCAGCAGTCTCGAACCCGTCGGAGCCGGCGACGTCGGTTTCAAGATTCCCGGGCCGACGATAATGCTGGAATTGGTACATGCCGGCGACTTCGCGGATCAGCTTCCCGTCCTGGCCGTTAATCCGAGCGCCCGGCTTTACGTCAACAGGAGCGACACCAAACAGGAGCGCGCGGACCTCTTCGGCGTCTTTGACCGGCCCCGTCCTCGCGGCGTCTTCCCTTGCCGCCAGCGCTGGTGCCAGTTCGGTCGTCGAGTTAACAGGGAGCTGCGCTTCGATGGCCGCAACCTGCGTTCCAGGGATTATACGATCGTCAGCAAAGGCGGGCGCGAGCGCCACGCTGGTCGACAACAACAGCGACACAGCAAGAATTCTCGTGGTGGACATCGATGCCTCCTCATTTGGTGTGCCGTCATTCAAACAGGCTCGACGAAGGCCCGCAGTGACCTGCCTAACTCGCGACTTGTGAAGTTGTTCACACCCACGCACCTCCGCCCGCCTTGTCCCCTTGTCCCTCCGTCACGATCGGCGGCCGGGCCGTGCCACCGTCGATCAATGGGATACCTCAGCGACGACAATAGACGCCCAAATAAGCACTCTGCTCCATGACGCGGAAGTCGCACCAAAGCGCAAGCTCCATGCCCCCGGCGACGGCAGGCCCGGCGATCGCGCCGATCACCGGCTTGCTCAATTGCATCCGGCTCGGACACATCGGCCCGCGCGGTATGTCGCCGCCATTTCCGCCTTTCTCCGCCCGGTCCGGAAACTCTAGGTCGGTGAGCGGTTCGTCGGATTCCAAAGCGGCGGCATGTTTGAGATCCCAGCCGGCACAAAATGCGCCGCCCTCACCCCAAAACACCGCCAATGAAGCAGTGTCATCATTTTCGAATTCAAGAAGAGCGTCCTGCAATGAATTAGCGCTATCCGGGTCCATCGCGTTTCGCGCTTCGGCCCGTGAATGAATGACCGTCCAAACGCTGTCTTGTTTTTCAATCCTGACGGTCAAGGAATCTCCCCTCTCATTTTTATCGTTAAGTCTGCGCGAATGCCGCGTTCCGTGATTTTCCTATCTCGCTCTACTCTTTCGGCGACGCACCATCGCACCCGCCACATCGGCGGTGACTGGCGCATAACGCTCCATCACGTGCGGGTCGTGGCCGGGGATGATGTGTTTATCGTACTCGGCGCGGCCGCGCACTTTGCAACGTCCTGCGCTGAGTCCGCTTCAACACGAAAAGCGGAAGGCGCGCCGACACCAATGAATCTTCCGTTTTTGACCCTTAGCGGTTATCCATCCCTCCTCTAATATGGGTAGCCAATGCTCACAAATGCGCTCGTCGTGTTGCACTCGATTGCACGGAGTGATTGTATCGTTTGTGGTCAATGACGGTATTTTCGGTCATCGAAATACATTTGGGCTCCGCATTTCGCGAGTGCCGGAAGCCGATACGGTGAGACTTTGCCGCTGAGCCGATTTTCGTGAAGGGAGGTTAGAATGTTCTCACTGGGCAAGCTTTCGACGATTTCGGCAAGTCAGTTCGCACCAATCCGACGGCGTTTCCGTGAAGCCTTGATTGGCTTCATCTTCCCTTGTGTCATCATTGGTCCAGCTGACGCCGATGAACGGCGGTTAGCAGAGATGGATGATCTTGCGGCATTTGTATCCGAGCCCAGCTGGTGCGGTCCATCGGTCTCAATGAAATTTGTATCCCCGAGAAGCGCAGATTTCGTCGGCGATCGCGTTCCCGTACAACGGCTTATGGCGGCGGTCGGCGCAATTCTGGGATTCGAATGCGCGGAGGCAAGACGCGTCGAGATTGACGGCGTTTCAGGCGGACAAGTTGTTTATCGAGGCTTTTCGGAAGCAAATCAGGGGTGGGTTCTACAAACCGCTGAGAACGTGCCACCGCCCGCGGCCCCGACCCCGTCGGAGCAAGAACTTGCTTTCGAAGTCCAAGATCGCCTGAATTTGCTCGGTTACGACGCGGGGCCAGTTGACGGAAGGCCCGGGAAGAAGACGCGTGCCGCGATTTCGGCGTTCCAGTTAAATAGTGGTATGACACCTGACGGAGTTATCAGTGCGGAACTTGTCGCCGCACTTCGCCAGGCCGGCGGCGCCGCCGAAAACCAAGTGGTCAGTGCAACGTCAGCGACACCACCGCCGCCGACCGTAGCTGAGACTCAAGCTGCAGCTAATACAGGGCACGATGCGAACATTTGCAGTGTTATGGCCTCTCTCAACACCGCCCCAATAGCGAGTTTCTCGGCGATAGCCTCCTCGTCTCCTGTTCTGAGCAACTGTCACGACAGCGTTAATATGGCAGGTTGGGAATCGGCTACCTGTGAAATCGTCGGCTGTCATGGTCCAAACGGTCAACGTGCGCCAGCAAGCGCACTTGCTGCGGAGATCGCAAGTTGTGTTGGCGAAGCGGGCCAAGAACACGGAGAAAATTGGGATTGGCCCTATGACATTCTGGTTCGCAATAAGCCATCTAACTTAAGCAACGCTGTCAGGATCGGCGTGGTGAAGAACTCCCCAAGGCAAGTTTGCTCGTTTCAATTTACGAGACATATTCCCTGACCAAGACGCGACCGCGCGCTGATATTTGAGTATGAGGCGACTTTGGAACGGTTCGCCGGCGATGGCGTGATGGTTTATTTCAACGATCCCTTGCCCTGCCCTGATCCTTCGGCGCGGGCGATCAGGCTTGCCGCCGCAATGTGCGAACGCGTGGGCGACATGGCGCGGGTCTGGCGCGACGAAGGCGGTCAACTCGATTTTGGTGTTGGCATTGCTTCCGGGTACGCAACCCTCGGAAAGATCGGTTTTGACGAACGGATCGATTATGCCGCGATCGGCCCCGTTACTAACCTGGCCTCCCGGCTGTGCGACGAAGCCAAGGGTGGCCAAATCCTGATCAGCCAGCGCGTGCAGGCCGTTGTTTCGGAATTGGTTGACACGGAATTGGTCGGGGAGATGACTTTAAAGGGCTTCAGTAATCCCATGCGCGCCTTCAACGTTATCTCGCTAAGAGACCGCTGATTGCCAGGCTTGTTTGCGGTTTGGCTACGAGCGCCTTTGGCGGGACACGCCCTGCCAACTTGTCGAAACCATCGACAGGCCGCGCCATCAAATGGCCGAAAAAGGCTCTAGAAGCCGGTGGCAGCCAACCAACCGCCGATATTGCCCTCATACTGCTCACGCAAAACCACGACCGGACCGAAACAGTTGCTCGGCGACGCGAGCTTTGCTTCGATCGTGGCGTCGCCGGTGGCGCTCAATGGTGCTACATCGGTCTGAGCGACCAGGCTGCCATTGCAAATCAGAGCCGCCGCAACGCCGGTGACGCCGTCCGGTTGAAATCGCCGGTCGTGGCGTCATTCAACACCAACCCCCGCACTTCCACCGCGAGCTTGCCATCCGACGACAGCATCGCTTGCCCTGAACCTAGAGCCCAAATCTTGCCGCACGAGTTGACCCCGCCGACGGTCGTACCATCCGATGGGCACGCCGCAAGTTTGGCTGCCAGCACACTCTCATCCGCGTGGGTGATGGCTGCGCCGATGAAAAGAACTGTCGCCGCCACTGCGGTCGCCGACATAATGGTTCGTGAAATCATGATTTCCCTCCCAGTTCGCATTCGCTCACTTCGGCACACGTCCGGCGTTGATGCCGCGCGACAAAAGTCTTTGCTAATGCCTCGCTGTGGAGGTCTTCGTTGAGCGGGAGTCCTTGTTCTGCCTACGCTGAATCTGGCCGCTCGGCATGGATCCGAAGGGCGAAGCGTCGGCAGGAAATCTGTGCATGATTTTCGCGCAATTATTGTGGTGGTTGATTTTTACTCAACGAAATAATGGGGTTGGCAAAAATTCTTGCCGGTTTAGGCAAAACAAAATGGGGCGAATAGCCTCTTTCCGGAGCAAACAGGCGAACGCTGCATCCTACAGGGCGACCTTACATCTCCTGCCTTGATCGGCGGTGTTTGGATCGCCGCGGATGACCGCTGTTGGCTAGAAGCGGACAAGGCGGCATTGCCGGTTTCACGGCCGGAATTGACCACGTTTTCGCCGTTGGTAAAGGTCGCTCATTCGGGATCTAGGCGCAGCTTCCGATCTACCCGCTTGGCGCGACATCGAGACGCACGACCGCGTCAGCAACGTCGGCATTGAGTGGAGCGTATCGTTCCATCACCAGCGGGTCGTGGCCGGGGATGATGTGTTTGGGGGACTCGGCGAGGCCGCGCATTTTGGCGTAGCCTTGGATCATGTCGGCGACGCTGAAGACGATCGGGAACGGCGAGACGCCTTCCATGTTTTCGTAGAAGTGGCTGGCGTCGGAGGCGAGGACGAGCCAGCCACGCTTGGTCAGCACGCGCACGCATTGCATGCCCATGGTGTGGCCGCCGATATGGTGCACGCTGATGCCCGGCGCGACTTGGCTGTCGCCGTCGTGGAACGCAACGCGGCCCTCGAACAGTTTTTCGACCATGGCGGTGACGTGATGCGCCGAATAGGCGTAGCCGAACGGTTTGTGGATCATGTGGCGGCCGGTCGCGTAGGCCATTTCGGCGTCTTGCACGTGGAAGGTTGCACGCGGGAAATCGTCGAGCGTGCCGGCGTGGTCGTAATGCAGATGGGTGACAATTGCGTCCTCGACGGTGGTCGAGTCGATGCCGGCCATCGCCAAGCCTTCGCGCGGCAGGCGCATGATTTTACGTTGGCGGCGCTCGCCCTCTTTATGGTCGAACCCGGTGTCAACGACGATGGTGCGGTTTTCGTTGGTGATCGCCCAGACGTAATAGTCGAGCGGCATCGACGCGTCGTGATCATCGGTCATGATGAAGTTCTCGGACCGCTTGCGCGCATCGTAGCGGCCGTATCGAATGGCGAAGACCTCGTAGGTTTCCGGGTCGGACATGCTGCCTCCTCCTGGCGTGTTCGATGCGCAGTATAGGGCGTGTTGCCAAGCGCGCCGCAATTCCGCAGGATCATCGTAGTAGCGCGACCCCTGCCACCGGAGGAGTCCCATGAGCGCCCAAGCCAAAACGGTTTCGCTGAATCCAGAACCGGAGATCGCCTTCCCGCCGGGCATCGCCTATGTCGACGGCGAATTTTGCCCGATGTCGGAGGCCAAGATTTCGGTGCTCGACTGGGGCTTCCTGCGCTCGGATGCGACCTATGACGTGGTGCATGTCTGGCAGCGTCGCTTTTTCCGGCTCGATAAGCATCTCGACCGGTTCCTGGCGTCGGCCGGCAAGCTGAAGATGACTCTGCCGTTCGATCGTAACCGCCTGGCCGAAATTTTGAAGGAATGCGCGCGACGCTCCGGGCTCGACGATGTTTATGTCGAGATGATTTGCACGCGCGGTTTTTCGCCAACGTTCAGCCGCGATCCGCGCGAGGCCGTCAACCGGTTCATCGCCTTCGCAATCCCATTCAGTTGGATCGCCACCGAGGAGCAACGCGCGCGCGGGCTCGACATTGCGATCGGTTCGGTGGTCCGCATTCCGCCCGAGTCGGTCGATCCCAGGGTGAAGAACTATCACTGGATGGACTTAGTTGCCGGCCTCTACGAGGCCTATGAAAAAGGCGCCGAGAACGTGGTGCTGTGCGACCGCGACGGCAACCTCACCGAGGGCCCCGGCTTCAATATCTTTGCAGTCAAGGACGGCGCGGTGGTGACGCCCGACCGCGGGGTGCTCGAAGGCATCACCCGGCGCACTGCGCTCGACCTGTGCGAGCTCGCGCAAATATCCGCCAAGGAAGCGCGGCTAAGCGTCGACGCGTTGATGGGCGCCGATGAGGTGTTCCTCACCTCGACCGCCGGCGGCATCGTGCCGATCACCCGGATCGATGGCGCCGCCATCGGAGCTGGCCAGCCGGGCCCAGTAACCGCCCGACTGGTCGACCTCTACTGGGCCAAGCACGAAGACCCGGATTGGACCACGCCGGTCGATTGACGGACTTAATTCGCGGCGATCACGTCGCCCATCAACTCCCAAATCTCGCCGTTGAAGCGCATGAGCTGCATTTCCTCGATCGGGTAGAAATCGTCGGGCCCGGTTGAGATGGTGATGCCGGGCAGCAGCATCGGCACTTCCAATTTGTCCAAACTCGCCGCTTGCGCCATCAGGTTTTCGCGCGTCAGGTTGTCGCCGCAGCGGCGCAACACTTCGGCCAATGTTGAGGCTGCGGCATAGCCATAGGCGTTAAACACCTCGCCCTTGTTGCCGCGCGGATGGTATTGGTCCATCCATGCCGACCAGATTTTGACATCGTCAAAGTCAGCCCACTGCGGGTCGGTCGGGTCCTTCAAATAAACAGAACTGATGACGTCGACCGCTTTGTCCAGCCCGGCCGGAGTGAGGACGGACTCCACCGACGTCGAGACATTGTTCAAGAAATGCAAGGGTTCCCAGCCAATGTCGTAGACCTTGCGGATCGCCTGAGCGGCGAACTTCGGCGTCGTGATATTGAAAAATACGTTGGCGCCGGAATTCTTGAGCTCGACGATTTGGGAATCGATGGTCGGATCGGTCACCTCATACGGTAGCTCGGCAACGATCAACGCATCCTTTTGATCACCCAAGCCTTCGTGAAACCCGTCGAGATAGTCTTTGCCGTAATCGTCGTTCTGAAACAGGATCGCGATCTTCGGATCCTCGACATTGTCCAGAATGTACTTGGCATAGATCTTCGACTCGACCGGATAGGCCGGTTGCCAGCCCATGCTCCAAGGATATTTTTCCGGCTGGCCCCATTTGCTGGCGCCGGTGGCGAGGAACAGATGCGGCACTTTCTTGGCGTTGATATATTTGTGGATCGCGGTGTTGGTCGGTGTCCCCAGGGTCTGGAACAGGAACAAAACCTGTTCCTGCTCGACCAGTTTGCGCACCTGCTCCACCGTTTTTGGCGGGCTGTAGCCGTCATCGAGGGTCACGAAGTCGATTTGCCGGCCATTGATGCCGCCGTTCTCGTTGACCATGGCGAAATAGGCATCGATCGCTTGCCCGATGGCGCCGTAGGCTGACGCCGGGCCGCTGTAGGGGTTGGTGTTGCCGATCTTGATTTCGGTGTCGCTGGCGCCGGGATCATAGGTCGGTTCGGCCTGGGCGCCGGCCAGCGCCACTCCCATACACGCAAGCGTTACAAGTGCTGTCCTGCCGATCATGGTGCGTATCCTCCTATGGTTCGGAAGCGGCTGCCGCGTCGGCGCCGCTTTCCTTGGTCACGTCAGGTCCGCTTCGTCCCCAATGCTGCTCGATGCGCCGGCCGATTGCCCGGACAAAGCCGGCCGCGCCCATTGGCATAAGGTACATCAGTCCGATCATGAACACGCCGTAGATTGCCCACGGCGCCGCCTTGGAAATTTCTTCGGCGATGTTGGGCACGAATGTGATGAACAAGCCGCCGACCAGCGCGCCCCAGATCGAGCCAAGACCGCCAACCACCATGCCGACCACGAACAGGATCGAGATCAAGAACGTGAAACTGTCGGGCGCGACAAAACCGATGGCGATGGCCCCTAGCGCGCCGGCGACGCCGGTATAGAAGGCGCTGACACCAAATGTCAGCGATTTGTAGAGCGCCGTGTTGATGCCCATCGCCTCGGCGGCGGTGTGGTGCGCGCGAATGGCGATCATCGCCCGGCCCGACCGGCCGCGCAGAATGTTCCAAGCCGCCAGGAATAAAACCAGCAGAACGCCGAGGGTGAAAAAGTAAAGCCACTGGTCCTGGCTCAAGGGCAGACCGGCGGGCGGATCGGGCTTGAAAATGAAAATGCCCTGGACGCCGCCGGTCCACGGTGACAGCGGATCATATTTGAGGATTTGCGGCACGGCGACCGCCAGCGCAAAGGTCGCCAGCGCCAGATAGTGGCCGTGCAAGCGTCCGGCGGGAAAGCCGAACAGAAAGCCGACAACCAGGCATACGAACCCAGCAACCGGCAAGGTGAGATAATAAGCGACGCCGCCCTGATCCATCAGGATCGCCGCGGTGTAGGCGCCGATCGCATACCAAGCGCCGTGGCCAAGCGAGATCTGACCGCAATAGCCGGTCAGCATGTTGAGGCCGAGGATCGCGATGGCGTAGATCATCGCGAGGGTGAACTGGAAACTGCGATAGTCGCTGGTGATAAACGGCAGAGCGATCGCCAAGGCCAGCCCGGCGAGTATCGCCACACGGCGCCAACCAGTGGCAGTCAGACCGGCGACACGTATCTCTGGCGGGGCCATGCTCATCGCTTACACCCTCGAAACCGCGACTTTGCCGAACAGGCCGCCCGGGCGGAAGATCACCACGATGACGATAATGAACAGCGCCACGGTGAGCTTCAGTTCGTTGCCGATGAACGGCAGATAAGCGCCGACGAGATTTTCCAGCACGCCGACCACGAAGCCGCCGACCACCGCGCCGCCGGGACTGTTGATGCCGCCCAACAGCGCGCTGGCGAAGCCGTAGAGCAGAACCCCCGACATCATCGACGGATCGAGAAAGATGATCGGCGCCACCATCATGCCGGCGACCGCGCCGATGGCGGCCGCGAGCCCCCAGCCGAGCGCCAGCATCCAACCCACCCGGATGCCGACCAGACGGCTCGAGATCGGATTTTGCGCCGCCGCGCGCATGGCCAATCCAAGCGGCGTGAAGCGGAAGAACAGATAGAGCAGGAACAGCACCACCAGGGTCACGCCGATCGCGCCGACATCGTGCATGCGCAGGCTGACGCCCTCGCTCAACACCAGCGGCGCTTCCGGAAACGGGCTTGGGAACGCCTTGATCGTATAGGTCCAGATCCAACCCGCCAGGCTGTTGAAGATCACCAGCAGACCGATGAAAACAATGATCAGTGTCAGGATCGGCGCATGCTCTACAGGGCGGATCACCACCCTTTCGATCACCACGCCGCCAAGAAACGAGATCCCGATGGTGAGGAAAAACGCCGCCCAATAGGGAAATCCGGCATTGATCAAGGTCCAGGCGATGTAGGTGCTGAACATCGCCATTTCGCCCTGGGCAAAATTGATCAGCTCGGTCGCCTCGTGGATCATCACCAGGGCCAACGCGACTGACGCATAGATCCCGCCCGCTGCTAGCCCGGCCACCACAAGTTGGATGAAGAGATCCATGTTAGCTCACCAATCAGTAGCCGAGATAGGCTTTGCGGACGGACTCGTCAGTCTTCAGCGCCTTGGCATCGCCGGACATCACCACCCGGCCGGTCTCCAGCAAATAAGCGGTATCGGCCAGTTCAAGCGCCAGCGCCGCATCCTGCTCAACAAGCAGCATACTGATGCCCTGATTGCGGTTGATGGTGCGGAGAATATCGAACAGGCCCTGGACGACGAGTGGCGCCAAGCCGAACGAAGGCTCGTCGAGCAGCATCAGACGCGGCTTGATCATCAGCGCCCGGCCGATGGCCAACATTTGCTGCTCGCCGCCGGACAAAGTTCCCGCCTGTTGTTGGCGGCGCTCCTTTAGCCGCGGAAAATAGCCGTACACCTGGTCCAAATCGGCGGCGACGCCGGCTTTGTCGCGCCGGGTAAATGCGCCGAGCCGCAGGTTTTCCTCAACCGTCAGCCCGGTGAAAGTGCCGCGCCCGTCCGGCACATGGCCGATGCCACGGCGCACCACATCCTCGGTTGAGAGCCCGTCGATCGAGTCTCCGTCAAAGATCACCTTACCCTCGGTGCGGATCATGCCGCACACCGCGCGCAGCGTGGTGGTCTTACCCGCACCATTGGCACCGAGAACGGTGGTGATGCCGCCGCTCGCGACCTCGAAGTCGATGCCGAACAGCACTTGGCTCGGACCGTAATAGGCGGCAAGCCCGTGCGCGCTGAGCAGCGCGGCCATCAGCCACCGGTTCCCAGATAGGCGGTGATCACCGCTTCGTCGCGCTGCACCTCGGCCGGCGTGCCCTCGGCAATCTTGCGGCCGAAATCGAGCGCCACCACCCAATCCGAAATCGGCATCACCAACCCCATGTGATGCTCAACCAACAGCACCGTGACGTTTCGCTGGTCGCGAATGGTTTGGATCAACGCGCCAAGCCGCTCGACTTCCTCGTGATTTAATCCGCCGGCCGGTTCATCCATCAGCAGAAGCCTGGGCTCGCTCGCCAAGGCACGCGCGAGCTCGACCCGCTTCTTGGTGCCGAACGGCAGCGAGTCGACCGCCACGTGCGCGACGCTTTCGAGGTCGAGAAATTGGATGAGCTCCCACGCCCGGGCCTGCAAACCAGCCTGTTCGCGGCGCACCCAGGGCAAACGAAGCGCGTTGCTCAGATAGTCGGATCGAGTCAGGCAGTGACCGCCGGTCATCACATTGTCGAGCACGGTCATGGTGCCGAACAAAGCGAGGTTCTGAAACGTTCGGCCGATGCCGAGGCCGGCAATTCGATGCGCCGGGTGCCCGAGCAATGGCTGGCCGTCGAAGCGCACGGTGCCGCTGTCCGGCGTGTACAACCGGCTCAGACAATTGAACAAAGTGGTTTTGCCGGCGCCGTTGGGGCCGATCAGGCCGACGATGGCGCCGGGCGAGACAGTGAAAGAAACGCCGTCGAGCGCGATGATGCCGCCAAAGCGGATCACCACATCCTCGACTTCGAGCAAAGGCGCGTCAGGGCGTGTGCCCGCCGCAGAGTCCGCCACGGCCGCAGCCATCACCCGCTCACATCGCGCCCGCCGGTTTGTGCGCACCGCGCCACCGGTCGATTTTCGGGCTTCATGTCCCCTCCAATTATGAGGACATCTTAGGGAGCGAAAAGTGGTTCGGCCAGCCCTTGTCTTATTATGGACTCACGTGGCGAGCGCGGCCTCGACCAGCGGAATGCGGTCGTTGCCGAAATACATGTCGCCGCCGTTGACGAACATGGTCGGCGAGCCGAAGCCGCCGCGCGCGATCAGGTCTTCGGTGTTTTGGCGCAGACGATCTTTGATCGATTGGTCGGCGAGCGCGGCGAAATACGCCGATTGGTTCAGGCCGACCTTGGCACAAACATCCGCCAAAACATCATCTTGCGAGATGTCCTTGAAGTCGCCCCAATAGACGTCGAAGACGGCCTCCGCATAATCTTCAAGCCGGCCCTGATCGAGCGCGAACAAGGCGCCGCGCATGGCTTTGACCGCGCGCACCGGAAACACCGGCGGCATGCCGATCCGCACGCCGACGAGGCGCGCCCAGTCGGCCAGATCCTTGGTCATGTATGCGGCCTTGCGCGGGTTAGGGTTTTCGCGCTGCTCATAAACGGTCTGGTTGACCGCGTTGAACACCCCGCCGACCAAGATCGGCTTCCAGTCGATCACGGCGCCAGCCGCGGCACAGACCGGGCGGATGGACATGAACGCCAGGTAGGTCCAAGGGCTCGAGCAATCGAAATAAAACTCAACAGTGCCCGCCATACGGTCCTCTCACTTTCACGCTGACATTAAGCGAGGCGTAGCGCTAACCTACGGCCGGAGTGAGTGCAAGGACACTGGATGGAAGACCCGTTACACCCCGGCATCCATGCCGCGGCCATGCCCGACAAGCCTGCCTACATCATGGCCGGCAGCGGGGTCGTGGTCACCTATGGCGAACTGGAGACGCGGTCGAACCGTTGCGCTCGCCTGTTTCGCGCGCGGGGCCTCAAGAAGGGCGATAGCATTGCCCTATGCTTGGAAAACCACCCGTGGTTTCTGGCGATCTGCTGGGCCGCCCACCGCGCCGGTTTGTATTACACCTGTATCGCGACCCATCTGACCGGTCCCGAAGCCGCCTACATCGTTAATGATTGCGGCGCCCGGCTGTTCATCGGGTCGCCCGCGCGCGCCGATGTGGCCGAAGGTGTGTTGGCGGCGAACACCGCCGTCGAACACTTTCTGATGATCGACGAGGTGCGCGCCGGCTTCGAGTCGCTAGAGGCCGCCATAGCGGAACAGCCTGAAACGCCAATCGCGGACCAGGCCCCAGGCGCCGACATGCTTTATTCGTCGGGCACGACGGGCCGGCCCAAAGGCGTGCGCGTCGCCCTATCCGACGAGCCGCTCGGCACCCCGTCGCCGGGCTCGCAATTGCTCGCCGATCTGTATCGCATGTCGGCCGACAGTGTGTATCTGTCACCGGCGCCGCTCTACCACGCCGCGCCGCTGCGTTTCACCATGTCGTTTCTCACATTCGGTGCGACCGCGGTGATCATGGAGCGCTTCGACCCCGAACAGGCGTTGGCGCTGATCGAGCGCCACCAGGTGAGCCACAGCCAGTGGGTGCCGACGATGTTCGTGCGCATGCTCAAACTGCCCGAAGCGGCGCGCGGAGCGCATGACTTGTCGAGCCACCAGGTAGCGATCCACGCCGCCGCGCCCTGCCCGGTGCCGGTCAAGGAACAGATGATCGACTGGTGGGGGCCAATCATCCGCGAATATTACGCCGGCACCGAAGGCAACGGCATCACCGTGATCGACAGTGAACAATGGCTGACGCACAAGGGCTCGGTCGGCCGCGCCCTGCTCGGACAGGTCCGCATCTGCGACGAGGCCGGCGAGGAACTCCCGGCGGGTGACGTCGGCACCATCCATTTCAGCGACGGCAACGACTTCGCCTATCACAACGATCCGGACAAGACAGCCGCCGCGCGCAACCGCCATGGTTGGACCACCCTCGGTGATGTCGGCTATGTCGACGAAGAAGGCTTTCTGTACCTAACCGACCGCAAGGCGCACATGATCATATCGGGCGGGGTGAACATCTATCCGCAGGAGGTCGAGAACCTCTTGATCGCTCACCCAAAAGTCCTCGACGCGGCGGTCTTCGGCATCCCCCATCCAGACTTGGGCGAACAAGTTCACGCCGCCGTGCAACCGGCCGCCGGCACGCCGATAGAAGACAGTTTGGAAGATCAGCTTCTGGACTTCTGTCGCGCCAATCTAAGCCACGTCAAATGCCCCCGCTCCCTTGAGTTGATGGCGGATTTACCCCGTCAAGCGAACGGTAAGCTTTACAAGCAGAAGCTCAAGGATCGCTACTGGCCGAAATCCGGCGGCAAAACCTAAGCCGCGCGCCCGTCTGGCGCCGGCGACCGGTGTTCGGCGGACAGCACATTGATCCGCCGCGCGGCGTAGGTCGACAGCAGCACAGCGGCGGTGAACGCGATGACGCCGGAATGAACCTCCGCCGAACTGAGCAGCCGGCCGTTCAACAGCAGCACTACCAGCGCGATGATGAACACATCGAGCATCGACCATTTGGATAGCGCCGCGAGCCAGCCCGACAGCCGCGCGGTGAGCGGATGGTCACGGCGGACAAAGAACCACAGCGCCAAACACACCGCGATCTTGCCGACCGGGAACAGGATCGAGAAAACGAATGTGATCAAAAACAGGAACCAATCGCCCGAACTGAGGAAACCGAACACGCCCTCGGCGAGTGAGTATTCCTTGGTCAGGAAAAACCGTTGCACACTGACCGCCGGCAGAAACAGCCCCGCTGCCAACAATCCGCCCGCCAACACCAGCCACACACCCACCAGCCGGTCAGTGCCACGGCAAAGCGTGGCGAGCGTTGCGGAAGTCTGGGTCTCGGCTTCACCGGTCATCGGGTCATCTTAGCCCAGGCCACCGCATGGCCCAGGCAAGAAATCGATCCGGTCGGGTTGTCTCCAACGCGATCAGATTTGGTGGGGCCTCGCTGCCGCCGCCCACCATGGACCCGATCGGCGTAGTTGGGCGGAGCCGATCAAAATCTAATGAGTGCGGTATCGTGAGCCGGCAATTGCTGCGATTCGCTGCTGCTGATTTGGTCGAAATGGATTATGAATGTGATCTTCTTGTCGCACTGTGGTCCTGACGCACAGTGTCGAGCCCTATGGTCGGAATGGGCAAGACGTCGCCGGCGGGATGAAAGAACGAATGCGAGAGTCCGTTATTTTTGTGGTGCGATTTTGCGCCAATGCGGAGCGCCGGCATTTAGGCGCGACTGTCGCGCGCCTGGAATCGCACCATGACTGAGCTGTCCGGCCTCGCCGCCATCCGACGCACGCTCGGCCACCGGGATTTCGGCATCTACGTCGCCGGCAATGGGATCTCGCTGATTGGCACATGGGTCCAGCGCATCGCGATCGGCTGGCTCACGTGGGAGCTGACCGAATCCGGCGCTTGGCTGGGCGCGGTCGCCTTCGCCGATCTGTTCCCCGCCGTGCTGATCGGGCCGATCGGCGGCGTATTCGCCGACCGTTTTCCGCGCATCAAGGTCATACGGGCCGCCCAAATGCTGTTGATGCTTCAGGCGCTGACCCTGTTCGCTCTCACCGCCAGCGACATTATCAATATCTGGGGCGTGCTCACGCTTGCCTTGTTCAATGGGGTGGTGATCGGCTTCAACCAACCGGCGCGGCTCGCTCTTGTGCCGAGCCTGGTGCCGCGCGCCGACCTCGCGACAGCCGTCGCTATCAACGCCATCATGTTCAACCTCGCCCGCTTTATCGGCCCGGCGATTGCCGGCGCACTGATCGTTGTCTGGGGCACGGCGCCCGCGTTCGGCATCAACGCGATCAGCTATTTCGCTTTTTTATTCGCACTGACCCGCCTGCGCGCCACCGATGACCTTGACCGGCGCGGCGCGCGCGCCGAGGGCGGCTCGATGTTTGGTGATCTGGCCGAGGGCTTGCGTTACGCCACGCGCCACCCCGGCATTGGCGTGCTGTTGCTGCTGATGGTAATTTTGTCGCTTGGCGTCAGGCCGGTGATTGAATTGATGCCCGGGTTCGCGGCGGATGTGTTCGACCGTGGCGCGGAGGCGCTGGCGATGCTGAGTGCGACCCTGGGGCTCGGCGCGATTGGCGGTGGCTTCTGGCTCGCCCAACGCGGCAGCCAAACCGGGCTCGCGACCATCGTGATGGTCGCCATGGCGGTCGCCTCGGTCGCGACATTCGGGTTTGTCGCCGGCACCAACTTGGCTCTGGCGCTCCCCTGCGTGGCAATCTTCGGCTTCTCCCTGGTTAGCGCCGGCGTGAGCACCCAAACCCTGCTGCAAATCGCGGTCGACGGCACCATGCGCGGCCGGGTGTTGAGCCTCTATGGTCTGATCTTTCGCGGCGGGCCGGCGCTGGGCGCGCTGGTTATGGGCGCCGCATCGGAATTTGTTGGCTTGCGCTGGCCGCTGGCGGTCGGCGCGGCCGTGGTGCTGGCGGCGCTGGTGTGGTCGTGGGGGCGCCGCCACACGGTGGCCGCCGCGCTCGAAACGCCAGGCGCCGTGACTTAGCAGTCAGTCCGCCGCGGCGTTGGTCTGTACCGCGCGTGAGCGGCGGATAATTTGGCTGACAATGAGCAGCACGAGCAGACCGGCGCCGGCGAGATCGGTCTGCCAACCACCATAGAGCAGCGCCAAGGCCGAGACTCCGGCAAGCAGGCGCTCGGCGATATTCATCGGCCTGAGCAGATAGCCCTGCACGCAGGCGGCGAGCGCGACGATACCAATCAGCGCGGTGATTAGGGCTTGCGCGATTGCCACCGGTTCGCCGATCAGCAACAGCGCCGGGCTATAGACGATAACGAACGGCACCAGATAGACCGCCGCGCCGAGACGCATGGCGGTGAAGCCTGTGGCCTGCAAAGGTGTCTGCGCGACCGTCGCGGCGGCATAGGCGGCGATCGCCACCGGCGGCGTGATCGCCGAAATGATCGCGTAGTAGAACACGAAGAAATGCGCCGCCAGCGGTTCGACGCCAAGCTTGATCAGAGCCGGCGCGCCGAAGATCGCCACCACCATATAGGCCGCCGCGGTCGGCAGCCCCATGCCGAGTACGATGCAGCTCAGCATGACCAAAACCATGGTGAAGAACAGGTTCTCGCCGGTGAAGGTGAGCAGGATCGAGGTGAAACGCAGGCCGAGCCCGGATTGCTCTATCACGCCCACCACCAACGCCGCGACGAACAGAGCCGCCGCGATCGGCGCGATACGTCGCGCGCCGATTTCGAAGCCGTCGAGCAACTTTCGTAACGTCAGTCGCGTGTGGGCGCGCACCATGGACAGCACGATGGTGGCGATAACGCCGTAATAAGCGGCGGTGAACGGCGTGTAGCGCTGCATCAACAAGGTCACGACGATCACCAGCACCAACAGCATGTGGATGTCGAGGGGAATGGCTCGTCGGGCCTCGCTGATCATCTCCGGTTCCATCCCCGGCAGGTCAGCGCGCCACGCTTCCAACGTGACCATGAAATAAACCGCGAACAGATACAGGAACGCAGGCAGCGCGGCCGATAGCGCGACGTCGGTGAATTGGGTGCCGGTGAAATCGGCGATAAGGAAGGCCGCTGAACCCATAATAGGCGGCACAAGCTGCCCGCTCGCAGACGCCACCGCTTCGACCGCAGCGGCGAACTTGCGCCTGAATCCGGTCTTGATCATCAGCGGGATGGTGAAGGTGCCGGTGGCGTAGACATTGGCGACCGCGGCGCCGGAAATCGACCCGAACAGCGCGCTCGCCAATACGGCGGCCTTCGCCGGCCCGCCCCTCGCCTTGCCCATCGCCGCGGTCGCGAGGTTCATGAACAATTCCCCACCGCGCGCTTGCTCGAGCACCGCGCCCAACAACACGAACATCAGCACGAAGGTGCCAGAAATGTTGGTGATCGACCCGTAGAGCCCATCAGTGGTCATGAACAAGTGGTCGACCAGGCGCATCGGCGGCACCGCGCTGGCGTCGAACGGCGCCGGGAAATAGGGCCCGAACAACGCATGCGTAAGAAATATGCCGAACAGAATGACGAGGGTCAGGCCGACCGTGCGCCGGCACGCCTCCAGCACCAAGACGATCGCAAGCAAAGCTGCCGCCCAATCGAGCGGCTCCAGCGGCATTACATAAGGATAGCGCTCTGCGACAATGTAATCGTAGTTGAGATAGATATAGGCCATGGGCAGCCACGACAGGCCGAACAGTAGCCAATCCCACCACGGCACCGTCCGCCGCGCATCGTTGCGCCACAAACCATAAGCAATGAAAATAAGCCCGCAATACATGGCGACATGCATCGGCCGGAATTTTTGCGCCTCCGGCAAACCGAACTGTGCGCCGTAGAGATGATAGCCAACGATCGCGATGCTTCCCCAGCGCAGCAGAAAGCCCCCGACGCCTTCAAGTCGACGTTGGCCCGTTACTTCGTTCATGACGATACTGGCGCCCGGCGTCGGTGCGTCTACTGTAGGACGCCCACCTCGCGGTAGTAGCGTTCAGCACCGGGATGCAGCGCGATTGGAAAGTTGCGCGGCCCCTCGGCGAGGTCGAGCGCCTCGAACAGATTGTGCGCCGCGACCAGGTCGGACTTATTCTCAAACGCAAGCTTGGTCATCGTATAGACCAGGTCTTCCGACGCGTCCTTGTGCGTAAAAAGCACGAACTGTTGGGCGGTGGACGGAATATCCTCGGTCTGGCCTTCATAACTGTTGGCCGGAATGATGGCGCGCGTGTAACCGAATTTGGACACCATCTGATCGATAATCTCCGGCGCCATCGGCAGGAACGCGACATCGCGCGCGTGCGCCACGTCGACGAACACCGGATTGCCGACAAGATCATCGTTGACGAACGCCTCGATATGGCCGTCCTTCATGCGGCCGAGCGCTTCGCGATAAGACGAATGTGTAATCGAGCCGCCCCAGTCGCGAATGTTCTTGTATCCGGCGCCGTAAAGCTCGAGCAATCGGCTCGCCGCCAATTCGCCGCCCGTGCCGCGCGGGCCGGTGTCTACCTTGAGCGGATATTGCTTCGCGCTGACCTCGGCGAGCGAGGTGATGCCGGAGTCGCGCAACACGATCTGGTGGATCACGCCGGCGACGTTGAAGTTCATGATGCCGCGAAATTCCGACATCTGCTTACGGAACGGCGCCTCGCCATTGGCGGCGGCGTGCAGCATCGAAGTGTAGCCAAGCGCCGTTGTCGCCGAGCCCTGATCGACCGCCATCGGATTGGCCACCGCGCCGCCCGGCGTGATGGTGTACCGCAATCCATCGATGTTGCGCTGGTAGAGATCGTAAAGCGCGGTCGAAATCACAAACCACGACCCGCCGATCGACCCTGCCGCCACAACTTGCTCAGGCGCATCGGTCGAATAGGGTTTGTCCTGCGCCGACGCCGGCAATCCGAAGGCAAGCGCAACGGCCAACGTCCAGATTTTGGTCATCCGCATGGCGAAACCTCCCCGCATACGGCGGCATAGCAAATGTTGCCGCGCAATACCTGATTTGATTCCCAAACAGCCTAGCCGCGGCGGACGCCGCTTGGCAACGCAGCCGCGGTCGCATACCGCCTCATTCTGGAGGCGGCCGGAATGGTTGGCGCTATTGCGCCGCCGTGGCCATGGTCTTGAGTGTCTTAAGCTCGCGGGTTTCGCCGATCTTCATGATCCAAGCATTATCCTCGCCATAGCCCGAGATCTTGGCTGCGGCTTTGAAGCGTGGCGCGGCCTCGAACGGGTCCTCGGGCGTCAGTTTGACGGTGCCCCAATGCATACCGACGGCCTTATCCGCGCGCACGGCACGCACAATGTCGATCGCTTCTTCCGGCGTGGCGTGGGAGGATTTCATGATCTCGCGTGGCTCGTAGGCCCCAATGCCGACCATGGCGAGATCAAATGGGCCCGCGCGACGACCGATCTCCTCGAATACCGCGCCGGCCGCCGTGTCGCCGGAGAACCATAATTTCAAATGCTCGGAGCGGATGGCGAAACTGGCCCAGAGGGTTCGATTGCGGTCGAACAATCCACGGCCCGAAAAATGCACCGCCGGAAGCGCTTGGATTTCGAGCGAGCCATGTTTGTGGCTTTGCCACCAGTCCATTTCGATGACATTTGCATAGCCCAGATCGGTGAAGTAGCCGCTCAGCCCCAACGGCACCAGAACCGTCATGCTGTCTTTGCCGGCGAGCTTCCCGACGGTCACAAGATCGAGATGGTCGTAGTGATTGTGGCTCAACACCAAAAGGTCGATGGGCGGCAACTCTTCCGCCGCCAGCGGCGGCGGCGCGAACCGTTTTGGTCCGAGACCGATTGGCCCGGCGGTTTCCCCAAGATACGGGTCTGTCAAAATGGTTTTGCCGTCGACGCGAATGAGAAAACTGGCGTGGCCGAGCCAGGTGATCGACGGGTTGCTCGCGACGTTCAACCCCTGTCGCGCCTCCGCGCTCGCCATGATTATCTCGAGGCCAGGATCGTGCGCCTGGCCATCGGTCATCCGGTCCCACAGAAATGACATCATGGTGCCGAACGAATAATCCCGCACCGGGCTGCCGGGCGAATTGCCGAATGTCCCGTCTTCAAGATGATGCGCTGGAGCGGTACCGGGCACAACAGACCTCCCTGGCGTATAGGTATAGGTGCAACCATAGGCCGCGACGATTGCCAAAACACAAAGAATTCTAAACGGCGTCACACGTCTTATCCAAGCATCCCAATACATGGCGATCAGATCTCCACAGGACCAGCTCGAACGGGTGAATGGGGCTTCTTCTTTGTACGGGCATGAATATACGATCGGATCTATGGGCCTCCGGCCGAAGAACGAAGGCGGCACTGAAGCGAGGGTTTTCCGTGCGTCGCCGGGCCGTCACCGGATTACGACCATCCGCCGTCGGCGACAAAGGTCTGGTTGGTGCAGATGCCGCTGTCGTCGGCGGCCAGGAACAGCACGATGCTGGCGATCTCTTCCGGCATCAGCCTTCGTTTGAGGCATTGCCGCCGCATCATTTCGGCTTCGCCTTCCGCATCGAGCCATTTCTCGACCTGCCGGTCGGTCATGATCCAGCCGGGCAGAACCGAGTTCACCCGGACATTTCTCGGCCCAAGCTCGCGTGCCAACGCGCGTGTCATGCCGACGATCCCGGCTTTGGCCGTGACGTAGACCGGCAGGCCGGTGAAGCCGATCAGCCAGGTCATCGAGCTCATGTTGATGATCGAGCCGCCGCCGGCTTCGGCCATCGGGCCGGCGACGCTCTGGGCGGCGAAGAATTGATGTTTCAAGTTCACGGCGATCCGGTCGTCGAAGTATTCGGGCGTAACGTCCTCGAACGTATGCCGGTCATCGTTGGCGGCGTTGTTGACCAGCGCGCGGATCGGCCCGGCCTTTTCGACGACACTGCTGATGCTCGCCTGCAGCGCCTCGATATCGCGCAGGTCGCATTCAAGAAATTCGGGCGCGGGATGGCCGGCGGCGCCAATGCGGTCGACCAAACCCGTGCTCGCCTCGCGATCGATATCGACAAAGAAAACCCGTGTCTCTTGGCGACAGAGCCTCTCGACGATCGCCGCACCAATACCGGACGCGCCGCCGGTAACGAAGGTGACGCGCCCCTTTAGGCTCGGGTAAATTGCTTCCTCACTCATTGCTGCCTCCCTCCTGGAACCACAGTGCGCATTATGCGCGGATAATCCGAACAGGCCATGGAACGGGTACGGCGAGGTCTGTTGCGACCCTATCGCGCGTCCAGCAAGTAAGGCGCCAATGCCTGGCGATCGAGCGCGATGCCGTGGCCGGAGCGGTCCGGGGCGGTCGCGTGACCGTCGGTGATGGCGAGTGGCTCGGCGATGAAGCGGTCGAGGCCGACCGCGTGCACTTCGAGATACGCGGCGTTGGGCACGGCGGAGAGCAGGTGCACATGCATCTCGTGGGCGCCGTGCGAGGTGACCGGCAGGCCGTGCGCCTCCGCCAGATGCGCGATCTTCATCCACGGTGTGATGCCGCCACAAGTCGTCAGGTCGGGCTCGGGGAAATCGATGCCGCCCGCGGTAATGAGCTGGGCGAACTCACTCAGCGTGTGCAGATTCTCGCCCGCCGCGACAGGGATGCCGCCTGTCGCGCGCACATGTGCGTAGCCGGTAAAATTGTCCGGCGCGATGGGCTCCTCGATCCAGCCGAGGTCGAGGTCGCGCAGCGCGTGGCAGGCGCGGATCGCCTGGTCGACACGGAAGCTCTCATTGGCGTCGACCATCAGGGGAACGTTCGGCCCGATGAGCTCGCGCATCGCCGTCACCCGCGCCACATCCTCCGCCAGGGTCGGCTTTCCGAGGCGCATCTTGAGCGCGCGGTGCCCGGACTCCAGCGTGCGCGAGGCGTTCTCCAGCAAGGCCTCCAATGGCAGGTGCAGGTCGATATTTCCGGCATAGGCGGGCACCGTCGGATTGAATCCGCCGAGCAGTCGCCACAGCGGCTCGCCGAGGCTCTTGCCGCGCAGGTCCCACAGAGCGGTATCCACCGCCGCCAGCGCAAACCCGGTCGATCCGCCGCGGCCTGAGTAATAGGCCGCCTTCCAAAGCTTGTGCCACAGGGCCTCGATGTGGCGCGCGTCCGCACCCACCAGCAATTCCGTAAACGGCCCGGCGGCGAGCGCCGCAACAGCCGAGCCGTGGCCCGAATGGAGCGCCGTGTAGCCCCAGCCGCCGGCGCCCTCGGCGGTGTCGATGTCCACCACCACCATGTCGAAATCGGCCAGCATAGGCTTGCCCGCCATCTGCACCGGCGATTCCAGCGCGATGCGGTAGAGCGTGGTCTGGACGCGGTCTATTCTCATGGAAGCCTCTCCCTGATGTGGTTTACCAACCTGCCATGGGAATCGCCGCGCGTGAAACCATTCGCTGCGACTCGTTCCTCACCTTCTTGGGGACGCAAGAGCGCACCACGAATGGAGTTTCGCGACTTGATTGCTTGTCAGATTGCTAGCTGAGACGCGGCGCCATTTGCTCGCGTACTTGATTGCACAAACTAAGCAGTCGCCGGCTCGGCGACCGGCGGTTCGTGTGCCCGCTCGCGGCGTTTGCGCTCGGTGACCAGTGGTGGGCAGGCATGCTCGTCGTAATAAACCACTTGGCAATCGAGGCAGTAGAAGCACTCGTCCATGTTGATCTTGCCGCTCGGTTCGATCGCCTGGATCGGGCATTTGTGCGAGCAGAGCTGGCACGGGCTGCCGCATTCGGCGCGGCGTTGCAGGAAGACCAGCGGGCGGATACGCAGCTTGCCGCCGACCGCCATCGCGGCGCCGAGCGGACACACAAAGCGGCAGAAAAAGCGTTCGACGAATAGGCTCGCGACCAGCAGGGTCACGGCATAGAGCACGTATGGCCATTCGCGCACGAAATGCAGCGAGATCGCGGTCTTGAACGGTTCGACTTCAGCCGCCTTGCCGGCATCAACCATCGAAAAGAACGACAGTCCGACAAGAACGGCGAGCACAACATATTTCACCGGCCATAGCATCCGGTGCATGCGGTGCGACGGCCGCCACTCGGGCAGGTGTAAGGCGCGCGCCGCTTTCGACAGCAATTCCTGTAGCGCGCCGAACGGACACAACCAACCGCAAAACACGCCGCGCCCCCAGAGCACGAAGGTGGCCAGGACGAAAAAGATCAGCACGGCGATCAACGGATCCGACATGAACACGGTGAAGCTGAATTCGCCGACAGCCGCTTGAACCCAAGCCAGCACGTTGACGATCGTTACTTGCGCACCGACGGTCCAACCGAGCCAAATCAGCACGAAGCCGAGATAGCCGATGCGGATGGCGCTGTACAATTTCGGCCGCCGTGTCAGTGGCTCCATGAACAGCAAAATGCCGGTCAGCACGATCAGGGCCGCGACCAGTATCGCGATGTTGGTCGATTGCGCGCGCCACGCCATCATCCAGATCGGCCCGGTGTGGGCGTCCGCATCGGCCACCGCGGTCGGGCGCACGATATAGGTTTCCGCCAAGGCGTAGTCGGCCCCATACACGGTGCTGTCGACACCATTCTGATCGGCCACCACGAGTTCCAGTCGCCACGGCGCCAGCGGATCGATTCCCTCGTCGGCCTTGATCCAATAAAGACCGATCTGGGTGAAATCCGGCTTGTCCTTGCCGGGCAGGAAGTTGATGTAGCGGTACTTCTCGCGGGTCAGCGGGAAGGTCTTGTCGCCTTGGATCAAACGCACCCGGTCGAGCACGCCGCTGATCTGCAGCTTATGCTGATCGAACAGATAAGGCCCACGCGACATCAGCAGCACCATCAGGTCCTGATGGTCGCGGCCGCTGACGAACATGTTGTATTTGCGCTCGCCAAATAGATTGCGACCAATGGTCGGCGTCGTGACCGGGGCGAAATAGAGATCGGTGATCAGCGCTTCGCCGGTCTCCTCAACGGTGCGCGGCACCGCCAAACCGAGCAGCTGCTCGTTGGTCGCCAGTTCTGGCTCGGTTACGCCGGTCCCCGCGAGATCCCCCGACGTAATCCGCAAGCGGCTAACCGATCCGTCGGCGATCAGTGCATCGAAACCGGCTTGCTGAAAACCGATCAGATCGACCATCGGCTGATCGCTGAGGGTAAAACCGCGGCCGAACGCGACCATTCTCGCCGCATTGATGATCGCGTCGTTGAACAGAACCGCGCTGATCGTCGCCGCGCTGATGCCGTCGATGGTGCCGGGTTCTTCCACGCGCGTGATCCGTACGCGCAAAGGTTGGCGAATATCGATGCCGGGATATTGCGCGACGAAGCCGGGCACCCGATCGCGCAGCATGTAGAGGTCGATAATCGGTTCGTTGTGCTCGACGATATCGATCCCGGTCAGCGTGCCGTCGAGCTTGAGACCGACCGCGATGTAGAACGGTTGTGATGAGAAGCCGACCGACGGCGTCGCGTCGATGGTCTCGAACATGTAGCCTTCGAGCCGGTCGTCAACATAGACCGGCACGGCGGGCGGGGTGCCGTCCAACGGATCGATACTGGTGGCGCCGGCAAACAGTTTCTGCGCACGCTCGAGGGTCACCCAATCGGCGCCCAAATCCTTGTCGTTCCAGCGCGCCAATGTCGCGTCGACGCCCTCGGTCGGGCCGTCCGTTACTGCCTCACCCGCCGCGTCGTCGCTCCAGGACGGCGCACTGGCGAACAGCATCGCGACCACGCTGAAAATTGCCGCCAGCCATCGCACCAGTCCGCTCATAGGTCCTCCGCCACCGCCGTTACCTGTCGGGGGCCGCCGCCGGCTCGATGACATGCACCAAATCCGGACCACCGGCCTCGCGTCGTTTGCGCCGCTTGATCAGCGGCGGGCACTGATGTGCATCGTAATAGACCACTTGGCAATCGAGACAGTAGAAACATTCGTTCATGTCTATGCTGCCGTCTGGTTGGATCGCGCGCACCGGACACACATTTTCGCACCGGCTGCATGGGTTGCCGCACTCGGCCCGGCGCTTGAGCCAGTCGAACATGCGAAACCGGCCAAGAATCGCAAGCCCGGCCCCGAGCGGACAGATAAAGCGGCAATAGAACCGCTCCACGGTCAGGCCGACCGCGAGCAGCGCCACCGCATACAACACCGCCAGCCAGGGGGCGTCGAAGCGGAAGGTGATTGCCGCCTTGAACGGCTCAACGCCCGACGCGGCATAGGCCATCTCAACGGCATAAAACGTGAGCCCGACCAAGCCGATAAAGATCAGATATTTCACTGCCTTGAGCCGTTCGGCGATCGCCGGCGGGATTTCGAATTGCGGTATGCGCAAATACACCGCGAGCCGGTTTAGCAGTTCCTGCAATGCGCCAAACGGGCAGAGCCAACCGCAGAACGCCGCGCGCCCCCATAACAGAACCGAGACCGCGACGAATGCGGTGAGCAGGAATATCAGCGGCTCCATCAGGAAGAACGCCCAGTCGACGCTTTCGCGCAACGATTGCGCCCAATTGAGCAAATGAATGACGCTCAGCTGGGCGCCGGCAACCCAGCCGATCCATACTAACGTCCAGCTCAGGAAACCAACCCGAAGCGCCAAATGCAGGCGCGGGCGCCGTACAATCGCTTCCTGCATAGACAAGATCAGCAATAGCGCCGTCAATGACGCGCTAAGCAGAATCAGCGGCTGCCTCTGTTGCCGCCACTGGGCTTGCCAGTCTGGTCCGGAGGCCACCGCGGTTGCTCCCGGCATGATTGCCGACGCGCCATCCGTCGCACCCTCATCACCCGGCATTTTCAAGGCGACGCCGGTCACGGAGTCCGGCGCGTCGCTGTCGGCCGTGTCGTCGCCAACGACATAGCGGGCCGGCAGGGCGTAATCGAGTGACACTGAAAGTGTCGGCGCTTCCTCGGCGACGCCGGGCACCGCGAGCTCAAGCCGCCATGGCTTCGTCGGGTCGAGGCCTTCGCTTGCCGCGATGTGAAACAGGCCCTGCCGTATGCCGTCGGGTTGATCGGCGATGTCAAAATAATTCACCGGCTCAAACCGATCGCGGGTCAGCCGGAGGGTCGTCGCGCCTTGGATCACCTGTAGCGCCGGGAAGTCAGCGGCGTCGGATTCCGCGTCCGGGAGCATCGGATTGGCGCCCCGCGCCGCGACGAAGATCGCCGAATCGGCTAGCGATCGGCCAACCGCGTAACGCCGGTAGCCGCGCCGGCCAAGTAGATTAATACCGATGCCGGCCGGATTGACCAACGCTGTCCAGATTTCGACGAACGCGCCGTCCGGCTCATCCGGATTGTGCGCATCCGGCGGTCTGAGTTCGGGTTCTTCGGCGTAAGTCGCCCCAATGTCGGCGTGGCTGATCCTCAGCGTGGCGAGCGATCCGTCGGCGACCATATCGGGCCACGATTGCTCTTGGAATTGCTCGACCTCGAGGCGCCGTCCGCCGTCGCTTGCGACCAGTTCAATGCCACGGGCGCGAGCGACCATTCGCGCGCCACGGATGATGGAGTCGGCGAACAGCATCGAACTGGTCGTGATCCGTGACACGCCGTCGATCTCGCGCTCCGCGTTTGAGTTGGTGCCCTCGCGAATCGCGCCGTCGAACACCACACGGATGCCGCCGCGCACATCGTGGCCGGCGAATTGGGCAAGATATTGATGAAAATCGTCGTCGTCGCGGCCGAGCAGCGTGATCGGCTCGAGGTGCCACGCGAGCCGCGTTCCGGTCAGCTGTCCTTCGAGATCGAACGCCGCGAGGATATGAAACGGCTTGCGCGAATAGCCGACCGCCTCGGTGACGTCCCAGGTATCGAAGGCGTATCCAAGGAGCTGGTCGCCGTTGTAGAGCGGCATGGCCGGAGGCTCACCTTCGGCCTTGCCGAACCGATCGGCTTTGGGATTGAGGTGCGGCAGCACATATTCCAGCAGAAATCGCTCGACATAGGTGCCGCCCGGCCCTGGCCGTGGCTCCTTAGCCGCAATAACCGCCGTCGCGCAGGCAAGCTGCCCGATCGCGACGCACAAAAAGAGAAATGTGCGCCCCAAAAGCCCGTCGTCCCTGTCTCGCTGGCCTTGTTTTTGGCCAATTTGGCGCGGACGATAGCCGATGCAAAGTCGCCATGCGAGTCGGGATGCAAATGCACTGGACCGCCGAAACGGCTAAGCTGGCGCCATAACCCAGCCGCGAGGGCGACATGCACGATCTGGTCATTCGTAACGGCACCATCGTCGACGGCACCGGAGCGCCCAAGCGTACCGGCGACATCGCGATCACCGGCGGACTGATTGTTGGCGCCGACGGCAAGGCCGGTCCGGGTCGGCGCGAGATCAATGCCGATGGTGCTCTGGTCACGCCCGGCTGGGTTGACATACACACGCATTATGACGGCCAGGCCACCTGGGATCCGTTGATCTCCCCGTCGTGCTGGCATGGCGTCACGACGGTGATGATGGGCAATTGCGGCGTGGGATTCGCACCGGTGCGCCCTGACGCCCACGACTGGCTGATCGGCTTGATGGAAGGTGTTGAGGATATTCCCGGCACCGCGCTCGCCGAAGGCATTCCGTGGGGCTGGGAGAGTTTTGGCGAATATATGGACGTGCTCGCCGAACAGCCGCGCGCCGTGAATGTCGCCGCGCAAGTGCCGCATGGCGCAGTGCGGGCCTATGTGATGGGTCAGCGAGGGGCCGACTGCGAGGTCGCGACGCCGGAGGACATTGAGGCCATGGCCGCGATCGTGCGCGAAGGCATGGCCGCCGGTGCCATCGGCTTTACCACCTCGCGCACCGAACTGCACCGCACGGTCGACGGCAAGCCGGTGCCGGAAATGTATGCCGACGCAGACGAGTTGATTGGCATTGGCCGCGCTCTGGCTGATGTGGGTCGCGGCACCTTCGGCCTGGTCACTGACTTCAAGGACGTCGACGCCGAGTTCGGTTGGATGCGCAAGCTGGCGCAAGAATCCGGACGGCCGGTTTGGTTCCTGATGGCGCAGACCGATCGCGACCCGGACATGTGGCGGCGGCTTGCCAACCAATGCCGGGACGCGCGCGCCGACGGCGCGTCGATCACCGCGCAGGTGGCGGCCCGGCCGATCGGCCTGCTGCTTGGCCTCGAAGCACGGCTTCACCCGTTCATTACCCGCAGCGCCTATCGCGAAATCGCCCATCTGCCGCTGGCCGAGCGTGTCCAGGCGATGCGCGATCCGGCGCGGCGGCGCGCGATCATCGACGAGGTGATCGAGCATCGCGATCCGGTAAGCCGCTCGGTGATGCGCGACTTCCACAAGATGTTCCCGCTTCTCGACCCGCCCGATTACGAACCGGCGGCCGATACCAGCTTGGCCGCGATGGCGGAGCGCGAGGGCCGACCTCCCGCCGAAGTGATCTATGACCATCTGCTTGGAGACGACGGCCACGCGCTGATGTTTTTCCCGCTGTTCAACTATGCCGGCGGCGACCATGAGGACATCCGCGAAATGATGCTCGACGACGTGACCATGGTGGGACTCGGCGACGGTGGCGCCCATTGCAGCGTGATTTGCGACGCCAGCAATCCGACCTTCCTGGTCAGCCATTGGTCGCGCGACCGGTCGCGCGGCGAAAAGCTGCCGCTTGAATGGCTGGTCAGCCAACAAACCGGTCGGCCGGCGAACTATTTCGGCTTTGCCGATCGCGGTGTTCTGGCGCCGGGCAAACGCGCCGATATCAATATCATCGACTATGACGCGCTACGGCCGCGCAAGCCCGAGATCGTCTATGACCTGCCCACCGGCGGCCGCCGCTTCATCCAACGCGCCGACGGCTATTTAACCACCATGGTCTCTGGCACGGTCACTTTCGAAAACGGCGTGCATACAGGCGCTCTGCCTGGCGGCCTGTTGCGCGCGACTGATCAGGCTCGCAAGGCAGCATAGCTGCAAAGACAATTAGTAGCTCCTCAATTAAGTAAGCACTAATTATTGCTTATGCAATAACTGCCATACTTTCTGCGGCGTCGCGGGCATGTCGATATGTTTGACATCGCGATCGGAAAGCGCGTCTACCATGGCGTTGATCACGGCCGGCGGCGAGGCTAGCGAGCCTGCTTCGCCGCAGCCTTTGACGCCCATCTCATTATTGGCGCACGGCACTTCGTGAGTGGCGAATTCGAACGACGGCATGTCGTCCGCCCGTGGCATGGCGTAATCCATGAACGAGCCGGTCAACAATTGGCCGTCGGAGTCGTGCACCGTGTGCTCGTATAGCGCCTGGCCGATGCCTTGCGCCACGCCGCCATGGACCTGGCCTTCGACCAGTAGCGGGTTCAGCACCCGACCGAAATCGTCGACGATGGAATAGCGGACGACGTTGGTAACACCCGTCTCCGGGTCAATTTCGACCTCAGCGACGTGGCAACCATTGGGAAACGTCCAGGCGCCGACCGTAATTTCCTTTTCGCTGTCCAAGCCGCCGTCAACGCCCTCTGGCGGGGTCGGCATGGCCTTGGCTTCGCGCGCCAGGTCAATAACGCCGATAGCGCGATCGGTGCCGGCGATGCGGAAGGTGCCTTCGCCAAATTCGATGTCGGTGACGGCGGCTTCCAAAAGCTGCGCCGCGTAGTGCTTGCCCTTGTCGATGACCTCGTCCGCGGTTTCGTTGATCGCCCAACCCTCGGCGGTCAGCGACCGCGAGCCGCCGGTGCCGCCGCCGTTGCGCAGCATGTCGGTATCGCCTTGCACGACGCGGATCGACTCGAACGGTACGCCGAGCCTTTCGTGCAGCACCTGAGCATAGGCGGTTTCGTGTCCCTGCCCGGTCGACTGGGTCCCGACCGCGACGATGACCGTGCCATCGTCCTCGAACTTGATCGCCGCCATTTCTTGTTCAGGGCCCATGGTGGATTCGATGTAGTAGCAAAGCCCGATGCCACGCGCCCGGCCGCGTTTTGCCGCCTCGGCTTTGCGTGCCTCTATGCCCGACCAATCAGCGCCTTCGAGCGCCATGTTCATCACGGTTTCGAAGTCGCCCGAGTCATAGGTTTCGCCGGCGGCGGTCTGGAAAGGCACCGCCGAGGACGGGATCAAGTTGCGCCGCCGCAGCTCAATCCGGTCGACACCAAGATCATCGGCGGCTTTGTCGATCATCCGCTCAATCAAGTAGATCGCCTCGGGCCGGCCGGCGCCACGATAGGCATCGACCGCGACCGTATTGGTGAACACGCCGCGCACCCGCGTGTGCAGGCATTTCACGTCGTAAATGCCGGGCACCACTTTGAGGTTGGCCATGGTCGGGATGAACGGTGCGAAGCTCGAAAGATAGGCGCCCAAGTTCGCGAACGTATCGACGCGCATGCCGATAATCCGGTGCTCGGCATCGAACGCCAGCTCGGCGCGGGTCACATTGTCGCGCCCGGCAGCGTCGGAGATGAACGCGTCGCTGCGTTCGCCGATCCATTTAACCGGTCGATCGAGCTGTTTCGCCGCCCACATCGCGGCGGCATATTCCGGATAGATGAATGCTTTCATGCCGAAGCCGCCGCCGACATCCGGCGTGATCAGACGCAGCTCTGAAGGCTCGGCTTTGAGCACCGCGCCGGCCAGCACGTCGCGCACCAGCCATGAGCCCTGGGTGCCGGCATGGACGGTCATGCGTTCGTTGTCGGTAGCCGGAGCGGCGATCACCCCGCGCGGCTCCATGGTGTTGACGATCAGCCGGTTATTGACGATCTCGAGTTCGACGGTCTTGGCGGCCTTTGCGAATGCGGCGGCGACCGTGTCGGCATCGCCGTACGCCCAATCGAAGCAGGTATTGTTCGCCGCCTCGCCGTGGATCTGGGCTTGGCCGGCATCGGCGGCGCCAGCGGTGTCGACCACCGCGCCGAGCATGTCGTAGTCGACGTCGATCAGCTCGGCCGCGTCTTTCGCCTGCACGAGCGTCTCGGCCACCACGAACGCCACATTGTCGCCGACATGCCGCACCTTGTCGGCGCAAATCACCGGCCGTGGCGGCTGCGCCATCGGACTGCCGTCTTGATTTTCGAGCGGCAAGAGGCACGGCAAGTGGTTGACCTCTGCGGCGTCCAACTCGGCGCCGGTGATCACCGCGATCACGCCGGGCGCGGCTTCGGCCGCGGCGGTGTCGATGCCGCGAATGGTCGCGTGCGCGACGGTCGACCTGAGCATGTAACCATAAGCCTGGCCGGGTAGATTAATGTCGTCCATGTAGCGGCCGTGGCCGGTCACGAACCGGGCGTCCTCGACGCGGCGCACCGGCTGGCTCGCACCATACTGGGTCATGTTTGTCTCGCTCCCCTGAGAAGCGCACAGCCTAGCCACACGTCGCATGACTGTGCAACCGCGCCTGGCGGCAGACAGACGCGGTCTGCCCGCGCTAAAGTGCGGCACATTCGATCGGGGAGGATTCATCGGAATGATAAACAGCCAACAGATTGTCGCTTACGGCGCGCCACTCGCGTCCGGGTCAGCGGCATCGCCGGCGCCGAGCGGGCGCGAGGCCTTGGTGCGCGTGCGCAATTGCGGCGTCTGCCACAGCGACGTGCATTTGCAGGACGGTCACTTCAACCTCGGCGATGGCAATAATCTGGATATTTCCAGCGGCCGCGCCCTGCCGTTTACCCTCGGTCACGAGGTCGAGGGAGAGGTGGTCGCGCTTGGCCCCGACGCCGACGGCATTTCGGTCGGCGACCGCGCGCTGGTTTACCCATGGATTGGCTGCGACGACTGCCCGATCTGCGCGCGCGGTGACGGCCACATGTGCAACGCCCCGCGTGCCGTCGGCGTCAACGTCAATGGCGGCTACGCGGATCATTGCTTGGTACCTGACGCCAAGTATTTGGTGCCGTACGGCGATCTTGATCCTTCGCTCGCCGCCACATACGCCTGCTCCGGCATCACCGCCTATGGCGCGCTCGACAAGGTCGGCCCTCTCGGGGACGACGAACGCGTGCTGATCATCGGCATGGGCGGCGTTGGCATGATGGGCCTCGCCTTCGCACAAGCCTTGTTCGATGCGCCGCCACTAGTCGCCGACATCGATGCGTCCAAGCGCGAGGCAGCCCTCAAAGCGGGTGCGGCCGAGGCATTCGACAGCGTCGATCGGGCGAGCGCCAAAGCCATCCGCAAAATGACCAATGGCGGCGTCGCGGCGGTGGTCGACTTTGTCGGATCCGACAGCTCGTTCGCTTTCGCCGACGCCGCGGTCGGGCGCGGCGGCAAGATCATCATTGTCGGATTGATCGGCGGCCGCATGTCGCTGCCGGTGCCGATGTTTCCGCTCCGGTCGCTGACCATCACCGGTTCATATGTCGGGTCACTGGCGCAATTCACCGACATGATGGCGCTAGTGCGCGACGGCAAGGTGAGTCCAATTCCAATTCAAACCCGATCGCTCGATCGCGCCGAACAAACGCTCAACGATCTCAGGGACGGCCGTCTGATCGGCCGCGTAGTGTTGCAGCCATGACCGACAAAAAAGTTGCCCTGGTCACAGGCGGTGCGCGCGGCATCGGATTGGCGATTGCGAACGGGCTCGCGGAGGCCGGCCACGCGGTGGTCGTCGCCGATTTTGATCGCGCGGTTCTCGACGCCGCGGCGTTCGATGGCTTGAAACTGAACGGTGACGTTTCCGCACCGGCGGATTGCGAGCGCCTGATCGCCGAGACCGTCGCCGCTCACGGCGCGCTCGACGTGCTGGTCAACAATGCCGGGCTCGGCATGGGGTTCATTCGCGAGGACCATTTTTCCGAACCGGTGCCGATTTCGGAGGTCACGCCGGAGCAATGGCAGACCTTGTTCGCGGTCAACATCCAAGGACCGTTCCTGATGACCCGCGCCGCGACCCCCGGCATGGTCGCGCGCGGCTGGGGCCGCGTGGTCAACATCACGACCAGCTTCTTCACCATGCTCAACGAGGGGTTCGCGCCCTACGGCCCGACCAAGGCCGCGCTCGAGGCGGCGTCGGTGATTTGGAGCAAGGAGTTCGACGGCACCGGCGTGACCGTCAACGTGGTGGTGCCCGGCGGCCCGACCGACACCCGCATGGTGCCGACGGAAAGCGGCTTCCCGCGCGACAGCCTGATCCCGGTGACCGCGATGGTGCCGCCGATCCGCTGGCTGGCGAGCCCCGAGTCTGACGGCGTAACCGGGCGACGCTTTATAGGCTCTCTGTGGAATGCCGACCTGCCGAACGCCGAGGCCGCCGCCCAAGCTGGCGCGCCGGCCGCGTGGCCCGACCTGACCACCAACGTGGTTTGGCCCGACGACCCCTCTTCGAGCTGAATTCGGGCCAAAATCGCGCCATTTGCGCCACTATCGCGCAGACAGGCCAGCTCCCCTTGTGCCCTGGGGACAGACCGAGCATCCGGACGCCGGAAACGATTTGTTCATGGAAAACCACCTACACCCCTAGCTAGTTTTGGTGACCGGCCTAACTTCCCTTTCAATCCCGGTCAGCGTGGGCCGGGTTTTCGTCGAATTTTCCCGATCTGAGGGCAGGATCGATCATGAGCGATAAACGCAAACAAAACGGGCAGCAGGACATGCGGGATTCAGATTTTAGGCCACGCGCTTTGGCCGAAATGGCGTTAGCAATCCGCAACGACAGCGACCAGGACTCGGGTCTGAGCGACACGGTCGACTTGATCTCGCTTGGCGGCGGCCTGGAGGCGCTCGATTCTGTTATTGCAGCTCTGGATCAAGGACAGCCCTTTGACCCGCGGCCCGGCAAAGAGGCCCAGCAGATGGCATTTGTCATGGCGGCGCTGACCGAAGATATGGAACGGTCCAAGCTGAAGGCCGCCGAGCAGGCGGAAGCGACCGAGACGCCGGCGGATAAGGTCCCCGAGCTCACCAACTGACAAACCGATAGCGAGCGGCGGCTCATGTAATGGCCAGCGCCGCAATTTTGCCGCAACAGTTCCCCGGTTTGGCCACGCCACGCTCATAATTTCGGCTTGATCGGCCGGCAAGTTCTCCCTCGCATCCGGATTGCGTGACCCGCCACCGGATGTTTCCGCCGAAGGGGGAACGCATGTTCACAGTCTTTTATGGCCTACGCCACGCGCACTTGACCAACCGGCGCGTGCTTCTGATTCTTGTCGCAATGCTCGCCGCGCCCTGGTCGCAGGCCTCGGCGCAGGCGATCGCTGACCCGCTGGCCGGCCTACCGACCGCCGCGCCCGGCGAGGTGGGCAGTGGCAGCCTTTTATTGCGGCCACGCGACGAGACCGAGACCACGAAGAGTTTTCGCATCGCGCCAACGGTTGCCACCGAGGTTGAGATCGACGTTGGCGGACTCGTAGCCCGCGCCACCGTCCGCCAGCATTTCCACAATCCGGGCACCGAATGGGTCGAAGGCCTGTACGTGTTTCCGCTGCCGGAGAACGCGGCGGTCGATCATCTGCGCCTGGTTGTCGGCGACCGCTTGATCGAAGGCTTGATCAAGGAAAAGCAGGAAGCGCGACGGGTTTATGAAAAAGCGCGCGCCGAGGGGCGCAAGGCCGGCCTGCTTGAATCCGAACGCCCGAACATCTTCACCACCTCGATCGCCAACATCGGCCCGGGCGAACAGGTGGCGGTAGAAATCGAATACCAGCAGGTGCTGCGCTACGACCAGGGCGCGTTCAGCCTGCGCTTCCCGATGGTCGTGGGTCCCCGCTATATCCCCGGCAACATTCAAAGCGTGAGCCTGACCGGCGACGGCTGGGCCGTCGACGGCACCGACCGCGTGCCCGACGCCGGCCGCATCACCCCGCCGGTTTTGCGGCCCGAGGAAGGCAAGATCAATCCGGTCACGCTGACGGTCACGTTGGCGGCGGGATTTCCACTGGCCGATGTGGCGAGCGCCTATCACCCGGTCGACATCAACGAGGACGAGTCCGGCCGCACGCAGGTGACCCTCGCCGAAGGCGCGGTGCCGGCGGATCGTGATTTCGAACTCGTCTGGCGGCCGACCGCGAGTTCAGCGCCGATCGCCGGACTGTTCACCGAACCGTTTGATGGCGACCACTACTTGCTCGCGATGATCTTGCCGCCGGATCCGGCGGCGGGCGACGTGTCCCAAACGCCACCGCGCGAAGTGATCTTCGTGCTCGATATTTCGGGCTCCATGAGTGGCGCGTCGATCGAGCAGGCCAAGGCCGCGCTGGGGCTCGCGATCGATCGGCTCAGCCCCCGCGACCGGTTCAACCTGGTGATCTTCAATCACGCCGCCTCCGCCCTGTTCCATACGCCGGGCGCGGCCGACCCTGAACAACGCACGATGGCGCGGCAATTCGTCGAGGCGCTCGAGGCGGACGGCGGCACCGAGATGGCCCCTGCCCTGACCCTAGCGCTCGCCGGAGACGCGCCCAGCGGCTATCTCCGCCAAGTGGTGTTCCTCACCGATGGGTCGGTCGGCAATGAGACCGAATTGTTCGACATCATCGACGACGGCCTGGGCGACGCGCGCCTTTTTACCATCGGTATCGGCTCGGCGCCGAACAGCTATTTCATGGTCAAAGCAGCCGAAACCGGGCGCGGCACCTTCACCCACATCGGTAAAGCCGAAGAAGTCAACGAACGCATGACCGCGCTGTTCGCGAAGCTCGAATCCCCGGCGATGACCGATCTCGCCATGAGCTGGCCCGATGGGCTGACGCCCACCGTGTCGCGCGCGGTGTTGCCCGATCTCTATACCGGCGAGCCGGTGATGCTCAGCGCGCGGGTCGCCCGTCTGGACGGCGCGCTGAGCATCACCGGCATGCGAGACGGCGTGCCGTGGCAGGCCGCGCTCGATCTCGACGACGCCGCCCCGGCCAAAGGCATCGCCACCCTGTGGGCGCGTGATCGCATCGATGCGCTGATGCACCAAGACCGCACGGAAACCGACCCGGCGGCCATTCGCGATGGCGTGATCGAGACCGCTTTGAAGCATCACTTGGTCAGCAAATATACCAGCCTGGTCGCGGTTGATGTCACGCCGAGCCGGCCCGCCGACGCACCGCTCGCGAGCGGTAAACTGCCGCACAACCTGCCGCACGGCTGGGACTTCGACAAAGTGTTCGGCGAGGCGAAGCGACCGCTTCCCGCGACGCCACGCGAACAGGATGCATCCCTGCCCCAACCCACCCTGGCTTCCGCCGAGGGCACGCCTGGGGTCGGCGTCGGTGTGGCTTTGCCGCAAGGCGCTACCCCGGCAACCATGCAAGTCTTGATCGGATTGCTACTGTTGCTGCTCGCAACGCTGATGTTCGGCCTTCGGCGCATCCGACGCGCATGAAGCGATCACACCTCTATCTGATCCTTGCCGTCCTGTTGGCTGCTTTTGGCGTCTGGCAAGTCGGCGAGGCCGGATACATGCATGCCAAAGCATTGCTCGCCCAACATATGCTTGAAACATCGTGGGCGGAAACCGTATCGACGGGTAAGCCGGTCAAGCCGTGGCCATGGGCGGACACGGCGCCGGTCGCCCGACTTCGGGTGCCGTCATTGGACAAGGATTTGATCGTGCTCGCCGGCGGCAGCGGACGTACCCTGGCTTTCGCGCCAGGTCACGTCGATGGCACGCCGTTGCCCGGCGCACCCGGTCTCAGCGTGATCGGCGGCCACCGCGACACCCATTTTCGCGTGCTCAAGAATATGGAACCGGGAACCGAGATCGTGGTCGAGGACGCGCACGGTGCGCAGCACCGCTTCACGGTGACCGAGACGCGGGTTGTCGACTCTCGGAACACCCGACTCGACCCGATCGCGTCACGACCAGCCCTCGCGCTTGTGACCTGCTGGCCGTTCGATGCGATCGTGCCCGGTGGGCCTATGCGTTACCTGGTTTTCGCCGAACCCGCAGGCCTTTAGCCCTCGCCGGCAAACGCCGCCTTTGCGCCCTCCGTCATCTCTTCAGGCGTGACGTCTCGAACATGGCAGGCAATTGCCCAAAAATGCCCGAACGGGTCGATCACTCTCGCATAGCGATCGCCCCAAAACATATCGGCGGGCGGCATCGACACGGTGGCACCCGCAGCGACCGCCTTGTCCACCGTGGCATCGACATCATCGCAATAAAGATTGATTGCCGTGGGCGACCCACCGAGGTCTTCCGGATTCTGGCCGCCAAATTCGGGATAAGTATCAGCCAACATCAACATTGAATCGCCGATTTTCATCTCGGCGTGCATCAGACGGTCGCCGCTTGGATCGGGCGCGCGCATGATTTCCTCGGCGCCAAACGCTTGTTTGTAGAAGTCGATCGCTTTGGCTGCATCGGACACCACCAAATGTGGCGTCAAATTGTGAAATCCTTCGGGGATTTTTCGCACGTCGTTTGCCATCTGTCTCAATCCTCCCGCTCAATTATGCCAAGCGCCCCGTATCCGAAACGGTCATGAGATCCGAAACAGTACCACTTTTCCGGATGACCGAATTCGCCTAGGTACACGCCGAAAAACCGACGGTCGGTCACAACGTGGTTGGCGGATAGACCAACTTCAATGCCCCGGGTAGCGAGGTGATTTCGATCGGCAAAGTCGCGACGATATCTCCGTCGACTTGCACCGGGTCACCCAACGGGCCGTCGATAACAATCCGTCGCCCGACGCCGATCGCGAAACCGGGTCCGACCTTGAGCCGGTTCGAAAACAGAGCAACGCCGCCGCTGACCGCCGCCCAACGCCCTGGCGTGAGAAACCGACACACCTGCAATTGGCCGTCGCGCAGGTCGGCGTCGGGCGCGATCACATAGGGGCCGGCATAGCGCCGCGCATTCGTAACCACCACCGAGGCGGCGTCACCTCCCACCCCGTCGATCGATACCCGGTAGGTGGGAAACTTGAAGCTCCAAAGCCGTTGGATGAACGAGACAGCATAGGCCAGCTTGCCGACGCGACGCTTGAGCGCTTTGTCCACACCGGCGACCACATGCGCGTCGAACCCGGCGCCAGCCATGAGCACGAACCGTCGGTCACCCACGACACCCACGGAAATCGGCGTCGGTTCTCCCCGAAGGATCGTGTCTAGAACATCGATCTTTCGAATCCTTAGGCCGATTTCCGTCGCGAGAACGTTAGCTGTGCCGATCGGAACAATCGCGATCGGCGGTGGCGCCTCCACTTCGGCCCATCCGTTAACCACCTCATTAATAGTCCCGTCACCACCTGCTACCACCAGCCGATCGACCGCAGGCACGGCCACGGCCGCGTCGGCCGCGAGACGACCGGCATGGCCCAGGCCTTCGGTATGATGCACGGTGATGCGGCAATCGGTCGTGGCCAGCCCTGCCAGAACCGATCGAAACAGACCTTGGCCGCTCCGTCCCGCGGCGGGATTGTGAATGATGCGAAGGTTCACGGGATGGGTAAGATCAACAGAGCGGCACGACGTTTGTAAGATGCCCCAAATTTGCTGAAATTCATTCTCAGTGTAGTCCGTCTACTCAGCCAGTTGTTCCAGGCTCTCGACCCGATCCGCTTCATCGACCGGTTTGTCCCAGCGCAGGCGATGGATGCGGGGAAAACGCATGGCGAGGCCGGACTTGTGGCGCTTCGATCGATGCACGGAGTCGAACGCGACCTCGAACACAAGACCGGGTGATACCGCGCGCACCGGCCCGAACCGATCGACGGTGTTGTTGCGCACCCAACGGTCAATCTCGGTGAGCTCGGCATCGGTAAAGCCAAAATAGGCTTTGCCTACCGGAACCAGCTCGGCGCCCTCGGCCCCGTCGCGCCAGCAGCCGAAAGTGTAATCGGAATAGAACGACGAGCGCTTGCCGTGGCCGCGTTGGGCATACATCAGCACGCAGTCGGCGAGCAACGCCGCGCGTTTCCATTTGAACCACGGTCCTTTCGGCCGCCCAGACAGGTAGGCGCTGTCGCGGCGCTTCAGCATCAGCCCTTCGATCCCCGCCTCGCGGGTTCCGGCGCGTAGATCCGCGAGTTTTTCCCAGTCGTCGAACGGCACCAGCGGCGACAGGTCCATGCGCTCCGGGCGAACCCCTTCATGCCAAGCCTCGAGCCTCTGCCGGCGCTCGACGAACGGCAGCGCGCGCAAATCTTCGCCTTGATCGAACAATATGTCGTAAAGCCTGATATGGGCGGGATGTTCGGCCAGCATTTTTCGAGAGACCGTCTTGCGACCGAGCCGCTGCTGGAGATCGTTGAACGAGGCAACCTCCCCGTCGTGCGCGACGAGTAGTTCACCGTCGAGCACCGCATCGAATGTCACATGCTCGACAATGTCGGGAAAACTGCCGCCGATATCGTCACCAGTGCGCGAATAGAGATGCGCGACACCGTCACCTGCGACCAATTGCACGCGAATGCCGTCCCATTTCCATTCGGCGGCGAAGTCCTCCGCGGCAAACGTTGCGAGTTCCTGCTCGTCGAGCGCATGGGCGAGCATGAGTGGCCGGAAGACCGACCGTTCATCAATCTCGGGCGGGCCGGCGCGGCCATCCAGCCATGCAAACAACGTCTCATAGGGCGGATCGAGGCCGTGCCACAGTTCCTCGATGCGCTCGACCTCGACACCGCCGAAGTCAGCCAGCGCGCGCTTGGCGAGCCGCGCGGAGACGCCAACGCGCAAGCCGCCTGTTACCAGCTTGAGAAGCGCAAAACGTTCTCCGGAGTCGAGCGTGTCGAGCCAGTCGCTCAAAATGCGCGGCACCTCGGTTCGTCCGGCGCCATCGAGCGTCCGGCGTACCTCGCCGAGACGGAGGTCTTGCGCCTCCGCCATCGGGCCGGGCCAGATCAGCGAAATGGTCTCGGCCAGGTCACCGACGAAATCGTAGGACATGGCGAACAGCTCGGGATCGACGCGTTCCGTGACCAGTTCGCGGAGCAGTGCCGGCTTGGCGTGGCGCAAACTGAGGCCGCCGGTTAGGGCCGCGAGTCCGATGCCTCGATCGGGATCGGGCGTGGTGGCGAAATAGTGCGCGAGCAGACGCAGCTTGCCGTTGCGCTGCGGCGTGAACGTCAGGCGTTCGAGCAGGCGGGCGAAGGGCTTCACTCGCCCTCCTCCTCATAACCCACGAGCGAAAGCGGTTCGGCATCAATGCCCTCCCCACGCGCGTAGTGCACCAGGGCGTCCTCGCGGCCGTGCGTGACCCAAACCCGTGGCGCGGCGACATCGGCGAGGCTGGTGGTGAGTTCGTCCCAATCGGCGTGATCGGAAATGATCAGCGGCAGCTCGACCCCGCGTTGACGGGCCCGGCCGCGCACCCGCATCCAACCCGACGCCATGGCAACCACCGGGTCCGGCATGCCGCGCGCCCAGCGCTCGGCGGTCGCGCCCGGCGGCGCCAGGATAATCTCGCCAGCAAGGTTTTTCTTATCGTCGGCAGTGACATGTTTCAGCGGGCCGAGCGACACGCCCTCGCTTTGATAGAGGCCACAGAGTTCGGCGAGCGCACCATGAATCCAGATCGGTCGGTCGTAACCGGCCTCGCGCAGCAGCGCGATCACCCGCTGACACTTACCCAGGGCGTAAACTCCAACCAGGTGGCAACGCTCTGGATAGAGCGCGACCGAGCCGAGCAGTTTCGCAATTTCGTCGCGGTCCGAAGGATGGCGAAATACCGGCAGGCCAAAAGTCGCCTCGGTGACAAACACATCGCATGCCACCGGCTCGAACGGGGCGCAGGTCGGGTCCGGCCGGCGCTTGTAGTCGCCCGAGACCACGATGCGAACACCGCGCCATTCCAGCTCCACCTGCGCGCTACCCAGAATGTGCCCGGCGGGTATGAGGCGGACGCCCACGCTGTTGATGTTGATCGGGTCGTTGTACGCGAGAGACTGCATCGACGCGCCGGCATCATCGCCGTAACGCGCCCGCATGATCGCCAAGGTCTCAGATGTTGCCAGCACATGCGCGTGGCCCGGGCGGGCGTGATCGCCGTGGCCGTGGGTGATCACCGCGCGGTCGGCCTTGCCGTGCGGGTCGATAAAAAAGCCGCCCGGCGCGCACCACAGCCCGCGTTTGGTCACACTGAGCAGGTCTTCGGGTCTTGGTCTTGCTGACGGCATAGCCGAGTATACCTAGGCCCGCGGCCCTCAAAACCCAAGCGCAGCGATGCCCGATTCAGCCCCCGCCCCTTTGCCCAAAGCTTTCACCGCTTGGTTTAAGCGGCGTGGCTGGCGGCCGCATGCCCACCAGCTTGCGATGGTCGAGGCGGCGCGCGAAGGCGCCCACACCCTGCTGATCGCGCCGACCGGCGGCGGCAAGACCTTGGCCGGGTTCCTGCCGTCTCTGGCGTCGCTCGCTGAGCGGCAACCCGACGGGCTACATACGCTGTACATCTCGCCGCTCAAGGCGCTGACCGTTGACGTGCACCGCAATCTGGAAGTGCCGCTGGCGGAGATCGGGCTTGAGGTTAGCGCCGAGACCCGCACCGGCGACACGCCGCAAAAGAAACGCGAACGCCAGCGCGTTGCGCCGCCACACATCCTGATGACCACGCCCGAGTCACTGGCGCTGATGCTGTCCTATCCGGAAGCGCCGAAGATGTTCGCCGATTTGAACGCGATCATTATCGACGAGCTGCACGCAATCGCCGGCACCAAGCGTGGCGACTTGCTCGCGCTCGGCATGGCGCGGCTTGATGCGCTGGCACCGCGCGCACGACGCGTGGGCCTGTCGGCGACCGTGGCTCGCCCCGACGAACTGCGCGCTTGGTTATCGCCCACCGCCGTGGCCGGGCCGGTGCGGCTGATCGAGTCGCGTGACGAAACCCCGCCCGACATTTCGATCCTGGTGCCGGCGGCGCGGCTGCCCTGGTCCGGCCACATGGCGCTCGGCAGCCTGCCCGAAGTGTTCGAGGAAATCCTCAAGGCGAACACCACCATTGTGTTCGTCAACACGCGTGCGCAAGCCGAACTCGCGTTCCACATTCTGTGGCGGATGAACACCGACAACCTGCCGATCGGGCTGCACCATGGCAGCTTGGCGGTCGACCAACGACGGCGCATCGAAGCGGCAATGGCGCGCGGGGAGCTACGCGCCGTGGTCGCCACCTCGTCGCTCGACCTGGGCGTCGATTGGGCGGCGGTCGATCTGGTGATCCAACTCGGCGCGCCCAAGGGGGTCAGCCGTCTGGTCCAACGCATCGGCCGCGCCGGCCATCGGCTCGACCTGTCGAGCCGCGCGATCCTGGTGCCGGGCAACCGCTTCGAATATCTCGAATGCCAGGCCGCGCTCGATGGCGTACGGGCGCGGGATCTTGACGGCGCCCTGCCGCCGCCCGGCGGGCTCGACGTGCTGGCGCAGCACATTCTCGGCATGGCCTGCGCGGCGGCGTTCGATGCGGATGAGCTATACGCCGAGGTGAAGCGCGCCGCTCCCTATCAAGACCTTGCGCGCCGGGATTTCGACGCGGTGCTCGGATTCGTCGAGAATGGCGGCTACGCGCTGCAGGCCTATGAGCGCTATCGCCGCCTGCGCCGCACCAAGGACGGGCTCTATCGCGCCGCCACGCAGCGGGTCGCGCAGCGCTATCGGATGAATGTGGGCACGATCGTCGAAAGCGTGCTGATGAAGGTGAAGCTCAGGCGCGGGCGATCGCTCGGCGAGGTCGAAGAGCATTTCGTCCTTGGTTTGGTGCAAGGCGACACTTTCGTGTTCGGCGGCGAGATACTGTGTTTCGAGGGCGTTCACGAGACCACCGCGATTGTCACGCGCACCCGCGGCGGCGACCCCAAAGTGCCGGCTTATGGCGGTGGCCGGCTGCCGCTCACCACCAAGCTCGCCGACCGTGTGCGCGGAATCCTGTCAGCGCCCGGCACATGGAACGGTTTTCCCGAGCCGGTCGAAGAATGGCTCAGTCTGCAACAGGAGCGTTCGGTCCTGCCGGGCCCGGACAATTTGCTGGTCGAGACCTTCCCGCGCGGCGGCCGACATTACTTGGTCGCCTATTGTTTCGAGGGTCGCAACGCGCATCAGACCCTCGGCATGTTGTTGACCCGACGCATGGAACGCGCCGGATACGCGCCGCTCGGCTTTGTCGCCACCGACTATGTGATCGGCGTGTGGAGCGCACACCCGGTCACCGAGGTCGATGACTTGTTTGCCCAAGACATGCTCGGCGACGACCTGGAAGAATGGATGGCCGATTCGTCCTTACTGCGCCGCACCTTCCGCAATGTGGCGGTGATCGCCGGGCTGATCGAACGGCAGCAACCGGGGGAACGCAAGACGCGCCGGCGGGTCACGGTCGACTCGGACTTGATCTACGACGTGCTGAGGCGCTACCAACCTGACCATGTGCTGCTGCAAGCCACCCGCGCCGATGCGGCGCGCGGCCTTACCGATATCCGACGTTTGTCCGACATGCTGGCGCGCGTGAAAGGCCGTATCGTGCACCATGAGCTCGACCGGGTATCGCCGTTGGCGGTGCCGGTATTGCTCGAAATCGGCAAGGAAAGCGTTTACGGCGCCGCGACCGACGACCTGCTCGACGAGGCGGAAGAGGATTTGATCGCCGAGGCCACCGCGCCGTGACCGGACTGGCCTGCCGGCTCGACGGCGAAGCCCTGATCGCCGATCTGTCGGGCGCGTTGTACTGGCCGGCGGAACGCACGTTGATTGTCGCCGACCTGCATTTCGAAAAAGGGTCTAGCTACGCCCGGCGCGGCGAATTGTTGCCGCCCTATGACAGCCGCGCCACCCTGGCGACCATACAGGAGGTGATGCGCTGCCATCCGACCGAACGGGTGATCTGCCTCGGCGACAGCTTTCACGACGGCGATGGCCCGTTGCGCCTGTCACGCGATGACACGGATACGCTCAAGAACCTTGCCGCCACGCTCGATTGGATCTGGATCGCCGGCAACCATGACCCGACACCGCCGGCGCAACTCGGAGGCCGTGTGCTGCATGAGCACCGAATTCGCGCCCTCACGTTCCGGCATCAGGCGACGCCAGGCTCGGTCCACGCGGAGATTTCCGGGCACTTCCATCCGCGCGCGGCGATCGATGTGCGCGGCCGCCGGGTGCGCGGTCACTGTTTCGTCACCGACGGCACGCGCCTGATCCTGCCCGCGCTGGGCGCCTATACCGGCGGTCTCGATGTTCACGACCCGGCGATTGCGTCATTGATGCGCGATCCGTTCCGCGTGCTGCTGGCCGGCCGCAGCAAACTCTACGACTTTCCGAGCACACGTCTGCGCGGCGCGCCGATCGCCGCGAAATAGCGCTGCCCGTCAGTCCTCGGGCGGGCCTTTGAGCTCGACCGTGTTGCCGTCCGGGTCCTGGAAATAGATCGACTGGCCGAAGCCATCGGCGCCATAGCGCCGCGCCGGCTCGCCGGGCTCGACGCCGCTGTTCGACAAGTGGTCGGCAATTGCCGCCGCGTCAAAATCGACGACGCGCAAGCAGAAATGATCCATGTTGCGCGCCTCTTCGCCGGCAGCGGCGCCGCCTGCGCGGCCGATTTCGCCGTTGACGTCGACCAGGTCGATCAAGCTCGCGCCGGCGCGCATCTGGACCAGGCCGAGATCGTCGACGCGGCGTTCGACCGGGCAACCGAGCACGTCGCCATAGAAGGCGATCATCCGCTCAATGTCAGCGGTGCGCAGTACGATGTGATCAAGGCCCTTAATCGTGACCATTGCCTACTCCTTGGGTGACCGCCGGCGGACCAAGTCGACTTTTATGACGCGCGCGATACGTCGAATAAGACGGTAGCATGTTATCGCCTTCGCGCATGAGGCGCCAAAAGCGGCTGTTGTGCGGTGGTGGTCAGGCGGACACATTTCAATCGAGAAGAAAGGCGATCGGGTATGCGGCACATGACCAGGTACATCGCTAGCGTATTCACGCTGATCGTTGTGATCGTGGCAATCCCGTTTTTGGCCGCGCCGAACGCCAATGCGGAACCACGCGAAATCGTCACCGTACCGCTTGACCGGGCGGAAGCCCTGGGTACTCGGATCGCCGCTGATCCCGAGATCAAGACCGATGGCGAAGCCTCGATCCGTGTCGTCACGCAATGGCCGACGGTGATCAATCTGGCGGAAGTGATTGGGCCGAGCGTGGCACCGGCCACGCTGATTTACGAGGCCGATATTCGTAGCCAAGATCTGCTTGGCAATGCCTATCTGGAGATCTGGTGCCACTTCGGTGACCAAGGCCGTTATTTCGGGCGCGGTCTCGACTCGACCGTGACCGGCACCACCGATTGGACCAAACTGAGCGTCGATTTTCGCCTGGAAGACGGCCAACGACCGACCCTGGTCACGCTTAACCTGGTGATCGAAGGTGAAGGCGTCGTCTGGGTCGACCGGCCGCGCCTGTTGTACGAGCCACTGCCGTAGTAGCGCTCGCTTCGGCTGACGCCGTGTCGAAAACCGTCGCCTCAAAACTCCCACTGCATGCGAAAGCCGATGCCGTCGATCACCTCGCCTTCGCTCAAGCCGGTGTTGCTCAAATTGTCGATATCGGAATGCACGTAGTTAAGCGAAAACCGAACCAGTGCGGTCGGGTACCAATTAAGCCCCAGCGTAATGTTGTTGGCTGTTCCGCCGCGAATGCCGCCATGCACTAGGTCATTCACGCCGTCATCAAGGTCGATATGGCTGAACCGGGCCGCGACCTCAAAGGCGCCCCAACCGCCCGTCTCCAGATCAAACTCGTTGAACGGCTGCACGCGCCAGAGAGTGGCGAACCGCGAGTAGTAGTTTGGCGACTCGCCTGTCAGATAGTAGCTGCCTTGGACGTAATAGCCGTTGAAACTGAGGTCGCGAAACGCGGTGTCGTGCGGACCGTTATAGCGCTCGATCTCCAGCCGTTGATACTCGGCCTGAAAGGCGAATGAGCCATAGACGCCAAGTAATTCGACGGCCCCGTAATAGAAGTTGTCGATGCGTTCGATATCGCCGGTATCGACGAAAGATGTGTCGTCGATACGCAGTTCCGGCCGCGCGCTGAAGCGTTCGCGTCCGCCGGTCTCGCCGCGGGTCACGGTTGGCTTGCGCCAATAGCCGGCGACGCCGAAATGCAGTGCCTCCGTGCGCTCGGCGATCGGCGCGTAGGTGAACCGGCCGTGAACGCCATAGCCTTCACTATCGCCACCGATTTCCTTTGCCGGCACGCTGTGCAGGCCCAGGCGAAGGTAATTGTGCTTGGTCCGGTACAACGACGAGACACCGAGTGACGGTGTGCCTGGCGCAAAACCAAAAGCGCCCGAGGACATGGCTTCTTCCATAAAGACGCGGCGACTGGAAAAGGTCGAGGCGTCGAGCGGCGGCGATGTGTTCTGCTGGCCAACCAGAAACCACAGGGGATCCAGCCCGCGATAGGCCACCACCGCCGAGCGCAAACCGTCCTGCACGATATCGCCGGTGTCGAAAAAATCGTGCGCGCCGAAAAAGATGAAATCTTGATAGAGCAGCGCGCTGACCAGGAGGATGCCGCGGCGCGCCTTGATGCCCGATTCCAGGTCGGGTTGCAGCGCCTGACTGGTCTCCGGCCCGCCTTGGGCGTTTTGACTGTAAGTGCCGACGTCGAACTGCATCAGCGCGCCGGCGCCGATATTGAAATTGCCATCCTCGGTCTTGTATCGCGGCAGAGGACCGAACACCGCGGTCTCCGGGTTGTAGGCCTGGACCGACTGGCCGGCGTAAACGTCCTCCTCCTGCGCGGGTGCTGTTTCCGGTTGGGGTCCGTTCTGATCGGCTCCGTCCTGTTGCGCGGCAACTGGCGCGACCGAAAACAAACCAATCATGCAAAGCCCCACAACCAGCAGGATCGCCTTTGCAGAACAACGTGATTGAGCGCCTTGCGCGGGGGCTGCCGCAAACGGCGTTGGCCTTCGCCGATGCGGGCGCGATACGGGGTCGATCATACCTGTGGCCTGTCTTTCGGACGCGCCAGCGATTCTAGCGAACCGTGGGCGGTGAGATGGTTCGGGCGCATGCAGCGCCGCTCGTCGGGCTTTGAACTCCTGGCACGGACGGGAGTGCCGTCACCGCGCGCACCGCGACTTGAACCGCCCCCCCAAATCAAGGAAACGGGTACTTTAGGCCCGTCGCGAGGTCAAGCCGCCCTGACGGCATGACTGTCATACCGCGCGACGACCCTGCCATTGAATCGCGGCCTTGGGGGGCGTACTTGTGCGATATCGGACAGCGCATACGAGGCCAATCATGGCGCGTGGACGACTCGTAATGATTCTCGGGCTCGGTCTGGTCGGCAGCTTGCTGGCGGGCTGCGCTTTGCTCACGCCCCTACCCCGACCGACCACGGTCGAGGAGCGGTTAGGCAGCTTTCCGACGACCGACCTGCCGCTCGAGGGCAAGGTCGTGGTGCATTGGACCGAGCGCCACATCCCGTTCGTCGAGGCCGATACCGACGCCGACGCCGCGTTCACCCTCGGCCTGATCCACGCCCACCTACGACTTGGCCAGATGGCGACGCTACGCATGATCGCGCAAGGCCGTCTCGCCGAGGTCGCGGGCCCGGTGGCGGTCGACATCGACCACGGGCTGAGAATTCTGAATTTTTCGCGCGGCGTGAGTGAGACAGAGCAATCTTTATCCACTGAAACAAAAGCTTGGATCGATAATTTCGTAGCCGGTATCAACCACTACCAAGCCCGCGCCGAAACCCTGCCGCACGAATATGCCGTGCTCGGCCTGGAGCCGGAGCCTTGGACCACTTCCGACGTGCTAACCATCGGCCGGCTGGCTGGTAGCGACGTCAATTGGCTGGTTTGGGCGGGCGTGCTGAAACTGCGCGAGCGCGAAGATTGGCCGGACATCTGGGCGCGGCTGGTAGCCAATGGCAGCGCGTCCCTGCCAAGTTTCGAAGACAATGGCGATCTCTCGATGCTCAACGACATTGTCGGCGGGTTAAGTAAGTCAGGCAGCAACAGCGTGGCGGTAGCGGGCCCGCGCAGCGCCAGCGGCGCGGCGGTTATGGCCAGCGACCCGCATCTCGGCATCCTCGCACCCAATGTCTGGTTGATCGCCGGCGTGAAATCGCCGTCCTACCACGCGGTCGGGTTGATGGGACCGGGCCTGCCGATTTTCGCGCTGGGCCGCAATCCATGGGCGGCGTGGGGCGGCACCAATATGCGCGCGGCTTCGAGCGACCTGTACGCCCTTGCCGATGTGCCCGAAAGCGATATCGCCGAACGTCGCGAGCAAATCGGCGTGCGTTGGTGGTTTGACGAGGAGATCACCGTGCGCGAAACCGCGTACGGCCCGGTGATCTCCGATGCGCCGCTGTTCGACGAGGTGAACGGTTCGGGATTCGCGCTTAAATGGACCGGACACCAGGTGAGCGACGAAATCGGCGCCATGATGGCGGTCAGCCGGGCGCAAAACTTTGAAGATTTTCAACGCGCCTTTGACGGTTTCGCGGTGCCCGGCCAGAACATGCTTTTTGCCGACACCAACGGCAATATCGGCCAGGTAATGGCCGTGCGTCTGCCCGCGCGCAACGGCCCACCGCCCGACGACTTGCTTTTCGAGCCGGCCAAGCGCGAACCCTCGTGGCAAGACATGCGCGGTTCCCGCGACTTGCCGTACAGCCTGAATCCGGACGGCGGTTTCTTGGTCTCCGGCAACAACCGTCCCACCGAGACCGATCTCCAGGTCGGATATTTTTTCTCGCCCGACGACCGCGTGGAGCGCATGGCCGAAATCCTCGGCGGTGAGGGAAAAATTGATGTCGACGACCTCGCGACGCTGCAACGTGACGTCTACATGCCCTCGTCGATCGCTTTGCGCGACGTGATCCTGCGTAAGCTCGACGAAGCGGGCTTGCCAATCGGCGACGCAGCCGAGGAGAACAAAGTCGTTGACCGTTTGCGGGACTGGGACGGCCAGTACCGCGCCGACTCGCTTGGCGCCATGACCTTCGAGCAATTTCGCGACGGCCTCACCGAACGCTTTTACGCGTTCAGTTTGGGTGACGCAGACTGGCAGGCATTCGCCAATGTCGGGCGCATCAAGTCGCTGCTGATCGAGGATATCGAGACAGCGCCATCCGACCAGCTCGCCGCCGCCTTGCAAGCCGGTCTCGACACCGCGACCGACGGACTCGGGGACTATGCCAATTGGGGCGACATGCATCGGCTGCGCCTCGCCCATCCGCTCGGCAATCTGCCGGTCATCGGCGGGCGTTACCAATTCAGCGACTACCCGATCGGCGGCAGCACCGACACGATCATGAAAACCGCCCACGCCACCACCGCCGTTCGGCACGCAGTGCGGTACGGTTCGAACGCCCGACACATCTCAGATATGGCGGACCTGGATAGCAATTATTTCGTTTTGCTCGGCGGTCAGGACGGTTGGATCAACAGCTCAACATTTCTCGACCAGGTGCCGCTATGGCTGGCCGGCGAATATATCGACATGCCCTTGCGCATCGAGACCGTGCGCGACACGTTTAGCTATCACATGGACCTGACGCACTAACGCGATCATGCTCGATGCCACGCCGCTGCTCCGGCTGTACGCCTTTCGCCGGCGCCGACAACTTGCCGCCCTGGAGCCGACCGCGGCCCAAAGCACCGAGCTTCTGACCCTGGTGTCACGCGCCGGCGATACGCGATTCGGTCGCGACCACGCGTTTTCCAGTATCCGCAGCGTCGCCGATTTCCAAAAGAACGTGCCGCTCAGAACCTACGATGCGTTCTGGGATGCCTACTGGGAACCGGACTTTCCGCACTTGACCGACTGCACATGGCCGGGAACCGTGCCGTTCTTCGCAGTGTCGTCGGGCACCACGCGCGGGGTCACAAAATTCCTGCCGCTCTCGAACGACATGAACCGGTCAAACGTACGCGCGGCGACCGACCTGTTGGTTCATCACGTCACCAATCGACCCGCAACGCGCATCCTCGGCGGGCGTAGCTTCATGCTCGGCGGCAGCACCGCGCTGATTGAACACGCGCCCGGCATTTTTAGCGGCGACCTGAGCGGTATCGCCGCCAAGGTAATGCCTTGGTGGGCGCGCCGCCGCTATTTCCCGCCGCGCGCGCTCGAAACCATCGAAGATTGGGAAATAAAGATCGACCGCTTCGCCCGCGCGTCGCTCGACCAGGACATCCGCTCGATCAGCGGCACGCCGAGCTGGCTGTTACTCTATTTCGAAACACTGTTCGAGATCACCGGAACGACATCCGGCAGACTCAGCGACGTCTATCCGGATCTGGAAATGTTGGTGCATGGCGGCGTCAGTTTCGAGCCGTACCGCGCACGCTTCGATGCGTTGCTCGCCAACGGCCACGCCGAAACGCGCGAAGTCTATCCGGCCAGCGAGGGCTTTTTCGCCATTGCCGACCGCGGACCCGGTGAAGGGCTGCGGCTGATCATCGACAACGGGTTGTTCTATGAATTCGTCCCGACGGACGAGCTCGGTTCGACGCAACCCACACGGCACTGGATCGCCGATGTCGAAACCGGCGTCAATTATGCGCTCGTGGTTTCGAGCAATGCCGGTCTCTGGAGCTATGTGGTCGGCGACACGGTGCGTTTCGTCGACCTGGATCCACCGCGCGTGCTGGTCACCGGCCGCACCGCATACACGCTATCCGCATTTGGGGAACATCTGATAGGCGAGGAGATTGGCGCGGCGGTCACCGACGCCGCAGGAGCCATCGATGCCCAGGTTACCGACTATGCGGTGGGTAGCCTGTTCCCCGACTCAGAAAGTACGCGCGGCGGACATCTTTATGTCGTCGAGTTCGCCGAGCTAGTCGAGGCCCCTGCCCGGACCGACAGGTTTGCGGCGGCCTTGGACCAGCATTTGATCGAAACCAACGAAGACTACGCTGCCCATCGCGCCGAGGGCTTCGGCCTAAACCCGCCCCGCGTCCACGCGGTACGCCCCGGCACGTTCGCGGCCTGGATGAAACGACGCGGCCAGCTCGGCGGCCAGCACAAGGTGCCGCGTGTGATCAACGATCAAACCCTATTCGCCGACCTCAGAGCTTTCGCCGGCGCCGACTAAAACCGCTTGTCGTATTGGCACCGGTCAGCATTAGAAGATTCGTCGACCAAGCCAGAAAGGACGGTCGCACACCCATATATCGCCAATCGCAGTCTTCGAGGTCGGATCGCTACATAGCATCGCGTCGCGGTTTCTCGCCGGGTTTGTAGCCGCGCGGAATCGTCGTTGGCTGGGCATCGACGGCGAAGTCATCGCCATTGGTATCGGCGGCGTTCACGCGGACGCTGCGCAGTTTTTCCGGCAAATCGAAAACGAAGGCCGGATCGGATGAAACCGACGCCCAAAGCAACATTGTCGCAACATCACCTTGATGGCCGCCAACGGTCATTCGGTCGATGTAGTGGGCCGGTATGGTATCTCCGGTGGCCGCGCTCACCGCCAATCCCGTGTGCATGGGATGGCCAATCTTTAGCTTCAAACGGCTCTCGCCGTCCGGGCGAACGAACTGACGCATCGTAACTTCGCCCGTGGAGAGATAACTGCGTGGCGGCGCGGCCTGACAACCACCTGGCGTCCCGACCGCGACCTCACGATGGGCAACATGCCACACACCGTTCTGATCCATCGCAGCGACGCGGACCGGCGTCGTCTGTTCGAGCCGAATGTTCAGGCCGATCGCGTTGATCGGTTGCGACGGGTAAATGCGCGCGACCTGCGGGAACGGATTGTTTTCGACGAACAGCGCCACTTCAGCCACCTCGTATGGCGCGTCGCGAAAATCCATCACCATGGGCACGCTGAAGGCTTCTTCGACCCGATCGGGCAACACCAAGGTGACGCTGTCATCGTAGACCACCTCCGCGCCCTCGAACTCGAGGTCAAGAATGTCTTGCCAGGCTTCGGTGTCGAGCGGGTTGGCGAGGGCCAAAGACGGCGCCAGGGCAACCACAAAAGCGAGTGATTTTAAGGTCATAGCCCACTATAACCTGAGACAGCGTAGGGAATCCAGGCAGTGTTCGCTGCCGGCGTTTCGCGGCCTGGATTAAGCGAAGCGGCCAGCACAAAGGGCCGCGTGTGATCAACGATCAAGCGCTACTTGCTGACCTCAAGACTTTCACTAACGCCGACTACAGCCCACTGCCCCATCTCCGAAGTCCGCTGACGAAGGTTCAACGGTCATACTCGAGGCATCTGTCTCGCGACTACTTGTAGCCAATTCCGGAAGTTCGCTACGGTCGAGATCGCGCCAGCTGAATGGCTCAAATCGACCCAAAGCGGGAATCTCTTGTTACGTGTTTTTCTTAATTGAAATACCCCTTTTGATTGTATAGAATAAATACTGGATAATAGAGGCCGAGATTGCCGAAGGCCGACGGTTTCTAGCTAAGCTTTCGATAGCGAGTTTTTGATCAAACTTTGGCCTTATTTAACCCTAGAGGCTGGCCCTGATTCATCCAATAAACACCTAGGAAAGTGACGAGCCGAAAGGAGACCGTTATGTGTGACCCGATGTTATCCCTGCAGTCTCGCCAGCGCTCGAAGCAGATCCTCAAACGGCGTATCGTCAAATGCCGGAGCATCGTGGTGGTCGTCGCGCTCGTCTGCACGACTTTGAGCTTCCCTGAAACGGCACAATCGCAACCGGAGCTCGGCACTGTTGTCCAGCACATCAGCGGCACCGTGGACTTCGAGGAGTGCGACGCCGCGGCCCGAAACAACATCAACGACGCCATGGCGCTCGTTCTTGACCGCTTGGAGGACGCCTCCTACCTGGCGTGTCTCAAAGACGCCGTCATCACCGAGACTTTTGGTGCCACCCCAGAGCACGTGCTCCTCCGGCTTAGAGACGAAGTACCTACACGGGTCATATGCCAGGACATTGTGTGCGATAACGCTGACTTCCTCGGATGCACGGGCGTCAGGGACGGAGAAGAGGTTTTCACGATTAAAAACGACCATGCACGCAACGACATGCCGAGCGCGGTGGCCGCAACTGTCGTGCATGAGGTGGCCCACACGAAGGGCTTCGGCCACCCGGGGAGCAAGGCGCGGTTGGACTATCCCTTTACGGTACCCGTCCAGGCCGCGACTTGTGTCCGGAATCTCGTTGCCGACGGTCTCGACCGTAGCGATGCACCAGGTGACACTGAGCTGGCTCCGATTGGCGGCATGGGTGGGGAGAACTTTCAACGTCGCTGCCGCAGGAGCCAGCTGGTGACCGGCATGAATGTTGTCTCCGCCGATTTGGTAAATGGCATCTCAGTTCATTGCGAGGGGGGCGACCTGCCGCGCGTCGGCAGCAACAGCGACTCGACACGTACTCTAGATCGCCGTTGCTCATCAGACAGGAGGGTCGTTGCTCTGCGCGCCCAGTTCGGTGACCGGCCCGGAAGCCCTCCCACCAACGTCGTCAGCTATCTAGCAATGGCATGCGCCAGAATTTCCGATCTAAACGCCGGCATGGAGAACCCGCCGGTCAACTGGCGTTATCTGGGCGGTAGTGGCGGTGATCCTGGCGGAGTCCGACAATGTCCTGCGGGAATGGCAGTAAAGGGCATCCTCGGTCACGCCGGTGCTCGTATCGACGAGATTCGCGTCCTTTGCGAGGACGTTGACGGCATCTCGCTCCCCAATCCTCACGCGCTCACCCTGGCCGGCAGCAGGACAGGACCGGGTAAGATCGGCTTCTGCCTAGGCCGCGGGGTCATGACAGCTCTCTACGGTCATTCGGGAGGATCGATCGACCGCCTTGGAGGTTCCTGCCACCCGACCCAGGGCGCTCCGGTCTTTGGCCTCCCCGAGGTAATAGGTGGCAACGCCACTCGTCATGTCTTCGACTGGAACGGGGGCAATGGCGGCCAGCCGTTCACACTCGCTTGCCGCGAGGGCGACGCTCTTGTTGGCATCGACACCCGGGGAGGAACCACGAGCGTTGACGCCGTCCAAGGCACCTGCGTCAACCCTGCGGAATGGAACTCTCAAAGCTCCACCGTGGCACAGCGGCAAACCGGCTTCACAGGCCGCTCCAGCGGTGTGATCACGTCACTCACCTGCCCACGCAACGAGTACCTTGTGGGCCTCGAAACTTGGGTTGCTAAGATCGCGCACGCCGAACCGACGGTGCAAGGAGTCGTGCCGCACTGCCGAGGCATCGACTTCCAGCCCGTCTTGGCCGAATAGACGTCGTCAGCTGTCTCGCCACGATTGGGTGCCGTACGCTTGGCGAAGATAGGTGATTTGCCGGTTGCGTTACCGAGGAATACTGGTGGAGATCAAATAGTCAACCGTGAACGAATGTTCGTTTCTGGCCGATGGCTGCGTTTCGGCATTCGAATTGCTTTAGGGCCGCTTTGGGTCAAATCTCCGCGTCAGACCGACTGTCGGCGTAGGTCCGGAGTCGGAGGCACGCCGGTTAGGCCGCCGGAGGTTTCGTTTAGTTTTCGGGATTGAAATAGTCCTGGGTGCCTCGGGCGTCGACCGCCTCGGCGATCCGTTCGAGCGCGTGGACGTAGGCCGCGGTGCGCATGTCGATGTTCTTGGTTTTCTTCATTGCCCAAATGCGTTCGGCCTCGGGTTCGATGGTCTGCTCGAGCCGGCGGTGCACTTCGTCCGCGTCCCAATAGAAACCCGACTTGTTTTGCACCCATTCGAAATAGGACACGGTGAGTCTCCCATCACGCGGCATCGCGCTTACCCTGCCGCCCGACGGGCTTTGATTTTTTTGTAGACCACCGGCAGCAGCGATAAGAGCGCAAGGCCGACCAGCGCCGTAATCACCTCCGGCGTCACCACCGAACTCGGGCTGAATTCCACCATGGAATCGAAAATGCTGCCAAGCCCGGCGCCAACCGAGGCGAAGACGAACGCACCGGGGATAATGCCCACAAATGTCGCGATCGCATAAATGCGCAACGGCACGCCAAGGAATGCCGGCACGATGTTCACGACGAAAAACGGAAACAACGGCACCAGGCGCAAAACCAGTAGATAGCTAAGCGCATTCTCTTGGAAGCCGGCTTCCATGCGGCGCAGGGCCGGCCCGGCCTTGGCCCGCAGCGCGTCGCCGAGCGCGGTCTTGGCGATGAGGAACACGACGATCGCGCCGGCGGTCGCACCGATCACCACATAGGCGGTGCCGCCGACAGTACCGAACAAAAACCCACCGGCGATCGACATCACCGCACCGCCGGGAAGCGACAAGGCGGTGCTGGTCGCATAGATCGCCATGAATAGAAGCACCGCGAGAATGCCTTGTTCCGTCACGAACCCGGTCAAAACCGCGCGATTGTCGCGCAAGGCGTCGAAGGTGACGTACTCATCAAGGCCGGCGACGAAGAAAGCCGTGATCGCGGCGGCCATGACCGCCAACGGGAGAATTCGTCTAATGGTGAAACGTGGCGCCGATGCCGGCGCAGCCGGCGTCACCGGTTCGCAATTAGCGTTGGTCATGGATCAAATCCTTTCCCGAAAATCGGCTTACGGCAGGCGCTGCAGGGCGGCGACGAGGCCGCGGGTGCGCGCACTGAACAGGGTCTCGGTGTAGTAGCTTCCAGCGACCCGCTTCGAGACTTCGCTTAAGGTCGGATAAGGCGCGATCAAATTGGCCATGGCGCCGATCTTGAGTCCCTGGTCGACCGCCAGGGTCCAAGCCAGGATCATCTCGCCGGCGCGGGGGCCGACAATGGTGGCGCCGAGCACCCGGCCACGCGGTCCAACCACCACCTTGATCAAGCCATCTGTGTCACGCTCCGCCTGAGCGCGGTCGTTTTCAGCGAACGACCAATCAAGCACGCGCAACTTGCCGTGGCTTTTCTGTGCCTCGGCGATGGTCATGCCGACATGCGCGAGTTCGGGGTCGGTGTAGGTGACCCACGGGACCGCGTGGTATTTCACTTTGGCCGGCAGGCGGAACAGCGCGTTGCGGATCACGATGCCAGCGTGATAGCTCGCCATGTGGGTGAACTGGTATCCGCCAGCCACGTCGCCGATGGCGAAAACCTTGCGATTGCTCGTGCGCAGGCGATCGTCGACCGCAATACCTTTCGGTGTGTAAGCGATGCCGGCTTCATCGAGGCCGAGGCCGTCAACATTGGCACGCCGACCCGCGGACACCAGCAGATGCGAGCCGTTAATCCGGCGCTCGTCGCCTTCGACCCCGATCAAGACCGCAACGCCATTACCGTCTTGGCCGGCGGCCTTTACCTGTGCGCCCTCGACCACCTCGACGCCATCGGTGATCAGGCTCTTGCGCACCACGGCGGCAGTCTCGGGATCGTCCTTGGGCAGAATGCGGCGGCTTTGCAACAAAGTGACTTTCGCGCCGAGACGCCGATGCGCCTGAGCCAGTTCGCAGCCGATTGGGCCGCCGCCAATGACGATTAGGTGGTCGGGCCGCTCGCGCAGATCGAACACGGTTTCGTTGGTCAGGTATGGCACCCGCGCAATGCCCGGCACATTGGGCAGCGCCGGCGACGATCCGGTCGAGATGACGAAACGACGCGCCTGAATGCGGTGACCGTCGGCCTCGACTTCGCGCGGACCGGTGAACCGGCCGGCGCCCCGAATCACCTGGACGCCCAAGGATTCGAACCGCTCGACCGAGTCGTGCGGGGCGATGGCGGCGATCACGTCGTGGACGTGATCGCTCACCTCGTGGAACCGGACCTCGGGCTCATGGCCATTAATGCCAAAACGGCCGCTGGTCCGCGTGACGTGCGCGGCATGAGCGGCGGCGATCAGCGCCTTCGACGGCACGCAGCCATAGTTCAGGCAATCGCCACCCATCTTGGCCTTTTCGATCAGCACCACCTTGGCGCCCATCTGCGAGGCTCCGGCGGCAACGCTGAGGCCACCGGAGCCGGCGCCGATCACGCACAGATCGGCTTTGATTGCCCGAGCCATCGGTTAGCCCTCGACCACCAACCGGTAATCAGGCGTCGGGTTGAGCGGGCAGGAGTAGAAATATTCACCCTCTTCCAACACGATCTCGTAGTCCTTGGTGGCGCCGGAAACCAAGCCGCCGCCCGACACACTCGGCAAGCTCACCCGGCCGACAATGCCGGCGCCGCGCAGCCAGAAACCGAGCTCATACGGCACGTCCTGATTGGTCACCCGAAACACGTAACGTCCGGGTTTGAGCGTGATCACGTCCGCGTCTTCGGCGCGCTGCTCGCCGCCTGCGGAATTGATGGCTTTGCAGTCCTCTGCACTCTGGGTCTCAAACATGCGATCGACGCCGTTCTCCGATTCGACGAACTGGCAGGCCACCTGCGTCAGTTCGACGACGGTCGGCTCGTCGGTCGCGCCGAAGGCGGCGGTGGTCAGCAGGCATCCACCGGCGATAGCGGCGAGGATCGTGGTCTTGCTCGACTTGATCATGGCTAGGCTTCCTTTGCGCTGTCGGTTTCACGGTTCCGTGATCACGGTTTGCGGATCGACGGCCGTTATGTTGCAAAGGAGAGTGACCAAGCCGCGCTAGCGTTTGAAATATCAATGTGCTTTGGTTTTGATACCCGCCGGCTATGGTGCCGCTAACAATGGGGCAAGTCCTTGGAAATGCATCAGATCCGCTATTTCCTGGCGGTCTGCGACGAGCTCAATTTCACCCGCGCGGCTGAGCGTTGTAACGTCGCTCAGCCTTCGCTGACGCGCGCCATCAAAAAGCTCGAAGAGGAACTCGGCGGCGCTCTGTTCCGGCGCGAACGCAACCTGACCCATTTGACCGATTTGGGCCGCCTGATGCGGCCGCATCTATTGCAGACCTATCAGGCCGCCGAAGCGGCGAAGGAGCAGGCGGAAAGTTTCGCCAATCTCGACAAGGCGCAGCTCAATCTCGGCATCATGTGCACCATCGGACCGGCGCGGGTGGTCAATCTAATCGCTCAATTGCAAGCGCAACTGCCCAATCTCGAGCTCGAATTGCACACCGCCAAGGGATCAGAGCTCGTAGACATGATGATAGCCGGCGACCTCGACGTCGCGCTGATCGGCCTTCCTTCGTTCCCTGATCGCCTGAACGCCGAGCCGGTTTACACCGAGCGCTATGTCGTCGGATTTCCACCCGGCCACCGGTTCGAAGAAATGGCCTCGGTGCCGGTCGCGGAAATTTCTCAAGAGACGTATCTGCGACGCATTAATTGCGAGTTCCCAGAATTTTACGCAGCAATTGGAACGCCAGACGAGGAAGCGACGTTTAAGGTTCGATATGCCAGCGAACGCGAAGAATGGATTCAGGCGATGATCCTGTCCGGGCTCGGATGTTCCTTCATGCCGGAATATCTGCCGCTGTTTCCGGGTCTGAAGACCCGCGTACTCAGCGAGCCGGAGGTAACGCGCGAAGTCAGCCTAGTTACCGTGGCGGGCCGCCAATTCCCGCCGGCGGTTTCGACCTTCGTCCGCCTCGCACGAAACTACGACTGGCAGGCCCGCGTCTGACCGGCGGCAATTGGAGTAGCAGCCGACATGCGACTAAGCGACTTTAAGGTTCTCTCGTTCGACTGCTACGGCACATTGATCGACTGGGAAACCGGCCTGCTCGCGGCATTCGAGCCGTGGCGAAGCCGAACCCGCGTGGGCATCAAGACCGAAACCTTGCTCGAAGCGTTTGCTCGCCACGAGGCCTCGCAGCAATCTGAAACGCCGACGATGCTCTACCCGGACGTGCTGGCGCGGGTTCTCAATCGTATCGGTGCCGAGCTCGATGCACCCGCCGGCGAAGAAGAAATGAAACGGTTTGGCCAATCGGTTCCCGACTGGCCTGCATTCCCCGACAGCGGACTGGCGCTCGAGTATCTGCATGGGTTCTACCAACTCATCATATTGTCGAACGTCGATCGCGAGAGTTTCGCCGCGTCGGAGGCCAAGCTCGGCGTCAAGTTCGACGCCGTCTATACCGCGCAGGACATTGGGTCTTACAAGCCGGACGTGCGCAATTTCGACTATCTGATCGACCATGTCGCAGAGAGGGGCTTTGCGAGCGGTGACCTGTTGCACGTGGCGCAAAGCCTGTTCCACGATCACGGGCCGGCTCACTCGCGCGGTCTCGCCAGTGCGTGGATCGACCGGCAGGGCGACCAGCCCTACGGCGGTGCGACAAGCGCTCCTCCGGCCGATGTCCGATACGACTTTCGCTTTGACAGCCTCGCTGCATTGGCGGACGCTCACCGTGCGGAAATCAACAGCTAGAGCGAATTTCGAAGCCGCGCGGTCATTCGCGACGGGGGATGATCGAGACAGGCTCTAGAGCCTCTCTTTTCTTTGCGTGACCCAATTATTCCCAGCCGGCGCGCCGCATGCTAGGTTCCGCCGAAATGCCCCCCATACCTTCTTCAGGTGCCGAATCAGGAGGTCTCATGCCGGCCGACTCCAGCCCGCAATTCCAACCCGCCAACAAGCCAGCCAAGCCGATTTCGATGCTAAGCGAAACGGGCAAACTGCGACGCGACGCGCAGCCCGACTTGAGCGAAAAAGAAGCGCTCGAAGGGCTCCGGCTGATGAAAATGGGTCGCGCCTTCGACGAGAAATGCCTCAGTCTGCAACGTCAGGGCCGGCTGGGAACCTTCGCGCCGATTTTTGGCCAGGAGGCGACATTGGTCGGCACCGCGATGGCGATGGATCCGAAGCGCGATTGGGCGGTGCCGCAATATCGCGAATTTCCGGTGCAGCTTCGTCAAGGGCTGTCGATGAAGTCGATCATTCTATATCGCCGTGGGCATCCCGATGGCGGCATCATTCCAGATGGTGTCAACGTGATGTCGACGCAGGTGTCACTCGCGGCACAAATCCCGCACGCGGTCGGCCTCGCCTGGGGCTTGAAGCTGAAGGAACAGGACGGCGTGGCGGTCGTCTTTTTCGGCGACGGCGCGTCGTCGGAAGGCGATTTTCACGAGTCGTGCAATCTTGCCGGTGTCGTCGATGCGCCGGTGATCTTCCTGTTGCAGAACAATCACTGGGCGATCTCGACACCGCGCTCCAGTCAAACCGCCGGCGCCGACTTCGCCTCACGCGCACCGTCCTATGGCTTTCCCGGCGTGTCGGTCGACGGCAACGATTTGTTCGCCGTGCACAAGGTGGTCAAGGACGCCGTCGAACGCGGCCGCAGGGGCGAAGGCGCGACGCTGGTCGAGGCAGTGACATATCGCATGGGTATGCATACAACCGCCGACGACCCCACCCGCTACGTCGATCCAGGCGATTTGGAGACCTGGTCGAAACGCGACCCGATCGTGCGGGTCGAGAAATATCTCGCGGCACAGGGCCAGTGGTCGGACAAGACCGCCGCCGCGTGGGACGAGGAAATCCAGAACGAGATCGAGGCTGCGTTCGCCGAAGCGGATGCCCACGCCCCGCCCGACCCGGCGGCGATTTATGAGCACGTGTTTGCCGAGACCACGCCAACGTTGGCGCGCCAGCGCGCGGCGCATCTCGGAACCGCGTGATCGAGGAGGACCAACCATGCCAACAATGAATATGGTCGAGGCCATTCGCTCGACGCTCAAATCAGAGATGCAGCGCGACGAAACCGTCATGCTGATGGGCGAGGATGTCGGCCATCTCGGCGGCGTGTTTCGCGTCACCGACGGGCTGCAGCAATTTTTCGGCTCGCGCCGCGTGGTCGACACGCCGCTCGCCGAAAGCGTGATCGCCGGCTCGGCACTCGGCCTCGCATTGGCCGGATGGCGGCCGGTGGTCGAAATCCAATTTCTTGGTTTTTCGCAGCAATGTTTCCATCAGATCAACCAGCAGATTTCGCGCACCCGGTTCCGCACCCGCGGCACGCAGAACGCGCCAATCACCATCCGCTCGCCGTTTGGCGGCTGCGTGCGCACGCCGGAATTCCACAGCGACTCGATGGAGCAGACTTTCGCGCAGTCCTCGGGGTTGAAAGTGGTGATGCCGTCGAACCCCTACGACGCCAAGGGGCTGCTGGCGCAGGCGATCCGCGACGACGATCCGGTTTTGTACCTCGAACCGTTGCGTGGCTATCGATTGGTCACCGGCGACGTGCCGAACGAGGATTACACAATTCCATTCGGCAAGCTGAACGTGCTGCGCGAGGGCACCGATATCACCCTGGTGGCGTGGAGCCAGGCGGTACCGATCGCCGAGAAAGCGGCTGAGCTGGCCGCCGAAAAAGGCATCAGCGTCCACCTGATCGATCTTCGCACCCTGGTGCCGCTCGATGAGGAAGGGTTGGTCGAGGCGATTGAAAAGACCGGCCGTTGTGTCGTGGTGCACGAAAGTCAGGCGACCGCCGGATTCGGCGCCGAGGTTCTGGCGTTGATACAGGAGCAGGCGTTTTATTCGTTGGAAGCGCCGATGCGGCGGGTTACGGCGCCCGATACACCGTATCCGATGCCCAGCGTCGAGGACCATTTCATCCCGAGCGCCGAACGGGTGGCGGCGGCGATCGAAGAAACCATGGCTGATCAATGAGCGAGTTCAAGTTCGACCTTCCGGATGTCGGCGAAGGCCTGAGCGAAGGCGAGATCGTGCATTGGCACGTCGCGCCGGGCGACGCGGTCAAGGCGGACCAGATTATGGTCGACGTCCAGACCGACAAGGCGGTGGTCGAGATTCCCGCACCGGTCGCCGGCACCATCAAGACGCTCGGCGCCAAACCTGGCGACATGCTGCCGATCGGCCAGATGCTTGCGGTGATCGAAACCGATGGTCCGGCGCCTGTTTTGCCTTCGCACGGCGGCCACGGCGACGCGCCGGCAAAACCCGCCGAAGCACCGGCAAAGCAAGCGGCGGCGGCCGCAGCGCTGGAGCCGACCCCGTCTCCCGCGAACGGCAAGCCAAAAAGGGCGCTGGCCAGCCCAGCGACCCGCAAGCTTGCGGTCGAGCTCGGCATCGACCTCGCGACGGTCAATGGGTCAGGCAATCGCGGGCAGATCACCAAAGACGATGTGCGCCGCGCGGCCGAAGGCGGTGGCGCGCCCGCCGCGGCACCGTCCGCCGCGCCGGCTCCCGCACCGATGCCGGCCGCGGTCATCGCGCGGCCGTCCGGCGAGGACCGGGTTGAGCCGTTGCGTGGCCTTAGACGCCAGATCGCCACCACCATGGCGGCTGCCTGGCGCGACATCCCGCACATTCTGACCGCCGAGGAGGTCGACGCGACCAACCTAGTCGGCGCCCGCAAAGCGCTCAACGAGGAGTTCGAGGCTCAGGGCGTCAAGCTCAGCTATCTGCCGATCGTTATGAAGGCGTGCGTGGCGGCGCTCAAACGTTATCCCAGCTTCAACGCAAGCTTGGATATGGAGCGCCAGGAAATCATTTATCGCCACCGCTACAATATCGGCTTCGCCACCGCGACGCCCGATGGGCTGATCGTGCCGGTGATCCACGACGCCGACCTGAAGTCGCTGCTCGACATCGCGCGCGAGATCGACGCGCTTGCCGCCGCGGCGCGTGCCCGCAAGATCTCAATGGAGCAACTGTCCAACGGCACCTTCACGATTTCCAACTATGGCAGCTATGGCGGCAGCTTCGGCACGCCGATCATCCGACCGCCCGAAGTCGCGATCGCCGGCATCGGTGCGATCAAGGATACGGTGGTGCCGGTCGACGGCGCACCGGCGATACGCCCCATTCTGCCGTTGGTGGTGTCCGCCGACCATCGGATGAATGACGGCGAACATCTTGGCCAGTTTGTCGGTGCCATCGGAGCCTATCTCAAGGATCCGGTGCGACTGCTGAGTCAACTCTGATGGTTGTCGGCCAGCTCGAGGAAGCGGTCGATCTTGTCGTCATTGGCGCCGGGCCTGGTGGTTACGCCGCGGCGTTGCGCGGCGCGCAGCTCGGCCGCAAGGTCACACTGGTCGATCGCGACGGCGCGAATGGCGTCGGCGGCGTATGCCTGCGCGTCGGCTGCATTCCCTCGAAAGCACTGATCGAGAGCGCCGATCTCGCACAGAAAGTTCGCGACGCCGACAGATTCGGCATCAAGGCCAGTCTCGACCGTGTCGACATGGAACGGTTTCAGGCTTGGAAAGCCGAAGTTATCGGCGGCCTGACCGACGGTGTGCGGATGCTGTTGAAGTCCGCCAAGGTCGATATCATCGAAGGCACGTTTCGCTTCAACGGCACCGACAAAGGCGTGGTCACGCCACACGAAGGCCAAGCTCGATTCCTCAACTTCAAGGATCTGGTGATCGCGACTGGCTCGCGACCGGTGGAACTTTCCGATCTGCCATTCGACGGCAAAACCATTCTCGACTCGACCGGGGCGCTCGACTTGGATCAATTGCCCAAGACCCTGGCAATCGTTGGCGCCGGTTATATCGGTCTTGAACTCGGCATCGCGTTCGCCAAGCTTGGCGTCAAGGTCGCGATGGTCGAGGCCGAAGATCGAATTTTGCCGACTATGGACGCCATGCTCAGCCGCCCTGTCGCCAAGACCATCAAGGTGCTCGGTATCGATCTCCACTTGAACACCAAGGCGACCGGTCACAGTCGCGGCAAGCTGACGCTGGTCAACAGCAATGGCGAGCAGAAGATCGCCGCGGAAAAAGTAATTGTCGCGGTCGGGCGCAAGCCAAATACCGATGACCTCAGCCTCGTTGACGCCAGGATCGAAACCGACAATCACGGTTTGATCGCGGTGGCCGACGACCGGCGCGTGACGCCTCACATCGCGGCGATCGGCGACATCACCGCCGGCCCCGCCCTCGCGCACAAGGCAACCGCCGAGGCGATCGTCGCGGCCGAGGCGCTGTCCGGCCGGAAGACCGCGTTCACCGCCCAGGTGATCCCGGCGGTCGTCTTTTCCGATCCCGAGATCGCAACCGTTGGCCTGACCGACGAGCAAGCCTCGGCCGAGGGCATCGAGCCGCACACCGCAAGCTTTCCCTTGACCGCCTCCGGCCGCGCCAAGACCCTTGGCGTGCGGGATGGCTATTTGCAGATCGTGGCCGACAAAGCCGACGATCGAGTGATCGGCGTGCACGCGGTGGGCCCGCATGCGTCCGACCTGATCGGCGAAGGCACGCTCGCGATCGAGATGGGCGCCACGGTCGAGGACATCGCGCTCACCATCCATGCTCACCCGACCCTCGGCGAACTTTACGGCGAAGCCGCTCATCTCGCCATGGGGCAGCCGATCCATATGAGCCTGCGCGGCAAACGCTAAGGCCTCTTCCGATTTAAGCCCTTAGCATGGCACTCAATTTCGATGACAGCTTATTGGCCGTTGGACAGAAACAAAACCTGACCGCCTTCGGCCAGGTTTTGGTCGGCGATTGGGCCGCCCCTTATCGAGTGCGCTTGCACGGTTGACATCAGAAGCCTTTCGCCCGGCTTTGTGTCAAATAGGGATGTCACATCGATTATGCCCGATGTCTCCCACGCGCCGAGCTCGTCGGCCTTTGAGTCCGAAGCTTTGAACGGTGCGCGATCAACCTCGGCGATACGCGAAAGCGACCCGGTCTTCGGATGCACCCGCCAGATCGACGCCTCGCGCCCGGAGACACCGCCGAACTCCGCCAGATCGGTGCCTGGATCTTCCTGGACATAAATGGAACCATCGTCCGCCCACACCAGATTATCCGGGCTGCGAAGACCGAAATCCGGATTGGGCCGACCAGCCTGTTTGGGGTCGTCGTAGGAATCGCCGTCAAACAAGATCGAGATATCAGCGTGCACGCCCGAACCGCCGGAGCCGCAGCCGCGTTCGAAATCCGGACGCACGCGATACAGCGTGCCCCAGTCATCGGCGGCATACGACTCGCCGTCGCCGGTGGAGGCAAACACGGCCTCGCCAGAATCGAACGGATTGGTATGCAGATCCTCCGGCCGCGCAAAGGCGAAAGTCTGTCGCGCACGCGCGCTAGCCCTCATTTCATCCGCGCCTAGCCCGGCAACAGGACTTCGGATGAAACAGCCGCCTAGTGTTTCCGGGCCGGTTGACCCATTCCAGTTGTCCGGGCTGTTACGACCGACATCATAGGCGCGCCACGCGAACATGAACCCCTGTGCGAGGCCGTTGCGTCCGAGGAAGTCGCCGTCGGGATCCTTCTTGCCGACATAGAGCCACAACGGCGCCCCGGACGTGTCGTCGCCAAGCAGGAAGGCGACGGTGCCGGGCGCCGGCGGCGCAATCGGCGTCACGTTTTCCCACGCCGCCCGTCCCATCGCCGGCACCGCCCACAATTCGCCTGCCTCAACGTCCAGAGCCCACACGAGGCCCCCCTTCTGGCGACGGTTTGAGCTCATTTCCTCATTCGCGAAAAAAATATCGTCGACGAGGCCAAGCGTTCCGGCGGTCACAGCGCGGCCTGAGCAAAAACGGCCCAAACCGTCGCTGTCATGGTCAGTTTCATTGATCTGTGCGGCGGCGGTCACGGCACGGCCATCGGCATCGTAAATCGTGTCATAGGCAAGCCCGGCCGCCGTCACCGCGCGAGAGGCCGGGTCGAGATCGAGATAGCTGATGCGTGCGCCGGTGAGCCGGGTGCCGTTTGCCAGCGCATAATCGTACCCATCCCCGGGGCTCAATTCATGGTTTAGCAAAATACGCACACGATCATCGCCCGAACCGGCCATTACCCGATAAGCCCCCATGCCATCGGGTTTTCCGGGTGGGATGTAGCCGGTCACAGTCTCTCCGATTGTCGCGACGGGCGTCACCGACCAACCGTCAAGTCCGGTGAGCATCGGCGGCCCGTTGGTCTCGAAGGCTTCCGCGGCCGCGGTTGACGCGTGACCGACCAGGATCGCCGTGGCCATTATTTGCAACAACCTCGGCCTTGGATCAGTCACCGCTACCTCTCCTTGCACGATGCAAAGCGGCGGCCGGACACCCGACCGCCGCGCTGCAAAAAATGTTTGTTAGCTAATTATCGAGTAGACCTTCGAGAATGCCGATCGGATCGGGAAATTCTGCCTCCTCCTCTGCTGGCGCCGGCGCGGGTGCCGGAGCAGCGTCAGACGCTGTGGGTGCCGGCGCCGGAGCCGGTGCGGGCGCCTGGGCCGGTGCCGCGTCTTGCTCTCCTGACGCACCGGGAATCAGGTTCTCCAAAACACCCAGGACACCGCCATCGTCGCTGCCGCCGGCGGCACCGCCGTCGCCCGAACCTGGCAGCGGCAGAATATCGGGCAAGGCCTCAAGAACGCCGCCGACCGCGCCGCCGCCTTCCTCCAAAATCGAGACCGGCAGGTCGATCCCGAGTTCGGCCGCGTTCTTGACCACGTTTGCCGGCAGCACCGCAAGCCGTGTCGGATCCTTGGCGATTTCCTCGAACACCCCGGCCATATCGACATTGTAATCCGGCTTGTGCCAGGGTCCGGTGATCGCCACGGGGATTGGGATGCCGGCCAAGGCATCGGTGCCGCCTTGCCCTTCCAAGCTCGCCACCAACCTGGCGGTGACACCGTAATCAACGATCCGCGGCGGCATCGGCACCGCCCCCGCACCGTCAATACGCAACAACGGCGCAAGCATTTTGAGGTCGTCATTGACCACCACGCCATCGGTAATGGTGAAAGTGCCACCCATCTCGCTGAAATCAGTGCGTTGCGGGCCACCGGAAGCACCGCCGAAACTGCCGACCTCTCTGAGGGTTTCAGCAATATTGATGCCCTCGATCGCGCCATCGGTGAACGAAATCACGCCATCGCCGTTTAGCGTGCTCACAATTTCCCGTTCGGTCGCCCCACGTGCGGTCCCCTTTGCGGTGACCATCATGGTGCCGCTCAAACGATCGGTGTCGGCAAACGCTTTGAGCAGTGGCAAAGCCTGAAGCCCTTCGGCGCGCAGATCATAGTCGAGCCCGATTGCACCGCCTGAACCATCGATGGTGGCGTTGGCGACAACCGTCCCGCCGGCGAGACGTATTTCCTTAATGACCGCATTTAGGACACCGCCATCCAGCAAAGCGCTGAGATTCGCGGTCTCAATCGTGAGGTCTTTGTAGAGCACGTTCTGCGCGGTGACTTTGATATCGGCCTGAGCCGCGTAGAGCGGCGCGATATCAATTGGCAGGTCGCTCCAATCGCCGGGTCCCGCGTCCGGAGCCGGCACTCCCGGCTGACCGCCGCCGCCCGCATCCGCCGGCCCTTGGTCGGCCGGCTGCTCGGCTTGCGGCGGCAGGTAGGCGTTAACGTCGAGCTGATCGATGGTAAGTGCGGCCTGGACGACCGGCACCTCACCCGAGCCGTCGAAACTGCCGGTCGCCGAGGCGTTGAAGGCGCCGCCTTCAATCACCGCGCTTTCGAGCGCGACCTTGGCACCATCGGCGGCAAGTTTGGCCTGCAGGTTGAGCGGACCGGGGTCCGGTTGGCCGTCCGGCAGCGGCTGGCCGAGCCAGGCCGCGAGCGCGCCGACCGAGCCAATCGCCAGCGACATATCGCCGTCTAGGCCCGGCACCGGGTTCTGCTGCACCGCGCCTTTGTACGCCGCCTCGATCAGGTTCGACGCGACCAACATGTCGAGATCAAAGCGATCGCCGCCAAGCACTTGCGGTATCGGGTCGAGGCCGAGCGCGAGCGTCACTCTTTCGCCGTTGTAAACCACCTCGGCGTCCAATTTGGGCGAGGCATCGAAACCGGGGAGCGACGCCTTTAAGGTCAGTTCAGACAAGCCAGCCGCCGCGTCGGTCGCCTCGACGCCGGTGAGCGCGAAATCGATACTCGCTGACAACGCTTCTGCCAACGCGCGTGGATTCGCACCTTCGCCTTTGGCGCTGAAGGTGCCGGTCGCGTTCCCGGTGATCGGCACCGCAGCCTTGGCAGCGTCGGCAAGCGCCGCGACCGCGACGTTGGCGATCGAGACCGCCGCGTCGACGCCCAAATCAGCGCCCGAGGCATCCATGGTTACGTCCGCGGTGACACCGCCGCCGTACAATCCGAGTTCGGCGAGCTCCATGCGATGCACGCCGCCATCCATGGCCATCTTGAGATCGATCGGTCCGACCTCGTAGCCCATGGCACGCACTTGGCCGATGCGGATCGCGACCGTGCCGTCGGTGCCGCGCATCGGCGCGAGATCGAAAGGTTCGGTCGACAGGCCGGCCAGCAGGTCGCCGCCGCCAACAGCAGCCGTGCCACTATCGGTGGCGGCCGGCGCCGCGACGGCGGCAGGAGCTTCGGCGGCCGCCTGCTCGACAGCAGCCGGTTGGGGTGGCAAGTAACGGTCGATATCGAGCGAGTCAGCGTCGAGCGTGAAAGCGACCTGACGCACATCGCCCGAAGCATCCAGGCTGCCGGTCGCGGTAGCGTTCAGGCCCTCGCCTTCGATCACCGCCTCGGACAGCACGATCTTCGGGCCATCGGCGCTCAGGCTCGCCCGCACGGCGAGCGGCCCTGGGTCGGGCTGGCCATCGGGCAGCGGTTGGCCAAGCCAACTTGCCAGTGCGCCGACCGAGCCAATGTCGAGATTGAAATCACCGTCCAGGCCCGGCACCGGTCGCTGCTGAACCGCACCCTTGTAGGCCAGATTGACCAGCTTTGACGCGACCGAGAGATCAGCCGCGAAACGATCGCCGCCGATTACCTGCGACAGCGGGTCGGTGGTCGCCGAAAGGTCGACTTTTTCGCCGTTGTAGAGCACCGCGACCTTCAAATCAGGCGGCGCGTCAACGCCCGGCAAATCAAGCAAAACCGAGACCTCCGACAGCGCCGAAAGCGTCGGGTCGGCAGATTTCATGCCGGTAAGACTGAAATCGATGCGCCCGGCAGCACCTTGCGCCAGTGCGCGCGGACTCGCGCCCTCGGTCCGTACCGCCAGCGTGCCGGATGCTACGCCGACCACGGGTACATCGGCCTGGGCCGCCTCGGCCAAGCGGCCGACCGGCACCGAGGCGAGCTCGACCGAGGTATCGAGAACCAAGCCGTCGCCCTTCGGTTCGATAGACAGCCAACCATTCACCTTGCCATCATACAGGCCCATCTCGTCGACAAAGGCGCTGAGCACCCCGTCGACGATATCGAGCTTGACGTCGATCGGCCCGACTTCGTAGCCCATCGCCGAAATCCCACCGAGCTTGATCTTGATATCGGCTTGAGTGGTCTTGAGCGGGGTTAGATCGATCGGATCGCTCGGCAGCGCGGCGAACAAATCGCCAGGCGCGGCATCGTCGGCCTCTGCGGTGTCGGAAGGCTCGGCCGCCGGCTCCGGCGCTGCTGCCACAGGTGCCGCGTCTGCCTTGGGTGGCGGCAGATAGCGGTCAATATCGATCCGATCGCCTTCCAAGTTAAACACGATCTTGGTGGTCTGGCCGGTTCTCTCGAAACTGCCCGATGCGGTGGCGTTGAGACCATCGCCCGCGAGCGTCGCCTCGGACAGGGTCACCGCCGACCCATCGGCGGCAAGCGTCGCCGCCAGCTTGAACGGCCCGGGGTCGGGCTGATCTTCGGGCAGTGGCTGACCCAACCAACTTGCCAGCGCGCCGACCGAGCCAATGTCGAGCGACATCGAACCGTCGAGCCCAGGCACCGGCGACTGTTCGACGGCACCGTCATAGCCTGCCGTGACCAACGCCGACTCGATCGAAGCGACCAGGGTGAAGCGTTCTTTCGCCAGCGCCTGGCCGAACGAGTCGGCAAGCACGTCGATCGTCACCGGCTCGCCATTGAGCGTCACACCGCCCTTGAGGCTCAGCGGACTCTCGGGCGACGGTGCGGTCAGCTCAATATTGAGCGCCTCGGCTACGATGGTTTCCGTGCCCGTCGCATCGCGCATACTGAACGCGCCGTTTTCGATCTGAATCAGGCCGATGCGAATCTCGGGCGGCGTGCCGGCCGCTTCCGGCTCGCTTACAGGACTGTCTCCGGCATCAGTGCCCCCGCCGCCGCCCGCGTCATCGGTCGCCTGCGGCGCCAGTTCCCAATTGGGCCGGCCGCCCGCATCCGCTTCAAGGTAAATCGCTGGGTCGCGGATCACCACGGAGTCGATCACCGTCGAACCACCGATCAGCGCCATGCCGTCAAGCGAGGCGCTGAGCGAGCCGATCGACACCATCTCCGCGGCGACTCCGCCTTCGGCGTTGGCCAGCCTTACGCCGCTAACGTCCAACGACAACGACGGAAACAATGACAGCGAGATATCGCCATCGATCGCCAGGACGCGCCCCGTGGCGTCTTCCGCGGCGCCGGCGATGCGATCCTTGACGAATCCGGTGTTGATCACGAACGGCAAGCCGACCACGACCAAGACGACCAACGCCACCACGATCCCAACCAACCAAACAATAAATTTCATTGCCCCATGCTCCCTCGGCGCTTTTAGGCCGACCGTCAATGTGGCGTTCGCGGCATCGCGATACAACCGTTTTTGCGGCCGATCCGCGTGACGGCGAGCACGGTTGCGACCGCCGCATGCGCTTGATCGCAATTGGGCCACGGAGTAGCGTAGCCCAGTTCAATGACACGCTAGAGGGCGGATCACGCCTCGCGACCGGCTGGGTGGGTAGCAACTTGAATTAGGAGGGCCATCCGAGCTGCGTGCACGCACGCGATATACGCTGACGGTTTTTAGGGAGAGGCTTCGATAATGGACCAGCTAAAAAAGTTTGTTTTCGCCTTCGGCGCGCTCGCGCTAACCGCGGGCGGCGCCAATGCCGATACCACGGACGTGACCTGGGCGACCAAGGTTACGATCGCCAAATCCGGCGCCCATTGCGCCGATGATCCAAATTGCATGAACCGTTATCACCCTGACATTCCAATGCGGGGCAACGCCAACCCGGGCGACTACATTATTTTCGAGACCCGCGACGCGCTCGACAGCGATCTGACGCTCGATTCGACCGCCGACGACCTCAGTGCGGTCGATCTCAATCTGGTGCATCCGATGACCGGCCCGGTCAATATCAACGGCGCCAAGCGCGGCGACGTTGTCGCGGTCACACTGGTCGATATCGAGCCCGACGAATTTGGATACACCCTGATCGTGCCCGGCTTCGGCTTCCTGCGCGATCTGTACACCGAGCCGTTTTTCGTCGGCTGGCGCACCGGACGCGATGGCGCCAGGTCGGACCAGATGCCCGGCATCAAAATTCCGATGTCGGCGTTCATGGGCTCGGTCGGCGTGTTGCCCGGCGAACCCGAAGTACAGGCTTGGAAAGCCCGCGAGGGCGCTCTTGGCGCCGCCGGCGGTATCGCCTTGATGCCCGAGCCGACCGGCGCCCAGCCGGCCGCCGTGTGCGGTCCGGGCGGCAGCGGCGCTGCCGATTGCCTGCGCACCATTCCGCCACGCGAGAATGGCGGCAACATGGATGTCCAACAAATGCAGGTCGGCACGACGCTGCTGCTACCGTGCTTCGTCGATGGTTGCGGCTTGTTTGTCGGCGACGTGCATTTCGCCCAGGGCGACGGCGAAGTCTCCGGCACCGCCATCGAGATCGGCGGCAAAGTCACCGTGCGCACCGAAATCCGCAAGAGCGCCGGCGCCCATATTACCGCGCCCCATTTCGAGGGCGGCGCGCAGCTCAAGACCATCGCGCCGACTGAGTTCTACGCCACTGTCGGATTCCCGCTCAAGAAAAAGGGTGAGATCCCGCCGTTCATCGCCTATCTCGATGGCGGCCAGATCGCGGACCTCGAGAATATGAATGAGGATCTGACCCAAGCGGCGCGCATGGCACTGATCGACTTGATCGCCTACGTCCAGCGCGAACACGGTCTGAGCCGCGAGCAAGCCTACATCCTGACCAGCGTCGCCGCCGATTTGGTGGTCGGTCAGGTGGTCGACCTGCCGAACTACGCGGTCTCGGCAATTCTCGACCTCAGCGTGTTCGAGGAATAGCGAGCGCGCAGGAGCAAGCCCCGGGTGGTCCTCGGCGCCTTGGCGTCGGGGACCGGGGTTCGTGACGCATGATTGATCGACGCACGGTCCTGAGAGCGGGTTTGGCCGCGACGGTTTTCATGATGGCCGGCGGCCACACGCCCTATCGCCAGTGGACCGTCTACCGGCGGAAACACTTGCTGATTGGCACCTGCCGGGCCGACGAGCCGACCTACCCGCTCGGCAAGCGGATCGCCGCAACGCTGGAACAGTATTTGCCGGAGAGCAAGGCACGGGTAAGCCGCGCGCCGGATCAGCGCCGGCTCGCCAGCTTGATCACCACGGGGCAGCTTGAGATTATGTTGTTCTCGCGCGACGACGCGACAGCGCTGCGCGACGGTGCGCCGCCGTTCGAGGATTTCGGCGAAACCCAACTCACCGCCTTGTTCAGTTTCGGCGATCACCTGTTGGTGACACGGCCTGATTTTCCCGATCGCCACGCCTGGCTGGTCGCGAAAACACTGACCGAGCGGGCCGTCGATATTGATGGCGCGACACCGGCCGAGCCGACAGCGTTACCAGTACCGATCCATCCGGCCGCACAGGCCTTCGCCGCCGGCGAGCCTGAACCGGCAGCGCCGCCCGCGATACCAGAGCCCGACCTCGCCGCCGATCATAGCCACTAAGCAGGCGGCGGCGAGCACTAGCCGTGGCGGCAATCCGGGTCATCGAATTTAATTAGTACACTACTTATGTGAATGACCACTCCCCCGGCTGGAGAATTTGGCCGGCTGGTACGTGTTTCAACAGCGTTGGCCGGCAGAGACGGATGGCATAGGGTAGATTATCGCCACGTCTTGGAGATGCCGGTGGCGGCGCCACTTTCTGTACCAGAACCCAGCCGGAAACGGCGCTCGAATGGAACGACGCGACTTCATGCGCAAAATGGCGCTCTGCGTCATTGCTATCGCGGCCTTGATCGCGGTCTGGATTGTGCTGTCGACGACCGGATTGCTCGGGACGCTGGTCGAGCCGGCGGCACTGGAGCAACGCATGGCCGAACTCGGGCTCTGGGGACCGGCGGCGTTGATCGGGGTCATGGCGCTGGCAATCGTGGTCAGCCCCCTCCCCAGCGCGCCGATCGCGATGGCGGCCGGCGCGGCCTACGGCCATTTTTGGGGCACCTTCTACGTCATCGCTGGTGCTGAGATTGGCGCGCTTATCGCGTTTTGCCTGGCCCGAATGCTGGGCTATCGGATCATGCACCGCTGGTTCGGCGACCATATCAAGACCGGATGGCTCGGTTCACAGAACACTCTGACTTGGCTGGTGTTCGTCTCGCGGCTGATCCCGTTCATCTCGTTTGACGTGGTGAGCTATGCCGCCGGCCTGACCCCGATCACCACACTGCGGTTCGCGTTTGCAACCCTGTTCGGCTTGGTGCCGGCGGCATTTCTGTTGACCCATTTTGGTGGTGAATTGGCAAGCGAGGACCCGGTACATGTGACCGTCGCCGTGCTCGCGCTCGGCATGCTGACCGGCGTTCCGTTTCTAGTCCGCTGGCTGATGCGCCGTCGCCACAACAACGGCGCGAACAATCAACCGCCGTGATCGTTTAACAAAACCTTTTGATACAAACGCGTCCTAGTAGGTTGGGTCATACATGCTGGCGGCGATCGCCTGCTTGAGATCGTCTGGTCTCGGTCGGCGAGCGAGTCCTTGCGCATAACCGACCTCGGCGACCGCCACGGCGATGGTGAGAGAGAGAGAGCGGATATCCGCGAGCGGCGGATAGATCGAACCGGCGGCAAGGTCCGCTTCGCTCACTTCGTCAGCCAGTGCCCGCGCCGACGCGAGGAACATATCGTCGGAAATCCGTTCGGCCTCGCAGGCGATCACACCGAGACCGATCCCGGGGAAAATATAGGCGTTATTGCCCTGCCCCGGCCGATAGTCGCGGCCATTTACCGTCACGGACGCAAACGGGCTGCCGCTGCAAAAAATCGCCTGCCCCCCGCTCCAGGCATAGGCCTGTTGCGCCGTGCATTCCGCCCGCGATGTGGGATTCGACAGCGCAAAGATCGCCGGGCGCGGATTAATCTCGGCCATCAGGCTGACAATTTGCTCGGTAAAGGTGCCCGGCGCACCGGTTGCGCCGATCAGGACATGCGGCTTAATCGCGGCGATCGCCCCAGCGAAATCCATTGGCTCATGGTCATGAGCATAAGGCAAATTGTGCGGCGCCAGGTCGTCGCGGTCTTCGATTACCAGACCCTTATCGTCAACGAACCAAAGGCGCTTTCGCGCCGCTTCTTCGTCCAAGCCGCTCGCGACGAAAGCCGTCACCATCAGGTCAGCGATGCCGGTTGCCGCCGAGCCCGCCCCCAGAAACATCACGGTAAGGTCGGTGAAATCGAGCCCCGATATACGTGTCGAGGCATAGACGCCGGCCAGCGCTACCGCGGCGGTGCCTTGGATATCGTCATTAAAACACAGCACGCGGTCGCGATAGGTGCTCAGCAGCCGGTAGGCGTTGGGAGTCAGAAAATCCTCGAACTGAACCAGCGCGCCCGGATACTTGTCCTGTACCGCGACAATGAATTCCTCCACCAGCTCGTCATACGCCGAGCCGGTGACACGCTCGCGACTCACCCCAAGATAGAGCGGGTCGTTGCGCAGCTCATCATTATTGGTGCCAACATCCAACATCACGGGCAGGCACTGCTGCGGCTGAATACCGGCGCATGCCACGTAAAGCGCCAGCTTGCCGATCGGAATGCCCATGCCGCTGGCGCCCAGGTCGCCCAGGCCGAGGATACGCTCGCCGTCGGTCACCACGATCACACGCACGTCAGCGTCCGGCCAATTATCAAGATTCTGGCGAATCCGCCCCCGGTCGTCCGGCGATATGTAGAAGCCTCGGGTTTGGCGGAAAATATTGGCGAATTCCCTGCACGCCTGTCCCACCGTCGGCGTGTAGACCACCGGCATCAGCTCATCGATATTATCGATCAGGGCGCGGTAAAATAGGCGCTGGTTGCGAGCCTGCAGGGCCGACAGGAAGATATACCGCTCGATGTCCGAGTCCTTGCGGCGCAGGTTCGCCATCACCCGCTCGAGCTGAAGCGGTTGGGGGCAAATCGCCGGCGGCAGCAGGCCACGCAGCTTTAACCGATCTCGGTCCTCTTCGGTGAACGCGGTCGACTTATTGAGCGCTGCATCATTCAGCACGTCGAACCCAGTTACGTCTGGTCTATCGAGCATCACCTTCCCCGCCCAGTCCCACGCGTTCGCGTGGTCTTTGTCAAATCATGGAGCTCAACTGACTCCTTAACCGCAATCCAGCGACTCTTGGCCACGGCGGCCCTGCGAGCAAGTCACAATTCATTTAGATAGGGTATCGTGGCCCGCCTTCGAGACGTGGCGGGTCTCGCCGCCGTCGAATTCGCCCCGGAATGAGCGCCGCGTTCAATAATCGGTCTTGATGTTTACGCCGATGGAGCCTTGCGAGTCGGCGCCGACGTCGGTTTCGACGCTCAGATAGTCGTTGATGTCGACCTCCAGCGTCGCTTTGCTGTTGCCCGACCCCCGCCCTTGTTCGATATAGAGTATCACGTCATCGGCGAGATATTTGCCGGCGCGCACGCTGGTATTGCCACCGCTTTCGCCATCTGACCGGACGTCGAGCGTGTCAATGCCGGCGGTCGTGCGAACCCGATCGATCAAGCCGAGCCCGGCGCCCTTGCCGGTCAATGTCGCAATGCCGTTGGCGAGCTGCACCGCTTGAATCGCCGTTAACTTGCCGACCGACGAACCAAACAATAGCCTGGCAAGGACTTCATCTTCCGGAAGGGGCGGCTCGGCCGACAGCGCAATCTGCGGGTTGGAGGCGCGACCGGAAATCTCGACACGCGCCGTGCTGCCTTCAATCGGCGCGGTAGCAAGCGCGGAAATTTCCGGGTCGTCCGGCGCCTCTTCGGCCAAGGTCACGGTACCGCGCTCCAAGGTCAGGACTTTGCCGATCAAGTCGAAAGTGCCACGCACAAGATTAAGCTCACCGACAACCACCGGCGCCTCCACCGGGCCTTTTGCGGTGACCGCGCCACGCCACTCCGACGTCAGGCCGCGCCCCCGAAGGAATATCCGGCCCGGCATCTCTACCCCGACGTCGAGCATGATTGGCACCGGGGGCGCCTCGTCGACCTTTTCGGTTTCGGATTGCGGCGCGCTTGCATCGACAACGCCTCCCACCTCGACGACATCGAGCTTGACGACATTGGCGGGCAGTGTGTCGGGGATCCGAATTTCCGCCTGAGGAACGGTCAACAGGCCGGCAAGCGTGTAGCCGGAAAGGTCACCATCAAAGACCAATGAGCCGTCCAGAGGTATTTCGGCTTCGGCTCTGCGCACCGCCAAAAAATTTGCGAACGCGACTTCGATTTTTGTCGGAAAATCGCCCGTCGGATCGACACCGATGCGGCCGGTTCCATTGATCGTGCCACCGCCGCCGTCCGTGGCAGCCAACTGGCGCACCACAATGTTTTGGCCGTCGCCCTCGATCTCGAGCACAAAATCGGTCAACACGGTTCCAGCGACGCCGTTTTCATAGAAACCGTTCTCGATCGACGCGCGGCCGCTTGCCGAGGGCGCGGCAAGTGTGCCGGTGATATCCAGATCCAGTGTCAGTTTACCTTCCAACCGATCCAGGTCGCTCAGGACGAGAGGCGCGAATTCGGCCAATTCAGCCGCGCCTTCAACGCGTCCGACAAGAGTGGCATCGTCGCGGAATTCCGGGGTCAGGGTGTCCGGGTCCAGGGACACTGGCATTGACACGGTTCCACCCAACCGGGCGCCGCCAGGCGCCGTCAGCGCAGCATCGGCATCGACCATGCCCCCCGCCCAACGCGCGTCCAAGGCGGCATGCAAACTCGGAAGATCTTCGGCCGCCAGGGATGAGTCGCGCAAGCCTTCGATACGCACCATCACAATAGCATCCGGGTGCGGTGCAGCCCCTGAGAGGGTCGCTTCGGCAGTGAGCACGCCCTCCACGCCGGCGCCAAATTCGGCTAAAGACACATCCGTCGCGGTGATCAGAGCCTGCGTTTCAGCGGCCCGCAGATCCCCGTCTGCCTCGATGATGCCCTCGGCAACCATAAGCGACAGGCCGTTCAGGCTCACGCCCTCCGCCTGTTGGGTTATGGTGGCGGCTTGGGTGAGCGCGATCGGCAGCGCATCGAGTTCGCCCTTCATCGTCTCGACGGTGATCCGTGTCGCGGCCTCGGTGATTCCAATATTTGCCGTACTATTGAACGAAACCGTACGGCCCGAGACGGTGCCGTCAGTCACGTCGAGCTCAACGTCAAGGTCGCCAATCACTCCGTTGGCGCTGAGAGCGGTCAATCCGACAGCCAAATCCGCGGCGGGATACTTCAGCCCGCGCGCTTCGGCACCAAGTGCGATTGCCTGCTCACCGTCACGGGCGTCGAAGGCTGCATCGAACGTCATTGCCCCCCCAAGCGTGAGCCCGGCCAACGCCGCAACCGTTCCGATATCGTCCGCTCGTCCAGCCAATTGCCCAGAAATCAGCCCGCTGTCGAATGCGGCCGTGACATCCCCTTGGATCTCTAAGCCCGCGGCACGGGCCTCAAGATCGGTGAGCCCCAATCGGGTTGTTTCGACGAGGTAGTCCAGCTTTGCCGTCGCGTCGGTTCCATTTGCGGAGGCAGCCAAAGCGATCGTGCCGCGCGGCTGGTCCATTAGATCGTAGCCAGTTAACTGGCCGGTTATGTCGGCGGGGGGCGATCCATCGACCGAAATGTCAGTGCCGGTGAAGCTCACGCCGACGATTGGCGCGGCGAGACCGCCCCCCGGTTTCAACGCGACCGCCAACGTCCCCTCAACGGGCGTGCCGGCGAGCGAACTGTATGGAGCGAGATCGGAAACCCCGACACGAAGCGCGCCGGATAAGGATTGATCGGCGGCCAGTCCAAGCGTCCCGTCGGCCGCCAGCGCGGCTCCACGCAGCGACAGATCGCGCACCGTGATCGCACCCGTGCCGTCCACATGCGCGGTGGCTGCCAAGGTCGGTTGCGGGCCAAGAGCAATATCCGCGGGTTCGATACCTGACTTGAACTCTTGAAGCCGCGCATCGACGGTTGCTTCGAAATCCTGGCGAACAATATCGCCTGATAGGTCGACCGTCGCATTAAGCCGGCCCGCCAAGGTGGTTCCGGCCAGGGCGGCGAATTTGTCGATGGCATCGAGCTCAAAAAAGACCGCGGCCGTTACCGGACCATCGGCCCGCAACGCAGCAGTGCCTCCGGCGATCACGGTGTCGCTGGCCAAGGAAAGATCGGACAGCGTCACCATTCCGGAAATCGGTTGCGACCGGCCGGCGGCGTGCCAATCCACGCGCTCGGCCGCCAGAGCTTCGAGGATTTGTTTCTGCCCCTCGACGCTCAGCGCGCTGACAAATCCTTCGCCGTCGAAATTCACCGTGGGATCCGCCTCGGTCCACGCTCCCTCCGGCGATGCCGAAAGACGACCTTCCAGACGCGCGAACGAAACCGCGTCCGTCGCAAATTCAGTTACCGAAAACCGCGCTTCGGAAACCGCCGCGGCGTCCAGTGGACCGTCGACCCGCCCGGTGAAGGTCAGGGCGCCGGCCAGCGGGGCACCAGCCATCTCGGAAAAACCGTCGAGCGCGGCGACGGCGATCTCGACGTCGAGCCCAAGGGTCGCGGACATCGTATCGATCGTGCCCTTGGCGCCAAAACCGACCGGCCCCGACGCGACGCGGCTCTTATCAATGCTAACCACCCCGTCGGAATTGTAAGCGCCAGCAAGATGGCCATCGATCCCAGCCGCAATTATCGGAGCCACTTCCGGCGCATATATCTCTGCCACTTTGTCCAGCCGCGCCTGAAACGTGAGGTCGCCTCCCAGCGTGGCCGGATCAAATTGGCCGGAAAGCTCGATCTTTGTGGGTCCGGCCACAGCGTCCAGACGGTTGAGCGCGATCCTGCCCTGCGGGTCGCGGTTGCCGACCGCGGATAGAGTGAAGCCAGGCTCAATAATCGGCGCGGCGTCCGGGACGAACACCGCGACCAACTCGGCCGCCTCACCCGAGGCATTCAAATTTAGGAGATGACCGCCGTCACTTTCTTTGAGCGACACATCGGCGCTCAGGGTCGCGTAGCCATCTATGCGCGCTGCAATCGTGCCGGCCCAGTCGGCCAGGGTCCCGTCTCCCTTGGCGCTCACCAAAACCGCGGCCGGTTCGGGCAGGCCGATCAGCCCGGCGATGACGCCGCCCGGCGGTTCCTCGGCTGATAGGTCAAGCGTCGCCCGGTGCTCGGCAAGCACATAGTCCGCGATGAGCTTAGCCGAGCCGGGCACGCCATCCTTCCGCTCAGCGGCAAGGTCGATCGAAAGCGTACCGCGGTCAGGGTCTAGCCCAAGCATACCGCCCATCCCAAACACCGCCGCCACGCCGGCCACGGGTTCGCCGAGCTCGATGCGAGGCAGATCGGCCTGTTCGATGACAATGGCAACCGGACTTTCGAAGGCGAAGGGTTGCGTGGCGTCACTGCTCGCGTCGGCGGACTCACTCGGCGTGCGCGCGACGACGATTTTCTTGGCGGCGGCGCGTTCGACGCGCAATGTGCCGTCGAGCAAGTCGAGCGGAGACCAACGAAGTTCGATGTCCTCGGTAGTCAGCCATTCACCGTCAGCATCGGCAACCATGACCGAGTCAATGGTGATATCGACCGGAACCAAGCCGTCAATTCGCCCGATTGTGACGGTGGATGCCACGTCGCTTGCCGCCGCCGAAATTTGAACCGCGAGCCAGTCCTTGACCACCCGCGTTTGAGCCGCGGCAAACAAAGCGACCGGTAGCACGACGGCAAGGATAAATAGAAACCAAAGCCCGCGGACGACCGCATAGACCGCCGAGCGCTGATATGCCATCAGCTAAAACGCCTGGCCGAGACTGATGTAGAACTGGAACGCATCATCGATATCTGGTCGGCGCTGCAACGGCACTGCAAAGTCGACCCGAAGCGGTCCAACCGGCGTGAAATACCGCAAGCCCAAACCGGCGCCCCAACGAAATCCATTACCAAGTTCCGGCAGCTCGCTTTCATAGACTTCGCCGCCCTCGATGAACGGAACCACACCAATGTCGCCCCACACCCGCCAACGCAGTTCCGCGCCGATCTCCGCCAATGATCGTCCACCGGAAGGGTCGTTTGACACATCGCGCGGACCGATCGCTTGGAACGAATAGCCGCGCACGGACCCGCCACCGCCAGCGTAGAATCGCCTGTCCGCGGGCAACTCATCGGTTTCGGCGCCGAACGTCGCCCCGAGCCGATATCGTCCGGCCAGCACCAAGTCACCGTCATCGTCCAACGCGATATACCGCGCGTCCGAAAGATCGAGCTTCACGAACCCGACGTCACTGCCTAGCGCCTGCAAGGATGGCGTCACGTCGAACCGGCCGCGGCCGCCACGGCTGGGGTTGAGCGGATCATCGCTCGAATCCCGTTCCAAACCGAGGGGCGTGGTGACCAAGGTGAAGAACTCTTTTTCGTTATCGTCTTCTTCGATGATGCGGTCCAACGCCACGCCGCCGCTGACGCTTATGGTGTCGGTTATCGAACGACGAACCCGCGCGGATGCGCCGGCACGCGTCGAAACAAAAGCATCGGTGCGCTCCTGTTCAACGGCCGCATCAAGTAGCAACTCCTGCCGGTCCGATAGAAAATCCGGCGTGACAAAACTGGCCGAAGCGCCGTTCAATATCTCACCAAGCCTGATCGTCGTACGCAGGCGCTCAGCGCCGCCGAATAGATTGCGGTGTTCCCAAAACAGTTTGGCGCGCGCGCCCTCGCTGGTCGAATAGCCGATGCCAGCGCCAATGCTGCGGGCGGCGCGCTCGGTCACCGTGATGGTCATCGGCAGGTTGCCGTCAGCGTCTACCGTGTCGGCGTTGTCGATCCGCACGGAATCAAAAAGTTGCGTGGCGCGCAAGGCGTCACGGGTGAATCCGACCTTGGCGGAGTCATAGACGGCACCTCGCCGCCACTGGATGCGCCGGGTGATAAGTCCGTGATCCACGTCTTCGGCGCCGACAATTTGCGCGTCTCCAAATCGGGACAAGGGACCGAGCGCAAGATCGACCGTAACGTCGACCGCTTGGCGATCGTGATCGACCACAACCCGGCGATCCTCGATGGCCGCGAAGGGATAGCCACGCTCGGCCATGCGTGCCAACAGCAGGTCGTTCGCGCCGACTATCGACACTGCGACGGCCGGCATTTCCAGAGTCAGCCCGAGTTCGGACAATGCCACGGCGACCCCATCGTCGCCCGCACCGCCATCGGTGAGAACTTTGTAGCTGGTGAGGAGATAACGTTGCCCCGGCTGAACCGTGAGCGTCACCAACGCCGGCGTCGCCTCCACGTCGATCGCGGCTTCGATATCCCCGGCGTAATAGCTTTCCGCCCGCATCGCCAGATTGAGAAGCTCAAGATCGTCGTCGACCCGCCGGCGCAGTTGACGTTCGGTCGCCGGCGGACGCTCTTGCTCCGCGATCAGCTTGGATACGCCGGCCAGGGTCGAGGCGAGTTCGGGATACGCGTCTAGTCCGGCGAAAACCACCGCATAGGGCAATTCCAGCCGATCTTGAGCGCGTGCGGTGGGTGGCGCTACGACCCCGAGAGCGAATACCTGTATCGCCAAATACAGGCATAAGCCCACAGAAAACCCACCGCAGCCAACGTGCGGTTGACGATTCATATGCCTCCCATTCGACCCCATGCAAGCGGCCTTGACTGTCGACCACTCCCCACCCGGAAGAAAACTGCCATGAAACGCCGTTAAGTGCACAGAATATGTGACAGTTGGCCAGTCGCTCGATAGGCTCCGCCGCGATGAAATTCTGGATGACATTGACGCCGAAGCTGACGGTCTACATCGGCCTGATCGTGGCGGTGACCGCCGGCGTGTCCGGCGTGGCGCTGGCACAGTCCGAGCCGGCGGCGGCTGACATAGCGCAGCTCGAGGCTCTGGTCGATACGCTGGAAGACGATGCGCGGCGCGCCGAACTGGTCGAGCAGCTCAGATCCTTGATCGAGGCGCGCGACGCCGCAGCGGAACGGGATGAGATCTCCGAGTCGGCCGGGGCCCAGGTGGTTGCCGCATTGTCGCGCGGCATCGCGAGTGTCGGGGACCAGCTCGACGAAGCGGCCGACGCCCTGGCCGATGCACCTTCGACCTTGCGCGAACTGGCCCAGCGGGCGGGCGATCCGCAGACACGTGCCACGTGGCTCGGGCTTTTGGGCAAGCTGGCGGCGATCCTGGTAGCCGGCCTGATCGGACGATGGCTCGCGGCTCGGCTGCTTGCCCGTAGCCGAGAGCGCTTGGCCGCTCACGCCGGCGAAACCATGCTCGCGGCCACAGTGCTGTTTTTCGGCCGGGCGCTGCTTGCCCTGGTGCCGGTGGCGGCGTTTGGTGCTGCGGCGTGGCTCGCCCTGGTGGCCAGCGACCCATCGCCGACGACCCGCGTGATCGCCGTCAGCCTGATCAACGCGTCAGTGCTGGTGCACCTTGCGATGGTGGCGACGCGGCTGGTGGTAATCCCCGCGAACGGCCGCAGCTTGGTCGGATTTGACGGCGAAACCGCTCACTACGTGGTGATCTGGCTGCGTCGGCTGCTGGTGATCGGCGTGTTCGGCTATTTCTTCGCCGAGGCCGCGCTGTTGCTCGGGCTATCGGCCGGCGCCTACGCAATTCTGCTAAAGCTGATTGGGCTGGTCGTCGCGATCCTGCTGATCGTGTTGATCCTGCAGAACCGTCGGTCAGTGGCCCGGGCACTGCGCGCCCAGGGCACCGGCGATCGCACCACATTGGCGTCAAGGCTTGCCGACATTTGGCATCTGCCGGCTTTGTTTTATGTGGTGGTCGCTTTCGGAACCTGGGCGCTGCAGGCCGATGCCAGCTTCGTTTTTCTAGGCCGCGCCACGATCGCAACCGTGGTGCTGGCGGTGGTTTGGGTCGTCCTAAACAAGGCGCTCGCCATTAGCTTCGGACGCGGCCTGCGCCTGTCCGATGAGCTGGACAGAAAATATCCCGGCCTCAAAGCCAGAGCGAATAGCTATTTCGGCATTCTGCGTCGGATCCTGAAGGTGCTGTTGCTGATCGCCTCGGTCTTGCTGCTGATCGAGATTTGGATCGGTGGCTCCATGGCGTGGTTGGTCGGCGAGACCGGGCGCACCCTGGTCGGCCGTTTGGTGACCATCGTGCTGGTGATAGCCGGCGCATTGACGCTTTGGGAAGTGGTCGCCAGCGTGATCGAGCGCTTGTTGGCCAGGACCGAGGACGATCCTGACGGCAGTCGCGCCGCACGCCTGCGAACACTGCTGCCGCTGATCCGCAATGCCGCGAGGCTGGTGCTCGGCATCATTGTGGTGTTGACCGTGCTGTCCGAGATCGGTGTCGATATCGCGCCGCTACTGGCCGGCGCGGGCATCGCCGGCGTCGCGATCGGGTTTGGCGCTCAAAGCCTGGTCAAGGACGTGATCACCGGGGTGTTCATCCTGCTTGAGGATTCACTCGCCGTCGGCGACGTGGTGGAAGTCGGCGGCCACGCTGGCGTGGTCGAAGCGATGACCGTGCGCACGGTTCGGCTGCGCGATCTCAACGGGAATGTCCACGTGGTCCCGTTCGGCGAGATTACCACCGTGCTCAACATGACCAAGGAGTTTGCCTACGCCTTGATCGAAGCGGGCGTGGCGTACAAGGAAGACACGGATCAAGTGGTCGAGGTGCTGCGGGAGATCGCCGCGGGCATGCAGGACGATCCCGATTTCAGCCCATCCATCCTCGCCCCGCTTGAGGTGCTCGGGCTGGACTCGTTTGGCGATTCCTCGGTCAACATCCGCGTACGGTTGAAGGTGCTGCCGGGCAAACAATGGGGTGTGCGCCGCGAATTCCATCGCCGGCTGAAGTATGCCTTCGACGCACGCGGCATCGAAATCCCCTTCCCGCACCGCACGATATTCTACGGCAAGGAGCCCGATCCAAGTGCCACGCCGGCCCCCAAGGCCCTGCCACGCTCGGCGGCCCTGCGTGAGCCCGACGCGGATGATACCGGCGCGGACTTATAATTCTAATTCCATTCGTTCGGACAAGAGGACTTAGACATGACAGGCGTGCTCGACGGCATCCGAGTACTCGATTTCGGCCGCTACATCGCCGGCCCTTACTGCGCGACTCTGCTCGCCGAACTCGGCGCGGACGTGATCCGCATCGAAAAAGTGACCGGCAGCGAAGATCGCTACCTGACGCCCGTGCGCGAGAACGGCCCGGGCGCGCTGTTCCTGCAGGTTGCCCGCAACAAACGCGGCCTGACGCTCAACCCAAAGAAACCAGAAGGCGCTGAAATCGTCCGCCGTCTGGTTGCCACCGCCGACGTGGTGGTGGCCAACCTGCCGCCGCAGGCGCTCGCCACCATGGGCGTCGATTATGACAGCCTGAAGGCGATCAAACCGGACATTATCCTGGCCACCACATCGGCCTTCGGCCGCGGCGGGCCGATGAGCACCAATGTCGGATTCGACGGTATCGGCCAGGCGATGAACGGCGCGATGTATCTCTCCGGCATGCCCGACACGCCAATGCGCGCCTACCTGCCCTATGTGGATTTCGGCACCGCGCTCTATTCGGCGTTCGGCACCTTGGCGGCGCTGATCGCGCGGCGCGACAGCGGTGTTGGTCAAGTCGTCGAAACCTCTCTGCTCGGCACCGCGATTTCGTTCAACAACAGCAATCTGATCGAACAGGCTATCGCCAAGGTCGACCGCGTCGCGACCGGCAACCGTGGGCAAACCACGGCGCCGACGGATGCCTATCAGACCGCCGATGGTTGGATCTTGACCCAAGTGGTCGGCGACCCGTTGTTCCGCCGCTGGGCGGCGCTGATGGGTGAAGATCACTGGCTCTCCGACCCACGCTTCGCCAGCGATGCGGCGCGCGGCGACAATCGTGACGTGGTGTGCGAACGCATGGCCGAATGGACCGGCACGCGCACCAGCGAGGAATGTTTGGAGGCGTTACAAGCCGCGAATATTCCCGGCGCTCCGGTGCTGTCGCCCCAGGAAGCGCTCGACCACCCGCACATCAAGGCGCTTCAACTGATGGTCCCTCTCGCCTTCCCCGGCGTCGATACGCCGGCGCCGGTGGCGCCAGTGCCGCTCAAACTTTCGGCGACGCCGGGCGGCATTCGAACCCGAGCGCCCGAACTCGGCGAGCACACCGAAGAAATCCTGACCGAGTTGGGCTATGACGCCGCGGCGGTGCAGGCGCTGCGCGACAGCGGCGCGATATAGACACGGAATTTTTAAGATGGCTGACGCCAACACACTTGCGATCGACGTCTGGCAATTCGTGCGGATCATGGTTGCGCTCGAAAAATCGGCGCGGCGGGGTCGAGGCCCCAGCGCCGCCTACACCGCTTGGCGCGAAATCTGGCGCGAACTTGACCAACGCTTGACCGAACTCGGCAAGAGCGATGCCGCTGGGTTCGCCGAATTGATGATGGAGCAGCAGGTGGTGCTGCCGATCGCCCGCCCGGCGATCATCCGCGAAGCGGTCGAATGCATCGAGGCGGTGACGCGGCAAATGACCACCGATCTCGACCGTGGAACCGGCGATGCCGGCCATCAATCGGATCTCCGCTTCGAACGCAAAGAACTGAACGCCTTGGCTCGCAAAATCGCAGGGCGTGGCGGCCGCGATCCGGCCAAGTCGCTGACCCAGAATGCGAGTAGGCGACGACCGGATAATCACCAGAAAAACAAACACTAAGAGGGATTGGTTTCGAGCGTGGTTGATCTATGTGTTATGTTGGGGTAGTGGATTTCGATCCTGCCCGACAACACTGGTTCAGAGCATCGTCCGTCGCGGAGACAACCATGGTAGAAGACAGCACCACAGACCACGCCCGCGAGACGGCCGCCAACATGATGTGGCGAGGCGATTCAAATCGCGACTTGACCACCTATCAGTTGCTCAGTCTGGGCAAGGCGCTGGTGCAGCATACCGGCCAGCAGGAAGATATCGCAGAACAGATCGGGCGCCATTCCGACCTACTGGTGCATCTCGCCGATGAGGGGTTTACCGGCCTGGTGCCGCAGGCGATCATTAGTACGGCAAACAATGAACAACTCTACTACGGTCGCCTGCAGGACAAGCGCGACGAATATCTGATGTATTGCCGCGCGTCAGCATTCCAGGCGGCGGTGCAATACGCCATGGGCGAGGCCGACCAGGACGTCACTAGCGGACGGGTGCATTACTTCCGCGGCGACGCCGGGCGCGCCGAGGTTTGGATCCGCGAGCTGACCCGGCTGGTCGAACGCGGCGCCTATCGTCACGCTGGCAGCGATTCTCGCGGCGAGCCCAGTGACGATAATCCAATCGACCATGAGGCCCTTGCCGCCAAACATGGTTTGCCTGGCGCAACGCCCAAAAACCGCCACCGTTTTAAACGCAGCTCGGTGTTCTGCGCCGGCAAAATCATGTTCGGCGGCGGCGTGATCGACTGCGATGTCTTGAATATTTCTGCCGGCGGCGCGCAAATTCGCGTTATCGGCGATGACGTACCGCCGGACGCGTTTTCGCTGCGGATCGAAGGGTTCGACGAATTTTCGTGCGAGGTCGTGCGCCGCGCCGGAAGCAAATATGGCCTGGCGTTCCATGCGTCGCCCGAGCAGGTCGAAAAAGTGGTCGAGGACATTATCGACCACCCGGAAAAAACCAACGAGGTGCGCAAGTTTCCGCGCCGTCTGGTGTTACTATCGGGCGCGGTCTACGTCGAGAACCGCGCCGTCGATTGTCGTATCCTCGATATTTCGGTGGGCGGTGCGCGCCTGCGCACCGAGCGCAAGTTTGATCACGACAAGCGCTTCCCGCTGATGATCTATCGTTTCGGCGAATTCCCCGTTCAGGTGGCGTGGGAGGAGGATACCGATCTTGGCATCGCTTTCGTTGACGACGCCGAGGAAATTCAGCGCATTATCGGCCACATACTGCCGAAAAAATCGGAGCCGGCGCGGCGACGCTGAAGGTGCGCTTTAGACGCCGAGCCCCCTCCAACTATTCCCGATAGCCGGCATCAAGCCGGTCCATTTTTCGTATGAGCGCCGGCCAAGTCAGACGCTCAGCATAGCCTTGGCCGAGCCCGCCTTGCGCCAACGACGCGCTGCGCATGACCGCTTCCTCGGACGGCGTCGTGAGGTCCACGCCGCCGGACTGAGCGAGGATCTGCGATTTGCACGCGCGTTCGAGAAAATAGATACGTGAAAAAGCGTCAGCCATGTGTGTACCAACCGTTAGTGTACCATGGTTGCGCAAGATCAAACAATTCTTGTCGCCAAGATCAGCGGCCAGGCGCTGACGTTCCTCAAGGTCGGTCGCTGTTCCTTCAAAATCATGATACGCAACATCGCCATTCAGAAACATGGCGGTCTGAGTCAGCGGCAGCAAACCTTGCTTTTGCGCCGAGACCGCCTGACCGTAGGCGGTGTGCAAATGGATCACGCAATTGACATCCGGCCGCGCGCCAAGCACGCCGCCATGGATCACGAAGCCAGCCGTGTTGGCTTCATAGTCTGACTCGAGAACCGTGTTGCCGCCTCGGTCGACTTTGACCAAGTTCGACGCGGTGACCTCCTCGAACAACAGGCCGAACGGATTGATCAGAAAAGTGCCGTCCTCGCCAGGCACCCGGGCGGAAGCGTGAGTAAATACCTGATCGTCCCAGCCATAATAGGCAACCAAGCGATAGACCGCCGCCAGATCGACACGCACCTGCCATTCTTCCGCCGATACTTGGTCCCGGACCGATCGATCCACCGTTCTTTCCGCCACTGCCATGTTCTTCTCCTTATGTCGCCGTCAAGTTTAAACCATTTTCCGGCCAAACCGCTCGCCAAAAGTTGGGTCCGGGCGCGGCGGCGTATATAGAGACCGCTCAGCATTGCCGGAGGAGCCGTTCAATGAAGGTCATGGAATTACGAGACGATTGGGGCCTGGAGCATCTTCAGCTCGCCGAGAGACCGAAGCCCGATCCCGGGCCCGGGCCCGGCGAGGTGTTGATCGCGATGAAGGCGGCGTCGCTCAATTTCCGCGACACGGTGATGATCCAGCGCGGCTACGGCCGCCGCTCGGGCGAGCTTCCCTTGGTTCCTCTGTCCGATGGTGCCGGTGAGGTGGTTGCCGTCGGCGATGGCGTGACCCGGCTGAAAGCCGGCGACGTGGTTTGTCCGGCGTTCTCCCAATCGTGGATTACCGGGCCGCTCAAGGAAGAGTATTGGCCAGGCGTGTTGGGCGGGCCGCACGACGGCGTGCTGCAGGAGTTCATGACGCTTGACGCGTCTGGCGTGGTTAAGGCGCCCAACGGCTACAATTACCTGCAAGCCGCGACCCTACCCTGCGCCGCAATTACCGCGTGGAGCGCGGTGGTAACCCAGGGCAGGGTCAAAGCCGGCGATGTTGTGCTGGTTCAGGGTACCGGTGGCGTGTCGCTGTTCGCGCTCCAGTTCGCCAAGATGCATGGCGCCCGCGTCATCGCGACATCGTCGAACGCCCAAAAGTTGGCGCGGCTCGAGGCGCTTGGCGCCGATCACGTGATCAACTATGCCGACGACGAAAGCTGGGGCCGCACCGCGCGGGCCTTGGCCGGCGGCGGCGGCGTCGACCTGGTGGTCGAAGTCGGCGGCGCGCGGACGCTGGAACAATCGCTGCGCGCCGTGCGCGTCGATGGCATGATCGGCTTGATCGGCGTGCTATCCGGCGGTTTGGCCGAGCTCAATCTCGGATTGGTGGTGACGCAGAATATCCGCGTCCAGGGGGTTACCATCGGCAACCGCGACATGCTCGAAGCGATGGTCGCGGCGATCGATCAGAACGGCTTGGACCCGGTCATAGACGATCACGTCTACGCCTTCGACGAAGCCGCCGAAGCGCTCCGCGCCTTGCCCGAGGGCCGGCATTTCGGAAAAATCTGCATCTCCTATTAGCCGCGCGTTCGCTTGGCGCCAGGAGATGTTTTAAGCTTGTTCGGACCCCCGGGGATACCGGGCTTTAGGAGGTCGATATGTTTTTGGGTCGATTGTTTTTTGATTTTTACCGCGTTTCCGCGATTTGCCTTGGCTTGCTCATGGTCGCCGGGACCGCGGCGGCACAGGACGACGACGTGTTATCGGTCGATGAGTCCCTGCAAAGATCGTCCGATCTCACCGTGACGATGCCGCCGATGAATGCCACCGAGGGCCGAATTTTGTTCGCCACCAAAGGCTGCGTGATCTGTCACGAGGTGAACGGTGTCGGCGGTCAGCGCGGCAAAGCGCCGCCATTGGACGCGGCGCGCATGCCGATCGAGCCGGATCCGTTCGTGTTCTCAGCGCGGATGTGGCGCGGCGCCAAGCAAATGATCGCACTTCAGGAAGAGGATCTGGGGTATCGGATCCAGATCACGCCCGAAGAGCTGGCCCATATCTTCGCCTTCGTTCACGACGAGAGCGAGCAGAAGATGTTCACCCTGCCCGGCCGCACGGCCCAGTGAGCGCTTGGTAAAGCGGTGCAACTCGCGGATACTGATCGGCGCGTTCGGGAGGGATCGATCGATATTTCGCCAGGAGGCGATGGCGATGACACTGCGTAAGCGAAAACCCGAAAAGACTTGGTTCGAAAGGACCGTTAGATCAGCCGGCGCGATGCTGCTGGCGCTCTCAGTCAGCCTGCCGAGCGCGTCGCAAAGCATAGCCGACGAGCCCTCGGCCATCGAACTCGACTACAAAATATTCCTTGGCGGCTTGCACGCGCTCAGCATGACCACGCAGCTATCGCGCGATGGGGACGCCGGCTATCGCATGGCGGTTGATGCCGCGACAGATGGCTTTATTGGCGCGCTGGTCGACGCGCGCTATCGCGCCGAGAGCGAAGGCGTGACCGCTGAACACACCGCGAGTCCGCGCCGCTTCCAAGGCGTTAGCGGCCAGGACGGTGACGGTGACGGCAAGACCGTAACGGTGGTCTACCGTGACGGTGCCGCGCCCGAGGTTGCTTTTGCGCCGGCGCACGAGGCCCCGTCGGACCCGCTGCCCGCCGACATGACCACGGCGACGGTCGATCCGCCGAGCGCGATGATGACGCTGATGGAAACCTTGGGTACGACCGGACGCTGCGACGCGACGGTCAAGGTGTTCGACGGTAAGCGACGCTATAATCTGATGTCGAGTCACGCTGGCGAGCTGTACCTCAAGGCTTCAGGAATCGCCCCCTATGACGGGCCGGCGGTGGAATGCCGGGTCGGGATCGAACGGATCGCCGGCTTCCGCACCGGCCGATTTGCCAAGCGGTACCCGGACGAGATCACGATATTCCTGGCGAGCGTCATCGACGGGGCGCCGCCGGTGCCGGTGCGTTTGCACGCCAAGAACATGTTCGGCGCCTTGCGCATGCACTTAGTGGCCCTGCGCGGTGTCGGCGGACAGGGCGCGGCTAAGGAATAAGATTTTGCCGGCGATAGGTCGCGATCACGTCGCGAACCATGTCGAAACTGTCGACCGCCGCGTGAAAACCGTGGCGCCGGGCTTTTACCGTCGACGACATGTCGTCCCAACCAACGCCAAACGCGAACGCGCCGTAATTCCAGCTAGCGAGTTCGTCGAGCCGATACGGTGCGAGGCCATGGCGAGCGACCATTTCGTCCCATAGCGGTCCCTTGTCCGCCATGAAATCGGGCAGAGACACCTCCCCCACCGTGCCCGGTTCAAGTTCGAACAGTTCGGCGACCATCGGCCATAAATGACGCCAGCGAACATTGTCGCCATTGCCGATATTGTAGGCTTGGTTCGCACATTGGGGCGCGGTTCCCGCCCACACCATGGCCTCGGCAAGCAGGCCGGCGTCGGTGAGTTGGGTCAGGGTCTCGTAGCGCGCGGTGCTGCCCGGAAAATCGAACGGTCGGCCAAGTTCGCGGCAAACCGCGGCATAGACCGCCATCACTCCCATGATGTTGTGCGGATGGCGAACCGAAACGCCGCTGACGAAATGCGGCCTGAGCGCCGACCAGGACCAATCCTTGCCGCGCTGGCGCTCGCTGACAAAATCCTGCTGGTCGAAATACCAATAAGGCCCCGGCCCGCGCGGATCCACTTCCCGGGCCGGCGACCGGAACGAGCCTAAATGGCTGCCGTACCACTTGGTGCCGTGCACCAGATTGATATGCGCGAGGTCGGGGGAAACCGGCTCTAGCGCCTCGACCAGATTCACCAGCATCGCCGCATTATCGGCATTCTCTTGTTCGTCGGTATCGCGCGCCGCGCGCGCCGCGTAAAACAGATGCGTCGCACCGGTGATCGCGCCAATGCGATCGGCGCAGGCTCGCGGGTCCAGCAAATCGACATCGACCCACTCGATACCCTCGACCGTCTGATCAGGCCGCCGCGCGAGGCCGACCACTTGCCATTCGCCGATGCGCTTGAGGTGCGCAATCAGATAACGACCGACAATTCCGGTCGCGCCGGCAACAACCGCCTTAAGCGCCATCCGCTAGTCCATTTCGTCGAACACTTGCTTCGCGGCACGGAAACCGCTGATCGCCGCCGGCACGCCGCAATAGATCGCGCAATGGAGCAAAATCTCTGAAATTTCCTCGCGGCTGACGCCATTGTTGATGGCGCCACGCACATGCAGTTTGAACTCGTGCTCGCGGTTGAGCGCGGTCAGAATCGCGAGGTTGAGCATGCTGCGGGTTTTCTTGGGCAGGCCCTCCCGCCCCCACACCGCCCCCCAGCAATACTCGGTGACCAGTTCCTGCATCGGTTGGCTAAAATCGTCGGCGTTCTTAATCGCCCGATCGACATGTTCCGCCCCCAACACGTCGCGGCGGATCTCCAATCCCTTGTCGTACATCGCATTGCTCATGAGTCTCTCCCTGTTGATTTGTTATTCAGCATCACGAACGAAGCGCTTGGCCGCCTTACCAATCGTCGCGCCTTGAACGATGACCGAGAACAGCACCACCACATAGGTGGCTGTCAGAATCAATTCCCTGGTCTCCCCTGGCGGCAGTGACAAGGCGAGCGCGATCGATATGCCGCCCCGCAAACCGCCCCAGATCAAGATCGGATAAGCCCCGCGCGTGAACGGCCTAAATTGGCGCAAAACCGCGAAAGGCACGCCGACCGCGGCCGCGCGCGCGGCGAGGACGATGACAATCGCCACGACCCCCAGCGCGATCGGCGCGATTTCGGGTTCGATGAGCAGCACCTCAAGGCCGATCAGCAGGAACAGCACCGAATTCAGCATTTCGTCGAGCAGTGACCAGAAGGCGTGCAAATGCTCGCGCGTACGGTCCGACATGGCATAGGCCGTGCCGACATTACCAATCAGCAGACCGGCAACCGCCATCGCCACCGGCCCGGAAACATGAAGGCGGTGGGCCAACGCATAACCGCCCATGACCAGCGCGAGAGTGATCAGGACCTCAAGGTTATATTCGTCGATCACCTTGATCGCGCGATAGGCGATCCATCCGAGCACCAGGCCAAAGACCGCGCCGCCGAGCGCCTCGACGACGAAGATCTCGCCGGCGTGCACGAGCGAGAACTCCTCGGTGCCGATCGCCGCGGCGAGCACGATGGCAAATACCACAACGCCGACGCCATCATTGAACAGGCTTTCGCCGGCTACTTTGGCTTCGAGACTTGGCGGCACGTTGGCTGATTTGAGAATTCCGAGCACTGCCACCGGGTCGGTCGGGCTGATCAACGCGCCGAACACCAGGCACCACAACAACGGCAGATCAATGCCGAAGAGCAGGGTCGCGGCCTTAAAGCCAAAGCCGACCAGCGCGGTCGAAACCAGCACGCCAACGGTCGCCATGGTGCCGACCGCCCACTTGCGGCTCAGTAGTCCCGTCAAATCGACGTGGAGCGCGCCGGCGAATAGAAGGAACGATAGCATGCCTTCCATGAGTGCGGCATGGAAATCGATGCCTTCGATGAGTTCCCTCAACGCCTCGCCCAGGCCGGTGCTGAGTAAGAATTTATCGGTCAGCACGACCAGCAGCGACGCCGCCGCGCCCATGATGGTGAGACCGATGGTGTGCGGCAGGCCCAGAACCTTGTGGTTGATAAAACCAAGCACCGCGGCGAGCACAACCAACAGGGCCGCCGCGTCGATCGGGTTCATGCGAACGCCCCCTAAGCCGATAAATGCAGTCGCGAACGGCTCGGCGCGTCGATCATTGATGCAGGAAGTCCAAGGCCGCGCCCGCCAACAGGCGGACACCGGTTTCGAGCGCGGCTTCGTCGATCACGAACCGCGGCGAGTGGTTGAAGGCGGCTTCGGCGAGCGGAATTTCGGGCGGCCGTGAGCCCAACAACACATACATGCCCGAAACTTTCTGTGCGAAGAACGAGAAATCCTCCGCGCCCATCACCGGCGGACGTTGGATGACTGCCGCGGGCCCAACCACGCGCGCGAAGCTTGGCAGCATCCTGTCGACAAGTTCCGGGTCGTTGCGGGTCACCGAATAGGGAATATCGAATACCACCTCGGCGGTGGCGCCAGCACTCGCCGCAATGTTCTCGGCGGTCACCGTCATGCGCTCGCGAATGTTGGCGCGCACATCTTCATCGAGAGTCCGCACGGTGCCGACCATGGTGACTTCGTCGGGAATGATGTTGAAACGCTCGCCGCCCTCGATCTGACCGACACTGATCACGGCCGGGTCGTTGGTGCCGATCTGCCGGCTGCGAATAGTTTGCAGCCCCATGACAATTTGCGACGCAACCACGATCGGATCGACACCGCGTTCGGGAAAAGCGCCATGGGTCTGGCGACCACGCACGGTGATGGTGAATCGATCGAGACTGGCGAGCAAAGTGTCGCGTGCGTAATAAACCTTGTTGAGGTCCGCCGGCGTCACGTGGAGCGCGAAAATCGCTTCGGGTCGCGGATTCTCGAGCGCGCCCTCGGCGATCATCATCAGCGCGCCGCCCTCCTCGCCCGGTGGCGGGCTTTCTTCCGCCGGCTGGAAAATGAACTTGACCGTACCGGGAATATCTTCGCGCATGCCGGCGAGCAACTCGGCAACGCCCATCAGGATCGCCGTATGGGCGTCGTGGCCGCAGGCGTGCATGACGCCGACGTCTTGCCCCTTGTAAGTCGCCCGCTGCGTCGAAGCGAACGGCAGACCGGTTTCCTCGGTGACCGGCAATGCATCCATATCGGCGCGGAGCGCGACGACCGGGCCGGACTGGCCGCCTTTGAGCAGGCCAACCACGCCAGTATGCGCGACGCCTGTCTGTACCTCGTCAAATCCCAAGGCGCGCAAATGCTCGGCGACCAATTCGCCGGTGCGAAATTCGCGGTTGCTGAGTTCCGGATTCTGGTGGATATCGCGGCGCCACGCGACGACCTTGTCGTCGAGCGCTGCAGCCGCCTGATCGATGGCGTCGTGATAGGGCTCCGCGGCATTGGCGGTGGCAAGGCACAGCCCAAATCCTGCCGCGATGACGGTTCCGAAAAGTCGGATCATCAGTCCCTCCCCTTGTGGACCTCTCAGTTTAACGCGCGCTCAACGATCCGCGAGCCGTCGGCGATGCGGTCGCTCGGGTGCAGTACCACGCGATCGCCATCGGCGAGCCCGCCGAGTACCTCGGCGTGATCCGCATTGATATGGCCAAGCTCGATCACAAGCAATCGGGCATATCCGTCTACCGCGGCGAACACCGCCCAATCCTGGCCGCGCCGAAACAAAGCGCTGAGCGGCAGGTTCGATACCTCGTCGCCTCGCCATTCGACGATCCGCACCTCGACGCGAAAACCGTGACCCAGGCCAAGCCAACGCTCCGGCGGATCGGTAAGATCGATCACCACATTGACTCGCTGCTCTTCGATGCCCAGCGCTGAAACCTTGGTGAAGGCATAGGGCTCGACCCGACGCACAATGCCGGCCAGCGCGCCCCCGCCGCCCCAATCATCGATCAGCACCTCGTCACCGGCGGTGACTTTGATCGCGTCGGCCGACAACAGGTCGACGACCACTTCCAGGTCTTGCGGATCGCCCACCTCTATCAACGGCGTCCCACTGGCGACAATGCTCTCGCTTTTGTGCAACACGCGCAGCACCCGACCATCGACCGGCGCCAACACGGGGATGCAGCACGTACCGCCGGCGGGTTGATCGAATCCCGCCGTCCCGGGATCGATCAACTCAGCGCGCGCATTGTCGAGCTCCGAGGCGCGCATCGCGAGCGACGCCTCGGCGGTCGCCAGCGCTGCTTCCTCGGTACGCAGAGCGAGCTCGGCGCGATCGAGCTGCGCGTCCGATATGGTCCCACGCTCCGCCAGGGTGCGCGCGCGCTCCCATTCGGCGCGGTCGAATTCCAGCTCGGCAAGCACCCTTCTGCGTTCGGCCTCGGCATACTCGTACGCTGCCGCGGCGGCTTCGATCGCAGCCTCGGCGCGCCGCCGTGACCGCAGATCGAGAAACGACGGATCGGTCTCCTGCATGCTGGCGAGGATGGTTTCGCCGGCGACGACCACGTCACCTGACTGTGCCTCGATGCGGTCGACCCGGCCGGTCAACGGTGCCGAAACCACATAGACATCTTTGACCCGGGTCTCCCCCTCTTCGTCGATGGTCACCATCATCGGGCCGCGTGTCACCGTCGCCAGGTCGACCGGCGCTGGTTCGGGCCAAAAGGCAAAGACCAAGCCGGCGATCACCACCAAGGAAACGATCACGATACCGAAGGTACGCGCCATGGCTTTCTTCCGTTCCTATTCCCGCGTCTTGAGCACGGCGATGAGGTCGAGCCGGCCAATGCGCCGCGCGACCAACGCACCGCAAAGCAAGGCCGAGGCGACCACCACCAGAATCGCCAGGCCGTAAGTGTCACGCTCGACCACCAACGGCACGCGATAGAGGTCACTTTCCAGCCCCAGACTCATCGCCCAAGCCAGGCCGTAGCCGATCGCGCACCCCAACGGCAAGGCAAACAAAGTCAGCAAGGCAAGTTCGCCGAGCAATATGTACGCGACCTCGCCGCGCCGGAATCCAAGCACGCGCAAAGACGCCAGCTCGCGGCCGCGCTCCGACAAAGCGATGCGCGCGCTGTTATAGACCACCCCGAAAGCGATCAGACCGGCAAAACCGATGTTGAAGGTGGTCATGATCAATAGATTTTCCGCCAGCGTTTTGCGCACATTCTCCAACGCCGCGGTCATAATCACGATGTCGGCGACCACTGGTATCGCCTTGATGCTCCGATAAAGCTGATCGAGGAACGTCGGATCGACCCTCAAGTGCGCCCCGGAGGCCGATGGCCCCTCGCCCATGAAGCGATTGAGAGCGCCGATATCCATATAGGCTTGAGCGCCAATCACCTCTTCGACCAATCCAGTGACCGGCACGTGCGCGACCGGGCGGCGGCCTTCCATTGCTTCGACGATCACCCGGTCGCCAAGACTGACACCAAGTTCGCGCGCGATCCAACTGGAGAGCATGATGCCTTCGGATGGCGCGATGATCGGCCTGAGGTCACTGTCGATCGGCCGACTCAGGTCGGCCGTCGGACTCGTGCCGGTGATCGACGTGCGTTCGCTCAGATGGCCGAAACGTAAGCGGACCGGGATCGAGCGGAACAGTTCCGCGCGCTGTACCCCCGGCAAGCGGGCGACATCGTGAAAGACGCGTTGGGTGACCGGCTCGACAAAACTGACTGTCACATCCTGGCGTTGGCTCAGGTGGAACTGTATCTCGAGCATTCGGTTCACAGCGTCGGGCATGAAGCTGGTGCCGATCAAGATTGCCACCGCCATGGCCAAGCTTAGCGTGGTCAAACCGGCGCGCAGCGGCCATCGAATGATATGGCGCACGATCATACGCGACGGCTGGGCAAGTCGACGTATCAAGGCGAAGCCGAAACCATCGGCCCGCCCGTAGCGCGGCGGCGCGGGCGGCTGCATCGCGACCGCGGGCGCCAGACGGATCACGCGTATCAGCGCGCTGGCCGTACCAAGTCCGGCCGCGGCAAGGCTAATCAGCACGGTGGCGGCGATGACCTGGGGGCTGAGCCGATAGTCGAGAAACGGAAAATGGAAAAAGCGGGCATACAGTTCGGCAATCCCGAAGCCGAGCCAAGCGCCGCCGGCGACCCCCAGAGCCGCGCCGATCAATACCATGGTCGCGATCAGCTTGGCGTAATGCCACGCCACCGCCAGGTCACCATAGCCAAACGCTTTTAACAGGCCGATTTGCTCGCGCTCGGTCTGTACCAAGCGCGAGACCACTATGTTGAGCAGGAAGGCGGCAATCCCGAGGAAGATCGGCGGCACAATTCGCGCCATCGCGGCCAGCTCGTCCATCTCGCCGGATAGAAACCAGTGCGAAATCTGCTCGTCGCGACCATAGGCGCCCGTGCCGCCATAGGCTTCGAGCAAGCTATCCAGCCGGACAATTACCTCGGGCTCGGACGCACCCGGCAACAGGCCCAGCGCGATATCGTTGAACGCGCCGGTCATGTCATAAGCAGAGGCAATCGCGTCGTGACCCATCCACAGGATGCCGAAGCGCTTGTCGTCCGGGACCAGGGCGCCCGGTCCGATCGAATAGACAAATTCGGGCGACAGAGCGACGCCAACCACGGTCAGCGTGCGTTGAATTCCGTGAATGACCGCCTTTATTTCGTCGCCGGGGGTCAGGCCGTGCGCGGTCGCGAAGGGTTCGCTCGCCACAACTTCATCCGATCGGTCGGCCACGACTCGTCGGCCAACTCGGATTACCAAGTCGTTGAGGCGGGCCACGCGTCTCTCCGGCATCGACATCAGCCGCGCGGACACCGGCTCGGTCACCCCCGGCATGTCGAGCGTCGCTTCACCGACAATGCGCGGCTCGACCGCCGCGACGCCCGGAATGTCGGCCGCCCTGCGCGCCAGCCATTCGGGTGCGCGCTTGGCCGAAGCGAACACATCGGCGAAACGATAGCGCTCGTAATAGGCGGTTCGCGTGTCCTCGAGCGAGCGCAGCATGCCCAGCGCCATCACCGACACCGCGACACCGCAGCCGATCACCAGCGCGATCGCCAACGCCTGGCCCTTGATATGCCACAGGTCGCGCAACAATTTGCGGTCGAGGGCGCGCAACGCGTCTACCAACTCAGCTCGGACGGCGGCCGTCGCTCGGCATTGCGGTCGACGCCGGCGATGCGGCCATCGGCGAACGAGATCACCCGGTCGGCCATGGCCGAGATCGCCGCATTGTGGGTGATCAAGGCGGTGGTCGTGCCGAGTTCGCGGTTGACGCGTTCGATCGCTTCCAGCACCACCAGGCCGGTCTTGCTGTCGAGCGCGCCGGTCGGCTCGTCGCACATCAGCACGTCGGGTTGCTTGGCGATCGCACGCGCGATCGCGACGCGCTGTTGCTCCCCGCCCGAAAGCTGCGACGGAAAATGATCAAGTCGATCGCCGAGGTCGACCAGGCCGAGAGCCTCTTCCGGCCGCAGGGGCTGACGCGAAATCTCGGTGACCAGGGCGACGTTTTCGCGCGCCGTCAGGCTCGGGATCAGATTGTAGAACTGGAACACGAAACCGACATGGTCGCGGCGGTATTGGGTGAGCCCGCGATCATCGAGGGCGGTGAGCTCAAGGTCTTGGAAAAACACCCGCCCCTCGGTCGGCGCGTCGAGCCCACCTAGGATGTTGAGAAAAGTCGACTTGCCGCTACCAGATGGCCCGAGCAGCACCGCGACCTCGCCGGCATAAAGCTCGACATCGATCCCGCGCAGCGCGTGTACCGCGGTCTCGCCGGCGCCGTACACCTTGGTAATACCGGACGCACGAAAAGTTACGTTCGGAGAGCTGACGTCTCCGTCACTTGCAAGTTCACTAGAGGGGTTGCTTTGCATCATTCGCACCGATTGGCCGCCCGATACCGAAGGCGGCTACGGGCATCATATCGGTGCGCCGGCCCCTACGGGTCAACAATCCAGATCAAGCGGGTCCCCACAGAAACAAAGGGCCTGCATCCTCCTCGTGCGGGAGAATGCAGGCCCCATGTTTCGACACAACGCGCCCCGAGGGACGCTTCGCATCAGGTGATGTGCGCACCGCGGGTTTCGACGTAAACCGCGTAGAGCGACTGGCTGCCAGTCATGAACAGCCGGTTACGCTTGGTGCCACCGAAGCAGACGTTCGAGCAGATTTCCGGCAGACGGATCTGGCCGATACGGTCGCCATTCGGCGCGAAGATGTGCACGCCGTCATAGCCGTCACCGACCCAGCCAGCGCTGGCCCAAATGTTGCCGTCCTCGTCACAACGGATGCCGTCGGCGAAGCCGGTCTTGCCGTCGAGTTCCATGCTGGTGAACTCGCGCTCGTTGCCGAGCGTGGCGCCATCAACGTCATAGGCCCAGATGTTCGGTTTCGCTTCTGAATAATGGGAAGCACCGGTATCCGCGACATAGAGGATCTTGTAATCCTGCGAGAAGCACAGGCCATTCGGCTTGAATGGACCGTCGGCCACTTTGGTGACATTTCCGGTCTGCGCGTCTATGCGATACACCGCCTCTTTGCGCAACGGCTGTACTGACCCGGTATCGAGGCGGTGGCCTTCATAGTTCATCAGGCTGCCATAGCCCGGATCGGTGAACCAGATCGAGCCATCGTCCGGATGCACGACAGCGTCATTCGGCGCATTGAATTCGCCACCTTCAAAGCTGTCGGCGAGAACGGTTTGCGAGCCGTCATACTCATAACGGACGACGCGACGGTTGCCATGCTCACAAGCGATCTGCCGGCCCTGATAGTCGAAGGTATTGCCGTTCGAGTTGCCTGAAGGATAGCGGAACATTTGCGACACATGGCCGTCTTCCTCAATCCAACGAAGCTGCTGGTTCTCAGGAATATCGCTCCAAATCAAGTAGCGGCCGACGCCATTCCAAGCCGGGCCCTCGGCCCACAGCGTACCCTTGTACAGCCGCTGGATCGGCGTATTGCCGAGCCTATATTTGCCAAACCGACTATTGTCGATCGGCACCACATCGGGCTCCGGATAACGCACCGGCTCCGCATCATCGTCGAAATTGCGCGCGAACGCGGTCGACGCCATCGATGTTACGCCGGCAACAGCGGTCGCCGCCGCCAGAAATGAGCGCCGATTTAATTTGCTTTTTTCATCGGTCTTGCGCTCCACGGGCTTCGCAAGATCGACAAACTTAGTCTCGATTGCCCTGGGCATTCTAATAACCTCCCCAAATAAAAAAGTGACTTCGATTGATCGCCTGCCGGTACCGCTCACGCAGACTTGCCGACAGTCGCATTTCCCCCCTCAGCGGACGGACGATGCATAAGAGCGGATCGTCGCACCGATCCGAAACGCGTGCAAGCGGGAGTGCCAGCTCAATTCAAGGTCACAATCGACAATTATGGGCCTCCGGAGGGCAATCATGCGTCGCGGCATTGACGATATTTGTCAGGCCCGCTAAGCGACGGTCATTGGACGCCCATTGAAGGACTGCATTGATGGACCCGAACCACGCCGTACAGGAGCAAGTGCGGCAGGCCTTAGAGAGCGAACCGCGTGTCGATCTCCACGCTTTCCCGCTGACGCTCCGTTTCGATGACGGCACGCTCACCATGCAAGGCGAGATGGCCAATGTCGCGGCCAAGAAACTGGCGCTGCAAGCGGCCGGCGCGGTGCCCGATGTGACAGGCATCATTGATCGGCTCACGGTCAAGCCCGCTCAGCCAATGGGTGACCGGGAAGTTCGCGATCATTTGCGCGACGCCCTGTACGGCGAGTCGGCTGTCGCCGATTGCCTGCTGGTTGCGATCGACCATGGCTCGCCGACCGTGCTGCGCCGCCCCACCGATCCGATCGGCCGAATAGAATATGAGGTCGACCGGGGCATCGTGACGATTAATGGCGCGCTTCCAACCCTGGCCCGCAAGCGCCTGGTCGGCGTTCTCGCTTGGTGGGTGCCAGGCAGCTCGGACGTGATTAACGGCATCGCGATCGAGCCGCCGGAAGAAGACAATGTCGAAGACCTGGAGGATGCGGTGAAAGTGGTTCTGGAGAAGGACCCTTTCGTCAATGCGTCTCAAATTCGCGTTGGCGTGCGCGGAACCGTGGTTCGCCTGACCGGCCTAGTGCCAAGCGAGTCCGAGCGTGAGATGGCCGAGTTCGACGCTTGGTACACCTTCGGCGTCGACGAGGTGATCAACGAGATCGGGGTGCGCGCCTAAAGCACTTTTCGAAAATGCGCGGCCTTCGGTGGCGTGGATCGTCGCGCCGGCGGATCGATCCGTCAGTCCTCGCAGGAATAGCCGAGCTGGGAGAGCCCCTCTTCGAGATAATCCCCGAGCAGGGGAATGCCGATCAGATACGTATCGGTGTGGTCCGACCGCGCGTCACGGGCGGCCTGCACCGCGTCCAGCCATTCCGCGGCTGTGTAATCTCCGCGTCCAAGCCAAGTCAGCGCGACCAAATTGATCTGCTCTTCCTCGTTGAGCCCATCGATAAAACCGGTCAACTCGTCGTAGGCCGGATCATCCGAACGATCCTCCAACACTGCCAGAGCGCCCTCGTCAGTCGGATTCGGGCCGTCTTCCAGCTCCTCAGCCGGAACATTGGCATCGAACGCGCGCGCGTGGATGATCAGTGCACAGACCTTCTCGACCGCGACTTCAAGCATGAGTTCCACCCTTCTGATCGAACTTGAACGACAAATGCTCCAGTTTCTGCAGATGGTTGTCGCACCAGGCGACCACAAGCCTGCCTGAGCTTGACCTGGGCGCCTGAAGCACCCACCCTTACTTATCAACCTACCGCAGCGCAAAAGGCCCAGACTTTGACCTCGATCAGTCCCGACAGCCCGCTTTTGATCGCCAAATGGATCCCCATGTCGCTGACGGCCGCGGGCTTCGTTTATCTTGCCCTCGCAATCCTCATCGCCGGCACCGGCGGCGGCCACTAGGTTGCCGCGCAACCACTCGCGCTAATCGTTTGGAGCTCTTGGCCGCGGTCTGATATTTTCCGGCGGGCGGCTCGCAGCTCGAATTCGTCAGCAAACAACGCCGCCTTGGGTGTAAACAGCGCCGGGCCGGAGGAATACGCGCATTCGCGATCCCAACGCGAAGTCCATAACGCACCAGCCCCAGCACCGAATTTTCATGGGATGCTTGGGCAAGCAGCACCTTTCGACACCTACGAACCTTTAAGAAGCCAGATCTTCCACCGTAGAATAGCGCAGTGGATTCTAATTATTTGTCATGGCAAGCATAATTCACCGTAATTCGATCAACGACAGTCTGCGCACTTGTAATTTCAGGTGGAAACGCGGGTGACTTCGCGGCGGACCTTGGTCGAAATCAAAGACGTGACCAAACGGTTCGGTGACACGTTTGCCGCCGACGGCATTTCGTTGCGCCTGCGAGAAAACGAACTGTTCGCGTTGCTGGGCCCTTCGGGTGGCGGTAAGACGACCCTGCTCAGGATGATCGCCGGATTCGAAACGCCTGATGCGGGCACCATCCTGTTGGACGGCGAGGATCTGGCGACGGTCCATCCGAACCAACGACCGATCAACATGATGTTCCAGTCATACGCCCTGTTCCCGCATTTGAGCGTGCGGGACAATGTGGGGTTCGGTTTGCGCATGGAGAGCGTCCGCGGCGCGGCATTGCGTAAGCGCGTCGACGAAGCGCTGGCAATGGTCCAGCTGAGCGAATTGGCCGAACGAAAGCCAGGGCGGTTGTCCGGCGGGCAACGGCAGCGCGTGGCGCTGGCCCGGTCACTGGTGAAACGTCCGCGCGTTTTGCTGCTCGACGAACCGCTTGGCGCGCTCGACCGCAAACTGCGCGAACAGATGCAGAGCGAGCTCAAGCAATTACAGCATCAGGTGGGCATCACGTTTCTGATGGTCACCCACGATCAGGAACAAGCCTTGGGCATGGCTGACCGAGTTGCGCTGCTGAACCACGGTCGTATCGAACAGGTGGGCGCGCCCGCGGATCTTTACGAGCTGCCGCAAAACCGCTTTGTCGCCGACTTCATCGGAACCATGAACTTCATCGACGCTCAAGTCACCGGCCCGGACACGGTCGAGGTTCCGGACATTGGTTCGTTGCCGGCGGTGTGTATGGGGCATGCCGACGAAAGTCCGGTTTCGATCGCCGTCCGACCGGAACGGGTGAGTTTATCGGCGCCCGACGACGCCGGGCTTGGCGACCTGGCGAATGTGACCGGGCGTGTGGTGGAAATCGCTTACTCCGGCCGCGACCTTGCAGTGCACGTCGCAGTCGAAGGTCTCGCGCGGCCGATGGTGGCGCGGCTCAGCGTGACCGACCCGATGGCGACCCGCCTTGACCACGGCACTGAACTGCGCTGCCACTGGCACCCGCTGCACGCGAAGGTTTTCGAAGCCTAACCAAGCTCGCGGCGTCAGTTTCCTTGCAAAAGAAAAGGCCGGGCTCTTGCGAGCCCGGCCCTGATAGTCCACGCCGAAACCGGCGTGTGCGAGCGCCGTCTTAGGCGTCGCGGATATCTTCCGGACGGATCGGCAGATTACGGATCCGCTTACCGGTCGCATTGAAGATCGCGTTGGCCAACGCCGGAGCGAATGGCGGCACGCCCGGCTCACCGACACCGTTCGGCGGGCGATCCGTGAACTCTTCCACGAGATGCACGCGCACGTCGAGCGGCGCATCGCTAATCCGAGTGATCGGATAATCGTTGAAGTTGTTCTGATCAACCGCACCCCTTGTGGTGCTGATCAAGCCATGACGCGCGACGGTGTTGCCATAAATGACCGCACCTTCGACCTGCTTGCGAATGCCTTCTGGATTCACATACCGGCCGGCGTCATAGACCATGTCCACCTGCGGAATGTGCAGGGTGCCATCGTCATGGACAACCACGTGCACCGCCGTCGCCACATAAGCGTGGAAGCTGCGGTGAGCCGCGATGCCAAGACCATGGCCCGGAGGCATGCTCTTACCATAGCCGGATTTCTCCGCAACCATCCGGACCGTGTGCGAGAGACGGTTCGGCATGATCGGCCATTTCTCAACCGGATCGCCGTAGTTCCAGTACTCTTCGACGCCGTCTGCCGCGAGATCCATGTTCTCGCTTTCGCCGATCAGCTCGAGCAGATACTCGACCGGATCACGACCAGCCGCGACGGCCAGTTCGTTGGCAAATGAGTTCATGGCAAACGAATGCTGGATATTGTTCACCGAACGATACCAGCCGATGCGGATCATGATGTCCGCTTCGCCGTTCTCGAGACGAATGTTCGGCACCGCGTCATACGGGGTATCGACCAAGCCGAGACCGTATTCAATGCCGAAGCCGTTCTTCTGAGCTGGATTCCACAGACCGAGGATCGACGGCCAAGCACCGGAGTGCTTCCAGGACGTAACGCGGCCGTCGGAGTCCATGCCAGCCGTGAGCTTATGCGCACTCGCGGTGTGGTAGTAGCCGTGCTTGATGTCGTCTTCACGGGTCCACTGGCAACGAACCGGAGCCCCAACCATTTTCGACAGGATCGCCGCTTCGCAAACGAAATCGCTCTGCGACTTACGCCCGAAACCGCCGCCCAACAAGGTCACGTTGCACTCGACCTCGGAGATGTCGATTTCAAGCGCTTCGGCGACATACTTACGGGTGTCGTTGGGAGACTGAACGCTGCCCACGACCTGAACCGGCCGCACGTTGGCATCCACGATCGCACACATCGGCTCCATGGTGGTGTGGATGAAGTACGGCACGAAGTACTCCGATTCCATCACCTTGTCGGCGCCTGCGATGGCGTCGTCGAAATTGCCACGGTCACGAATGACCTGACCACCCTTGCGGGCAGACTCACGCAGCTTGTCGTTGTAAGTGCTCGAGTCGTGCTCGACGAACGGGCCGTCATCCCATTCGATTTGCAGCGCGTCGCGGCCCTGCAAAACCGACCAGGTGTTGGTACCGATCACCGCGACGCCGCCAAGCGCGCGGAACTCGGCCGGCTTGTCGTCCGCCAAAGCCGGAATCTCGACAACTTGCTCGACGCCCTGGATCTTGAGGGCCTCGGAAGCGTCGAAGGACTTGACCTTGCCGCGATAGACCGGCGGCCGTGCGACGACGGCGATCTTCATGCCGTCCATCGTGACGTCCGCACCAAAGGTCGCTTGACCCGTGGTGATGTCGAAATTATCGATGCCAGGCAGATCCCGGCCGATATATTTCCACTCTGACGGATCCTTCAGAGCCGGCGTACCGCTCGGCTGAATGCCGGCCGCCACGTCAACCACTTCACCGTAGTCGAAGGAGTTGCCGGTACCAGTGTGATGGAGCCGGTGATCCTTGGCATAGACCTCGCTGACGTCCACGCCCCATTTCTGGGCCGCCGCCTGCTCAAGCACACTGCGCGCCTGGGCGCCGAGTTCACGCATAACGTCGAAGTGGTGACGCGTGCTGCGCGAGCCGTCGGTATTTTGAGCGTCTTGGCCGGCCGGATCATACTTTTCCGGGTCGCCAGGAGCCTGCCAAATCTTGACGCGGTTCCAGTCGGCTTCGAGTTCGTCGGCGAGCATCATCGGAACGCCAGTGCGGGCGCCCTGGCCCATCTCGCTGCGCGCGCAGGTGATGGTCACGGTGCCGTCGCTGTCGATGCTGCAGAACACATTCGGGGACGCCGAGGTGGCCGCGGCCGCATCACCGAACAAACCGTTCGGGGTTACGAAATGCGCACCAAGGACCAGACCGGCAGTCGCGCCGGTACCCTTGAGAAGATCACGCCGATTGAGACTGAAATTCTGAATAATGGACATGATCACACCTCCGCCGCGGCGGTGCGAACGGCCGCGTGAATACGTTGGTAGGTGCCGCAACGGCAAATGTTGCCATCCATGCCATCGATGATTTCCTGATCCGTTGGATTAGGATTCGCTGCCAAAAGCGCTGCAGCGTTCATAATCTGGCCCGTCTGGCAGTAACCGCACTGCGGAACGTTTTCGGCGCGCCAAGCGCGTTGCACCGGATGGTTCCCGTTCGGGTCAAGACCCTCGATGGTGGTGATGTCTTGGCCTTCGGCCTCAGACACCGCCGTGATGCAAGCCCTCACAGCCTCTCCACCGACATGCACGGTGCAGGCACCGCACAGTCCGGCGCCGCAGCCGAATTTGCTGCCGGTCAATCCGAGCTCATCCCGGACGTACCAGAGCAGGGGCATGTTCGGATCGCCATTGAACTGGCGTCCAACCCCGTTAACACTAAGTTCGATCATTGAATAACCTCCCTGACCTTTAGCGGCGATGCCGCTCTCGAGATCTGGACGACCGAAACGGCCGAAGCCGAAGTCGGTGGAGCAGACGAATTTCGATGAAATCAGATCACGCGTAAGTGTTCAATCCAAATACGCGAAAGTGATCGTTTTTCCGCCGATTTTTCGCACATGGACCGCAATCTCCGATCGGTCAAACGCGACCGCGATAAGGGGACACCCCAGTGTCCGGCGGCCACACCTCATTCGGCGGCGCGCGGGTCCGCCGAAACACTTCAGTCGGGATGCCGCCGCGCGAGCACCAAAATCCGGTAATTCGCAACCATTTCGGTTCGATCGCGTCGACGTTCCGCTTGCCGATTGCACCGGTGCAATCTTGGTGCAATCTTCGTGAAACGCGCCATGGTTGCGAACGGAGCGCAAGTACAGCTTGAGCGATTTCGATTCGGGCAGCCACTGATGAAGAACGGTGTCGATCACGAAATGGCCGAAGTCAGGCTGTCCGGTCACCGGACATATTGTAGTGAATTCCGGATAGCTGAATCGCGCCAAGTATTCGGTATCCGGATGATCGCTGACGACCCGCTCCAAAACCGCCTCTTCCGGCGGGTCGGAGACAGCACCCGAGCCGCGAGATCTGGTCAGTCGATCAAATTTTTTTGGTCGCAAAAAATTAGCGACACCAGTATTTTATGCAGAATTTCAGCATCATGATCTCAAGATAAAGATCGGACACGGCATTGCGATCGCGCTAGAGCATCGCCACGCATTTCGCCAGCGCATCGCTCGCCGCCGCGCGATACGCCACCGCTTCAGCATTTTCGCCGGGGGCGCGACCGTGATCCCGCGGTTCGCCGATGCCGAAACTGACGCCACCCGACGTGCCGGCGACCGAGGCTCCGGGCGCGTTTCCGGCCACATGGGCGCGCCCGAACTGTGTTTTGCTGATGTCCTGATCTTCGATGATCAGTTTGCACAACACCACGACTTCATCGCCATCGCGCTTGCGCTCCAGAATTTCCTGCCGCCAGCCGTCGCCGTATCGGTCGTTCAGGAAGCGCTCCGCGTCGGATGATCCACCGGACGGCCGCGACACACGAGACCGCGGTGACGGGGGGGGCGGAGACGGTGCAGCGGCACGCTCGGTCAGCGACGACGAACCGGTCGGTCCGTCATGGAGGCCGTCCAACTCGCGCCAGGTTTGCTTCAGCATGTCGTCGAAAGCCGACGACAGGGATTGGCGATCTCGGCTGGCCATGGCGGTCGGCTCAGGCCACCTTGCTCGACCCGTTCGACCACCAGCGCTGGAAATCGTCCTGCGCCTTTGCCGAAAGCCCTCCCGTGGCAACCACGGACCGCAAATAGTCGAGGGCTTCAAGACTGGTAACCACGTCGCCATATTTGGCGTCGATGTCGAACAGGTTTGCTTCGTGCGGGCCGTCCGCACGATCGCCGACCGCGTCGCGCACCACGACCGTCAGAAAACCATATTGCATCGAGTCGATCGCGGAGGCCCGAATGCAGCCGCTGGTCGTACACCCGGTCATGATCACCGTGTCGACCCCCCTCGCCTTTAAATATGCGTCCGTATCGGTACCGAAGAAGGCGCTGGCGAACTTCTTTTCGACGATGTGGTCGGTGTAGTGCGGTCTGATCCGGTCATCGACCTCAACCATTTTCGAGCCCTTGACCAGGATCGACAGCGACGGAACTTTCTTGATGAATACCCCGGCGTCCCTGAAGTCCGGCTCGTACGCAACGGTGGTGTAGACCACCGGCAGTCCGGCGGCGCGGAACGCATCGAGCAGCCGCGCGGTGACCCCAAGCTCGCTCGAGAACTCACCGCCCAGCGGTGTGGTGGGGTCGGTAAAGCCATTGATAAAGTCGACCACCAGCAACGCCGGATGATTGCCGTACCCTGACCGCACGGCAAAGCCTTTGCGCCGGTATTCGTCGAAGGTTTCCTGTTGAGACTCGCTCATCACCGTCCTCCGCCACGCAGCTTGCAGGCGTAACTCTGGGAGGCGGCCTAGTCCGATTCCCAGCGTCGGGCACGATACTCCTTGGCCGAAACAGGTTCAATCGACGACGAAGCGACTGCCACCAAGTTTGAACCGCCACGTCCTGAACATGTGAAGCGGGCTTGAATGGCGACTATCTAGTTGGGAGCGGTCGTGATGCCGAAGCTGCTTTCACTTCCGGAAATCGCCAATGCCAGCCGTTCGCGACACGGCCTTGTAAACATTGACCCGGGTCCCGATTTCCCGTCGGTTCACGCCGCCGGGACCGCAGCACACAGAGCATAACCATCTGCGAGCGCCTTGAGATTGATGTCGCACAGGCGCTGCGGCACCTCTTCGCGTATCGCAAGCTCGATCGCTTGGCGCGGGCACAATGGCACCAGGGCCGCGAGCGCGCCGAGCGCGACCAAGTTGGTGACACGTGGATTGCCGAGATCGCGGGCGACGCCAACAAGATCGAGCCGGTGCACCCGCGCCGACCCGGTCGGCGGTTCGGGGACTCGCGTGACATCCGCGACAACCACAGCACCCGGCTTGAGCAGTGTTTGCGACGGGGCAACCGCCAACTGGTCGAGCACCACCAGCGCGTCGAGCGCGGTGACCAACGGATAATCGACAGGCACCCGGTCGATCACCACGTCGGCGCGGCTGAGGCCGCCGCGCGAGGTCGGTTCATAGCTTTGCGACTGGGCGATATGGTGGCCCTCGGCGATCAGCGCGGTGGCGAGAATCCGCGCGCTCAGTTGCAGGCCCTGGCCACCAACGCCACCAAGCCTGACTTCCCGCCGGCCGGCCGAGTCAGCCATTGCGCGCGGCCGCCAACCGCTCACAGTGGCGCCGATAGGTCGCGCCATATTCGGGCCGGTCCGAACGCGCCAGCACTCCGGTGCGCAGGCTGTTCGGGCGAAACGGCCGATCGACCACATTGCCCTGCTCGGCCGGACGCATGGCGCTGCCCTGGGCCAGCACCATCTCCGGCGACGAGCCAAGGTCGTTCTTGCGACCGTAGATTTCCGTGCAGTCAGAGATCACTTCGAGGAAGGCGAAGCCCGGGTGTGCCAAGCCTTCCTTGAGCAGACTTTTTAGGGCAACGGTTTGCAGCGTCAGACCGCGCCCGACCACGCCGGCGCCGGCGGCCTCGGCGAGCGCGCAAGCGTCAAACGCCGGTTCCGGATTGCCGCCCGGGGTGGTGGTGGTCAGCCGACCGTCGGCGGTGGTCGGCGAGACCTGGCCGCCGGTCATGCCGTAGACTTCGTTGTTAAGCATCATGCAGGTGATGTCGAGGTTGCGCCGGCACGCATGAATCAAGTGATTGCCGCCGATCGCAAGACAATCGCCATCGCCGGTGATCACCACGACCTTGAGATCGGGGCGGGCCAGCGCGAGGCCGGTGGCGAAGGCGAGCGGTCGACCGTGGGTGACGTGGAAAGTGTTGGCGTCAATATAGGCGCCGAGCCGCCCCGAGCAGCCAATGCCCGAGACAATGGCGAGATCATCCTTAGCAATGCCGAGCTCGTCGACCGCCCACAGCAGGGCGCGCAACGCGATACCGTGGCCGCATCCCGGGCACAGGAAATGCGGCATCATGTTCAAGCGCAAATAGCCTTGAATATCAAATGCGTGGTGATCCACTTTATTCATAGTAACCTAACTATTCTCCGAGCGCGCAATCAGCTCATCGAGAATGGCTTGCGGCTCGATCGGCTCGCCGTCTTGTCGATTGAGCCCAACCACATCGACATCGTCGCGGCACAGCCTTTCAACCTCCAACCGCAGCTGGCCCGCGTTCATTTCCGGAACGATTACCGCGCGCGCGCCGTCCACGGCCGTTGCCAATGCATCCTCTGGGAACGGCCACAGCGTGATCGGCCGGAACAACGCGGCCTTGATACCTTGGTCGCGGGCGAGCGCCACGGCGCGCTTGGCGGCGCGCGCGACGATGCCGACGGCGACAACCACCAGCTCGGCATCATCGATCGAGACACGCTCGAACGCCTCGATGGCATCGCGATGCACAGCGAGCTTGTCGAGCAACCGACGGTTAGCCTGCGCCACCACCGCCGGATCTTGGGTCGGGAAGCCGTCTTCGGCGTGGGTGAGGCCAGTGGTGTGCGCCCGGTAGCCGTCGCCCGGTCGCGCCATCGCCGGCACCAGTCGCTCGTCGGTGGCATAAGGCAGATAACTCTCACGCGGACCCGCGGCCCAGGCACGCTCGATGCGTGGATCGGCTGCGGCGTCGGAAGCGTCGGAGACGGTCTCTAGCAAATGGCCGATAACCTCGTCGTAGAGCACCACCACCGGCACGCGCAGCATTTCCGACAGGTCGAAGGCGCGGATCGTCTGGTCATGGATTTCCTGCACCGAATCGGGAGTGAGCACGATCACCGCATGGTCGCCGTGGGTGCCCCAGCGCGCCTGCATCAGATCGCCCTGCGCGGGGCGCGTCGGCATGCCGGTGCTCGGGCCGCCACGCATCACGTTGACCACCACGCACGGCACCTCGGCCTGGGCGGCGTAGCCCAGATTTTCCTGCTTGAGCGAAAAACCGGGGCCACTGGTTGCGGTCATCACCTTGGCCCCGCCCATCGAGGCGCCGAGCAGCGCGCCCATCGACGCGATCTCGTCCTCCATCTGGATGAAAGTACCGCCGATCGGCGGCAGCAGTTCGGACATCTTTTCGGCGATTTCCGATGACGGCGTAATCGGATAGCCTGCGAAGAATCGGCAGCCCGCGGCGAGCGCGGCGTGCGCGCAGGCATGATTGCCCTGCATGCTCTTGCCACCAAGGGGCGCCGTCATGACGCGGCTCCCGCCGTCTCGCCGACATGCACCACGATCGCAAAGTCGGGGCACAGCCACTCGCAGACCCTGCAGCCGGTGCAGGCGTCGGCGTCGGTCAGAATGACAATCGCGCGATCATCGAGCGCGAGGCAGCGCTCGGGGCACATCTTGACGCAAATGTCGCAGCCCTTGCACCAATCGTCGATGATCTCGAGCGTGACCGGATCAGACTCGGGTGCCGGGACGGCGCGCGGCGCCTCGGGCACGGTGGTCGGCGGCGATGCCTGCTCATGCAGAAGCGCGACTTGATCGCGGCCCTCTAGGAAGGCCTGACGGTTGACTTCAACCGTCTTCGGCGGCACGAAGCGATCGAGCACCGACAGCCAGCCATCAGCCGCAAAGTCGAGCGCGGTGGACAGCGCGCCAAGCAAGACGGTGTTGGCGGCGCGCGTATTGCCCAATCGTTCGGCGATGCCCGCGGCATCGAGCGCAATGCCTTCACCGACGCGTTCAATGATCTCCGCCGGGGTTTCGGCGACATAGTCGAGCGCGGCCCCGCGCCGCCGGTTGCGACAGGCGAATGGCGGCACGATGCGGCGGGTGTCAGCGATCAGGATGCCGGTCTCGGGTCTCAGGTAATCGAGCCAGCGCAGGCCCTCGGCCCATTCGAGCGCAACCAGCACGTCGGCCTCGCCCCTCGGAATGGTCGGCGACCACACCTCGGCACCGAAGCGGATATGGCTGAACACGGCGCCGCCGCGCTTGGCCATGCCGTGGACCTCGCTCTGCTTGACCTGGAAGCCCTGCCCCTGGCACAGCGTCGCCAGCACCTTGGACACCATGATCACGCCCTGCCCGCCGACCCCGACCACCAGCACGTTGGTCGGCCGGGCCACCGGTTCGGGTTTTGGCAGGGACGCGTCCACAAGCCGCCCCGTTCAGGCGTCCGCGCGCGTTTCGGGAACCAGGATGCAGCCCGCCGTGCAGACCTGCGCGCACAAGGTGCAGCCGATGCACGCCGCCTCGTCGATGGTTACCTTGTGGTGGCCGTCATGGAGCTGATCGGACCAAGTGAGCGCCGGGCAGCCGAGGTTCATGCACGCCTGGCAAGCATTGCAGCCGTCGGCGTCGATGGTCAGCGCCGGTCCCTTAATCTTGACCGGATCGAGCACGCACGGGCGCTCGGCGATCACCATCGAGACACCCTTGTACTCGGTCGCCTCGCGGAGCGCGCGGTGGGTTTCGCCGACATCGTAGGGATCGACCCGGCGCACGAACTCGACCCCCGTGGCCCGCGCAATCGACTCGAAGTCGACCTTGTGGGTGTCCTCGCCGCGCAGCGTCACGCCGGTGCCGGGATGGTCCTGACCGCCGGTCATCGCGGTTATGTGGTTGTCGAGCAGAACCACCGTGATGTCAGCCTTGTTGTAGACCGCGTCGATCAAGGGCGGGATGCCCGAATGCAGGAAAGTCGAATCGCCGATGGTGGCGACGATCGGCTTGGTCTCGGTGCCGGCCTTGGCCATGCCGACGGCGTTGCCGATGCTCGACCCCATCGCCACCGTGGTGTCGATCGACCGAAGCGGCTCGATCGCGGCGAGGGTGTAACAGCCGATGTCGCCCGCGACCCGCGCACCGAGCGTGCGCAATACCATATAAGAAGTGGTGTGCGGACAGCCGGCGCACAGCACTGGAGGCCGCGCGACGGTCGAAACGTCCAACGCCGGCGGCTCGGGCGGCGCCTCGATCAGTCCGGCCCGCGCCAGCCCGGAGCGCACCACCTCCACCGACAACTCACCGAGCCTCGGGATATAGCCCTTTCCCTCGACCTTGAGACCCATTGCGCGGACCTCGGTCTCAATGACCGGCTCGAGTTCTTCGACCACCACCACCTGCGGCACCGAGGCGCAGAAGCGCCGCACGGTCTGTTCCGCGAGTGGATAGGATGCGCCGAGTTTGAGCACGTGCGCTTCCGGCGCAACCTCCTTGACGTAGGTGTAGGCGGTTCCGTGGGTAATCACGCCGAAGCCGGCCGTGCCAGGCTCCCAGTGGGTGAGCGCGCCGGTGTCGAAAAAGTCCCTGAGCTTGGCCTCGCGTTCGAGCAGCAGCGGATGGCGCAGGCGCGATTGCGCCGGCATCATGACGTTCTTAGCCCGGTCGTCGACGAAGCCCGTGCTCTCCACCTCGTGCCGCGCGCCGAGCCTGACCGGACTCCGGGTGTGCGACAACCGCGTCGTCGAACGCACGATCACCGGGGTGTCGAAGCGCTCCGAAAGGTCGAAGGCGAGGCGCGTGAAATCGAGCGCCTCTTGGGCATCCGAAGGTTCGAGCACCGGGACGTGGGCGAAGCGTGCGAACAGGCGCGTATCCTGCTCGTTCTGCGAGCTGTGGATGCCGGGATCGTCGCAGATCACCAACACCAGGCCGCCATTGACCCCGATATAGGTCTGCGACATCAAGGTGTCTGACGCGACGTTGAGCCCTACGTGCTTCATCGCGGCCAGCGCGCGCACGCCGCCGAACGAAGCGCCAACCGCGACATCGACCGACACCTTTTCGTTGGTCGCCCACTGAGCTACGAGGTCACTCGCGGGATAGGTACCCAGCGCCTCGAGGATCTCGGTGCTCGGCGTGCCCGGATAGGCCGCCGCGACTCGCACGCCGGCCTCCCACGCGCCCCGCGCGATCGCTTCGTTTCCGGTGAGCGCCTCGATATCCACCGCCAGCTGCGGCGCGACAGCTTGGCTGGTTGTTCCTTTGGCGGCCGGCATAGCGGCCCTCCTCCCTGATCCGCACCCCCGCGTGATCAGCTCGATTGTCGCCCGCGCGCCAACCAAATCCTTGATCTGGATCAAGGTGGCGGCGTGCTGGCACGCCCCGGCCCCTCATTGGCGAACTCGTCAATGTCCACCTTGGATCAAAAGTTTCCGTATTGGGCTGGCTCTATGTACGTCCGCTTGCGGGAGCAAAGCCGCTGAAGTCGGTCCGCACCCAGGTACTGGCGCCAACTTACCCCCGATCGGGGCGATAAGGATTTTTCCGGGCTCGGACGTCAGAAGCGCGTCGCGAATACCGAAAACCTGCGCTTGACCGAACTAACCCGGAGACACCGCCACGGGTGTCAAGCGCGCGGCGTCGCGGAAGCTGATCATCTTTCGCTGCTCTTCATCCCATAGGGCGAGGCGCGCGCATTTCAGGCTGCCAAACAGGCTGATCGGCCGCACGCTCTTGAGGGCCGGAATGCGGTCCAGGCATTCTTGCAACCGGTAGTTTGGCACCTTACTGGACAAGTGATGTACGTGGTGCAAACCGATATTGCCGGTCATCCACTGCAACAGGCGCGGTAATTTATAATAGGAACTGCCGCGTAGTGCCGCCTGGACGAAATCCCAGTTTTCGCCCCGCTCCCAATAGGCGTCCTCGAACTGGTGTTGGACAAAGAACATCCACACGCCGATCGCCGAGCCCAGCAAAGCTATCGGCAAATGGACCTTAATCAGCGCGATCGGGCCGATCAGTAGGGCCAGGACGAGGACGACCGCGGCAATCGCCAGATTAGTCGCCATGATACCGCGCCAGAGGCCTTTGCCCAGGCGCGACAGATCGCTCGGCAGGCGGTGCTTGATGGCGAAAAGATAGGGTGGGGCGATCCCGAACAAGATCAGCGGATGGCGCACCAGCCGGTAGGCGAGCCGCCGCCAGACACCCAGCGCGCGGTATTCCTTCACGGTCAAGGTATCGATGTCGCCGATGCCGCGGGCGTCAAGGTTGCCCGACGTCGCGTGATGAGACGCGTGGGCCCGTCGCCAATAGTCGTAGGGGGTCAAAGTGACCACACCGATAGTACGCCCGACGATATCGTTGGCGCGCCGCGACTTGAAATAAGAGCCGTGCCCGCAATCGTGTTGGATGATGAACAGCCGGACCATCAGACCGCTGGCCGGCACCGCGAGGAGCAGCGTCAACCAGTAGCCGTAATCGAGCGACAGCCACATGCCGATCCACAACGCGACAAACGCGCTGGCCGTGATCAGCAATTGACTAATGCTGCGCGAACGCGAGCCGCCAAACGCCTTGACCTGCTCGATCAGATCACGTGCATCTCGCTTCGACAGGGATGGCGCGCCAGGTGTCACGCTTCGCTCAGCATCAGTCGCTCCGGTGCATGGACCGGACATCGGCAAAACGCCCGTGTTCAGGCGTTTTTCAGATTATCGGCGGCGGACTTGCCGCGCTCCTCGACCACGTCGAACGAGATTTTCTGCCCTTCGACGAGCTCGTCCATGCCGGCGCGTTGGACCGCCGAAATATGGACAAAAACATCATTCGAGCCATCGCTCGGTTCGATAAAACCGAAGCCACGCTGGGAATTAAAAAATTTTACGGTACCGACAGCCATGAAGGCCTCCTTTGGTCATGAGGGAACCCGCGACGCGCGCAACCAACGCGGCAACCGTCGCGGCGTATTCATTGGCTTCATCGATATCTTGAAGAGACGCCCTCACCGGGCATATCGGCAAGCGGCCGAAGCTAACAACTACCGGCGTAATCTGGTTGTCAGCGCGCACAATTGCAAGCGCGTAATATCCGGATCGCGCCTTTGCCTGTGTGCCGCCTGCCTACGTGCCGCCGCCGGACGTGATGAACTCATGGAGCACCACGGCGCCATTCCGTTCCGAATCTCGCGCCGCAAAAACAAAGGTGACTGCTCGGCCAGCGCAGAGAGCCCGTAGGTTGTCGACGCTTTTGTCATTCTGTTTCAATTCCGCGAGATAACGCCGGCGGAATTCCGGCCAGCGCTCGGGGCGATGGCCAAACCAGGTCCGTAACTTCGGTGTCGGGGCGATGTCTTTCATCCAGCGATCGATCGCCGCCTCTGCTTTTGTGAGCCCGCGCGGCCAAAGTCGTTCGACAAGGATGCGCAATCCGTCACCGTCGGATGCGCCATCGTAAGCGCGTTTCAGTTTTATGTTCGGTGGAGACATGGCGTTCCACTTTGGCGCTGAGCACCCTAGGCTACACATACGCGGTAGCGAGCCGGCCGAGAAAAGCGCTTAGGGTTCTCAACAGGCTGATACAGATTTCTGAGAGGCAATATTGTTTCGCCGTTCAACATGGCGGTGATTCATGCCGGGCTGGACGAACCCGACCAAGCGTTTGAACGGCTCGAGCAGGCGTATCAAGACCGATCCCGGTCGATGGTTTGGCTCAATGTCTCCCAGGAACTCGAACCGTTGCGCACCGATCCGCGCTTTGAGGATCTGGTGCGCCGCGTCGGCCTGCCCTAAAGCTAGGCGCAAGACCAACCCTGACGCCAGCGCGAATTCTCGAAAGTTCGGTTCCGAGGTCGCGCACATCCGCGAGGAACGCGTCGAAATCCTATGGCGCATTCCAATATTTCATCAGCATTGGCATAGCTGAAAATAACGAACCTTGTATCTGGGCTGGCCCTTTATGGCTCCAAGAGGCCACAAATGCCGGGCCACGAAAGCATCGCTCCGAACGCCAACCCGATCAAAACGCGAGCAGACCGGTGCGTAGGGTCGGTTGAACGCAACAGATGTCGGCTGTATCAACGTTAGTGGTTTAGGCACCGGCCCTTGCCGTATTGTATCGACGGCAAGTGAGAATCTGGGTGCGACGCCGGCGGCGAGCCGGCCGGAGGGAGATTACGCGATGACCGATGGACCGAACGCTAGAGCCCCGCGGCCACCACATCTCGCGGGCCCGGCAAGCCGCGAGCCGCGTTTGACGGTTGGACCAGCTTATCGGCCGAAGCCGTTGGTTTCGCCGCGATCCGGAAGCCCATCGTTGCGCGGCGAGACGCGCCGCAGATCCGGGGGCAATGGCAAGAAGGAAATTCTCTGCGCCTTCGGCATTGATGTTGATGCGGTGGCCGGTTGGCTCGGCTCATACGGCGGTGAGAACTCGCCATGCGACATTTCGCGCGGATTGTTCTCCGGCGAGGTCGGGGTGCCGCGGCTGGTCAATCTGTTCGATCGGCTGGATGTGAAAACGACTTGGTTCATTCCCGGCCACTCGATCGAGACTTTCCCTGAGCAGTGCAAGATGGTGGTCGATGCCGGCCACGAGATCGGCATGCACGGCTATAGCCACGAAAACCCCATCGCCATGACGCCCGAGCAGGAAGAAGCGGTGATGGACAAGTGCATCGAGCTGATCGAGCGCCTGTGCGGCCGCCGCCCGACCGGCTATGTCGCGCCGTGGTGGGAATTCAGCCCGGTCACCAACGAGCTGCTGCTCAACAAAGGCATCAAGTACGACCACAGTTTGATGAACGACGATTTCCATCCGTTCTATGTGCGCGTCGGCGATAGCTGGACACCGATCGATTATTCCAAACATCCGCGCGAATGGATGACGCCTTTGGTGCGTGGCCAGGAGACCGATCTGGTCGATATTCCGGGCAGCTGGTATCTCGACGATCTGCCGCCAATGATGTTCATCAAAAGCGCGCCGAATAGTTTCGGGTTCGTCAATCCGCGCGATATCGAAGAACTGTGGCGCGACCAGTTCGACTGGGTCTACCGCGAAAACGACTATGCGGTGTTCACCATGACCATTCACCCGGATGTGTCGGGCCGGCCGCAGGTGCTGCTGATGCTCGAGCGGTTGTACGAATATTTCGCCAGTCATCCCGGCGTGCGGTTCTGCACCTTCGACGAGATTGCCGACGACTTCAAACAGCGCCATCCGCGCGAGCGCACGGCGACCGCGGCGGAGTAAATTCATCATGTGCAGCCTGTGCGGTGTGTTGGGCGGGCGCGGTCACTGGACCGACACATCTAGCCACCCGGAAGCGTTCCGCCATGTCGATCAGCCGACCCGGCGACGCGAGCGCCAAGGCCGCACCCGGCTCGCTAATGCCGTGCTTGATCATTATGGCCTGACTCTGTCGGACTGGGCCGGCACTTCGTATGTGCTGCGCACCAAGACCGGACAAACCGCGCTGGTCGAAAACCTGACCGAGCTGTGGGCGACCGCCGAGCAGTTGACCAGGCGAGAGTGCGATCCGCTTGACGACGCGCTGATTGCCGACTTAACCGGCAAACCGGCAGCTTGATGCCATGGGCGAATATGCGTCGCTGATCCCAATCAACGTCGTCACCGGGTTCCTCGGCAGCGGCAAGACCACCCTACTCCAGCGTCTGCTGGCTTCTCCCGACCTCAAAGACACGGCGGTTTTGGTCAACGAATTTGGCGAGGTCGGCCTCGACCATCATTTGATCGAGAGCGCCACCGAAAGCACGCTGTTGCTCGACAATGGCTGTTTGTGCTGCGCGGTGCGCGATGATTTGCAAGACGCGCTGCGAGACCTGTTCTCGCGCCGTGAACGCGGCGAAATTCCGAAGTTCGAACGAGTGGTGATCGAGACCTCCGGTCTCGCCGATCCGGTGCCGATCGCATACACCATCCTCTCCGAGCCGGTGATCCAACATCACTTCCGCCTCGGCAATGTGGTCGCCACCATCGACGCGGTGAATGGATCGAGCCAGCTAGAACGCTTTCCGGAATCAGTCAAGCAAGCCGCCATCGCCGACCGGTTGATCGTCACCAAATGTGATTTGGCCGACGTCGAGACAGTTGCTACACTAAGAAATTCGCTGCGCCACCTCAACGCCTCGGCTCCGATTTTCGATGCGGCCGAGGCGCCCGGCCCCGCCCAACTTTTCACCGAGGACCTTTACACCGGCGGCGACAAGCGCGGCGAAATCGAAGGCTGGCTGAGCGACGATGCGGACGACGCACACCACCACGAGCACGCCGACAACGTGGACTCGTTCGCTGTCACCTACGATCAGCCGCTTGATTGGACCGCGTTCGGCATTTGGCTGACCATGCTGCTCAACCGCCACGGCGAGAACGTGTTGCGGGTCAAGGGCATGCTCAACGTGATCGGGGTCGCCGACCCGGTGTTGATCAACGGCGTCCAGCACATCGTGCACCCGCCGAGCCACCTCGCCGGCTGGCCCGACGCCGACAAACGCTCGCGCATCGTCTTCATCGTGCGCGGCATTGCGCGAGAGCGGATCGAACGCTCACTCGCCGCGTTCAACGGATTGGCGAATCCTACATCAAAGGCAGGTGACGGCGGCCGGCGCTCGGCGACGGCTTCGACCCAACTCCGCAGTTTCGGCTAGGAAGCTTTGATCAGGCGGAATCGATAACCTGCGATAAGCTAATGCCGACATCGGTGTTTCAAGGGAGACAAACATGACAGACTATATTCCACCCACGCTCGACTGGGTTCGCAAGCAGGTAGAGCTCTATGAAGGCAGCGGCGGCACAGAAGGCACGACGCTGACCGACACGGGCCTGCCCTGCATTATCGTCACCCATAAAGGCAACAAGACCGGCGCGGTGCGAAAAATTCCGGTCATGCGGGTCAAGGTCGACGACGGTTATGTGCTTGTCGGCTCCTATGGCGGCCGGGAGAAGAACCCTGTCTGGGTCTATAATCTTCGCGCCCATCCCGATGTCGAAATCCGCGACAAGACAGAGGTGTCGAAGATGCGGGTGCGCGAGGTGACGGACGACCCCGAACGCCAGCGCCTGTGGGACGCCGGCGCGGAGGCCTATCCGCCATACAACGACTATCAGGCGAAAACGGATCGCAAGATCCCGGTATTCGTCGCAGAGCCGGTCTAGACGGGCGCCACGTGGATCCCCTGCCCGACGTTAGATGGCGAGGTCTTTGGTGTTGTAGTCGCGGATAACAGTCTCGAAGGTTGTGTCGTTGAAGCGGAATTCGTCTTCTTTGCCCGCGAACGGTTTGTAGAAAAACGGCGTCTCTTCAGGATGATATTGATGACGCGCGTCGATCGCCACCGCGATCACGGCGGAGCGTTCAAATATCCTTTGCGCATCGTACCGCACGGCATCGTCCTCGACGCCGAGCGCCGCTTTCGCCCCCAACACCGATTTGCGACGGTGGAATCCGATGGTGATCGAAACGCGCAGGTCCGGCGATGTGTTGGCGAACGATCCGTGCAGCATCTGCCGGTTCACCATCGTCACGTCGCCGGCCTCGCAGGTGAGCGGCACCGCGCCCGGGAGCCGTTCGTCGCCACCGTTTTCCGCCACCAAGCGCTTGATATCGAGGCGGCCCTGTTTGTGCGTGCCGGGCACGACCCACAGACAGTTGCCCGGCGTGGTCGGATAAAGTTGAACCTGGAAATTAAAACCGTGACTGTCCTCGTCCCAGTCCGGTGCATCCCAGTGCGTCACACCGTCCTGATGCCAAGCGACCGACGCGCCGAGTCCCGGCTGCTTGACGAAGGTCGCGTCGTTGTACGGCACGAAATCCTCGCCGTTGATCGACGCGGCGATGGCGAGCAGATCGGGATGGCCGTAAAGACGCAGGCCGGCGGGCATCGCTTGGCACATGCCATACATCAGAAATACGACATAGTCCGGCGCATCCTCGTCCGCGGCCGGTTGAGTCATTTTGCTCGGGTGACGGCCACCAAGCACGTCCGTGCCGCCCCACGGGTCTTCCAAGGGCTTTGCGAGTCGGTACGGGACGCGGGCATAGTCGAGGCCAAGGGCTGGCCGTCCTTGCGCGTCGTCATGCGCATCCGGCGCCACGGGCGCCCGCTCGATCATCACATTGGCGTCGTGGCGCAGTTCCTCGATTTCGGCGGCGTCGACGACGCCCTCGAAAACATAGAACCCGTGACGCCAATAGGCCGCCAATATGTCAGGATGAAGCTTGCCGTCGGGACCAAAGCGCACCGGACCACGATTGCCGAGCTCGGCGGCCAGCCGAAGCCCCTCGCGTTGATACGCCGCCATGCCCGCCGCATGCTCGGCACGGCTCGGCGCAGACGGTTTGTGTCCATCGGCAGCTAGAGATTGATCGTCCATCGCCCTTTTCCCAATTCCCGGCATGGCTCGCCCAACCGACGACCACCCATTCATTTGTCGGACGACATCATGGCTTATCGCCGCGCGGCTGCACAAAAAGCATGTTCGTGGCACAGGGCGGCGCAAATTGCATGGCGGGTCTAGGAACCACTCGAAAGAGATCTTGTTTTCGGATTTTCCGGTGTCATCTGAGAGCTCGTTTCTTTGATCGATCCGCAAACCTCACGGGAACCCCTCCGTCATGCACCCATTGGCCAGATTACTCTCCGTCTCCCTGACCTACGCTTGCGGGCTCGCCGGCGTCGCTGCCGCCGAACCATTTGAGATATCCGGCCAGGGCAATGTGACGCTGCAAGCCGCGCCAATGGCGGAATTTGACGAGCCCTGGGCGATGACCTTCCTGCCGGACGACACGATGCTGGTGACGACCAAACCGGGCGCACTTTTTCATGTCACGCAGGACGGCGCCAAAACCGAAGTCGACGGCCTGTGGGATATCGCCTATGGCGGCCAAGGCGGGTTCGGTGACGTCGTGCTGCATCCAAACTTCGCGCAAAACGACCTCGTCTATTTTTCCTACGTTGAGGCGTCGGGCCGCGACGCTACGTATGGCGCCGCCGTGGTGCGCGCCGTTTTCGACCGATCCGGCGCTGCACCCAGGCTCAGTAACGTCGAACGAGTCTGGACGCAGGAACCGAAGCAATCCGGCCGCGGACATTTCAGCCATCGGCTGGCCTTCGGTCCCGACGGCATGTTGTTCATCACCTCGGGCGACAGGCAAAAGCAGAAGCCGGCGCAAGATTTTGGCAAAGCGCTTGGCAAAGTCATACGCCTTAACGACGACGGCTCGGTGCCGCAGGACAATCCATGGCAAACCAAAGGCGATCTGGCAAAGACCTATTGGTCGATGGGCCACCGCAATCCGCTTGGCATCGCCTTCGACCAGCAGGGACAGCTATGGACCCATGAAATGGGGCCGCGGCACGGCGACGAACTGAATCTCACCGTCAAAGGCGGCAATTACGGCTGGCCGATCGTCTCCTACGGCAACAATTACTCCGGCAAACGCATCCCCGACCACGACACGCGGCCTGAGTTCGACGCACCGAAAGCCTATTGGGTGCCGGCGATTTCACCCGCCGGCCTGGTGATCTACGATGGCGACTTGTTCCCCGATTGGCAGGGTGACGCCTTCATCGGCGGCATGTCGTCTAAAGCGCTGGTCCGCGTTGATATCGCCGGCGACGGCGCCGCAGAGGCCGAACGCTTCGAATGGGGCGAACGCGTTCGCGAAGTCGAGCAAGGGCCCGACGGCGCGCTGTGGGTGCTTGAGGACGGATCCGACGGGCGGCTGCTAAAGTTGACGCCTAAGAACTAAAGTGCGTGCGCCAAATTAATCTGGACGCGCATCCACCGGAAAATCGAGGAAATCCAACTCAGAGGCCCCGACGGAGACATTCGCTTTGGCCATCTGTTGGACGTGCCCGAGGCGGCACCAACGCTTGGGCAGTGGTTTATCGCCGAATGGGCGCCTTGGTATGGACCCGACGGCTCAGGCGACGCGGCGCACTTCCTCGATTTCGGTGGCGTCGACCGCGCCCTTGAAAACGTTGAAGCAGTGCTCCCGATAGGCGGCGAGAATATCCGCCTGGAGCCGGCCGTTCGGACCAAAGAGCACGCGCCCGTGGACCATGCCCGCTATGCCCGTGACCTAGACTCTCGTCCACATCAGGTCAGGGCATCGGATAGCTCAGCCTCCTCGGACCGCTGGCGGACCAGCACGTAGTCAGAAAATGCCGCAGCAGTGATTGGCCTGGAGAAAAAATACCCCTGTACCTCGTCGCAGCCCAGGTTGCGGAGCACCGAGAGTTGCTGGCCGGTTTCGACGCCTTCGGCCGTGACATTCAGGCGCAAACTGTGCCCAAGGCGGATGATCGCCTCGACGATCGCGGCATCTTCAGACTCAGCGTCCAACATGCCGACGAACGACTGATCGATCTTGAGCCGTTGGACCGGAAACCGCTTCAAATAGGCCAATGACGAATAGCCGGTGCCAAAATCATCAATCGAGATTTCAAGCCCCAAATCGCTTAGCTGGCTAAGCCGTGCCGCTATTTCCTCGACATCGTGCATGACCATGCTCTCGGTAATCTCAAGCTCGAGCAAGCTCGGCTCGATACCGGTTTCGTCGAGCACGGCGCGAACGGTTTCGACCAATTCATCGCTCTTGAACTGTCGAGCTGAAATGTTCACGGCGACCCGCAGCGCCGGCAAGCCTTCCGCCGACCAACGATTGCTTTGAGCGCATGCCTCGCCAAGCACCCACTTACCGATTTCCACGATCAATCCGCTGGTCTCAGCGATATCAATGAATTCGGCAGGCGACAACAGCCCGCGTTTCGGATGTTGCCACCGAACAAGAGCTTCAGCGCCCACGACCTCGTTGCCAGTAATATCGAGTTGCGGCTGGTAATGAAGCACGAATTCTTCGCGCGTTAGGGCTGTGCGCAGCTCGGTCTCGATCGTACGAGCGCGACGCACTCTTGCATGCATTTCCTCATCGTAAAGTTGGTAAATACCGCGACCCATCGACTTAGCTTGGTATAGCGCCAGATCGGCTTTACGGATCAAACCATCGGTATCGGTGTCGTCGTCGGGATAAATGCTGATCCCAATACTGGTGCCGCTCGTTACTGCGTCGCCGTTGACAAAGAAAGGCGCAGCCATGTTGTCGAGTATCCGTTTTGCGAACAGGCCAGCCGCACTCACGTCCGTGACGTTAGTCATGACGATCGCGAACTCGTCACCACCCAATCGGGCGACCGTGTCTGTTTCGCGCGCGAGCATGCTGAAACGCTGGGAAACCTGCTGGAGTAACGCGTCACCGCCGGGGTGACCGATTTCGTCGTTTACCCGCTTGAATTTGTCGAGATCGAGAAAAAGGAGGGCGACTCGGCTGTCATGGCGCCTCGCCCAGGCAATGGCTTTGGTCAGGCGCCGGTGGAACCGATTTCGATTGGCCAGCCCAGTCAGTGAATCGTTTAGAGCCAGATCGCGGATGGTTTCTTCTGCCTTTTTGCTTTCGGTGATGTCGGTCCAAATCCCGACAACACCGCCGGATTCCGTGCGATGTTTACTGATCCGCATCCAGCGATTTTCGCCCACCTGACGTTCGAACGCACCTTCCGGATTGCGGTGCTCTTCCAAGCGTCTCCGGATGAAATCTTCAACCGGTTGATCACCCGGGTTATAGACGCCGCGTTCAATGGCGGCTCTTAGGAAATCCTCGAAATGCACCCCGGGCTCCAATATGTCCGAGAGCGCCTGAAACCCCTCCAAATATCTCGAGTTGCACATGACGAGGCGGTCGTCCGATGCCCAAATCGCAAAGCCCTCAGAAATGCTTTCGATAGCCTCGGTTAGCCGTTCCATGGCCTGGTCGCGTTCTTGCTCGGCCAGCCGTCTTATCTGCGCCTCACGGTCTTTCTCGGCAATCAACGCCAAGTTCTTTTCTTCTTCCCGCTTGCGCTCGGTGATGTCCTGGATGGTGCCAACAGACCGGACCGGCCGACCCTTTTCGTCGAGCTCGAACTCGCCTTCCTGGTGGACCCACCGAACTTCGCCGTTCGGTCTGACGATGCGATGATCGATCGTATCGAGGGTGCCGGACGCTACACCTGCTTGCTGGGCGGTTCGTTTTCTCTCCAAATCGTCTGGGTGAACCGCAGCCAATAAGAACTTCACGTTCGGCTTGAAGGCTTTCGGCGGGTAACCGAAAATCCGAAATACCTCGTCGGACCATTCCAGGGCGTCGGTTCGAAAGTCGCGCATCCAGTTTCCGACATGCGCAATGCGCTGCGCATTGGCAAGTTGCGCCTCGCTGTCCCGCAACTTGGACAATGCTTCTATCTGTTCGGTGATCTCGGATCCGATGCCGCGATAGCCAACGAACTCGCCCTTACGTGAAAAAACCGGCCGGCCGTTAACCCGAAAGTGACGCACCGAGCCGTCGCCAATTTCAATCGGATACTCGAAGTTCTTGAACGGCCGATGAGCCGCCAAGTCCGCGCCATGGCGTTGCCATTTCTCACCGTCGCAATCGTTCGGCAGACGAAGTTCGAGCCGTGTTTTGCCAACAAGCCTGTCGATCGTCGCGGCACTGATATGAACGGAATCAAGCGAAAATTCGGTAAAACGATGCTCTTCGTCGGTCTCCCAGAGCCAATCCGACGCCATGTCCGCAATTTCCCGAAAAGCTCTTTCGGCCTTATCCCGACGGCGTAGCCAATGCCCCACAACAATGGCCGGCATGATCAAGGCGATTGCCGCAATTCCGGTGGCGGTGAGCACATGCCGCCAGCGCTCGGCCGTGTAGCCTTGCGCCGCCCCGTCTACCGCCGGTGCGATCGCAAATTCCCAAAGAATGGCGCAAGCGAAAACCGCAGCCATAAACGATGCAAAAAGAAACGCGATCTGAAAATCACGCCGACGCAATAAATTCCGCATTTCGGCTCGGCCCGTGTCGGTACTTGGTCTTGCGCTACCAGAACAAGATAGGCCGGCCGGCCAGTAAGGGAACGGGCGGGCGATGCCCGGACGATGCACGCGGCCCGGGCTTGATGGGGGTCGACAACAGCAAATAAGCGTACACTATTGCGTTGCACAACCTAGATTTATGGCCACGGGATTGGGCCCCCTTTCCCACACCGAGCACGTGTAATTCACGTCCGGATCCGGGGGCATCGCAGTCGGAATCCTTTTTGAGGGGCCGCAAATATTGACTCAGAATGCCATCGAAGATGAGACAGAGTGTTTGCGCGGAGAAAAGCGAGGCGATCAAACCCAATGCCCCCAGACGGAAACATTCGCCTCATCCATCTTCTTGAGATGCCCGAGGCGGCCGCTACGCTTGAACAGTGGTTCATCGACGAGTGGACGCCTTGGTATGGGCCGGATGGTCAGGGCGACGCGGAGCGCGACTTGGCCGCTTGCCGCAGCCGTGACGAGCTTCCGGTCTGCTTGGTCGCCTTGAACGCCCACGGCGAGGTCGTAGGGACCGCTTCCCTCAAATCAGAGTCGGTTGGCAGTGAGCACGGCGTTGGCCCCTGGCTGGCGGCCGTGCTAGTTGGCAAGGCTCATGAAGGACAAGGGATCGGAACCGCGCTGGTCGCCGCCGTCGAAGCGGAAGCGGCACGCCTCGGATATGAGTCGATCTACACATCGACCGAGTCGGCCAAGGGCATTATGCAGCGTCGCGGGTGGCAGCCTTTCGCGACGACCGACACTCTGCGAGGGTTGGCAACGGTCTTCCGCAAACAGGTCGCCGGGCCGCCGGAAGTAGGCTAACGCACGCAAATCGCGACTATCGCCAGCCGACCGTATGTCGACTGCCGGAGCCGTTCCAGACAGTCGAACTGGGGCTCCGGAAGTCGCAGATTAGCCAGATTCAAACATTCCGGTATCACTGACGCGTGATAGTCCGACCGGCTAAAAGGTCAGTGTTTCCAGCCGGAAGTAATGATTTTTTGATCTCGATTAATGTGGGAACTATGCGCGCGAATTAAATCGACGAGTGTGCTCTGCGCTTGCGCGAACGGAGCCACTTGATTTGGACCGATATGGTGAGGGCTCAATGAGATCTATCGCCCCAGTTGTCATTCTGCTGGCCCTCTTTGCGCCGTCACCGCCTCTCGCGCAAGAGACCTCACCCGCAAGTGTGAGCCTTCATTCGGCAGCTCTTCAAGGAAATACCGAAGCTGTACGCCAGCATATCGAGGCGGGCGCGGATCTCGACGAGAAAGATGCTTTCGGTTCTAGCCCGCTGAATATCGCGGCGACGTTCGGAAAGACAGAAGTCGCCGAGGCGCTGATCGAGGCCGGCGCCGATTTGGCCATTGCCGATAATCAGGGGTCTAGGCCCCTTCATATCGCAGCATTCTTTGGCTACTCCGATATCGTCAAAGCGTTAGTGGACAACGGCGCCAATAGGTTCTTACGGAACATGAATGGTTCTACGGCGCTGGATATTGTCGCGACGCCATTCGACGACGACAGACCCCTCTACGACCAGCTTGTAGCAGCCCTTGGGCCTCTCGGTTTGGTGCTCGATTACGATGAAATTGCGTCGTCTCGCCCCAAGATCTTGGAAATGCTGCGGCCTGCAATTGAGGAGCTTGAGGCGGTTGAGTATTCGCCCGTAGAAAGAGGGGACTGGGCTGTCGCAAACCCAGCCGAAACCAGCCTGGATCCGATGCTGGTGGCGGAACTCTATTTCGATGCGGCTGAACTAAAGAATCTCTACGGGCTGCTGGTGGTCAAAGACGGGAAACTGATTGCCGAGGCCTATTATCATGATGGCGCCGTCGAGCAATTGTCCGCCCGTCATTCAATCACAAAGAGCTACCTTTCGGCCTTGATAGGCATTGCGAAGGCTGAGGGATGTCTGTCTGACCTCGATCAAAGAATGATGGACTTTTTCCCGGAGTTTGCGGATCAAATTGACGATCCGAGAAAGGCCGGGATAACCGTCCGCCAGATGCTGCAAATGCGCGGTGGTTATCCCATGGAAATCCTGTCGCCAGTGCATCACGACACGCTGTTCTTCAGCGACAACTGGCACTGGCTGCCGCATCTGGTGGATTTCCCGCTTCTCAGCGATCCTGGGACCAAGTTTCACTACAGCAACCTCACATCCCATTTGCTTGCGGTGATATTGGCGCGTGCGTGCGACGCCGATCTCAAGACCTACGCTGCGCAGCATCTGTTCGCGCCGATGGATGCGGCACTGGATGACTGGACAGCGGATCCAGACGGCTACCGCTGGGGCTGGGGCGAAATCTATGTGACCGCCCGCGACATGGCCAAGTTTGGGACGCTGTATCTGAATGATGGCACTTACCAAGGCAGGCAGGTGATTTCTGCCGACTGGGTCGATGAGTCCCTTCAGGCTTATTCACATGACGCCTGGGCCACGCCGAAACTGGGCCGGTATCTCTATGACGTGGGCTACGGCTATCAATGGTGGTCCGCCAGGGCCGGACAACATCACTTCTATTTCGCCTGGGGGCATGGCGGGCAACTGATTGTCCTGCTCGAAGAACTCGATATGGTCATTGTCACAACGGCCGACCCTTTGATCGGACTGGACCCCATCAGAGACAAGGGTTGGGAGTATGAGTTGGCGATCATCAATGTCGTCGGCAAATTCATCAAATCGTTGCCACGCTAATGAAATGGCCGAAATGAGTTAACCTGCGACGTAAACGCTGGCCGGGGGTTACCTGCGCTTAGGTGAGGTCCGGACATCGTCGCTGATCGGATCGTCGCATTCGCCGACATTGATGATGGTTCATTTGCCGGCGCGGCCGGCTCATAGACGGCACCTACAATCGACCCGGTGAAATGAGGCGAAAACGCTGAAGACCGCTCTCTTTTTTACGGCGCGGAGCGTCCGGGTGGGCGTTTAGGGCGCCAGCCGACGCGGAAGGCGCGGACGACGCGGTGCAGCAGGTAGAAGGCGATCGCCAGGATTACCAGCAAGACCACCGACAGCAGCGTACGGCCGAATTCGGCGTCTATGATCGCGCCTTGATTCAGCAGATGGCCGCTGAGCACCACCACTGCTTGAAGCGTGCCGCCGGCAAAGAAGATGACCGCGACCAGAATGGCGATTTGCAGGGTGTCGAAGACCAGGGCTTCGACTTCAAGCTCGTTGACCTGGCGGAAGACATATTGGCGGAACGACTGCCAATGGGCGACCGCATAGCCCAGTATGCCGACCACGGACGTGAACCAGAATATTATGTTGTAGGCATGAATATGTTGAATGCCCTCGACCAAATACGTCTCGAAGGGCTGATAGAAATAAAGAAATATCAGGAGAATAATAATTCCGACGACGACTATCCAAGCCCTTGGGCGCGTCGCGGTGGTCGTTTGCTGATCCATGACCGAAAAGCCGGAATTTGAGGGCGGACGGCGCGGATCGTACACCAATGACAAGGTGTGTCAAAAACGGTTTGGCTTGGCCGCGGGGTTAGAAAAAGCGGGCAAAGCGTTCCCTCCCCGCCATAACAAGATGCCAGTGGAACCGCTTGACCGGTCAGGGGTGTCGGGGAATGATAGCGCCCGCTTGGCTTAGCTCGACTCAAGACTAGGCTTGGGAGGCACAGGCAACCGCCACGAATGGAGTGCCACCACAACCGGACAACGGTTGGGCGGTGTCGCTGACGGGATGCGTGAGTGTGAGGCGATAAGGGAAACAGATGGCGAGCCGCCTCGGGATCGATGTCGGAGGGACGTTCACCGACCTCCTGCTGTTTAACGACAGCACCGGGGATATCCATCTGCTCAAAACCCCGTCGACGCCGGAAGACCAGTCGATCGGCATCCTGACCGGTATTGAGAAAATATTCGCCGAGACCGGAATCGCCCCAGGCGACACTCAGGCGCTGCTGCACGGCACCACGGTCTCGACCAATATCGTGCTCGAGGAGAAAGGCGCCAAGGTCGGCCTGATCGTAACCGAGGATTTCGATCAGGTGCTGCACATGGCGCGCTCGCAGACCCCAGGACCGCTGGCCGGCTGGATGATCATGATCAAGCCGGACCCGCTCGCCGACCTGGAATTTACCCACGGTGTTGCCGAACGCGTGAATGCGCGCGGCGATGTGGTCAAGCCGCTCGATGAGGGGCAGGCGCGGGAAGCGATCAGCGCCCTGATCGACGCCGGGGTCGAGTCGATTACGGTGTCACTCCTGCACGCTTACGCGAACCCGGCGCACGAACAACGCATCAAGGCGCTGATCCTGGAAATGGGTGTTGACCTGCCAGTGTCCTTGTCGTCGGAAATTTTGCCCGAGTTCCGCGAGTATGAGCGCACGCTGGTCGCGGTGATGAACGCCTATGTGCGCCCCAGCATGCGGCGCTATCTGAGCAACTTCGAGGATAAGCTGCGCGGCATTCAGTTTTCGCCGCACGTCAATATCATTCGCTCCGACGGCGGCCTGATGAGTGTCGAACGCGCCTCGGAGTCGCCGGTGCACACAATGCTTTCGGGGCCGGCAGGCGGCGTGTCGGGCGCGGCCTTCGTGTCGTCGATCGCCGGGCATCCGAACGCGCTGGGTTTCGACATGGGCGGCACCTCAACCGACGTGTCGTTGATCCGCGACGGCAAACCGACGATCTCGCGCCAGACCTCGCTCGGTTACTACCCGATCAAAGTGCCGTCGGTGGAGGTGCACAGCGTCGGAGCCGGCGGCGGCTCGATTGCACATGTGCCGATGACCGGTGCGCTGCGCGTCGGGCCCGAGAGCGCTGGCGCGGTGCCCGGCCCCGCCTGCTACATGAAGGGCGGCGACCAGCCGACCGTAACCGACGCCAACGTGGTGCTCGGCCGATTGCCGCCAAGTCTACTCGGCGGCGAAATGGCACTCGACGTCAAGGCCGCCGAAATGGCGGTGGAAAAGATCGCGCGGGCGCTCGGGCTCGACCTCTATCAGGCGGCGCAAGGCATCCTCGATATCGTCAACGAGAACATGTTCGGCGCGCTGCGGCTGTTGACGGTGCAAAAAGGCCTCGACCCCCGCGACTTTGCGCTCGTCGCGTTCGGCGGCGCCGGGCCAATGCATGGCAACGCTATCGGCGCGCTGGCGGGGGCGTACCCGGTGATCATCCCGCCGACGCCCGGCGTGCTGTCGGCGCTCGGTTTCCTTTATTCCGACGTCAAGAACGAATTCGCCAAGACCTACATTCGCAACATTGACGAAGTTCAACCAGACCAGATCGGCGATATCCTCGACGGGCTTGGCACCGACGCCAGGACCTGGCTGCGCGAAGAAGGCATCGCCGAGAACGACCAGAAGATCCAATACGAGGCCGACATTCGCTATTTCCGGCAGGGCTATGAGTTCTCAATGGACGTGCAGCCGGACAGCTTGCGCAATGGCGGCCTGAAGGAGTTGGAGCAACGGTTCGGAATCGCGCACGAGCAGCTTTACGGCTTCAAGCTCGACCAACCGACCGAGCTGGTGAATCTGCGCGCCGTCGGCACCGGTCAGGTGATCAAGGTGCAGTTCCCGAAATTCGACATGACTGGCGAGGACGCATCCGCCGCCGTGGTCGAGCAACATCGGGTTTATTTCGACGGCAACTTCGTGACCGCGAACATCTATGACCGCGCCCTGCTCCACGCTGGCAACCGCGTGCGTGGCCCGGCGGTGGTCATGCAGAAGGACTCGACCACCGTGATCCACCCCGGCCACGTTGGCGAGGTGGATGCGTATCTGAATATCCTCATCCAGCCGGAAGGCGTCGCTACATGACCGACCAGAGCCCGAAATCGATATCGCTCGACGACTTGCTCAAGTCCAGCAAGCAGCAGTTCGATAACATCTTCGCGGCCCAAATGACCGAGACCGGCCTGGTCGATGTGAGCCACCGGCCGCCAACCCAGGCCGATCTGGCCTCCGCTAGCCTGCAAGCGGCCACCGCCGGCGACGTCACCGCCCTGCTCAATAACCGGTTCGGCGATCGCTGGTCGTCCGAAGTGGTCGAGCACAAGGCCGAGCGCGGTGTGGTCACCGTGTTGTGCAAGCTGGTCGTCGACGGTGTTTCGAAGATGCAATTCGGTTCGGCGCGCACCAATGGCGATTCCGGTGCGGCCCTGCGGCGCGCGACCGATGATGCGCTTGCCAACTGTGCGGCGCAATTCGGCGATGTCGCCGCACCTGCGGCTGAGAACGCGAGACCCCACGGAAATGGTGGAGCAGCCACCGCAGGGCCGATGGCCGCGCCGCGCGCGGAGCCCGCGCCACGCGAAAGCGGTGCGCTTGACCCAATCACGCTCGACCTGATCGAGAATGCGCTGCGCAACGCGCGTCACGAGATGGATGCAGTGTTGTTTCGTTCGGCCATGTCACCAGTGATCCGCGAGCAGCACGATGAATTTCCGATGATCACGGATCACAAGGGCCGCATGATCGTCGGTCAGTTCGGCTCATACGTTTCCGAAATGCTCGCCGATCAGAACTTCGATCTTGCGCCGGGCGACGTGATTTTGCAGAGCGATCCGTACAAGTGCGGCGGCGCTATCAGCCACATCAATGACTGGATGGTGCTGGTGCCGATTTTTGTCGACGGCGAACTGATCGGCTTCAGCTCGATGTTCGGCCACATGATGGATGTCGGTGGCTCGGTGCCGGGTAGCATGCCGACCAGCGTCACCTCGATCTTCGCCGAAGGCATCAAGATCCCGCCGATCAAGATTTACGAGCGCGGTGAGATCAACAAGGCGGCGCTCGATATTCTGATGAACAACACCCGCACGCCGGAGATGAACTACAGCGATCTGATGGCGATCGTCGCCGGCAGCCGCGCCGGCGAGCGCCGGGTGATCGAAATCTGCGAACGCTTCGGCAAAGAAACCTACAAGCAGGCGTGCGAGGCCTTGCTCGACCGCACCAACCGAGCGATGCGCCAATTGATCGTCCAGAACCTGCCGGAGGAACCGCAATCGTTCGAGGACTATGTCGACGATGACGGCTGCGGCAACGGTCCGTTCAAGATGAAGCTGACCGTGTGGCGCGAGGGCGACCACGCTTATTTCGACTGGACCGGCACCTCGGCTCAAGCCCCCGGCCCGATCAACTTTTATCTGCATGACGGCATGTTCAAGATGTTCATCGGCGTCTACATGATCATGGTGTTCGACCCGCAGATCCTGTTCAACGACGGGTTCTACGACCTGATCCATGTGACCCTGCCCAAGGGCTCGCTGGTGCACCCGAACTTCCCGGCCGCGCTTGGGTGTCGCACACACGCCCTCGCCCGCCAGTTCGATGTGCTCGGCGGCGCACTGAGCAAGAACGCACCCGAGATGGCGACCGCCGCCGGTTACGGCTCCAGCCCACACTTCTTATACTCGGGCGTGGATTCGGACGGACGACCGTTCCAGTTGATGGAAATTCTCTATGGCGGCATTCCGGGCCGGCCGATCGGTGATGGCATGGACGGCCATTCTTGGTGGCCATTGTTCGAGAACATTCCGAGCGAGTATCTCGAAGCCTATTACCCAATGATGATCGAGAAATACACCACCGTGCCCGATACCGGCGGCGCCGGCCTGCATCGTGGCGGCAACGGGGTCGAAAAAGTGTACCTGTTGCTCGAGGAAGGCGAAATTTCGATCCACGACGACCGTCAGGTCACCCAGCCTTGGGGCATCCTCGGTGGAAAGCCGGGCGGGCGGTCCGAGAAATGGCTGGTCCGTAAGGACGGCACGCGCGAACCGCTGCCGGCCAAAATCGACCACGTCAAGGTCCGCAACGGCGACCGCATCGTCTTTCAAACCGCCGGTGGCGGCGGCTGGGGCGACCCGCTGGAACGTGATCCGATGAGCGTGCGCAAAGATGTGGCGCGCAAACTCGCCACCGCGGACGCTGCCCGCGAGCACTACGGTGTGGTGCTGACCGGCGACAAGAACGAGCTCGATCAACGGGCGACGCAGGATTTACGCGACAGTTTGAAGAGAAACAGGAAAGCCTTACCGGTGTTCGATTTTGGCGAGCGCCCAAACGGCAGTGCCAACCGCCTTGCGAGCTGAACAAATGTTATTAGCACGCGTTACATTGCATAACAAAGCGTTAGTGAAAGAATAGGTGTACGGGCAATGATTGAGCTATGGGTAACCTTGTTCATCTCCGTAATCGTCGTTATCGCGATTATCTATATTTTATCGATTTGGATTTACAAACGCGCGCCCGCGAATATGGGTTTCATACGCACGGGTTTTCTGGGCACGAAAGTGTGTTTGGGGCGCGGCGCGATCGTGCTGCCCGTGTTTCACGAAATCACCTGGGTATCGCTGGAAACCATAAAACTGATCGTCAGCCGATCGCGCGATCAGGCGATTCTGACCTCCGACAAGATTAGGATCGATGTGGTCACCGAGTTGTACGCCCATGTCGGGCGCACGGTGGATGACATGCTCACCGCCAGCCGCAGCTTGGGCGACAAGACCTTTGACGCCGATCGGGTGCGTAACTTGCTCGAAGCCAAGATCGTCAGTGCGATCCGGTCCTATGCCGCCACCAAGACACTCAACGAGCTCCACGAAAACCGTGAGTCCTTTGCCAAGGACATCAAGGCCAACGTGATGGAAAGCTTCCAGGCGAACGGCCTGATCCTCGAGGAAGTGACCATCATGTCGCTGGAGCAGACCGGCAAGGAACACTTCAAGGCGGACAATGTGTTCGACGCCGAAGGTCTGAAGATCATCACCGAGATCACCTCCGATGCGCGCCGCAAGGTGCACGAAACCGAGAAGCGCACCACAGTGGCGATCCGGCAGAAAGATTTGGATACGCAACTCGAGCTGCTGGAGATCGAAAAGAACGAAGCGTTCGCCCGTGCCGGCCAGGACAAGTCGGTGTCGAACGAACAGGCGCTCCAGCTCGGCGAGAAACAGATCTACGTGCTCGACCAGCGCATGGCGGTGGAGCAGAAGGAAATCGAGAACGAGAAGGAGCTCGAAAGACTGCGTACCGAGCGTGAGATCGCGATCATCGAGGAAGCGCAGAAGCGCGAGGCATCCGAAATTCAGAAAGACCTGGCGCTAGAGCGCGAGCGTCGCGACCGCGAGATCGCCATTATCGCCAAGGCGAAACAGGAAGAGCTCGCCGACATTGAACGCAAGCTCGAACTCGAAAAAGCCGAACGCGACCGCCAGATCGCGCTGGTCGCCAAGGCTGAGCAACAAGAACTAGCCGAGATCGCACGTGAGCTCGCGCGCGAAAGCGCCGAGAAAGAGCGCGAGATCGAGCTGACCCATCTGGAGAAAGCGCGGGAACAAGCCGACATCCAACGGCGAACCGCTGTTATGTCCGAAGAAGAGTCGGCCCGCGATCTGCGCCACAAGGCGGCCGAGGAAACCGCTTTGGCGATGCGCCAGCGGAGCCTGGAGACGCGTTTGGCTGTGCTCGACCTCGACAAGGACGAAGCCGTCGCCACGGTCAAGCAAGAGCAGGAGGTCTCAAACGAACGGGCCCGGCTGTTGAGCGAAAAGCAGCGCTTCATTCTAGAGCAGCGTTGGTCGGTCCAGCAGGACGAGATCGTCAAGGAACAGGCAGTCGAGCAGGCGCGCATTCAGAAAGAGGCGGCGGTCATCGAGGAGACCAAACTTCGCGAGGCCGCGGAGATTCGTCGCGCCCTCGCCCGCGAGCAAGAAGAACGTGACCGCGAAATCGCTCTTGTTGCGAAGCAGGAAGAGCTAGAGCGCGCGGAAATTCGCCGCACCCTCGCCCGCGAACAGGAGGACCGCGACCGCCAGATCGCACTGGTCGCCAAGGACGAGCAATTACGTACCGCCGAAGTGCGCCAAGCGTTAACGGTCGAGATCGAAGAACGCGAACGCGAAATCGCATTGATTGGCAAGGAACTCGAGCGCGAGACCGCCGACATCAGACGCTTCCTGGCGCGTGAATCAGAGGAACGCGACCGCGAAATCGCACTGGTCGGCAAGACCCGTGAACTTGAAAGCGCCGAGGCCGAGCGGCTCGCGACCACCGCCGATCGCGAACGTGCCGAACATGCCGCAGAGTCGGTGCGGGTCATCGCCGACGCCGAGCGCGAGAAGGAGGTCGAGCGGCTCCAGGCCGAACGCGCCGCCACCGCCCAACACATCCAAGAGGAAGCCAAAGCGGAAATTTCGCGCATGCACATGGTCACCCAATCCGAAGCGCGCAACACCGCGGCGGCGCAGGAAGCCGAGGCCACCCTCACCCGCGCCAAGGCGCAAAGCGACGCCCAGAAAATTACCGCCGAAGGCATCGAACGCGAGGCCGGCGCGCAAGGCCGCGCCGAGATGGAAATCGAGACGCTGCGCGTCGAGAATACCCAGCGCATGCTTGAAGCCGAGGCGGTCGGATTGGAAGCCAAGGCCGGCGCGCTCAAGAAATATAACGACGCGGCCACCTTCCTCGAACTCGCCAAGCTTCACATAGAGGCCGAGCGCGATATTCACATCGATCAAGCGAAAGCGATGGGCAATGCGCTACAGAATGCCCAGATCCGCATGTATGGCGGCGGCGGTGGCGAGGACGGTACCGTCGATACCATCCGCAGCCTGTTCACCAAGGGATTTGGGCTCGGCGAAGTGCTTGAAGGCGTCGCCCAATCCTTGCCCGAAGGTCTACGTCAACGCTTTGCGGCGAACGGGCTTCGCGGGTTGTTCGGCCGGCCTTACGGCACGAGCACGCTCAAGGAAGCCTTCGAACAGCTCAGCGTATTGGTCGATCAGACCATGAAGTCGCGCAAAGCTCGCGAGATCCCGTTGACTGAAGCGATGGCTAAACTGGAAGAAGAAGCCGGAAGCGACGAGGCGATGAACCGCGCCGTGAGCATGCTCAAGGAGTTCAACCAGGAAGGCGCGTTCGACGACGTCGAGTTCGAAACCGTTTGGACGCTCCTGCAAGCGGCGGCGAAAAAGATCGACTAACGCGGCGGGCGGATCGAGATAAGCCATGCCCGAATACGACGTCGTTCTGGAGCATGTGGACAAGACGTTCGACGGAACCGTACGCGCGGTTATCGATTTCGACGCAAAGATCGAGCGCGGCGAATTTGTCGCCATGCTCGGCCCCAGCGGCTGCGGCAAGACCACCACGCTGCGCATGATCGGCGGGCTCGAGGAAGTGACTTCGGGCAAGATTTTTATCGCCGGTCAGGACGTCACCGACCTGCCGCCGTCGCACCGCGACACCTCGATGATGTTCCAAAGCTTTGCTCTGTTTCCGCACCGCACGGTGTTCCAGAACGTTGAATTCAGCCTCAAAATGCAGGGCCGCACAAAGGAAGAGCGGGCCAAGCCGGTGTGGGACATGCTCGAACTCGTCGGGCTCGATGTGCTGGCGAGCCGGCGGCCAAGCGATCTCAGCGGCGGACAGCAGCAGCGCGTGGCGCTAGCGCGGGCGCTGATCAGCCAACCGACCGTGCTTCTGCTCGACGAACCGCTTGGCGCGCTCGACTACAATCTCCGCCAAACCATGATCATCGAGCTCAAGAAGATTCAACGCGAGCTCGGCATCACCTTCATCATGGTGACCCATTCGCAGGAAGAATCCATGTCGATGGCCGATAAGGTCATCGTGATGAGCGACTCGGTGATTCAACAGATCGGCACGTCCCGGCAAATTTACGAGAGCCCGCGCACCAAATTCGTCGCGCAGTTCATCGGCAACAACAACCTATTCAAAGGCACCATCAAGTCGCGTTCCGGTTCGATGGTGTTCGTCGAGTCCAGCGATCAATTGTTTTATGTCGGGGTGCCCGAGCATGTGCGCCGCGTGCAGATTGGCGCTGAAGCGGATTTCTCGGTGCGCGCCGACGTAATGCATACCGGCGATCACCCCGACATGGCGAACAAGGTCGAGGGGCGTTTCATCACCACCGAATTCCGCGGCTCGTTGGAAACCGACGTGTTCGAAATCGGCGACGGTCAGTTCATTCACGTCGAACAACACCGCAGCGCCTCGGATCGAGGCTACGACATGGGTGAACGCGAAACCATTTGCTGGCCTGCCGGCGCCGGCGTGCTGCTTGACCAGCCAGGGGCACAACGTCCCTAGTCACCAACCCTTTGTGTCAGCTCGACTTGCCCATCGTGCGTCGGTAAAGCGCGGTATAGATCACCAAGAATAGCCCGATCATCAGCAATGAGAACAACGTCGAAGCAGTGCCGAGCGCGAACAGCGTCGGGCGTATTCGCTGAGTCATCTGCGCGTTTACGTCAAGCGGTAGGGTGTTGTATTCGCCGGCCAACAAGGTGGTACGTGCGAATTCGTCATAGGACAGCGTGAAACCGAACAGACCGGCGGCAACGATGCCCGGCGTGATCAGCGGCAGCGTGACTTCCTTGAACACCGTCCATTCGTCGGCGCCCATGTCGCGCGCCGCCTCCTCCAACGTCTCGTCGAACCTATTGAACACGGCCATCATGACCAGGAACCCGAACGGGAGTGTCCACACCACATGGACGCCGAGCGCCGATGACCACCAGGCCGGCGGAATTCCGAGCTGTTGCATCAACGTGGCAAGGCCCAGGCTCAACAACACACCGGGCACCATCAGGCCGGCGAGCACGGTGTAAAACAACACGCCCGAGCCAAAGAATGGGCGGCGGAAAGCCATCGCCAGCATGGTCGAAAACAATGCGGTGATCAGCATGACGATCAGCGCCAGGATTAGAGAGCGACCGAGCGCGCCCTGCAAATCGCCCACCGTCGACGGCTCAATGAGTTTCTGCCACCAGTGCAAGCTGACGCCGCGCATCGGGAAGCTGGTGCCGCCGCGTGGGCCCTGAAACGACAGGATGAACATCGCGATCATCGGCCCGTAGATGAACAGGATAAAGATCGCGTAATAGACGCTGAAACCGCCCTTGATGAAGGCCTTGCGTCGGCGTTCCGGGGTCCAGCGCGCCATTGCGTCACAACTCCTTGCGGATGTTGACGATGCGCAGAATGATCACCACGCCGATCATCATCGCCACCATCAGCATGAGCGCATTGACCGACGCGAACGGGTAATTCGCGATGCCGTAGTAATTCAAGATGACGGTGCCGGTGGTCGACGTCTTGCCGCCATAGACCACCACGGCGGTGGCGAACTCGCCCATGATCATGACGAAGATAAAGATCATCCCGATCGCCACCCCGGGCAGCGACAACGGGCCGATGATCTCCCGGAAAATCTGGAACGGCGTGGCGCCCATGTCGCGCGCCGCCTCCAGGATCGCCTTATCGATCTTGGCCAGTGAAAAGAAAATCGGGCCAACGCACAGCACCACATAGAGCTGGACCAGCGCCATGATGTAGCCGAATTCGGAGTAAAGCAGGAAGCCCGCCGGCTTATCGAGAATGCCTGTACTCACCAAGAAATCGTTCAACAGGCCGCGCCGACCAAGCATCGGCAGCCAGGCCACGGCCCGGATCAGATAGCTCGTCCAAAACGGCACCATCGCCAGCAGAAACAGCGAAAGCTGCCACTTGAACGACTGGACCTGCATCGACAAGAAATAGGCGATTGGATAGCCGACCAACAAACACAATACCATGATGAGGAGGGTGTATTTGATGGTGTTGCCGAGGGTTCGAATGAAAATCGTCGGCGTCAGGAAATTCCGATCCTCGGCGTCAAGAAAACCCTCGTTGAGGAAGAACTCGCCATAATTGCTGAGACTGAAAGCGGGCGCCATGCCAAAACCGGTGGACTCCCAGAAGCTGAAAATAATGATGCCGACCAACGGCACCACCAGGAAGACGATCAGCCACAGGGTCGCGGGCGTGATCAGCCAACCGGTTGGGAAGCCGGACTCGCGACGATAGGTCTTCGCCTTGGCGACGGCATCCAACGCAATCGGTTGGTCGCCGATCAAGCCGCTGTGCTGGGACGGTGTGGTCTCTACCATTCCGAACGGTGGTGCGCCGGCAGCCCGGGGCGTCGCTCACGGTTGGTTTGTAAGAAGCCGGCTAGACGGCGGCGCGCCATGGATTTCGCGCGCCGCCAACCAGCCCGGATCAGGCGCTGAGGAATTCGGTCCAGCGTTTCACCAGATAATCGTTCTCGTCCATCAGCGAGTTCCACACCGCGATGTTCCTGAAGCGGTCTTCGTAGGAACCGCCATCGCGAACTTCGCCTTCCGGGACGATGATGGTGCCGAACGGATCCGGCAGATCGCTTGCCGCCGGCTTGCCCATGTACCAATAATCCCATTCCGCCGGTGACAAATTGCCCTGGACGTTTTCGGGTATCGACATGTAGTAGCCCTGACGCGCGACGAACGCGCCGGCCCAGCCACTCAGCCACCAATTGATATACTCATACGACTGGTCGAGTGCCGCGCCGGTGGCGGTGCCGGAAATCGCGAAGCCGCCGTGCCAACCGCGCATGCCTTCCTTCGGGCTGGCATAGATGCACTTCACGCCCTCGGCCTTGATCGCGGTAACCGCCGGCGACCACATGCTTTCTAGCGCTACTTCGCCACTGACCATCAGGTTCACTGACTGGCCAAAGGTCTCCCAGAACGCACGGAAATGACCTTCTTCCTTTTTCTCGATCAGGAAGTTGATCAGGAAGTCGATCTCTTCCTGGGTCATGTTGCCTTTGTCGACGAAGGTGTAGAGGCCAAGCGCCTCAACTCCCAGCGCGGCATCCATCACGCCAATTTGCGGCACGTTGAGCAATGCGACCGCGCCTCGGAAGTCTTCGCTGAACAGTTCCCCCCAGCTTTCTATGGGGCGGCCGGTGTCGTCCGGGTTGTAGCCAATCGAGTCTGCGTTGTGCCAACCCGGCACCATGGAAACATACCGCGACGGCCCGTCAACCGGATTACCGTCCGCGTCCACCCACAACTTGCGGAACGGGGCGTCGCCCTGCCCTACTCTGGATTCAGGCGTTAGTTTGCCCGTCTTGCACAAGTCGGTCACTTTATCCCAGTCGGTGATCCGTTGCGTATCGATCGGCTGCCAGACCTTGGCCGGAATGAATACGTCGAGGTCGTTGAAATAGCCTTCGGCCACCTCGTATTGGTCGTTCTGGTTGAGCATCTTGCCGAACATGGCGCCATAGCCGAGCGCCTGTCCGCGCACGTCAAATCCGAGATCGCTAGCAGCTTGGGACTGAATTTCGTTGATCACGCTGACGCCGAGGCCAACCGTGCGAACCGGGTCTGCCGCGCGCGCGATAAATGGAAAGCCGGTAATGCTGGTGGCGGCCACCGCGCCCGCCGTGGTGCCTACGAATTTGCGCCGCGAAATGCCCTGTTTCGCGGCCGTGACCGGTGTTTGCTTAGACTTGCTCGACATATAACCTCTCCCTTCGATCGGTGTTGCGTCGATCCTGTCGTTTCTCTTCGATACCCCGTTTTTCGTCGCTATAGCCTGTTCGGAGCTCGCTTCTTCGCCGACTGTTTGACTATCCCGCATTCAATTCTGCCGCAGTCCACCGTAGACTGCAAAATTCGGCGTCCAAGTCCCTGCTAAATCGCGAAAAACAGACGCCTCCGGCGCAAAAGTCTTTCACCAATGCGGGCGTCTGATACTACAGTGACCGGTATGCGCTTGAAACCGATATCGCTCGGGAGGCGGCCGTGAGTGTGTTGATTAAAAATGGTCGGGTCGTGACCGCGACCGACGATTACCACGCCGACATTTTCATCCAGGACTCGACCGTCACATTGATCGGCCGTGATCTGGTGATCGACGCGAGCCACACCATCGATGCGGCGGGCAAACTGGTTATTCCGGGCGGCGTCGATCCGCATACCCATCTCGAACTGCCGTTCGGCGGCACGACGACCTCGGACACTTTCGAGACCGGCACCCGCGCGGCGGCATATGGCGGCACCACGTGCATCATCGATTTCGCGGTTCAGCCGAAGGGCTCGTCAACCCTCGAAGCGCTCGACACCTGGCACGCCAAAGCAGCCGGCAAGACCGCCATCGACTATGCCTTCCACATGATCATCACCGACATGCCCGAGCATCGCATGCCCGAAATGCGCCGGCTGTCGGACGAAGGCATCACCAGCTACAAGCTGTTCATGGCGTATCCCGGCGCGATGCTGTCGGACGACGGCACCATCTTCCGCACCATGCGCAAGGCCGGCGAAGACGGCACCCTGGTCTGCATGCACGCCGAGAACGGCATCGTCATCGACGAGCTGATCAAGATTGCACTCGCCGAAGGCCATATCGAGCCGAAGCAGCACGCACTGACCCGCCCAACGCGTCTGGAAGCCGAAGGCACGCACCGCGCGCTCGCCATCGCCGAAGTTGCGCGCTCACCGGTCTACATCGTGCATCTAAGCGCATACGACTCGCTTAAAGAGCTTCGCGACGCCCAGGCGCGCGGCGTCATGGCGCACGCCGAAACCTGCCCACAATATCTGCTGCTCGATGTCGACGCCTATGACGAACCAGGGTTCGACGGCGCGAAATATGTCCTCACCCCGCCGTTGCGCGAGAAATGGAACCAGGACGAATTGTGGACTGGGCTGCGCACCGGCGACCTCAACGTCATCTCGACCGACCACTGCCCGTTCTGCCTCAAGGAGCAGAAGGAGATCGGCAAGAACGACTTTTCCAAAATTCCCAACGGCGGTCCCGGCATCGAGAACCGCATGAGTCTGATCTACCATTACGGCGTCAATCAACGCCGCATCAGCCTCAACCGGTTCGTCGAACTGACCTCGACCGGACCCGCCAAGATCTTTGGCCTGTTCCCGCGCAAGGGCACCATCGCGGTCGGCAGCGACGCCGATATCGTGATCTTCGACCCCGAGCACGAAGAGACCATCAGCTACTACAACGCCAAGACCCACCACATGAACATCGACTACAACGCGTTCGAGGGCATGAAGGTGAAGGGCTTCACCGAGACCGTGCTGTCGCGCGGCAAGATCGTCCTCGACAAGGGCGAATATATCGGCCGGCCGGGCGACGGCATGTTCGTCAAGCGCGGTCCCTACGGCGGCCAATACGCCCCCATGGCCGAGAAAAACCGCATCGACTTCCCGCCCCTCGATTCCGCGGCGGAGTAATGGCGCCCGTCCCGGCGGCGGATTCTACGGACGCGCAAGCAAGCGCGTTCGGGGATCTCGACGCGACCGCCCTCGCCGCTCTGGTGCGCAAGGGCGAGGTCAGCGCCGTCGAGCTGGTCGACGATGCGATCGCCCGATGCGAGCAGGTTAACGGTGCGCTCAACGCGGTGGTCACCGAAATGTTCGACCGCGCGCGCGCCGATGCGCAACAGCCGCTGGGCGACGGACCTTTTGCGGGCGTGCCTTTCTTGATGAAGGATTTTGTTGCCGAGACCAAAGGCGTGCCCTTTACGGAGGGCAGCGCGTTCCTCGAAGGCTACGTGCCGAGCCAGGACAGCGAGATTACCAAGCGTTACAGCGCGGCCGGCCTGATCACAATCGGCAAAACCAACTTGCCGGAATTCGCCATTGGCGCGACAACCGAGCCGCGCCTGTTCGGGCCGTCGCGCAATCCCTGGAACCCCGAACGCACCACCGGCGGCTCGAGCGGCGGCACCGCGGCGGCGGTCGCGGCGCGGGTGGTGCCAATGGCGCACGGCAACGATGTCGCCGGCTCGATCCGCATCCCCGCATCGTGCTGCGGCTTGGTCGGGCTCAAGCCGACGCGTGGGCGCACCAGCTTCGCGCCGCACTATGGCGATCTGTTCACCGGCATGCTGACCGAACATGTGCTGACCCGAACCGTGCGCGATACCGCCGCGATGCTCGACGCCGTGACCGGCCCCACAGTCGGCGAGCCTTACCTCGCGCCAGCGTCGGACCGGCTGTTCGCCGCCGAAGTGGGCGCCGATCCCGGTCGGCTTAAGATCGGTTTTTCCACCAAAACGCCGCTTGGTGATCCGCTCGACACCGAATGCGTCAAGGCGATCCACGAAGCCGCCGCGCTGTGCGAGTCACTCGGCCACGAGGTGGTTGAAGCAGCGCCGAGCTTTGACGGCATGGAGCTTTGGCAGAAATTCACCACCATTTTGGCCTCAGGCGTCGCCTGGGCGCTCGCCGACTGGTCACGCCGCCTCGATCGAGATCTCGCGCCTGAACATTTTGAACCCTTTGTCTGGGCGTTCTCCGAACGCGGCCGCAACCTTAGTGCGCCCGACTATCTACTGGCGTTGCAAGACGTGCAGCGGCAAGTGCGGTTCTTGTCTGAGTTCTACACGGGCCACGATATGTGGCTCACCACCACCCTCGGCCAACCGCCGGTGCCACTTGGCACCCTGGTCTATCGCGACGATCCGTTCGAACTCAGGCGGCGCATGGCGATGTTCTCGCCCTATACCTACATCGCCAACGCCTCCGGCCAACCGGCGATCTCGCTGCCGCTGCACTGGACCGATAACGACCTGCCCGTCGGTCTGCATTTCACCGGCCGCTATGGCGACGAAGCCGCGCTGCTGCGCCTTGCCGCACAGCTTGAAACCGCCAAACCGTGGGCCGATCGTCGGCCTCAAGTGTGCGCGGACTGACCCGCTTGCCATGATGGTGTGACCCGACGCAACGTCGTTTGACGCTGCTGAAACCCGCTCCTATCGTTTCGTAATCAAAACGATGAAAAATGAAGTAGAGGGAGCGTTATCATGGCCGTACATCACCGAATTTTGGCGCTCGGCGCGCCTTTATTCTTTGTCCTAAGCCTCGGCTTTGTTGGCAACGCGGTTGCTGACGGCCACGCCGAAACGCCGATCTGGCAGTGGACGCCGGAGCAAATTGCCGAGATCACGGACCGGGTTCGCGCGGGTCAAGACCTGACCCCGGCAAGCTGGCCGGACGGCGCCAAGGTTGCGGTTGGCCTGTCTTTCGACGTCGACACCGAGCCGGTGTGGATCGGCTTCCAGGGCCAGACAAGCCCGTCTTACATGTCGCGCGGCGAATATGGCGCGCGCACCGGATTGCCGCGCATCGTCGCCCTGCTCGCCAAGCACGGTATTCCGGCAAGCTTTTTCATTCCGGCGATGACCATGGAACTTCATCCGGACGTGGTCGACGTTGTGAAAAGCGATCCACGGCATGAATTCGGCTTTCATTCCTACGTCCACGAAAACCCGTTGGGCCTCAGCGCCGAGCAGGAGCGCGCGGTGTACGAGACGGCGATGCAAACCCATCTCGCCATGGTCGGCAAACGGCCGACCGGGTTCCGCTCCGCCGCCTGGGACCTCACGCCGGCAACCATCGGCATCGTCAAGGAAATGGGCTTTCTCTACGAGAGCAGCATGATGGCCGACGATCGTCCCTATGAGCTGGTCTCGGAAGGCACCCCGACCGGATTGGTGGAACTGCCGGTCGAATGGATCCTCGACGACTGGCCATACTTCCAGATTAGCTGGCCCTTCGGCCACGTCGCGCTGCGGAACGCGGACGACGTGTATTCGATCTGGAAGGAGGAGTTCGACGTCGCCTATGAGGAAGGCACGGTGTACATCCTAACCATGCACCCGCAGGTCATGGGCCACCGCTACCGCGTGAAAATGCTCGACCGACTGATCACCTACATGAAAAGCAAGCCCGGCGTCTGGTTCGCCACCCATGAGGAGATCGCCCGCTACGCCAAGCAAGAAGCGGCGATGAATTAGCCGCGGTCGGGCACCAGCCTCACGCAGGCTGTATCACCTCCACCCCGACCCTCCCCCATAAAGGGGGAGGATCGGGGTGGAGGTGATTGCCCTTGTTCATCCCCTTAGCGCGCTAATGAAGTTTGAGTCTTGGGCGCACGACTTGATTGACATGGCCGACAAATATCAAAAGCAGGCCCTTGAGCCAGCCGTGAATGGCGATCAGGTGCATGCGGTAGAGCGATATATAGACAAAGCGCGCCAGCCGCCCCTCGATTGCCATGCGACCGCCGATCAGATTGCCCATCAGGCTGCCGACGGTGGAGAAACGGCTCAACGACACCAGCGAGCCGTGATCCTTGTAGACGAAGGGCTTTAGCGGCTCGTCCGCAATTAAATGCTTGAGATTGCGGAACACCGTTGTCGCCATCTGGTGCGCCGCCTGGGCGCGTGGCGGAACCGGGCGGTCGCTGCCGTCCTGCGGGCAGGCGCAACAGTCGCCAATGGCGAAAATGCGGTCATCGCGGGTGGTCTGGAGCGTCCGGCGCACCACGAGCTGGTTGCCACGGTTGGTCTCCAGCCCAGCGAGTTCGCGGAGAAAATCGGCGCCCTTGACCCCCGCCGCCCACACCTTGATGTCGGCCGGGATCACCTCGCCCGCTTTGGTGGTCATGCCGTCGCGCGTCACTTCGGTGACCGGCATGTCGGTGAGAACCCGAGTGCCGAGCGCTTCGAGCTCTTCACGCGCCGCCTTCGCGAGCTTCTCGGGCAGCGCGGGCAGGATGCGCGGGCCGGCCTCGATGAGCGTCACCTTGAGCCGACTTTCGTCGAACACCTCTAGCCCGTAATGGCGCAGGCCACCGGCCGCATTGTACAGCTCGGCGGCGAGCTCGACCCCGGTGGCGCCGCCACCGACCACCGCGACATTGACATGTTCGTCGGCCGCCGCATCGGCGCTCATGCGACGCGAGACGCGCAGGCAATGGTCGAGCAATTTGGTGCGGAAGCGATCAGCTTGGCGCCGATTGTCGAGAAAGATGCAATGCTCGCGCACGCCGGGGGTGCCGAAATCATTGGTGATAGAGCCCACGGCCAGCACCAGATAGTCGTAGCGCACGCGGTGGCGACCGATGATCTCGCTGCCGTCCTCGTCAAGCACCGGCGCCACCACCACCTGCCGCGCCTCGCGGTCGATCGCCTCCAACGAGCCGTAGAAAAACCGATAGCCCCAGCGATGCGCATGGCCGCGATAGCCGACCTCGTCGAGATTGGCGTCGAGCGCGCCGGCCGCGACTTCGTGCAGCAACGGCTTCCATATGTGCGTCCGATTGCGCTCGATCAGAATGATGTCGAACTTCTCGCGCCCAAACGCCTTGCCAAGCCGCGCCACCAGCTCGAGCCCCCCGGCCCCACCGCCCACGACAACGATTTGGGTCTTCTTTTCCATGTGCGCGCGCTTCGTTGCCGGAGCGCCCGGCTCCGAGAAGGCCGGGAACCTACTCGCTTATCGCTAACTCGTCGAGCATGTGCGACTGCCCGGCGCGGGCGCGATCGTTCGCGCAACAGACAAGGGCGTTGACCGGTCAAAACAATAGGTGTATATACTCCCATATTAGGCGCATATGCACTCTTATGGAGAAAGTAACGTGCCAGGAAACAAAATGACCGTCGTGACGCCGGCCAATTGCACCTGCTTCAACTTGCGCAAGGCGGCACGGGCGGTGACCCAGGCCTACGATGACGCGATCAGGCCAAGTGGGCTGCGAGCCACACAATTCTCGCTTCTCGCCACGGTCGCGGAGGTGCAGCCCATAGGCATAAAGGAGTTGGCGAAAGACCTCGTCTTGGACCGCACCACGCTCGGGCGCAATCTCCAGGTCCTCGTCGATCGTGGTCTGTTGGAAATTGGCGAAGGAGAGGATCGACGTTACCGCCCGATCAGCCTGACACCGTCCGGGCAGCAGGCCTTTGATCTCGCGCTGCCGCTATGGACCCAAGTTCAGACCCGAATGGCGAAAGGGTTTGGTCACGACCGCTGGGCCGGCTTCCTCGGCGATCTCGGAGAGGCCGTCCGCCTCGCCTAACCGACACGATATTTTTTTGCGAAAGAAGGTGTAAATACACTCAGATAAACCCAACGAGCTCAGAAGGACGTGGTTCTCACCAAACCGATCAGCCACGCACTGATCAACCACCGCAACCTCGGCGGCATGGGCAGAAAAACTATCGGCCACTGCCGCGAGAATCAGGAGATACGACCATGTTGACACTTAAGGAGCCGGCCCCGATCGAAACTGCCGGTAGCGCCGCGACACGCGAACAGTCGCATGAAAAAACTCATGTGACGGCGCGAGACTGGTTCGCGCTTGGCGAACGGGTGCCATACGATTACCGCGCCAAGGAAATGCAGCGCCCAGGTCAAACATCCGCCTCACCCGACGTCGTTCAGGTGTTTCGGCGGGTCGTCAAGGACGTCGCCACGCCCGAGAGCGCGGTTTGGACGTCCTTCCTACCCGGCTGGCCCGATGGGTCTTACGGCTGGGCGAAGGTCGACCAACACCTGGGCGGCGCGACCATCGGGCCCCGGCTGTTCGTCGAGTATGTCGGCCACGGCGATTCCGACAAACCCGGCGATTATTCGTACGGCACGATCGAGCGGGCGAACCTCGTCGAGGCGATGTGGCGCGCGGAAGGGATCACATCAACCTTTCTCGTTTGCTTTGATTATTCCTCCATCGTCGCGCTTGAACTGCTCAGCCGTCAGCTCGACCGCCGCGAACAGGGTATAGAATCGCCCACAAAAATAGAAGGTGTCCTGCTGATCAATGGCGGCCTATTCGTCGATGCCCACAGCCACCCCTGGTTCACCACCCCGGTGCTCAAATCAGCGGTCGGCGGTCTGGTCACGTCGATGGCCCGGCGCTCCAAACGTGCGTTCACCGAACTCATGAAACCGTTATGGTCCAAGAGCTATCATGTGACTTCGGAAGAAATCGACGAACTCCATGAGGCGATCAGCCGGCGCGACGGTGTTGGAATCTTGAGCAAATCGGCGGGCTTTGTCGATCAGCACAAGCGCAACGCCGACCGATGGGATCTGAGCCGCCTGTACCTGGCGTTACGAGACGACGTGTCGTTCCATATCGTCGGCAGCGAGGAAGACCCATTTGAAGGGCGCCAGGCGGTTGTCGCTCGCGAGCGACTGGGCGCGTTTGGCCTCGATGTCCGAATTCTGCCAGGCGGTCATCTGACAACCTCCGAGCACCCGGACCTGCTCGCAGAAATCATTCAAGAGGTCGCACCGCACGCTTCGGCGACACAGGCGTGACGGCGTTTTCGGGCACAATACAATTGCCACGCCGTGGCGGCGGCTTACGTCCGGACGCCGCCACCTTGTGCAACAACGGCTTCCAGCTATGCATCCGGTTGCGCTCGATCGGAATCATATCGAACCTCTCGCGCCCCAACACCTTGCCCAGCCGTCGACCAACGCGGTCCGGCTCGCCTCGTTGATGTGCGCGCGGTTCGCTGCGGAACCGGGTTGACCTACTTTAAGGACACCGCGGGCGATCGCGAGGACCTTAGGCGCAACAATGATGACCACATCATGAGGCGCTTAAAAATGATGATACCAATGCTCCGCACATGTATGGCGGCGGCCGCGTTGATGCTGATGCAAACAGTGTCGACGAGCGCGCAAGACGTGCAGCAAGATTTCGAACCGACCGCGAACGAATTCAGAAACTCCTGCGCGTCGTGCCACGGCGATGACGCCAAGGGCGCGGGCTGGCTAACAAGACTGTTCAAAGGCATCGATCCCGGCGATCTGACCCAACTCGCCGAGAACAATGACGGGCAATTCCCGTTCGATCATGTGTTTCAGATCATCGACGGGCGCGCCGTGGTCGCCGCGCATGGCCCGCGCGAGATGCCGGCCTGGGGCGACCGTTACCTGTACAAAGGCCAGTGCGGCCCCGAATGCGGCCCCGACGAAATGAACCAACTGCGCGCCCAGTCGCGCGCGCGGATCTTGGAGCTGGTCTACTACATCCAGTCGATCCAAGGCGGCTGAAGCGGCGCGCCACGTCCGGCAGCGTGCTAAGCCCGACGTCCACGCGTGGTTAGAGGGCTTAGCGCTCGACGAAAAAGACCGCCAAGGGGCTACCTTGCGGATTTGAGTGGCGACGACCGAAAGGCATCGCGCTTGTCGACGAGTCTTGGGCGGGCAATACTGAACGAAGAACGTCCTGACCCAAGGAGACCATCGCCGTGGCGCTGGAAATCATCGACGTCGGCTTCGGCCGCACTGGAACAATGTCATTGAAACTGGCGCTGGAACAGTTGGGGTTCGGGCCGTGTCATCATATGGAGGAAGTGCTCAAGGACCCGAGCCAGGCGAGCCGCTGGGCAGCCGCCGCGGAAGGCGCGCCGGTCGATTGCGACTCGGTGTTCGACGGCTATCGCTCAGCGGTCGACTGGCCGACCACACGCTTCTGGCGCGAGGTCCTCGATCGTTATCCAGAGGCCAAGATCATCCTCACCACGCGCGATCCTGAAAGCTGGTACCAGAGCATTGCCGGGACCATTCACAAGGTGCTCGAGGGCCGCGAACAGATCCCCAACCCGGTGATGCGCACGGTGATGGACATGGCGCACCGGATCATTTCCGACCAGACCTTCGACAATCGCCTCGGCGACGCCGACCACGCGATGGATGTCTTTCGCCGCCACAACGCAGCCGTGATCGAGGCCGTGCCGGCGGATCGGCTACTGGTGTTCGAAGTGGCCGAAGGCTGGGAACCTCTCTGCCAACATCTTGGCTGCCCAGTGCCCGACAACCCCTTCCCGCGGACCAACAGCACCAAGGAATTCTGGGAACTGATCGAGCAGTCCAACGCCGCGTGATAACGCCAGCCCTGCCAAGGTGTTGCTCGGCAACGCGGTCAAATACCATCGCGTGATCGCAGAAACGTCTCGACTTCGGTCAGATCTGGCATGGAAAGAGCGGCTCCGGGTCGACTGACGGAGACGCTCGCGGCCGCGCAGCCGAAGCGCACCGCGTCGACAAGATCATCGCCGCGGACCAGAGCCGCGGCGAAGGCGCCGTTAAACGCGTCGCCGGCGCCCGTGGTCTCGACGACAGCGCCGTAATCGAAGGCTGGGACATGTTCGTCCACGCCCTCCGAGCAGACCACGGCGCCGCGTTCGCCGAGGGTAATCACAGCGTTACCCACGCCTTTGGACAGAAAGGCCTGGGCGACCCGTCGCGCCTCGTCGATTGAACTGACCGGCATTCCAGTCAGCATTTCCGCCTCGTGTTCGTTGGGCGTTACAAAGTCGCACATCGACAGCATGCCATCGGGCAGCGCGGTCGCCGGGGCCGGGTTGAGAATGGTTCGAATACCGGCGGCGCGCGCGATTTCGAATGCCCGCATCGCAGTGCCGACAGGTTGTTCGAGCTGGGTCATGAAAAGTGAGCCGGACCGAATAACGTCGGCGTTTGCCTCGATGTCAGCTTCTGAGATTGTTGTTGCTGCGCCGGGGCAAACGAGAATCGCGTTCTCGCCCGTGGCCTTATCCACCAAAATGTTGGCAGCGCCGGTATAGGAGTCAGCGCTTTGTGAGATTTGCGGATCGACTCCGGCTTCGTCCCAGGTTTTAAACGCCATGTCTGCGAAGGGATCGAAGCCGAGTTTCGATATGAAAGTGACGTTCGCGCCGAGCTTGGCGGCGGCAACGGCCTGATTTGACCCCTTCCCGCCGGGACTTAGAGAGAAGCTGTCGCCGATCACGGTTTCGCCCATAACCGGCGCGCGTTCGGCACGAAAGGTAGCGTCGGCGACAAAGATGCCGAGGATTACGATGCGATTATTCATGGCATTGATGTTTGGGCTCCAGCGGCGACGCCTCCAGTTTTGGCAAGCCGCGATCGCCCGACTCCCCGAACCTCACGCGATAAACCTCACATAGACGATGTAACCGGCAAGGCACAGCATCGCGGAGAAACACAGCCAAAGCAGGGCGTCGACCACGCGGCCCGGGGTTAGGCGCTTGTCGGTGTGGCGGTAGCGCAGGTAGATGATGCTGCCGGCGATGATAGGTGCGTTCATGGCGCCGAACATGCCACCGACCATCACCATCCACACCGGATTCTGCACGAAGAAGTAGCAGATGATCATGATCGTCGGCGACACGATGGTGAGAATCCGTATGGCCCGCAAACGGGCGGGATAATCGTCTTCCGGGATCAATCCTAAGATCACCGCAGCGTCTGCCATCATGCGGACGCTGCCGCCCAAGATTGAGACTACGGTCGAGAACAATACGAAGAACGCGCCGAGAAGAAAGAGATAGAACGCCCAGGTCCCGAGCGTCTCGGTGTACATGTTCGATAGGATGGCAATGGTCTCAAGACCATCGGGCACCTTGCCCATCTGGTTCAAAACGCCGGCCCCTAGCATATAGAAGGGAATCGTGGCCAGCGTCAGCAGAATGAGCGTCAACCAGACGTCTGTGTGCAGGACCTTGATCCAGCCTTTGGCGCGCGCGGTCCAGGCATCATCCCGTTCGCGCGGCCCGGCGAAGCGGGCGTAGCCCTTCTCCGTGCACCAATAGGTGTAGGCGATATTCTCGTTGGCCGAGACGCCGGTGGCGCCGAATGCGCCCAAGGCCAGGGCGATGGCGAAGACCGGAAAGTCGAAGCTCAGACCAAGACTCAAATCGGACCAGGTGAGCGCATATTCGGTGAATTGCAGAAGGATCGCGCAGGCCAACGTGATGAAGGTGAAGATCACGACCATGAACGTCAGCAAGCTTTCAAGCAGGCGATAGACCCCGGTGAGCACCAACCCGATGGCGAGCACCGCGAATAAGAGGGTCCAAACCAGCGCGTCGACCTCCGGTACCGCGAGGGCGACCGCTTGTCCGACGCCGCCGTAAATCCCGCCCACTCCCAAATGGAAGGGGATGAGGAGGACCATCCAGAGCAGCACGACCCAGGAGACGCGGCCAACTTTGCCCGGCACACGGTTGAGCGCGCGAAGGCCAGTCTCGCCGGATGAGATGATGTAGCGGCCGAACTCCGCCTGGAACACGCTCTTGACCCAACAGGAGAACAGGATCCACCAGAGCAGGACGAAGCCAACCGTGGCGCCAAGCGTGGTGGTGGTGATGAGTTCCCCGGAGCCGACAATCGACCCGGTGATGATCAGGCCTGGGCCGAGATACCTGAGTGTCGGGCCGAATCCTGACGGTGGCTCGAGTGCGTCTTCGGGTCGGCGCGCGTAAGGGTCCGGCGTCGTATTCACGGACATCTCACCCCCACCCGCTAAACCACTTCACTCAACATTTTTCGTTCCGGTCGCCATGCGATCAATCGCATCCCGGTCCCACTCGATGCCCATTCCTGGTCCTGTTGGAACGAACAGCCCCTCCGCATAACGGCGTCTATAAGGCCGTTCTGTGTGAAACGGCGAAAGACCCGATGACCGCGATCGTGACGCGTGGCATTGACCGTGGCAAGAACGTCTGCACGTATTCGAAGCCGCCCCGCTGACATTTAGGAACGAAAGATGACTGCCTATTTGATCGTCCGCGCCGAAGTCGACCCCGCCATCAGAAGTGCGTTCGACACTTGGTATCAAAACGAACATCTGCCCGGCGCCTACAAAGCGTTCAAGGTGGTCAGCGCGAAGCGAGGATGGAGCAGCGTCGACGACGATGTGCACATCGCGGTTTATGAATTTCCCGATTTGGCGGCGGCCGAAACGCTGATGAACTCAGACACCCTGAAAGAGTTCATCGCCGACTTTGATACGCATTGGGGCGACAAGGTGAAGAGGACACGAGAAGTCGTAGAGTTCTCTCAGACACTTTAAAGAATCATTTGTCCATCACACCCGCAGTCTCGAAACTTATCGGGTGGGGGATAGCGGATGCCTCCCGGTTCAGCACCTTCGTTGAGGTGGCATGCGTCATGCCGCGAGCGTGAAGGAGGATTTAGCCGCCGCCATGATCATGGGGTCAATGCGTCATGGCGGGGCCCTTGACAGGGCTGGAAATGCCAGTGTTCATTCCCCGCTTTCTCCCCCAAGCGTCGAAGAGACACCAGCAATCGCGCGGCGGGGGACGTATTCGGGCTTTACTGACACGCCTGCGCGCGTGGTTTTTGCGGGGAGGATATTCGACATGGATCTTGGACTCACCGGTCGGTCGGTGCTGATCACGGGGAGCTCGAAAGGTATCGGGCTCGCCTGCGCCCACGGTTTTGCCGCCGAAGGGTGCGATGTGCATCTGGCGTCGCGGACCGCGGCGGATTTGGAGCGTGCGCGCGCCGACATCGCGGGGCGGTATCAGGTTCAGGTTAAGACCTCCGCGCTGGATCTGAGCGACAGCGCCAACGTCGATCGGCTCGCGGACACCGCCGGGGACGTCGACATCTTGGTCAACAATGCTGGTGCTATTCCGGCGGGTCCAATCGACGTCATCGACGAGGCGCGCTGGCGGGAGGCATGGGATCTTAAGGTCTACGGCTATATCAACATGACCCGGGCGTTTCTGGCCCGCATGTCGGAGCGCGGCAGCGGCGCGATCATCAACGACATCGGGACCGGCGGCGAGAAGCTCGACTACGACTACATCGCGGGCGCGGCCGGCAATGCCTCCATGATGGCTTTCACCCGCGCGATCGGCAGCCGATCGATCTACTCCGGGGTGCGCGTGGTCGGCGTCAACCCGGGTCCGGTGGAAACCGATCGCATCCAGACCTTGATGCGCCAGAAAGCGGCCGCGGAGTTCGGCGATGAAAGCCGGGCAAAGGAGTACTACGCCAACTGGCCGATGGAACGCTTCGCGAGGCCGGACGAGGTCGCCGATCTGATCGTCTTCCTCGCCTCCGATCGCGCGAGCTACATCTCCGGAACCGTGGTCACCATCGACGGCGGCATGGTCAACAACAACTCGGTGCTCTGATTAGAAGGGCGTTACCGCACCAGCGTCGGCCGGCCACGCCGTCGCGCTGTTGGTCCTTTGCTAGGGGCGTTCCGAACAGTCACGTTGGCGCTCCAGTGTCAGGCAGCCATCTTTCGCGGCCGTAAGGCCGAGACGCTCTTGCTAAAAAGCCTTTTCCGATCCCGCGCGATATTTGTTCGACGGCACGAAGGACGTTTTCTCCGGGTCCCGCGGCTCGGGAACCCACAGGATCCGGTCCGGGTGCATTCCCGCACCATAAACCGCCGAGACGGCGCTGCGGCGCATGCGGTTCAACAAGCGGGTGTCCGCGTCGCCGACCGACGGGTGCATGCCGCCATTATCGTCGACTGTCTTTTGCCAGGCCGCTTTTCTGGCGCTGAGGGTCGCGGGGTCGGAGAGCGCGGTGCAATTCAACTCGTTGACGTTAAGGTCGATAACGATTTCGTCGCCGTTTTCCACGAAGGCAATGGGACCGCCCAAAGCGGCCTCCGGACCGACATGGCCGATCACGAGTCCAACCGAACCGCCGGAGAATCTGCCGTCGGTCATCAGGCCAACGACGATGCCCTTCTCGCGGCACAGCGTGGTTATGCGGGAGGTGGAATCGAGCATTTCCGGCATGCCGGGCGCGCCGCTGGGCCCTTCATAGCGCACGATGACCATGTCGTGATTTTCGAAAACATCGGGATTGTTTTCCAGCGTATGCAGCAGATCACTTTCGCTGTCGAACGCCCGTGCTTTGCCCACGAACATATTGTCTTCGAGCCCACCTTCGACGCCGGCCAGTTTCAGCACGGAGCTGAAATCTGGCGACAGGTTGCCGCCGAGAAGCCGTAATCCGCCGGTCGGCTTGTACGGGTTTTCAACAGTGTAAATGACATCGCCATCCGGGGCGGGCGGATCGAGCCGCGCAATCTGCTGCGCCAAGGTTTCGCCGGTACAGGTCATCGTCTCTCCATTCAGGAGACCGGCGTCCAGCAGTTCCTTGACGATCACCTGGATGCCGCCTTTGTCGTCGATATCGACCATCGAATAGCGCCCGAATGGCCGTGCATCGACGAGAACGGGAACGACATGCTGCGACAGGTGATTGAATTCTTCCGGCGACATGATGTCTTTGGCGAAGTCGCCAAAACCGGCGGCGCGCGCGATTTCCGGGCCGTGCAGCAGAACATTCGTCGAGCCGCCGACAGCCATCGCAACAATCATCGCGTTGCGAATTGAGTCACGGCTGACAATTTTCCGCGGCGTCAAGTCGGCGTCGATCAGTGCGCGCAAATAAGACACCAACTCGCCTGGGTACTGTTCCAACCGTCGCGGGTCTTCCGATGCCGGCGACACCATGTGCAGCGGCTCCAAACCGACCACCGCGATAAAGGTCTGCATGGTGTTGTAGGTGAACATCCCGCCGCAACTGCCGTAACCGGGACAGGCGTCGCAGGCGATCTGCTTTTTCAGCGCCTCGTCGTGGCTGCCTGCGACCTGAAAGCCGGAAATGATATCGATCGGTTCGTTGGTTTTGGAATCCGTGCCGGGACGAATGGGACCGTCCGACATGATGATCGCCGGGCGGTCATGCTCGAGAATGGCCGCCAGGGTCCCAACCGGCGGCTTATCGCACGCGACGACGGCGATGGTTCCTTCCAAGCCGCTCGCGCTTAGGTGTTCGCACAAGGTGTCGTGGGTGACCTCACGGCCGATCAGCGAATAGCGCATCTCCCGCGTGCCGTTGCGCATCCCGTCCGAGGTCGCGACCGTATACTCCGGTTGGACCAGGCGCACATGCATCTGGTCGCTGCCCTGGCCGATGTTTTGGAGCAGGCAATTCTGGATGGCGTCGACCTTCGGTTGCACGCCGATATAGCACTGGGAATCGCCCTTGTTGCCGACCACGCCGACGGACGGTTCATGAATCAGATCGATGTCCGTGCCAAGCTCGCGTGCGATGCCAATCGTCTGCGCATTCCGGCCAGGATTATTGTCAAAAAGAACTTTTCTAGAATTTGCCACGACTGACTCTCCGCGAGATTTGGTTTTCGTCCATTGTCCGTATAATCTGGCGGGAACGCGGGCGCTCCCTCAAGGTGAGTGATGCCTTTTTCGCCCCCGTTGCGCAAGACGTGTTCACGGAGAAATCCAAGGCGGCCTCGCCTGGATCGTCTGTTCTACGGAGTAAAGCGGAGGTGAGTGTCTGAAACGTCCGCTCTTCGCCCCACTCCGGACGTGGTGGGCACGCCTTCAGAGCAGCCACTTCTAGCCAAGACACGACATTCGCGGTTCTGTGGCAACACTGCACTTTGGCTCGTTGCGATGCCGGAGGTGGGAGGCGACCAGCGCATCATATCCGGACATTAGGTCGGAGCGATGCCCACAACCTAAGAGGTCATGATAGTTCGTCGATCAGCACTTTTGCGTTTTTCAGCTCGGGCGTACCCAAGCCCACGATAAACCAGTCGCAAAGGGGCGCGAGGAAGTCGTGAGTTTGGTCTGCGCGGCCGCGCTCACTCCAGCGCCCCCGGCGAGTTCCAGCGCGCGGCGATCGGTACACACAACCCCTCCTCGCATGCCTGAAGCTATCCATTACCCACCGAATGTCGACGAGCGATTGCAGGAGTCCCAGTTCCTTCCGCTCCATCTCCGGAGAGGGAACGAGCTCGCCTATTAGCGCGATCGCGTTGCGTAACGCGCTCATCGCTTCCAGCTCTGCCGAGGCCGTGAGGGCGGCATTGCCAGCCTCTTCCCAATAATCAATCGCTTTCAGAGTCTCGCCAGGTTCCGCAAAATGATGGGCGAGCTTGGCGGGCTCAACGGTTTGGCCGCCGCGGATCGATGTCGGGCGACCTAGCTGGGTGGCAACTGGCGAGCGGTTTCTTCCGAAACGACGGCGGTAGCGTCGAATCGCTGGATACGAAACGCCTCGAGCGGCAGCGGGCTAGGTTGGCCGAGGATCTGCTCGGCCACGATCCGCCCGACAATCGGGGCGAGCTGGAAGCCATGGGCGGAGAACCCAAAGGCATGGAACACGCCCGGGGCGCGAGAGCTCGCGCCGATCACCGGCAGGCGGTCGGGCGTGAAGGCTTCGAGTCCGGCCCAAGCACGCACGATGCGCACCGACCTCATGTGCGGAAACAGCGCCAGCACCGTACGGCTGCTCTCCCGCAGTTTGGTGAAATCGATCGTGGTGGTTTCGCGCTCCATGTCGTGCGCGGCCAGGTGCGCGCCGCCGATTAGCACGGTGCCGTTCTCCATCTGCTTGAAGGACAACATTCGCGAGGCCGCACCGACCACCGGGTCGAGGAAATGCGGCAGCCGCTCGGTCACCATCATCATCGGCGCGCCCACCATTATCGGCACCGGTTCATCGAGCAGCGCGCAAATCCGATCGGCCCAGGCGCCGGCGGCATTCACCACGGTGCGCCCGGTGAATTCGCCCTGCCCGGTGACAACGCGCCAGCCCGCGGCGAGCGGCTCAAGCGCCTGCACTCTCTGTCCGCTGCGGTAGACCACGCTGAGCGATTCCGCCTTGCGGCGAAACGCCGTCAGCGCGTGATAGGGCCGGGCCATACCGTCCCGCGCCGTGTACAGGGCGCCCAGGCAATGTGGCGCCAGGGCCGGCACCAGCCGGTACAGCTGGTCGCGATCGATCAGCTGCTCGTGCTCGTATCCGAGCGATCGCACCAACGCCGCCCGTTCCTGCAGCTTGTCGATGTCGGCCGCATTCTCCGCCACCCGCACCTGGCCAGTGAGCCTTACGTCGCAATCGCTGTCGACCAGCGCGGCAATGTTTTCCCACATCTCCGCCGACGCCACCGCCAGCGGGATTTCGGCGGGGTGGCGGTTCAGGCGCCGCACGCCGCCGGCGTTGACCCCGGAGGCGTGGCGCCCTGGGTGGTCCTTTTCAAGCACGACCACGCGCTGGCCGGCCAGCGCCAGCTGCAATGCGGTCGACGAACCCATCAGACCGCCGCCGATGATCACGGTGTCGTACGCTTCGCCGCCGCCGTTCTTCATTCGTCAGCCATGCTTAGCTCGGCCAGCTGCTCAATGCTCAACGGGCGAATCGGCGGGCGCACCCGGAACGGGCCAAAGGCCGCGGCCGGGAGCTGCCGCGTCGCGGCGACGATAAGCGCGATCGACTGCGCGCACTGGCGGCCCTGGCAAGGGCCCATGCCGCAGCGCAGCAAGAATTTGACCTGGTCGGGATCGGTGTGACCCTCGTGCACCGCCTGACGGATCTGGGCCGCCGAGATCTCCTCGCAGCGACAAACAATCGTCGCGTCGTCGGGTGTCAGAAACTCCTGCGGTAGACGATAGAGGGCGTTCAAGAACGGACGGATGCGCAGGTCCTTGCGCCGCCAGGCGATATCCGCGCGACCCAGCCGGTCGCGCTCAGCGATGGTGATGTGATCGAGGCTGCAGGCCGCCTCCAGCGCCGCCAACTTGCCGCTGTGTTCAGCGCTGATGGCACCGCCGATGCCCGCGGCATCGCCGGCCACCGCGATACCGCCCACACTGGTGTTACCCCACTGGTCGACCTGCGGTCGCCAGCACTGCAGGCTCGCGTCCCACTCCAGCTGGCCGCCGGCCGCGCGAACGAGACTGGTCCTGGGGTTGACTCCGAAATGCACCAACAAGCTGTCGGTGGCCAGCACCCGGTTGCGTCGGCCCCACCATCCGGGGGCAGTAAACTCGACCGACCCAACGCGCTGATCGCCGTGCGCCTGCAACCGCGACACGCCGTAGTGGATCGGGACGCCCGCCCGCATCAGGTCGAGGGTGTACTTCACGCCACGGCGCAGGTAGTGCCCAGCGGCGGTGGCGTGCAACAGATGCGGCGCCGCGCGCAGCATGTTGCTTCTCGGAGAGATCTCGAGCACGGCCTTCACGTTCACGCCAGCGCGCAGGTACTGCCCGGCAACGAGCAGAAGCAGCGGACCAACACCGGCGATGACCGTGCCATTTTCGGGCACCACGCCAGCGCTCTTGAGCAGGATCTGGGCCGCGCCCGCGTTCATCACGCCCGGCAGCGTCCAGCCAGGAAACGGCACCGGCCGCTCCATCGCGCCACCGGCGATGATCACCCGTTCGAACCGCAGCATGGCGGCGCGTCCCGCGCGCACGATCCCGAGCGTGCGGTCCTGGTCGAGCGACCACACACTGGTGTCTGGCCAGTACTCGGTACCGCTGGCTTGCAGGGCATCGAGCAGGACGCGGCCGCGCCGGTAGTCGTCACCGAGCAGACTGACCCGCTCCGCGGGGGCTTCGGCGAGCGCCCGGTAGATCTGCCCACCCGGGGACGCCTGCTCGTCGATCAGCACGACGTTCAATCCGAGCTCGGCCGCCAGCGTGGCTGCGCTCAAGCCGGCCGGGCCGGCCCCGATCACCGCCAGCTGTGCGGACCTACTCATCGGTCCGACCGACGCCGTGTTGGCGACGGATCCGCATGCCCTCGGCGACCGGCACCAGGCAAGCCTGGCGATTGGCAACGCCGTCGATCTCCATCAGGCACTCGAAGCACACACCCATCATGCAAAGGGGCGCGCGCGGCGCACCTGAGATCGGTGTGGTGCGGGTGTGACCAAGCCCGTGCGCGAGAACTACTGCTGCCACGCTCTCGCCCGCAGGAACCTGTACGCGCTGCCCCTCGACAGTGATTGTAACCGACGCTCGGTCGGCCCCGCCAAGTCGTCGAAATGCTGTCAACGCAGGGCTCGCTTGCCGACGCCGCCCCGGAGGTAATCCGATTGGAAGTCGGGTTTGTATGAAGTTGCCACAGAGCGCTCCTGCACACTGGCGCTGCGGTGAAGACCGCGCGCAACTACCAAACACAAGATTGCGGCCATCGGCTCCACCCTACAACCGCCGAATACGCGGCAGGTTTAATCCAGAGCAAGTCGTGGCCGGATATTCCGTCTACGCTGACCGAAAAATACAGGGTCGCTGCAATGCCTAATCACCAGATTCACTGCCAGTACTTCTCTCAGGAAGACCTGCTCGCCGCCGGCTGCCTCGACGTTCGAATGGCCATGGCTGCAGCGGAAAACGCAATGAAGGCCTATGACCAGGGCGACGTGATGTTTCCCGACAAGATCGTGCAGATCTTCGACGATGCCACCCAGGAGCGCATCAACTGCCTGCCGGCGACGTTCCGGCAGGACAAGATCTGCGGCGTGAAATGGGTATCGGTGTTTCCCCCCAACCCAATCAAGCACGGGATTCAGAACCTGTCGGCGGTGATCATCCTGTCGGAGATCGAGCACGGATTGCCCATTGCGTTCATGGAAGGGACGCTGTGCTCCAACATACGAGTCGGCGCGATGGGTGCGATTGCCGCCAAGTATCTGGCCAGGGCTGAGGCCCGCACAATCGGTCTGATCGGCGCCGGCGAGCAGGCCAAGATGCACCTGCTGTCGATGAAGACCGCGCTGCCGTCCCTGCAACAATGCCGTGTCGCCGCGAAAACCGCCGCCGAGGAAGATCAGTTCGTGCGTGAGATGTCGCCGATCCTCGCCGATGTCGAAATCAGCGCGACGGGAACCGATCTGGAGCGTGCGGTCTCAGGCGCCGAGGTTATCGTGACCGCGACCAGCGCCCAGGCGCCATTGCTCCAGGCCGACTGGGTCGCGCCCGGTGCCTTCTACAGCCATGTCGGCGGCTGGGAAGACGAGTACGCCGTGGCGAAGCGCTGCGACAAGATCGTGTGCGACGACTGGGGCACGGTAAAGCACCGCACCCAGACACTCAGTCGCATGTACCAGGACGGCGAGTTGAGCGACGCCGACATCCACGGCAATCTCGTCGCCATCGTCACCGGCGAGCGGCCGGGCCGCGAGCACGCTGACGAACGCATCTACTTCAACGCAGTGGGCCTCGCCTACACTGACATCGCCATTGCCTATGCCATGTTCCAGCGCGCCAGCGCGGCCGGTTTCGGGCAAGATCTGCGCATCCAGAAGGAGATGATCTTTGAGCATGCGCATCTGAAGAACTGGGTACGCTTGTAGACTGCCCCCGCCAGTAGCCCGACCAAGACAATGGTGTGCCGACCTGAAGGAGGCGAAGGCGCCTCTGGAACTGCTGCAATGGGCCTCCCGTGACGACACCGCAAATGTCACAGTTGGGTCAGAACCGGTCTTTCGACGACCTCACCTGCAACTTCGGCTCTTAGGCGTAACGCGGACGTATTATCCTGAAAAGTCCGGTATTCACACCTTTCCGGCCATGGCGGGGCTTGGCTTGCGACGGCCGATGATTAGCCGGCGGCGGACATTCCGCACAGAAACATTTGATGGTTCAAAATATCGTAAAGCGCATTTTCGGCTTGCGGGACAAACCAGGCGACACTTAGCGTTTCACACCAACACCGATCACGATGAGAACCGTATAGTCTTGCTTGTTGCAGCCGTCGACCGGCGGCATCGGCCCGCCGGGTGTCACCGGAAAGGCGGTTATCGGCGCGCTGGCCGGCGAACACGAGCCAGCGCCCGCTGTCGGCGTGTAGCGCGCGGAGCGGCAGCGCAAATGCGTCACGTCATAAAGCGTCGCGTCTTCGTCAAGTTCCCAGCTCTGGGCGCCATCCGCGTCTGCGGGGTGAACGGTTAGTACGCTCACTACCTCGCGGTTCCCAGTGACGACATATTTACCGGCGGGCAACGAGAACACCGGCGGTTCCATGATCACGCCGTTTTCCTCTAGCCACCAATCCGCGCCGTCAAACGTCCATCGCGCCGGGGCGACGCCCCCCGCGGCTTTCAAACTTTCGTAGTTGGCGAGCAGCACCCCACGCGGACCCGGATCGTTAACCCAAAGGCCCCAGGACTGCGCGTCACTCCCGGACGTCGCGGTCGGATCACCGAGCGCCGCGATGTACTGCACCGGAATGCGCTGGAATACCCACGAGTCATCGGCCAAGGCGTCGGTCGATTGAGCCACCGACGCCATCACCATCAGAAATCCCATCACCAAAAGTGCGCCGCTCTTTTGGAGCAACGTTGTGCGCTTGGGTGCCATCGATGTACCTCGCTGTGTATCGGCCATTTCTTGCATCATGCCCCGCCACGGCGACCGATCCGTCGCTCATGAAGCCTTCCAGGTCGACTGGTACTCATCATATAGAGGCGAATATCTAGCCCAAAGACTGGTCCCAAACCCGGGGCCGGTCAACTCATGCCCGCGATCGGGCCTTACTCGGCAACGGCTGGCGCTTCGCGCTGTACGGCGCGTGTCGCCAGCACGGTTCCGGCGGCGATCAACATGAACACAGGCGCCAAGACAAACAGGAGCCTCGGATTGCCGGAATCCATCACCCAGCCGAACAGGATCGGCGTCACGATGCCGCCTACGTTGAGGCCCGAGCTGACGAAGCCGAACACCTTGCCGGTTTGGCCGGGCGGGGTCACCGCGCGCACCAGCATGTCGCGCGACGGCATGATCATGCCGAACATAATGCCGGCGGCGCCCATCGCCGCGATGACACCGAGCCCGGGCCAGGTGCCGACACCGACCAGGAAGATGATCGCGGCGGTCGCGAGGAAGCCGATCATCGCGATGCGTTCGTGCTGCACGGTGCGATCGGCGATAATGCCGCCTACCAAGATGCCGCTGGCATTGCCGACCAAATAAACGGTCAATGCGAGCTGAGCTTGGCTCAGCGCCATGTCGTGCAGATTGATGAAAGCGACGACCCCGAAACCGCTCAAGCCCCCGGCGGAGATGGAGATAAGCGCGAAAAAGGCGAAACACATCAGGATCGGCTTGGAGGCCAAAAGGCGCAAACCGACGGCGTCGGGCGCGCGCCGGGTCTCGGCCGCGCCGGCGTGCACGCCGCGCTCGGCGACCAGCAAACCACGTCCCACAAACAGAAGCAGCATGACACTCATGCCCAGGCCCGCGGCCAGCCAAACACCCCAGCGCCAATCGCCGAACTGCAAGACCAACGCCATGGCCAGCGGCGCGGCCGCACCGCCGGCGAAACCGGCGAATGTGTGGAGGCTGAACGCGCGGCCCATGCGGTCGCCGCTGACCGACGCGGAAAGAACGGCGTAATCCGCCGGGTGATAGACGCTGTTGGCAAGGCCGGCCAGGCCAGCGAACCCGATCAAAGCCCAATAGGTCGGCAGAAATCCCATGCCGGCAAAGGCAAGCGAGCCAAGGGCAACGCCGGTGATCAACGGTTTCGCCGCGCCCAGGCGGTCGATGACAAATCCCGCCGGCGTCTGCGAGATCAGCGACACCGCGTTGAATACGGTGATCGCAAGGCCCAACGCCGTATAGCTGACGCCGAATTCAACTTTCAGCAACGGCATAAGCGGCGGCAGCACGAAGAAATAGTAGTGACTCAAGAAATGAGCCGCGCCGACCGTCAAAATGATCCGGCCGTCACGGCCGGCAAAGGCTGTCGTTTTGTTCACACGCCCACTTAGATCAGCCGGGCGGAAATTAAAACGAAAAGATGGTTTCGGTCGAAATTGGACGGGCCTCGGGGCATCTCCGCGCGAGCGGACCTCCCGCCACGAGTGGTCGTGGCGCCCTCGCCCGACAATCGATATTCTCAGGGATTGTTCCGAGCGTAATCGGCGGTGGACGTTGCCACGCACTGTTCATCGAATTGTTGGAAATATCTTCAGGAACGAGAAATCACGATGACGGATAACACGTCTGACGTCCGAGAGCATTGGACGCGCAAGGGAACGCTGGGACGGATCGACGAGGTGCTCACCGAGCTCGGTCATGATCCGAAGACGCTAACGCCGGAAATCCTCGCCGCCGTCGATCATCTCCATTCGGGTGGGTTGAAGACGACGCGCGATCAGGCGCAGAGACTAAATCTCAGCCCGGAAACGCGGGTGCTCGACATTGGCTGCGGCACGGGTGGGCCGGCGCGTTACCTGGCCTCGACGTATGGGTGCCACGTCGAGGGCATCGATCTGACGCCGGAGATGGTCGAAACCGGCCGGGTGCTGACCGAGCGCTGTGGCCTCTCCGACAAGATCAACCTGCAAACCGGCAACGCGCTCGATCTGCCCTTCCCCGACGCTTCCTTCGATGTCGTCTGGTGCCAGAACGTGACCATGAACATCGAGGATAAGGCCGGCTTTCTCTCCGGCGTTTACCGGGTGCTAAAGCCCGGCGGCACCTTCACCTCGACAGAATTCTCGACCGGCCCCGGCGGCGAGATGATTTTCCCCGTGATGTGGGCCTATGACGCATCGATGAGTTTTCTCGAAACGGAAGCCGAAATGCGCGCCCAGTTTGTTGCTGCCGGATTTCAGATTCGCGACTGGATAAATTACACCGACGAAGTGATTGCCTGGCTAAAGGCATTGGGTTCGCCCGACAACAAGCTGACCACTCAGCTCGTCTTTGGCGACGATACCGCGGCACGCGCAAAAAATGGTGCGCGCAATATGGAAGAAAAACGCACCATCTATTGGATCATTTTTGCAGAACGACCCTAACCTATAGGATCACGAGCAAAACGAACCGGGACGAAAGTTATCCTCGGATCCGGATTAGTCGGCGCCAAGTGCTCCCATTTCGAGTCTTCTCAGAAGAAGACGTAGGAGCGGACGACGAGTTCTTGCGGCGGCGGGCGTCTTCGGGTGCGATAGGAATTCCCGTCGAACCGACTCCGGAATTCATCGACGACCTATCACCTCTCCGGATAACGGCGAATATCTCGACAGCCGCCTTGGCGTGACGGTAATGGGTTGATACCACTACAGCATCAAGCACCCTACCAGCCTGATCGGCGACGGCCCTTTTGACCTGGCCCGAGCCTCCCAACCGAAGGAGCGCACCAATGGCGATGGCCGGCGACAACAGGTCCAACATGTTTTTCTGGCCGCGCCCGGAACTGCCCATGGCGGCCACGGGCGAAGGGATCTACATCCACGACACCGAGGGACGGCGCTACATAGACGCTTCCTCGGGACCGCAGACCACCAGCCTGGGTCATGGCAATAAGCGTGTCGCCGAGGCGGTGGCGGCGCAGATGGCCAAGATAACCTATGCCTTCCCGAGCCATTTCCTGAACGAGCCGGCGGAACAATTGGCACAGGAATTGGCGGCGCAGGCGCCCTACGACCTTGACCGGCTGTTCTTCTGTTCCGGCGGCTCGGAAGCGGTGGAAGCCTGCATCAAACTTGCCCGCCTGTACGCGATCGCGAGCGGCGAAGGCCAGCGTTACAAGATCGTCTCGCGCATGCCCTCCTACCACGGCACCACGCTCGGCGCGCTCTCGCTGACCGGCGATCCGGCGGGGTTTGGGCCCTTCGCACCGATGCTCGTGAACCAGCCTAAGATCCCGGCGCCGTTCTGCCGCTACCGCCCCGAGGGCGAAAGCGAGGATGCGGCGGCGCTGCGCTTCGCCAACGCCCTTGAGACGGAGATTATCGAACAGGGCGCTGACAGCGTGCTCGCCTTCATCATGGAGCCGGTGGGCGGCGCCGCGACCGGGGCGCTGACCGCGCCGCAAGCCTACTACACGCGGATCCGCGAAATCTGCGATCGCTATGGCGTGCTTCTCATCCTTGACGAGGTGATGAGTGGCGCCGGTCGCACCGGACGCTTTCTCGCCGCTGAGCATTGGGACATCCGGCCGGACTTGGTGGCGCTGGCCAAGGGCCTGGCCGCGGGGTACTTCCCTTTCGGCGCCTGCCTGACCTCGGCCCGCGTACTGGACCCGGTGGAGGCGGCGGGCGGCTTCAACCACGGTCACACCTATTCCGCCAGCCCCTTGGCTTGTGCGGTCGGCCGCGCGGTTTTGGCGGAGCATCTGGAGCGCGGTCTCTACGCCAACGCCGAGGCGATGGGGACGCGGCTGCGCGCCGGCCTCGAGACGCTCGCCGCCGAGTTCCCCTTCATCGGCGAGATCAAGGGTAAGGGACTCCTGCAGGGCTTCGACGTGGTGGCCGACGGCCGGACCGGGCAACCGCTGCCGCCTGAGCTGAACGCGCATCTTGAAATCGGGCGCGCCGCCCGCGACCGCGGCCTGATCATTTATTCCCGGCGCATGTTTAACGGTCAGCGCGGCGACCAGTTCCTCGTCTCTCCGCCGCTCATCGTGACCGAGCCCGAAATCGACGAGATCGTCAGCCTGCTCGGCCAAGCGCTGGAGGATTTCCGCTCCACGGCCGGTGCCGCCCTCTAACTCGGTAAGGGAGCGTCTGCGCGTTGCGGCACGAAGATTGTTCGACTAAGAGCTTAGGGCACTAATCAAATCATCTGGTTTTTGTCGATGACGACGCCAGACTGGTCAACGCTTTCCGCTACCTATCTTGTCTGCTCAAAAGAAGACGTAGGAGCGCACCACGACGTTTCTGCGGCAGCGGGCGTCTTCGGGCGCGGTCGGGTCGACGCAGGCGGAGTGGAATGAATAGCGCGAGACCGAGCCATCGGAGATCGAGTCGTAGCATTTGAGCATCGACACCTCGTTCGGCTTCTGTTGCGGGAACCAGTACCACTCGTGGTCGGGACGATAGGTGAAGCGGGTGGTCTCGCCGACGCGGTCGTCATAGATGCGGTAATTGTTGATGTAGGCCTGTTCGGCGAAGGACGGCCAGGCGCACAAGACGAACGGGTTCTGCTCCACGGTCTCCATCGGCTTGGCGAGATTGATCGACATGAACCGCCGCGACATCTTCGCATCGGCCTCCGCCTCGGTGTAGTGCTGCTCACGTCCGAAATTGCGCAGGTTCTTGGTCAGCAGTTCGCGGCAGCGCACGCGGCCGCTATTGTCGTTGAGATCGTTATGCACGATGTTGGCGTAGCGCGTGTTGACGCCGGGGTCCTTGTTGTCTTGATCCTCGACAACGTCGCCGGCGTAACTCTTGTCGAACACATCGTGGTTGTAGACCAGCGCATCGGTCGCGCCGGGGAAGAAGTCGAGCAGCAGCTTCTCGATCTCGGGATAGAACACGCGCTCCACCTCCGCCGCGTCGTAGAAGCTCTCGCACTTCGATTCCATATGCGCGAGCGAGACGCCGAGCTTGTCCATGCAGTCTGGGCTGGTGGGCGAGAGTCCGGGGTAATAGTCCGCGATCCGCCGCGCATCGCGCAACACGTGCGGGAAGTAGAGGTAGCGCCGCGTCAGGTCCTCATCTTCCTTGCGCAAGGCTTTGGCATCGGCCTCGCGCGCCGAATCTCGCCAGAGAAGATTGGACGGGACAACGGTGTAAGTCGGCAGTTCACTAACCGTATAGCGCAGTGGCAGCGCCACGCCGCCTTCAGGGGCCTCGATGTTATTCGCCCGAATATGCGCGACGCACTCTTCGTAGCTCCGAAAGCCAACGCCCCACTGAGTCTCGATGGGGCCCGGCGGCGCATTTTCGATCATGTCGATGATCGCCTGCCCTTTGCCCTCGGCGATTTGAGCGAGCGCCGCTTCGGTCGCGGCAGCCGTGCCCGCATCCCCGTCCCGGTCGAAAGACATGTAGGATAGGCCACCATTCGCGGCGATCGGCGGCGCTTGCCCGTCCGTGAGTTCAAGAGTTGGCACATAGGCCGACGAACCTGTCTCGGCCGCAACGTGATTTTCGATAGTTTCAGGCCGGTTCATAGCGCACTCCGGTTAAACACACTCCATCGTGGCACACAGGGCTTTTGCTTCCAAGGCCTTGGATTTGCTGGCTCCCATGACCCAAACGGGACGCTGCGGCGGCCATCAATATGTGTCTTTCAATTCCTTGTTGCGCGTGGCGTAGCGCAAAATCATCGTCGGGAAAGCGTTTATGCCATACGCATGGTTCGCGTCTTCGGCGGCGTCCGCGACGCGGCAGGTTCCGGTGTTGTGTTCGTTGACCTGGCAGTTCGGCACATCGGGCGCAATGCCGAAGTGATTTTGAATGGCCTGGATTTCCGCCCGCGGATCGAGTTTCGCTTGCGGCCGGTTGAGGGTCTCCGAGATGTTGACCAGGCGCTCGCCCGACTTCGCGCGTGACAGCGAAATCTCCGACCGCCCGTCCGGCGCCCCAAAATCGCCGAGCACCAGGTTCAAACCGCCGGTGTCCCAATCGTCGTAGGTCGCGATGTCGCCGGCGCGGTAGCCCATGGCGGTCAGCTGATCAAAGGCTTCCTTCGGGGTCATGGCCAGCGTCACGCCCTGGATCGGCATGCTCTCAATCAAACCAGGATCACGCACGATTTCTTCGGCGCGCGCGGTGGTTCCCGCGAACAGGACAAATACGGTCAATAAAATGCAGCAACTCGCCTGGTGCATCGCTTTGGTCCCATCAATTGCGCGCAAAGACTCCGGTGATAGTATTGAAATGCCGGCGCAATTCATACCGACTGCATAGCCACAAATTTTAGAGAGCCGCCATGAAAGCCTTTGCGATTTATCTGTCGACCTTGGTGATTTTCTTCGCGACCGGCGCGCGCGCCGGCGAGATTTTGTCGCCGTTCGCGGGGAGCGAAACGGTCGGCGCCTACGAAACCGATTTCGTCAAATTCCATTATCTCGTCGGGACCGGCGATGACGTTGAGACGGCCGTACAGGAAGGACGGTTGATCAGCCGGATTTACATGCGGCCGGCCGACAAGAGCAATTACGAGGTCTTCAAGAGCTACGAAAAAGAACTCTCTGCCGCCGGCTTCGACATGCTGGCGGTTCTCGACAATGTGTCGAAGGCGGAACTGCTCGCCCGCACCGCGAACGGCAAGGAGGGGAACAACTTCCTACAGCGCGAGTATGCGCATGAAGGCAAAGCTGTCGGGATCGGTGTCAAGGGCGTGGTGTCGACGCAGGGCCAGGAATATATCGCCGCCCGCAAAACGATCGACCAGACAGACGTGGTGATCGTGGTGAACACCAGCCACAAAGGCCACTACGTCATCGAGCAGTTTGAGACCGCCGCCATGGAGCAAGGCACCGTGGCGCTCACGCTCGACGCCCTGAACGACCAATTGGCAAACGAAGGGCGCATCGCGATTTACGGCATTCATTTCGACACCGGCAGCGCGGTGATCAAACCGGAGTCAGCCGAGACGGTCGCGACGATCGTGCAATATTTGCGGGACCATCCAGACCGGATATTTTACGTCGTCGGCCACACGGATGATCAAGGAAAGGTCGCCGAGAACCTGACCCTCTCGGAAGCGCGCGCCAAATCGGTTATCGCCGCGGTGACGGCGGAACTGCCGGACGCGGACGCGCAGCTCATCGCCTACGGCGTCGGCCCCCTATCCCCGGTCGCAACCAATGGCGCGGCCGACGGACGCCAACTGAACCGCCGCGTCGAACTGGTCTCAACGCATCAATGAAGGTTGAAAGACATAGCCGGAAACCGGCGGCCTGAAACGGGACGGCCCCGCGCTTGCCACATGGCGGCGGCGAAAATGGCGCACTATCTGGCCGGCACGACCGAGATCCAAAACCTCGTCATCTCCCGCGCGATGCGGAAGGCGTATGAATTAGGCGAAGCAGATTGATCTTACCTAGCCGCGCTGTGGATATATCGTCCGGAAAGCGCGTGACCAACTGGTTCGGACACGCATATTCACCGACGTATTCGATTTATCGCCTGAATCGGTTTCGTTACTATTTTCGAATGTATATATACGAGAAAAGCAATTTTAAATTGTGACTTACTATCGAATGCTTAGGATACTTGCACCTTTTTGTAGCTCAAGCTGTCGCCGGAGAGTGCTGTGGCAAACAGATACCCATACGTCGCTTCCGCGGGGCCGTTGTTGCGCACGATCGATCACCTACGGAGAAGTTTTCCAAAGGAAGTAACTGCGGACACATTGCGCAAACTCGGCGTCGCTCCAAAAAACGAGTCTTACGTAATTAATGTGTTGCGTTTTCTTGGCGTAATTGACGATGAAGGCAAACCGGTAGAGGACAAGAAGAAAGCATTTCTGCTTCAAGATGACGCGTTCTCCACCGAGTTCGAAACCCTAGTTCGAGATTCCTACGAAGAGTTGTTCGAGCTTTATAGCGACGGCGCTTGGGATTTGGAGCGCGCAGATTTAACCCAGTTTTTCCGAACGTCGGATCACTCAACTGAGGTCGTTGGAAAACGCCAAGCAGCCACTTTCGTGGCTCTTTCAGGACTGGCAGGTCATGGATCACTTCCTGGCCATGTCGAGGGATCACCGGCTACACGGACCACACCAGCTGTTCGAAAAAGGAAAACAAAAGACCGAGGTGCAAAACTTGAAGCGGACAACGCCGGAAAGACGCCTCGCGAACTTCCTGAACGTCCCCAGTTTGGCCTTACGGTTCGCGTCGAGGTCAATCTGCCGGCTGAGGGGGATCAAGCAACATATGACAGGATTTTCCGGAGCATCCGAAAGAACCTGATCGATGGAGACTAGCCTTCGCAAATTTGAAACTGCTGTCCGCCGCGCCCACCGATTTACAGAGGCCGCAGCACGAAGCGGCACTAGCGGGCATCCCTTCGAACCGCAAAACATTCACTCGGACCTTCCTAGCACAGTGAAGAAGCTTTTTGACGACGGACACTTTGCACAAGCGAGTTTTGAAGCCTTCAAATTCGTTGATGAGGAAGTTCAACGTATTTCGGGCAGCTCCGAGTTTGGAACAAGCTTGATGATGAAAGCGTTCGGCGGGTCGCGGCCACCAATCGCTCTCAATCCGGGTATGACAGCATCCGAGAAGAACGAGCAGGAAGGGTTCAAGTATCTTTTTGCCGGCGCAATACTGGGAGTCAGGAATCCTCGAGGCCATTCCACAGGCATTGTCGACGATCCCGATACTTGCCTAGATCATCTTTCCTTGGCTTCGATGCTGCTACGTCGCCTTGATGAAGCTGGGCTACGATGATTAATACTCTCCATAATCCCTTGGCCCTCGACGGGTTCGAGTTCGTCGAGTTCGCGTCCCCTGAATCTGGCGTGCTCGAACGCGTGTTCGGGATGCTCGGTTTTGCGGAGGCGGCGCGGCATCGGTCTAAGGATGTCGTGCTGTATCGGCAGCCGGGGATCAACTTCATCATCAATCGCGAGCCGAAGAGTCCCACGGAAGAGCGCGCGCCCTAGTGCCAAAGGTGCGCTACCGGTGCAATGGGTCTGAAATCTTCCGGAGAACACTTACTCGTTGCCTGGACCGAAGAGTATGAGACGTGAGATAGTCTTGCATACTCGAGTAATCCAGCTGGATTACATTCGATAACACCGTAGGCCTATATCAAGCGAGGTACACTATGGTTGAAAATCTCGACCCAATGCTGTCCACGCGCTACGGGGAGTTGTTTCGTACCTATGGAACAGGACATGTTGGACCGTTGATTAACATAAAGCAGCAGATCATGCTTCGAATGTCAGAAGAGCCGGAGCTGCTACGCCCCGACGCAGCCTACTTTCTGCTAGTAAATTTGGACCATATGTTTATTCGCCCAATCATCGGAGCAGCCTACTCTGAAGATAGGCAGTTAATCCCGGCACATGGGCAGGAAGTGAATTATTCCGTTCGGCTGGGTGACGATCTTCACCAAGTCACTGCAATGGTTCTTGATACTGTATCTAAGAGAGAACTGCCCGCTTCTTCGCATGACATCATGTGGGCGGTCGAGCAAAATTGGAATCAGATCAACACAATGTTCGCGTGGTGCTGACCGATGACAAGCATTTCCCTCTCATACGCTGAAACGATCGTTGAGAACAACAAGGCCGCACTACCACTGCCATCTGATCAAGCTAGGGAAGATTATGTAAGCGAGTTCAAGAAAATCTTGAGCCAGATTGGGCAGCGCAGTCCGGAAGACTATCGGCAGGCCGCGACAATGGCGGTCGATGCGTCCAAGTCATTACTGCAAATCGCGATTGCCGTATTCGTTGCCATGGGTGGTTTCATGCAATTTGCTTCAAATGCGGGCCTGGATTGGGATTCACTTCCAGTTATTTTTTTCGCGATTGCAGCTGCCCTTGCCTTCGTAAGCATGTGCGCAGGTTTTTTTGCAATTGGCGATGCGTTCAAACGTGGAGAAGGCCGGATTGGCCAACAAGATCCTAATCCTTGGTCCACGAAGAAGCTCAAGAACAAGTTGATGTTTCAGTCTTCGGTAGGCGTCTTGGCTCTGCTTTCGTTCGCAACTGCAATTGTCGGCTGGAATATCGCTGAATTTACCTCCAATCATTCGCTTACAATCTCGGACCCTCAAAAATCGCTTGTAACTCAATCTTTCGAAGACTCAATTACGCTGGAAGGCGAGTGGTCGAAATTGATCGTAAAGCAGGAGGGACATTTTGCGCTTGATCTTGGGGTCGTCCCTCAAGGCGAATCACGGGCATTCTCGATAACAGTGAAGTGACGCCAACGCAGCCAAAGAGCACGTATTCTAGGAAGGGCAGGAAAGTATCCGAAGAAAATGATCTGAAAGTACGCTGCCTCGTTGCATGTCCAATTCCGGTTGAGTTCGGATTTGCGTCTAAGGCCCAATCGATTACTGAAAATGAGTCGAACGCAAGCATCCTACCGTGATGTTTCAGGGGCTGCGAATGGGCAAGAAACAATGACTGATGCGATCAAAAATCCCCTATCCCTCGATGGCTTCGAATTTGTCGAGTTCGCATCCGCTGAAACAGGCGTACTCGAACGCGTGTTCGCGATGCTCGGCTTCACCGAGGTGGCGCGGCATCGGTCGAGAAACGTGGCGCTTTATCGGCAGCCTGGGATCATTTTCGTCATCAATCGCGCGCCGAAAAACTTGGTTGCCGGTTTCTGAACGGGCTTTTTCCAGCGTCGGGACCGTGCGTTAGCGGGGCGGTGTCCGAATGTCGCGCGTGCCTCCGGTGTGGGTTTAGAATGGCCGCTCCTGTCCCCTACCAGGTGTCGCACCATGATCCGCGCGTTGACATCGACCGACCGCGCCGACGCGCTCACCGTCATCAATACCGCGGCGCGCTGGTATCGGGAGTTTCTCGACGAGGCGGAGACCCACGACCCGGAGATGACGGCGGCGGACTGGGACCGGGAAGCTCAGCGGATGACGTGGTACGGCGCGTTCGACGCGGAGTCCCTGATCGGCGTGGGGGGTCTGGAGCCCATCAAAGACGTCGCGCTGCTGCGGCACGGCTACATTTTGCCCGAGTGGCAGCGCCGGGGGACCGGAAGCCTTCTGACCCAAGCGATGGAGGCCGAGGTCGCGCCTGGCGTGCGCATCTTGGTCGGCACCTATCGCGCCAACTACAAGGCGCGCGGCGCGATCGCCAAGCTCGGCTATCGCGAATGCGCGGACAGCGAAGCGGTGCTGCGGACGTACTACAGCATCCCCGAAGACCGGCTGCGCGCATCGGTGGTCTACGAGAAGCGGCGCGAATAGGCGCGCCGTCTCGACCGAGCGTGTGCGGCACATCCTCCGCATGCGGCGCGTCGAAGGAAGAGAGTCGCGCGCCGCAGCACGCCGTTGCCGGGAATGACGCGGCGGTCAACCCATTTACTCGGCCATCTCGGCGTCGATCTTTTCCCGCGCGAGGGCGGCGACGCCGTTGTAGAGATCGAAGACGTCCACCGTTTCGCCGCGCTCAAGGCGTTTTGAGATCATGGTGCGCGGGAACAGGATGACGCTGGTGTCTTCATATTGGATGGCGGGGTCGCGGCCGTATTCGTCCTCGGCCATGATCCAATGAAAGCCCATGTTTTGCACGAAGACGTCGCCGAGCACGATGCCCAGGCATTGCAGCTCGTAGGTCTGCAAGGGCTCGAACACCTCCGCCTCCAAGAGCGCGCGCAGCGTGCCGAGCTTGCCGGGCGCGGTCTCGTATTTCTTGAGATTGTCCGCGTCGAGATAGCGCGTCACGACGGCGCGTTGATCGTCGAGCTGCTTGAGATCGTCGTCGGTCAGGGCCGAGAGGGTTTGTTCCGCCATCACACGTCACCACTTTGTTCCCGCCACAGTGAATATGCGCGGTCTTCATGACGCGCCTAGTGATGGAGAGTCGGTTGGCGGCGAAACATTCCAGCGTTGGAAATCAATTTGTCCCTTCGAATAAGGTGGAATACACACGGGCGGCGACGGGCGCGCGCCGTTCGCTCATTTTCGGTAAAGAAGCGACGATCATGGCTGTTTCGAAGAAAGATCAAATCCGGGCGTTGCTGAAGAGCATCGAGACCGGCGACCCCGGACCGATCGCGGTGGTCAACGAGGCGCGGTACGTTCAGCACAATCCGCAAACCCACGAAGGCAGCGAAGGCTTGGCGTCGCTGTTCAAGCGCCTGTCCAAGACCGAGCCGCGGGTGAATATCGTCAGGGCCTTTGAGGATGGTGACTTCGTCTTTGGACACACCGAGTATGATTTTGCCAGCCGGAAGATCGGGTTCGAGGTGTTCCGGTTCGAGGACGGCCACGCGATCGAGCACTGGGACAACATCCAGGAAAGACAGGGCCCGAACCAATCAGGCCGCAGCATGGTGGATGGTCCGACCGAGGCGATCGATCTGGACCTGACCGAAAGCAACCGCGCGCGCGTTCGGTCTTTCGTTGAGACCGTGCTGGTCCAAGGTCAGCTCGACCGGCTGACGGACTTTGTCGACGACGGCGGCTTTGCTGAACACAATCCAAGACTCGGCGATGGCGTGACCCTGCTCCGGTCCGCCCTGGACGCCGAGCACGCGGGCCGCAAACGCATCGATTATAGTCGCGTTCACCGTGTCTTGGCCGAGGGTAACTTCGTGCTCTGTGTCAGCGAGGGCCACTTCGACGGCGTTCATTCCGCCTTCTACGATCTATTTCGGCTCGCGGGGCAGACAATCGTCGAGCATTGGGACACGACAGAAAAGATCGCGCCCCGCAGCGCGTGGAAAAACGACAACGGTAAGTTCTGAGACGCGCGTCTATAGCGCTTCCGATCGCCGGCGCAAGGTCTTGGACGAACATCCTTCCGCGCGCGCCTGGTGTATGATCGCCCGAGCAACGCGGGGAGAACGGCCATGACTGACGCCTTTGAAAATCCCTTAGACCTCGACGGGTTTGAGTTTGTCGAATTCGCCTCGCCCGAGGCCGACGTGCTCGAACGCGTGTTCGCCATGCTCGGGTTTGCGGAGGTGGCGCGGCATCGCTCGAAGGACGTGGCGCTGTTTCGGCAGGGCGGGATCAATTTTGTCATCAATCGCGAGCCGAAGAGTCTCGCCGCCTATTTCGCCGAGGAGCATGGGGCGTCGGCGTGTGGGTTGGCGTTTCGGGTGGCCGATGCGCACCGGGCGTATGACCGCGTGATTGAGCTGGGGGCGCAGCCGATCGAGATTCCGACCGGGCCGATGGAGCTCAAGCTGCCGGCGGTCAAGGGCATTGGCGGCGCGCCGATCTATCTGATCGACCGCTATAATGAGGGTTCGTCGATCTACGATATCGACTTTGAGTTTCTGGATGGGGTGGACCGCCACCCGGTAGGGTGTGGTTTTCACACTATCGATCACCTGACGCACAACGTGTATCGCGGGCGCATGGCCTATTGGGCTGACTATTACGAAACGCTGTTCGGCTTTCGCGAGCTCAGGGATTTCGACATCAAGGGCGAATATACCGGCCTCAAGTCACGCGCCATGTGCGCGCCCGACGGCAAGATCCGCATTCCGCTCAACGAGGAAGCGTCGGGCAGCACCGGGCAGATCGAGGAATTCCTCATGCAGTTCAACGGCGAAGGCATTCAGCACATCGCGCTGCGCTGCGACGATCTGGTGGCGTGCCTGGACAGGCTGAAGGCGAACGGCGTACCGCTGATGACCCCGCCGCCCGGCGCCTATTACGACATGCTCGAAGACCGCCTGCCCGGCCACGGCGAACCGGTCGACGATTTGCGTGCGCGCGGCATTCTGCTCGACGGTACAACGGACGGGAGCCCGCGGCTCCTGCTGCAGATCTTTTCCGACACCCTACTCGGCCCGGTGTTTTTCGAATTCATCCAGCGCAAGGGCGACGAGGGCTTCGGCGAAGGCAACTTCAAAGCCCTGTTCGAGTCGATCGAACGCGACCAAATCGCCCGCGGCGTGATCAGCGCCAAGTAACCGCGAGCCCTCAACACGCGCGCTCCGTCGCTCGATTGAAATTTTCAGTTGAGTCCGAGAATCGCCTGGCGTAGCGTTAAGTCGCGCGAAAGATGATGCGCGGGGGGATAAAAGTAGCGGCTGGGTTGAGGCTGCTACGCAGGAGAAAGCGATCCAGGTCTGCCTGCCGGATCGGCTAGAGAAACCAACTACAGGCACCCCATCGAACACATAACTACCGCGGCGGTTTTGTAGCCGCGGTCCGAACGATACGGCTCGGCCTTCATCATGTCTTGGGGGCGCATGGGCCCATGTCGCAGTAACGAAATTGCGGAATCGCGCGGGCGATTGCCGCTTCATTCGAATGGGAGGACATCGTGAAAGCAGATTTTGATCGGACGAAAATGAGCGTGGCCGCCACCCTTGCAGCGACGCTTGCCGCAACCTCGACGTTTGGCTCCGCCGCGATTGCCGCCGACTGTTCCGGCTACGATGTGCTGGTCACCAAACTCGCGGAAACGCACGAGGTGACCGAAGGGCATTCCATTTTGGTCGTTCGTCAGGAAAGCGTCGTCATAACCGACGACCCGGGCAGCATCTACAATCTGACCACGGGTGAATGCGCCGGCTCGATCATATTCATGCCGGATGGAACCTCGGATGCCTCAGGGCACTGTGCCCGTAAGGACAAGGACGGCGATACATACAGCATCACCTGGACCCAGGAGCCCGGCAAACCCAACGGCATCTGGGCCTCGCTGGCCGGAACCGGAAAGTTTGCCGGACGGACCGCCGGTGGAACGTTCACGCCGGTCGCCGAGGATGGCGCGATGAGCGCCGCGACCTGGGTAGGAGACTGCAACTAAGCAACCCGTCCGCCATACTTTCGAAGAGCCGCTTTCGACCGGAGGCGGCTCTTTTTTTTCCCGCCGAACGCTATCCGTGTTCCGGACAGCCCGATACAAGACAGGCCGGTACGAGAACAGCAGGGTTTTGCGTGGGGAGGACGCGGCATGAAAATCACCAATATCAAAGTCGACATGTTCAACTGGAAGTCCGAGGGGTGGAAGACCGGCGGCGGATTGCGTTTCGGATCCGACAAGCAGCTCGGCGTGGTCACGGTCGAGCCGCACGCCGAAATCAACCGGTCGCTGTAGAGGCATTACGATCGGCTTCCGCGATGTCCTTTATTTCGTCCGTGTAGGTCGACTTGGTCCGGCCGATATGGACTTGGAGAATGGCCAAAGCCCGTTCCAAATCGCGAGTCTCGATGGCCGCCAAGATTTCGTGGTGCTCGGTGAAGGACTTCCGGGTGTGCAGCGGCTTGGTCGCAAGATGTGTACGCAACGCCGCGATCTTGGCGCTGAACATGCGATACGCATCCCGCAAATAATCATTACCGCAGTGATCGAAAAACGCCTGGTGAAAGGCAGTGTCGGCAGCAAGATAGGCACGTTCGTCGCCAGCCGCCTTGGCGGCATCCATACTCGCAACGGCAGCGGCAATCGCGGCGAGAAGTATCTCGGGATTGCGCGACAGGGCATAGTCCAGAGCGGCATTTTCGAGCGTTTCGCGTAGCTCGCATATCTGCGCCACCTCACTTGCACTCAGGCTGAACACGAAAGCACCCTTCTGCGGCACGATGGTGACCAAACCCTCCATGCGCAGCTGGGCAAGAGCCTCGCGCACAGGCGTTTTCGAAACACCCAATTCTTCGGCCAATGTCCGCTCATAGAGCGGCTGGCCGAGCGCGATGTCGCCGTCGACGATGCTATTCCGCAAATGCCGGAGAACCGTGGCAGTCAGGGATTCCGGGCGTGCGATGACGGGCATAAGTCGATTTCTCCTGCGAAACCTGAGCGAGCGACAAACACTTGGATTTTTCTAATATCTGAGATATCAGATATCTTATGAGAAAGTAAGTTCAATGAGGAAGCGTCTTTCAAGGGGGACGGCGGGCTCTAATGAGCACTCTAATATTGGCCCGGAGCGGCCACAACGCACATGGCTGACCGAACCAGGCCTGATCAGCCGCTCGTGGTGATTACCGATTTCGACTATGGCGACATCGACGTAGAGCGCGCGATCCTGGAGAAGGCCGGGGCTAAGGTCGTGGCGCTTCAGGCCAAGAGCGAAGATGACTTGTTCGACGCCGCGCCGACCTGCACCGCGATGATGAACCAGTATGCGCGCATCGGTGAGCAAACCATCGCGCGAATGGAGCGGTGCCGGGTAATCGCGCGCTACGGCGTCGGTGTCGATATCGTGGATGTCGAGGCAGCGAGCGCCAAGGGCATTATGGTCACGAACGTCCGCGACTATTGCACCGACGAGGTTGCCGACCACGCGATCGCGCTGTGGTTGGCACTGACCCGAAAGCTCGACGCCTATAATCGCGCGACCCATGACGGAGTATGGCGCTGGCAGTCGGGTGCGCCGATATACCGAATTCGCGGGCGAACCATGGGCATCGTGTCGTTCGGCACGATCGGCCAGGCCATTGCCGCGCGCGCGAAAGCCTTCGGTGTTCGATTGTTCGTATACGACCCTTATTTGTCGGACGCCGCGATTGCCGCGCATGGCGCTGAAAAAGTCGACCGCGACACGGTGATCACGCAGTCGGATTATTTGATGATGCAGGTGCCGATGGCGCCCGACACCAAACATTTTTTGTCCGACGACGAGTTTGATCGAATGCGCCCCCATGCCGTGGTGGTCAATACCGGTCGCGGCCCGACGATCGACAATCACGCCCTGTACCGGGCGTTGCGCGACGGCAGTATCGCCGGCGCCGGCCTCGATGACCCGGAAGAGGAGCCGGCCAAGCGCCGGACCTGGGACCCCGCCGACAACCCGCTGTTCGGCCTGCCCAATGTCATCGTTACGCCGCATGCCGCCTACTATTCCGAGGAATCCATTCAGCTCGCGCGCGAGGGTGCGGCCTCCGAGGTCGCGCGAGTTTTGCGTGGCGAGCCGCCGACCAACCTGGTCAACGCCGATCAACTCGCGGCGCGGCCCGCCGGTTGAGAGACCGAACCATACCCCCGCCTGCGTCATCAGACCGAAGGAGATCAAGATGCTCAAAGTCTTTAACGAATTCGAACGCGATGCCGAATTGCTCAAAGGATTCGACGCCGTTGTCGCTTGCTACAGTGCCTCTTGTGTGTTCGCCGACGTACAGTACCGTCAAGGCGTCATGGACTCTGCGATCAAGCCGCCGTTCAAGGCCAAAACCGTTGGCCAGGCAATCACCGTGCAGCTATCCCAAGGCGATTTGGTTGATCCGCTCAAGGCCTTGGAAATGGGTCAGCCGGGCGACGTCATCGTGGTCGATGCCGGCGGCGACTGCCAAACCTCGGTCTGTGGCGGCCTGATGGGCGGCTTGGCCAAAAACCGTGGCATTCGCGGTATGATCGTCGACGGCGCCGGCCGCGACACCGACGAACTCGAAGACATTGGCTGGCCGATTTGGACCCGTGCCATCACCGCCCGCGGCACCCACACCATGTTTTCCGAACGCAAGGATGAGCTTTCGATCAACGTGCCGATCCAGTGCGGCGGCGTGACGGTCAATCCTGGTGATTTCGTGATTGCCGATACCATTGGAGTGACGGTCGTGCCGCTCGCCAACGCCGCCGAAGTTCTGGCCGAGGCCAAAGAGCAGGCGGAGCGAGAGGAGAAGACCCGGCAATGGGTCAGCGATGGCAAGACCATCGAAGACTTGCTGAACGAGTTTGGTCGTATCTGACCGAACACCGCAACCCGACCGGCTACGCTGCGCGACCGATGGGCTCCGCGCTGCGGCCGCTTACTCCATCTACGCCAAACAACGTATCAACCAAGAGGACTCTGATTTCAACCGGATGAAAGTTGAGCGGTAGGTCAATTCGCCGACAAAGCACAGCACCAACATCTGATCCGCGAAAGGCGAGGAAGGCCTGTTCTTTCCTTCCTTGACTGGAAAATACGAATGACTACTGCCGGAGCATGGAGGGAAGAGACGATGCGCATTACCAACGTCAAGGTCGATCTGTTCAATTGGAAGTCAGAAGTATGGAAGACCGGCGGCGGATTGCAGTTCGGATCCGACAAGCAGCTCGGCGTGGTCACGGTCGAGACCGACGAGGGTGTCAGCGGCAATGCTTTCCTCGGCTCAATCCGTAAAGGCGCCAACCATTACGCGCCGGAGCTCATCGAGTTCGCCAAGCCCATGTTGCTGGGACGCAATCCGCAGGACATCGGCGCCATCTGGAAGCAATTGTGGCGGCTGAACCGCTCGATCTCCACCTATGTTATCGGCGCCATCGATATCTGCCTGTGGGACATCAACGGCAAGATCGCCGGCCAGCCGATCCATCGCCTGCTCGGCACATGCCAGGAAACGGTCCCGGTCTATTCCAGCACCGCCTGGCACGCGACCAAGGAGGACTATGTCGAGGAGGCGCTCAGGTTTAAGGAGATGGGCTGGACCGCGCACAAGCTGCATCCGCACGCCGAGCCCAAGGCCGATATCGAGATTTGCGAAGCCGTACGCCTAGCGGTCGGCGGTGACACCACGCTGATGCTCGACGCCATGTGGGCCTATCGCTACGACCAAGCGCTCCGCGTGGGCCGCGCCATCGAGGATCTGGATTTCTATTGGTATGAGGATCCGCTGGTCGAAGAAGACGTCTACAACTACGTCAAATTGCACCAAAAGCTCAACATCCCGATCATGTCGACGGAATACGCGCCGGGGCGCTATTACGGCATGACCCCATGGATCACGTCTTACGCCACCGATTTCCTGCGCGGCGACGTGGCGGTCACAGGCGGCATTACGCCGCTTATCCGGCTCTGTCATCTCGCCGAAGGTTTCAACATGCAATGCGAGATTCATCCCGCGGGCAATTCACTCAATAACGTTGCCAACCTCCACGTTACGATGGCGGCGCCGAACTGCGAGTTCTTCGAATACTTCCCATGCACTGGGGCCGGCGAATACGGCCTGGTCGAAGATATCCAATATGTCGACGGCATGGTGCACGCGCCGACCGAACCCGGTCTCGGCTACGAGATCGATTGGGACCTGGTAAAGCGCGAACACACGGCGACGGTCGAATAGGACCTCGCTCACCGACCTAAAGGCCGATCTTACCGAGCACGGAAAAGCCCCGCCGGCCGTGTGCCAAGTCTATCTGACGTTTAAGGCCCCTCCTCCCGGTATGACCGGTAGATGAGGGCGGTGCTACCGCCACCTCACGCAAATCGGTACAAGAATGTCTGGGATTTGCGTGGGGAGGACGGAAAATGAAGATCACTAATGTCAAAGTCGACATGTTCAACTGGAAATCCGAGGGGTGGAAAACCGGAGTCGGCATGACCTTCGGTTCGACACGACAACTCGGCATCGTCACTATTGAGACAGACGAAGGGGTGAGCGGCAACGCGTTTCTCGGCTCCTCGCGCCAAGGCGCCGATCATTTCGCGCCGGCACTCATCGAATACCTCAAGCCGATCGTGGTGGGGCAAGATCCGCAGGATATCGGCGCCATCTGGTGGCGGATGTGGAAGCAGAACCGCTCCGCCTCGACCTACGCGATCGGGGCGATCGACATCTGCCTGTGGGACATCAACGGAAAGATAGCCGGGCAACCAATTCATCGCCTGCTCGGCACCTGCAAACATTCGGTGCCAGTCTATTCGAGCACCGCCTATCACGAGACCAAGGAGGACTATGTCGAAGAAGCGATTAAGTTCAAGGAAATGGGCTGGACCGCGCACAAGCTGCATCCGCACGGCCAACCAGATGCCGATATCGAGATCTCCGAGGCTGTGCGCAAGGGCGTCGGCGGTGACATGAAGCTGATGATGGATTCGATGTGGGCGTACAAATATGAAGGCGCCATGCGCGTCGGCCGCGCCATCGAGGATTTGGATTTTTATTGGTACGAAGACCCGCTGGTCGAGGAAGACATCTACAGCTACATCAAGCTGCACCAGAAGCTCGACATCCCGATCATGTCGACCGAATATGTGCCGGGCCGCTTTTACGGCATGACCCAATGGATCACCGAATACGCCACCGACATTCTGCGCGGCGACGTGGCGGTGACCGGCGGCATTACGCCCCTCGTCCGCCTATGCCATATGGCCGAGGGCTTCAACATGCCGTGCGAGATTCATCACGGCGGCAACTCGTTGAACAACGTCGCAAACCTGCATGTCACCATGGCAGTGCCCAACTGCGAGTTTTTCGAATTTTTTCCGTGCACCGGCGCCAACGAATATGGCCTGGTCGAGGACATTCAGTATGTCGACGGCATGGTGCACGCGCCGACCGAACCGGGTCTGGGCTATGAGATCGACTGGGACTTGGTGAAACGCGAGCACACCGCGACCGTCGAATAACCACGCACGCTCGGGAGGCAAAATAATGGACTTGAGACTGAGACAGGTATGTCTAGTCGCGCATGAACTTGACCCGGTGATCGCGCAACTGAAGGACGTGTTCTCTCTGGAGGTTTGTTACATCGATCCGGCCGTCGGCGAATTTGGCCTGGAGAATTCGTTACTGCCGGTCGGCAATCAGTTCCTCGAAGTGGTGGTGCCAACAAGAGAGGGCACGGCGGGCGGCCGCTATCTCGACCGGCGCGGTGGCGATGGCGGCTATATGGTGATCACCCAGTGCGCCGACCGCGCCGAGCGCGACGCCCGCGTCGCGGAATTGGAAATACCCATCGCCCACAAGATGGATTACGGTGATTTCCACGGCCTGCAACTGCACCCGAAATATACTGGCGGCGCGTTTTTCGAGATCGATTGGAATGCCGGTGGCGACGATCCCGACGGCCCGTGGCATCCGGCCGGACCCGACTGGCAGAAAGCGCGGCGCACCGACGTGGTCAGCGCCATCACCGCGGTCGAACTGCAATCAGCCGATCCTGAGGCGCTGGCAAAACACTGGAGCAAGATCGCCGGGCTTGACCTCACGGCCGGTGAACTTGGCCCCGAGTTTCACATGAGCAATGCCGCTGTACGTTTCGTCGGAGCCCGCGACGGACGCGGCGAAGGCCTAGGCGGTGTCGACCTCGCCGCGAACGATGCCGATAAGGCCAAAGCGCGCGCGAAGGAACTCGGCTGCCCCGTCGACGGCGACACCATCACAATCTGCGGAACCCGCTTCCGCCTGAGGTAAAGGCGGTCGTATCAAAACTCGGCGTGGTGGCCAAAGCGGGACGCAAACCGCGGTTCGCGCTTCATTCAGTTGCCAACCGCTCCTCAGGAACGTTCAAGCCCGCCTTTCGCAGTGCATCGATGCGATCCTCTAGGTCGTCTTCCGTGTAGCCGAGTGCGCGCAAGTAAGATCTGGGATCCTCAGCGAATTCAGGCAGGCAACGCTGCAGTTCAGCCAGCGCGGCGCGCGCCTCCGCCATGTGGCCGAGTTTTGCGTGGGCGACCGCGTCGAAGCTATGCGTTAACCACAGGTCCGGCATCGCGAGGTCCTTGTTCGCGGCGAGGACGCGTTCGTAATCCTTCTCTTGCATGCCAATCGACACAAAAGCAAACCTGTACCAGGTGGGAAAATTTGGATTGAGTCGCGTGGCCTCGTCGATCATGGTGCGGGCGCGAACGGGGTTGCCGCGTATGGCCAACCGCATTGCGAATTCCGCCTTGGCGTCGGCATAATTCGGGTTGAGCTGAAGTGCGCGCTCGTAAGACGCGGCGGCACGATCGAACTCCCGGGCGAAAAAGAGTGTTTTTGCCTCGGCGTAATGGCTGAGCGCGTCGGAGTCGTCCAATTCGATCGCTAACTGTGCCTCGGCGCGGGCGTTTGTTAGCGGGTCCGGTCGCTCTGGCACGCGATTGAGCTTCCAACGATGCTCGTCGAGATAAGCCAGCGACAGCATGGCGTGGGCGCGCGCGTAATCCGGCGACAGCGCCGCCGCCTGTTCCGCTAAAGCCCGCTGCCGGGCATGCCCTTCCGGCGAAATCGAGTCGTACCCGTCCCAAGCGCGCAGTACTAGATCATAGGCGTTGAGCTGATCGGGGGCCTTGGCGCGCGCGCGTTCCGACCCTTCGCTTTTTAGCGCGAGGCCGAGGGCACCGACAATGCTGGCGGTTAACTCGTCCTGTACTTCGAACACGTCAGTCAGTTCGCGATCGTAGCGTTGCGCCCAGACATGACCACCGCCGCGCGCCTCGATTAGCTGTGCATTGAGTCGCAGCCTGTTGCCGGCGCGCCGCACGCTGCCTTCGAGTACGTACTCGACGCCAAGCGCCGCGCCCAATTCACGGATGTTAGGCGACTTTCCCTTGTAGGCGAACGTGGAGTTGCGCGCGATCACGAACAGTTCGCGAAAATGCGACAAGGCCGTAATGATGTCCTCGGTCAGACCGTCGGCGAAATACTCCTGCTCGGCATCGCCGCTCATGTTGACGAAGGGAAGCACGGCGATCGACGGCTTTTCCGACGGTTCGTCCAGTGCCTCGGTTAGGCCCGGTGCGGCCGTATGGATCTCCAGCCGATAAGCGCGGACGGGCCGCGCAATGTTCTTGACCTCTTGGTCGCCAATATCCTTAGCGGCGATATCGATCTTGCCGGCCACTTGATCATGAGCACTGCCCGAGAGACAAACGCCACCCGGTTCCACCAAACTCTCCAGGCGGGCGGCAACATTCACACCGTCGCCATATATCGTGCCATCAGCTTGTTCGATGATATCGCCAAGGTTGACGCCGATCCGGAACCGCATGCGCCGACCCTCGTCGAGTTGGGCATTACGCTCCACGAGAGTGTTCTGGATATCGATCGCGCACTCGGTCGCCTCGACAACGCTGTCGAATACCGCCAATACGCTGTCTCCCGCCGTGTCGACCACGCGCCCCGAATGCTCATCGATATGATTACGGAAGACCTCGCGACAGGCATTAAGCGTGGCGACCGTCGCCCGCTCGTCGTCGCCCATAAGACGGCTGTATCCCGCCGCATCGGCAGCAAGGATCGCCGCCAATCTGCGTTTGGTTTCCGTCATTCATTCCGTCTCCCAAACGGCCATCGACGGTATGTACTGTATTAACCCGCCGCGGGCCAGAGGTGGCGGACGCACGGCGGCCCAAGCTTGACGCAGACCGCCAATCGCCACCCTGAGACAGGTTCGCGAAAGACGTCCTTACCGACCGCTTCCGATCTTACACATGGGAAACGAAGTCTTCGAATTTGCCGTTGGCGCCCACGGTTAATGGTTCGCTTTGGTCGACCAGGACCAGGCGGTGGTTCCATTGCAGAGACTTGCGGATGATGCCGTCGAGAGCATCGCGTTGCTCCGGTGAGAGCGGTTCGTCGACCACCAGCGTTGCTTCGATCAGGTCGAGCTCCTGCTGGACGAAGCGGTACTGGCGGATCGCCGCGACGTCTTCGAAATTGTGAAACCCGGTCAGCGGCCAGCGAACCTCTCCTTCCGGCGTCTTCAGCATATTGCGGTGGCGTCCCAAGATTCGATTCAGCGTCACCAAACCGCGACCACACGGGCACGGCTCGCCAACCTCGGCATAGTCGCGAATGTCATAGCGGATTAGCGGCGTCGCGAAATTGTGCAGGTCGGTGACCACGACTCGTCCGACCTCGCCCGGCAGACATGGCTCGCCGTCGTCGCGCAATATCTCGACGATCAGGTTTTCTTCCATGACGTGATATTGGCCGCTGTCCGGACACTCGCAGGCGATGTAACCGACCTCTTCCGAGCTATAAAGGTCACTCACCTTCACCGACCATTGCTGCTCGCAGCGCCGTCGCAAATCCGACGAAAGGGTCTCGCCGATACAGCGCACCTCGACCAAGCTGTCGAAGGTCACGCCCCGTTCCTCGGCAGCGTCGAGCAACGCTTGCAAATTGGATGGATAGGTCAGCAAGTAATTTGGTTGCGCCTTTTCGAGCCACGCAAGCTGTTTTGCCACGTCGACAAAAGGCAGAGCTTCGAACGGGCCGGTTTGGAACAAGTGCGAAACCGCGCTTCCCCAGGAGTCATGCGACCCTTGTTCCAGGTTGGCGCGAATCGCGGCGAGCTTGCCGGTGATATCGCGCTGGTGCCAGAGTTGTTCGCGGATCGCGATGGCGCGATAGAACAAGCCCGAAACATTGGTCTTCCGCGCTTTTACCGGCTGGCCGGTCGACCCCGACGTCTGGATCTTCCCAACCACTTCGTGACCGATCGGTAGCCGTTCCGGGAGGATCGACTTGCCGGCCGTTTGAATGTCGGCGCGTGCCAGCAAAGGCAGCGACCGCCAGGCGTCCAGAGAACCGCACGCCGTGTCAATTTCAACGTCGGCGAGCGTGGCGCCGTAATACGCCGTGTGCTTCCTGGCGAAATGCAGGATCTGGCGCGCTTGGGCCAATTGCCGCAGGCGAATGATTTCCGGCGACTCGTATTGGGTTTTGTGTAGAGCCTCGCACACTTGCAGCAGCGGCGCCGCGGCGCTGCTCGGAATCCGCAGCAGGGAGGTGCCGCCGACGAAGGCTCTGGGCAAGACCTTCCAGCTCGCCGGGACGTCACTCAGAAAACTCATGCGATCCGTGCGAATCCGATGACCGGGCACCGCTCGCCCAGTTCGTAGGACGGGTGCGTGATACTGGTAATCTCGAACCGTCCGGCGACCGCCTCGGTGATCTCGGCCAGAGTCGGAAAGGTGTAGGCCACGCTTGAGCCGGTGTAGGCGTCGATGGTGTTGATCGCCTCGACCGGCCATCCCAGGCGCCGCGCCGCCGCTTGCCGATCCGCGACGTGCGCGTTGAAACAGTCCCGGATGTCGGACACCACCACGCCGTCAACGATGGTCTTTTGCAGGGCCATGGCGATGCGCCACTTCAAGGCATGCATGGATCCGATCTTATTGGCTTCCAAATCGTCAAATACCCGATCGATGGGCTCGTCGTCGTCGGGATGAACAAAACAGCGCAGCGCGAAACGACCGCCTGGTTTGAGGACCCGGTGCACATCCCCGATGACGGCCGGGTAATCCCGGCGGCTGGGCAGCACCGACAATGAGCCATCGCCGAGGACAACGTCAACCGAAGCATCCGGCAGAGAACTTTCCTGCCATTTCTCGCACACCGCGTGGCCGGTGCAATGCAGCTCGTCCGCCGGCCACACGCGGTCGATCATGTCTCGGCTTTGCTCCGCGGCGGTCAGATGACTCTGCCGTGGCCATGGCAGCAGTGCCAACTCTGGTGTCACGCCAAGCAACAGGGCCCGAGGCGCGTCGAGGCGTTCGACGAAGCTGCCGATCAGGTTCCAATATAGCTGGCAATCTTCCTCGCAGGGACGCAGTGGGCTGCCGACGTGCGACCATTGCCGTGCGTGGCGTGTCCATGGAGAAATTTTCGGTGACGTAGACTGTGCCATTTCGTCCATGACCTTACCGTGGACCCCTTAAAAAAACGCAAACCCGGTGCGGCGTTCCTGGCGCTAGCAGTCCGACATCAAAACCAATATGCACCGACCAGCCCGTCGCTCCGCGCATCGGCTCATAGCCAGACGCGGTCATTGTCTAAGGCCGCCTTGCTTGCATATCTACAGAGGTCCGGGCGTCGAATTCGCGTTTATGCCACTGAGCGTGAAACGCAGTAAGCATCGGGCCACTGCGGGGAACGGCAGAGAGCCAACATGGACATCGCGACCCAAACGGATCTCCAGACCGAACGCGAAGCTCAAAAGCGCTGGCGCTTGCGGCCAAAATTCGGCGGTTTGAGGCGTTTCGACCTTTTGGTTGAAAACGAATTCCTCGATCCAGAGCAACATAGGGTGCATGAGGCGACAGCCCTCAAACGCATCATCGAATTCGCCACCACGAAGGTTCCCTATTATCGCGACCTTATGGCGGCGCGGGGACTCGACGCCGGCGATATCTCCACCGTCGCGGACCTTCCCCGGTTGCCACTTCTCGACAAACTGACTTTACGCGACAACGAGCAGCGCTTGCGCCCGTCGACATTGCCGCGCGGCGAGCGTGTTCACGGCGTCTTTTCGTCGTCGGGCAGCACGGGACAGCCCACCCGCGTTCTCCACACCCGCCGCAGCAACCAGATGTTCGGTATCCTCGTTCAGCGCGGCTATCGCTGGTTCCGGTTCGATCCGATGGGGACCTTTGCGTTTATCCGCCTCTCCAACCAACTCCCGCGCAAACGCGGGCGGACGGCCAACCCGGACGGCGCGACGCTTCGCCTCAGGCGATGGCGCTACGCTGGCGACTATTTTGAAACCGGTGCGTGGCTGGGATTCAACGTGACCAACCCGGTCGAGACGCAGATTGCCTGGTTGGCAAAAGAGCGGCCGCGCTATCTCGCGACCTATTCGGAAACCCTTGAACATTTGTGCCTGGCCGCAGGCGGCGCCACGCCGTCGGACAGCATCGAGGCGACGATGGCGATTTCCGAACAGTTGACGCCGTCGATGCGCCGGCATGTCGAACGCTCGTTCAACGCGCCGGTCTATCAACCCTATGGATTGAACGAAATCGGAGCGGTCGCGGTGCGCTGCGCGGCCGGGCGTTATCACGTCCATACCGAACACTGCCTGGTCGAGATCGTTGACGAGGATGATCAACCGGCAGCGCCGGGAAGTCGTGGCCGCATTGTGGTAACCGCCCTGAACAACTTCGCCATGCCGCTCATCCGCTACGACACCGACGATCTGGCCGAGGCGGTGGCCGACCCCTGCCCGTGCGGCCGCACCCTTCCATCGTTCGGCGAAATCCAGGGGCGATACAGCCGCATCGCTTATTTGCCCGACGGTACGTTGGGTATGGTTGGCGTCGTGCGGACGGCCCTCGAGCGAATGCCCGGCGACGTCGCGCGTCACCTACGCAAGTTTCAGCTCCATCAGGATCACGACAACAGTTTCGTCCTGCGCCTGGCGGTGGCCGCGCCACTGCCGGTCGAATTCGCCGAGAGGATCAGCGCGGCGTGGCGCGAAGCGGCGGCGGACCTCGGCTGGTCCCTCAAAATTGTAGAGGTCGACGATCTTCCCTTAGGGCCCGGCGGCAAGTTTCAGGAATTCACCTCGGACCATATGCCCAAACCGGACAGCGAAGTTCCGGCCGGAGACCATGGCTGATCAAACGCTCAGCGTGATTATCCCGGCTCGGAACGCGGCGAAGACCCTGCCGGCTCTGCTTGATGCGCTGCTCGACCTGAAAACGCCGACCGGTTGGCACGTGGAGGTCGTTGCCGCCTTTACCGACTCCCGTGACGACACCTTGGCGGTTCTTGAGCAGCGACCGATCAAGATCGTCCACGTCACGACAATCGGCCCTGGCGCGGCACGCAATGCCGCGGCGCGCGAGGCAAGTGGCGACCTTCTGTATTTTATCGATGCGGATGCACGGCCCGTCGGCGACGATTTCTTCATTCGCCTTATTCACGCCGCGGTCGAGCTTAACAAACGTAAGAAGCTCGGCGGCTTCGGCGGCCCAATTCTCTTGGACCCCGCGCAACGTAAAAACCCAATCGCCCAAGGCGATCATTTCGCGTGTTGGTTCAATTGGAGCGAAAAGCGGCGAACGCAAAGAACCTCACTTTTTCAGCCAACGGTTAGCCTCGTCATGCCTCACGCCGTCTTCAAGGCGCTTGGCGGGTTCGACCCCAAGATGCGCGTGATGGAGGATTTCGATCTGCAACAACGGGCCACGCGCGCCGGACTGCGCCTCTACTTTGTGCAAGACCTTGCCGTAACCCATCACGCGCGCGACACTTTCCTTAAGTCCTGGCGCCATAGCTGGTACTGGGGCACGCCATACCGTTCGGCCTATCTGGAAAAGGTGCGCGACCCACACTTGAGATTTCCACCCGGCTCCAAATGGTTCTGGCTGAATTTGCCTTCGGTTTTCCGACGCCGCATGCGGCTGGTAACGCGATCGGCGTGGCGGACATCCAGATGGGCCACGCTTTCGTCTTATCCCTTCGTTGCGTGCACCGTGTTTAGCTGGTCGTTAGCCACCGTGCTCGGCGGCGGCCAACCATCGCCGGAAAAGCCCCACGCGGATTGATGCGGTGGAGGCTTAAGCAACATCGCCTTTGGCTGTGCTATACTAATGAATTCGTCGGAATCGCCGCATTCGCTAGCGTCTACCTTAAACCGGATCTCGGGTGCGACCCGAAATAGCTAAAAGGCCGTCGCGTTGTTGGACGCAGGTGTGCGGGTGACATGACCAAGATTGACGAGAGTGTCGCTCATCTTCGAACAGTGCACTTCTCTCTGCTCGTCGTGTGTTTTGCGCTCTTCGGATTGACCGCGGCCGGAACGTCGCGGGACGTTGACCGGGCTCTGGTGCAGCTCAGTGAAATTGTGGAAGTGCTGGATCGTTGGGAGCCTGAATGGTTGGAGTCCGCCGCAGGGCAATTGGCAGATCAACAGCAATCCGCTCAGGGTGCCGGCGTCGATTTCAGCGTGACCTGCCTAAGCTGCGAACAGCCACTCGTCGCGAGTGAAGTGCCACGTGATTTGTCCGATTTAAATCAAGTTCCGTTTGAACGAGAGCTCACTACGGCGGGCCTGCACCTTCGGTCAAGCGACGCATGGACCGTGCTCCCCCTTCCCGAGGACCTCTTCACCCTCGCGTCTCCAGTGAACACATCAGATCCCCGCGACCAATCCGGCCCACTTTGGGCGAAGAAAGCGGCACTGCCGAAGCTCGATCCGCAGTTCCCGCAGCCGGTTCCGAGCGAATATCCACTCGCGTATCAGCCCCTTGAACTCGCCGCACCGGAGACGCTCGGCGATTTCGAGGCATTCTGGAACCAACTGGGGCGCATATCCTTGACGGTCACTTACGCCTCCGAGGCTGCCCCATTTTGGCTGGGGATTTTCACGACGGAATATTCTCTCGATACCATGGACAAAGCGGAAGCGGCCGGCCCTGATTGGCCCGATGTTTCGCTCCGCCTCGAGCCCATGACAGAGCATGTGAAAGCCGTGTGGCGCGATCGGACCGAGCATGAGCTGCGGCCGGAGTTTCACTATATCGGTTACACGCCGTGGGGAACGGTCTCCGTGCCGGCCACCGTCGAACAACTGCCGTTGGATGCGGAGTCCACGTTCATCGATTACTACAAAGCACCTTGGCGCCTCGGCTCTTTTGCGAGCAATTTCCCCGAACTCAGCGCGGCGACGCTGGACGCATCGACGTACAGCTTCGACAAATTGAGAGCCATCCTCGTGAGCGAATCCAAAAGGACGCAGCGCGACGTCCAGATATTCGGACTGAGCATCTCGGCCAGCCTCATCGCGAAATGGGGCGGTCCAATCGTGTTGGTCATTCAACTGTATTTTATTCTGCACCTGCGGATGTTCAGGCAAGCGATCGGTCGCGCCCAAGAAATCGCATTGCCGCCTTGGATCGGTGTCTATTCGGACATTCTGTCCAGAACCGCCACAACGGCGACCGCCTTTGTGCTGCCGCCGGTCCTACTCGGAGTCATGACCCTCCCCGATATTCCGTCCACGCCCAGCCTTGGTGCCATCTTGGCGTTGAGCATTGGTCTCGCCGCGTGGTCGTTGCTGGTGATGCGAGATCTGTGGCGGTTACTCGATCAAGAAAAATTTTCCGCCTAGCAGCGCGTTCGCCATGACGTTTTCGATCACGGGGCAATGAAAGCGGAGCCGCGTCGCAAGCGCGGCCAATCAGGCCCCGGTTTATCCCCGCCCGATGAACGGCATCTTTGTCGCCATCACGGTCATGAATTGAACGTTGGCGTCGAGCGGCAACGAGGCCATGTGGACAACCGCGTTCGCGACGTGCGCCACGTCCATCCGCGGTTCCGGCTTAGTCTCGCCATTGGCCTGCAGCACCCCGTCCGCCATGCGCGCGGTCATCTCGCTCGCGGCGTTCCCGATGTCGATTTGACAACAGGCGATGTCGTACTCTCGGCCATCGAGCGACGTCGATCGTGTCAGGCCGGTGACCGCGTGCTTGGTGGCGGTATAAGGCGCCGAAAAAGGTCGCGGCACGTGAGCGGAAATCGACCCATTGTTGATGATCCGCCCGCCCATCGGGTCCTGTGACCGCATCTGCTTGAAAGCTGCGCGGGTGCAAAAGAAGGAACCGTTAAGGTTGGCACCCACCACTGATAGCCATTGCTCGGGCGTCAGCTCGTCCATAGGCACCGGCGGCGTGCCCGCGCCAGCGTTGTTGAACAGGAGATCGAGGCGGCCGAAACTTTCAACCGTCTTGGCAAACAAGGCGTCGACCGCGGCGTGATCGCCGACATCGGTCGGAACACCGAGTGCGCGACCGCCGGCGCCTTCGATTTCCGCGACCGCCTCCTGAAGCGGTTCCGCCCGGCGCCCCGCCAATCCCACCGCATATCCTTCGCCCGCTAAAGCCAGCGCACATGCCTTGCCGATGCCACTGCCAGCACCCGTAACAATCGCGACCTTGCCACTATCCGTCATGATTCAACCGTCACTCTCTCATGGTGTTCAATTTCAAACGCTAAGGCCGCTGGACATGGCTGTCCACGCGCCCGTTCGCCCGCTGCCCCATACGGTCGGTACCGAGGAAAGGCCTGTCTAACCCGTCGCGGTTTGTTGGCGGCTGGATTTGACGATTTTCAACAGCCAGAAGATGACACAGAAGGCGGCGGTGAGGATCACCAGGATGATTACGGCGCCCAGATTTGCGCCGAAGCCGGAGCCGGTCAGGTAGCCTTTGCGCAACAAGTCGATGCACAAGGTAAGCACCATCTGCAGGGTCGCGCCGCCGCTCAACATGATGGCAATGAAGGTCGAGCCGCGCAGCGAACTGAGCACCATCGATTCAATGCTGCGCTGCTGCACGATGTGCACCCGATAGGCGCGCCAGTGAAATCCGCAAAAGCCGATAATGCCGATGACCAGCGAGGCCCAGAACGCGATGTTTTCATAAGCCAAGCGCGTGATGATCAGCGTGAACAGGTCTTCGAACGGCTGATAGAAATAGAGAAAGATCAGCACGATGATGAAAACCAGGAAGCCGACCAGCGTCCAGAACCACTGCCATCCGTTCATCGCGTCATCGTCCCCCGGTTTCGCGCCGTAGCGGTTCCCCACGCCCGCGGAATTTGTACCTGATTGCCCGGCTTCGGCGCAAATCCGGGCCGGATCATCATGCCGCCTCGCCCGGCAAAACGGCGCCTGGGGCGACGCGGTCGACCCAGCCTGCGGCCTGTTCGTAGGCATGCGCGGCCTGCAGCAAGACCGGTTCGGCGAACCAGTCACCGATCAATTGCAGACCGAGCGGCAGGCCGTCGGACGAGAAACCGCAGGGCACAGAGATGGCGGGCTGACCAGTAAACGCCGCCAGACGCGTCGCCCGGGCGAGTATCTTGACGCCGTCGTACACATGGCCGTCGTGGGTGAGCATTCCGTCCTCGACCGACACCGCCGGTATCGGGCAGCTCGGCAGCACCAGAAGGTCGACCTCAGTCATCACCTCCGCCATGGCGCGCTGCGTGTCCTCGCGCAACCAGTGGGCCTCGATCAGGTCGCGCGCGGTGATCGGTTCGCCGAGCATCATGCGCTTGAGCATGTCCGGCGAAAGGTCGTCGCGATGGTCGCGAATGTCGCCAGCGTGCAGATGATAAGCCTCCGAGAGCGCGATGGTATTCCACGCTTGGCCGCCGGCGCGGGCGTCGAATGGCAAGTCGATCTCGCGCATCTGAGCACCAAGCGACTCCAACTGATGGACCGCGGCGTTGACGGCTGTCTCGACCTCCGGATGCAGTTTCTCGAAAAAGAAACTGCTGGGAATGCCGATGCGCAAGTCTTTGATGTCGCGGCCAAGCAAGCTCGTATAGTCACGCACTTGTGCACCACGGGTGGTCGGATCGTTGGGATCGGCGCCGGCGATCGCCTGCAATAGCAGCGCCGCGTCGCGCACCGTGCGCGCCAACGGTCCGCCGTGGTCGAAATCCCGGCATAACGGATAAATGCCGTGGCGGCTCGCCAGGCCATAGGTCTGTTTGAGCCCCACCACGCCACACACCGACGCCGGAATGCGGATCGAGCCGCCGGTGTCGGTGCCCAAGGTGCCGGCGGCAAGCCGTGCGGCGGTGGCGCAACCGGAGCCGGCGCTTGACCCGCCGCTCGAGCGGTCCGGGTTCCACGGATTGCGCGCCGAGCCGGCAAGATTGCGATTAATGCCGGTCGCTCCCAAGGCGAATTCATGCAGGTTGAGCAGGCCGAGCATGACAGCGCCAGCGTCTTTGAGTCGCGCGACGCAGGTCGAGTCGGTTTCGGCCACGCCCTCGTCAATGATCTTCGAACCGCACGTCCGCACCATGCCCGCGACTTGGAACAGGTCCTTCACCGCCAACGGTACGCCGTGCAACGGCCCGCGATAGGTGCCGGCCTGAATCTCACCTTCGGCCGCGCGCGCCGCGTCCAGCGCGAGTTCGGGATAAACCGAAATATAAGCGTGGAGCGATGGGTTCAGCGCATCGATGCGCGCCAAATAGGATTCGCAGACTTCCACCGGCGAGATCTGCTTGGCCTCGATCGCTTTAGCGAGCCCGGCAATATCAAGATTGGAAAGGTCGGTCACACTCATGCCGCTACCTCCGGCGGAATTGCCGCGATCAGTGCAATCGCGTAGAGCACCACGAACACCACGTCTTTCAACGCGCCGATGCCATGGCGCGGGGTGTCGCGCGACGCGATCAACAGGATGACTTCGAGCACGAAGAAGATGATGCTGAGGAAGAACACCGGCCAAACGGTGCTCCACCAGGACAGGTCCTCCGCCACCACCAGGCCCTGGGTCGTGCGCCAGATAATCAAAAGGACCGGCAGCAGAATCAGATAGGCGTAGCCAACCAGAAAACGAAACGCCGTTACTTTGCGGTCGACGATCCAGAACGCGACGAAAAACAGCACGATCGCCAGAAAGTCCCAGAACATCGACGCATAGGTTTCGTCCGCGGGCGCCCCGCGCAAATTGAGAAAGCCGAGGAGCAGCAGAAATGCGAAGCCGTTGCACATCAGCCATTCGCGTACGGTCTCGGCACCGGTCTTGACGCTCCACACCCGGGTTGCCTTGTCGAACAGCAGGACCAGCGCGACGCCGAGGCTCGCCGGATAAACCAGGTTTGTGAGCAGCGCGTGCTGATCACCTCGTTCTAAATAAATCCAGTTGAGCAGCAGATACATGATCGCCAGCAGCAACAGCCCGATCAGTCGCGCACCAGACGGCGTTTCAACTGCCCCCGGCTGGTCAGGCTTAGGCGCCGGTGTTGTGGGCGCGGACTCGGTCGAAGCGAACGCCGCATGCGCCGGCAAGATCTGCGCGAAAAGCACGATCAAGAAGCCAAGCAGCGCCAGCCCGCCGACGATCAACATGACGACGTAAAACGCCTGACCACGTGCGCCCTGCCGCCAATCCGGCGGCTCTTGCGGCGCAACCGCCGCAGGCTCCTCGGCAACCTCGGCCTCGGATGCGGCGGTCTCACCCGCTTCAGTCGGAGGCAAATCCTCGCCAACTTCAGCCGTGGCAGGTGTCGCAGGCGGTTCCTCGGCCGGCGGGGCGCCCCCCTCCTCGCTTGGTTCTGTCGGTGCGGCATCACCACTTGCGACTTCCGCCGTCCCCTCCTCCGCGCCAGCACTTGCGGCCGGCTCAGTTACCGCTTCTTCGGTCGCAGTCGGCGCTTCGGCGATTTCCTCCTCACCAAACGGCGCGAACTCGATCGCCAGCAACACCGAGATGACAAGCGTCAATAGGAACGCAAGTAAAAAGCCCCACCAGGCGGGCGACGCGCGACCATTGGCCGCCGGCTCGCGTTGCGCCGCACGCGCCACAAGGAGGATCAGGAACGCGAGTAGACCGACCGCGCCAAGGCCGAGCATAACCTCGAGAAACGCGACAGATCGGCTATCCATCTCGCGGCTCGCTCACCTGGTTGGGCGGTGTGGTTGTCGTTTTCCTAAAGCGCATTGAACGTCGGCGAAGTGTCTGCTCACGCGCCGCGCAGGCGGCGGGTTTGTTGCTCGTCAACAGTATCGTTCGCCGCGTTGATCGCGACACCATAGGTGTCACGAGCGATCTCGACGCTGATGTAGTCGTCGAGATAGTCGTCGAGCACGGCTTGCGGGTCGCGCGCCTTGGGATCGCCGTAGCCGCCGCCGGACGGCGCGATGATTTGTATCAAATCGCCGGCCTCCATCTTGGCGCCGGTCACTTTCGACGGCCATGACTCCTCGCCCGGCGTGCCCGGATTTTTGTTCACCGCACCGGTATAGCCTTCGTTGCCTCCGAACACGCCGACCGGGCGTTCGTAGTGGCGATCGGCTTCGCAGGAGATATAGCCGTCGGATAGGAAGCGGTTCTCGCGCACGATGCCGATGCCGCCGCGCCATTGGCCCGCCGCCGGCGGGTCTGGCCTGAGCTCGTAGCGCTCGTTGCGGATCGGGTAATGCATATCCAGTTCTTCGACCGGATTGTTGCGCGTGTTGGCGACCAGATTGTCGACACTATCCATGCCGTCCTTGCCGTAGCGACCGCCATAGCTGCCTTCGTCAACTTCCAGATACATCCAATATTGCTGGCGCTCCGGCACGAAACCGGAATAGGAGATGAAGTAGAGCGACGCCGAATTGCCGCCGGTCGCTTTCTCCGGTATCACCGGCGCCAACGCCTGGATCACGCAATCGACCACACGCTGAATCTGGGCGAAGCGCGAGAAGCAGGCGCGCGGAAAATTGGGATTGAAGATGGTGCCTTTGGGCGCCACCACTTTGATCGGCCGAAAAATGCCTTCGTTTTGCGGGATGAATTCCTCGAACGTGACTTCGTCAAGCAATAGCGTGCGAATGATATAGTTGCACGCGACCACCAGGCTGCCCTCGAAGGGCACATTGAAACCGGTCTCGACCTCCGCCGCGGAGCCGGTCAGGTCGATGGTGACGTCGCTGCCCTCAACCCGCACGGTGACGTTAACCTTCAGCGGTATGTCGCGGTTCTTGCCGTCATCGTCGAGCCAGCCATCGGCGTGATATTCGCCATCGGGCACTTTCTCGATCTCGGCGCGCAACATGCGCTCGGAATAATCCATCCAATGGTTGGCGGCGCCCATCACCGCGTCGGCGCCATACTTGCCGACCAGCTTGAGAAAACGTTCGCAGCCCAGTTCGACCGAGGCGATCATCGCCTCGATGTCGGAGCTGTCCATATCCGGCGTGCGCACATTGTCGAGGATGATCTGCCAGACCTCTTCGTTACGCTTGCCACGATCGTAGAGTTTGACTGCATTAAACAACTTCGCTTCGGCAAACACGTCGACCACATCAACATTGATGCCCGGCGCGGCGCCACCAACGTCGAGCAAATGCGCCGTGCACGCCGCCCAACCCAGCATCTTGCCATTCTCGAAAATCGGCGTCAGCACCGCCAAATCAGGCGTATGCGAAGCGCCGTAATAGGGGTGGTTGTGAATGATCACATCGCCTTCGTGGACCTTGCCTTCCAGGCGTTTCCATATGCCGCGGATGTACCAGGGCAGCGAGCCGATATGCATCGGCGTGGAATCGCTCTCGCACAACTCGTTGCCTTGCGTATCGAAAATGCCGCAACCAAGATCCTCGGATTCACGGATGATGCTCGAATATGACATCCGATAGAGCACATGTGCCATCTCTTTGGCGATGGCATTAAAAGCACCACCGATCACGCGCAACGTCACCGGATCGAGGTCGCTTTGCAGCGGGGTCGATGTTTTTGCCGCAGCCGGACTGGGCGCCGGCGCGGCTGCGGGCGTTTGTGCCGGTTTGGCCGCTGGCTTTGGCGTAGCCGGTTTCGCAATCTCTTGCCTGTGGGGCGCGCGCGCCGCCTGCGTTGGGGCTGGTGTCCGTGCGGGCGCGATTACCACGCCGCCATTCGAGAGCGATTTGCCGAGCATGGTCTCGGCGCATCTACGTAGGCTGTCATTGGCGGCGGTTTCGAGCTGTTCGCCGATCGACAGACCGCCATTGCCGTTGGCGTTGCCGGACTCGCGCACCTCGGTGCCGTTGACGCGCAATTGTCCGGTCACCGCGACACGGCCGTTACTCATGTCGTGGTCGAGAATATCGAAGCTCCATTCGTCGCCGTAGGCGTCGCGAAGAGCGCGAACGACGGTGGGAAGATCGGTGCCTGCCTGTGCCATGGATCAGTTCACTTTATTGAAGCTTGATCAACAGATTGCCGAAACGGTCGACCTCGGCCGCGAAGCCGGGCGGCACCACCGTCGTGGTATCCGCCTGTTCGATAATCGTCGGTCCCTGAATCACATTGTTGCACTTGAGACGCGCGCGATCGTAGACCGGTGTCGATACGCTCTTTGGCTTGCCATTGTCGTCGAACACCACGTCGCGGCGCGACGTGAGCGCGTCCGAATCCGGCTCGTCTGAGCCGGACGCCAATTCGCCAGTCCTAAGTTCCGGAATCTTGCCAACACCGATTACGCGGATGTTGACCAGCTCTACATCCTTGTCGGTGAAGTGGCGGCCATATTCGCGGTCGTGGCTTTGGTGGAAGGCGTCGATGAGCCGGGCAACGAAATCGGGCGCGCCAGGGTCGGTGGTGACATCGACCCTGAGCTCGTACCCCTGCCCCTGATAGCGGCATTCGGCCACGCGCATGAACATGCGGTCCTCGGGCCGGGTGTCATCGGCGTCGAGCCTTTCCGCCGCCAGCGCTTCGAGTTCCCTGAAATCAGTGGCAATCTGCGCGAGGTCGGGATCGCTCAACAATTGAATTTGCGTGCGGCTGAAATCGTAGCTCAGATCGGTGGCGAGCAGTCCCAGCGCCGAGGTCAGCCCAGGGCTCGGCGGGATGATGACCAACGGAATCGCCAGTTCCTGCGCCAGCTCGCAGGCCTGCAACGGGCCCGCGCCGCCGAACGCCACGAGGGCGAATTCGCGCGGGTCGTAGCCCTTGCGCACGCTGTTCATCTCGATCGACTGGATCATGCTGTGGTTGAGAATCTTGATCGCGCCGAGCGCGGCCTCCTCCACCGACATGCCGAGCGGCCCGCACAGCTGGTCCTCGATCGCCTTGCGCGACAGATCGGTGCGCAGCCCCATGCGGCCGCCGAGGAAATTGTCCGGATTGAGCCGGCCGAGCACGGCTTGGCAATCGGTCGACGTCGCAAGCTCGCCGCCGCGCCCATAGCAGCACGGGCCGGGCAGCGCGCCGGCGCTCTTCGGTCCGACGCGAAACACGCCGCCCTTATCGACATAGGCAATCGAACCGCCGCCTGCGCCGATGGTGTCGATATCGACCATCGGCACCATCGCTTGGTAGTCGCCGATCTTGGTGTCGAGCAGATGCTTCATGGTCATGCGACCCTCCGGCGCAACACCGATGTCGGCCGAGGTGCCGCCGACGTCGAGGGTGATCGCATTGTCGTATCCGGCCAGCTTCGAGGCCCATATGCCACCGATCAGCCCGGCGACCGGGCCTGACATTAAAAGTGTTACCGGCCGTTCGACCGCTCCTTGGGCGGTGGCGACGCCGCCGTTGGTCTGCATCAAATGCAGCTCGGCGTGGAAGGCACGCTCTTTCAGCTTTTGATCGAGACTGGCCACATAGCTCGCCGTCTTCGGCCCGACATAAGAATTGAGGCACGTGGTGCTGAACCTCTCGTATTCGCGATATTGTGGAATAATTTCGTGGCTTAGTGACATGTAAACTTCGGGCCACTCCTCGCGAACGATCTCACCGGCGCGCTTTTCGTGCGCCGGGTTGAGAAATGAAAACATGAAGCACACCGCGATCGACTCGACACCCGACTGCTTGAGCTTGCGCACCGCGTCGCGCACCGCTTGTTCGTCGAGCGGTTTGTGTATGTCGCCGTCGGGCGCGATGACGCGCTCAGGAACAGGCAGGCGGTAGCGACGACGCACCAGCGGATGGCGCTGCCACGGCAGGTCCTGTTGAATGCTGAAATTGTATGGCCGCTTGTGGCGCGCGATATGGAGAATGTCGCGATAGCCCTCGGTGGTGATCATGCCGGCGCGCGCACCGTCATGTTCGAGCACGATATTCGTGGCGATGGTTGTGCCGTGAAAGAACTGGCGCACATCGGATGGCGCGACGCCGGCCATGTCGCAGATTTCCAACGCGCCGTCGATCACCCCGATCGATGGGTCCTCCGGCGTGGTCGGCACCTTGTTGAGATTGATCGCGCCCGAGGCATCGTCGATCAACACCAGGTCGGTAAAGGTCCCGCCAACGTCGACGCCTAAACGGATCAAGCGCCTCTCCCTCCACACTAATCCGGTTCCTGCGGCCAACATGACCGGGACCGGAATTGACTCGCCCAACGGCAGCGCCGCACAGTAGCAGCAACCCGCCCCGCTCCGCCAGACACGCCGGCTCGGGGCCCCGGACACGCGCGCGGAGGAGCTCGGAATGGCAACGGCAAGTGAGAAACGGGCATCGCTCAAGCGCGCCCTGGCAAGCGGCGATCTGGTCGTCGCGCCGGGGGTTTTCGACATGATTTCGGCCAAAATCGCCGATACGTACGGCTTTCAGTCGCTTTACATGACCGGATACGGCATTTCGGCGTCGTATTTGGGGCTGCCCGACGCCGGCTTCGCCACCTTGACCGACATGGCGACGTGCGTCAGGCGCATTGCCGAGGGCACGGATACACCGCTGATCGCCGACGCTGACACCGGCTATGGCGGCGCACTGAACGTTCATCACACGATCAGAAGCTACGAGTCAGCGGGCGCGGCGGGCATCCAGATCGAGGACCAAGAATTCCCGAAGAAATGCGGTCACACCTTAGGCCGCCGAGTGATCCCGCTCGACGACATGGTGACCAAGATCCAGGTGGCGGCGGACAGCCGCAGCGACCCGAACCTGTTGATTGTCGCGCGCACCGATGCGCGCACCACGCATGGTCTCGACGAAGCGCTACGCCGCGCCGAAGCGTTCGAAAAAGCCGGCGCCGATGTCTTGTTCGTCGAGTCTCCCGAGTCCGAGGCCGAGATGGAAAAGATCGGCCGCAGCACCGATCTCCCCCTGCTTGCCAACATCGTCGAGGGCGGACGCACGCCGGTGCTACCGGCGGATCGTCTGAGCGAAATCGGCTATCGCATCGCGATCTACCCCGCCACCGGATTTCTCGCCGTTGGCGCCGCGCTCAACTCGGTCTACGGCACTCTGAAGGAAACCGGATCGAGCCGCGACGTCACCGCGCCGCTATTCGACTTCGAGGCCTTCAACCGCATGATCGGTTTCGAGAAAGTGTGGGACTTCGACAAGAAATGGGGCGTTGTCGAGGCCGCCCCGGAAACGGAACGCAAAACCGCCGAGGGTTGATAGTATGGCAACCATGAAGACTGGCCTGATCCAGATGGCGTTGAAGGCGGAGACATCGGAAACGCCGGAGATGATCCGCGACCGCATGATCGAAGCGCATTTGCCGTTCATCGATCAGGCGGGCGCGGATGGCGTGCAAGTTTTGTGCTTCCAGGAAGTGTTCACCCAACCTTATTTCTGCCCGAGCCAGGATTCCAAATGGTATCGCGCGACCGAGCGGATTCCCGACGGCCCGACCGTGACACTGATGCAGGAACTCGCGGCTAAGCACGCCATGGTCATCGTGGTGCCGATCTACGAAGAGGAAATGACCGGGGTCTATTACAACACCGCCGCCGTCATCGACGCGGACGGCAGCTATCTCGGCAAATACCGCAAAACCCACATCCCCCAGGTCGCCGGATTCTACGAAAAATTCTTTTTCAAACCAGGCAATAGCGGCTGGCCGGTGTTCGACACTGCCTATTGCAAGCTTGGCGTCTACATCTGCTACGACCGCCATTTCCCCGAAGGCTGGCGCGCCCTCGCGCTGAATGGCGCCGAATACATCGTTAACCCATCCGCCACCGTCGCGGGCCTCAGCCAATATCTCTGGGAGCTCGAACAGCCGGCGGCGGCGGTCGCCAACGGCGTATTCATCGGCGCGGTCAATCGGGTCGGCGAGGAAGCGCCGTGGAATATCGGACGCTTCTACGGCTCATCTTATGTGGTCGACCCGCGCGGACAGATCGTGGCCCAGGCGGGCGATACGCAGGATCAATTGGTCACCGCCGAAATCGACCTCGACCAAGTACGCGAAGTCCGCGACCTGTGGCAGTTCTACCGCGACCGCCGCCCCGAGGCTTACGGCGATCTGACCGCGCCCTAACCGGACAGGGTGATCGCCCAAGCGAGGGCGACGAGACCGAGCGCTGCTGCGGCGGCGGTGGCTTGAATGGTGCGTTGGCGGAGCGGTGCGGGATCGAGGTGCGCTAGTCCGAATCCGAGCGCTGCGCCAGCGGCGAAGCCGAAGACATGCGCCCAGATGTCGGTGCGTTCACCGCCCATGCCGAAGAAGGCGAGCAGCATCAAGCCTGCCCCGATCGGCGCCCAGCGGCGCAGTGTTCCGCGCCATTGCAAAGCCTTCGGCGATGCCAGCGCCATCCCGGCAAGCAAACCGAGTGCACCGAACACGGCGGTCGACGCGCCAATGGATAGATGATCGCTTGGCTGGAATGCCGCGTTAAGCCCATTACCCAAAGCGCCCGCAATAAGAATAGCGAGCCATGCGACACCGCCGCCAAGCCGATGCGACAGCAGCACACCGAAAATGGTGCCGGCGGCGATATTGCCGAACAGATGGACTGAGCCCGTGTGCAAGGTGAGTGCGGTGATGGTGCGCCACCAAGCACCGTCGACGATAAGACCCGCATTCGCCGCCCCAAGGTGCTGCCACGGCAAGCCATCAAGGCTTTTGCTGTCGGCGACGAAAGCAAAGATCAGCACCGCGATATAGGCGAGCGCCGCTTCAATGCTCCATCGATCGATCCGCACCGGCGGCGCGCGGTGGCGATGGTCGTGCCGGTTTTCACGCGCGTAACTCGCGAGCTCCCAGCGTGCGCGCTCGGCATGCCTGGCCGTGACCATCAACGCCATTGCACGGCCAAACGGCTCAACGCGCGAGCTGATACCGACCGCGGCGAGGACCAGGGCCCCCTGCTCCGCCGCCTTTTGCGTCGGATAACGTCCAACTTCGACGAGTTCGTTCATGGCGCTTCGACTGGATTGGACGATTGAAGGATGAGCACATGGCGTCGCGCCGAGCTGAGCGCAACGGATTGTACGGCACGCGGGCACGCGACGCCCTGTTTGTTTTGGTTTGTGTCAGGGCCGCCAAAAACGGACGATCGGGGAACCGTCCTTGCGCTTCATCGGCCTCGGCAAGCTATTCTGAGGCCGAACACTTTCATAAGGCTCGCCATGACCCAGAACTTGACCATTGTCGACCACCCGCTGGTACAGCACAAACTGACCTTGATGCGCGACCGGAACACTCCCACCGCCGTGTTCCGCCAGCTCCTGCGCGAAATCAGCACCTTGCTCGCGTATGAGGCGACACAAGACCTGCACACCGAGCCGATCGATATTGAAACCCCGGTGGCGCCAACGAAGGCCCCGGTGCTTGCGGGCAAGAAGCTATGCTTGGTGTCAATTCTGCGCGCCGGCAACGGCATTCTGGAAGGCATGCTCGATCTGGTGCCGCTGGCGCGTGTCGGGCATATCGGACTGTATCGCGACCCGACGACCCTGGCGGCGGTGGAGTATTACTACAAGATGCCCCACGATTTGGCCGGACGGCAGGTGATCGTGGTCGACCCGATGCTGGCCACCGGCAACACCGCGGTGGCGGCGGTCAGCCGTCTCAAGGACGGCGGCGCGCGCAACATAAAATTCGTTTGCCTACTTACGGTACCGGAGGGGATCGCGACATTCCATGACGCTCATCCCGACGTGCCGGTCGTCACCGCCGGCATGGACGAACGGCTCAACGATCACGGCTACATCGTGCCCGGCATCGGCGATGCCGGCGACCGTATGTTCGGCACCAAGTAACGCAGGCGGGACGATGCATTTCAGCACCGCCCCTGCCAACGAGCGAGCGCTAACCCTTAGCCTTCGGTGCTTGCCGCAGGTAGATCTTCCATTTTGTTGCAATCTTCGCGGCCAGTTACCGGCGAATTCGATCCGTCGGCCAACGCTTCGCAGCCAACCGCGGTCTCATCGGTAATGTGGCCGGTATCGCAGCCCGGCGGCGTGACATACTCAGCGACTTCTTCCGAGGCCTGGGCGCCGACCGCGGTCTCGCCAGGGGTGGCGTCCTCGCAGCCTTGCTCGGGCTGCGCCAGCGCACCTTGCGCGACCATCATGCCAAGTCCGCCCGCGACGACTAATGCTGCTAAAATATTGCCGGTGTTTTGCATCATCCTGTTCCTTCCAGTGATCGACCCAAACTATGTCTTTCCGACTGTTTGTCTGATCCTGAAAATCGGTGATTTTGCCGGCGCTCGCCTTAATCCAAATCAATGGTTATGCGGTGCTCAAAAACTCAGAGCACCGGCCAATCCGGATAGGCGACCCGGCCCTGGAGCACGAAGGGACCGCGGGGTAATAGAGCAATATCCATGATGAACAGTTTAGGCGTCCCCTCGACCGAGACCTGCGGGATGCTCGGCATGGTGCGAATGAGGCGGAACGCGGCGCGCGCTGTCGGCACCCACGCCCTGCATAGTTTCAGGCTTCACCGACTGCGCTGAGCCATCAATGTGCAGCCGCGCGACCAAACCATCGTCGCGGTCCGCCGTCTCGGGTATGTCGGCGTGGAACGCGATGCGTTGGGCGAGCTTGCGGGCATACAGTCGGTAGGTCGGACCGATCGGTGGGCGCAGATTGATCGTCAGGTCCCCCCGCCCGAGACCGCCGCCAACGCCGCCCCGTCGAGCCGGCCGGTCGCCCGTGCGATATCCTCGGCCGAGAAAGCCAGGCGCCGCTCCATTCAGAAGTGTTATGGGAGATTTCTTTATGTCGGGAGTCGGGAGCGCAAACCTATACGGTTACGACGGTGAGGCAATGAACGGATCGCATCATCATCGACGCGACAGGGCCAGGGTCCTCGGTATCGGCGCGCCAAGTTAAGCGCGGTGCCCGCCGGAATCACTTTTGTTTTTGGGCGGTGCGCCAATCATGCGGGGTCGTGAACGAACCGGACCACATGCCGGCGTGAACCGCAGCCGATTGGCTCTGCGGTTCACCATAAGCGCCTTGGGAAATTTCCGGTACATCGAGGGCGAACCCGAAAGCGACCATCGCCCACGCCAGATCGCGCGTGTCGATCCCACATACCGCGACCAGCACACGGTCGTGGCTGAGGCCCTGTGGCTCGCAAATGACCGCCGCGGTGCCAACCAGGTTCTCCAGCACGTGTTTGGCGTAGAGGCCACACGGCCACTCAGCGCCCGCCGGATCAAGGCAGGTTTGCGATTCCTCCGGCGCATCAATGCCCCACAGGTCGATCGGCTGCTCGTTGACCACAATGGTATCGCCATCGATCACCGTCGCCGGACCGGCAATTTCCGGGAGTCCCTCCGGCGGCAGCGCCAGGATGCCGATGGTCAGGATTATGAACGTGCTTCCCATAGAAAAGCCGTAGCATATTCCCGCTGGGAATTGCCAGAAACTTAGGGTTAACCATAATTATCCACATGAAAGCAGCCGGACCTGGCAACTGCGACTTGGTTTTCTTGTGACGAACACAGGCGATCTGAAGCCGCCGACCGCGGCACGCGTGACCGCCGAATCGAAGTACGCGCGGCGCCAAGAAAAGCGCCAAGAATAAAGCGCCACCCGACCCCACCCGGACCGGCTAACCACTGGACATGCAGTCAAATTCTTGAGGAAAATCGGGCAGCGCTTCTGACAACCAGCTTTGCCGTCCACTTCGATGGCCGCGAGGACGGCCGCCGGAACTGCCTATCGATCAACGAAGGATGGAATTACATCGTCCGACTTTACCCACCACGGAGGGAAATCCTGGGTGGTGTCTGGCAGTTCCCCGCCCCGGAACCAGCTTGCTGACCTAGAAATACAATTTCCATGTCCCATCGTCCTGCCGACACGCCGTTAACGAAAGATTTCTCGTGCGCGCGGCGCGGACGACCATGCGAAAATCTCGGCAATACTGGCCCTTCAGCTCGTATGTGTCGGTCGGCATGATGGCGCCCGAATGGCCACTGTCGGCATTGCTCCACTGTTCCACCTCGCGGTCTTCGAGCTCATCCAGAGCACGCCGCGCGGCCTTCCTTTGAAGTTCCATGTCCTCAGCGTCCAAGTTCAGGCTTTGGCCAAGGAATCCGCCCCTTTGCTGGGCCTCAGCGGGCATTGCCAAGCCCAGAAGCAGCGTTGCCGTAGCCACCGTGACGCTCAAACCTACAGGCTTCATAAGATCCTCCACTAACGTAATCAGCCACACGATATATCCACGTAAATCATATAGCCCTTTCCTACGGGCACGGGCAATCCATTCGCCTCAACTTCGAAATAGTAGACGCAAGCGCAGACTCTTCCATTATCCGTACAGTCAACATCAATCGACGAGTAGATGCAGGCTCATTATTACTAGTGCAAGGATTATGGACAGCTAAGGATTACCGACTCTGGTTTTCCAAGGCATCTTCCAAAGGCTTTCACCTAATCGGCTGCAAAGGCGGCTTCGCGTTGACCGGCAGCACCGTTCGGTTCGAGGGTGTCAGCGGCGGTGGACCAATCACCATTCGAAACGACAAGCGAGAAGTTTCTATCGATGCGGTCGCGGAATTGTCGGAGATCGCTATTAGCATAGCGTTCTGGCGCGATCTGACTTATCGACTTCCTGAGGTCGTTCGCGCTTCGGCGGTTTGGCAAGCGCGCTAAAGCGCCTTGGCCGGATATTTGGCCAGGATCGATTTAACGGCTTTGTCGACGAGCTTTTTTGGCGCCGGCAATGATCTGAGAGCGGCGCTGGCCCAACCGTGCCAAGCCGGTTGCCTGGCTTGGACATCGAATATGTCGATCGCCAGAGTTCCTTCGACATATTTTGTTTCGACCGTCTTGGTATCGATAACCCTCGGTTGCATTTGCCAATTGTTCATGCCCCAGCCCCAATCGAACCGACCGAAAGCGGCCGGCAATTCCTCGATCATCGTTTCGTCTCGCCCACCAACGGTATAGGACACGGCGAAATCGGCTTCGGACACCGCCTGGACTTGGGCGTAACCTTTGGCAGTCAGGGTTTCAACAATGGAGGCTTCGATGGCTTCCTGGGTGCGCGGGTTCAACGGAGCCGAGCTCCCGGCAGCGACAATCAACGGCTCTTCGGATATCCAGGCAAAGGTCCGCCATTCACCAAAGTCGGCGTCGGAATTCGCCTCTGAATTCGTTTGAATCTCTGGCGTTGGCGCACATCCGCCGACACCCAGAACCAAGAGAGCTAATAGGACCAATGCATTGCGCAACCGTCTTCTCCCCAGCTGAATCACGGACCGGCCACCGACCATCTTTTCTATCGGTTATGGCTCGCAAAGGCCATTGGCATCGACCGATGTATCAGCAAACTTAGACGTTCGCGGCGTCCGTAACGACGATCGATGCGGACACGGAATCCTCCATTCGACCGCTGGTCCGTAACGAGTACGCCAATGTCGGCGTGCCGGGTTAACCAATTCGAACCCCGGCCGGACCGTTACCACCACCAATTGTGAGTCACCGGCGAGTTATGGTATTCAATTTGCACTCATACCAAGGGGCATAGCCAAGATAGTAATCAGGGTCGCGGGGTGGAGTGCCCGCGCTATCGGCAAGGAGGGTCAAGAGATGAGAGTGATGCGGTATCTGACATTCATTCTGGTTGTCGGTTTGGTAGCCGGCTGCGCAGAGCCTTCGAGTAAAGGACCCGGCCGCTACGACGCCATGCAGCAATCCGCCGAGGCGTTCGAGGCACGGCTTGACGAATGCATAGCGATCCACGGCTACGACCCAAACAGCCCGGGCGACCTTGGGCCTAACGAACTGGCGCCGACCGAGAGAGCTTTTTCCAACTGCGCGTATGACGGGCTGCGGACAACACTGATGCTGAATACCTCACAGCCCCGACTTTACGACGCGATCATCGCTGAACACCGAACCATGACCGACAAGGTGGCAAGCGGTCTCATGACCCGCTCGGAACGAGCCAAGCGGATGCTGGAACTTCGGGAGGACCTTCGGGAAAAGGAAATCGCTCGTGTCGCCGAGGAAAACCAGGAGGATCAAATTTCTCAGGGCACGATGGATTTGATCCGTTACTCAACCTTCCAGGCGACCCGCTTCTAGCCGAGCGGTTTCGTGGCCGGCGGCGGCCGATGTCTTGATTGCTCCGGGTGCAAGAAAATCTCGGCCGCGCGGGCGCGCCGCGGTTGAGCGTGATCAGCGTTGGACTGTGCCCGAAGGCGGCGGCGTGAGAAAGCTGTTCCGCATCGGCAAGCTGCCGGTCAATGCCTCGGCCCAAGAAACCTCGGGTGACTAGTGGCGCGGCATTGATGCTGCGCAATCCGAACACGTCGGAGCAAGCGTTTCATGAGGCCGTTTTCCTCGATCCGCAAAGCGTTGAGGCATGGCGGATGATTATCCGCATTCTTGCGGCGACCGGTGATCCGGATAATGTGCGTGCGACATTGGATGACGCGCTAGCGGCCAACCCATTAAATGACCGTCTATTGTCACTCGGCGACGAGCTGGAGCGCTGACCTCAGGTGGCCTCGATCCGGATTACGAGCACGCCGTATGCCTCACACCACTCCGTTTAACGGGCCAGTCCTTTTTTTGGAGCCAGCGTCGGAGCGTAAGACAACTGGCATGAAGCTGCGCCTGAATGTCGTATCGCCGTCACATTTCTTCGAGAGAAAGTAGCAATGCCCCTGCACGAGTGGAGCCTGCACCTCGATACCTTCAATTAAATTCTTAACTGATCTAACTAAACTGTTGAAAAATGGTAGCGGAGGAGGGACTTGAACCCCCGACCCATGGATTATGATTCCACTGCTCTACCGACTGAGCTACTCCGCCACAGGGCGCATGGCATACGGCTGGGGGACCGGGCTGTCAAGCCGCGCGCCTACGTGAGTGATGGGTCTTGCGCGCGGTCGATCCAACCGCCGCCGAGAACCCGGGTTCCATCGTAAAAAACCGCCGCTTGGCCCGGGGTTATGGCGCGCTGGGGCGCATCGAACGCCACTTCCGCTCGATTGCCGTCAAGCGCCCGCACACGCGCCGATGCGCCTTGGTGGGCGGACCGCAGCTTGACGGTGACCGAGGTCCCCTCGCCTTCGAAATGCGCGCGCTCAAGCCAGTTCACCTCGGAGACGGTCAGCCGCTTGCCTAGCAACGCGCCCTCCGGTCCGACCACCACGGCATACCGCTCGGGCACCAGCTTGGTCACATAGAGCGGCTCGGGCCAGGCGATGCCGAGGCCGCGCCGTTGGCCGAGCGTAAAATTGATCACGCCGTCGTGGCGGCCGATGACCGTGCCGTCGGCGAGTTCGATGTTTCCCGGCTCGAGCGCGCCGGGGCGGAGCTTTTCGATGACGCTGGCATAATCGCCGTTCGGGACGAAGCAAATGTCCTGGCTGTCGGGCTTGTTGGCGACCGGCAGGTCGAAGCGCGCAGCATGGGCGCGGGTCTCCGGCTTCGGCAGGTCACCGAGCGGAAAGCGCAGGAAGTCGAGCTGCGGCTCGGTGGTGGCGAACAGGAAATAGCTTTGGTCGCGCGCGGTATCGACGGCGCTGTGTAGCTCGGGCCCGTTAGCGCCGACATCGCGGCGTACGTAGTGGCCTGTCGCCAATGCTTCGGCGCCGAGATCGCGCGCGGTCTCCACCAGGTCGTGAAACTTGACGCGCTGGTTGCAGCGGACACATGGAATTGGCGTGGCGCCGGCCAAATACGTGTCAGCGAAATCGTCGATTACCGCCTCGCGAAAGCGCGATTCATAGTCGAGCACGTAATGCGGCATGTCGAGGCGCTCGGCGACGCGGCGCGCGTCTTGAATATCCTGCCCGGCGCAGCAGGAATTGGTGCGGCTCACCGATGCGCCATGATCGTAGAGCTGCAGCGTGATGCCGACCACGTCATAGCCTTCCTCCGCCAGCAAGGCGGCGGTGACCGAGCTGTCGACGCCGCCCGACATGGCAACCACCACGCGGCAGTCCGCCGGATTCTTGTCAATTCCGAGACTGTTCATGGCGCGGATATGGGGGCCCGGCGGGCGGTCGCAAGAGATTGGCGAAAATCAGCCATTGCCGCGCGCCGCCCAGCCCATGTCCCAAAACGCGATTTCGAGGCGGGTGGCCTGGGCAAAGGTCTTTGCCAGGCCGTCGAAGCGGGCCTCCCCGCCTCTGGCCGTTGCCAAGCGGTCGAGCTGCGCCACGGCGGCCGTGCAGACGTCTTGATACTCTTCGCCAGCATACATCTCGATCCAGCTCGCATACCGGTTGCCCTCGCGGGCCGTGGCGGGGTCGGCGGCCAGGCGAGACCCGATCTCGCCGTAGCCGACCACGCAAGGCGCGAGCGCGACCATGAGATCAAGGCTATCGCCGCCGAGCCCGCGGTCGAGAACGAAACGGGTGTAGGCGGTGGTTTCGAGCGCTTCCGGCGCCGCCGCCATCTCCGCCTCGCTCAAGCCCCAGTCCGCGCAGTAGCCGACGTGAAGCTGCATCTCGACGTCGAGGATCGCCGTGAGCGTCGCCGATGCGGCACGCATGTCATCGAGCGTGTCCGCCTTGTAGGCGGCGAGCGCATAGGCGCGCGCGAACTGGATCAGGAACAGATAGTCCTGGATCAGATAGTGGCGGAATGCCGGTTCGGGCAGGCTACCATTGGCGATGCCCGCGACGAACGGGTGATGGCAGTAGGCCCGCCAGTCATCGCCAGCGGCGGCGCTAAGGCGCGCGAAGAGTCCTTCTGTCGCCATTGTCGTGCGCGTTCAAGCCGACGCGCCGTCGCCCGACGCATCCGCGGGCCCGGCCACGTCGTCATCCGCCGCGGCCTCGGTCTCGGCGATCGCCGCTTGGCGCTTTTCGTCGATCTGTGCCTCGATCGAGCGCATTGCGGCGTCCGCGAATTCATCGCTCCATTCGGGGACGAAATGCCCGGCATGCTCCAACATGATCGGCTCCGGGCAGTCGCGAACTTGGCCGTGCAGAGTGCGCATGGACGAATGGCCGTGCACCGGATCGCGCAGGCCCACGACCAGTTGCGACGCGCCCTCCCAGTCTTCGGTCAAATAACGGCGGGCCTCGCGCATCAGCTCGGCGCTCGGCGCATCGACATCCTCCGAGATCAACGCCGGCAAGGCGCGCACCGCCGCCTTGTAGCTGGTGTCGGGGAACGGCGCGCCGTAGGCGCGGCATTCGCCGAAGGTGAGGATGCGATTGGCCTTGGCCATCAGGCCCGGCACGTTGAGGTCGAGATTGTTGGCGTTGTATGTGCGCCAGCCGATCACGCCGTCAGGGAGCCGGCGGTCGCCGGTCGGCAGGGCACAGTTCATGATCACCAAGCCCTTAACGCGCTCGGGCATCGCCATCGGCAGCGTGAGCGCCAGGGTCGCGCCCCAATCGTGGCCCACGACGATCAGGTCGCGCAGGTCGAGCGCTTCGATGAAGCCGATCACCGCGTCGCGCAGCGCCTCGATGGAATACGGCGCTTCGTCGGTCGGCTTGTCGGACCGGCCGAAACCCGGCAAATCGGGCGCGACCACGCGGTACCCTGCCCCGGTCATCAGCGGAATCATGCGCCGGTAGAGAAAGCTCCAGGTCGGATGGCCGTGCAGACACAAGATTGTCGTGGGCCGCGACCAACGCGCCGCGGCGGCGGCCGCTTCGTCGGATATATCGGACGCCAGATCGGGTTCGCCGACCGCCTCACTCGCCGCCGCTTCGTCGACATAATGGACTCTGACACCGGGAAAGCCCGGAAGATCGTCGGTGAAGTGTGGCGCGAACGCGAAGTCCGGCAGATTTTCGAACCGCTCTTCGGGCGTACGTAAAATCGTGTCGCCGACTGGGTCAGTCTCGCTCATCGATCCACGCCATCTGGATGGCTTCGAGAATTTTTTCGTTCGAGCGTTCCGGATCATCGTCGAAATCCGGCAGTTCGGTCACCCACTTGTGCAGGTCGGTAAACCGCAGATTGACATTGTCGGCATCCGGATGCCGTTCTTCAAGCTCGATGGCTATGTCGTTAACATCGGTCCACTTCATCGGTTAATTCCGATTTTTCGCAAAATACTTGTTGTTAAAATCATTAGCCTAGCATCACATTTCGTGTCGCTGGCGGCAGAATAACGGTCAAGCCGTCCAGTTCCTCGGTCAAAATGATCTGGCAACCGAGACGTGAGGTATGGGTCAGGCCAAACGCGAGATCCAGCATGTCTTCTTCGTCCTCGGTCGCTTCGGCCAGGCGTTCGTAGTCGTCCGGATCCACGATCAAATGGCAGGTCGAGCAGGCGAGCGAGCCCTCGCAGGCGCCTTCGAGGTCGATCTTGTTCTTGTGCGCGATTTCCAGCAATGACAGGCCCGTCGGCGCTTCAATCTCTAGTCGATTGCCGTCTTGGAATACGAAAGTCACTTTGGGCATCTAACAGTATCGCCTCTCATGTCGATCCGGATTGCTCCGTGTTATGCAGTTCGGCATCGACCGCGTCGATGTTTTTTCCGCCGAGCGCCGCGGTGATCGAGCGGTCCATGCGCCGCTGTGCGAACGGCTGGGCGGCGTGGTCGAGCGCTTCTATGGCCGCCATGATGGCGTCGCGATCACTGCCCGTGGCCGCGTTTACAACCGCCGCAATGGCGTCTTCAAGCCTTGAGCCCTCTCCGTCTTCGAGCAGTACCGCGTCGGCGGCGAGCGCCGCGCGGGTCGCCAACACCACCCGCTCGGCGTCGACCTGGGCTTCGGTCAGCAATCGCAAGGTCACGTCCTCTTGGGCATGGGCCATGCTGTCGTGCAGCATACGTTCGATCTCGCCCTCGCCAAGACCGTAGGACGGTTTGACCTCGACCTTGCTTTCGGTTCCCGTGGTTTCTTCGCGCGCGGTCACGGTCAACAGTCCGTCGGCGTCGACCGAAAAAGTGACGCGGATGCGCGCGGCGCCCGCGACCATTGACGGGATGCCGGTCAGCTCGAACTTGGCCAGTGACCGATTCTGGTCGACCAGCTCGCGCTCGCCTTGCACGACCTGAATGATCATGCCGGTTTGGCCGTCCTGGTAGGTGGTGAATTCCTGCGCCCGGGCAACCGGGATCGGCGTGTTGCGGTGAATGATTTTCTCAACCAGATCGCCCATCGTGCCGAGCCCGAGCGACAGCGGCGTCACGTCGAGCAACAATGTGTCCGAGCCGGCGGTCAAAGCCTCGGCCTGCAAGGCGGCGCCAAGCGCGACCACCGCGTCCGGGTCGATATCACCGAGTGGATCTTGACCGAACAGCGCGCCGACCGCGCGGCGCACCGTCGGCACCCGCGTCGAGCCGCCGACCAGCACCACGCCCTTGATCTCGTCCGGTGCAAAGCCGGCGTCGTCGAGCACGTGGCGGCATATCTCGATGGTGCGGTCGACATGTGCGGTAACTAACCGCTCGAACGTGGCGCGGTCGAGCGTGTGGCTCGTGGTCTTGCCACCCAAGGCGATGTCGATTGAGACGCTGTCATCAGCGGTCAATCCTTCTTTGGCGGCGCGCGCCGACGCCATGACCGTTTTTACTTCGGTGGCCGACAGGGTGCCCTCGCCGACGCCCTGCGCGGCGAGTAAGTGTTCGGCAATCGCATGGTCGAAATCGTCGCCGCCGAGCGCCGCATCGCCGCCGGTGGCGAGCACTTGGAACACACCTTTCTCGAGCCGCAAGACCGATATATCAAACGTGCCCCCGCCAAGGTCATAGACCGTGTACAGGCCTTCCGCGCCGTGGTCCAAGCCGTAGGCGAGCGCCGCCGCGGTCGGCTCGTTGACCAGGCGCAATACCTCGATACCAGCCAACCGCGCGGCATCCTTGGTCGCGGTGCGCGCGGCATCGTCGAAATAGGCCGGCACGGTGATGACAGCGCGCGCGATGTCGCGCTCCAGCGCGTGTTCGGCACGGGCGCGCGCGGCGCGCAAAATGTCGGCGGAAATCTCAACCGGGCTGAGCGCGCGACCAGCGACCGAGAGGCGGACCATGCCGTTTGCGTCACCTTCGCCATCGGCCACCTCGAACGGTAGCGTGCCGGCGACCGCGTTGAGATCACCAAGTCCGCGCCCCATCAGCCGCTTGATCGACGACACCACGCGTTCGGGCTGATCTTGCAGCAGCGCGCTCGCCGCGTCGCCGACCACCGCGCTGCCGTCGTCACCATAAGCCACCACCGATGGCAGCAAGGCGACGCCGTGTTCGTCACAAATAACCTCGGGTTGGCCGGCCTGAGATACGGCGACCACCGAATTTGTGGTGCCAAGGTCGATACCAATCGCGTTGACCGACTCGTGCGGCAGCGGTGTCTGACCGGGCTCGTGGATGTCGAGCAACATCATCGCGCGGCCCGCATGGTGGCGCGGCGGCGACGCACTTCGTCGCCGAATTTTTCGAGGTATTTGAGCCGCGTCGCAAGCGTCGCCGCACGCCCGGTGTCGCCAGCGGCGAATACCGTCGAAAGCTCCGACAGGCAAGAGTCGGCGCGGGCGCGCACGTCGTCGGCCAAGGCGGCGACGGCGTCGTCACTATCAGCCTCCATCAGGGCTTCGCGCGTCTCCATCGCCTCGGTCAGCACCTCCGGGTCGGTCGGCAGATTGCCGGTCTCGGCGTTAACCGTGACTCCGGCAAGCGCGAGCAGATATTCGGCGCGGCGAAGCGGCGATTTCAAAACCTCGAACGCCTCGTTGATGCTGGTCGATTGCTGCATCGAGATCGTTCGTTCGCGCTCCGACCGGCCCGCGAACCTGTCGGGATGGAGCACGCGTTGATGGGCGAAATAGCGTTGTTGCAGATCGCCCTCGTCCAAGTCGAACGCCGGGTCCAAGCCAAAGCGCGCGAAATGATCGGCCTGCCCGGGCGGTTGAACCGCTCCACAGGTTTCGCAAAACGCATTGCCGTCGTGCACGGCTCCGCCACACGACCAGCACGCGGCAATCTGGATGTTGCTATCCGCAGTCATAACGCTGGGCACGCTTCCAGCCACACTTCATCTATCAGGTCAATGGAAAGTAAAGCCCGGTTGAGCCTATGGGCCGTCCGGGCGTTCTCATGGTTGGGCCGCGAAGCCGGGCGCGATTGCCCGGCCCGGATCAAACGTGAAACGACTCGCCGCAGCCGCATTTCCCCTTTTCGTTGGGGTTGTTGAAGGTGAAACCGGATTTCAGCTTGTCCTCGACAAAGTCCATTTCCGAGCCGAGCAGGAACATCACCGCCTTGGGATCGATCAGCACCGTGACGCCCTTGGCGACTACGACTTCGTCGAACTTCTCGATCTCGTCGGCATATTCCAACGAGTAAGCTAAGCCTGAGCAGCCGGCGCTGCGCACACCAACGCGGATACCGGCCGAGGGTTTGCCGCGCTGGTCGAGCAGATGCTGGACTTGCTTGGCCGCCGCGTCGGTCAAGCTGAGTGCTTGGGGTGGCGCGGCACGCGGCGGTGCTTCTGTAGTGATCTGATCCATCGTCGTTCTTGTCGTCCTCTGATGCGGTGCGAGTCGGCTATTCAGCCGCCACCGAACCCTCTTCGTCCTTGTTGATATCGTGCTTATCGCGGTAGTCGGAAATAGCCGCCTTGATCGCGTCCTCGGCGAGCACCGAGCAGTGGATCTTGACCGGCGGCAGCGACAGATGTTCCGCGATCTGCGAGTTCTTGATCTCTTCGGCCTCGTCGATCGACTTGCCTTTGATCCATTCGGTCGCCAGCGAGCTTGAGGCGATCGCGGAGCCGCAGCCGAAGGTCTTGAACTTGGCGTCCTCGATCACGCCGCCGTCGCCGACCTTGATCTGCAACTTCATCACGTCGCCGCAGGCCGGCGCGCCGACCAGGCCGGTCCCGACGCTGTCGTCGCCCTTGTCGAACGCTCCGACATTGCGCGGATTTTCGTAGTGATCGATCACTTTATCGTTGTACGCCATTTTGTTCTCACTCCGTTGCCGGGCTCAAAGCCCAGTCGATTTCAACAGTCCGCTCGCGCCCTTCGCGCGACTACCGCTCCTAATGATCCGTCCACTCGATCGATTTCAGATCGACGCCTTCTTGCACCATCTCCCACAGCGGGCTCATTTCGCGCAGCCTGCCAACGTGATCGGCCAGCGTGTCGATCGCGTAGTCGATCTCGGCCTCGGTGTTGAAGCGGCCGATGCCAAAGCGGATCGAGGTGTGCGCGAGTTCCTCGTCAACACCGAGCGCGCGCAGCACATAAGACGGTTCCAGCGACGCTGAGGTGCAGGCCGAGCCCGACGACACCGCCAGATCCTTGATCGCCATCAGCAACGACTCGCCCTCGACGTAGGAGAAGCTGAGATTGAGGTTGCCGGCATAGCGCTGCTCGAGATCGCCGTTCAGGATCACGTCCGGAATCCGCTCGTCCACGCCTTTGTGGAGTTTTTGCGCGAGCATGCGGATACGTTCCGATTCCGCCGGCATATCCTCGCGCGCGACGCGGCACGCTTCGCCTATGCCAACGCACAATGGCGCCGGCAAAGTGCCCGAGCGCATGCCACGTTCCTGCCCGCCACCGTTGATCAGAGCCTGCAAGCGGACGCGCGGCCGGCGTCGCACATAAAGCGCGCCAATGCCCATCGGGCCATACATCTTGTGACCGGAGATGCTCATCAGGTCGATGTTCATTTCGTTGACGTCGAGCGGGATCTTGCCCACCGCCTGCGCGCAGTCGGTGTGGAAGAAGACCCCCTTCTCGCGACAGATCTTGCCGATCTCGGCGAGCGGCTGGATCACGCCAATCTCGTTGTTGACGCCCATGATCGACACCAACGACGTCTTGTCAGTAATCGCGTCGCGTAGCTGCTCAAGGTCGATCAGTCCGTTCGGCCCAACCGGCAAGTAAGTGACGTCAAAACCGTCCTGCTGGAGGTGCCGGCAACTGTCGAGCACACACTTATGCTCGGTCAGCACGGTGACGATGTGGTTCTTGCGATCCTTGTAGAAGTTCGCCACGCCCTTGATCGCCAGGTTGTTCGATTCCGTCGCGCCCGAGGTGTAGATCACCTCTTTCGGGTTGGCGCCGATGATCGTCGCGATTTCGCCGCGCGCTTCCTCGACCGCCTCCTCGACTTCCCAGCCATAGGAATGGCTGCGCGAATGCGGATTGCCGAATTTCTCCTTGAAGAAGGGCATCATCGCCTCGAGCACGCGCGGGTCGACCGGTGTCGTCGCCTGGTTATCAAGGTAGATCGGGAGCTTGATGTTGCTGCCGTTTCTGTTTTCTGTCATCGAACGTCCTCTGATCTTTAGGCGGCGGTTCTGGCCGCCGACGTTGTCACCGGGTTCGCCAATGGCGCCACAAGCCGCGCGCGCGTGCGCTCATGGAGCTTCCGCCAAGTCTCGCTTACAGCTTCTATATCGGCATCTTTGGTCAACGCGCCGAGGCTGATCCGGATCGCCTCGCCGGCCGCCTGTTCACCCGCGCCCATGGCGCGCAGCACGTGGCTCTGCGTCACCTTGCCCGAGCTGCAGGCCGCGCCCGCGCTCACCGCGATGCCATCCAAATCAAACGCCATAACCTGGGTCTCGCCCGATACGTCCGGCATACCGATGCAGCTGGTATTCGCCAGGCGCGGCGCGTCCGTTCCGTAAACCGCCACATCGGGCGCGATCCGACGAAGCTTTGCCTCCAGCGCATCGCGCATTTCAGCGATCTTGCCGACCTGATCGAGCTCGCCGAGCGCACACTCCGCCGCAACGCCAAATCCGACGATCCCGGCAACGTTTTCGGTGCCGGCCCGCAGTCGACGCTCCTGGCCACCACCGCGCATCAGCGGTTCAACGGTCACGCCGTCGCGCACAATCAGCGCGCCAACGCCTTGCGGCCCGCCGATCTTGTGTGCCGACAAGGTCATCAGGTCGACGCCCATGGCGGCGAATTCGACCGGCAGCCGGCCGGCAGCCTGCACCGCGTCGCAGTGGACGATCGCGCCAACCTCATGCGCCCGCCGCGCGACCTCCGCGATCGGCTGAATGACCCCGGTTTCGTTATTCGCAAGCATCACCGAGACAATGATTGGCTTACTTACATCCGCCAGCGCCTCGTTCAGCGCGTCCATGTCAATCACGCCGTCGGCCAAAACCGGCAAACACGTGGCGTGCTGCGCCATGGCCAATACGGAATCATGCTCGATCGCCGACACCAGCATCGCCGCCGGGGCGAATCCGGCCAGCGCCAGATTGTTTGCCTCGGTGCCGCCGCTGGTGAACACGACCTCGTCCGGACGCGCGCCGGCCAGCGCGGCGACCTGGGCGCGTGCATGCTCGACCGCGGCTCGCGCGCGACGGCCAATCTGATGGACCGACGACGGGTTACCACCGATCGCCAAGCCACGCGTCATGGCTTCGACCACTTGCGGTCGGACCGGTGCGCCAGCGTTGAAGTCGCAGTAGATCACTGTCGTGCCTTACTCCGCCGCCGAGATCGTGGCCGGCTCGGTCACGTCGTAGCCTTGCGGACCAAGTCCACTGGTGCCGAGCACCCGACGGTTACACACGTCGGCGAGTGACACCGAGCTCAGATAGAGTTGAATTTGATTGCCGAGCTCGGCCCACAAATCGTGGGTCAGGCAGCGGCTCGCATCGCTCTTGCAGCCGTTCGACGAGTTTGGCCGGCACCGCGTGGCGCGCACCGGTTCGTCGACCGCGAGAATGATGTCGGAAATTCTCACGTCCGACGACTCATGGGCGAGCAGATAGCCTCCGCCGGGTCCGCGCACGCTCTTGACCAAGGCGCCCTTGCGAAGCTTGCTAAACAGTTGCTCCAGATAGGACAACGAGATCTCCTGGCGCTCCGCGATATCCGCCAACGATACCGGCCGGCCATCGCCATGCTGGGCGAGGTCGACCATCGCCATCACTGCGTATCGTCCCTTTGTACTCAGGCGCACCGTTTCGCCTCCTTAGTCAGTCTCAGCCACCACTCGGTCGCAACATATCGGCAGTCAATTGACCGCCGATCACCTCTCAATTGCCCTTAGCGGGCACGGCCTGTTCGCCGGCCGTTTCCGGACGCCTCGTCCGGTTGCACACCGCCCCCAGACTCGTAGCCGGCGGCCGATACATCATGATCTTGCTCGTCTTTCGCCTCGATCGCCTCAAGCCGCGTCTTCAGCGTGCTTACTTGATCAAGCAAGCCCTCGAGCGCCCGCGCCACGGGATCGGGGATGTTGTCAGGCGTGCCATACGCCAAGAAATCTTCTTGATCGGTCTTCTTGCCGCGACGGCCGACCTGCTTGGCGGGAATGCCCACCATGGTCGCGCCCGGCGGCACTTCAGCGATCACCACCGCGTTGGCGCCAACCCTGGCGCCCGCGCCCACGGTAAACGGCCCCAATACGCTCGCGCCGGAGCCGATAATGACCCCATCTTCAAGCGTCGGATGCCGCTTGACCCCACGCTCCAACGATGTTCCGCCCAGGGTCACGCCCTGATAAAGCATCACATCGTCACCAATCTCGGCGGTCCCGCCGATCACCACGCCCATGCCGTGATCGACAAAAAAGCGCCGGCCGATCGTCGCGCCCGGATGAATTTCGATGCCGGTAAACCATCGTCCCAAATGCGACACGAAGCGTGCGAGCAGCTTGAGCCCATGACGCCAGAGAAAATTCCCAAGCCGGTAAAACAGCATTGCGTGGAAGCCCGGGTAACACAGCACCACCTCCAGCCGCGACCGGGCAGCCGGGTCGTGCCGCATGATGGTGGCTATGTCCTCGCCAAGCTTCTTGAACATGGGCGAACTCATTGTGTTATTATCTTCAAGGACTTGTTGCGGGCATCCAGATGCATGCAAGGCCTTGGTCGATCACAACCGACAAGGCTGCATATAGAATATCCGACTAAAACAGTCAAGAATATCTCTCTCATATACGAGCCTATGGGAGCTATTTAACCTACGTAACGACTCGGTTACTCGTAGGTGCGGCGTCAAGGCCCACCTAAGGCAAGCGGCTGAGACGGGGCAAAAGGCGACGGGAGTAAGAGCGTGCCAGAAGTCATCTTCAACGGCCCGGAGGGGCGTCTTGAAGGACGCTATCAACACGGTGTCGGCGAAAATCCGCCGATCGCGGTTGTTCTGCATCCGCATCCGCAGCACGGCGGCAACATGAACAACAAGGTGGTCTACACCTTGTTCCACACTTTCACCAAGATGGGCTTTTCGACCCTTCGGTTCAATTTTCGCGGCGTCGGCCGCAGCCAAGGCTTCTACGATCAGGGCCAAGGCGAACTGAGCGACGCCGCCTCGGCGCTCGATTGGTTGCAGGGCCATAATCCCCGCGCCCGCGCCTGTTGGGTCGGCGGCTTTTCGTTCGGCGCCTGGATTGCCCTCCAATTGCTCATGCGCCGCCCCGAAATCGATGGGTTCACCACAATCTCGCCGCCCGCCAGCGCCTATGATTTCTCGTTCCTTGCGCCGTGCCCGGTATCCGGCCAAGTGATCCAAGGCGACGCCGACGATGTGGTGCCGATCGACGCGGTCAAGAAGCTGGTGGACAAACTGTCTCATCAGCGCGACGTCGAAGTCGATTACCGCATCATCAAGGGTGCCGACCACTTCTTCACCGAGCGTCTGGACGTGATCGGCGACTCTGTCCGCGAGTATGTCGAGGCGCGCTTGGCGGCGCAAAGCGAAGAAGCTTAGACCACGCGGCAGTGGCCGCGCCGTCGACGCGGACCGATCGGGACCAGACCTCTCATCGCGACCGACATCAATCTGACCAGAGATTTCCCGGGACGTACTGATTTTCCGGATGAGCGGCAGATTCTGCGAAGGCCCTAGCAGCCTATTGAGATTACGTCCGCAATATGGGCGCCCAAATGTTTTTGCGTTATTGCCGATATCGACAGATCAATGTCGGCTTCCGGTGCTAAACCCCCCGAAATTTCGCTGCAGCTCGTTAGGGTACTCGTAGCCACAACCGGAAGTCACTTTAACTCGCCCGACGATGGATGCACGCGCGCTTCCGCCTGTGTAAAGTGCGCGCGGAAGGGCTGCTAGAATGACTGAAATCCGGGATTGGCTGGAAGAGCTCAGCTTGGGCCAATACGCCGATGCGTTTGAGATGGAGGAAATTTCTCCAGCAGACCTGACTGAGTTTACCGAAGACGACCTAAAGGCTCTCGGTTTAGCGATGGGGCCGCGCAGGCGTGTGCTCAAAGCCGTGCGTGAACATGATGTCCAAGCACCTTCAGCCGCCCCAGCGACCGAACCGGCAACGCCGCGCAAGGCCGATCGGCGCCAAATCACCGTCATGTTCTGTGATCTGGTCGGATCGACGGCGCTATCCGAGTCGCTGGATCCGGAGGACCTGCGCGAGGTCATGGCGGCCTACCAGAAATCCGCCGGTACGGTGATCGAGAGTTACCAAGGCCACGTTGCCCAATATCTCGGTGACGGCCTAATGACCTATTTCGGGTGGCCCGGGGCACATGAGGACGATGCGCAGCGGGCGGTGCGCGCCGGGCTGGAAATCGTCGAGGCGGTCCGGGGGATCAAAGCCCAGGTGCCGATATCTGTGCGGGTGGGGATTTCCACGGGGCCCGTGGTGGTCGGCGAGACCGGCTCGGGCGACGCGTCCGTGCCGAAGGCAGCGGTCGGCGAAGCGCCAAATCTCGCCGCGCGTATTCAAGGTTTTGCGGAACCAAACACGGTCATGGTCGGCGAAAGCACGCGCAAACTGATCGCCGGGTCGTTCGAACTCGAAGACCTGGGAACGCAGCCTCTCAAAGGCATCAAGGGCGGGGCAACAATTTATCGGGTGCTGGGCAAGAGCAAGGCCGAAAGCCGCTTTGAGGCCGCCCAAACAGCCGGCACAACGGTGTTCGTCGGGCGCGAAGACGAAGTCGGTATGTTGGTTAGTCGCTGGTCGCAAGCTAAGGACGGCGACGGTCAGGTCATGCTGCTGTGTGGCGAACCGGGGATCGGCAAGTCCAGGATTACGCAGGAGTTGTGGGAGCGCCTGGCAAAAGAGCCGCATACCCGCCTTCGGTACCAATGCTCACCTTACTATGCCAACTCCGCTTTTCATCCGGTCATCGAGCAACTTGAACGCGCCGCCGGATTTGCCAGACACGATACCCCGGACCAAAAGCTGGACAAGTTAGAGGACGTGTTGGCGCAAGGGATTGAGAATGCGGCGGCTGTTGCGCCCCTGATCGGGGCCATGCTGTCTCTTTCAGTAAGCCGGTATCCGCGGCTCACCCTTACTCCGCAACGTCAAAAAGAAAAAACAATAGAAGCGCTGACCAATCAGATCGTGGGTCTGGCACATCGCAATCCCGTCCTCATGATCCTGGAAGATGCGCATTGGATCGATCCCACCACAATGGAAGTGGTCAATTCGATAATCGACCGTATCCAGAATCAACCGGTGTTGATCGTGATTACATTCCGCCCCGAATTCGAACCACGCTGGTCGGGTTACGGCCACGTTACGGTCCATACTTTGAACAGGTTCGGCCGCAGGCTGGGTGCGGCCATGGTTGCCAACGTGACCGGCGGCAAAGGGCTTCCTGACGAGGTGCTCGACCAGATTGTCGAGAAGACCGATGGCATACCACTCTTCGTCGAAGAGCTCACCCGGACGGTGCTGGAGGCTGGTTTCCTTCAGGACAAGGGCGACCACTACGAACTAGATGGCCCGCTACCGGCACTCGCCATCCCGGCAACGCTACAGGACAGTCTGATGGCGCGCCTTGACCGGCTTGCACCGTTTATCAAGGAGGTCGTCCAGATCGGTGCCGCCATCGGGCGCGAATTCTCTCGTCCGTTGCTCGCCGCGTCCTCCACATTGAGTGAGGAGGAACTCGACCGCGCTCTGGCCGAACTGGTCGATGCGGAGCTTGTCTTCCGGCGCGGCATTGGATGGGACGCGGTGTATGTTTTCAAGCACGCGCTGGTGCAGGACACGGCCTACGCTTCGCTCCTCAGAAGCAGCCGGCAGCAGTTGCATCAGCGCATTGCGAGCGGCCTGCAGCAGACTGTCCCGGAGATCGCCGAAACTGCGCCCGAGATCCTTGGCTACCATTACACAGAAGCTGGCGCCACCGAACCTGCCATCGACCATTGGCGGCGCGCCGGCGCGCGTGCCGCCGAGCGTTCGGCAGACGTCGAGGCCCTTGCGCATCTAGAGCGGGCACTGGCGCTGCTTACTAAGTTACCCGAATCCGCGGAGCGTGATGCCCGGGAGCTCGAGCTCCTGATTGATCAGACGAGCCGTTTCATCGCCGTCAAGGGTTACGCGGGTCCGGAGGTCGAACGGATCAATGCGCGGGCGTTGGCGCTTTGCGACCGCCTTGGCGACGTCCCCGATGTTTTTCCCGTTCTGTACGGACGCTGGGCCCTTCACTTTACCTCGGGCCGATGTGCCGAGAGCTACGCCTGGGCGACGGAGGTTCTGCGCCGCGCCCAGGGGCAATCGAGCGCCCTGCCGCGCGCGGTCGCCCATCGGCTCCTCGGCAACTCGGCGTTGCTTGTAGGTAAGCCTGCGCAAGCCGACGAGAATCTCGCCCGCGCCGCCGACCTCTTCGGTGAAAAGACAGGCGACGGTTCTGGCCTGATCTACGGCCAAGACATCGCCGCCGCCATATACATCTATCAAGCGCTGGCCCAGTGGTACCTAGGCTGTCCCGATAAGGCTTTCCGCCACGCGAACCGCGCTTTTGATCGCGCCGAACAGCTTCAACACGCAAACACTTTTTGCTACGTCAGTTATCACGCCGCCTGGCTGTACGGGCTCGCGCAACGCTTTGACCGGATGGACAACTTTGCTCAACGGCTAATTGGGATCGCTGACGAAAATCAGCTTGAGATGTGGAAACCTACTGGCTTTTTATTCCGCTCATGGGGATTGCTCGCCGCCTCGCCCAGTGCAAAAGCGCAGACCCAATTCGAAACCGCGACCGCCAACTATCGGACACGAATGGGTATATTAACGCCAATGTTGGCAATCTTGCTTGCTGCCAGCCACGGCAAGACTGGCGATGCGGAACGCGGGTTGACAATTCTCGGCGAAGCGAGGGCCCATCTTGAAGAGGGCGGCGAGCGCATCCACGAAGCCGAACTCTACAGAGTCTGGGGCGAACTTGAAAATCTGAGGGGTGACACCGGGGCGGCGGAAGCGCGATATCGGCGTGCCATCGACATCGCCGTCGCACAATCCGCCAATTACTGCAAGCTGCGGGCCGTCACCTCGCTCGGGCGGTTGTGGCAATCCCAGGGCCAACGCGAGAAAGCCCGCGATATCCTTGCTCCGGTCTACAACTGGTTCACCGAGGGCTTCGATACTGCCGACATGAAAAACGCCAAATCGCTTTTGGACACGCTAGAATAGGCGTCCGTCACTCGGCCAAAACGTCCGCTCAGGGTCAGCAACTGCCGAATGTTTGCCCCTCCGCACGGGGATTGGTGGGGGAACACCGGAAGTCACAGCGCCCGAAATCCGGCGTGCGCAACAGACGTACCAGGAGATTGGCGGCAACTAAGCGAGAATCTGGCGAACCAGTTGCCTGGCATAAGCGTGCCGAGTGAGGACGTTGACACGCCATCGCCCTCGTGCCATGGCTGGCGAGGTGAGTTTCGGACTGGTCCTCCGGTAACGGACCCGCGGGATTTGAAGGGGCAGCTTGCACCGCGTGATCAATGCTAAAGCGCCACGGGGAAGACTCCGTGGGCCCGTTTTTTGCGGACCAAAGGAGGGCCTCGTGTCATATCCGCCAAACAATCGAACTGACTGTGGCGACGCATTGGAGCAGCGCGAGCAAGACTGGCGTCTTGATACGCGCCTGGTGCGCGGCGGCACCCGGCGAACCGAGTTCGGCGAGACCAGCGAAGCGCTGTTCCTGAATTCCGGCTTTCGCTACGACACCGCCGAGATTGCGGAATCACGGTTCGACGGCAGTGCGCCGGGCTTCGTCTATTCGCGCTACAACAATCCGACCTTGGCCATGTTCGAACGCCGCATGGCACTGGTCGAAGGCGCCGACGCGTGCCGCGGCACCGGCAGCGGCATGGCCGCCGTGTTCGCCGCGTTGATGTGCCAATTGCACGCCGGCGATCGGGTGGTTGCGGCGCGCGCCATGTTTGGCTCGTGCCACTACATCCTCGCTGACCTGTTGCCTCGCTACGGCATTGAGACCGTGCTGGTCGACGGACCCGACCTCGATCAATGGGCCGACGCGCTAGCGCAACCCAGCCGATGCGTGTTCTTCGAAACGCCGGCCAATCCAACGCTCGAATTGGTCGATATCGAAGCCGTCTCTGACCTCGCCCATGCGGCAGGTGCTTTGGTGATTGTCGACAATGTGTTTTCCACGCCGCTGTTGCAGAAGCCGTTGCAACTGGGCGCCGATATTGTGGTCTATTCCGGCACCAAGCATATCGACGGTCAGGGTCGCTGCCTCGGTGGCGCGGTGCTCGGCGATGAGCAATTCTGTACCGAGGTTTTACAGCCCTTCTTGCGCCACACAGGCCCCGCTCTCAGCCCGTTCAACGCCTGGGTGCTGCTGAAGGGCCTGGAGACCCTTGAGCTGCGCGTCGAGAGACAATGCCGCACAGCCGCTACCCTGGCCGATTTGCTATCGGCCCATCCGGCAATCGAGCGCGTGATCTTTCCCGGACGAGCGGACCATCCTCAGGCCAAATTGGTCGCGCGGCAGATGAGCGGGCCGGGAACGGTGGTGGTCTTGGAACTGCGTGGCGGCAAACCGGGAGCGTTCCGTGCATTGAACGCCTTAAATCTGATCGATATCTCGAACAATCTCGGCGACGCCAAAAGTCTGATTACCCATCCGGCGAGCAGCACGCATCGAAACCTGAGCGAGGCCGATCGGGCGCGGATTGGTGTCACCGACGGGCTGGTGCGTCTGTCAGTCGGGCTTGAGCACCCGGAAGACTTGGCGGAGGACCTGCGAGCGGGTCTAGACGCGGCGCTCGCCGAAGCGCCCTAAGCCACCGCGTCGGCGTGGAACAACACGCCGCCCGTTGTGGCTTTCGGCACGCCCGTGGTCCGTGGCAAGGTCAGCGGCAGTCCGCGCAGACTGCGAACGGCGAGATAGCCGAAGGCTTGCGCCTCGAGCGCGTCGCCTTGCCAATGAACCGCCTCAACCGGCGCCACCGGCACATCCACGTGCGCTTCAAGCGCCGCCATGAGGACCGGATTATGCCGGCCGCCGCCGCACACCAACCAGGCCCGCACGGGCTCTGGAAAATAGCGCTCGGCAAGCGCCGCCGAGGTGGCCGTGAATTCCACCAGGGTCGCCGCGCCATCGGCCGGCGACATGCCACGCAAAGCCGAGTCCGCCGCCACGGAGAAATGATCGCGATCGAGCGATTTGGGTGGCGGCGCGGCGAAATAGCGGTCGCGCATCATGGAAGCGACAGCCGTCGGGTCCGCTGTGCCGGTCGCCGCCAACTGACCGTCACGGTCAAAATTGTCTTGGGTATGCTGCGCCGTCCAATCATCGAGCAAGGCGTTGCCGGGGCCAGTGTCGAAGGCCAGCATCGCGGCGTGATTATCACGATCGAGCCAGGTTACGTTGGCGACGCCGCCAATATTGAGGATCGCCAGCGGTCCGTGCAACTCGGTCGCAAGGGCGAAATGGTAATACGGCGCCAGTGGCGCGCCCTGCCCGCCGGCCGCCATGTCGGCGCTGCGGAAGTCGCACACCACGTCGATGCCGGTTTCATGGGCAAGACGCGCACCATCCCCGATCTGCTGCGTGCTATGTTGCTCAGGGTCATGCCGAACCGTGTGGCCATGAAAGCCGATCACATCGACAGCGGTGGTCGTGATGTCAGCAAGATCGCACAATTCTTTGACGGCGGTCACATGTGCCTGAGTCATCGCCGCCTCGGCCATACCCACCGAGGTGGCGTCATCCGGATCTAGGGCGCGCAGCATGTCACGCAGCCCCGGTTGATACGGCGTGGTCTTCCAGGGGCCGGTCTCGACCCGCTTTTCGCCGTCGGTCGTTATCAAGGCGGCATCGATTCCGTCGGCCGAGGTTCCGCTCATCAGGCCGATCGCGCGTTTCGTGCCAAAACCGGCCATCAGACGCTCCACCGGTTGCCAAATTCACACATTGCCTTGGCCTTTCGTATCAATGGAACCCGAAGCCCGAAGGACCAGCGTTGCCGGGCCGCGCCGGGCTGTGATATTGAGCGCGCGCCATGCCCCAAGCAAAGTCGGACTTTCTGCGCGCGGTGATCGACCGCGGATATTTGCATCAGTGTACCGATCTGGCGGCGCTCGACGCGCTCGCCGGAAAGGGTCGGATCATTGGGTATATAGGATTCGATGCCACCGCCGACAGCCTTCATGTCGGCAGTTTGGTACCAATAATGCTGCTCAGGCGCCTGCAGCTGGCGGGCCACAAGCCGATCGTCCTGATGGGCGGCGGAACAACGCGTGTCGGCGACCCATCAGGCAAGGACTCAAGCCGCCAACTGCTGACCAGCGAGATCATCGAGCACAACAAGGCCAGCATCAGGGGCATTTTCGCCAAATTCTTGGAATTCGGCGACGGTCCGACCGACGCGATCATGCTCGACAACGACGAATGGCTCAGCCAGCTCAACTATCTTGAGTTCCTGCGCGACTATGGCCGGCACTTCTCGGTCAACCGAATGCTGAGCTTCGATTCGGTTAAGCTGCGCCTCGACCGAGAACAGACCCTGAGCTTTCTCGAGTTCAACTACATGGTGCTACAGGCCTACGACTTCGTCGAACTGGCGAAACGGCAGGACTGCGTGCTGCAAATGGGCGGCTCCGACCAATGGGGCAACATCGTCAACGGCGTCGAGTTGGGCCGACGAACCGACCAGCTTTCACTGTTTGGCCTCACCGCGCCGCTGATCACCACCGCGTCCGGCGCCAAGATGGGCAAGACCGCCGCCGGCGCGATCTGGCTCAATGAGGATCGTTTGTCGGCTTACGAATATTGGCAGTTCTGGCGGAACACCGAAGACGCCGATGTCGACCGGTTCCTGAAAATGTTCACCGACCTGCCCCTCGACGAGATTGCGCTTCTCGAGGCGCTGGAAGGCGCCGAGGTCAACGCGGCGAAGAAAGTGCTGGCCACCGAGGCAACCGCCCTCTGTCACGGCCGCCCAGCAGCTGAGCAAGCCGCGGCGACCGCCGAACAAACTTTCGAACAAGGCGGCACCGGCCAAGCTCTCCCCGAGATCACTTTGACCAGCGCCGAGCTGGCTGAAGGCGTCGCGGCGTTTCGGCTGTTCAATATGGCTGGTCTCTGCGCGTCCAACGGCGAGGCACGCCGGCTGATCCGCGGCGGCGGCGCCCGCATCAACGATCAGCCGCTTGATAGCGAAGACCAAGCCATAGGGGTCGGTGATGTGACCGCCGATGGCGTGATAAAATTGTCCGCCGGCAAAAAACGCCACGCCTTGGTCCGCCCGGCCTGACCACGCGGGTGGTTATTGCGAGAACACGGCTCGACGGTCGCTAGCCGTTTTTGATCGTATCGTGTAGGGTTACGCCTAGTTTCTCATCGACGACGACAACGTCGCCGCGTCCGACCATTTGTTTGTCGACGTAAATATCGACCGGATCACCGACAGTGCGATCCAGTTCGAGCACGGCGCCGCGTCCCATCTTGAGCAGCTGGCTTACCGGTATTTCGGCGATGCCAAGCACAGCCGAGATTTCGACCGGAACTTCGTAAACCGCCTCCTCGCCGTGATCCGCTGACGCGCCCTCGCCGCCCTCAGCGGCGGCGCCCCATTCAGCAGCCAAAGCGTCGTCATCGCCACCGCCCTCGGCGGCCGCCCACTCCGCCGCCACCGCATCGTCGTCAACGGCATCAGCATCGCCACCTGCCTCACCTTCAGCCGGTGCGTCTTCCGTGGCTTCTTCGTCTGGTTGTTCGTCGTCGGCCATTGCATGCCTCCGAGCCCGGTCAAACGCGGGCCATCAAAAAGGAGCTCATGTTATGGCGGTAAAAGTTTAAGCCGGTGTTACCGTCGAACTCGGCCGGCGCGATTACTGGGTCCTGCCGCCGCCCGCTTCCGAGCGGATCGACGAGTCGCCGGCCCCCAAACTGGTGAACAATTCGCGCAGGATCCCCGGCGCCAAGGCGGCGAGCGGGTTCACCAAAACATCGGGATCGTCGCGCGGCCCCTCGACCGCATAGGTCGCGGCGAACATGCCCTTGCCCTCACCGCCGGTAAACAGATCGCCGAGCAGGGGAATGTTGCCGAGCGCGCTGTTGAGCAGATAAGCCGGCACGATGGTGCCGGACACATCGATCCAATCACCCTCGATATCGATGTCGCCTTCCATCGTGAGCCCCATCGACAGCCCATTGGCGCGCGCATTCGTGACGGTCAAGACATCGCCACGGTAGACGAACGGCGCCACCAGCTTATCGAACGGCATGCCGTCGCCCTGCAGCATCTCGAGCGCGCCGGTCAAGGTCATGACATTGAGGATTTTTGCGAGCGCCGGCGCGTCAACCATATAAAAGTCATCGACGGTCATGATGCCGGTCACCGGGTGATCACGCTGCGTGTCGTCGACTATGGCATCTAAGCGCAATTCGCCGCCGACCATTTTCTCGGTTACGCCCAGTGTCTTGAACACGCCGCCAGCGTCGTTTGACGCCAAGGTTACCGCGCGGGTATCGGCGGACGCACCATCTTCCAAGCGCAAAATCGTTTCGTACTTTCCATCCAAGTCTCCAGCAACCATTGCATCACTAATAATATTGCCGTCAAACGAGACTTGCGCCTGAACGCCTTGCATAATCATGTCATCATTGATTACGACTACGCCCACGCGGGCTGAAAGATCGAACGGCTTGGCCGATTGCTCCGAGCCCTCCTCACTATCGTCACCTTCGCCGTCGCCGAAATAGGGGCGCAGGTCCAACCTTTCCCCTTCAAGCGAAATCGCCAGGCCGCCATCTTCGCGCATGGAAATCTGACCCGATACGTCGTTAAGAGACGACGTCAGGCGGTCGAAATTGATCGCCCACAGGCCATTGGCATCGCGTTCGGCCGATCCCGCCGTCGACAGGCCTTCCGAACGCAGCCCGAAGTTGGTTACGCGCCGAATTTCACGGTCCGAGATCTCCAACGCGAGCCTCGCCTCGGCCGGCACGTCGGTCGATTTGGTCCAGCCAAACGCCGGTAAAGCAATCACAGCTTGGTCTGCGTCAACATTGACCTCGGCAAGGATGACGCCGGCGTCTTGGTCCTCAAGATCGACCGTGACGTCGACCGGTCCAGTGATCCAGGGTCGATCGAGGCCGTAGGCGGCGCGCGCGCGATCATCAAGACGGCTCGACAACGCGACGCGCCGACGCGGTTCCTCGGCGTCGAGGAGAGTGGCAAAGTTCTCGCGCCAAACAACATCGACCGGAACATCTTCAATCAGCGCCTGACCGGTGAGATCGAAGCCTTCGGCATCGAGCACGATCGACGCCACACCGTCGTCGAGCCGGCGCTCGCCAATCAAATCAGCCATGCCACCGGCGGTGACAGAAAAGCTTTTCAAATCAGCGGCCACTCCGATGGCGAGATCGTCGAGAGTCAGATCCTCGAGCAAAGGCAACGCGACCGCCAAATCGCCTTCGACGCCGCCGCTGACCGTCGCGGGATCGAGGCCGAGGGCCGTGGCGTAGCCAAACGGCGGCAGATCAAGCACCGCCAACGTCTCGCTTGCCGGTCCGACGAATGACACGGCGATGTTCGCGTCGCCATCGGCGGTGTCGATATTGCCGAGATCAACAGCGCCTTCGGTGAGCACCAACGGTCCGGATACACCGCCGGATGTGATGGCGTGAAGTTGGGTGGTGTCGAACCATCCCTTCACGGCAATCTGGTCGACCGGCGGCAACACCGTGTGATACCAGAGCGAGGCATCGGACGCTGCAAACGTCCCGGTCACCTTGCCGGGTTCCAGTCGCGATTTCGGCCAATCCGCAGACTCGATCGCCAGACGCAGCGTCACTTCGTCGATATGCCCAGCGGTCATATGTTCGGTCAGCCAGAGTCGCGCTTCCGGCGACACTTCCGGTGGCCAATAGCGGCCAAGCTGATCCGCGGGAACGCCCTTAATCGCCAAGTCGGCATTGGTGTTGGGAGCCTCCGGGTCGCCCGAGAAATGCCCGCTCATCGCCAGGGTCGGGCCGCCGAAATCGATGTAGAGCTCTTCGAGCGCAAGGGCCTCCAAACCACTGACGATCCGACCGCGGGCCTGGATCAACGCGACGTCGAAGACACTGCCGACAGGAAACGGCGTCGGCGCCAAAATTTGTCCGGCGCCGGTCGAAATGTCGAAACCAGCCTCGATCACGTGACCCTCGGGCGCCACTACGAGATCGACATTGCCGGACACCGGAACCGCAAGGTCAGCCAGGTCTTCGAGGCCAGGCACCGCAGCGGCGATACGGGCGGGATCGACATCGTGGAAGGTCAAGGCAACCGCGACCAGACGACTGTTGGTGTCGTAATTCGCGGTGGCTGACAGGTCCAACGGTTCGCCGGGCAAATCGAGACTGAGATCGGAGACCACCCGAATGCCGTTCTCGTGGCGCTCCAGCGACACCTGTGCAGACGGCGCGATCCATTCGATACCCAGAACCTCGTCCTTGAGCATCAAGCGCGCCTCAAACACATTTACCTGTTCGAGATATCCCATGGCGCGGTCGGGATCCGGGGGCAGTAGCAGCTCTTGCAGCAGCTCCGCCGCGAGTGTGTCCGGGCCCTCAGGATCAGTTTGCCCGTCATCCGTCTCGCCGAAACCAAGATCTATCCCGCCAGCCTGATTTCGGATCAGACGCACGCCCGGCCCGAAAAGCTCCAGGCGCGTCGGCGCCACCAAGCCACGCGACAAGGCTGGGATGCTGAGCTCGATCGACATTTCGGGCACGCCGGCCAGGGCCCCGGCCTCAGCGCTGCGTGCCTTGACCCCGATCGCGCGAATATCAAGCGTGCGATCCCAGCCGGCCCAACCCAGCACCAAATCGTCGAACGAGACGGTGAGCCCGGTGTTTTCAGCGCTCAGCGCTTCTTCGACATAAGGTTCGAGGAACGCAAGCGAAACCGGCCCGGCCGCCAGCCGCCAGACGATCAGCGCGAACAAAACCGCCAGCGCGCCAAACCCGCCGGCGATCATGTGACCGAACAGTTTTGTGGTGGGACCGAACAAGCTCGACGCTATCCTTCCGCCGCCGGCGCGATCAAGGCGCCGCCGAACCGAAACGCCAATTTTTGAGTCACCCCGGACAAATCAGGACTTCACTACGGGACGACTTGCATCCTATTAGAGGACGCATCATGCACGAAGCCCTGGTTTGTAACATCAGCGCCCTGCCCAGAGCCAGCGATCCCGATGCCGCGGAACGCGGCTTGGAAGATTGGCGGCGCGTGGCGCAAAAATTGGCGAGCCCGCTCGACGAACGGGCGGCGGCGCTGGCGGATGACGCCAACGGACGTCGTTTGCTGAGCGCGCTGTTCGGCAATTCCCCGTTTCTCACCCAGTGCGCCCTGCAGCAGGCCGCATGCTTGTTGGATGTGGTGCAAGTGGGGCCGGACGCGGCGTTCGACAAGCTTTTTGTCGATTTGGTCGGCGAGTTGAAAGACGCCGCTGATCGCGAAGCGGATGTCACGCGGATTTTGCGGCGCGCGCGCCAACGGAACGCGCTGCTGGTCGCGGTAGCCGATATCGCCGGCGCGTGGGACGGCACACGCGTGACCGGCGCGCTCAGCCAGTTCGCCGAAACCGCCGTGTCGCACGCGGTCGACCACTTGCTGCGCCAAGGGGCGAGCGCGGGCGATCTGGACCTCGCGGATCCGGAGGCCCCTGGAACGGGAAGCGGATGGATCGTGCTGGGCATGGGCAAGCTCGGTGGCCGGGAACTCAACTATTCTAGCGATATCGACCTGATCGTACTGTATGACCGCGATCACACTCCGTATTGCGGATCGCGCGATTGTCAGGACTTTTTCGTCCGTCTGACCCAACGGCTCGCCCGCTTGTTGGAGGACCGCACGGGCGATGGCTACGTGTTCCGCACCGACCTGCGCCTGCGGCCAGACCCCGCCGCGACGCCCCCGGCGGTCTCGGTTCTGGCCGCCGAGAGCTACTACGCCAGCCTGGGCCAGAACTGGGAGCGCGCCGCAATGATCAAGGCGCGACCGATTGCCGGCGATATTGCCGCCGGCGACGCATTCCTGCACGCGATCCGCCCCTTCATCTGGCGCAAGCATCTGGATTTCGCCGCGATCCAGGACATTCACTCGATCAAGCGCCAGATCCGTAGCCATCGCGGCGGCGGCAACATCGCCGTGCTCGGCCACAACATAAAGCTCGGCCGCGGCGGCATTCGCGAGATCGAGTTTTTCGCGCAGACCCAGCAATTGATCTGGGGCGGGCGCTATCAAAGCCTTCGCGGACGGCGCACCGAAGAGGCGATCAAGGCACTGCGCGAACTCGAGCGGATCAGCGCCGAGGCCGAAACGGACTTGATCGAGGCCTATTGGTTCTTGCGCCGAGTTGAACACCGGCTGCAAATGGTCAACGACGCGCAGGTGCACAGCGTGCCGCAGGATGACGAGGGCGTGGCGCGGTTGGCGGTCTTTCTCGGCTACCCGGATGCCGCCACCTTCGCGCGCGTCCTGACCGACTATCTGACGCGGGTCTCCGACCACAGCGACAGCTTGTTCGAGGACGCGCCGGGGCTTGGCGCGCCAACGCCGCAAGGCGGCAATCTGTCCTTCACCAGCGCCGACGACGATCCGGGAACGCTGGAAACCCTGGAGGAGATGGGTTTCCGTCAAGCCCGCACGGTGTCTCAGTCGATCCGTGCCTGGCACCACGGGCGGCTGCGCGCGACCCGCAGCACGCGCGCGCGTCAATTGCTGACCGAGTTAACGCCAACGCTGCTGACCGCGCTCGGCCAGACCGCAAATCCCGATCAAGCCTTCGCCCGCTTTGATGCGTTTCTCGGCAATCTGCCGGCCGGCGTGCCACTGTTCTCACTGTTCCAGGCGGCGCCGAAATTGCTCGACCTGATCGCCGAGATTGTCGGCAGCACCCCCCGCATCGCCGATTATCTCAGCCGCCATGCAGAGCTGCTCGATGCGGTGCTGGCGCAGGGCTTCTACGACGCCCTGCCGCCCAAGGACCAATTGCGCGAAACCCTGGCCCACGAGCTCACCGATGCCAACGACTTGCAGGATCGATTGGAAATCGCGCGCAAGTGGGGCGCTGACGCCAAGTTTCAGGTTAGTGTCCAGCGATTGCTGGGAATACGCGGCTTCCCGGAAGCCGCGCGCGCCCTGACCGATATTGCCGATGTGCTGATCGAGGCCATGCTCGACGTCGTCACGGACGAATTCGCGCTTCGACATGGTCGGTTCGCCGAGGGTGGATTGGCGGTGCTCGGCCTCGGCAAGCTCGGCGGTCGTCTGCTCGCGCGCGGCTCGGATCTTGACCTGGTTTTTGTTTATCAGGCGCCGGGCCCAAACGCGGTGTCCGACGGCGACAGGCCGCTAAGCCCGCCGGTCTATTATGCCCGACTGTGCCAGAGGCTGATCACCGCGCTCACGGTACAGACCGGCTCCGGACTGCTCTACGAAGTCGACATGCGCCTCAGGCCGATGGGCGCGGACGGCCCGCTGGCCACCGAGATCGCCGCTTTCGAACGCTATTACCGAGAAGACGCCTGGACCTGGGAGCTGATGGCCCTGACCCGGTCGCGGCCGGTAACCGGTCCGGATGACCTGGTGGCGCGAATCGAAATGGTCGTCGCCGACAAATTGCGGCAGCAGCGCGACCCGACGCGTCTGGCGGTCGAAGTCCGCGACATGCGCGAGCGCATGGCCAAGGAGCACCGCACCAACGACCCCTTCGCGATTAAGCACGTCCGCGGCGGGCTGGTCGACATCGAGTTCATTGTCCAATATCTGCAACTCCGCGATGCGGCGGAAAAACCCGAGGTGCTGTGCACCGGCACCCTGGACGCGCTCGCGGCTCTGGCGCGCGCAGGCTCGATCGATGCCGGGCATTCGGAATGTCTGATTTCCGCAGCCGATCTGTTTTACAACATCCAGGCCATGCGACGCCTGAGCTTGAGCGGCGATTTCGACGAGAACAGCGCGCCGGAAGGCCTCAGACGAGCCTTGTGCCGCGCTGCCGCCCTGCCCGATTTCAGGACTCTGAAAGCAACCCTGGTGGACATGCAAGCCCGTGTGCACAAGTGTTTCGTCGACCTGATCGGTTCAGCGGCGCGCGACGTAACAAGTGACGAAATCGATGACCGGAAGGAGACGAACTGATGAGCCAAAAAGTGGATGTCGGCGACAAAGCGCCCGGCTTCGACCTGCCCGCCGACGGCGACGACCAGATCGGCCTCAAAGGCCTCAAGGGCAAGACCGTGGTGCTCTATTTCTACCCCAAGGACGACACCGCCGGCTGCACCAAGGAAGCAATCGGATTTACCGAACGGATCAAGGATTTCGAAAAAGCCGGCGCGATGGTGCTCGGCGCCTCAAAGGATCCGGTGAAAAACCACGACAAGTTCATCAAGAAACATGATCTCGCCGTACGCCTGGTCTCGGACGCCGAAGGCTCGCTGTGCGAGGACTATGGCGTGTGGGTCGAGAAGAACATGTATGGCCGCAAGTATATGGGCATCGAGCGCTCGACCTTCGTGATCGACGGCAAGGGCGTGGTGCGGAACGTCTGGCGCAAGGTGAAGGTGCCGGGCCATGTCGACGAGGTGCTGGCGGCGGTCGGGGCGCTTTGACCACCCTTCCGGCGACGCTCAGCGCCGCCGCCTGCGCGGTGCTGAGTGCGGCGTCGCCCGATGAGAAAGTAGCCCTTAGCCGGACAGCAGCGCAGGCTTGGCGCGATGGTACTCTCGTTACCATCGGTTCCGGGACGCCGCCGCAACGCCCGGCGCGTCCCGACAAACCGCTCCTGCTCATGCCGCGCGACATGCCCAAGCGAAAATTTACCGGCGGCGAAAAAGGCCGCGTCGCCATGTTGCACGCCCTCGCCCACATCGAGCTCAACGCGATCGATCTCGCCTGGGACCTGATCGCTCGCTTCGGCACCGAGGCCCCAGATCGCTCTTTCTTCGACGATTGGGTCGGGGTGGCGGACGAGGAAACCCTGCATTTCGATTTGCTGACAAAGCGCCTGGCCGATTTTAGCGCGACCTATGGTGACCTGCCCGCCCACGACGGTCTATGGCAGGCGGCGGAAGCGACCTCCGACGACTTGCTCGCCCGCCTCGCGGTAGTGCCCATGGTGCTCGAGGCGCGCGGCCTCGATGTGACGCCAACGATGATCGCGAAACTGGAACGCGTCGGTGATCAGGCCAGCGCACAAATCCTTGAACGCATCTACGAAGATGAAATCGGCCATGTGCGCATCGGCAATTATTGGTTTAGCACCCTTTGTCGAAGACGCGGCTTGGAAGCGTCCGAAGTTTGGCCTTCCCTTGTCCGGAGCCGTTTTACCGGAACACTGAAACCACCGTTCAATGTGGAGGCCCGCACAGCGGCCGGCATTGCGCCTCGTTGGTACGAAGCGCTTGTACCGACAAGGTAATTTTCGGCCTATTTCAGCGTGTGGAGATAGGCGGTGATCGCGGCGCGATCTTCGGGCTTGGACAGGCCACCGAACCGCTTGACCGTTCCCGGTGCGACCATGGTGACGTCCTCTAGGTAGCGGTCCATCGTGGCGTCGTCCCAGGTCGCGCCGCACTCGCGATGGCCCTTGGAATAACGAAACGACTCCTGCCAACCGGCCGACTTGCCCATGACACCGAACAGGTTGGGGCCGATCTTGTGCTTGGCGTCGGCCTCGGCGGTGTGGCAGACCTTGCAACGCGCTTTGAACAACGACTCTCCGGCCGCGACCAGGTCGTCTTGGGCGAACGCCGCGTTGTCGGGCACGACCAACACGGCCAACAGTGCAAAACCGAGCCAAGCTCCAACCTTCCGCATCATCGCCTCCGTTCTCTGACCTCAAGCCATCGCCAGCTTAATGGGCCGACGGCGGCGAGCTACGATTTAGGTTAAGCCCGAAACGCGGGCGTTCGGTATGCCGACGAGACCTTACACCTTGTAGGCGTAGGTCTTGTTCGGGTCGCGCTCGATGTCGGGCGGGAAGTTTTTGCGCTTCTCCGCGAAGTAGGCTTCGCGATGGTCGCCCTCCGACGCGCGGCCGTAGGTGATGTAAAGAATCCGCCGGCGTTCGTTGGACAGATTAGCCGCCGAGCGATGCGGCGCAAACGAGTCGAAAAATATCGCGTCGCCCGGCTCGGTCGGCACTTTTTGGAAGTCCACGCCGGCCAGTTGTTCCTCGGAAAGCGGCTTCCACAACTCGCCGATCAGGCCGCGCTTATTGTGGCCGGCGGCGATTTCGAGACAGCCATTTGCTTCGGTGGCGGGATCGATGCTGACCATCGCGGTCAATTGCAGACTGCCATAATCCAGCCAGCCCGCCTGCATGTCCTGATGCGGTTCGAACCCCTGCCCGCCCGGCATCTTGAAATTGACCTTCTCCTTGTAGAGCACCGCCGGTTCGCCGAACAAATCGCCGGCACGGCCAAGCATGTCGGGGCCATGCATCAAGCGGTTGAGCCCGGTGTGAAAGCCGTCAAAATACTCGATCCGGGACAACACGCGGCGTTCGGGCTCGGATACGCTGTCCTCGTAATAGGCCATGGTCTTGCCGGGCTCTTCCGGAAACGCTTCAAGCTCGTCGACCCAACCAATCAGTTCAGATAAGCGCCCGTCGGAAACCAGGCCGCGGACAACCACGAATCCCAGATCGCGAAACTGTTCGATCTCGGCGTCAGAAAACAGATTCGGGGCAGTTGAAGCGGCGGACATGGCCGATTTTCCTTGGTTTGTTGTTGGCAACACGGCGGCCTCGGACAGACCTAGCGAATAGCCGCGATACAGCGCAAGCCGTTTTCGCATCCGCCTTTGTAAAGCGGGTGTCACGGCGATGTTAACAGCCGTGCATTGCGCGGAATCAATAGATATCTGGTATCGTTCAACATTCGTGGGGGGAAAGCGCAATGGAGGCGCACGAATATGACCAAAACCATCACACGGGTCGCCTGTGGATCTTTGATTCTAGCGACCGTCGCAGCCACGGCAAATGCGATGCCGCTGCAATTCCGCGAGACCGAACCGGCCGTCGGCGCGCGGCAGTCCAACACTTATCACGGCCCAGGATCCGGCGCCCGCGGCCAGGGTCAGAATGTCGCGACCGAGTCGGGTATATCGTCGGATTCCTCGGCACCCGGCAACGTGCCTGCCTGGAAAGTCGACCAGGAGGTCATGCAGGTCCGCGAGGGCAGCACCGAGTTCATCATCAGAATCGAAAATATCGCGCAATATGACTCGATGGTGTTTTCCGACGGCAGCTCGCAAGCCGCTGGCATGTCGCACGGCGTATACGCGATTCATCCGGAAGGCTGGCCGGTTTACGAACCCGGCGAAGAGACCATGTCCGCCACCGGCCTCGAGGCTTTGGCCGAGGACGGCAACGTGCGGCCGATGCAATCTTTCCTGGAAACCCACCCGGACGTTCTTGAGTCGGGCATATTCTACAAACCGGTCGGCTGGGAGACCGATGGCGAGCTTTGGCCAGGCGATGTTTATGAAGTCCGGTTCAGCGCCGATCCCGGCGACAAGCTTTCGCTGGCGACCATGTTGATGCAGTCGAACGATCTGATTTACGGCCCGAAGGACGGGCGTCTAGAGCTGTTCGATTCCAATGGCCGGCCAGTGCGCGGCGACATCTCGGCGATGTTCGACCTGTACGACGCCGGCACCGAGGCCAACGAGGACCCAAAGTTCGGACCCAATGTGGGCCTCAATCAGAAAGGCCTGAATACCGGCTTGCCCGAGTCAGAGCCGGTGCGGCTGGTGGATGACGGCTTCGCCTATCCGTCGGCGCCCCAGGTGCTGCGCATCACAATTGAGCCGGCGGGCTAGCCGAACGGTTTTTCAGGGGCAGTCACCAAAGACCGGGCGCGGACTAACCGCACTTTTGTTGTCCACCGGGTCGTTGGCGACTGTCCCACTGAGCGAAACGACCTTCTCCGCACCAAGACCCAACGCGTTGACGTCGGCTGACTGAGGTCGCGGTCGACCAGCGTGCTTTTAGGGGATTTCGATCTGTGGCGTGGCGGTGAGCACAACCACCCCGTCCCGCAGCAACTCGAACTGTCCACGGTAGATTCCCGACGGCCAGCTTTGTGCGGGCGCTCGGCGTCCGATGAACTGCATCCACTGGGCCTTGCTCTTCTCTGCGGGTGCGGTGGTTGTCTCGGCCACAATCGCATCGTTCGGATCGAAGATGTGGAACCGCTGCTGGTCCCCGGGCTGAAGTCCGAAAAAGCGGACGTACATAATCAAATTGGTGTTCGATCCAGGACTGTGCTGCCGAACTTCTCCGGTCTCGATGTTGCGCAACGTCGGAGAGACGGAGGTGAACCCCGCATTGACCACACCGCTAGGTCGGTACGCGAGCACGCCTTGCGCCGCCGCGCTCCACAAAGGGTGTGCGTCGCCGCCACAAGACACGGACGGCTCCTGGCCTACATACGGATCGACCACACGGCCTTGGTACCGGACGGCGAGATGGAGATGCGGAAATTCGGCCTTTCCGGACATGCCCACGGAAGCGATCGGTTCGCCAACCTCCACCCTTTGGCCCGGCTTGACAGTGACGCTTCCGTTGCGGAGATGACAGGACTGTGTTTCCCAGCCGCCCCCGTGGTCGATGACAATGCCGTTTCCGCACTCCGCGCCCTCGATTTGCGCTTCGCCGATTTCGTCGGGAAAGCCGTCCTGTACAGCGTCACGGACGCGGAGGACGGTCCCGGACGCAGCGGCCAGCACGGACACGCCCTTGGCCGCTTCCAATAGATCGGGAACGCGAAAATCGACGCCTTTGTGGTCGTTGTACGTAAGCGCACCGCAGGTGAAATCCTGGGCGCCGGGCCCCGGATCAATATCAACGTAGTTCTGGACGAAACAGGTTGCTCCGGGAGAACAATCGACCGGGAGTTCTAAACTAAATTCGTCAGCCGCCCTGGCGTGGGTTGATAGCGACGACGCGCCGGCCGCGAGTAACCCGCAGACAACGAAAATGAACCCGACGGAACGAAACGACAAACCGGATTGCCGCGAAACCAGCATCAGGCCGGTGCGATGGATTTGATCTTGGCGCGCCGCTGGCCGGAGCGCTGGGCGATTTCGTTGTCCTGATCCTCGATTGCGGTGCGGGCCAGGTCCTCGAGCGAGGTGCCAAAAGACTGGTCGAGCAGGTCGTTCGACACTCGGCGGTTCGAGGTCACCATGCCGTCTTCATAGGTTACGTTGAACGCCATAAAAGCGGCGCGCTTGGCCGCGAATTTCTTGCGAGCCATAGCTCGGCCTCCATAATTTGGGGGGACAGGGCTCCTAGCCTAGATCCTGAAGCCTTACGCGATCATCCCAGTCAATTGGGTGAATACCATCAAGTTTTCCACAATTCCGCCTATTTTTCGCCGACCATGACGTAGCGAGTCGGCATCGGTTGGTCGACGGCACGCGCGTTGGCGAACCCGGCGTCACGCAGAAGATCGCCAAGCTGGCTCATGGTGATCATGCCGCAACCGACGATCGCTTCGTGGATTTGCACCCCGGCGAGCACTTGGTAGACCGGCGAGGATCGATAGTCGGGCATCGAATCCGGATACGGCAATTCGGAGATCACCACCGTACCTCCCGGTTTGAGCGCCCGATGAACCCGAGACAGCACGTTGCGCCATTCCGGCTCGTCGCCGGTTTCGTGCAAGGTGATGTTCATGGTTACGACGTCCCAGGCGTCCTGTTCCTCGAGTTTGTTGGCATCGGCCTGGCGCATCTCCACGCGGTCGGCCAGCCCGGCTTCCGCGAGGGTGCGCTGCATCAGTTCAACGCTGGGGGCGTCAAATTCCAGCCCGATCACGCTGGCGTTCGGAAATCGTTTCGCATAGTGGCTGACCGCAAAGCCGCCGCCGGCGCCGATGTCGACGATGGTCCCGCCGCCTTGTAATCGCTCGATGGCGTTTGGCGATTGGCTGAGCGCGTGCTCGGTAATCATCACCGGGTCGGGCTTCGACGTATTTTTCAAGGCTTCGAGCAGCCACGGGTCGTGATAGCTCCGGAGCCACGTGGCGCCGCTCTTGAGATGGCTTGGATAGGCCTTGAAATCTTCGTACAGCGCGGCAAAAAACTGCATGCGCCCGCCGATAAACAGCGGATCATCGCTGTCGAGCAGCAATTGCTTCATGTGCGGCGCCATCCGGTAGGTGCCGTCGTCCGACCAGTCGATCAGCTGGAACGCATAGGCCGCGCGCATCCAGACACCGGTGTAGCGTTCGTCGAATTCGAGCTTTTTCGCCAATGCCTCGGCGGTTATGCCGGCTTCGCCCGCCGCCTCGATCGCCTCGAACAGGCCCGCTTTGAGGCCAATATCAACGATCCACACCGCCTCGCTGCCAAGGACCGCGCCAAACAGGTTTTGATAGGCCGCTTGTTTATCGTTTTTGCTCATAATCTTTTGGTCCTGGGGCGGTCACTCTGGCGCCGGATCTCGATGACTACCAACTTGGGCCGCCAACGCCGCGCTGATGAACGCATCAATATCGCCATCAAGCACCGCCGAGGTGTTGCTGGTTTCGACGTTGGTGCGCAGGTCTTTGACCATTTGATAGGGCTGCAACACATAGGAGCGTATCTGATGGCCCCAACCGATATCGGACTTGTCCGCCTCGGCGGCTTCCTGTTCCTCGCGCCGCTTCTGCAACTCCAGTTCGTATAGTCGCGCGCGCAGCATGTTCATGGCGGCCGCGCGGTTCTTGTGCTGCGATCGTTCGTTCTGGCACTGCACGACAATGCCGGTCGGCTCATGCGTGATACGGATTGCGGAATCGGTCTTATTGACGTGCTGGCCGCCGGCGCCCGATGCGCGATAGGTGTCGACGCGCAAATCCTTGTCGACGATCTCGACATCGATCGACTCGTCGACCACCGGATAAACCCAAACGCTGGCGAAGCTGGTGTGGCGGCGGGCCGAGGAATCGAACGGCGAAATACGCACCAACCGATGCACGCCGCTTTCGGTTCTCAGCCAACCATAGGCGTTCTCGCCCTTGACCTGGAACGTCACGCTTTTGATACCGGCTTCCTCGCCGGCGCTTTCCTCGATGTATTCGACCTTGTGGCCGTGCGCCTCCGCCCATCGCGTGTACATGCGGAGCAACATTTCGGTCCAGTCCTGGCTTTCGGTGCCGCCGGCGCCGGCGTTGATTTCGACAAAGCAGTCATTGCCGTCGGCTTCGCCTGAAAGCAGAGTCTCAAGCTCAATGCGCGCCGAGCGTTTATGCAGCCCGCGCAGGCTTTCAGCGGCCTCGTCGATTAGAGCGTCGTCACCCTCGGCCTCGGCAAGCTCAATCAGTTCCCGGTTGTCGGCGAATTCCTGAACGATCTCGTCGTAGCCTTGCAGCGCGCGCTCCAACCGGTTGCGTTCGCGCATGACTTTCTGGGCCGCCAGCGGATCGTTCCATAGAGACGAATCCTCGGCGCGGGCGTTGAGCCTATTTAGGTCTTCTCGAGCGGCATCCGGGTCAAAGATGCCTCCTCAGCAGCGTCAACGATTTTTCTATGTCGTCGACAACCGCCTGCAGTTCGGCGCGCATGATTTTCGGTATCCAGCTGGTCTGAACGCAAGAGCGCCGGCCGACCGGGCGGGCGCGCGCAGACAATATCGTCAGTAAAGCCCGCTGTCGAACGTCACGGAGACGCCCTCCGCGCCCACCGGAGCAGGCTCGCCGGGCGAGACAACATGGCTGGCCGGCCTGGTGCTGGTCGGCTCGGTGCCGGGCTTGAACGCCTCAACGAGAATTTTCTCGCTGCCACCGGATGGCAGCGCGCCGGTCTGGGAGTCGATCCGCACCATGCGGACCCCTGGCGGGATGCGAAACGGCACCGGCGGCTGATCGGCCAGCGCCTCAGCCATGAAGGCCTTGAAAATCGGCGCCGCGACGTTGGAGCCGGTCTGCTTCCGCCCAAGCGTGCGCGGATTGTCGAAGCCAACAAAAACGCCGACCACCAGATCCGGCGAGAAGCCCATGAACCAAGTGTCCAGGCTGCTGTTGGTGGTGCCGGTTTTGCCGGCCAGCGGGCGGTTGAGACTGGCGATCCGGCGCCCAGTCCCTCGGTCGACAACGCCCTTGAGGATCCAGGTGGTCTGGAACGCGGTAGCCGGGTCGGTGACTTGCTCGCGCGCATCCGGCAACGCTGGCGGGGCGTAAGTCGGCGCCTGGGCCCCATTGCACCAATCGCATGGCCGTTCGTCGCGCCGGTAAATGGTCTTACCGAACCGGTCTTGGATGCGCTCGATAAACGCCGGCTCGATCCGCCGACCGCCATTCACCACCATGCCGTAGGCGGCGCTCAAATTCGCGAGCGTAGTTTCCCCCGCGCCGAGGGACATAGACAGTACTTCCGGGAAATCGCCGATGCCGAACCTGCGCGCCATCTCGGCGACGCGCGTCATGCCAATCTGATTGGCGAGGCGAACGGTCATCAAATTGCGCGATTTCTCGACCCCGAGCCGCAAGGTTGAAGGCCCGTAAAATTTGTCGCTGTAATTTTTCGGCTTCCATTTCGGCAGGTTCGGCCCTTGGTCAATCACGATCGGCGCATCAAGGATCAGGTCAGCCGGCGAGAATCCGTTCTCGAGTGCGGTCAGGTAAATGAACGGCTTGAACGCGGAGCCGGGCTGACGCAGCGCTTGGGTCGCGCGATTGAACTGGCTCTCGCGGAAACTCCAACCGCCGGCCATGGCGAGCACACGACCGGTATGCGGATCAAGCGCCATAACCGCGCCTTCGACATCAGGAATCTGCCGCAACGCGAACACTCCGGGGGCCCCGTTCACTGTTGCGGGCGCCTCATCGGCTATCTCAGCGGTGTCCTCACCAGGCGTGTCGGTTTCCGGCTGTTCTTCGGTAGTCGGCTCCGGATTCAAGCGTTCGACCAGCACCACATCGCCTGGTTCGAGCACTTGGTCGGCGCGTTCCGGTTCGGCCCCGAATCGTTGCCCTTCGAGCCACGGCCGCGCCCATTTGATCTCTTCAAAGGGGATGGTGCCGGCGGCACCGTCATCAAGCCCAATTTCCGCTTCCGACCGGCCGACGCGAAATACCAGCGCCATTTGCCAGGCGCCGGCACCCCGCGGCCGCGGAACCGCATTCAATTTCGCCATCCAGCCATTGCCGACCATGGCGGGGTCGGCCAAATCGAGCTGCTGCAAAGGACCGCGCCAGCCGTGCCGCCGGTCGTACGCCATCAAGCCGTCACGCAACACGCGTTGCGCGATTTCCTGATATTTCGGATCCATGGTGGTGCGCACCGACAGGCCACCCTGGTACAGCACCTCTTCGCCGTATCGTCGCTCCAGCGCGCGCCGAACTTCCTCGGCAAAAAAAGGTGCATCGGCGCTCCGGTTCGGATCTCTGGGCAGCATTTCCACCGCCCCATCCATGGCTTCGGTCGCTTGTTCAGGCGTGACGTAACCATCGGCCAGCATGCGACCGACCACATAGTCGCGCCGATCGCGCGCGGCCTCCCTATTCCGGCGTGGATGATAGTTATTCGGCGCCTTTGGCAGGCTTGCCAGGAACGCCATTTCGGCGATCGTCAATTCGTGGAGCGATTTGTCGAAATAGTTGATCGCCGCAGCGGCGACCCCATACGCCCGTTGCCCGAGAAAAATCTCGTTAAGGTAGAGTTCGAGAATTCGGTCCTTGCCCAGCGCCCTCTCGAGCCGCAGCGCGAGCAGCGCCTCCCGAATCTTCCGCTCCCATTTTACCTCGTTGGTGAGCAGGAAGTTCTTGGCCACCTGTTGCGTGATCGTCGAAGCGCCGATCAATCGTCGGTCACTACCGATATTGAGAACGTTCTGGACCATCGCCCGGGCGATGCCCATCGGGTCAACGCCGGGATGCTCATAAAACCTCTGGTCCTCGGCCGCGACAAATGCCTGGGTGAGCAATTCCGGCATCGCCGAGACAGGCACGAAAACCCGGCGCTCGGCGGCGAACTCCGCCAACAGCCGTCCGTCGCCAGCGTGAACCCTGGTCAGGGTCGGCGGATAGTAGTCCTCAAGTTGCTCATACGGCGGCAGGCCCTGGCTGTAATAGTGGGCGCCCCAGAGCGCCACCACAACGCCCGCAAGCAATAGCACTACGCCGAGCGAAAACAGCGTCGCAAGCCACCGGAAAATGCCCAAGTCTGTTCGCCTTTCGCGCTTTTATGGCCGCGCCGCCAGCCCGCTCCCCGGGTCTGACTCAAGATGGCGGGTTAATCCGTGTCAAGCGAGTTCTATTAGCCAAATATGGCCGGTTTGTGGCTCGGTGACGGCGCCGGCGCCGCAAATCCTTGAAATTATTGGTTTTGCACGGTTCGGGTCGCGAAATGCTTGTTCACGGCCGTAACGATCGCCTTGATGATTGGCCTTCGCCCTTCGGCCTTAAGCAGCATCGCCTCGTCCTTGCGGTTCGACAAGAAACCCAGCTCGATCAGGACCGATGGCACATCGGGCGCTTTGAGCACCGCGAAACCGGCCTGGCGATGCGGACGGTTGAGCGACTGCACGCCGTTCTGACGGAAGCCGTCGACCATTCGGTCGGCGATCTCGACCGACGTATTGTTTGTTTCGCGCTGGCTCAGATCGAGCAGGATGGTGTGAACGTCGGACGAATAATCGCCAAGGTTGAGGCCGGCGATCAAATCTGCCTTGTTCTCTTTGGCCGCCAATGCCGCCGCTTCGGCATCCGACGCGGTTTTCGACAAAGAGTAAACGTGGCTGCCCCGGACGCTCTTGTTGGCGATCGAATCGGCATGCAGCGAGAGAAACAATTCGGCTCCCGCGCTCCGCGCGACAGCGACGCGCTTGCGCAGCGGCAGGAACGCATCGGTCTCCCGGGTCAACACCACATGATATCGACCGGTGGCGCGCAAATCCTCGGCAAGCTGCAGCGCCGCCGCTAAGGTGATGCGTTTTTCATAAATCCCAGTGGTTCCGACGGCGCCCGGATCGACGCCGCCGTGCCCGGCGTCTATGGCCACGACACGTTTGCCATCGCGACGCATTGGAACCGTCGCCGCCGGCGTTTCTATGACTGGCGCTGGGACCGGCTGTCGCGGCCGGGTCAGGTGCGCTTGCTCGACGAATGCGGCCTCGGTGGTCGGCGCAAGATCAAGGACGAATCGGTGCTTAAACCCGTCCATCGGCTCCATGGTGAAAGCCCTGATGACATTTGACGGCCCCGCGAGGTCGAGAACCATTCGCGAATTGCCGGGTTTGAACAGCCCATACCGAATCGCCCCTATGACACCAACCGGCAACTCGCCCAGGGGGTCGGCCGCTAATTCAAAGTCCAGTTCAGGAAAATCCACCACCAGACGCCGCGGCTCGACCAGGGTGAAATAGGAGAATTCCACCGGCCCATCGATCTCCAGCACCAGCCGGGTGCGGCCCGGATGGTCACCGGCACGCGCCGCGGTAACGGTGGCCTCTGACTGCGCGGCGCCACTGGTCGGCGCGACCAAGATTGCCAGAAAACCCGCGGCAGCCAGCCAAAAAAGCCCGCGAACAACGGCGGGGAGAGAGCGTTTGGAGCTCAAAGTAACGCGTCCACGTCCACCGTGCCTCACTGCTGTACGACGAAACAACACTGCATTTGTTGAGTTATGATCGGGCATCCCAATATAGAAGTGCCAGAAAGAGGTTAATTGTCGGTTTTCGATAAGATCAAAACCTTACTGCGATTCGGTCATTGTCGCCCGAGGCTGCGGTGCTTTATGATTGCGACTTCACTGCCTGGCATCGACGCCGCGCCTACCGCGCTTGGGATCGTATCGCCGGCAAGGACACAAGCCCGGGATTTGCAAGTTTTGATGGCCCGCGGTTTGTGTGTATCTAAGAGATAGGGTCCGGACGTTGCGCTGCGGAAATGTAATCGCGCGTCATCCGGGCAAGGAGAGTTCAGTTTGGCGTTACCGAGCCCGCGACAACAGTCCTTGGCACCACGCCGAGGCGTCGCTGTGTTTTCCCGTTGCCGCGCGATTGTTGCGCGGCCCACGCGGGGGAATGGCGCGGTCGACACAATCGCCAAGAAACCAGTACGCGCACGGCCAAGCCGTTTGACGCGACATCGCGCCGCGCAGCCGCGCGCGCCAAGGATACAGGATACATGGCAAAGAGAATGCTCATCGACGCGACCCATGCGGAAGAGACCCGTGTGGTGGTCGTTGACGGCACGAAACTCGACGAATTCGATTTCGAGACGTCGACGAAGAAACAACTCAAGGGCAATATTTACCTTGCGAAGGTAACACGGGTAGAGCCATCGCTACAGGCGGCGTTTGTCGACTATGGCGGCAATCGACACGGCTTCCTCGCCTTCAATGAAATTCACCCGGACTACTATCAAATTCCGGTCTCCGATCGCGAGGCGTTGCTAAGGCAACAAAAGCAGGAGGCGGCGGAGGCCGAGGCTAGAGACGAGCCTCGCGACACGGAGGCGCCCGAACAAGCCCCAGAAAAACCCGCCGCTGCCAACGGCGAATCAGCCGACCAAGTAAGCGAATCGGTTGAGACGGTCAGCGGCGTGGAAGAGGAAGAGATCTCCCGCCGACCGAGAGTGTTGCAACGCTATCGAATTCAAGAGGTGATCAAGCGGCGTCAGATTCTGCTGGTCCAGGTGACCAAGGAGGAACGCGGCAACAAGGGCGCCGCGTTGACCAGCTATATCTCGCTGGCTGGGCGCTATTGCGTGCTGATGCCCAACACCACGCGCGGTGGCGGCATTAGCCGCAAAATCCAATCAGGCGAGGCGCGCAAGCGCTTGCGCTCGGTTGTGAATTCACTGTCGGTTCCCGACGGAATGGCGGTGATTCTGCGAACCGCCGGCCAAGAGCGCAAAAAGGCCGAGATCAAACGCGATTTCGATTACCTGCGGCGCCTGTGGGATGAAATTCGACAGACCACGCTTGAATCGACGGCACCAGCGTTGATCCATGAAGAAGCTAATTTGATCAAGCGGTCGATCCGCGACCTGTACAGCGCGAACCTTGAAGAAGTTTTGGTCGACGGCGACGAAGGCTACAAGGTGGCCAAGAGCTTCATGCGCACCTTGATGCCGAGCCACGCCAAGCGGGTTCAGCCGTATCGCGACCATTTGCCGCTGTTTACGCGCTATCAGGTCGACAGCCAGCTCGACACCATGCACAGCGCAACCATGCAGCTGCGCTCGGGCGGCTACATTGTGATCAATCCGACCGAGGCTTTGGTTGCGATCGACGTCAATTCGGGGCGCGCGACCAAGGAACGTAATATCGAGGAAACCGCGACCGCGACCAATCTGGAAGCGGCCGACGAAATCGCCCGCCAACTACGACTTCGCGACCTGGCCGGGCTGATCGTCATCGATTTCATCGATATGGAGGATAATCGCAACATTCGGCAAATCGAGCGCCGCCTTAAGGAGGCAGTGCAGTCGGATCGCGCACGGATCCAGATGGGCCGTATTTCCAGCTTCGGGCTGCTTGAGCTATCGCGGCAAAGATTGCGCCCGAGTTTGCTCGAAGTCAGTTCGCACGACTGCCCCTATTGCGCCGGCTCCGGCAAGGTCCGTTCGGTCGAGTCGGCTGCGCTGCATGCGTTGCGGGCAATCGAGGACGAAGGCGTTAGGGGCCGTGCGGCGATCGTGTCGGCCACCATGCCGAGCGCGGTGGCGCTGTACCTGATCAACCACAAGCGCGAGGCGCTGAGCGCGATCGAGACCCAATACGATTTCCGCGCGCAGATCATCACCGACGACAGCCCGGCGCCCCCCGAATGCCGGACCGACATCGTCGAAGCGCGCGCCGCCGGCGCCGCCGCGCGCAGAGCGGCCGAGGTCGAGGTGGCGCTTGCCAGCGTCGAGGAAGCGGAAGAACCGAGAAGGCGTCGCTCGCGACGCCGCAAGCGGCCGGACGAGCAGGATGCCGTCGCCGAAGCCAGCGGCGATACCGACGCCGAGGCCGAAGCGACACCGGTCAGTGCCGAAGAAGATGGCGGCGATGGCGAGACGGCGAATGGCGAGAAGACGCGCCGGCGGCGGCGTGGCCGGCGCGGCGGCCGCAAGCGCAGTCGGGCAAGATTGGCTCAGGGCGAAGAAGCCCTGGCGCCCGGCGAAGGCGAGCAGCCTGAGCTTGATGGTTCCGTGATAAACGGCGCGCCGGAGGCTGTGCCGGTCGCGGCGGCGTCGGAGGCCGACGCCGGTGAAGCCGGCATCGTCAAACCCAAACGCCGACGCCGTACACGCAAAACGCAGGCATCGTCGGTCGCGGCCAATGATACCGCCGCACCAAGTGCAGAAACGCGTGGCGGGGACGGGCCCGAGAGCCCGGGCGCCGTCGCCGAGTCCGCACCGGAACAGACCAAGGAAACCGAAGATTCAGCCGACGCGAAGCCACGTCGCCCGCGCCGTCGACGGTCCAGTGGCGCGCGGAAAGCCGCCGCAGAAATCGAGCCGACGTCGCAAAGCGAGCTGGCTCCGGTAGAGGCGCAACCGTCGGACGAGGTGCCCAGTCCCAGTCCAGTTCGGGGCAATGGAGACGGTGATGACGCGGCGGATGGCGGAGAGCAACCCACCGCTTACGGTGGCGCCGAGATTGTCGAGTCCGAAGGCACGGACCCTGGCCGCCGACGCGGCTGGTGGCAGCGTATTACCGGCGCTTAACCGGCAGGCGCATGGGTCAACCGCGCCAGGCGATGATCCGCTCGGCGGCTTCAGCCACCTCGGGCTCTGGCCCGGCGAACGAGAAACGCATGTAACGATTTCCACGCTTGGGATCGAAGTCGATCCCTGGCGTGGCGGCGACGCCGATCTCGTTGAGCATACGCGCGCAAAAATCCTGCGAGTCATCGGCGAGCCGCGATACATCGGCATAGATGTAAAAAGCGCCATCCGCTGGCGCCAGGCGGTCAAAGCCGCCTGCCGCCAGGCCGTCTAGCAGAACCGCACGATTGCAGGCATATGCCGCGACATAGCCGTCTAATTCCGATTGGCAATCAAACGCCGCAAGGGCGGCGTGTTGCGGCAATGTCGGCGGCGAGATGAACAGGTTCTGCGCCAATCGATCGACCGCACCGAGCAAATCCTCAGGCGCTACCATCCAGCCAAGCCGCCATCCAGTCATCGCGAAATATTTCGAGAAGCTGTTTGCCACCACGCAGCTCTCGCTGTGCGCGAGGGCCGATTCAGCGGCCGCCCCGTAGGAAATGCCGTGATAAATCTCGTCCGAAATCAAGCGCACGCCGTTGGCGTGGCACCAAGCCGCCAACGCTTTGACCTCAGCGCCGGGCAACATGCTGCCCGTTGGGTTGGACGGGCTGGCAACGATCACCCCGTCGATCGGTCCCGCGCCTTCCAACAACGCGACACTGGGTTGGAACCGCTGCTCTGGCCCGGCGGCGATCGTCACCACCTCGATATCGAGCGCGGCAAGTATGTTTCGGTACGCCGGGTAGCAAGGTTCGACCAGCGCGACCCGATCGCCAACGTCGAAAGCCGCGAGAAACGCAAGCATGAACGCTCCGGACGCACCGGTGGTTACGACAACGCGCTCCGGCTCGACGACAAGCCCGTAACGCTCGTTATAGAACGCCGCGATCCGTTGCCTGAGAGCCGGAATGCCAAGCGCCTCGGTATAGCCAAGCCGGGTGGTAGCCAATGCCCGCCGGGCCGCCTCCATCACCGGTTCCGGCGCGCCGGCGGCGGGCTCACCGACCTCCAGGTGCAAGACCCGCTCCCCGGCCGCGGCGCGCGCGTTCGCCGCGCGCATGACCTCCATGGCGTAGAATGGCGCGACATTGCCGCGCGCTCCGGTTTTCAGCGTCATATGGGGTCCAATTTCCTCCGCTTTAGCCCTGCTCCAGGTTTCGTGCATTGACCGCGACGGCGTGGGTTCCTAGCTTTGGAAGCAGAACTTGTGGTCTCACCCTGACCACTAGGAGGACAATCCATGGCGACGCGCGTAATCCGATTGCTCATGGTGGCGACTCTGGTGTGCTGGGAAATTGGCGCATCGACCGCTCGGGCCCAAGGCCTGCCGCTAATTCGCGACTCTGAAATCGAAGATACCATCCGCTCCTGGGCCGATCCACTGTTCCAGGCTGCGCGGCTCGACCCGAGCTCGGTGCGCTTGCTGATCGTCAACGATAATTCCTTGAACGCGTTTGTCGCGGGCGGCCAAAATCTGTTTATTAATAGTGGTTTACTCGTCTCAGCGGATACGCCAGGTCAGATAATCGGCGTGCTTGCGCACGAAACCGGTCACATTTCCGGCGGGCATCTGGCACGAAGTGGCGACGCTTTGCGCGACGCGCAGAACGCGGGTCTGTTCGCGACCCTACTGGGTATTGGTCTGATCGCGCTCGGCGCCGCCTCTGGCGCTGGCGGGGCTGGTGAGGCCGGCACCGCGGTTATCGTCGGCGGCCAGTCGGCAGGTCTGCGCAACTTTTTGGCCTACACCCGCAGTCAGGAACGGTCCGCCGATCAGGCGGCGGTCGATCTGCTGGACCGCACGCAACAATCCTCCGAGGGCATGCTCCGTTTCATGGAGAAGCTCTCGGATCAGGAGCTTTTGGCGAGCTCTCGTCAGGACCCCTACATTCGTAGCCATCCGCTTACCCGTGACCGTATCGAGTTCATCTCCGAACACGCGCGGAGTTCTCCGTATTCGGATACGCCAGACCGGCCCGAGGATATTGAGCGGCACGAGCGCATGCGAGCCAAGCTCATCGGGTTTCTCGAGCGCCCGGCACGCGTGCTGCGCACATTCTATCCGACCACCGATCAGAGCATGCCGGCGCGCTATGGCCGGGCGGTTGCGTATTTGAGGCTCTCCGACGCCGACAAAGCGGTCGCCGAAATGGACAGTCTGATCGCGGAGCGGCCGAACGACCCATATTTTTATGAGCTCAAAGGCCAAATTTTGTACGAGCTCGGACGTATCCGGGAGTCGGTGCCGATGTATCAAAAGGCGGTCGAGCTCAAGCCGGATGATCCGCTGATACTGACCGGCCTCGGCGCGGCGTTGCTGGAGACCGGCGACCCGGCCCTTGTCGACCCTGCGATCGAGGCACTGGAGAACGCGCGGCGGTTCGACGTCGAAAACCCCAGCACCTGGAGGCTGCTCGCCACCGGATTCCACGCCCGCGGTGATGACGGCCCAGCCGCGCTATCGTCGGCGGAATATGCCCTGCTCATTGGGCGGGCGCAGGACGCGCGACTTCATGTCGGCCGCGCCGAACGCATTTATGATGAAGGCACGCCAGGCTGGCTCAGGGCACAGGACATTAAGCTTCAAGCCGAACAACTGTTCGAAATGCAAAAAAAGGCTGGGCGCTGAGCCCAGTCGGGCCGCACTTCAGTCACAATTTCGTGCACCATGGGGGGGTGGACGTGCAAAGAGGCTTGTTAACGTAAGCGTTTCCGACCATTTTTGGACAGGTGTCCGAAGGATCGTCGGTTTTCGGATCGGCGCTTTTCGTGACTTGATTCATTTCGGTACTGAAAGGTGCACCATGCCGACGACACTTGGGCCGCAGAAAAGCGGCAAAAATAGTTTCGGAAAATCCGCCATTGGACTTGGAGCCGTGGTTGCGTTGGTGGCTGCCATTGGCCTATCGACGCCCACCACCGTGACCGCCGAGGAAGGCCTGAGCGAAGCGCAAGAAGCGGCGATCGAGGGCCTGATCCAGAAATATATCCAGGAACACCCGGACGAAATCCTCGAAGCGGTGAGAGCCTATACTGAGCGTCAGAAGGCGATGGCGAGCGCCTCGGCCGAAGCAAATCTGACAGAGCTCAGAGAGCAAATTCTATTCGATCCGAGGGCGCCGGTTGCCGGGAATCCGGACGGCGACGTCACGGTGGTCGAGTTTTTCGACTATCGCTGCGGCTACTGCAAGAAGTCGCTCGATATGGTGATGGCCATGATCGAAGAGGATCCGAACCTGCGTGTCGTGTTCAAGGAATTTCCGATTCTCAGCCCACAGTCCCGGCGTGCCTCTCTGGCAGCCTTGGCGTCCAGGGAGCAAGGCAAATACTTGGAATTTCACTATGCGCTGATGTCCTCGCGGGGGTCGTTTGACGACCAGCAAATCATGGATATCGCGGCCGAGGTGGGCCTGGATGTCGCGAAACTCCAGAAAGACATGGAGGCGCCCGAAATCACAGCCTATCTTGATTCCGTACAGGACTTGGCGCGGGCGTTGGATATAGGCGGAACACCCACGTTCGTCGTGGAGAACAAGATTGTCCGTGGCGCGGTCGATGCGGAGACGCTTCGCCAGGCGATTGCGGACAAGAGGGAAAGCTAATCGAGAGGGGCTAACGGGTGGTGTGGAATGCGCGGGCTGAAGCAGTTGGACGATATGCAGAGCGTTTCGAACAAATGACACGGGCCGGATCGGTTGATGGCACCGGAAGTCGTCGGATGAAGGTCCTGACGGTCCTTGCGATCGCCTTGTTCGCGGCCAGTTGCAGTTCGGGACCGCTGCGCTCAAGCCAATTCGGTTTCGGTAGCCAGTCGTTTGACGAAACGGTTGAAACGCATCCGGAGTTGGACGCCGTGTTGGACGCCTTCGACTCCTCCGTTTCGCCCGCGCCCTCCGAAGACGAACGCGAACGTCAGCTTGACCTATTCGCTGAGGTATTCGGCGTAACCTACAATGACTACGTGGTTCCGGTGACCGCCACTCACATGGCCGAACTTGCCGTCGAGGGCATCGAGTCCGCGTCCGGCGAGGCCAAACTTGCGGCGCTTGCTAACGATGACACCACCCTCCAGCCACCAGCCGACGATCTACTGAGCGCGGAAAATCTTATGGCGGCCGGTCTGTCCCACATGCTGACCACGTTGGATCCGCATTCCGGCTATCTAGCACCCGACGACTATCGTGAAATGAAGCTGCGCACGCGCGGCGAATTTGGCGGAATCGGTATCGAGGTCACCATGGAGGAAGGCCTGGTCAAAGTCGTGTCGCCGATCGACGACACTCCGGGCCAGCGCGCCGGCTTGCTTGCCGGTGATTTCATTACCGAAGTCGACGGCCAGGCGATCCAGGGCAAGACGTTGTCGGAGGCGGTGCGCCTGATGCGCGGCCGCGCCGGTTCCACCGTGGAGCTTGCGATCCGCCGCGGTGACGTCGAGGAGGATTTCAAGGTCTCAATCGTGCGAGACGTGGTGCGTATCCGCGCGGTTAAGGCCAACGCCGAGGGCAATGTCGCCTATATCCGCGTCACCACCTTCAATGAACGCGCGGAAGAAGGCCTGCGGCGTGCGGTCAGGGAAATGCGTGACGAGATCGGCGACTCGATGGTCGGTCTGGTGCTCGATCTGCGCAACAACCCAGGCGGCTTGCTGGACCAGGCACTCGGTGTCTCCGACGCGTTTCTGTCTGGCGGCGAGATTGTTTCAACGCGCACGCGCGACGACGGCGTGGTGCGGCGTTATTCGGCGGTGCGCGGCGATATTGCCAACGGGCTTCCGATCATCGTGTTGATCAATGGCGGCTCGGCCTCGGCGGCAGAGATCGTGTCCGGAGCCTTGCAGGATCACGACCGCGCCACGGTGTTGGGCACGCGGTCGTTCGGTAAGGGTTCGGTGCAGACCATTATGCCGGTATCAGGCGGCGGCGCGGTGCGACTGACGACGGCGCGCTATTACACGCCGTCGGGCCGCTCGATCCAGCTTACCGGCATCATGCCCGACATCATCGCGGAGATCGAAGAAGAAGGCCGCACCCGCGAGGCCGACCTGGAGCACGCTTTGGCGGCCGAAGATGTCGCCGACACGAGCGTCACGCGGAATATGAGCGAACTGTGCCCGCACGTGGCCGAGGAAGAAGACCAAATGCTGGCCTGTGCCGTCGATATGATCGAGGCACACCAGACATTGGCCGCAAGCCCAGCCGAATAAAGTTTCGACCGCGGCAAACCGCCTGAGTGAAGGCTGACACTTTTCCCGAGAAGCATCAGGCTGTCTGGCTGCCACGGCGTCATATTGAATTGATCACCGGACCGATAGCTACCGACTGATCTGGCACTATCGATGATAGTGCCAAATTGAAGTCCGGTTTTGGGGTCACTTATCCCGTACTTCCTGCACGGCTCGATAGGGGACTTTTAGCCGGATTCAGACGTTAGCGCGCGCGGCTCCACGCGCTCATCGTGTTATGCGTCGCCGCCAGTTTGCGTAGTCTGATCGTGCCCAACTATTTGCGGCTAGGTTCACGTTGATTTGGCAAGTCTGGACCCGGCGCCGCTACGAGCCGACCGCGGCGGACGCCCTAAACATGACAAAGCTAATCAAGTTCAAAACTTAAAACCGCATTGCCTGCGAGTCGCGAAAGCAACAATTCCCCCATCGCCGAGGCAGGCGTCCAGAAACCGCCATCGACAGTGATCTTGTCCGAATCTTGGGCCAAACAGAGGGCGGATTCGACCAGCAGTCTGCTTGTGGACTCGACCCCCGGATCCCCGTCCCCTTTGACCCGAGCCCGCATGATGATGCCGTCACTTAGTTTCCCGATCAGGACGAGATCGTAATAGCCGTTCTCGCGGACGCTTTGACTCGGGCCCTGACCTGGTTTGGGTAATACGTACCTCTTCAACAGCCAGCGGACGGGCGACGAGGCCATGGCCAGCATAAAGGCGCGGGCTCCGACAGCACCGATCGTCGCCATCACCCAACCGCGCGGGCCGCCGCCGGTCTGTATTGCCTCTTCGTAGCGAAAATCCTTGCCATAAGGATAGCCAAGCAACGCGTTGCTCCGACGTACGATCTTGGTGTTTATCGGGCCCATGAAAAACGGCATGGTCCAGGCTTTCAGATCTTCATCGTGCATCACCTTGACGGCCATCATCTTTTCAGGATGGTCGGGTCCGTCGCGCTGGCCCTCGGGATTGAGACTGTAGGGGTCCAACATAAAGCGGGCTATCGAAGGATCGCGACGGCCTTCCTCGATCATGTGAACAAGGCTGGCCACGGTGCCGCCGCTGAAACCACCCCTCATCGCCATCACCCTCATCTTTATGTGCGAGCAGGGTTTTCCATGCTTCTCCCGCGCCTTGCCCTGCAGAAAGAATACGCCCATGTCGGAGGGTATCGAGTCGAAGCCGCAGGCATGCACGATGCGGGCACCAGTCCGCGCCGCCGCGACCTGATGAGCGTCGATCATATTCCGGATCCAGTGTGCTTCGCCCGTCAGGTCGCAGTAATGGGTGCCTGTGCGCACGCACGCACTCACGAGTTCAGACCCGTATTTGGCGTAGGGACCGACCGTCGAACAAACCACGGCCGTTCTTGCGGCCAACGCTTCCAACGTCGCTATGTCATGGCTGTCGCCGGTGACGACAGGAACGTGCTTCGCAGCGGAACCGAGTTCGGACCGTACCGCTTCCAGCTTGGCCTGATTGCGCCCACCAAGGGCCCACCGCAGATCAGATCCGCCGCCGAAGCGGGACACCAAATGGTGTGCCACCCGACGCCCCAAGAAACCGGTGGCGCCCCAAACGATGATATCGAATTCGTGATTACCTGCCATGACACGTCAGGAGCTCAGGCAATACAGAGCCTGTCGGACGAACTGCGACAATTCGGCATCTCTCCCTAAGGTTCAGACTCATTCAGCAAGCTCACGCGTCAGATGGGCGATCAGACTCTTCTTGCAGACGCTGTAGCTGTGGCGAGGCCGGTGATAGATCTGACCGCCTCGGCGACATGCCATCCCCAGCCGCAAGTATGAAGCCATGTGCCTCACTTGAGTTTCTGGAAGACACGCGGGTCGACAGCCGCAGCGCCGAACATGCCGCCAGCAAGGGCCCCGGCGATGCCGGGAATCATGATGTCCTGCCCCGTCAAGAACAGGCCGGGGACCGGTGTTCGGGCGTTGAGCGCGTCCGAGAGCATGCGGTGCGGCGTCGTTTCGACTCCATAGAACCCGCCCTTCTCGTGCCCGGTGAAGGCTGCGGTCGCCAGCGGTGTGCCCAGTTCGTGATAGACCATAAGGGGCTTTAATGCCGGAAACTTCTCGGCAAAGAACGTCATCATCTTGGCCGCGATCTTCTCCTTCAACGCCGACCATTCCGCCGGGCGCGAGTCGGCGCCGCCGTCGGCGAATTCGGCCACCACAGACCAGTCGGTGAAGACCATCATTTGGCCGGTGTGCCGGTTCGCGGAACCGGGATCGTGCGCGGTATCCTTCAGGGACGGGAAGGAGACGAACATCATCGGAAGCGGTTCGTCATCAGCCGCAAACCAGATGCCGTCATCGGTATCCCAGGATTCATAGAACCAGTGGTTGGCGCGAGTGGCTCCATATTTGCCGATATCTCCCTCGAAGCCGAGGAAGACCTCGAAATGGCAGATCGCCGGCTTGAAGGTGGAGATCTCGCGGCCCCAGTCCTGTCGGCGGATGTCCTCGGGCAGAAGGCGTTTCACGGTCTCGCCGGCGCCAATGGCTGACGCGACGACCGGTGCCCTGAATTCCTCGCCCGAGCTCGTACGCACACCCACGGCCTTGCCGCCCTCGATCAAGATTTCGCTGACAGGGGTTCCGGCACGGGCGCTGCCGCCTGCCGCTTCAATGACGGGAACAAGCCCCTTGGCGATGGCGGCCGCACCGCCCACGGGATAGGCGGCACCTTCGAGGTAATGGCCCATGACGGTGGCGTGAACAGCGAAACTCGCCTTTTTCGGCTTGCCGCCAAAGGTGCCCCATTGCGCCGACAGAACGGCAGCGAGTTTCGGGTCGGCGATCAGGTCGGCAATGACCTCGCCGGTGGTGCGGCCACACCAGCGCTCGATTTTTCGCTTGTTCCACCAGAAATGCGCTGACCGGAGCGGTTCGGGCATCGCTCGTTCGGCGCCGACCATGTGCCCGGTCTCCTCCGCCGACAATAGCGCCTCGAAATAGGCGTCGATTTCGGCGGCACTGTCGGGAAACCGATCTTTCAGTTCCATCTTGTAGGCCTCGGCCGGGCGGCCGACGGAAATCTCGAACCCATCCGGGAAATGCAGCGTGTCGTAAACGGTGCCCACCGAACGAAACTCGATGGTTCCGCCGCTCAGCCAATCCAGGATCCGGCCTGCAATTTGATCGTGGCCAAATGTGCCGCAGTAATGGAGGCCGACATCCCAGCTAAAGCCGTGGCGAGAGAAGGCATGCGTCAGGCCGCCGATTGTCTGTGCCTGTTCAAGAAGCAAAACCTTGTGTTCGAATCGGGCCAACGCGGTGGCGGTCGTCATGCCACCCATGCCCGACCCGACGACAATGACATCGTACGTGCTTGCTGAGGGTCTAGCCGTCATTGGAAGCCGTCCCCACCATTTTCGTGCACAACTGCAGCTTCTTTGACGCTTCGAATGCCCGTGAGCGGGCGAACGACTGCGCTAGCAATTGATCGGCACGCTGGGCGTTGTCGGGTCTTAGGATTCTGCACATGTGCCGCGTAAACCGAGGGGATGTCCCAGACCTCAGTAAAGCGGCCACCCACAATGCGCCATACGACGACCACGTCTGTTTCGACCGACCTGCCCTGCACCATCATCCGGTTCTTGTTGTGCATGACGAGCAATTCGTCGCCGACGGCGGTAACCGAAATCGGTTCAACGTCAAAGGTTCCTTCGGTGAGCGTGACCATCTTCCCAAGGAAAGTTTGCAGACCGCTCAGGCCAAAATAGTCGCCCTCGACATCCGGTAGCCCCGGATTGAAGAAATGCCAGACGAAGTCCTCTGCGAATAGTTCAGTAGCGCGGTCCAGGTGGCGGAAGTCCAGCTGCTTCAACAGAGCAATGTTCGGGTGCTCGTCGGTCATGCTCAACTCCTTGATATTCAATGCGCCGATTGCCTGCGTTTGGCTGCCACGGACGTCGTCACGCCGTGGCACCCGCCATTGGCGGAGCGCGAAGCAGGCGCAAAACCTGCCTATAAACCGCCCCGAGCCCAACCAGCAGCACGACAAGGAAAATCAGACCACCGATGAAAGGAATGGCGCTGATCAGCGCCAGCACGATCATCCCGGCGGCCAGCCACAGCATTTTGGCGAGTGTGGTCGTGGCCTCAGACGAAACACCGGCGGTCCGTCGAATTCGACTTCCGATGGCAAGAGCAACGGTCGCCAGCGCGAGTCCCGCGGCGACCGCCAACAGGGTCAGCGCGAATAGCCCGAGCGGTATGCCGATGACCGAAACGAACAGCAAGCCAGCGGCAACCGGCGTCACCACAAGCACCAAGAATCCGATCCCGAGGCTCGACCAGGTTCGCTCGCGGGCCATCGCACCGGTAGCCGCGAGCAAACCCGGTGCGACAAGTTGCACGACCGCGCCGAAGACGATCAAAGCCAAGACGAACACGACCCACGACCAGAAGCCGACTCCGTTTCGCTCAAAGTCGACTTCGTCAAACCACGCGGCGTCCAACTCGGCGATCGCGCCGCCGATCACCGCACCGTCCGCGATCTCCGGCTCCGTCCGACTGCGATAGGAGAAGTTGCCGCCGATGCGCGCCCCAGGCGCGAGAACAATGCGTTCGGCCAATATCTCTACGTTTCCGGCTACCTCTCCCGTCAGCGTGAAGTCGCCGGCCACCGCGTAAAGATCGCCGCCGATCGTGCCGTCGATATCCAGAATGCGGGTGGCCAGGCGGGCATCGTCGCCGATCGTTGCGCTATCCCGGATGTGCAGTCGGTTCGAGGCGAACGGGCAGAACGGGCAAATCGCTGCGACCAGGTCGTCGGCGACATCGGCCGCGAACTCGAGCCCGCCGCCGGCCATGATGACATCTTGCGCGGTTGACCCCTGAACCGTCAGCCCGTGGCCCGCGGCAATAATGGTTCTCGCCGACGCGCCATCGAATGTGATCTCACCGCCGGCGGCAAAGATCTCATCGCTGACCGCCGCGTTGATGTGCACTTCCTCGCCGGCGACGAATTGCTGGTCGCTATAGGTCCCGCTGAGGGTAACGGCCTCAGCCTCTGCCGACACTGCGGGCCGTGCGGCGACGTATAATAACCCGACCACGAGAACGACTGCGAAAAACACGCTGCGCCCCGACGATAGCCCTGGCCGCAAAATGGCGGGCCATGCAAGTTCCGTATTCTCCATGGCGTCGGCCTCCCATGAAACACGCAACAAACCAGGGAAGAATGATGATTGTTCCGCTGATGGGCTTTGATTCAGATCAAGACTGCGTGCGACCGGCAAGCGGGGTCTATGCGGCAACGGGAGAGGAGCGTTGGGTGCCGGATTTCAATAAGCTGCGGGGATGGCTAATCAGTGGCGCAAGAGGCTCATCATCATGGCCTTTCGGCTGGTCGGCTGGGCTTTGTGCGGGGCGTCATATCGAAGTAATCACCGGACCTATAGGCACCGACTGATCTGACACTATCGATGATAGTGCCGGATTGAAGTCCGGTTTTGCGGGCACTTATCCCGTACGTCTTGCGCAGCTCGATAGGGGACTTTTAGCCACGAAGGGACGCGCGCTGTGCCCTACAGTTCGCGAACGAATGTCGCGATTGCTTCGCCGATCTCGTTTGGGCTGTCTTCTTGGGTGAAGTGGAGCCCCGCTACGGTGACTTCGCGCTGGTTGGGCCAGGCCCGGCAGATCTCGCGCAAGTTGCCCCGCGCCATCATCCGCCCTGGCTCGGCGTTGATGAAGAGCTTGGGAACGTTGCTCTCAGCCAGCCAGGCGCCGTAGGCTTCCACAATGGCCTCGACATCCGCCGGCTCCCCATCGATGGGAATTTCGCGGGGCCACGTCAATGTCGGACGGCGGCCTTCTCCAGGTTCGGCGAAGGGCTTGCGGTAGGCGTCATGCGTTTCCTGATCGAGTTCGCGGATGATTCCAACCGGAATAATTTTCTCCACGAACATGTTCTGCTGCAGGACCAGCTCTTCCCCTGCTTCCGAGCGCATTGCCTGGAAGGCGTTCCGCGCCGCCTCGGGCCATTCGGCAAACTTCATGGGCGCTACGATCGTTTCCATGTAGGCGATGCCGCGCACCCGATCAGGGTTGCGCGCCGCCCAATGGAATCCGAGGCCGCCGCCCCAGTCGTGTACCACGAGCACGGCGTTGGAGATTTCCAGTGCGTCGAACCAAGCATCGAGAAAGCGCGAATGATCGGCAAAGCGGTACGACCCGCTCGGGTTCTTGCCGGACTGGCCCATGCCAATCAGATCAGGCGCCAAGCAGCGGCCTACTTCCGTACAGTGTGGAATCACGTTCCGCCAAAGGTAAGAAGAAGTTGGATTACCGTGCAGAAAGACGATCGGATCGCCCGCGCCGGTGTCGACATATGAGATTTCGGTGTCGAGCACGGCTATCCGCTTGCGCGGATTGCGGTCTTCGGACGGGATCGCTTGATCGGTCATTACGTTTGTTGTTCCTCTTGAGTGTGTTGGCGCGGCCGCGGCGAGCTCTTTACTACAGCACTATAGAAAGCGCCATGGAGCGCGCCTGCCGATCATCGGTTAGAAAGGACGCGCGAGGTTCCCGGAGCCCGGCACCGCAGCCGGAATGATGATGTCCCATCCCAAGGCCGCAGGCGCTGCGGCTGCTGTTCTAGGGTTTGTGCAGATGTGCACGGCGACGACCGTCTCTTTGTGGCAGGGACTGATATTCGATGGGAGCGTGTTCTCGATGATCGTGACGCAGCTTTTCCTGGGGTTCGTCACCTAGCTCATCTGGCACCGGCTCCGACATACGACGTAAGGCGCGACGCCAATTGAAGTCGTCCGAATTGGGTCACGAGTAGCCGAAAAATCGGACGACCGAGCACGGCGACTATCGGGGCAATTTCGGAAGTCCGGTCACGAAAGCCGAACGAGTTGCCGGTGAAGTCAGATCAGGCCGGCCAGCGGTGACGAGGGATCGGCATACATTTTTTTCGGAATCCGACCCGCGCGGTAGGCCAAGCGTCCAGCTTCAACCGCCGCTTTCATCGCCTTAGCCATCAGGACCGGATCGTCCGCCCCGGCAATTGCGGTGTTCATCAGCACCGCCTCGCAGCCGAGCTCCATGGCTTCCGCCGCGTCCGACGCGGTCCCGACCCCGGCATCCACCACGACCGGCACCGACGCGTTCTCGATGATGATGCGGATGTTGACCGGGTTTTGAATGCCGAGACCCGAGCCGATCGGCGCGGCAAGCGGCATGATCGCGCAGCAGCCGATCTCCTCAAGCCGCTTGGCCATGATCGGATCGTCGCTGCAATAGACCATGACGTCGAAGCCGTCCTTAATCAGCGTCTCGGCGGCCGAAAGGGTCTCGATCATATTCGGATAGAGCGTCTGCTGGTCGCCCAACACTTCCAATTTGACCAGACTCCAGTCGCCGGCCTCACGCGCCAGCCGCAAAGTGCGCAAGGCATCTTCGGCGGTAAAACATCCTGCGGTATTGGGTAGATAGACAAATTTCTTCGGGTCGACAAAGTCCATCAGCATCGGCGCATTCGCATCGGTGACGTTGACCCGGCGCACCGCGACCGTGACCATTTCAGCGCCCGAGGCCTCGATCGCCGTGGCGGTCTCTTCGAGATCCTTGTACTTGCCGGTGCCGACGATCAAGCGCGACGACAAAGTGCGCCCGGCGACCGTCCAACTATCCTCGTTTTTCGACCGCGTCGGCAGTTCCGCGACCGCGCCCGAGCCGCCGCCGATGAAGTGGACGATTTCGAGCTTGTCGCCGTCGCGAAGAGCGGTCTCGGCGAACGCCGAGCGACGCACGATTTCCAAATTGCGCTCCACCGCGATCTTTCGCGGGTCGAAGCCTAGCGACTCGAGCAATCCGGAAACCGTCTCCGGAGCCTCAAGGTCGCGTTCTTCACCGTTCACGGTGATGTGCATAGCGGTTTTCTCCGAGCCACCTTCAACTCGTTTTAGGTATCAGTATGGGAACGCGCAGACTTGGGTTCAATCGAATCGACGGTTCAATCGAATCGGCGCGGCTATTGATGGCGCTAATGGCCGCGAGCGTCAAGCCAACCGGCGCAGGTCGGCCGCCACCCCGTCTGTGCTTGCCCGTTGCGCCACCGCACGTGCTATAAATCAGCGCAGGAGCGGTCGCCGAGGCACGCGGCTGCGCAAAAAAAAGATGGTTCATGGCGCGACACGTCCTGGTTCTTAACGGACCCAATTTGAACATGCTCGGCACGCGCCAGCCCGACATCTATGGCACCGAGACTCTCGCCGATATCGAAGCGCTGTGCCACGAAACCGCGCGGACGCTGGATATGCTCGTGACCTTCCGACAAAGCAACCTGGAAGGCGAATTGGTCACCTGGATTCAGGAGGCGCGCGGTGCATTCGACGGAATTCTGATCAATGCCGGCGCCTACACCCACACCTCGATCGCGATCTTGGACGCGCTTAACGCATGCGAGCGGCCGACGGTTGAGGTGCATCTTTCAAACATCCATGCTCGGGAATCGTTTCGCCATGTCTCCTACATCTCGCGCGCGGCCGAAGGCATGATCTGCGGGTTTGGCAGTGACGGATACCGGTTGGGTCTGATGGCCCTGGACAACCTGTTCGCGCACCGCAAATCGGTGCAGGGAGGTACCGCATGACCGACAAGCTTTCGGTTGACGACGACCTGATCCGCCGCCTCGCCGAATTGCTCGAGGAAACCGGGTTGAGCGAGATCGAAATCGGCGAAGGCGAGCAGCATCTGCGCGTGGTGCGCGCCGGCGCCAACCCGACCTTTGCCGCCTTGGCGCCGCCATCCACCGGACTGGTTCCGGTCCCGGGCGACGCCTCGATGAACGGCGCCGAGAGCGGCGGCCATGCCGACGCCGGCCACCCTGGCGCGGTCACCGCGCCGATGGTCGGCACGATTTATCTCTCGCCGGAGCCGGGCGCCGCCCCGTTCGTTACCCAGGGCGGCAGCGTGAAGGAAGGCGATACCTTGTTCATTATCGAAGCAATGAAAACCATGAACCCGGTCCGCGCGCCGCGGGGCGGTACGGTTAACCGTGTGCTGGTGGAAAACGAGTCGCCAGTGGAGTACGGCGAAGTGCTGGCGGTGATCGAGTAGCGGACGCCGGAATCTCACGCCATGTTCGACAAAGTGCTCATCGCCAATCGCGGCGAAATTGCCATGCGGATTCACCGCGCCTGCCGCGAGATGGGCATCCGCACGGTGGCGGTGCATTCGACCGCCGATGCCGACGCCATGCATGTGCGCCTCGCCGACGAGTCGGTGTGTATTGGACCGCCGCCGGCCAAGGCCAGCTATCTGAACATTCCTTCGATCATGGCGGCGGCCGAGGTCACCGGCGCCGACGCCATTCATCCGGGCTATGGCTTCCTGTCCGAAAATGCTCATTTCGCCGAGATCGTCGAAGAACATGGTGTCCGGTTCATCGGGCCATCGGCGGAGCATATTCGCGTGATGGGCGACAAAATCGCCGCGCGCGAGGCGATGGCCGCACACGGCGTTCCTCTTGTACCCGGGTCCGATGGACCGATTGAGAGCACCGACGCCGCCTATGCTTTGTCCGATTCGATTGGGTATCCGGTTCTGGTTAAGGCCGCGGCCGGCGGTGGCGGGCGTGGCATGAAGGTCGCTCTCACGGCAGAAGAGCTGCCAAGTGCGCTCGACATGGCGGCGCGCGAGGCTCAAGAGGCATTCGGTGACGGGTCGGTGTTTATTGAGAAGTATCTCCAGGGCCCGCGCCACATTGAAATTCAAGTTCTCGCGGACAGCCACGGCAACGTGGTTCATTTCGGCGAGCGCGATTGTTCGCTCCAACGCCGCCATCAAAAACTTCTCGAGGAAGCCCCCTCGCCCGCGCTTAACCTTGAAACGCGCGACGACATCGGCGAGCGGTCCGCGGCCGCGATTAGGTCGCTCGGTTATGTCGGCGTCGGCACGCTCGAATACCTGTATGAGGACGGTGATTTCTATTTCATCGAAATGAATACCCGGCTGCAGGTCGAGCACCCGGTGACCGAGATGATCACCGGCATTGATCTGGTGCGCGAGCAAATCCGGGTCGCGGACGGCGCCACGCTCGGCTATGACCAAAGCGACGTGCAGTTCCGCGGCCACGCGATCGAGTGCCGAATCACCGCGGAAGACCCGGATACCTTTGCGCCGCGCCCCGGATTGGTTACCGATTTCCACCCGCCAGGCGGTCTCGGCGTCCGGGTCGATTCGGCCCTCTATGCCGGCTATCGCGTGCCGCCGTTCTACGACAGCATGATCGCCAAACTGGTGGTGCACGGCGCATCGCGCAACGAATGCCTGATGCGGCTCAGACGCAGTTTGGAAGAATTCGTGGTCGACGGGATCGACACCACCCTGCCCCTGCATCGGCGATTGGTCGAAGCTCCGGATTTCGCCAACGGACTATATGACATACACTGGCTTGAACGATTCGTCGCCGAGCCTGGACCCCAGGATTAGTACCAAGGCTCATTGATATTGACCCCAAGGGGACCCGCGTCATAGATCCGCTGCGTCCACTTCAGATCACCGCCGAGACCTTGCTGCGTGCCTATCAGTGGGGCCTATTTCCCATGGGTGAGGATCGCGACGACCCGACAATTTATTGGGTTGATCCGGAACTGCGGGGACTGCTGCCGTTCGACAAATTCCATATTCCCCGCTCGCTTCGCAAGCGCCTAAAACGCAATGCCTATACCCTTCGTGTCGACACCGCGTTTCGCGACGTTATCGCCGCCTGCGCCAAGCCCGACATCGACCGCCCGTCGACCTGGATCAACCACACGATCGAGGGGCTCTATATCGACTTGTTCGAGATGGGCTACGCGCATTCGGTCGAGTGCTGGCATGACCAGCGCCTGGTCGGCGGATTATACGGTGTAGCGATCGGCGGCGCGTTTTTCGGCGAGAGCATGTTCAGCCGCGAGACGGACGCGAGCAAGATCGCGCTCGTGCACTTGGTGGCGCGGCTTAAAGTAGGCGGTTATCAGCTTCTGGATACCCAGTTCGTGACCGAGCATTTGGCGCGTTTTGGCGTGGCTGAGGTTCCCCGCGCGGACTATCTGCGCCTGCTTGCGCGCGCGCTCAAGGCGCACTGCGACTTTCACTCAATGAGTTCTGACGGCTCGGCGGAGTCTTGGGTGGCGATCGCCGGGTCGGGAACCACCGCCGACACCGACCTACCGGTTTCGCCCAAACATTCGAGAACGATCACGTCGTAAACCGGGTGTTCCAGCGCCGATAGGCCGGGGCTCGACGCAAAAATCCAACCTTGAAAAAGCGGCTCCGTCGGCACCTCAGATTGTCGCCGTTCGGTCACTTCCAGATAGCTTGCGCTGTCAGGCGGCACCTCTGGCGGCCGGCGGTGGCAGGCACGCACGACGATATCGAGCGTGCCGAACTGGGTCGGCGAATCAAGCGGTAGCTCAATCACCGAGACTCGGCCGGTCACCTTGTCCAAGGCTTCGAGCCGCGCGGTTTCGGCAACCAGCCAACGATCGGCAAATAATTCGTCGTCCGATCTCTGGGCCAACACCCCAGGCACGACGACCGACCACAGCACCGCGCCGATCATCGGTGCGAGCAGGCTTCGCAAAGCCATTATTTTCATTGTGCCCTAGTACTAATCCTTGAACGGTTCCTCAAGCGAGCGAACCAGGCGCAGCAGCACTTCGCGAATCTGCTGTTCATCGCACCCCATCAAGACCGCATCCTCGAGCGCTTCCTGGCACATTTCGCGGATCTCCAGGATGTTCTCGTTCAGCACCTTGATCTTCTCGACGCATGCGACTGGGGCACCGTCAGGCGCCAGCCAGGTCGGCAAAGCCTCGCCGGAGGCCCCGTTTTCGGCCATTTTTTGATTAACTGATTTCGCAGACATTTCTCATAACTATCTTTAGTTATTAATCTTTCTGACTAAACACCAACTGCGTCACCAATCCAATTATATCAGGTGCCGCCTGGGTAAATACAATCTGCCCGCCATTGGTAATCAGCTCTTCCTCGCCACCCGGCTCCAGCGAGACGAACGCACCGCCGAGCAGGCCTTCAATGCCGACGGCGGCGGAGGTGTCGGTCGGCAGCTCGATTGCATCGTCGATACTGAGGGTGACCCGGGCCATGAAAGTGTCCGGGTCGAGTTCCTGGCTCACCACCGATCCCACCTTGATGCCGCTGATGCGCACGTCGGCACCGGCGGTCAACGAGCCAACCCCGGTGAAATCGGCGTTGATCGTGTAGCCCGACACGGTGCCCACGTCGGCGCGCGAATAGGCGAAGCTGAAAAAGCCGATCGCGACCACCAATACGATCGCGCCAATCAAGGTCTCAACGATGTTTCGCTTCATACCTGTCCGTTCCCCGCCTGAATGATCCTGGCAAACCAGCGCCAAGAAGCGCAGTCAATATCGACGAAGGCCGGGGCGAATTCAAGGCGACGGCGGTCACGGCAAGGCGCCGAAGCGATCGTCAGCCACGCGCCAAGACCTTCGATATATCTATGCGATAGGCTTGCAAGGCGGGCAGCAGCGCCGCCAGAGCACCGAGCGCGACGGCCATCACAATGAGCCAGGTTTCCTCGGCCACCCAGGCCAGGCCGACCAGGTGGACCTGATGCTCGCGCCACAACCACCCGCCGGCGATTTCGGCGATTCCGTGCCCCAGCGCCAATCCCAACACCGCTCCGGTGGTCGCAAGCAAAACGCCCTCGAGCAGTATCTGCCGCAGAATCGCCGCGCGCGTGGCGCCCAAGGCGCGCATTACCGCGATGTCGTATCGCCGCTGCGCGAGCGCATTGTAAAGCGCGGTGAAAATGCCGAGCCCGGCGCTGATCACCAGTACCACCGCAAAAGCGCGGAATCCGTCGACGCCGACGCCGATTAGTTGCATCAGCCGGGCGATTTCATATCCGGGCAAAGCCGCCTGCATCGGCGTCAGCATGTTGATCTGACGTGGTAGTTGTGCCGCCGCGATGGGGTTGCGGAATTTGACCAGCAGCGCGGTGACTTCGAGGTCCGGGTCGGCGCTGACCAGCACGCCGGTTTGCGCGGATGTGGCGGCGCCATCTTCGATCTCCGCCGCGTCATCGTGATGCTCCTCCGCGTGCTCTTCCTCATCGCCATGCACCGCGTGGACGTCCCAAACACTTTCGATCGAGGTCAGAATTAGGCGATCGAGCACGGTCCCGGTGCGCGCCATGACGCCAACCACGCGGTACGGTGTTTCGCCGTGAGCCGAACCGCCACTGGTCATGCCGTGCGCACCGGCAAAACTGTCGCCAATAGCCAGACCGCCTTCGGCGGCCACGGTCGCGCCGATGGTGGCCTCGAGCGGCTCGCGCCACCAGGCGCCGGCCGCCAGCTCGGCTTGATAGTGCTCGGGATAAGCGGCCTCGCTGCCGACAATGCGATAACCGCGAAAACTGTCGCCTAAAGCCAGCGGAATCACCGCGCGCACCATCGGGTTGGAGAGCAGCCCACGGGCGTCGCCGAGCGAGACGTTTCCAGTCGGAATATCGACGTGGAAGATGCTCGACAGAATCAGCTGCATCGGGCTGCCTTTGGCGCCCACCACCATGTCGATGCCCTTGGCATCGCGATCGAGCCGCTGTTTGAGCTGGTCGCTGAACAGAAGCAGAAGCGCGATCGTGCCGACCCCGATCGCGAGCAACAGCAGATTCAACGCAGTGTTGAGCGGTCGACGACGAAGATAGGCAAGCGACAGACCGAGCGGGCTCACGCGGCATCCTCAAGACGCGGCGGCAATTCAAGCCGATTTTCGAAGGCATCCTTAATGCGTCCATCGTGGCTCGCGACCACCAGCGCGCTGCCGTGTGCCTTGGCATGCTCACGCAGCAGGGCGAGCGCGCGCTCGGCGTTCTGGTCGTCAAGATTCGATGTCGGCTCGTCGGCGAGCACCACCGCCGGCTGATTGATCAGGGCACGCGCCAGGGCGACGCGCTGCGCCTGGCCGTGGCTAAGCGCGTATGGAAGGGCATCCGCCTTATCGGCAATCCCGAGCGCCAGCAAAAGGGCCTGGATGCGCCCCTCATCCACCGACAGGCCGGCAAATCTCTGCGCCAAAGCCAGGTTCTGCCGGACACTGATCGCGTCGATCAAATGGAGCTGCTGGAAGACGATGCCGATGTGCCGGCCGCGATAGCGGTCCCGCGCGGCGCCACGCAATGCACCGAGGTCGGTGCCTGCGAGAGCGACGGCGCCGGCGCTCGGCGTCAACAAGCCGGCCATGATGTGGAGCAGTGTGGTTTTGCCGCAGCCCGATGGACCGTGCAACAACCACTGCTCGCCCTCGCCCGCGCGCCATGCCGGTACATCAAGCACCGCCTGGCTCTGGTAGGAATGCCGAATGCCCGTCAGTTCGAGCATGGATTGGACTCCCATCCACGATATCGCGCGAGCCCCGGCGCGGCCGTTCTCACTGTTCGTGCAAGCAAGATACCCGACGAACGATCTTTAGGTCAGTCCGGCACCCACGGTTCGTAATCGCCTGTCGCCTGTTCACGTCGGCCGCCTTCAAGGAGCGCGCCGGGTGGCCGATAGGCCTCGGCTGATCCGGTCGGATTAGCTTGATGCGGTTTGATCCACGGCCGCGCGACCGGCGGGCTTTCGATCGGCGTGTCTTTCACCGTGTGGGTCAGCCAGCCTTGCCACTCGGGAGGCACGGCGGACGCTTCGGCCTCACCGCCATAGATCACCCAGCGACGCTCGCGCCGGCCGTTCGGCGCGTTCTTTTCGCGGTAGTATTCGTTGCCAAAGCTGTCGTCGCCGACCTTCTCGCCACAAAACCGCGTGAAAAGCTTGGTGCCAAACGTCGCGCCCATATTCATACCCGCAAAAAAATTCACCCCCACACAATATGGTCGGGCGAGCGGCGCGGACTATGGCACCCGGCCCCGGTTTCGTCTAGCGGAGCTCGAATAGGGCCGTCGGCGTCCGGAACGGCATTCGCCATCATCGCAAGTAGCGGATAAACCGAAACAGATTCAGCATACCAATCAACGCCGCCGAGACATACGTGAACGCGCAGGCGGTAAGGATCCGCTTCGCCGCTGGGATGTCGGCGCTCGACAAATAGCCGCCACGATCAAGAATCGGCATTGCCCGGCCGAAGCTCGCGTCAAACTCCACCGGCAACGTCACCAGGTGCACGATCACCGAGACCAGCCCCATGAGCACCACGGCGACCGCACCGAGCAACAGCAAACGCGGCGACACCACCATGCCGCCCAACATCGACAGGCCGAACAGCGCCATGCTTCCGACCCGGTCGGTGATCGCCGCCCACCGGACCAATTTGTGACGGGTCGCCAGTGGGGCATAGCGGTCGCGGTCCTGGATAGCGTGCCCGACCTCGTGCGCCGCAACGGCCACCGCAGTGATCGAGCGGCCATCATGATTGTCCGGACTCAGCCGCACCATCTTGTCGATCGGATCGTAGTGATCGCCTCTGTCGCTCACCTCGACGCCGACGTCTTGCAGCGCCAGTTGATCGAGCAGATGCCGCGCCAATTCGCCTCCCGTCCCAGGCAGATCCGGCCGGTCTTGGGCATGTGTGCGCAATGTCGATTTCGCCCAGATCTGAGGTCCGAACAAGACCGCGGCAAACACGACAATGACGAGAACGACGATCATGGTTAGACCTGTTGTTGTCGACGACGCGACAGATCGTTCGAGTCGCGCATCAAATCAAGGCCGAAAATGTGATTTTTATCAGTGTATTATAGCTTTGATTCGAGAGAGTTTGCTAACATCGCGGCGAACAAAATTTGCAGAAACCACAGGGAACGTTGGGCTCTGAGGACGAGCCACACGGTCCGCTTGCACGAATGGAGTGATTGATGATGGCGCGCGTTGGACCCTATTTCCAAGGAGCCCTGTTGGGATCCGCCCTCGTCATTTTCGGCGTATCGCTCGGGTCACCAAGTGTTGGTGCGGAGCCGTCCCAAGCGGCCATCGACCAATGGGCCGTGGCAATCGAGGATCGGGTGATCGCGTGGCGTCGCGACATTCATCAAAACCCTGAGCTCGGCAACCGGGAAACCCGCACGGCCGCACTGGTCGCGGATCATTTAACGACGTTGGGATTTGACGAGGTGCGCACCGGCATCGCGCACACTGGCGTTGTCGGCATTCTGAAAGGCGGCAAACCCGGCCCGGTGGTTGCGCTCCGCGCCGACATGGATGCGCTGCCGGTGACCGAGGAAACCGGCCTTCCCTTCGCGTCGACCGTGCGTGCCACCTATAACGGCCAGGACGTCGGCGTGATGCACGCCTGCGGCCACGACACGCACGTCGCCATGCTGATGGGCGCAGCGGAAATTTTGGCGGGTATGCGAGACGACCTGCCCGGGACCGTCAGCGTTGTTTTTCAGCCCGCCGAAGAAGGCCCGCCCGAGGGCGAGGAAGGCGGTGCCAACTTGATGGTCGCCGAAGGCGCGCTCGACAATCCGCGCCCCGACGCGATTTTCGGTCTACATATCGGACCGCGCGACCTCAACACCCTCTACTATGCGCGCGGCGCCATGCACGCCAGCGCCGACGTGCTGAAGATCAAGGTAATCGGCAAACAGACCCACGGCGCCGCGCCGCATCGCGGCATCGATCCGATCGTCGTCGCATCGCAGATCGTGATGGGATTGCAGACCATCCACAGCCGGCAAATCGACACCCGAGAAACCGCGGTGATTTCGATCGGCAGCATCCATGGCGGCGTGCGCCACAACATTATTCCCGAAGAAATCGAGATGGTCGGCACCGTGCGCACTCATAACCCCGAGGTGCGCGAGATGATCCGCGAGCGCATCAAGCGCACCGCCGAAAACATCGCCGAGAGCGCCGGCGCCACCGCTGAGGTGTCTTGGGGCTACGGCGTGCCGGTCTCGTACAACACCCCCGAGCTGGTCGACCGGATGCTACCGAGCCTGCAACGCATCGCGGGCGCGGCAATGGTTCAACCGACCCCGGCGGTGATGGGGTACGAGGACTTCTCGTATTTCGCGGAGCAGGTGCCCGGGATGTTCGTGTTCCTCGGCGCCCGCCTGCCCGATGTGCCGCGCGAGCGCGCCGAGCCGAATCATTCACCGCGATTTGTCATCGACGAGTCGGCGCTCATTCTCGGCGTGCGCACATACGCCACATTGGCGGTTGATTTTCTGACCGGCACCACTCGCTAGAACAGCCGGCTACCCGGCGCCGATTTGGACGCCGGTCCGACGCGACATCAGGGCTGCGGGCCGGCCAGATAGCGGTGGTGCTTAATGCACTAGGCCCGGTCCTCGCGTGCCCAATTTGCACCTGATCTAACGGCCAGGCTCCTCGAATAACCGCCAGATATAAAACCATTTATTAAGAATTACCGTGGCGAAATCGTCGATGGACACAACATCTGTGGCAATTTTATCGCGGGTGCACCAGATGTTGCGGTTTTGAGAATCTAGCCCCCTGTTTCCGAGTTGACGTCCCCAAACGGGAGCCTAGAGTTAGTAGTGGGAGCGCCCGAACACCGCTACATTTGGTGCCGGGAAATTGGTGAAAATATCGGTCTCGGCCGGCGTGGATTGGGGAATCCACTCCGTGTTTTGGGGCCAATCTGAAAATTGAGTGGGGAACTTGATGCGAATCGTACGGCACTTCACAGAACAACAACAACAATCGCCGTACGACGGCATCGCGTTTCGTACCGCCAGTAGTGAAATTCGCAACCCGGACGGCTCAGTCGTATTCAAGCGAGACGACATCGACGTGCCGGCGGCGTGGTCCCAGGTTGCGGTGGATATTCTGGCGCAGAAATACTTCCGCAAAGCCGGCATCGCGGACGCCCTTGAGCCGGTCAAGGAAGACGGCGTACCGGAATGGTTGTGGCGCAAACGACCGACCGATGACGCCGGCGATGCCCCGGCCAATGGCGAGATGAGCGCGACACAAGTGTTCGATCGCCTGGCCGGCGCTTGGACATATTGGGGCTGGAAAGGCGGCCATTTCGACGCCGAGGAAGACGCGCGCGCCTTCTATGACGAACTACGCCTGATGCTGGCGCGCCAGATGGCGGCGCCGAACAGCCCGCAATGGTTCAATACCGGCCTGCATTGGGCCTATGGCATCGACGGCCCGGCGCAAGGCCACTACTTCGTCGATTTCGAGACCGGCAAGCTCCAGCCTTCGAAGTCGGCTTACGAACATCCGCAGCCGCACGCCTGCTTCATCCAGGGCGTCGCCGACGATCTGGTCAATGACGGCGGCATTATGGATTTGTGGGTGCGCGAAGCGCGGCTGTTCAAATACGGCTCGGGCACCGGTTCGAATTTTTCCAAACTGCGCGGCGAGACCGAAGGACTTTCGGGTGGCGGCAAGTCGTCCGGACTGATGAGCTTCCTAAAGATTGGCGACCGCGCGGCCGGCGCGATCAAGTCCGGCGGCACTACGCGGCGCGCGGCCAAAATGGTGGTGGTCGACGTCGATCACCCCGACATCGAGCAATTCATCAACTGGAAAGCGGTCGAAGAGCAGAAGGTGGCCGCCTTGGTCGCCGGCTCCAAGCTCGCCAACCAGCATCTCAACGAAATCATGCAGGCGTGTCAGGTCGGCGGCACCAGCCGCTTCGAGCCCGCCGACAATCCAGCGCTTAAGAAAGCGATGCGCGCCGCGCGCAAGTCGATGATCCCGGAAAACTACATCCGCCGGACGATCGACTTCGCACGCCAGGGCTATACCGAAATCGACTTCCGCACCTACGACACCGATTGGGATTCGGAAGCTTACCTGACGGTCTCGGGCCAGAACGCCAACAACACCGTGCGGGTGACCGACGATTTTATGTCGGCGGTGCTCGACGACGGCGAATGGCAGCTGATCCGCCGCACCGACGGCAAGGTCGCGCAGTCGATCAGCGCGCGTGGCCTGTGGGACCAGATGGCCGAAGCGGCGTGGCAGTCAGCGGACCCGGGACTTCAGTTCGACACCACCATCAACGATTGGCACACCTGCCCCGAGTCCGGCCGGATCCAGGCGTCGAACCCGTGTTCCGAATACATGTTCCTGGACGACACGGCGTGCAATCTCGCCTCGCTCAACCTACTCGCATTCCACAACACCGATGGCTCGTTCGATCTCGACGGTTTCCGCCACGCGGTGCGGTTGTGGACCGTGGTGCTCGAAATTTCGGTGATGATGGCGCAGTTCCCGTCCAAGGAGATTGCCCAGCGGTCCTACGACTTCCGTACGCTCGGGCTCGGATACGCCAATCTCGGCGGGCTGCTGATGGCCTCGGGCCTGTCCTATGACAGCGACGAAGGACGGTCGTTGTGTGGGGCGATCAGCGCGTTGATGACCGGTATCTCATATCGGACCTCCGCCGAGATGGCGGAGTCGCTTGGCACCTTCCCTTCTTATGCGGAAAACCAGGGCGCCATGCTGCGCGTCATGCGTAATCATCAGCGCGCCGCGCACGGCCTGATCGAAGGCTACGAAGATCTGCACATCACGCCGGTGCCGCTCGATATCGACCGCTGCCCCGAGCCTGCGATCGCCGAGGCGGCCGCCGAAGCATGGGACGAGGCCGTGGATCGCGGCACCGAGCATGGCTACCGCAACGCCCAGGCCACCGTGGTCGCGCCGACCGGCACCATTGGCCTGGTGATGGATTGCGACACCACCGGCATCGAGCCCGATTTCGCGCTGGTCAAATTCAAGAAGCTCGCCGGCGGCGGTTACTTCAAGATCATCAACCGGATCGTACCGCGCGCGCTGGCGACTCTTGGCTATGACGAGAAGCAAATCGCCGAAGTCGTAGCCTACGCCGTCGGTTCGGGCAGCCTAGCCGGTGCGCCACACATCAATCATGAGAGCCTGGGGGCCAAGGGTTTCAAAGGCGCGGCGCTCGAGAAACTTGAAGGCGCACTTGGCGACGCGTTCGACATCCGCTTCGTTTTCAACAAGTGGACCCTCGGCGAGGCGTTCTGTCGCGATGCCCTTGGATTCACCGACGCCGAGCTGGACGATCCCGGTTTCGACATGCTGACCGCGCTCGGTTTTGGCCGTCAGGAGATCGAGGCCGCGAACACTTTCTGCTGTGGCGCCATGACGATCGAAGGCGCGCCTCATGTAATGGCTGAAGATCTGTCGGTGTTCGATTGCGCGACGCCGTGTGGACGGACCGGCACCCGGGCGCTGTCGTGGGAAAGCCACATCCGGATGATGGCGGCGGCACAGCCGTTCATTTCGGGTGCTATTTCCAAAACCATCAACATGCCCAACGCGGCCACGGTCGAGGATTGCCAAGCGGCGTACCACCTGTCGTGGCAACTCGGGCTGAAAGCCAATGCGCTGTACCGTGATGGGTCCAAGCTGAGCCAGCCGCTGAGCGCCACCTCGTTCGACGATGACGAGGAGGCGGAGCTGGCGGAAGCCTCGGCGGCGTCCCAAAGCGTGCCCGAGCGCATTGTCGAGAAGGTGGTTCGCGAATATGTCCGCGACCGTCAGCGCCTGCCCGACCGCCGCAAGGGTTATACCCAGAAAGCAGTGGTTGGCGGCCACAAGGTCTATCTCAGAACCGGCGAATATAACGACGGCCAGCTCGGCGAGATTTTCATCGACATGCATAAGGAAGGCGCCGCCTTCCGCAGTCTGATGAATAATTTCGCCATCGCGGTTTCGATCGGCCTGCAATATGGCGTGCCGCTCGAGGAATATGTCGAGGCGTTCACTTTTACCCGCTTCGAACCAAGCGGCCTGGTCGAGGGCAACGACACCATCCGCATGGCCACCTCGATACTCGACTATGTATTCCGCGAAGTGGCGATCTCTTATCTCGACCGCAACGATTTGGCGCATGTCCAGCCTGAGGACGTGTTGCCTGATGCCATCGGCGGCGGCGAAAGCCAGAGCGAGATTGCCACGGCGAACGCCGGCGCCACGGCAACCGAGGCCAGCTTGAGCGCGCTGGTTAGCCCCGGCTTCGTGCGCGGCCGGTTGCGTGTGCTCGAAGGCGGTGTTGCAGCGAGTACGGCCGAAATTGAGATTTCCAATTCCCGCCCGGACGACGTGGCGGCGGAGATTGCCGACGAACCCCTGATGGCGATGCCGGCGGCAGCCGGCGCGGCGCAAGGCGCGGTCGCTGTCGGGGCATCCATTGCCGTAACCACCGGTCGGTCTGCCAAGATCGCCGAGGCCCGGATCAAAGGCTACGAAGGCGATCCGTGCACGGACTGCGGCAACTTTACTCTGGTACGCAACGGGACCTGCCTCAAATGCGACACCTGTGGCGGTACCAGTGGGTGCTCCTAGTATGCCTGGAGCACCAATGCACGGCCCCGCGCCCGCGGGGTCACTTCGGTTCGCGTCAGCGAACCACCTTGCCTGTGCATCCACTGTTGTGGTCGAATCCTCCTGTCACTGAGGGGCCTGGTCTCGGCAGGCGCGCCCCTCTCTTTCTTCGCACCACACAGCAAACTCAATAGCGCGGACGTTAGCGACAACAATGTCTGAGCTGAAAGAGTTCTTTCTGTCGCGCGATCAGGGCGATCTTTACAAGTGGCATAACTATTTCGATGTCTATGAGCGGCATCTGTCGCAATTCCGCGGCAAAGAAATCGTGTTCTTGGAGATCGGCGTGTCGCTCGGCGGGTCGCTCAAGATGTGGCGATCCTATTTCGGCGATAAGGCGCGCATTGTCGGCATCGACATCAACGACTATGCGAAACGCTTCGAAGCCGACGGGTTCGAGATCTTTGTTGGTGACCAAGCGAAACCCGCTTTCTTGCGCTCAGTGATCGGCCGTATCGGCCTGCCGGACATTATCATCGACGATGGCGGACATACATCGAACCAACAGATTGTCTCGTTCCAGACGCTCTACCCGGCGATGAAAGATGACGCCGTCTACCTAGTCGAAGACACCCATACCAGTTTCGAAACTGGTTATCAGGATCGGTTAGACGGCCAGACATTTCTCGATTTCGCTAAGAACAGCGCTGACAAATTGTCCTGGGTGGATTTTCAAAAGAACATCGAGCGCTTCAAGACGCCGCCCGAACAAAGGACCGGCGACCTCGCCCTACCCTATTTTACGCGGACGACATTCGGCGTGTCGTTCTACAATGGCATCGTGGTGTTTGAGCGGCGCAAGATGGAGGAACCGTGGGCCGAGCGGCGATGACCGCCGGCACGCCCAGGTCAGCGTGTCAGAGCAACATTTAGGTTGCTACTCGGACTCGCCCTTCCCTGCTTCCTTCAGCTTGGGCGGCAATTGGACGCGGATATTGAGCTCCTTAAGCTGACGCTCGCTGACCTCGCCGGGCGCGCCCATCAGCAAATCTTCGGCCTGCTGGTTCATCGGGAACAGAATGATCTCGCGAATGTTCGGTTCGTGCGCCAACAGCATGACGATGCGGTCGATGCCGGGCGCGATGCCGCCATGCGGCGGCGCGCCGAAGCGGAACGCGCGGAGCATGCCGCCAAACTTGTCCTCGACTTCTTCTTCCGAATAGCCGGCAATGCCGAACGCTTTGATCATGATGTCCGGCCGGTGGTTCCGGATCGCGCCCGATGACAGCTCGACGCCGTTGCACACGATGTCGTACTGGTACGCCAGTATGTCGAGCGGGTCTTTGGTTTCAAGCGCCTCCATTCCGCCCTGCGGCATCGAGAATGGGTTGTGGCTGAATTCGATTTCGCCGGTTTTGTCGTCGAGTTCATAGAGCGGAAAGTCGACGGTCCAGCAAAACCGGAAGACATCTTTTTCCAGCAGGTCGAGGTCATCGCCAAGACGGGTCCGCACCAGGCCGGCAAGCAGCGCCGCCGGTTTCGGCTTCATGCACACGAAGAACACCGAGTCGCCCGGGCCCACGCCGGTGGCCTCGCAGATCGCGGCCTGCGCGTTCTCGGGCACGAACTTGGCGATCGGGCCCTTGCCGGTGCCTTCATCGTCGAAGTTGATATAGCCGAGACCCGGCGCGCCTTCCTCGCGCGCCCAGTCGTTGAGCTTGTCGAAAAAGCTTCGCGGCCGCGACGCCGCCCCTGGCCCGGGTATGGCGCGCACCACGGCGCCGTCGCCGATCGCATTGCGGAATGCCTTGAACTCGACGCCATCGAGCATGAAGGCGTCGGTAACATCGGCGATTTCGATCGGGTTACGCAGGTCCGGTTTGTCGGTGCCGTATTTCAGCATCGCCTCGCGGAACGGAATGCGCGGGAACGGCAGCGGCGTCACCTCAAGGTCGGTGAACTCTTCGAACACACCGTGCAGCACCGGCTCGATGGCATTGAACACGTCATCCTGGGTGACGAACGACATCTCCATGTCGAGTTGGTAGAACTCGCCCGGACTGCGATCGGCGCGCGCATCCTCGTCGCGAAAACACGGCGCGATCTGAAAATAGCGATCGAAGCCGGCGACCATGAGCAGCTGCTTGAATTGCTGCGGCGCCTGCGGCAGCGCGTAGAATTTTCCCGGGTGCATGCGGCTCGGCACCAGGAAGTCGCGCGCGCCCTCGGGGCTCGACGAGGTCAGGATCGGCGTTTGATATTCGCTGAAGCCCTGATCGATCATGCGCCGGCGAATGCTCGCGATGACGTTGCCACGTAGTTTGATGTTTCGCTGCATCTGCTCGCGCCGCAGGTCGATGAAGCGATAGCGCAGGCGCGTCTCTTCACCGAATTCCTGCTCGCCGGCCACCTGCATCGGCAGCATTTCAGCGTTCGACTGGACATCGAAATCGCCGATCCGAACCTCGATATGCCCGGTCGGCAGCCTGGCGTTGACCGTGTCCTCGCTGCGCGCCACCACCTTGCCGGTGACCGTGACGACGCTTTCGGGTCGGATCGCCTCAGTTTCGGCAAAATGGGCTTCGCCCTGCTCCACCACGCATTGGGTGATGCCGTAATGGTCGCGCAGGTCGACGAACAGCAGATGGCCGTGGTCGCGCTTGCGGTGGACCCAGCCCGAAATCCGGACCTCGGCTCCGACATCGTCGAGGGTCAACGCGCCGCAAGTATGGGTTCGATAGGCGTGCATGGCTCTTATCTGAATGAATCAAGGAACCCGCCACGCGGATCGCGCGACGGCGGCCGGATCATAGAAGGGGCGCGAGTGCAGGGAAAGCTCCGATTTTTGGACCACCGCCGAGGGGAATTGTCCCCCCGAAGCTCCGACCCTCGCCGACAGGAGGCCAATAGCGCGAGCCCGACCGCTGATTACAGGTGCTCAACCGCCCCCCGTTTCAAGGTGAACGGCAATGGCGGCACTGGCGATAACGGCGGGATCGTGTCCGTCATCGTCGGCGACATCGAGGCCACCTTTGACCACGGCGACCGTGGTCTCACCATAGGGCAGCGCGGCGCGAACCCGCTCTGCGTCCACTTGCTCGGGCCGCTGCACGCCGATCGTGACCTCGATACGCATGCTCGCGGGATCGATGGAAAGGCTGCGAAACAGCACCATCGAACTGTGGTGAAGCGCGTCGTTTACGGCGCGCACGGCGGCCTTGGTGTAATCGCCGCCATGCAAATCATTTCCCATGCCGAGTTCCAGTATGATGCGTCGTTCCGCCATCATTCGGCGCTCACGGCAGGTCGAGCCGCACGACAGCGGCGGCGTTGGCGATTATGGTAACGTCGTCGCCGCGCTCATTGGCGACCTCCAACCCGCCCTCGACGACCTCGACCGTGCCGCTGCCGTGGGGCAGGACGGCCAGCACCGCCTCCCGGTCCACGGCGTCGGGGCGCGGCACGCCGATTGTCACATCCACCACCATGGAATCGGTGGGAACGTCGAAGGCGCCGGCGACGGTGAGCGAGTTGTGCCAAAGCGCGTCGCGCAATGCGCGCACCGCCGCCTTGGTGCAGTCGGCGCCACGAATATCGGTCCCCATGCCGATTTCGAGCACCATACGTTTTAGCGGCATATCGGCCTCGATTGCGTGATGAAAGCGGGTGACCCTAGAACCGATTCCGCCGCTATGGAACCCGTCCGGACAAGCTCGCGCTTCCGGTCTTGCCCGTCATACCTTCGCCTGCACAAGTTCGACCGTGACACCGTCGGGTGCGGCCAGATAGGCAATACTGCTTCCCGGCAAGAATTCGTGAGGCTCGACCAGATATGTCGCGCCTCGTCCCCGAAGGTCACTACAAAATTCATCGAAATCGCCGCTCACCCGAAACCCGAAATGATCGGTGCCCCATTGATCGTGGCTGGCGAAATCACCGAACGAGCTCAAATCCGGTTTTTGGCCAGGATGTTCGCCCGGTCTCTGCCCTCGAACTAGTAGGAATGCCCCATTGAACTCGACGCAGATTTGCGGCGCGCCGCGCAGCTCGTAGCGATCCGTGATCACACCGCCGAGCATATCGACATACCAAGATGCGGCAGCCTGAGGATCCTTGCTAATGATGTGGATGTGGTCGAATGCGATAGCGGATTTGTCCATCTGCCGGAGCCTCCAAAATGTTGGTCTGACGATAATTTGGGCATGTTCGTAAACACAACAGTCACTGTTGGGACCTTATCCATTCAATCGTTTCTCGCAGCAATGTCGGGATATCGCGCAAGGCGACACCCAGACTATCTCGACGGGTAAAATCAAAGCCGGTTGGTGGCACGGGCGCATCCGCGAGTGGCTCCGGCATTTTCATATCGGGCAAAATTTTCTGAAGGTCCGCGTAGATGTCTTGCCAGTGCCAACTGTCATAAACACCGAAATAGCGTCCGGAGGCGTTTGGGTTCTCGTAAGCCGCAAGGAACAAAGCCGCCAGATCATGCACATGGATCATCGACGTTGAATTGTTTGGGACTTGTTGATGACGCCCCTCGCCGCCATCGATCAGTGATTGCAGCCAGACATGCGGGTTGGCGTTCATCTGCTCCGGCAGAATCACCGGGCCGAACATGCCGGTCGGCATAATGATCGACAGGCGCAGATCATTTTCGCCGGCAAACTTGATCGCGGCCTTTTCCATCACGGTCTTGGTGGCGGATGTATACTTTTTTGCCCGGCACTGCTGCTGCTCGTCCGACCAGTGTTCTATTTCGTTTTTGATCGGCACGGGCGGTACCGGATTTGTGCTGCTGGTGCTGCTGCAAATCACCACATTGCGAACATGCTGCCGTGCCGCCGCGCGCATGATGTTCAAACAACCGGTCACGGTTGGCATGATAATCTCTGCGTACCCCTGCTCATCCTCCATCTCGCGGGCCGGCTTGCCCGTGGGACCGGCATAGGTCGGAATGAGGCAGGCAATAAAAACACAATCGGCCCCCGCCAGTGCTTCATCAAAGGATTCTTCTTCGGCCATGTCGGCGCTGAAGAGGGTCAAGCGCTCGGGTGCCCCCGCCAGTGCTTTCAAGAATGGCGCTTTGGTCGGGGCGCCTTTGTCTCTCATCGTGCCGTGAACGGTGTAGCCGCGATCGAGAGCGGCCTTAACGATATTCGAGCCTGCGAGGCCGCTTGCCCCGACCACGCACAGAGTTTTGTCGGATGGATTCATCGTCGCCGCATCGAAGATTCGTTGAGTAGTTCAGGCCGGCCTATTTGTGCCATCTCGGCATGGTCACCGAAGATGCCTTTACAGCCAGATCCACGACCCATCAGGACTCCGTCCACACCGCGAGTTCATATCCGTCCGGATCGGTGAAGTGGAAGCGGCGGCCGCCGGGAAACTCGAAAATGGGTTTCACTATTTTCCCGCCCGCGGCTTCGACGCCACTCTGAATCTCTATCAGATCAGAGCCATAAAGCACCACCAACGGTCCGCCCGGCGTCACTGGCCCGCTCGCATCGAACCCACCGTTCATATGACCGTCGGAGAATTCACAATAGGTCGGGCTAAAGTCGGTGAACGTCCAACCAAAAGCCTTGCCATAGAAATCTTTTGATCGGCCAATGTCGGCAACATTGAGCTCGATGTAATTAATGCAACGATCTTGACGCTCGTTCTCCGTGTCCATGGCGACCTCCGATCAGACATTCAGCAAGCAGATAATTGGCTACACCAGATCACGCGCGGATGACACCCGTCTGCGCGTCATCACCAATGTCATTCGGTCGCGATGCGGTCACCAACACCAACATCGCGTCAAACAATTGACGGCTGACGGGATGAAACCGCCGGGGCGCGCGCCGGCTTGCAACGATTATTGAATTGGGCTGGCGCGTTCGCCTTCAAGCGGCTCGGCGTAGCACTGGGGCTGGCCGATGGTTTCGTAGCAATAGATTGGTGCGTCAGGCTTTTTAAGAATGATCGGCTTGGGATGACCGGCAAACAATTTCCACAAGCCGTTCTCGACCGAGTCGACATCGCGCTCGGTACAACCGATCAAACCAACGAAAACCGTGGCCGCAATGCCACGGCGCAGGACCGAGAAAAATTCACGGCGGTTCATGTCTTGCTCCGAAATAATTTGGTCGCCATTTTAGCGCAAGTGTGGGGTCTCAACGATTAACGATTGGTATAGACTTTTGTCGCCCATGGTCCGTTTCGCATGCGCCACCGCAATACCGGCACCGTCTTGGTGGGCGTCGCGTCGTTTCGAATCGCGGATGGGGACCGATCGTGGCTGAGCTGGATACCGCCGATGGGATCGACGCCGAATCCACCATCACCCAGTTCGTGTTTACCCCGCGCGGCGGCGTCGAACGTTTGTCGGGGCGCGTACGCACGCTGACCGTCTACCAAGCGATGATGCAGGATTCGTTCGGCGACTGGGTCGAGCAAACACCGGTGAAGATGCGCACCGAGCGCTTCGACGAACGCGGCGCGGTGATCGAACGCGATCGTTATGGCGATACCGGAGAGCTCGTGGATCGGGCGGTGTTTGCCTACGATGCCCAGGGCCGACTGATTGAGCGTACGCATTATGACACCGCCGGTGTCGCCTACCTGCGCTACGCCTATGGCCTCGATGATGCCGGGCGGCTCGTCGAAATGACCGGTCTTGATCCGAGCGGCGCGCAGCGCTCACACCTGCGCCGCCGCTATAGCCCGGACGGACGACTGATCGGGCTCTCGGAGTGGCACGATCTGCGCGAGGCGGTCGGCGAGACCCGTTGGCAAATCGACTATGCGGTCGGCGGCGGGCCAACCCAATCCGACGGCCAGTACTTGCGTGACGGCGAACTGGTTGAGCGCCTGCTGGTCCGCTACGACGCCGACGGCCATGTACGCGAAAACCTGCGCCTGTCACCCGACGGCGAGTGGACCGAAAAAACCCACTACCTGTTCGGCCCGCAACGGGAACGCGGCAATTGGGTGCGCAGGGTGACCGAGCAATGCGTGCGTCGGTTCGGCCAGGAACAGTTCCAACCAACCAGCGTCACTTACCGCCGCTTCACTTTTTTTGGTTAGCACGTCTGGCTAAGCGGTCGGTGTCGGTGGGCTCTTACTTTTTTGAGCCGCTAACGCGGAGTCCGAGGCCGGCCGGCGCGAGGTACTCGCAAGACAGGCTGCTCGTATCGCGGTTCTTGATGCGGGTGTAGAAGGCTCCGGCGCGGGCGACAATCGCCGGGGTTTCGATGGCGAGCAAGAAGCCGCGTGCTTCAA